>Ga0160433_100010_pt1 | contig 293456 bp, 304 predicted proteins | sample HID1972K_E0MG_FD_108235 | JGI IMG/M metagenome (GOLD analysis project Ga0160433, IMG submission 108235) | Enriched pill bug-associated microbial communities from UW Madison campus, WI, USA - HID1972K_E0 MG | ecosystem: Host-associated > Arthropoda: Insects > Digestive system > Unclassified ...
ACGCTCCGCGCGCATGGTTTTCGACGAGCTTCGGATGGGCGCGATCTTCTCACGCCGGTCCGGTCGCCCGCCACGGCTGGGCGTGACGCCTGCACGTCCGCCCCGTTGGCGCTCCTTCGAGCCACCACGTAGACGACGGGGACGTTCCCCGTCGAACCTCGCCCGGACAAAGGTCTTTGGGACCCCGCCTCGGACGGCCGCCGCTCCACACGCTCCCGCCGCCGCAAGGTCGCAGGCCTCACGAGCCCTCCGGTGCGACGGGACGGCGACGACCTTAAGCCCGTTTCCAACCCAGGCTGGATGATTGGCGCGAGATTCGCGGAAGAGACTGAAATCGTTGGGATGGGACCAGCGTCATTGTGCGCGTAAGCGGTCTGTCTCCTTCCCATTCCATGGAGAGGCGGCTCGGAGCGAAGCGGAGAGACAGAGGGGTCTGCAACGCGGGGCGAACGTCGGTGGGGCTTCAAGAGCCCCCCACCGCTGCGCGGTCCCCCTCCCCGCGGGCGGGGAGGAGACGGGAGGCTTCACCCCGCCCAGTTCGGCTTTCTCTTGTCGAGGAAGGCGCGGACGCCCTCCTGCCCTTCCGGCGAGACGCGGGCGCGGGCGATGCGTTTGGCGGTATCGTCTAGCAGGCTGCTGTCGATCCTGTGGTGGGCGATGTCGTTCACCAGCCGCTTGGCGTCGCCCATGGCGCCGGGGGCGTTGCCGGACAGGCTGTCGGTCAGCATGGAGATGAACGCGTCCACCGAGCCCTCGGGCAGGACCAGGTCGATCAGGCCGGCGTGGGCGGCGTAGTCGGCGTCGAAGCTGTTGCCGGTCAGGAACAGCTGGCGGGCGCGGCGCGGCCCGATGGCTTCGATGACATAGGGGGCGATGGTCGCGGGGATCAGGCCCAGCTTGACCTCCGAGAAGGCGAAGCGCGCACCTTCGACCGCCACGGCCATGTCGCAGGCGGCGACGATGCCGACCCCGCCGCCCATCGCATTGCCCTCGACCAGGGCGACGGTCAGGGCGGGCACGTCGTGCAGCGCCTTCAGCATCCGGGCCAGGCCCAGGGCGTCGTCACGGTTGTCGGCCTCGGACCAGTCGGCGGCGTCGCGCATCCAGTTCAGATCGGCGCCCGCGCTGAACGTGCCGCCCGCGCCTCGAATGAAGACCGCGCGGACGCGGTCGGCGCCGTGCAGCGTCTCGAACGCCTCGTGCAGGGCGGCGATGGTCGCGGCGTCGAAGGCGTTCTTCTTGTACGGCCGGTTGATGGTGACGAAGACTATCCCGTCGGCGGTCGAGTCGATCTGCACAAGGTCGTCGTTGGCGTCCGGCGCGGGATCGGCCAGCAGCGGATGCGAAATGCGGTTGATCTCGGCCTCCTCGGCATCGGTGACGTCGAGGGCGTTCAACTCGGCTTCGGTGGGGTCCTGGTCGGTCATTGGGGACTCCTTGAAGGGATCAACGCATGACGGGGCGATCTGGACGAGGGGTGATGCGTGCTAGTGAGCAAGGGGTGAGCGAGGGCCGACGCGAACGCGCGCTCACTTCTTTGCTCACTAGCACTTTTCACCCTGCCTCCAGCGCCACGCCAAGCGTTACATCCTGAACACGCCGAACGTGGTGTCCGGCACGGGGGCGTTCAGGCTGGCGGAAATCGCCAGGCCCAGCACGTCGCGCGTCTGGGCCGGGTCGATGACGCCGTCATCCCACAGGCGGGCGGTGGCGTAATAGGGATTGCCCTCGTCCTCGTACTTCTGGCGGATCGGGGCCTTGAAGGCCTCGGCCTCGTCCGGCGACCAGGCGTCCGCGTCGCGGTGGACCGTGGCCAGGACCGAAGCCGCCTGTTCGCCGCCCATCACCGAAATCCGGCTATTGGGCCAGGTGAACAGGAAGCGCGGCGAATAGGCCCGGCCGCACATGCCGTAGTTGCCCGCGCCGAAGCTGCCGCCGATCAGGACGGTGAACTTGGGGACTTCGGCCGAGGCCACCGCCGTCACCAGCTTGGCGCCGTCCTTGGCGATGCCGCCGGCCTCGTATTTGCCGCCGACCATGAAGCCGGAGATGTTCTGCAGGAAGACCAGCGGAATCTTGCGCTTGCAGGCCAGTTCGATGAAGTGCGCGCCCTTCTGTGCGCTCTCGGAGAACAGCACGCCGTTGTTGGCCAGGATGGCGACCGGATAGCCCCAGATGCGGGCGAAGCCGCAGACCAGGGTCGTGCCGTAAAGCGCCTTGAACTCATCGAACTCGGACCCGTCCACCACGCGGGCGATGACCTCACGCACGTCATAAGGCGCGCGCACGTCGTCGGGGATCAGTCCGTACAGTTCCTCGGCGTCGAAGGCGGGCGCCCTGGGTTCGCGCACGTCCAGCGGCATGGGCTTGGTCGTGTTCAGATTGGCGACGATGGAGCGCACGATCTCCAGCGCGTGCTCGTCGTTCTCGGCCACATGATCGACCACGCCGGACTTGCGTCCGTGCGTCTCGGCGCCGCCCAGCTCCTCGGCCGAGATGACCTCGCCCGTCGCCGCCTTCACCAAGGGCGGGCCGGCCAGAAAGATGGTGCCCTGGTTGCGCACGATCACTGTCTCGTCCGACATGGCCGGGACATAGGCGCCGCCCGCCGTGCAGCTTCCCATCACGCAGGCGATCTGGGCGATGCCCCGCGCGCTCATCCGCGCCTGATTGAAGAAGATGCGCCCGAAATGGTCGCGGTCGGGAAACACCTCGGCCTGGTGCGGCAGGTTGGCCCCGCCGGAATCGACCAGATAGACACAGGGCAGGCAGTTCTGCTCGGCGATCTCCTGGGCGCGCAGGTGTTTCTTGACCGTCATCGGGAAGTAGGCGCCGCCCTTCACCGTCGGATCGTTGGCGACGATCATGACCTCGCGGCCCGAGACCCGGCCCACGCCGGCGATGACGCCGGCGCCCGGCGCCTCGCCTTCATACATGCCGTTCGCCGCCAGCTGTCCGACCTCCAGGAAGGGCGAGCCGGGGTCCAGCAGACGTTCGACCCGGTCGCGCGGCAACAGCTTGCCCCGCGCCACGTGGCGTTCGCGCGACTTGTCGGGACCGCCCCGCGCCGCCTTGGCCACACGATCGCGCAGCTCGGCGACCAGAGCGCTGTTGTGCGCGTGCAGGGACTTGTAGTGCGGGCTTTGCGGATCGACCGCGGACGTCAGCTTCGGCATGAGCGTGGTTTAGGCGGGCTGATGAAACGCCACAAGCGCACAGACGCCTCTCCCTCCCCGTTCCGGGGAGGGTGGTCGCGGAGCGACCGGGTGGGGGCGGCCCGGCAGGGTCGCGCCTGCGTCATCTTAAAGACAAGTCTGTGGAGCGGCGCCCCGCCGTCCCCACCCGACCTCGGCTTCGCCTCGGCCACCCTCCCCGGACGGGGAGGGAGAAATGTTGCGCATGCGCCCCTTTTCCCCTATACGCCCCGCCTTTCCAGGGCTTCGGTCCTGTCGCGGAACACCAAAGGGGCGGACGTTCGGTCCGGCCGCCGCGCCAGGAGCCATCGTGGAGACCGACTTACCCGGTCGTTTCCGCGCCGACGCCCACCAAGGGAGACTACCGCATGGCTCTTTACGAGCACACGGTCATGACGCGCCAGGACATCTCGGCGCAACAGGCCGAAGCGCTGAACGACACCATCAAGGATCTGATCGTCGCCGGTGGCGGCTCGGTCGCCAAGATCGAATACTGGGGTCTGCGCAACCTGACGTACCGCGTGAAGAAGAACCGCAAGGCTCACTATTCGCTGCTGGCCGTCGACGCCCCTCCGGCCGCCATGGCCGAGGTCGAGCGTCAGCTGTCGATCAACGAAGACGTGCTGCGCTGGCTGACCGTCCGCGTCGAGGAACTCGACCTGGAACTGTCGCCGCTGCTGGCCCGCCGCGAGCGTGAACGCGAGCGCGAGCGTGAGCGCACCCCGCGCGAAGACGCCGCCGCCGACGCCGAATAAGGAACCCGGAACATGACCGATACAACCGCCCCGACCCCGGGCGCCCCGGCCGGCTCCGGCGCCGCCGGCCGCCGCCCCTTCTATCGCCGCCGCAAGGTGTGCCCGTTCTCAGGCGCCAATGCGCCGAAGATCGACTACAAGGACGTGAAGCTGCTGCAGCGCTACGTCTCCGAACGCGGCAAGATCGTGCCTTCGCGCATCACCGCCGTCTCCCAGAAGAAGCAGCGCGAACTGGCCAAGGCCATCAAGCGCGCCCGCTATCTGGCCCTCCTGCCGTATGTGGTGAAGTAAGATGAAGGTCGTTCTGCTGGAACGCGTCGAGAATCTCGGCGCCATCGGCGACGTCGTGTCCGTCAAGGACGGCTTCGCCCGCAACTTCCTTCTGCCGCGCGACAAGGCCCGCCGGGCCACCGCCGCCAACCTGAAGGCGTTCGAACTCGACCGCGCCGCCATCGAGCAGCGCAACGAGAAGAACAAGTCCGACGCCCAGAAGGTCGCCGACAAGATCGACGGCCAGACCTACGTCATGATCCGTCAGGCGGGCGAGACCGGCCAGCTGTACGGTTCGGTCGCGGGCCGCGACGTCGCCGAGGCCATCCAGGCCGAAGGCGCCAAGGTCGAGCGTTCGCAGGTCGTGCTGAACACGGCGATCAAGACCCTGGGCGTCCACGAAGTGCCGGTCCGCCTGCACGCCGAGGTCCGCGCCACGGTCAAGATCAACATCGCCCGCTCGCTGGACGAGGCCGAGCGCCAGGCCAAGGGCGAGGACGTGATCCGCAGCCAGTTCGACGACGAGCGCCAGGCCGCCGAGCAATCGGCCCAGGAGCTGATCGAAGGCGGCGCCGGTCAACAGGAAGGCTTCGGCGACGAAGCCTGATCCCGACCGGGTCAAACCAGACCGGAAAGGCGCGTTCCGCAAGGAGCGCGCCTTTTTCTTTGTCCGTTCCCGGACGAGCCGCGTTAGTTTTTCTGTAAGGCGCAGCAGGAAAAGTGACGGGATGCGGCGATTGACGCGCCATCTCCTGGTCCCAATATCGCCTTCGTCGCGACAGGCTTCCCTTCTCGCGGCCGGAGGTTTCCATGACACACGTCCAGGCCATGCTGGCGGCGCCGCGATGTTCTCGCGGCTGAAGCCGCGCCTCCCTGTCCGACTTCCGTTCTTCCCCAACCGGCGGCGGCACACGACCGCCGGACCGCGCTCCCGCGCAAACCGCCTGAAACAGGATCTCTCCGCATGACCTCCAAGACCTTCCGCCCCACATCCCGGACGCTGCTCGCAACGGCTTCCCTCTTCGCCCTGGCCGTCGCCACGCCCGTCTTGGCCCAGGAACAGCCGCAGGTCGAGGGCACCGCCGTGGTCGACGATATCGTCGTCACCGGCACGCGCGTTCAGAACCGCTCGCGCCTGGACACCCTGGCGCCCGTTGACGTGGTGACGTCGGAGTCCCTGCAACGGCGCGGCACGACGGAATTCGCCGCCGCCCTGTCGCAGAGCGTGCCGTCGCTGACCTTCGCCCGTCCCACGGTCGTGGACGGCACCGACTCCATCCGCCCGGCGACGCTGCGCGGCCTTTCGCCGGACCAGACCCTGGTGCTGCTGAACGGCACGCGCCGTCACGCCTCGGCCCTGGTCAACGTCAACGGCTCGATCGGCCGGGGCTCGGCCGCCGTCGACCTGAACGCGATTCCGACGGGCGCGCTCGACCGGGTCGAGGTCCTGCGCGACGGCGCCTCGGCCCAGTACGGCTCGGATGCGATCGCCGGCGTGGTCAACCTGCGCCTGAAGGAGGCCGCGAGCGGCGGCGGCGCCAGCGTGACCTACGGCCAGTATCTGACCACGGTGAAGACGGCGCGCGGCGAGCGTGACGAGCATGACGGCCAGACCGTCACCGCCTCGGCCTGGCAGGGGTTCGCCCTGGGCGAGGACGGCTATCTGACCCTGTCGGCCGAATACCTTCAGCGCGACCCGACCAACCGCTCGGACTACGACCCGAGCCCGGTCGCCTACGCCCCCATCACCGCCCGCGCCGGCGATCCCGAGGTCGAGCAGTGGACCGTCTTCGCCAACGTCGGCAAGCCGCTGGGCAATGACTGGGAGGCGTTCGGCTGGGCCGGATACCAGAACCGCGACAGCGAAAGCGCCGCCTTCCCGCGTCTGGTCAACAACCCCAACAATGTCGTCGCCATCTATCCCAACGGCTTCCTGCCCAAGATCGCCGTCAACAGCCAGGACATCTCGGCCGCCGGCGGTTTCCGCGGCCAACTGGGCGGCTGGGACGCCGAGGTCAGCCTGGTCTATGGCCGCAACGCCCTGGATTTTGAGACCCGTGAGTCGCTGAACTCCACCTATGGCGCGGATTCGCCGACCAATTTCGACTCCGGCTCGCTGATCTACGATCAACTGGTGCTGGGCGCCGACTTCAGCCGGGCCTTCGATGTCGGCCTGTCCGGCGGGCCGCTGAACTTCGCCTGGGGCCTGGAGCAGCGCTGGGAGAACTACAAGATCGAGGCCGGCCAGCACGAAAGCTACGACCGCGGCCCCCTGGGGGCGAACACCGCCCTGAGCAGCGGCGCCTCGGGCTTCGTCGGCTTCCAGCCGGCCAATGAGGTGGATGTCGATCGCGACAACTTCGCCGCCTACGCCGACGTGGAAATCCCGCTGACCGAGAAGCTGACGGTCGAAGGCGCGGTGCGGTTCGAGGACTATTCGGACTTCGGCGACACCCAGACGGGCAAGTTGAGCGCGCGCTACGACTTCTCGCGCGCCTTCGCCCTGCGCGGCTCGATCTCGACCGGCTTCCGCGCGCCGTCGTTGCAGCAGGCCTATTTCACCTCGACCGCCTCCGTGATCCAGGACGGCGCCGTGGTCGAAACCGGCACCTTCCCGGCGACCAGCGACGTGGCCTCGGCCCTGGGCGCGCGTCCCCTGAAAGCCGAAACGTCCACCAACTATTCAGTCGGCGCGGTGGTGCGTCTGGGCGGCTTCGATCTGACGGTGGACGCCTACAAGATCGACATCGACGACCAGATTGTGCTGTCCGAACTGATCAACCGCTCATTCTCGCCTCAGGTGGCCAGCATCTTGGACCCGCTGGGCGTGCAGGCCGCGCGCTTCTTCCTGAACGGCGCCTCGACCGAGACCGAAGGGGTGGACATCGTCGGACACTATCGCCTGCCGACCGAGACGGTGGGCGATTTCGACTTCACGGTCGCCGCCAACTTCAACGACGTTTCAGTGACCAAGGTCCCGACGTCCTCGTCGGTGCTGACCCCGACGCCGCCGCTGTTCATCCGCAGCCGCATCCTGACCATCGAGGACGGCACGCCCGACACCAAGGTCACGGCCACGGCGGATTGGAGCCTGGACCAATGGGGCGCCACGGTGCGCGCCACCTATTACGGAAACGTCCTGCAGCCGGGCTCGACCGAGGCGAACGACTACTGGACCGGCGAGAAGACGGTCGTCGATCTGGAAGGGCGTTACAAGCTGACGGATCGGGTCGGCCTGGCGCTGGGCGTCGACAATGTGTTCGACGAATATCCCGACTTCGTGCCGGCGGCGCTGAATTCCGGCGGGGTGCTGGGCTTCCCCTACTATTCGCCGTTCGGTTTCAACGGCCGCTACGCCTACGCCCGGGTGAACTTCACCTGGTGACGGATCGGGGGCGTCGTTCGCGACGCCCCCTTTTCCATTGTGTTTCCGGCGCGAGCAGACGACCGGGACATATCCCGGCGCCGACTGAGCGCTGGCCCTGGGCACGACTGATTCGACAGGGATTTCCGACCGTTTCCACAGGGTCGCGATTCTGTCCCCGCCTGATCCCACGTCCCCGTCTGACGTGCGGCGGTGAGAGGGGTAAAGCGTTAACCCGATGAACGCCTTCGCCCCCCTGCCCTATTCGTCCCCGCCGATGGATCCGAACACCATCAGTTCGATGCCGCATAACCTGGAGGCCGAACAGGCCCTGCTGGGCTCGCTGATGTTCGACAACGGCGTGTTCGAGCGCCTCAGCGACCGACTGCGCGGCTCGCACTTCTACGAGCCCTTCCACCAGCGGCTGTTCGAGGCGATCGAGGATCATATCCGCCAAGGCATGCTGGCCGAACCCACCATCCTGATGGAGCGGTTCAAGCAGGACCCGGCGTTTCAGGAATTTGGCGGCCTGCGCTATCTGGCCGACCTGGTGGACCGGGCGCCGCCGGCGGCCAATGCGCCCGATTACGCCCGCGTCGTCTATGACCTGGCCCTGCGCCGCGACCTGATCCGCATCGGCGGCGAGATCATCAAGGACGCGCCGAACCCCGAGACGCCGGCCGACGAACAGATCGAACAGGCCGAACAGACCCTGTATTCCCTCGCCGAGACGGGCAAGCCTTCGTCGGGATTTGTCAGCTTCTCACACGCCCTGTCGGGCGCCGTGCAGATGGCGGCCGAGGCCTATCAGCGCGAGGGCAAGCTGGCGGGCCTCGCCACCGGCCTGACCGACCTGGACCGGAAGCTGGGCGGACTGCACCCGTCGGACCTGCTGATCCTGGCGGGGCGCCCATCGATGGGCAAGACGGCGCTGGCGACCAACATGGCCTTCAACGTGGCCCGGGCCTATCAGTGGGAGCCGACGCCGGAGGGGCGCAAGACCGTCAACGGCGGGGTCGTCGCCTTCTATTCGCTGGAAATGAGCGCCGAACAGCTGGCCATGCGTATCCTGGCCGACGCCTCGGGCGTGTCGTCGGACCGGCTGCGCAAGGGCGAGATCGACGCCGCGGACTTTGGCAAGCTGCGCGACGCGGCGGTCGAGATCGGCGAGAGCCCCCTCTACATCGACGCCACCGGCGGCCTTTCCATCTCCAAGCTGGCGGCGCGGGCGCGGCGGCTGAAGCGGATGGAGCACGGGCTGGACCTGATCATCGTCGACTATCTGCAACTGGTGACGACCGGCGACAGCAACAGCCAGAAGAACCGGGTGCAGGAGGTGTCCGAGATCACCGGCGGGCTCAAGGCCCTGGCCAAGGAGCTGTCCGTGCCGATCATCGCCCTGTCGCAGCTGTCGCGCCAGGTCGAGCAGCGCGACGACAAGCGGCCGCAACTGTCCGACCTGCGCGAATCCGGCTCGATCGAGCAGGACGCCGACTGCGTCATGTTCGTCTATCGTGAAAGCTACTACCTGGGCCGGGCCGAGCCGCGCGAAGGCACCGAGGAACACCTGCAGTGGCAGCAGGACATGGACCGCCTGCAGGGTCAGGCCGAGGTCGTGATCGGCAAGCAGCGCCACGGCCCCATCGGCATCGTCAAACTGGCCTTCGACGCCGACACCGTCCGCTTCGGCAACTTGGCGCACGGCTATGAGGAAGTCAGCTACGAATAGGGCCGGACACGGCAGTTGACCTGGGCGGCGAACAGGCCCCTTGGGTGCGGATGGCTAGTGAAACCGTCTATATTCTCCAGACCTACGTCCAGGGCCGGGGCAAGGCGCTGCGCGCCGAGCCGCAGGTCGGCTGCAAGGACGCCGAGGAAGCCCGCCGCAAGGCCGAACGGCTGGCGCCGCTGCGTTTGGGGGTCGTGGCCTTCTCAGTCTCGGCGGACACCGAGATGGGCGACTATGACGAGCAGCCGACGATCATCTTCAAATCCGGCCAATTGCCGCCGCCGTTCAGCGACGAAGACTGAGGCTCCCAGGACCCAGGCCCTTCCCTCGCCGGAAACTTGGGTCATAAGGGCCTGATGCAGACCCCCGCCGTTCTTTCCGTCGATCTGAGCGCCCTGGCGCGGAACTATCATGCGCTGGAGGCCATCGCCGGCGTGCCGGTGCATCCGGTGGTGAAGGCCGACGGCTATGGCATGGGGGCGGCGGCGTGCGCGAGGCGGCTGATGGCCGAGGGGGCGCGGACCTTCTTCGTGGCGCGGGCGGCGGAGGGGCTGGCGTTGCGGGCGGCGTTGGGGGCCGAGCCGATCATCTATGTGCTGGACGGTTGCCATGGCGCGATCGCGGGCGACCTGAAGGCGGCGGACGTGCGGCCCGTGCTGAACCAACTGGCGCAGATGGCGGCCTGGGCGGCGGCGGGCGGCGGGCCATGCGGTCTTCAGATCGACACAGGCATGAACCGGGTCGGCTTTCGGCCCGAGGATGCGCCCGAGGCGTTCGCGGGGCTGGAGCTGGTGCTGACCCATCTGGCCTGCGCCGACGAGCCCGCCCATCCGATGAACCGACGCCAACGCGACGCCTTCGCCGGCGCAGTCGAACGCTATCCGGGCGTCATCCGGTCCTTCGCCAACTCCAGCGGCTGCTTCCTGGGCCGGGATTTCCAGTTCGATACGGCGCGGCCGGGGATCAGCCTGTTCGGCGGCGGCCCCGAGGGCAGGCCCGATGCGCGGATCGCGCCGGTCGCGACCCTGCTGGCGGACATACTGCAGATCCACGATGTGCCGACGGGAGAAAGCGTCGGCTATTCACGCGGCTTCGTCGCGGATCGCCCGGTGCGGGTGGCGACCGTGGCGGCCGGCTATGCGGACGGAGTGCTGCGGTCCTACAGCCCCGACGGCGCGGCCTGGGTCGCGGGCGAGACCCGGCCGCTGCTGGGCCGAATCTCGATGGACGTGTGCGCCGTGGACGTGACCGGACTGGACGTCGCGGTCGGCGACAAAGTCGAGCTGTTCGGCCCGAACCGGCCGATCGACGCGGCGGCAGCGGCGGCCGGGACCATCAGCTACGAGCTGCTGACCTCGATCACCGCGCGCGTGCCGCGCGTCTATCGTCAGTAGGCGCCGCTGAGGGCTGCGACACCGGCGGTCGAGGCGACGAAGGCCACGGCGACCGCGCCGACGATGGCGCTCATGATGACGCCCAGAACGATGCCGGCCAGCAGGATAACGATGTAATAGACGACCTTCTTGTCCTCCGGGATCTTCATCAGGACCGGCAGGCCGAGGAACAGCAGCACCAGGCTGTAGATCGCCCCGATCAGAGCGATGAGACCGCCCACGCCGGGGATCAGATTGGCGATGCCCGCGACCCAGGCGGCTGTGTAGGCATAGACCGCCAGCTTGTGGGCCTGGATGCTGTTGGGCGAGCCGCCAAAGCTGGACGCCAGGGCGTTGATGATGAGGCCCAGAATGAAGACTCCAGCCAGCGACAGCACATAGGACAGAACCGCCAGCACCAGTGCGCTGACGATCGAGCTGTGCTGGAAGGCCACCATGGCGATCAGGCTGGCGATCGGACCGATGGCCGCCAGGATCATCGCATAGCGGGTGTAAAGGCTGTTGGTCGTGGCGAACTCACGGTCGATGATCAGCCACTCGGCCTTGGGTTGGAGCAGAATGCCCTTCACGCGGGCGGTCAGGGCCGGATCGACGGCGGGTTGCGACGGGGGTGTCGTCGGGTCGGTCATTTCGGTAGCGCCTCTGCGGTAAGGTTGAGCCGGGATATTGACGTTACGTCGCACCGGGAAGCAAGCGAGATGCGACAGGCTCTCAAATCCTTCACAATGGCGAAGGTTGCGCCTGCGACCGAGACTGGCGTGGAAAGGCGGGAAACGGCGTCCGATAGGCGGCCGAATCGGCCGGTCTGCTAAGGAAGCCCATGGCTCGCGATTCCGCCCTCTACGTCTGTCAGTCCTGCGGGACGGTCCATGGCAAATGGTCGGGGCAATGCAGTGCGTGCGGCCAGTGGAACACCCTGAGCGAGGAAAGCCGATCCGCCCCGCCCGGCGCGATCAAGCCGTCGGCGGCCGCCTCCGCGCGCGGGCGCGGCCTCCAGTTCGAAACCTTGCAGTCCGACACGCCCGAGCCGCCACGCATCGCGACGGGCGTCGCCGAGTTCGACCGCGTCTGCGGCGGCGGGGTCGTTCCGGGATCGGCGATCCTGCTCAGCGGCGATCCGGGCGTGGGCAAGTCGACCCTGCTGCTGGAGGTGGCGGCCAAGGCGGCGCGGCGCGGCGCGCGCGTGGCCTATATCTCGGGCGAGGAGGCGGTGGAGCAGATCCGGGCGCGGGCCAAGCGGATGGGGCTGGCGGACGCGCCGGTGGACCTGGCCGCGGCGACGGCGCTGCGCGACATCCTGGGCACGCTGAAGCGCGAACGGTTCGACATCGTCATCGTCGATTCGATCCAGACCCTGTGGTCCGACGTGCACGAGAGCGGCCCCGGCTCGATCACCCAGGTCCGCGCCTGCGCCGGCGAAATGGTGCGGCTGGCCAAGTCGCAGGGCGTGGCGGTGGTGCTGGTCGGCCATGTCACCAAGGACGGCCAGGTGGCGGGGCCGCGCGTGGTCGAACACATGGTTGACGCCGTCATGACCTTCGAGGGCGAGCGCGGCTATCCGTTCCGCATCCTGCGGGCGGGCAAGAACCGTTTCGGCGCCACCGACGAGATCGGCGTGTTCGAAATGGGCGACAGCGGCCTGCGCGAGGTGGCCAATCCTTCGGCTCTCTTCCTGGGCGAGGGCAAGGAGCGGGCGCCGGGCGCGGCGGTCTTCGCCGGGATCGAGGGGTCGCGGCCCGTGCTGGTCGAGATGCAGGCCCTGGTGGCGCCGTCCGCATACGGCACGCCGCGCCGGGCGGTGGTGGGCTGGGATTCCGGGCGGCTGGCCATGCTGCTGGCGGTGCTGGAGGCGCGCTGCGGCCTGGGGTTCGGCGACAAGGATGTCTATCTGAACGTCGCGGGAGGCCTACGCATCAACGAGCCGGCGGCGGACCTGGCGGCGGCGGCGGCCCTGATCAGCTCGGCGCTGGACATGCCCCTGCCGCAAGGCTGCGTCGTCTTCGGCGAGATCGGCCTGTCGGGCGAAGTCCGCAGCGTCGGTCGGGCCGAGGCCCGACTGCGCGAGGCCCAGAAACTGGGCTTCGATCAGGTGCTGGGTCCTGCCCTGACCGCCAAGACCAAAGGGGTGAAGGTCACGTCAGCGACGCGGCTGACGGATGTGGTCGAACGAATCTCGCAGAACAGGTATTAAGGAGCGGACGGTCGCGCTTTCTTTCGGTTCGTCATCCTCGCCCTTGTGGCGAGGATCCATAAACTCCGTCGAGGACGGGGCTCACCGGCCGGCGCCGGGTGTATGGATCCTAGGGACAAGCCCTAGGATGACGGGTGTAAAGACCAGCGAGGCGCATTGGAGAGCAAGGCCCCGCGTGACCGGTTACGACGTCTTCGTCATCATCGTGCTGCTGTTCTCGGCCGCCGCCGGCTGGGTGCGAGGCGGGGTGCGCGAGATCATCACCCTGCTCAGCGCGATGCTGGCGGCCCTGGTCGCGCTGATCAGCCTGCCGTGGACGGCGATCCCGGGCCGCGCCCTGGTCGATCCCGACTGGGCCGGCACGATCCTGGCGGCGGTGGTCACCTTCTTCGTCGTCTATTTCGGCCTGCGCCTGGCCGGGTCGATGATCACCAAGTCGGCCCATGCCCATCCCCAGCTGGGCGGCGTGGACCGGGCGTTCGGCCTGGTGATCGGTCTGGGCCGGGCGGTCATCCTGGTCGGGGCCGTGCATCTGGTCATCGTCGCGGCGGTTCCAGGCACGCGGACGCCCGGCTGGCTGACCGGGGCGGCCCTCTATCCGGTCAGCGCCGTAGGCGCACGCGCCATCCAGATCATCCTGCCGGGCATCGGCCGGGGCGCCGATGCGATCACACCCGTAGTGGATTCGTCCGTACGCAGGGGGTTTTCCAACGACGAAGCCTTGCCCCCGACGCAATCCGAGACTAACTCGCCGCGCGAAGCCGCCCCTTAAGTTTCCCCGGTCATCGGAGCCCCACGATGCGCCACCATATCGCCGATCCCGTCGTTCACCGCGAGCACTGGCGCGCGCCGGAGGACGACCAGCTTCGCCTCGAATGCGGCGTCTGCGGCGTCTGGGGGGCGGACGAGGACGAAGGCTCGGCCATCGTCGCCCTGGGCCTTCACGCCCTTCAGCATCGCGGCCAGGAAGCCTGCGGCATCGCCAGCGTCAAGGACGAGCGCTTCCACACCGAACGGCACCAGGGCTTGGTGGGCGAGGCCTTCGGCGGCGCCGACCTGATGACCCGAATGCCCGGACGCGCGGCGGTGGGCCACACCCGCTATTCGACCGCCGGCGGCAGCTTCCTGCGCAACATCCAGCCGATGTTCGCCGACCTGGACCAGGGCGGCATCGCCATCGCCCACAACGGCAACCTGACCAACTTCAAATATCTGCACAGCCAGTTGGTCGGCGAAGGCGCCATCTTCCAGTCGACGTCGGATTCCGAGGTCATCCTCCACCTGATCGCCCGCAGCCGTAAGGCCAAGATCGTCGATCGCTTCATCGACGCCCTAGCGCGGATCGAGGGCGGCTACGCCCTGGTGGCCCAGACGCGGCACAAGATGATCGGCGCGCGCGATCCGCTGGGCATCCGCCCGCTGGTGCTGGGCCAGGTCGGCGAGGCCTGGGTGCTGGCCTCCGAGACCTGCGCGCTGGACATGATCGGCGCGACCTTCGTGCGCGACGTCGAACACGGCGAGGTCGTGGTGATCGACGAGAACGGCCTGACGTCGCTGAAGCCCTTCCCTGCCCGCGCCGCCCGTCCCTGCCTGTTCGAATACGTCTATTTCTCGCGTCCGGATTCGGTCGTGAACGGCCGTTCGGTTTATGAGGTCCGGAAGGAGATGGGCCGCGGCCTGGCCCGCGAACTGGGCGTGGAGGCCGACATCGTCGTGCCGGTGCCGGACTCCGGCGTGCCCGCCGCCCTGGGCTATGCCCAGGAAAGCGGCATTCCCTATGAAATGGGCATCATCCGCAGCCACTATCTGGGCCGCACCTTCATCCAGCCCAGCCAGGGCGCCCGGCAGAAGGGCGTGCGCATGAAGCACAGCCCCAACAAGTCGGCCCTGGCCGGCAAGCGCGTGGTGCTGATCGACGACTCCATCGTGCGCGGCACCACCTCGCTGAAACTGGTCCGCGCCGTGCGCGCGGCGGGTGCGACCGAGGTCCACCTGCGTTCGGCCAGCCCGCAGATCCTGTTCCCCGACTTCTACGGCATCGACATGCCCGAGCGGGCGCAGCTACTGGCGGCCAACAAGACGCTGGAAGAGATGCGCGAGATGCTGGAGGTCGATTCGCTCGGCTTCCTGTCCATCGACGGCCTCTATCGCGCCATGGGCGAAACGGGGCGCAACAACGCCAATCCACAGTTCACGGACCACTATTTCACCGGGGACTATCCCACCCGCCTGCTGGATCGCGAGATCGAGGAAGGCGGCCGGGATTTCGGCCCCAGGCAACTTTCGCTGCTCGTCAGCGCTTAAAGGCCAAAGGCGGCCAGGCTGGCGCCATGAGAGGAATCGCCCTCCCGGCACGACTGATCACCGTCACGATCGAACATGGACGAGGCGTTCCGCCCCCGTGTATAGCCTTGGCCAGATTCAAACATCTGAGGGCGACACATGAGCATCGAAGGCACTTATGACAGCGCCTTTTATTCGAGCCTGTTCGATCGCCTGTTTCCCATCACGCGGAGCATAACCGGTCCTGGGCTCCGTGAGAGTCTCGCGATTTTCGGCGAGCATATCCCGCTGCGAATGGACGGCGTGCCGAGCGGAACCCAGGTCTTCGACTGGCAGACCCCGCCTGAATGGTCGCTTAACCGCGCAACACTGACTGGACCGGACGGCGAGATCATCGCGGATACGGACAGACACAATCTTCACGTCCTGAACTATTCCATCCCCATGGAAGGCGAATTCACGCTCGAGGAACTACAGCCTCATCTGCATTCGATTCCTGCCCACCCTCATCTGATCCCCTACGTCACCTCATACTATCGCGACCAATGGGGATTCTGCCTGACTCATCAGGATCGGGAGCGCCTCAAGGCGGGAACTTACAAGGTTTCGATCGACGCTCGGAAATACGCCGGGGAGGTCAGCTTCGCCGATAGCGTTTTGCTCGGGGAGTCGGGCAAGGAATTCCTTCTGAGCTCTTACCTCTGTCATCCCAGCATGGCGAACAACGAGCTATCCGGACCGCTCGTGCTCCTAGGTCTGTATGACCGGCTGTCCCGGTGGAAGCGTCGGCGCCTGACCTACCGCTTCGTACTCCTGCCCGAGACGATCGGCAGCCTCTGCTACCTTTGGAAACACGGCGATCACCTGAAGAAGCAACTGGTTGGAGGCCTTGTTCTCACCTGCCTTGGCGGCCCGGAGACCAAGCTCAATTACAAGACGAGCCGACGGGAAAACACCAACCTGGATCTGCTGGTTGGAAAGCTGGGTGTCGAGGGCGGCTTTTCTGTGCGCCCCTTCACTCCCACAAGCGGTTCCGACGAACGGCAGTATTGCTCCGCTGGCTTCAATCTTCCCGTCGGCCAGATGGCTCGAACGGTGTACGGTCAATATATCGAGTACCATACCTCCGGCGACGACAAGACCCTAATGGGTATCGACCAGATCGTCGATGCCGTGGATCGCATCGAAAATCTGCTGAAACTTCACGAACTGTCAGGCGTCTTCGAAAATCTCGCCCCCTATGGGGAGGCGCAGTTGGGCCGGCGCGATCTCTATCCCAACGTCAACAGCCCCCTGACCCGCACCAAGTCCACAGACACGGTCATCGACAGCCGGACCGCGTTGAATCGCATCTTGACCGTGTTGAACTATTCCGATGGACAGCACCGGATGCAGGATATCGCCGATCGTCTCCACTGCAGCATTCAAGATCTGCAACCGATCATCGAGCGGCTCGAAGATGAAAAGCTGCTGGAGTTGAATCCCCGATGAGCGTCGTGGCTATCACCGGCGATCACCCTCGCCATTGCTTCCTCGTGCAGCAACTGGCCAAGGCCGGCCTGCTTTCGGGCTGGATTGTCGAGCAGCGCAAACCCTTCGTGCCGACGCCGGGTGATGACGTCCCCCTTGGTCTCCATCGGCTGTTCAACCTCCACTTCGCGCGTCGTGAAGAGGCGGAACACAGGGCCTTCGGCGCCTTGACGCCGTCGTCGGTAAACATGGAACAGCTTCCGGTTGAAGTCAGCGCGCTGAACGGTGTCGATGCGCGCCGTTTCCTGGTGGACCGCGCGCCCCGTTTCGTCGTCTCTTATGGTTGTCACAAGCTCGACGACCCGATGCTGAAGGCTACGTCAGCCCGATTCTGGAACACACATGGCGGCCTGTCGCCCTGGTATCGAGGCGTACACACCCACTTCTGGCCGTCATACCTGCTTGAACCGCAGATGACGGGGGTGACGTTGCACGAGACAACGGAAGCCATAGATGGCGGCGCCATCATCCATCAGTCGGGGGTCACCCTGAATCGAGGCGACGGACTACACGATCTCGCTTGCGCCGCCGTCAAGACCTATGCGCTGGAGTTGCCAGCAGTGCTTGGGCGGGCGCTCGCGCTGGGAAATGTCGAAGGGAAGGTTCAGACGACCACGGGACGGATTTGGACCGCCGCTATGTGGCGCCCCGAACATCTGATCCCGATCTACGAACATTACGAGGATCGGATCGTGGATCGATGTCTGGACGGCGAGATTACGGGCCGGACGCCGACACTGCATCGCCCGCTGATTGACGACACGGACCCGGCGCAAGCTTGAGTCGGCAACCTTCCTCCTCCCACGGCGCTTTGACTTTGATGAACAACCGGCTCGGCTATTTTTTCTTCGAGACGCCGGACGTCGAAAAGGCCCAGGCCTTCTACAGCGGCCTGTTCGGCTGGACGTTCGAGGATGAATCGTCGAACCCTACCTACGCTCAGATGAAGGCAGCCGGAGCCGAAGGCGAGACCGCCTTCGGCATCGTCAAGGGCGAGAAGAAGGACTTTTCGCATCTGTTTTTCCAAGTCGCCGACGTCGATGCAGCGTGTCGGCGGGTGATCGAGTTAGGCGGGCGGGCCGCAATCCCTTCCGACACGCCGTCCGGTCGCAACGCTATCGTCAGCGACGACCAAGGCATCAGCTTCGCCTTATGGTCGCCAGCGAAGGGCTGAACCTTCGCTCTCAGTTCTGGGCCGAGTGAAACAGGCGGATAACCTGAATCTGACCGTCTGGTTCGTCTGAGAATCGATAGACGATCAGATAGGGTGCGGCGGTCACCAGCTTTTCATAAATGTCCGGCTGTTTACCGGGTCTGCCGATTGGCCGTCGGGCCAATCTTTCCGTCGTCTCGATGATCCGCGCTTCAATGCGTTGCGCCACGGGCAGATTATGCTGAGCCAGATAGTCCATTGTGCTGATCAATTCGAGCAAGGCCCTCCGCGATCAGACCACGGTACGTATCAGCGTTCGTGCTTGGCGATGGTTTCCCGAATCTGAAGCATGACCTCATGCGAAACGACATTGCCTGTGCGGAAGTTCTCCAGGCCCACCTCCATCGCCTCCATCATCTCCAGTTCGCGTTCGACATAGCCGGCGATGGCGCGTTCAGCGAGGAATGATTGGGTGCGCTGGGTCTTCGCGGCCAGCAAACCCAGTCGCTCCTTCAGGCTTCGCTCATCCGAATGGTGACGGTCGTGCTGGCGGCCACGACGTTGGTCCTGTGCACATCTGCTCACAGTATAACACATTGACCCGCCGCGTCGCCACTCCTACCACCCGGCCATGACCGACGCCCTTCCCCTGAACGACCGTATCGCCCTTGTCGTCGGCGCCTCGCGCGGCATCGGCTATGAGAGCGCGCTGGCGCTGGCCAGGGCCGGGGCGCACGTCGTCGCCACGGCGCGGACGCAGGGCGGGCTGGAAGAGCTGGACGACGCCATCTTCGCCGCCACGGGCAAGCACGCGACCCTGGTCCCGTTCGACCTGGTGGACGGCGGCGCCATCGACCGGCTGGGCGGGGCGATCTTCGAACGGTTCAAGAAGCTGGACGTCTGGGTCCATGCGGCGGCGACCATGGGGCCGTCAGGCCTGACGCCGGCGTCCCACGCCGACCCGCGCGAGTTCGCCAAGATCGAGAAGACCAATTTCACCGCCGTCTATCGCCTGATCCGCTCGCTGGAGCCGCTGTTGCGCGCGTCAGACGCCGGACGGGCCGTCCATTTCACCACCAGCGTGGCGACCCACCCGCGCGCCTTCTGGGGCATGTACGCCGCGACCAAGGCGGGCGCCGAGGCGCTGGTAAAGGCCTGGGCCGACGAGATCGAGAGCACGCCGGTCCGGGTCAGCATCGTCGATCCGGGCCGGATGCGCACCGCCATGCGCGCCCAGGCCTATCCGGGCGAAGACCCGTCGGGCCTGCCCCATCCGTCCGAGATCGGGCCGCTGGTCGTGGACCTGGCGCGGCCCGACGCGACGCCGCCGCTGACGATCAGGTTCCAGGACTGGAAGTCCGGGCCGTCGGTCGAAGCCCTGATCTAGACCAGCCGCGCGAAGACCTTCAGCCAGCCTTCGGCCTGGGCCAGATCAATGGCCTCGAACAAGGGAATGGCCAGCAGGAAGACCAAGCCGTCGCGGATGGTGGTCAGGAAGAAGGACGGGCGCACCGACAGTTCCGCCTCGTCCCGCCACAGCGAGAAACGCGGCAGGAAGCGCGGGGTCCGCGCCTTGTAGGCCGCGTATTCGGCGCCGAATGTCGCCTCCAGCCAGGCCTCCTCGCGGCGCACCGTCAGGAAGAAGACGCCGTAGGACGCCAACATGAAGAGGACCGCGAGGGTCAGGCTCCCGCTCTGGGCGCCGACGCCGAACGCGCCGAAGAAGCTGAAGACATGCCGAAGAAGCTGAAGACATAGAGCGGATTGCGCGTGATCGAATAGGGCCCGCGCGAGACGATCTCGGCCTTCTTGCGACCGCCGATATAGAGGGAGCACCAGGCGCGTCCGACGATGGCGAAGACGATGGCGGCAAGACCAACCGCTTCAACGCCCTCGTGCATTTGGCTTTCCAGACCGGTGGTGGACTGGGAGACCAGGGTCAGTCCGGTCAGGCCGAGCAAGGCGATCAACACGGCCGCCTTTCGGACTTTCTGCACAGCCTGAAGATCGAAAGCCTGGATGATGTTCACGACGTACTCCGCTTTGAGCGGTCATCCAAACGCCCGTTTCGTGGCGCGATCAAGACCTGTATCTGCGTCGGGTCGGCATCCATTCAGCCGATGATCATTCCTTCCGCGCCGACGGCCTTGCGCTCGCACAGGGTGTATTGGTTCACATCCTGGACATAACGGTTCAGCGCCTCTCCATAGGCGGTCAGTTCCGCCACATAAGCCTCAAACGCCTGCGAATAATCTCCCATCTGACGATTGTAGGCGGCGATGACGGGCGGTCGGCAATTGTGGCGCGAGCGAGCCTCGTCGACACAGGGCGGCACAGGCGGACGGCTCGGCTTGACCGGACGGATGGCGGTCGGGACCACGGGCGCCTGGCAGACGGCGCTCGCCGGCTCGGCCGCTTGAAACACTGTAAAGGCCGCCAGCAGCGCCGCGAACATCCCGGTCATGGATCCCCCGTTTCCCTCGCATAACCTGACAACCGGGGGATGGCGTCGTCAAGCCGACACGACTCCAGCATTTCGGCGAGATCGGCGGGCCAGATCGTCTCGGCGCTATGCGCAAGATCGTCGATCGACCACCAGCGATGTTCGGCCAGGACGTGATGCTCCTCCTCGGTCCAGCCTTGTGACGACAGGTCGAAATCCTCTGTGCGGAGCAGGAAGAAGCGCTGATCGACCCGCGCCATCCGCCCATCCGGCAGGCGAAAACATTCGATGCGCTGAGCGACTTCGGGGCCAGGATCGGCGACGCTCAGGCCCGTTTCCTCGAACAGTTCTCGGCGGGCGGCGTCGGCGTAGGTCTCGCCGGGATCGCAGCCGCCGCCGGGCGTGGCCCAGAAGGCGGTCCCGACCAGAGGTCCGTCCGCATAATCGAAACGGAACAGCAGCACCCGCCCCTGCCCGTCCACGACCAGCCAGCGCGCGGTGGGCCGATCCGGCAGGGCTGCGGGCTCGGCGTCGCTCATGCCGTCAGCGCTTGACGCCGCCTTTTTGCCCGGTGCGGACACGGCCGGAGCGCGAGACCTGGCGGGCGCCGCCGCGAGCGCCCTTCTGGATCGCCACCGACGAACCCGCCTTCTTGGAGGCGCTGGCCTTCAGTCCGCCCAGCACCTTGGGCTGGGCCTTGCGCGTCTTCTTCTGCTCCAGCGCCTTGCCGGGCAGCCTGGACAGGGCTTCTTCCTTCTCGGCCTTCTGGACACGGCGCGGAGCCGTCTTGGCCGTACCCTTGAAGCGTTCGGGGCCGGACTTGGCGCCGCCGGCGGCATAGGGATTATCGCCGCTGGTCTTCACATTCAGGCGGATCGGCGTGCCGGGCAGGTCGAAGCTCTCGCGGATCGAGTTGATCAGATAGCGCTTGTAGTGCTCGGGCATGGACGCCGCGCGGCTGGCCATCAGCACGAAGGTCGGCGGACGGGCCTTGGTCTGGGCGATGTATTTCGGCTTGATGCGCTTGCCGTCCACGGCGGGCGGCGGGTGGCGCTGGGTGGCCATGGACAGCCAGGTGTTCAGGTCCTTGGTCTTCACCTTGACCGACCAGGTGTCATAGGCCTGGAGCACGGCGGGCATCAGGCGTTCGACCCCCCGACCCGAGTGGGAGGACAGGGCCACGAAGGGCGAGCCCTTCAGCTGTGGCAGCTTGTGCTCGGCCAGGCTTTTCAGCTCGGCCATGCGGGCCTGGGGCTCGTCCTCCAGGTCCCATTTGGAGGCGACATAGATCAGGGCACGGCCTTCGCGCTCGACCAGGTCGGCCAGTTGCAGGTCCTGGGTGTCGAAGGCGTCGTCCTTGTCCATCACCAGGATCACCACCTCGGCGAAGGTGATGGCGCGGATGGTGTCGGCGACCGACAGCTTTTCCAGCTTCTCCTGCACGCGCGCCTTGCGCCGCATGCCGGCGGTGTCGACCAGGCGGATGTTCTTGCCTTCGTAGACCCAGTCCACCGAGATGGAGTCCCGGGTGATGCCCGCCTCCGGCCCGGTCAGCAGGCGGTCGTCGCCGATCAGCCGATTTATCAGGGTGGACTTGCCGGCGTTCGGGCGGCCGATGACGGCGATGCGGATCGGCTTGTCCGGCTCGTCGATCTCCTCGACGAAGATGTCCGCCGAGGCGGCGATCAGGGCGGCGTACAGATCAGCCATCCCTTCGCCGTGCTCGGCCGAGATGGCGACGGGTTCGCCGAAGCCGAGCGCATGAGCCTCGCCCACGCCGCCGCCGCTCTCGCGGCTCTCGGACTTGTTGGCCAGCAGGATGACGGGCTTGGGCGCCTTGCGCAGGCGGTCGGCGAAGATGCGGTCCAGGCTGGTCACGCCCTCGCGCGCGTCCATCATGAACATGATGACTTCGGCGTCCTCGATGGCGGCCTCGGTCTGCTCGCGCATCCGGGCTTCGAGGCTTTCGTCGGTGACGTCCTCATAGCCCGCCGTGTCGATCAGGGTCAGGTCCAGATCGCCGATATTGCCATCGGCATAGCGCCGGTCGCGGGTCACGCCGGGGCGGTCGTCGACGAGCGCGAGGCGCTTGCCGACGAGGCGATTGAACAGGGTCGACTTGCCCACATTGGGGCGGCCGACGATGGCGACCTTCAGAGCCATGTCGGCTTTCTAGCGTATTCGGGCTGAAACGTCAGCGGATGCAGATCAGCTGGCCGTTGTCGGTCAGCACATAGAGCGCGCCGTTGTAGGCGGCCGGCGCGATATAGGCGGGCGCGCCCAGCTTCAGCGTCGTCTGGGCGGCGCCGGTCTTGGGATCGAAGGCGACGGCCTCGCCGAACGAGTTGACCATCACCAGGCGGTTGGACGCCAGCAGCGGGCCGGACCATTGCGGACGGATGGTGCGACGCCCGAAGGTCAGGAAACCGCCTTCCTTGCGCTCGCGGCCCTCGTTCAGTTCGCGCGTCCAATAGACCTGGCCGCTGTCGCGATTGACGGTGGTCAGCTGGCCGGTCTTGGACACCACATAGACCACGTCGCCGACAGGCAGCGGGGCGTTCACGCCGGTGACCGGCAACTGCCACTTGGGCTGGCCCGAGCGCAGGTCCAGCGAGGACAGGACGCCGGAATGGCTGACGCCATACACCATGCCGCGGCTGATGACCGGACGGCCGGCGACGTCGCGGACCTCCGACAGGGCGCTGGTGCGGCTGGTGCGCGACAGGGTTTCTTCCCACACGGCCTGGCCGTTTACGGTGCTGAGCGCGACCAGCTGACCCGAGGCGAAAGGCGCGATCACGGTGTTGCCGGTGACCGCCGGGCTGGAAGCCCGCATCACGCGCGCGGTCTCGGCGATGCCGCGATAGGTCCAGTCCTGGGCGCCGGTGTTGACGTCGAAGGCGAACAGTTGGCTGTCCACATCGACGACGAAGACGCGTCCGCCCGACACCGTGGGGGCGCCGTGGATCGGCGAATCGACCTGCTGGGTCCAGACCACCGCGCCGGTGTTGGCGTCCAGCGCCGACATGGAACGATAGCCCGAGGAGACGAACACCTTGCCGCCGCCGACGGCGACGCCGCCGCCGAAGCCGCCGTTGCGGTCACGCTCGCTGTTCTTGACGTTCGCCTTCCACAGCACGGCGCCGGTGTCGGCCGAGACGGCGGTCACGGTGGATTCGCCATCGAGCACGAAGACCTTGCCGCCATCGGCGACGATGGGCGCCATCACATTGCCGACGCGGGCGGAGCCGGCGCCGATGCCGCGTTTCCAGGCGATCTGGAAGTTCGGGGCGGCGATGACGTGCTCGACCAGGTTTTCGGCCGTGCCGCCGGGCTGGGTCCAGGCGGTGGCGGCCTGCGGTCCGGGCAGGAAGAAGTCGCGGCCCGACAGGGCGGCGGACGGCGCCAGCTGCTGTTCGAACTCGAGCACCGAAATGCGCTGTCCGGCCGATGCGGTCGCGCCGGCGTCATCCTTCCGGCCGATGAAGGGCAGGTTGCGCGTCAAGGTGCCGCACGACGCCATGGTGGCGGCAACGCCGCAGATCAGCGCGACTTTCAGAACTCGGTTCATCGGGGGCGTCCTGTAGGGGGTCGTCACTGTTGGGCGGCCGGCGCCGAAGGCGTCGGCGCATTGGCGGCGCCAGCCGGCGCGGGCGCAGGGGCCTCGGCGGCGGCCTTGATGATCGGCGCCAGCGCGCCGACCGTGCCGGCGTCGATCGATTCGATAGCGATCTGGGCGCGCTGGCGGATCGAATCCGGGACATCCTGACCCAGTTGCAGCAGGACGAAGGCCTCGCGCGCCTCCTTGACCTTGCCGTGCTGAAGCCGCGCCAGGGCCAGGGCCTCCTGGGCGAAGGCGTGCAGCGGGCGCTTGTCGTCGGCCAGAGGCTCCAGCCGCTTTTCGATATCGGCCAGCGGCGCCGTGTCCATGATCAGGAACGCGGCCTTCAGCGCGGGCGGATCCGACAGGATCGGGTCGCTGGACGCCTTGGCGGCCTCGTCGAACAGACGCACCGCGTCGGGGAACTTGTTCGCACTCACGGCCAAGCCGGCCTGCTGTTGCAGGGCCAGGACCTTATAGGCGCCGTTGCCGTTCTTGACCGCCTCCTCGAACGCTGCGCGGGCGTCCATGGGCTTGTCGGCCTGCAAGGCTTCGACGCCGCGATCATAGGCCTCGGCGCCCTTGGCGGCCTTGTTGGTGTTGTAGCTGTCCCAGCCCCACCAACCCAGCGCCCCGACCAGAGCCACCGCCAGAACGACGCCCACGACAGGCAGCCAGGTGCGAGCCAGACGCTTGTAGCGTTCGGAGCGAAGCTCCTCCTCGACCTGCTCGAAGACATCAACCACGGAAACGTCGCCCCAAAACCGAAAAAAGCTAACCGGCGCGGACCCTAGAGGGTCGGCTGACCGCCCGCAACGTGGCCCGTTACTGCGCAGCCGGCTTTTTCGAGAAGTAGGTCTCGACTTCGGCAGGAAAACGGCGGGTTTTCACATCGGCGGCGAAAGCGGCGGCCGCCCGGTCGATTTCCGTGCGCAGGTCGGCGTATTTGCGCACGAACCGGGGCGTCCAGTCGAACAGGCCCAGCATGTCGTTGATCACCAGCACCTGACCGTCGCACGCCGCAGAGGCGCCGATGCCGATGGTGGGGATGTCGATCGTCTCGGTGATCTCGCGCGCCAATGATTCGGCGACCCCTTCGATGACGATGCAGAAGGCCCCGGCCTCGGCCGTGGCGCGGGCCTCGGCCATCACGCGCTCGCGCTCGTAGTCGGTGCGGCCCTTAGCCTTGAAGCCGCCCTCGGCCAGGATCGCCTGGGGGCGCAGGCCGACATGGCCCATCACCGGTATGCCGCGCTTGACCAGGAAGGCGACGATTTCGGCCAGTTCGACGCTGGTCTCCAGCTTCACCGCCTGGGCGCCGGTTTCCTTCATCACGCGCACGCAGTTGTCATATGCGGCTTCCTTGCCGCCCTCGTACGATCCGAAGGGCATGTCGACCACGACCAGGGCGCGGCGCGAGCCCCGCACCACGGCCTGGCCGTGCAGGATCATCATGTCCAGCGTCACCCCGACCGTATTGGGCAGGCCGTGCACCGCCATGCCCACGCTGTCCCCGACCAGCAGGACGTCGCAATGCGGGTCCAGCAGGCCGGCCATCGGGGCGTCATAGGCGGTCAGGCAGACGATGGGCTCGGCGCCCTTGCGGCCCGCGATGTCGGGAACGGAGACGCGCTTCACCGTCTCCTGCGTTTGAATGGACATCCGGCGGGCCTCCTGACTGAACGCGGATCAGATAGGCGCGCCGATGGGCGAAGTCACGCTCACACGTCCTGCGACAGCTTCACCACGCCCGCCGCCAGCATCGCCAACAGGGCGCCGGCGACGATCCAGAACATCAACATCCCCGAACCGCTGGTCAGATCGACGGCGCCCACGCCCAGGCCGTCCAGCCCCGACTGCGCCGCGCCCTGGGCGGTCGCCGCCGCCGCGCGCAGGCCTTGAGCGAACGTCGTATCCGTCTCGGCGCCGAAGTTGAAGTTGACGCCCTCGCGGATCGCCAGCCCGCCGCCGACCAGCCCGGCGGCCGTCAGCGTCAGCGTCCGCCAGCGCGAGCGTTTCTCCAGCCGCGCCTGGAGCGTCGCCAGGAACAGGGTTTCGTCCGCCAGCCTTGGGCTTTGCGCGAACAGCCGCTCGATCATCGGATCGAATTCATCAGCCGACATGGGTCGACCTCCCGCCTGTAGCCTGCGCCGGCTGAAGCCGGACGCGGAGTTTATCCAGACCACGTTTGACATGTGACTTCACCGTGCCCAGCGGCAAATTCATGGCCGCCGCGATTTCCGGGTGGGACATTCCCGCGCCGTGGCACAGGGACACGCACACCCGCTCGGTCTCGTTGAGCGTCTTCAGGGCCTCGTCCAAGTCCATGAACCCGGCGCGATCGACGGCGACCTCGGTCTCGTCAGCCTCGACCTCGGCGACGTAGCGAGCCTCGCGGGCGACGCGCTTCAGATAGAGGCGCGCGGCGATCTTCTTGATCCAGCCGGCGAAGGTCCCCTGCCCGCGAAACTCCGAACAGCGCTGGAACCCTTGCAGGAAGGCGTCCTGCGCCACGTCGTCGGCCATCGACGGCGCGGCCCCCATCCGGCGCAGCAGACCCCGCACCGCCGAACCATGCCGACGGACCAGTTCGCCATACTCCCGCCGCCCGCCGGCCGCCGCCTGGGCGGCCAGCTCGACATCGTGGAGATCACGCAGAGACTTGCTCATGGCGTCTTCCCCCCAGGCGGCCTCACGCCTTGTTCGGGTTGAAGAAGCCAAGGATGATGAAGGCGATGCCGATGGCGATCGGAATACAGGCGACGCCCAGCAGCGGATTGGCGACGCCGCCGTTCCATTCATTGCCGCCCAGGTCGGTCACCACCCCGAAGGCCCCGACGCCGACGCCGGACGCCAGGCTGATGACGCCCCTTCTGATGTCCTTGGTGCGCGACGGCAGGTTCTTCTGCACGTCCTTGGTCATGGCGTCGATCAGCTCGGGCGGCAGGCTCTCGCCCTTGTCCACGGCGTGACGGACGGTCAGCTGCATCTCCCTGCGTTCACGCCCCTTCAGAAAGGGCGGGCCGACGATGATGGCGACGATCGACGCGAAGATGATGAAGACGATGAAGATGGGTGTGGCGTCCATGACGAGAGCCTCTTTCCTGATCCGGTGCGACAGCCTGATGCGGCGGCCTTCTGACCACAAGAGGCGCCGACGCCTGCCCATGGATGCGTCCCACCACGTGAAATCTTCGTAAGGTCAGCCCAAGGGCGTCAGTCGCCTTACGAGCCAGAGCGCGCAGCCCGCCGCCCCGGCCGACAGGGCGACCAGCATGAGGACAGGATTCTGGGATTCGACGCCGCCTCGAAACGTCTCGAACAGGGGTCGCAGTCCCCATAGGGCGCTGGCGCCGACGACAGCCCATGGCGCAGCGCTGACGACAGAGCCGATGGCGCGCCGGCGAGCGATCCGCTGCGCCACCGCGCTCTCGAAGACGTAATCACGCGCCGGCGGCGCGGATTCGCCGAACAGGGCCTGGAGTTTCTCGTCAGGCGTCATCACGTCCTCCGAGCGAATGCAGCAATCGCGCCCGCCCACGCGCAACATGCGACTTCACCGTTCCCAACGGCAAGCCCAGCGCCGCCGACGCCTCGGCATGCGACCAGCCGTCCGCAAGACACAGGGCGACGCAGGCCCGAACGTCCGGCGCCAGGGCCGCCATCGCGTCCGCCACGGCCATTCGGTCCTCGGCCGAGACGCCTGACGGCCCGTCCAGCATATCCAGCCAGGCGCGATCGCGCGCCGCCCCTCGCAGGACGCCGCGCATCCGGTCCTGCGCGCGGCGCCAGGCCACGCCCATCAGCCAGGGGCGGAACCCGGCGTCCGATTTCAGCGTCCCCAGCGAGCGCCAGGCCGTCAGGAAGACATCCTGCGCCAGGTCGTCGGCCTCCACCCAGCCGCCAGACCGGCCGCTCAGTCTTCGCAAAAAGCCGCGCACCGCCGCCTGATGCCGCTGAACCAGCAGGGCGAAGTCGGCGTCCGAGCCGGCGCGGGCGCGGCGCACCAGCTCGGCCTCGATCGGATCGCCTGACATCGCCCCTCCCCGACACCGGACTCAGCGTGGAGTCCGGTTCCGCAGCAGGGCGTTGATAAGCGCCCATATCGCCACCGCCCCCATGGTGAAGCCCACGACCAGGAAGGCGCCCGACCCACCGTCCACATTGGTGAACCAGCCCGCGCCGGCGAAGCCTGCCGCCAAGGTCGCGAACAGGCCGAACAACGACCAGTAGTTGGCGGCCTGCCTGTCCTGACGTCCCTCTCCCGTGGTTCTCAAGGCGGGCGCATCGTCATCGAGCGGTTTCTGGATCAGGTCGATCAGCGCCTTGGGCGGTTCCTGCCCCTTTTCAGCATAGGTGCGGATCAGGTCCAGGGCCTGCTTCTGGCGCTGATATTTGAGAAAGCCGCTTACGCCGCCGGCCAGCAGCCACGCCAACGGGAACACCAGCCACCAGAAGTCCCGAAACAACTGTTCCATCGTTCATCTCCCCTCGGAGCGACCATCGCCCCCTGCTTTCAGGGATTAGTCGCCGCCGGTCCGCCCAGTGGATGCGCCGGCGATCAATATTTGTCGAACAAGGGAATCCAGACTCGACAGCGGCGCCTGCAAGCGCGACCGTGGCGGCCAGTTCGCTGGCGTATGTGGTTCATCCTTTCACGCGAGGTTGCGATGCTGCTTCCCCAACTTACGGCCCTGGGCTGGTTCCATACGCTGGGCAGCCTGCCGGCTGTGCCGCTGGCTCTGTACTTGCTGATCCGGTACGGGCGCATTCCGCCCGAGACGTCGCTGGGCAAGGCGTTCCTGGTCTTCATGTTCATCGGCGCCGTGTCGGGCGTTCTGGTGATCAAGGACCCGCCCGGCGTGGCGATTTCGATCCTCAGCCTGGGGTCGTTGGTCGTCGGCTCGACCATCGGCTTCATCAAGCCGCTGGCCAGGCAGCGCTGGTGGATCGAGACGGTGGCGCTCAGCGTCGCGGTCTTCACCCTGTTCCTGCCCAGCGTGACCGAAACCCTGACACGACTGCCGGCGGACGGGCCGATCGCCGACAGCCCGCAGGCGCCGCTGGTCGTGGCCTTCCAGCTTTCGCTAGTGGTCCTGCTGATCATCGGGGTGACGCTGCAACTGCTGTTCCTGCGGCCGCCAAGTCAGGCTAGGTTGCCAGCCTGACCCCAAGGAGATCCCCATGGCCCATGTCACCTATCGCATCGTCGAACACGACGGGGGCTGGGCCTACAAGGCCGGCGACACCTATTCGGAAACCTTCGCCAGCCATGAGGCCGCCAAGGGCGCGGCGGTGCGCGCCGCGCGGGAGCAGCGGGCGCCGGACGAGAACGCCGCCATCGAATATCAGACGCCGGACGGCAAATGGGTCACCGAAAGCGCCGACGGCCACGACCGGCCCGTCACCGACGTCGAAGACTGACCGCAGGGCTGGAAATGGTCACGCGCCGAAGTCTTCTGGCCACGGCGGCGGTCCTGCCGCTGGCGGCCTGCGCCACCACGCCGGCCGGCGGTTCGACCGCGCGGCTCAAACTGGTCACCTTCAACATCTGGCACAATCAAGGGGACTGGAACGCGCGCCGGCCTCTGCTGATCGCGGCGCTGAAGGCTCAGGACGCCGATGTCATCGCCCTGGAGGAGGTGCTGGAAGACGCCGCCGTCGGGCTGGAGAACCAGGCGCGGATGCTGGCGCGCGAACTGGGCGGCTATCACGTCGCCTTCGTGTCCACGGACCCCGAGGACGCGCCGCGCCGCTATGGCAATGCGCTGCTGACCCGCCTGCCCGTGCTGGCCGAGGATTCGATCAAGCTGGAGCCGCTGGACGACTTCCGCACCGCCCTGCGCCTGCGGGTGTCGGTGCAGGGACGGCCGATGGACGTGGTCGTGACCCACCTGGCCTGGCAGGACGACGCCGGGCCGGTGCGCGCGCGCCAGATCTCCAGCCTGCTGAACTGGCTGCCGCAGGACGGGGCGCCCCTGATCGTCATGGGCGACTTCAATGCGACGCAGGAGGATTCGGGCCTGGCGACCATGACCGGTCCCCGCTTCTTCAGCGCCCTGCCCCGCGGATCGGTCGTCACCACCCTGAACCCGGCCAAGGGTCACCCGAACCGCGTCATCGACCATATCTTCGTCGAGCGTGAATTCTTCGCCCCCGTCGAGGCCCACCTATTCGGCGACACCGCGACCGACGGCGAATATCCGTCCGACCACTTCGGCGTGGCCGCCACGATCGAACTCAGGTGACGGCGGCGGCGTAGGCGTCCGGCTTGAAGCCCACCAGGCGGCGGTCGCCCAGGTCCAGCACCGGCCGCTTGATCATCGACGGCTGGGCCAGCATCAGGGCGACGGCCTTGTCGCGGTCGATGTTCGCCTTGTCCGCCTCGGGCAGTTTCTTGAACGTGGTTCCGGCGCGGTTCAGCACCGTCTCCCAGCCGTGTTCGTCGATCCATTGATCCAGCTGGGCCGCGTCCGCGCCCGACTTCTTGTAGTCATGGAAGACATAGTCGACGCCATGCTGGTCCAGCCAGACGCGCGCCTTCTTGACCGTGTCGCAATTGGGGATGCCGTACATTGTGATCATGCACGGCTCCCTAGCGTCTCAGAACCGCTTCGTCAGCCCCAGGCTGAACACCCGGCCGCGCGGATCGGCGACGACGGGGTCGTAGCCGAGGGCGAACTGGGCCAGCGGCGGGGCCTTGTCGGCGACGTTGACGACGCCCAGCGCCAGGTCGAGGTCTGCGCCGATCGCGCGGCTGTAGAGCAGGTCCACGGTCGTCTGGCTGGCGATGGTCGTGTCGGTGATCCCGCTGCGGTCATTGTCGTAGCCCGCAGTATAATGGACCAGGGCGGTCACGGCGTTCGCGCCGCCGCTCCAGCCCAGCGCGAACTCGCCGCGATCGCGCGGCAGGGACCGGCCGATATTGCTCAGATTGGTCGAGCCGACGCCCGAGACCTGGGCCGATCCGGCGTCCAGCCGGATGTCGTAGGCGTCCACATAGGTCCAGGTCGCCGACGCCGTCGCCCGGCCGCCCCACAGGTCCCGGCCATAGCGGGCCGACAGGTCGATCCCTTGCGTCTCGATGGACGAGGCGTTGACGAAATAGAGCTGGGCGAAGGTCAGGGCGCCGTTGGAGGCCCGGGTGATGCGGCCTTGCGCGTCCGTGCCCGTCAGGCCCGACGCATCGTCGGCCGCCGCCTGGTCGATGATCGCCTGGGCCGATTCCTTGACCACCTGGTCCGTATAGTCGAACCGCCAGGCGTCCAGACCCAGCTCAAGCCCTTCGACCGGCCGCCACAGGGCGCCTAGGGTCAAGCTTTCGGACTTCTCGGGCTTCAGGTTCGCATCGCCCGAGGTCAGGGTGTTGACGAAGACATAGGCGCCCCGGTCGAACACCGACGGCTGCGATGCCTGGGCGCCGGCCTGGGCGTAGACGGACGGGGCGCGGAACCCCTGTCCCCATGAACCGCGCAGGGCGAAGGCGTCGGTCACGTCCCAGCGGATCGCGGCCTTGGGGCTGAACCGGCCCTGGTCGCCGTCGTAGGATTCATAGCGACCGGCCAGCTGCGCCTCGATCCGGTCGCCCAGATGCAGGCGCGCCTCGGCGAAGGCGGCCAGGGCCTGCTGGTCGCCGTCGAAGTCGGGCGAATAGCCGGAGGTCAAGAGGTCGCCGGCGTTGGCCAGGTCGCTCCAGTCGTGGCGGAAGGCGCTGCGGCGGTACTGGCCCCCCAGGGCGACATCGACCGAACCGCCATTCCAGGCCAGGGCCCGGCCGCTGGTCGAGGCGTCGATGGTGATCAGGCTGGCGGCGCCGCGCAGGCCGACGTCGCCGGTCAGGCTGTCGATCAGTTCGGCGCTGTTCGCCGTGCCCGTCCCCAGCCAGGCGCTGCCGAACGGATTAAAATACCGGCAGACGCCGACGCCGGGTGTCCCGGTCGCGGGGTCGCAGCCCGCGCCGCCCAGGCCGTTCAGGGCGTTCTGGAGCGCGCTGCCGATCACGTCGGGCTTGTCATAGGCGACGTGCTGGCGGCTGGCGGTCGTGGACAGGCTCCAGGCCCAGCCGTTGGCGAAGGCGCCGTCCAGACCGGCGGCCAGCCGCCATGTCTGATAGTCGAACTGCGAGCGCATGGCGCCGGCCTCCGCGCCCAGTAGGCGCCCGCGGAACAGCACGTCCTCGCCGAACGGATTGTCGGGATGGGATGCTGGAACGGTCAGGGCCTGGGCCAGAATCGGCAGGGACGGCGTCAGCCGCGCCTCGGTCCAGGTCGAGGACCAGGCCGCCTGCAGCGACAGGTTCATATCCCCGACCGGACGGCGATAGTCGGCGAACACCTGCGTCCGCGTCTCCTCCGGGACCAGGTCGAAGAAGTCGGAATAGTCCAGACGGCAGAACGTATCGGACGGCGAATCCAGATAGGCGCTGCCGAAGGCTGGATTTGCGCAGTCCGGATCGGGCGAATAGGCGTTCTGGCCGGGCCGGAAATAGGAACCGGGCTGGCCATAGCTGGTCACTGCGGTCCAGGCGGCGTGGCCGTAACGCTCGGCCTGGGTGAAGTCGCGTTCGTCCGATCCCAGGGCCGAACGGTGGAAATGCGAGGCCGCCAGCGTCAGGTCGCCGCCCAGCACGTCGAAGCCGCCGATGGCTTCGATCACGCTCTCTTCCGAACCGTCCGCGACGGCGTATTTGGCGCCGACCTCGGGGCGATCCACCCCGTGACGGGTGATGAAGTTGACCACGCCCGCCACCGCGTCCGAACCATAGACCGCCGAGGCGCCGTCCTTGACCACCTCGATCCGCTGCAGCGCGATCATCGGGACCAGGGCGTTGATATCCACGAAGGCCGAGCCGTCGGTGGCGACGACCGCGCTGGTCGTCCAACGCTGGCCGTCCACCAGCACCAGGGTCGAACCCAGACCGAGGTTGCGCAGATTGAGCTGGGCCGTGCCTGAGCTCTGCGGCTGGTTCAGCTGATCGACCTGGGCCTCGGAACCGGAGTTGGCGGTCACCAGCCGCACCAGTTGCGAGGCGTCGGCGACGCCCGCCGCGGCGATGACCTCGCGATCCACCGTCTGGACGGGCGCGATCCGGTCGCCGCCGGCGATCCGCGAGCCGGTGACGACGACCTCGTCCACGACGGTCGCGGCGGTCGCATCCTGAGCTTGCGCGGCCGCGACGCTCGCCAGCCACGCCAGAGACGCCGTTCCCATCAAAGCCATACGCCGCGCCATTTCGATACTCCCCGCCGGTGATCGCGGGCTTCTAGCCAGGGTCGCGATTTTGCGAAAGTGTAATTTTGCAGATTTGCAAAATTGATCCTTGGTTGACACTCCGCAGCCGCGGGCAGACAGTTATCTAAAATAACCAACCCCAGGAAACGCCGTGACCGACAAGACCCGCCCCTGTCTCGGGTTCGACAGCAAGACCGACCAGGCCATGCTGAAGATCAAGACAATCCCCATCGCCGATCTGGAGGCTGCGGTCGCGGGATGAAGCTTTACGCCCACCCCTTTTCGTCCTTCTGCCAGAAGGTGCTGATCGCCTTCTACGAGAACGACATCGCCTTCGATTATCGCTCGCTGGAGGATGCGCAGGCCAATGCCGAACTGGCCGCGCTGTGGCCGCTGAAGCGGTTCCCGACTCTGACTGACGGACAGACGACCGTGCTCGAATCGTCGTCCATCATCGAATATCTGCAGGCCCGCCGCCCCGGCCCGGTGCGGTTGATACCGGACGATCCGGCCGCGGCCGTTGAGGTTCGGATGATGGATCGGGTGTTCGACCACTATGTCTCCGCGATGCAGGCCCGGATCGTTATCAATGCCATCCGGCCCGAGAACGACCGCGACCCCTATGGCGACGCCGAGGCGCGGCGGATGCTGGAGACGATCTACGCCTGGCTGGACCAGCGGATGGCCGGGCGGGAATGGGCGACGGAATACGGCTTCAGCCTGGCCGACTGCGCCGCCGCCCCTGGCCTGTTCTACGCCGACTGGACCCATCCGATCCCGGAACGGTTCGCCGCATTGAAGGCCTATCGCGGCCGCCTGCTGGCCCGGCCGTCCTTCGCCCGCTGCGTGGACGAAGCCCGCCCCTATCGTCCCTATTTCCCGCTGGGCGCGCCGGATCGCGACTGAGGCGCCCGCCGCCATTGATCCTGCGATGTAACCGGTTACGGTGCGTCAAAACAGAAACGGCTCAGGGAAGCGGGAAGCATGGCGGATGTCCGTCTGGTCGATGTGAGAAAGGCGTTCGGCGCCGTCGAAGTGCTGAAGGGCGTCGATCTGGACATCGCCGATGGCGAGTTCGTGGTCTTCGTCGGTCCCTCGGGCTGTGGCAAGTCCACCCTGCTGCGCACCATCGCCGGTCTGGAAGAGGCGACGACGGGCCAAGTCTCCATCGGCGGCCGCGTGGTCAACGACCTGTCGCCGTCGGACCGGGGCATCGCCATGGTGTTCCAGTCCTACGCCCTCTATCCGCACATGACGGCCTATCAGAACATGGCCTTCGGGTTGAAGCTGGCCAGGACGGACAAGGCCGAGATCGACCGCCGCGTCCGCGCCGCCGCGGAGGCGCTGAGCATCACCGACTATATGGACCGCAAGCCCAAGGCCATGTCGGGCGGCCAGCGCCAGCGCGTCGCCATCGGCCGCGCCATCGTGCGCGAGCCCGAGGTCTTCCTGTTCGACGAGCCGCTGTCGAACCTGGACGCGGCGCTGCGGGTGCGGATGCGCTACGAATTCGCGCGGCTGCACGCCGAACTGAAGACCACGATGATCTACGTCACCCACGACCAGGTCGAGGCCATGACCCTGGCGGACCGGATCGTGGTGCTGAACGGCGGCCGGATCGAGCAGGTCGGCGCGCCGATGGATCTTTACGAGAACCCCACCAACCTGTTCGTCGCCGGCTTCATCGGCAGCCCGAAGATGAACCTGCTGTCGGCGGAATTGGTCGAGGCGACGGCGACGGGCGCGGTGGTGCGCACCATTGCGGGCGAGACCATCCGCGTCGCGGTCGACGCCGGCGCGGCCAAGGCTGGCGATGCGGTCACCCTGGGCGTCCGCCCCGAACACCTGACGCTGACCGGCAAGGACGATGCGCTTACGGCCCAGGTGATGTTCGTCGAGACCCTGGGCTCCACCGCCCTGGCCCATCTGACCCACGCCGCCTCGCCAGACACCCTGACGCTCCAGGCGCCCGGCGACCTGGGCGCCAAGGCGGGAGAGACATTGGCGCTGCACGTGCCGGCGACGCAGGCCCATCTGTTCGATGCGGACGGCACGGCTTTCCGGCGGCTGTGATTCCCTGACCGGCTTCAGCGTTTCTTCGGCGTCTTCTCGGCCGCCTTGCGCAGCGCGACGTCCAGCGACCGCCGCGCCCAGGCCACGGCCTCGTCGGGATCGTCCACCGCCGTGTCCGGCAGGGTCCAGTAACCCAGGGTCATGACCGTATCGCCGCGTGGAAAGGCGAACGGGCGCGATCCCGCCTCGCGGAACGCCGCGCCCAGGGTCTCATCGGCCTTCAGGAACACCACGCCGTCGTCCAGCAGGGCGAACATCACGCCGGACGCATAGACCCCGGCCCCGCCGAACATCCGCCTGATCTCCAGCCGGCCCAGCCCGGCGAAATGCTCGCGGACCCATTCGTTGAAGTCGGCGTCGACGCCACCTCAGGCGCCGGCGGCCGGAACGATGGTCACGCTCTCGCCGCAGCCGCAGGCGTCGGTCTGGTTCGGATTGTTGAACACGAACTTGGACGCCAGACGTGTCGTCTCGTAATCGATCTCGGTGCCGATCAGGAACAGCACGGCCTTGGGCTCGATCAGGATGGTCACGCCCTTGTCCTCGACCACCTCGTCCAGCGGCCCGACCGCGTCGGCATAGGCGAATGTGTATTCCTGACCCGCGCAGCCGCCGTTCTTGACCCCGATGCGCAGGCCGATGTGGTCGTTGTCGGCGTTGTCGAGGATTTCGCGCACGCGCTCAGCGGCGGCGTCGGTCAGGGTGACGGCCTTGGGGCGCCGGCGGCGCGGACGGGTCGTGGCTTGAAGCTCGGTCATCAGAACATGTTCAAGGCGAGTTTCGCCTCGTCGCTCATCTTGGAGGCGTCCCACGGCGGGTCGAACACCAGATTGGCCTTGGCGCTGCGCACGCCCTCGACCTTCTCCACCGCCGTCTCGACCCAGCCCGGCATCTCGCCGGCGACCGGACAGCCCGGCGCCGTCAGGGTCATGTCCACCACCACGTCGCGGTCGTCGTTGACGTCCACGCGATAGATCAGGCCCAGTTCATAGATGTCGACCGGAATTTCCGGGTCATAGACGGTCTTCAGCGCCTCGATCAGCTGATCGGTCAGGGTGTCGAGTTCGGCCTGCGACAGGGCGCTCTTTTGCGGCTCGTCCCAGGCTTGGGCGAAGGCGTCGCTGTCCTGAATAGTGTTATCGGTCATGGCGCTACACAAAGAAGTTCCGCGCCTTGATCAGCGCGTCCACGAAGGCGTCCGTATCCTCCACGGTGTTATATAGGGCGAAGGAGGCGCGGGTGCTCGACGTCACGCCCAATCTTTTCGCCAGGGGCTCGGCGCAATGGGTTCCAGCCCGCACGGCGACGCCGTAGCGGTCCATGATCTGGGCCACGTCATGGGCGTGGGCGCCCTCGACCGCGAAGGTCAGGATCGCGCCCTTGCCCTCGGCCTGTCCCAGAATGCGCAGCCAGTTCTGGCCCTGCAACCGGTCCAGCGCGTGCTGGTAAAGCGTGTGTTCGTGCGCCTGGACCGCCGCGCGGTCGAACTGCGACAACCACTCCAGCGCCACGCCTAGGCCGATGGCCTCCAGGATCGGCGGCGTGCCCGCCTCGAAACGGTGCGGCGGCCTGGCGTAGGTGATCCGGTCCTGCTCGACCCGTTCGATCATCTCCCCGCCCCCTTGATAGGGCGGCAGAGCCTCCAGCGCTTCGGCCTTGCCATACAGGGCGCCGATGCCGGTGGGGCCGAACAGTTTGTGGCCCGTGATCACATAGAAGTCGCAGCCGATGACCTGCACGTCCGGCGTCGCATGGACAGCGCCCTGGCACCCGTCGATCAGCACCTGAGCGCCTGCAGCATGGGCCAGACGCGTGATCTCGGCGACCGGATTGATGGTCCCCAGCACGTTCGACATATGGGTGACCGCGACCATCCGCGTCCGCGGCCCCAGCAGGTCGGCATAGGCCGCCATGTCCAGAGAACCGTCGTCCCGGACCGGAATCCACCGGATCACCGCGCCGTACCGCTCGCGCAGGAAATGCCACGGCACGATGTTGGAGTGATGCTCCATCTCCGAGACGACGATCTCGTCGCCGGGCTGGATCGACAGGCCCAGGCCGTTGGCCACCAGATTGATCGCCTCGGTGCCGCCCTTGGTCCAGACCACCTGTTCGGGGCTCTCGGCGTTCAGAAAGCGGGCCACGATCTCGCGCGCCTTCTCGAAGGCTTCGGTGGCCTCGTTCGACAGGGTGTGCAGCCCCCGGTGGACGTTGGCGTAGCCGCCCTCCATCGTCGCGACCAAGGCGTCGATCACCGCGCGCGGCTTCTGCGCCGAGGCGGCGTTGTCCAGATAAACCAGCGGCCGCCCGTTCACCTGTCGCGACAGGATCGGGAACTGCGCCCTGACGGCGTAGGGGTCGAACACGCTCGATCCTCCCCCGTTCACGGGGGAGGGGGACCGCGAAGCGGTGGAGGGGGCGGACGCAGGGCCGGTGTCTGGGGTCGCCCCCTCCACCGCCGTTCCGGCGGTCCCCCTCCCCCGCTCCGCTTCGCTATGCAGGGGAGGATTGGTCACAACCGAGCCGTCAGCCATTCCCGCGCCACCTCTCTCGCGCCCTCGTGCCCGATGCGGTCGATCACCTCGATCAGGAAGGCCTGGGTCAGCAGGGCGCGGGCCTCGTCGGCCGGAACGCCGCGCTGCTGCATGTAGAACAGGGCGCTCTCGTCCAGCGTCCCCACCGTATTGCCGTGCGCGCACTGCACGTCGTCGGCGTAGATGATCAGTTCCGGCTTGGCGTCGATCTCGGCGCGCTCGGAGGCGATCAGGGCGTGATGGCCCATCCGGGCGTCGGTCCCGTCGGCCCCGCGTTCGACCACGATCTTGCCCTGGAACACGCCACGCGCCGTATCGCGCGCCACGCCCTTGATCAGTTGCGACGTCGCGCCGTCCGCCGCCACGTGGCGCACGGTCGAGGTCAGGTCCGCATGGCGCGATCCATTCAGCAGATAGAGGCCGTCCACCTGCGCATGGGCGCCTTGCGCGAAATGCTTCACCCGCGTTTCCAGCCGCTGGAGCTTGGCCCCCGTCGTCACCACCGTCTGGCGGAAGACGCCGCCCGCCTCGACCCGCACATCGGCCTCGGCGATGGAGATGGCGTCCTCGGGCTCCTCGACCAGCACCACCCGCGTCACCTCCGCGCCGTGGGCCACGTCCAGCTCCAGCCGGTTGTGGGCCACATAGGCCGAACCCGCGCCCTCATGCGTCTCCAGCAGCAGCAGCTTGGACCCCGCCCGCGCCGACACCCGCGCGCCGGCGGTGTGGCCCGTGCCGACCGCGTCCGAGACATAGCGCAGCCGCAACGTCTGCTCGCCCGAGGCGATGAAGTCCGTCACCCCGACCGCGCGTCCGTTGGCGAAGATTATCGCCTCCCCGCCCAAGGTGTCGAAGGCGCCCGGCGCGCCGATCGCCGCCGGGCCCGACGGCTGCGGCGCCTCGCGAAGATAGCGGCGCAGATCGCTGTATTTCCACGCCTCGACCCGCCGCGACGGGAAGGTGGCGGCGTCGGTCAGGTCGATCCGCGAGACGGCGCTCACGCCGCCCCCTCCAGGACCGGCGACAGGTATTTGTCATACCCTTCCGCCTCCAGCTGGTGCGCCAGCTCCGGCCCGCCCGAGGCAACGATGCGGCCGCCGGCCAGCACATGGACCCGATCCGGCTTTATGTAGTCCAGCAGCCGCTGGTAGTGGGTGATCACCAGCATGGCGCGGTTGGGCGAACGAAGGGCGTTCACCCCTTCCGACACGATGCGCAGGGCGTCGATGTCCAGACCCGAATCCGTCTCGTCCAGGATCAGCAGCGACGGCTCCAGCAGGGCCATCTGCAAGATCTCCATCCGCTTCTTCTCGCCGCCGGAGAAGCCGACATTCAGCGGCCGCTTCAGCATGTCGAAATCCATCTTCAGCGCCTTGGACGCTTCACGGACCAGCTTCAGGAACGCCGGCGCCGCCACCTCCTCCTCGCCCCGCGCGCGCCTCTGGGCGTTCAGCGCCGTGCGCACGAAGGTCAGGGCCGGGACGCCGGGGATTTCGATCGGATACTGGAACGACAGGAAGACGCCTTTGGCCGCGCGTTCGGCGGGGTCCAAGTCCAGCAGGTCCTGACCGTTCCACAACGCCGATCCGTCCGTGATCTCATAGCCGGGGCGGCCCGACAGGCTGTAACCCAGCGTCGACTTGCCGGCCCCGTTCGGCCCCATGACGGCGTGCACCTCGCCCGCCGGCACTTCGAGCGTCAGGCCCTTGAGGATCGGCTTGTCTGCGACCGAGACGTGGAGGTTGTTGATCGAGAGCACTTACGCACGCCTTTGTGGAATGTTCTGCCAATGGTCGGGCAAGAGCCCGAAATGGCCGAGGTAGCGGAAATTAGGCTGTGAAGCCGTCTTGATGTTCAGGCCGTAAGGAAGCGGATCGGGGAAATAGGCCCAGATTCCCTCGGTGAGAATCCAAAGCTCTTGATCCACCCTCGCCCACCACCAGAAATCGGCTTCGCTGTTCAACTTCTCACGACTAGGTTCGTTCGGATTGGCGACGTAAGCGGAGGGCTCCTTCCAAGCGACAGGTTGATCGGCTCGGCGCTTGAACTCCCGATACTCATCCTCGTCCTCCGGTAGGAGGCCGTAGGTCACCTCGACGGTCCGGCTTGGCTGCCATTCATACGGCGCCTGACCGAACTGCGGCGGGCGACTGCCCCGAATCTTTGGGGAGAAAGGGAGCCAACCGGACATCACCCCACGCTCCCCTCAAGGCTGATCGCCACCAGCTTCTGCGCCTCGACCGCGAACTCCATCGGCAGTTCCTGCAACACGTCGCGGACGAATCCGTTGACCAGCAGGGCCACCGCTTCTTCCTCCGACAACCCACGCTGCTGGGCGTAGAACAACTGGTCTTCCGACAGGCGGGTGGTCGTCGCCTCGTGCTCCAGCTGGGCCGAGCCGTTGCGGGCCTCGATATAGGGGATGGTGTGCGAACCGCACTCCTTGCCGATCAGCAGGCTGTCGCACTGGGTGAAGTTGCGCACCCCCGTCGCCTTCGGATGCACCGAGACCAGACCGCGATAGGTCGAGTCCGACTTGCCCGCCGACACCGCCTTGGCGATGATCCGCGACTTCGAATTCTTGCCCAGGTGGATCATCTTGGTGCCGGTGTCGGCCTGCTGACAGCCGTTGGTGATGGCGATGGAGTAGAATTCGCCCGAGCTTTCCTCGCCCTTCAGCAGGCAGGACGGATATTTCCAGGTGACGGCCGATCCCGTCTCGACCTGCGTCCACGACACCTTGGACCGGTCGCCCCGGCAGTCGGCGCGCTTGGTGACGAAGTTGTAGATGCCGCCCTTGCCCTCGGCGTCGCCGGGATACCAGTTCTGGACCGTCGAATATTTCACCTCGGCGTCGTCCAGGGCCACGATCTCGACCACCGCCGCATGCAGCTGGTTCTCGTCGCGCATTGGAGCCGTGCAGCCTTCCAGATAGGAGACGTAGGACCCCTTGTCGGCGATAATCAGCGTCCGCTCGAACTGGCCCGTCTGCGACGCATTGATGCGGAAATAGGTCGACAACTCCATCGGGCAGCGCACGCCCGGCGGGATGTAGACGAACGACCCGTCCGAAAAGACCGCGCTGTTCAGGGCCGCGAAATAGTTGTCCGAGACCGGCACCACCGATCCCAGATATTGACGCACCAGATCAGGATATTCGCGCAAGGCCTCGGAAATCGGCATGAAGATCACGCCGACCCTGGACAGTTCCTCCTTGAAGGTCGTCACCACCGAGACGCTGTCGAACACGGCGTCCACCGCAACGCGCGGCGCGCCCTGCACCCCCGCCAGCACCTCCTGCTCCTTCAGCGGAATGCCCAGCTTGGCGTAGACGGCCAGCAGTTCCGGATCGACCTCGTCCAGCGACTTCGGCCCCTCCTTCTGCTTGGGCGCCGCATAGTAGAACAGGTCCTGATAATCGACCGGCTCGTATTTCACCGCCGCCCAGGTCGGCTCCTCCATCGCCAGCCAGCGTTCATAGGCGGCCAGACGCCATTCCAGCATCCATTCCGGCTCGCCCTTCTTCTCGGAGATGAAGCGCACGATGTCGGCGTTCAGGCCCTTGGGCGCGAACTCCTGCTCGATGTCCGAGGTGAAGCCGTGCGCGTATTTTTCCAGCGCGGCGACGGCGTCAATGGTTTCCTTGACGGCGGCCATCAGGCGACCTCTCTCATGCGCTCGGCGGCGCGTGTCTTATGCTTATCGTAGGCGGCGACCCAGGCGTCGGCGAACCGGACCCAATCGCTTTCGATCGTTCCCCAGCCGCCCGAGGCGCGCACGCCCCCGGTCGCCAGATGGTTCAGGCCCATGGCGCCGATGGTCTTGGACGGCTTCACCTTGCCCGACGAACAGGCCGAGCCGGCCGAGACCATGACGCCCGCGAGATCGAGCGTGATCAACTGTTGCGGGCTGTCCCAGCCCGCGACCGCCATGAACAGGGTGTTGGGCAGGCGCTGCATGGCGCCGCCGATGACGGTCGCGCCCGCCGCCTTGACCCTGGCCTCGGCCGCATCGCGCCAGGCGACGTGCGCCGCCATGGTCTCCAGGTCGCGCGCGGCGCAGTCGGCGGCGACGCCGAAACCGGCGATGCCCGGCACGTTCTCGGTCCCGGCCCTCAGGCCCCGCTCCTGCCCCGCGCCGTGCAGGATGCGGACGCCCGACACGCCTTCCTTGAAGACCAGCGCGCCGACGCCCTGCGCCCCGCCCAGCTTGTGCGCCGACAGGGTCAGAGTTTCCGCATCCAGCGCGCGGATATCGACCGGAATCTTGCCCGCCGACTGGATCGCATCGACGTGCAGCCAGCCGCCCGCCGCCCGCACCAGGGCGGCCGCCTCGGCGATCGGCTGGATCACGCCGCTTTCGTTGTTCGCATGATGGATGGCGACCGCCGCGCGACCGGGCCGCGACAGCGCCTGCGCCAACCACGCCAGATCGACCACCCCGTCCGCATCGACCGGCAGGACCTCGACGGCGACGCCCGCGTTCGCCGCCGTCTCGGCCACGCACGGATGTTCTGTCGCCGAAACGATCAGCCGCTCGCAACCGGCCGCCAGCGCGCTGGCGATGCCCTGGGCGTTGGCCTCGGTGCCGCCGCTGTTGAACACCACCGCCGTCGGATCGGCCCCGACCAGTTCGCCGACCTGAGCCCGCGCCGTCTCGACCCGCGCCCGCGCGCGCCGACCGGCCGCATGGACCGCCGACGGATTGCCGTTGTCGGCCAGGGCCTTGGCCATGATCTCCAGCACTTCTGGCCGCACCAGGCCCGAGGCGTTGTAATCCAGATAGACGCCGGTCACGCCGCCACCCCCACGGCGTCCGCCTCGGGAGAATCGACATTGCGCCGCCGCTGGCCCGTGCGGTTCATCACCACATCCTCCAGCGACACCCGCGCCAGATAGCGATGAATCTCGTCGCCCAGGTCCTCCCACAGATTGTGGGTGATGCAGCGTTCGCCGGCCAGCATGCAGCCCTTGGGCGAGCCATGCGCCACGCAGCGCGTCGCCCGGATCGGCTCGTCCACCGCCAGCACGATTTCGGCCACCACCGTCTCATGCGCGCCCTTGGCCAGGCGATAGCCGCCGCCCGGCCCGCGCACGCTCTTGACCAGTTCGCTCTTCCGCAGCCGCGCGAACAGCTGCTCCAGATAGCTCAGCGAAATCTCCTGGCGCGCGGCGATCTCGGCCAGCGAAACCGCCCGGGTCTCGCCACCCTCGCCGCGCCCGTTCTTCGCCAGATCGGCCATCGCCATCACGGCGTATCGTCCCTTGGTCGACAGACGCATATCGCACCCTCAAAAATTGCGCGCTTTGCTGGGCTCTTGTGCTAGAACCCGCGCCTTCGCGACGGCGGCGCGCGCTGGGAGGGACCTAGAAAGTCCTACCCCAGTAGTCAAGTATTGCGCAGCCGCGAAATGACAGTTGAACGGATTCCAGAGCCAAAATGCCTGAAGTCATCCTGCCCGGCGCCTCCGGCCGCATCGAAGGCCGCTACTCCCCGGGCAAGCGCCCAAACGCCCCGATCGCCCTGATCCTGCATCCGCACCCCAAGGCGGGCGGGCATATGAACAATCCGGTCACGGTCACGCTGCACCAGTTGTTCCAGCAGCGCGGCTTCGCTACCCTGCGCTACAATTCGCGCGGCGTGGGCAAGTCGCAGGGCGAGTTCGACAGCGGCATCGGCGAACTGGCCGACGCCGCCACGGCGCTCGACTGGCTCCAGGCCAACAATCCCGGCGCCAGCCAGACCTGGGTCGCCGGCTATCAGTTCGGCGCCTACATCGGCATGCAGCTTCTGATGCGCCGGCCCGAGACGGACGGCTTCATCTCGGTTTCGCCGCCGTCCAACATGTACGACTTCAGCTTCCTGGCCCCCTGCCCCGCCTCGGGCCTGTTCCTGCACGGCACGGCCGACACCATCGTCCCGCCGGTCGAGGTCGAGCGCGTGGTCAACAAGCTGCGCACCCAGAAGGGCATCGTCATCGACTACGAGTTGGAAGAGGGCGCCAGCCACTTCTGGCAGGATCACATGGGCGCGGTCGAACGTCGCGTCGGCGCCTATCTGGACAAGCGGCTGGAAGAGAACCCCGCCTGACCCCACATCCGGAGCCTGCCTTCAGGAGGCCCGGATGCAACATGACATCGTCATCATCGGCGGCGGCGCTGGCGGGCTTGAGCTCGCCGCCCGTCTGGGGCGCCGCTTCGGGCCGCGCGAGGGCCGTCGCCGCGTCCTGCTGATCGACCGCTCCATCTTCCACCTATGGAAGCCCAGCCTGCACGAGGTCGCCGCCGGGTCGCTGGATTCGCACCAGGAGGGGCTGTCCTATCCGGTGCTGGCGCGACGCAATCATTTCAGCTTCGCCTTCGGCGACCTGACCGGGCTGGACCCGACGACGAAGACCCTGACTCTGGGCGAAATCCGCGATCAGGACGGCGCTGTGCTGGTGGCGCCGCGCACCCTGTCGTTCCAGACCCTGGTGCTGGCCGTCGGCAGTGGGTCCAATCTGTTCGACACGCCGGGTGCCGCCGAATACGCCCATCTGCTGGAAGACGTGGCGGACGCCGAGGCCTTCAACAAGCGGCTGACCTCCGCCTTCCTGGCCGCCGCCTATTCCGACGAGCGGCTGCTGAACATCGCCATCGTCGGGGCGGGCGCGACCGGCGTGGAACTGTCCACCGAACTGATCGAGGGCCACGACGAACTGTCCGCCGGCCTGACGCCAGACCAGAGGTTCGACCTCGCCGTCACCATCGTCGAGGCCGCGCCCCGCATCCTGGGCGGCCTGCCCGAACGCGTCTCGGCCAAGGCGGCCAAGGCGCTGGAGGCCAAGGGGGTGCGCCTGCTGACCGACGCCAAGGTCAAGGCCGTCCATGCCGACCGCCTGGACACCTCCAAGGGCGAAGTTCCCGCCGACCTGATCGTCTGGGCCGCCGGGGTGAAGGCGTCCGACCATAACCGCAATCTCGGCCTGACGACCGGCCGTCTCAACCAGTTCGTGGTCGACGACCGCCTGCGCACCTCCGCGCCCGGAATCTACGCCATCGGCGACTGCGCCGAAGCTCCGGGCCCCGACGGCAGGCCCGTCCCCGCCCGCGCCCAGGCGGCGGCGCAACAGGCGGCCTATCTGGCCAAGGCCCTGGCGAACCCGTCGCGCGATCCCGGCCCCTATATCTATCAGGACCGGGGTTCGCTGGTGTCCCTGGGCGGGGACAAGGGGGTCGGCTCGCTGATGGGCGGGCTTGGCGGCCCCAACTTCCTGATCGAGGGTCTAGTCGCCAAATGGGCCTATATGGCGCTCCATCTGGATCACCACCGCGCGATCCTGGGCGTCCGCCGCACCGCGCTTCTAGCCCTGTCGCGCCTGCTGCACCGCCGGGTTTCGGGACGGCTCAAGCTGCATTGAGCCTGCGGAAAGATGCTTCGACCGACAGCGCGGATGCAGGTTCAAGCATCCCGCTTCCGCTCATCCCGAGCCGGGACCCAGGCCTTTGGGCGCCTAGTTAGGCACATGGATCATGACGCTGATCCAACGCACGCCTCTCGCGAGCGCGCTGTCCCCGCTTTCGCAGGAATGAGCGGGAACAGGTGAAGGCGGCCCTACGCCGCCTCCACAACCTCTTCCGCCGGGACCGTGCGGATCATGTAGTCGAAGGCCGACAGGCCCGCCTTGGAGCCCTCGCCCATGGCGATCACGATCTGCTTGTAGGGCACGGTCGTCACGTCGCCCGCCGCGAAGATTCCGGGCTGGGACGTCTCGCCGCGATGATCGACCTCGATCTCGCCGCGCGGGGTCAGGCCCACCGCGCCGTGCAGCCATTCGGTGTTGGGCACCAGGCCGATCTGCACGAAGATTCCTTCCAGCTGCACCTCGTGCGCCGCATCGGCGTTGCGGTCGCGATAGACCAGGCCCGTCACCTTGTCGCCGTCGCCCAGCACCTCGGTCGTCAGAGCCGAGGTGACGATGCGCACGTTCGGCAGGGTCGCCAGCTTGCGTTGCAGCACCGCATCGGCGCGCAGTTCGCTGTCGAACTCGATCAGGGTCACATGGGCCACGATGCCGGCCAGGTCGATGGCCGCCTCGACGCCCGAGTTGCCGCCGCCGATCACCGCCACCCGCTTGCCCTTGAACAGCGGGCCGTCACAGTGCGGGCAATAGGCCACGCCCTTGTTCCGGTACTGGTCCTCGCCCGGCACGTTCATCTGGCGCCAGCGCGCGCCAGTGGCCAGGATGACGGTGCGCGACTTCAGGGTGGCGCCGTTCTCCAACACCACCTCGTGCAGCCCGCCGGGAACCCTGGACGGCACCAGTTTGGCCGCCTTCTGCACATTCATGATGTCCACCTCGTATTCGCGGACATGCTGTTCCAGGTGGGCGGCCAGCTTCGGCCCCTCGGTGTGCGGCACCGAGATGAAGTTCTCGATCGCCAGGGTGTCCAGCACCTGGCCGCCGAACCGCTCGGCCGCGATGCCGGTCCGGACACCCTTGCGGGCGGTGTAAATGGCGGCCGCCGCGCCAGCCGGGCCGCCGCCGACCACCAGCACGTCGAACGGCGCCTTGGCCTTGATCGCCTCGGCCGCGCGCGCCTCGGCGCCCGAGTCGATCTTGGCGACGATCTGCTCCAGCTCCATCCGGCCCTGGCCGAACAGTTCGCCGTTCAGGAAGACCGTCGGCACGGCCATGATCTTGCGCTGCTCGACCTCGTCCTTGAACAGGCCGCCCTCGATGGCGACGTGCTTGATGCGCGGGTTCAGCACGCTCATCAGGTTCAGGGCCTGCACCACGTCGGGGCAGTTCTGGCACGACAGCGAGAAATAGGTCTCGAAGACATAGTCGCCGTCCAGGTCCTTGACCTGCTGGATCACCGCCTGCGCCGCCTTGGACGGATGGCCGCCCACGTGCAGGAGGGCCAGCACCAGCGAGGTGAACTCGTGGCCCAGCGGAATCCCGGCGAAGCGCACGCCGATGTCCGTGCCCTTCCTGCGGATCAGAAAGCTGGGCTGGCGTTCGTCGTCATAGTCGCGGCCCATCTCGACCTTGCCGTGCGAGACCGAGACGATCTCCTCCAGCAGGGCCTTCAGCTCCAGCGACTTCGGTCCCGCGCCCAGCGAGGCGACCAGTTCGACCGGATGGACGATGTTCTTGAGGTAGCCCTCGAGCTGAGTTTTCAGATTGGCGTCCAGCATGGCGGGCTCCTCGAAATGGTGGAAGGCGCGACGCCTGCAAGCCGTCATGGCGAGGCGGTCGGGCATGGGGTCGGCGCGAGGCCGGTTGGGTCCGGCGCGAGGCCGGACCCGATAGGCGTAGTCAGTCTTAGATCTTGCCGACGAGGTCGAGCGACGGGGCCAGGGTGGCTTCGCCTTCTTCCCACTTGGCCGGGCAGACTTCGCCGGGGTGCGCGCGCACGTACTGAGCGGCCTTGACCTTGCGCAGCAGTTCGGCGGCGTTGCGGCCGATGCCTTCCGAGGTGGTCTCGGTGAACTGGATCACGCCGTCCGGATCGACCAGGAAGGTCGCGCGGTCGGCCAGGCCCACGCCCGGACGCATGGCGTCGAAGTTGTTGGTCACCAGGCCCGAGGGGTCGCCCAGCATGGTGTAGGTGATCTTGCCGATGGCCGGCGAGGAGTCGTGCCAGGCTTTGTGCGAGAAGTGGGTGTCGGTCGAGACGCTGTAGATTTCGACGCCCAGCTTCTGGAACTCGGCGTAGTTGTCGGCCAGGTCTTCCAGCTCGGTCGGGCAGACGAAGGTGAAGTCGGCCGGATAGAAGAAGAAGATCGCCCACTTGCCCGCGACGTCGGTGTCGGTGACCGTCAGGAACTTGCCGTCCTTGTAGGCTTCGGCCGTGAACGGCTTGATGGTCGTATTGATGAGGGCCATGCGGAAAATCCATTGCAGGGAGGTTGGGGAGGACTCACTCCTACCGCACTGCAACAAATAAGGACAATCATTTATTTTCTGATATTCAATAGATTTTCATTATACTCCTTCTTCCTGACGACAACGGCCGTCGACGCGGCCAAAGCCAATTTCCTCCCTCTGAAATCTCGCCTACATACGTGTCATGGCTCCGCTTCGGCCCGACACCCTGGCGACTGCGCTGGCTCGGATTTTCGAGGGGCGGATGATCGATCGCGCCAGCTGGTTCGCCCTGACGGGCGGCGAGCAGCTGTTCGCCGAGGGCGACGCGGCCGACACCCTCTATCTGGTGCGCTCGGGCCGTCTGGGCGTCTTCCGCACCGAGGAGAACCAGCCCGCCCAGCTTCTGGGCGTCATCCGTCCGGGCGAGCCGGTGGGCGAGATGGCCATGCTGGCCGGCACGCCGCACACCGCCGGCGTTGTCGCCCTGCGCGACACCGAAATCCTGGCCCTGCCGCGCGAGGCCTTCTTCGAGGCTGCGCGGTCCGAACCCGACCTGATGGTCGAACTGTCGCGGCTGATGATCCATCGCGCCCGCGAACGGGCCGGCGGGGCGGCGGAGCCCAGCGTCTTCGGCTTCGTCTCGGCCCGGCCCAAGCCGATCCGCGCCTTCGTGGAACGCATCGCCGCCGCTGTTCAGACGATGGGCTTCACCTGCCGCGTGATCGACCAGTCGGCCCTGACCTCGGCCGCCGAATGGTTCAGCCGCGTCGAGGACGACCACGACTACGTCCTCTATGTCGCCGAACAGGACCAGCCCGCCTGGGCCAATCTGTGCGCGCGCCAGGTGGATCGGCTGTTCATCGTCGGCAGCGGCCTTCTGGCCCCGCCGTCCGCCCTGCCCCGCCGCACGGGCTTCGGCGACGGACGGCGCCTGACGGACCTGATCTTGCTGCGCGATCCGCGCATGCACAGCCCCGCCAACACCCGCGTCTGGCTGGACGCGCTACAGCCGGACCGCTGGTTCCACTGTGTCGAAGGGGTCGCCGCCGACGCCGAGCGGATGGCCCGGGTCGTCACCGGCACGGCTGTCGGCCTGGTCCTGTCCGGCGGCGGCGCACGGGCCTATTGCCACATCGGCGCGATCAGGGCGCTGGAAGAGGCCAAGGTCCCGCTGGACTTCGTCGGCGGCTCGTCCATGGGCGCGGTCCTCGCCGCCGGCCCGGCGCTCGGCTGGTCCTACGAGCGGCTGGATTTCGAGATCCGCCGCGCCTTCGTCGAATCCGACCCGCTGTCCGATCTGGCCTTTCCCATCATCGCCATGTCGCGCGGCCGCAAGGTCGCGGGCCTGATGCAGCGCGCCTATGGCGACACCGACCTGGCCGACCTGGCCCTGCCCTTCTTCGCGGTGTCGGCCAATCTGACCTCGGGCCAGATCGAGGTGCACCGCACCGGCCTGATGCGCCGCGCCCTCAGGGCCTCCATCGCCATTCCGGGCGTCCTGCCGCCCGCCGTCGTCGATGACCAGGTGCTGGTGGACGGCGCGGTGCTGAAGAACTTCCCCACCGGCGTGATGCGCCAGTTGAACAGCGGCCCGATCATCGGCGTCGATATGTCCCAGACGCGCGGCGTCGATGCCGCCGCTCTGGAAAATCCGCCCTCCTGGTGGAAATGGATTCTGAGCGGCGCCTGGAAGAACGGCCCGCCCATCGTTTCCATCCTGATGCGTTCGGCGACCATCACCACCGACACCGAAATCCTGCAGTCGCGCACCGACGCCGACGTGCTGATCCTGCCGACGACCGGCGGGACCGACATCCGCGACTGGAAGGCCTATGACGAGCCCGTCGCCTCGGGCTATGCGGCGACGAAGGCGGCGCTGGCCGAACTGACCGCCCCCATCACCCATCTGCGCAAGCAGTCGCCGCACACCCCCTGACCGTTGTCGCTTACAGCGGCGCGCACGCCCTCTCCAGCCAGGCCCGGACATCGCCGTCCAGCAGCGGCCCGACCTTGGCCAGGGTCTCGGCGTGATAGGCGTCGACATAGGCCCGCTCGTCCGGCGTCAGCCGTCCGACGTCGATCAGCCTGCGGTCCAGCGGCGCGAACGTCAGTTGCTCGAAACCGTGCATCGGCCGCTCGCCGCCCTCGGGAACCACGGCGGGCGTCACCACCTGCAGCGTCTCGATGCGGATGCCCCAATGCCCTTCGCGGTAATAGCCCGGCTCGTTCGACAGGATCATGCCTTCCAGCAGCGGCTGGCTGGTTCCCCATTTCGCGATCCGCTGCGGCCCCTCGTGGACGCCCAGATAGGAGCCGACGCCGTGGCCGGTGCCGTGGTCGTAGTCGAAGCCCGCGTTCCACATCGGCGCCCGGGCGATGGCGTCCAGCGCCATGCCGCTGGTCCCCGGCGGAAAGCGGATCGTCGCCATGGCGATGTGCGCCTTCAGCACCAGGGTGAACATGCGCCGCTGGTCCTGCGTCGGCTCGCCGACCGCCATGGTCCGCGTCACGTCGGTCGTGCCGTCCAGATACTGGCCCCCGCCGTCCACCAGCAGCAGCGAGCCCTTCTCGATCCGCCGGATCGTGGCGCCCACCGGCTTGTAGTGCGGTAAAGCCCCGTTCGGCCCGGCCCCGGCGATGGTGTCGAAGCTGAGGTCCTTCAGCGCCCCGGTCTCCTCGCGGAACCGCTCCAGCGCCTCGACCACCTCGCGCTCGTCCGGCAGGGTTTCCTGCGCCACCGTATCGACCCAGTGAAGGAACCGGCTCAGGGCCGCCCCGTCACGGATATGCGCCCGGCGGCTGCCCTCGATCTCCACCGCATTCTTGGCCGCACGTGGAATGGCGCAAGGGTCCGCCCCACGCACCACCGTCGCGCCCGCCTGCTCCAGACGGTCGAAATACCAGGCCGAGGACAGGGCCGGATCGACCAGCACCTTCCGACCGCCCACGCTGTCCAGCGCATCGGCCAACCGTTCGGTCGCCTCGACCTGAACCGCGTCGCCCAGCCAGGCGGGCAGTTCATTCGTCACCTTGGCTGGGTCCAGGAACAGCCGCGCCGTTCCGTCCGCCGCCAGCAGGGCCTGTCCGATCGGCAGGGGCGAACGGATCACGTCTCCGCCCCGCACATTGAACAACCAGGCGATGGACGACGGTGCGGTCAGCAGGGCCACGTCGGCGCCCGCCGCTTGAACCGCCTTGCCGATCCGCGTGCGCTTGGACGCATGGCTCTCGCCGGAATAGCGGTCCTCGTGCGGGACCACGGGCGCCGCAGGCTGGGCCGGACGCGCCTCGCCCCAGGCCAGGTCCAGCGGATTGACCGCGACAGGCTTCAACGCCGCCCCCGCCTTCTCGGCCGCGCGCTTCAAGGGGATCAGGGCGTCGGGGCTGTGCAGGCGCGGGTCATAGCCGATCACCGCCCCCGTGGCGGCCGTCTCCAGATAGGCGGCGACATCGTTCAGGTCGCGCCGTTCGAACAGGCTCGGGTCGGTCTGAGCCTTCACCTGAACGGTGTAGCGGCCGTCGGTGAACATCGCCGCCCGATCCTGGAACACCACCGCCGCCCCGGCCGAACCGGTGAAGCCGGTCGCCCAGGCCAGCCGCTCGTTGGCGTCGGGCAGATATTCGTTCTGGTGCTCGTCCTCGTGAGGGATCAGGAATCCGTCCAGGCCCTGTTTCGCCATCTCGGCGCGCAACAGCGGCAGATGCCGGGCGCCAAAGGATGGATCGGTGGTTTCGTCGAAGGTCTGGCGCATGGTCTCCGCTCCTCAGCCCTTGCGCAGTTGCAGGGCGCTCCAGGCGTCGTGATGGATGGTCTGCTCGACCACGAAGCCCAGCGGCAGATAGGCGTCCAGCACCCGCTCCTCCTGCGTCCGCAACAGGCCCGAGAGAATGGCGACCCCGCCCGACTTCAGCGCCGCCCCGATCTGGGGCGCCAGTTCGACCAGGGGCGCGGCCAGGATGTTGGCGAACACCAGATCATACGGCAGGTGTTGGGCGATGCGCGGATCGCTCAGGCCATCGGCGAAATAGAAGTCGCATCTGGCGTCGTTGATCTCGGCGTTCTCATTGGCGATGCGGGCCGAGGGTTCGTCGATGTCGGTTCCGACGGCGATGGGCGTTCCCGTCTTGGCCGCTGCGATGGCCAGCACGCCGGTGCCGCAGCCGACGTCGAGCACCTTTTCGAACGTCTCGGTCTCCAGCAGCCTGTCGAACGCCTCCAGGCAGCCGACCGTCGTGCCGTGGTGGCCGGTGCCGAAGGCGGCGCCGGCGTCGATCTTCAGGTTCACCCGGCCTTCCGGAACCTTTCCCTGATCGTGCGCGCCATAGACGAAGAAGCGCCCGGCCTCGACCGGCGGCAGGCCCGACAGCGACATGGCCAGCCAGTCGGCGTCGGCCAGTTTCTCGACCACGACCTCCAGGCCGTCATGGGCGCGAAGGACGGCGGCCATGCCCTCGCCCTCCTCGTCCGTCGTGGGAAAGCCGTCGATACGCCAGACGCCCTTGTCCTCGTCCTCTTCAAGGATGGAATAGGTCGCGCCTTCCAGCATGACATCAGCGTCGATCGCCTCGGCGGCGGCTTCGGCGGCGGCGCGCGGGCCTCGCGCGATTATCTGAATTGCGGACTCGGACATTTCTCAAACACCGCTAATATGACGAATCGTAGCGATCTGGCGCACTGTCTGCCCGTCGTCGCCGCGTTTTTGATCAAACCGAGGGGTCGGGGAATACATGGCCAAGTCACCGTCAACGTCTAAATCTGCGTCGCCGAAGCCGGCGACCGCTGCTTCCAAGCCTAAAGCCGCGCCGAAGTCGAGCGCCGTAAAGCCGGCGACGGCGAAAACCGCCGCGCCCAAGGCGGCGTCGAAGGCCGCTGCGCCGAAGCCGGTTGCCGCGAAAACCGCCGCCGCCAAGCCCGCCGCCAAAACCACGACGAAGGCCGCTGCGCCCAAGGCGACCGCCAAGCCGGCTGCGAAGACGGTCGCGCCGAAGGCCGCCGCCAAGGCTCCTCCCCCCAAGACGACAGCCGCAAAGCCGGCCGCGAAAACTGCGGCGGCCAAGCCTGCTGCGCCAAAGGCCGCCACGCCCAAGGCCGCGACTTCGAAGGCTGCGCCCGCTCCGGCCGCTGCGCCCAAGCCCGCCGCCGCGCCCGCGCCGAAACCCGCTGTCGCGCCCGTCGCCGCGGCTCCTGGGGCTTCCGCTCCGGCTCCCAAGCCTGTCGAAACGCCCAAGCCTGCTCCGGCCGCCGCGCCCGCGCCCAAGGCTGAGGAAAAGGGCTTCTTCGCTAAGTTGCGCGACATGATCTACGGCAAGCGCTGAAGCCAGCGTCTCGCCGAACCGGATCGCCGGACGGATCGCTCCGTCCGGCGATTTGCATTTGAGGCCTGACCGGCGTCATTTCACGCCGACACGGATGGAGACGCCCGGATGGCGGGACTGAAGGACAAGCGCGGCTTCATCGACAAGGACCGGCTGGACCTGTCCGAGCGCCAGGCCGTCGAATACTGGATGAAGCGCTGGGGCGTGACGCGCGACCAGATCACCGCCGCCCACCGCAAGGTCGGCCGCATGACCAAGGACATCGCCGCCGAACTGGGCAAGAGGCGCTGAGCCGCCTCAGCGCAGGCGCTCGGCCAGAAAGTCCACGAACACCCTGACCCGCGCCGGCGTATTGGCGCCGCCGACAAAGACCGCGTGGATAGGCTCCCGGTCGCCGGGATTGAACGCCTCCAGCAGCGGAACCAGCCGGCCCGCCGCAATGGCGTCCGCGACGCTGAAATTGCCCACCCGCGTGACGCCCACGCCGTCCAGCGCCATCTGCGTCAGGGTCTCGCCATTGTTCGCCTCGACCGGCCCCTTGACCGACAGGGCGTAGTCGCGCCCGTCGCGGCGAAACGGCCAGACCGGCTCGGCGCGGCGAAAGTTGAAGTTCAGGCAGTCATGGTCGTGCAGGTCCTCGGGAACCTGCGGCGCGCCCCGTCGCGCCAGATAGTCGGGCGAGGCGACGATGGTTCGCCCCGTCTCGCCCAGCCGACGCGCCGTCAGGAGACTGTCGGCCAGCGGCCCGAACCGGATCGCCACATCGGCCTGGCCGCCCGCGATATCGACCACCACGTCCGTCAGGTTGATGTCGATCAGAATGTGGGGAAAACGCCGCACGAATTCGCCGAGCAGCGGCACGACGCGCTGCCGCCCATGCGCCAGACTGGCGCTGACCCTCAGACGGCCGCGCGGGGCGCCCTGGTCCGCGATGCTCTGCTCCGCATCGTCCAGGTCGGCCAAGATTCGGCGCGCCGCGCCCAGATAGGACTGCCCTTCGGCCGTCAGGGTCAGCACCCGCGTGGAGCGCAGCATCAACCGCACGCCCAGCCGCGCCTCGATCCGATCGATGGTGCGGCTGACCGCCGATGGCGTCAGGCCCAGGCTGCGCCCGGCGGCCGAGAAACTGCCGCGCGTCACCACCGCCGAAAAGATCTCCATCTCGCGCGCGCGATCCGCGCCTCCAGCGTACATCTTTGCGTCCACGTCAAAAATCCTTGGCCTGAACACGCCCTAGCGACTGAACCGCCTTCCGTCCATCTGTGCCTCCGTCTCAGCAACGCAGGATCAGCGTCATGGAATATCGTCAATTGGGCGGCTCAGGCCTTCGTGTCCCGGTTCTCAGTTTCGGCACGGGAACCTTCGGCGGTTCCGGCCCGCTGTTCGGCGCCTGGGGCGACACCGACATCGCAGAGGCGCGCCGGCTGGTCGACATCTGCCTGGAGGCCGGGGTCACTCTGTTCGATACGGCCGACGTCTATTCCGACGGCGCCTCCGAGGAAGTGCTGGGCCAGGCGATCAAGGGCCGCCGCGACCAGGTGCTGATCTCCACCAAGACCGGCCTGCCGACCGGCGAGGGCCCCGGCGACTGGGGCGTTTCGCGCGGCCGGCTCGTCCGCGCGGTCGAAGACGCCCTGCGCCGGCTCGGCACGGATCATATCGACCTGCTGCAACTGCACGCATTCGACGCCTCGACCCCGGTCGAAGAATTGCTTGCGACGCTGGACGGGCTGATCGCCGCGGGCAAGGTCCGCTACACGGGCGTCTCCAACTATCCCGGCTGGGCGCTGATGAAGGCGCAGGCGGCCGCCGATCGCAACGCCCGCCCCCGCTTCGTCGCGCACCAGGTCTATTATTCGCTGATCGGCCGCGCCTATGAGGCCGACCTCATGCCGCTTGGCGCCGACCAGGGCGTCGGCGCCCTGGTGTGGAGCCCGCTGGGCTGGGGCCGCCTGACCGGCAATATCCGCCGCGACGCCCCCATTCCCGTGGGCAGCCGCCTGCACCAGACCGCCGCCTTCGCCCCGCCGGTCGAGGACGAACACCTGTACCGGGTCGTCGATGCGCTGGACCTCGTCGCCGCCGAGACGGGCCGGACCGTGCCGCAGATCGCCATCAACTGGCTGCTGCAGCGCCCCACCGTCTCCTCGGTCATAATCGGCGCGCGCAACGAAGACCAGTTGCGCCAGAACCTCGGCGCGGTCGGCTGGAGCCTGACGCCGGAGCAGATCGCGACGCTCGACGCCGCCAGCGCCGTCCTGCCACCCTATCCCCACACACCCTACCGCCAGCAGGAAGGGTTCGCCCGCCTGAATCCGCCGCTGGTCTGAACCCAAGGCTTCCTCCCCAATGAAACTCAATCCTCCCCTGCTCGCGCTCGCGGCCGGCGCCTTCGGCATCGGCGTGACCGAGTTCGCGCCCATGGGCCTGCTGCCCGTCATCGCCACCGACCTGGGCGTCTCCATCCCCACCGCTGGCCTGCTCATCAGCGCCTATGCGCTGGGCGTCATGTTGGGCGCGCCCTTGATAACCCTGACCACCGGCCGCGTGCCGCGCCGGACCCTGCTGATCGGGCTGGCGGCCGTCTTCACCGTCGGCAATCTGCTGTCGGCGGTCTCGACGGACTATGGGATGCTGCTGGCCGCGCGGGTCGTCACCTCGCTGAACCACGGCGCCTTCTTCGGCGTCGGCTCCATCGTGGCGGCCGGCCTTGTAGCGCCGAACCGACAGGCGGGGGCCGTCGCCGCCATGTTCATGGGCCTGACCATCGCCAATGTGGTCGGCGTGCCGCTGGCGACCTGGGCCGGCGACGTGTTGGGCTGGCGCGCGGCCTTCTGGGGCATCGCCGGAATCGGCGTGGCGGTCATGGCCGCGCTTCGCCTGACCCTGCCGAACCTGCCCGCCCCGACCGGCGGGCACATGGGCGCCGAACTGCGCGTGCTGGGCCGAGGCCCGGTGCTGGCGGCGCTCGCCCTGACCGTGATCGGCTCCAGCACCATGTTCACCGTCTTCACCTATATCGCGCCGATCCTGCGCGAACAGACTCATGCCTCGCTGGGCTTCGTCACCGCCATGCTGGTCACATACGGCGTGGGTCTGACGGTCGGGAACTGGCTGGGTGGCAGGTTCGCGGACAAGTCGGTGGACCGCACCCTGGTCGTCACCCTGGCGTCCCTGTCGGCCCTGCTGGTCGCCTTCGCGCTGGCCATGCCCTTCGCCGCGCCGACGGCGGTGCTAGTCTTCCTGTGGGGCGTGGCCAGCTTCGCCCTGGTGCCGCCGCTCCAGGTGCGGGTCATGGCCGCGGCGGGCGACGCGCCCAACCTGGCTTCCGCGGTCAACATCGGCGCCTTCAACCTGGGCAACGCTATCGGCGCGGCCCTGGGCGGTGCGGTGATCGCGGGCGGCCTGGGCTATCCGGCGGTGTCGCTGGCCGGCGCGGTCTGCGCGGGGCTGGGCCTGCTGCTGGTGCTGTTCCTGTCGCGCAGGCAGGGAGCGGTCCAGACCTCGGCGGCCGGCTGATCAGGCCGGCTTCTTCTTCGCCGCCTCTTCACCGATCCCCGCCGCGTTCGCCTTCAGTGGAAATCGCGTGATCCCGGCAAGATGCGGATGTCGCGCGGGTGCCGCCCCGTCGGCGAACGCGCCTCGTCGCCCAGGTCGTAGTCCTCCGACAACCGCCCCAGCTCGGCCGTCCGATCGATCACCCGCCGGACCATGACGTGCATCACGTCCTCGACGCTCTTTTCGACCGTGCCCTCCACCTCCATCAGCCGCGCGGCCATCACCTCGCGCCGGAAGGTCTCGAACAGCCGCGCCCACAGCAGGGCGTTCACGATCCCCGTCTCGTCCTCCAGCGTCACGAAGATCGCATTGCCCGTCCCCGGCCGCTGGCGCACCAGCACCACCCCCGCCGTCCGCACCAGCCTGCCGTGCTTCTGGGCGCAGGTCTCCCGGGCGTTCAGCACCCCCTCAGCCCTGAAGACGGGCCGCAGGATCTGCATCGGGTGTCCCTTCAGCGACAGCCGCGTGGTCTGGTAGTCGGTGGCGATATGCTCCTTCAACGGCATGAGGGGCAGGTTCGCCGCCGCCTCGACACCTAGCTCCCTGGCTCGCGCCGCCTGGAACAGCGGCAGCGGCGCGTCGTCCGGCAGCCGCCGGACCGCCCAAAGCCCCTCGCGCCGATCCAGCCCCAGCGACCGGAACGCATCCGCATCCGCCAGTTTCCGCATCGCCCCCGCCGGCAACTTGGCTCGCCGCGCCATCTCCTCGACATCGCCATAACCGTCGCCCCGCGCCAGCGTCAGATCCTCGGCCCACCCCTCCTTGAACCCGTCGATCTGGCGCAGACCCAGTCGCAGGGCCAGTTCCCCGGCGTCGTTCACCTCCAGCGTATTGTCCCAGTCGCTGTGGTTCACGTCGATCGGACGGACCTCGACCTTCTGCGGACTTTCCTGCGCGTCCCGCACGATCTGCGCCGGCGCATAGAAGCCCATCGGCTGGCTGTTCAGCAGCGCGCAGGCGAACACCGCCGGCTGATGGCATTTGATCCACGACGAGATGTAGACCAGCCGGGCGAACGACACCGCATGGCTCTCGGGGAAACCATAGGAGCCGAAGCCCTTGATCTGGTCGAAGCAGCGCTGGGCGAAGGCGGGATCGTAGCCGCGCGCTATCATGTTGCCGACCATCTGCCCTTCGTACTTGGACAAATCGCCGCCGCCCTTGAACGTCCCCATCGCCTTCCGCAGCCCGTTGGCGTCGGCCGGCGAGAATTTCGCCGCCACCATGGCGATCCTCATCGCCTGTTCCTGAAACAGCGGAACTCCCAAGGTTTCCTTGAGGATGGTTTTCAACTCGTTCGGATCATTGGGTGGAGCGGGGCTGGGATAGTTCACGTCCTCCTGTCCGCTTCGGCGACGAAGGTAAGGATGGACCATATTTCCCTGGATCGGACCAGGGCGAACGATCGCCACCTGAATGGCCAAATCATAGAATTTCTTTGGCTTCAGTCGGGGCAGCATGTTGATCTGCGCCCGGCTCTCCACCTGGAAGACGCCGATGGACCGGCCTTCCTGCAACATCTGGTAGACCTCGGGGTCTTCGTCCTTGAAGGAGTCGAGTTTCAAGTCCGCCACTCCGTGCAGCCGCATCAGGTCGAAGGCCTTTCGGATGCAGGTCAGCATCCCCAGCGCCAGCACATCGACCTTCATCAGCCGCAGGGCGTCGATGTCGTCCTTGTCCCATTCGACGAAGGTCCGATCCGGCATCGCCGCATTGCCGATGGGAACCAGTTCATCCAGCCGATCCTGGGTCAGGACGAAGCCGCCGACGTGCTGGGACAGGTGACGCGGAAACTCCAGCAGCCGCCGCGTCATGGCGACGGCGCGCGTGACGGTGGGATTGCCGACCTCCAACCCCGCCTGGACCAGATGCCCGTCGGGGATGTCCTGGCCGTAGCTGCCCCATTGGCTGCCCGCCAACCGCGCGGTCACGTCCTCGGTCAGGCCCATGACCTTGCCGACCTCGCGGATGGCGCTTCGGGGACGATAGCGGATCACCGTCGCGGCGATCCCCGCCCGGTGGCGGCCGTATTTCTCATAGATGTGCTGGATGACCTCTTCGCGCCGCTCGTGTTCGAAATCGACGTCGATGTCGGGCGGCTCGTTCCGGTCCGTCGACAAGAAGCGTTCGAACAGCACGTCATGCTTGCCGGGATCGACCGAGGTGATCCCCAGGACGTAGCAGACCGCCGAATTGGCCGCAGATCCCCGCCCCTGGCACAGGATGCCCTTGTTCTCGGCGTACCGGACGATGTCGTGGATGGTCAGGAAATAGTGAGCCAGGTCGCCCTCGGCGATGAAGGTCAGTTCCTTGTCCAGGATGTCCCGAACCTTGACCGGCACGCCCTGCGGATATTTCACGGCCTCATAGGTCGTCACTAGCGAGGCCAGACGTTCCTGTGCCGTCATACCGGGCGGCACCGGCTCCTCGGGATAGTTGTAGCGGAGCTTGCCGAGGTCGAACGTCACCCTGGCCAGGAAATCCTGCGTCTCGGCGATCGCCTCAGGCGCATCGGAGAACAGACGCCTCATCTCCTCGGCGGATTTCAGATGGCGTTCGGCGTTCTGGTCCAGCCGCCGTCCGGCCGTCTCCAGCGTCACCCCCTCGCGGATACAGGTGACGACATCCTGCAGGTCGCGTTGCTCGGCGTCGTGATAGAGAACGTCGTTGACGGCCAGCAGCGTCGTTCCCGTCCGCCCCGCCATTCCTTTCAGCCGCGCCAGCCGCCGTCGGTCGTCGCCTGTGCGACGCATAGCGGCGCCGAGCCAGGTCGCGCCGGGCGCCGCCGCGTTCACCCGCCTCAGCACCGCCTCCAGCCCGTCCATCCGGCGCGGCGGCATGACGATCAGCAGCAGCCCCTCGGGCGCGCGCAGCAGGTCGGGCAGGCCGATCTCGCACTGGCCCTTCTTCGCCCGGCCGTTCCCCAGCGTCAGCAGGCGGCACAGCCGCGCCCAGCCCTGCCGGTCCTCGGGATAGGCCAGGATGTCGGGCGTCCCGTCGTTGAACCGCAGCCGCGCGCCCAGGATCAGCCTGAAGGTCGCCGCCCGCGCCTTGACCATCTCCCGGTCGATGTCCCTGAACTCCGGGTCGTCGATCCAGACGAATTCGCCGGGATTGCCGCCTTCCCGCTTCTTCTCCGGCGCCCAGCCCTCCTCGCGGAAATCCTTCAGCGCGCTCCAAGCCCGCACCACGCCCGCCAGCGTATTGCGATCCGCCAGTCCCATGCCCGTATGGCCGCGCAGGATGGCGCTCAGCACCAGGTGCTTGGGATGCGACGCCCCCTCCAGGAACGAGAAATTGCTGCGCGTCGCCAGTTCGGCATAGGCGATCATGCGAAGGCGCCGTGAATGAACCAGCGCGGCGCCGGGTCCTCGCCATAGAAGCCGGCGCGAAACAGCCAGAACCGACGCCCCTCCTGGTCCTCGACGCGGTAGTAATCGCGCGTGGGCTCCTGCCTGCGCCACCATTCGGACGCGATGCGCTCGGGTCCCTCCACGCGCACGATGCGGTGATCCACTCGCCGCCAGATGAACCGGCCGGGCGGATGGTCCGGCACCTCCGCCGTCGCCAGGACCGGCTGGGGCGGGTCGAACAGTTGCAGCGGACGCAGCGGCGGATCGTCGGGGTCCGGCTCGGGCCAGCCAGCGCCGGCCGGGGGCGAGGCGGCGGGGACCAGACGCGCGGCCCGCTCGGGCCGATGCGACTCCACCGGCTCGAACCGGCTGACGGCCTCGGGGCCCAGCCGCGCGGTCAGGCGGTCGACCAGTCGCGCCAGGTCCTCCGCCCCCGGCGGCGTCCTGTCGAAGCCCCGCTGCGCCGTCGCCAGACGGTCCGCGACCGGCACGCCCAGGCGCAGTTGGTCGAAGCCGAAGCCGGGGTCCAGCGGATGGGCCAGCGCCGCCAGCCGCTCGCGGAACAGCCGCAGCACCGCCTCCGCGTCCCGCGTCGGGCGGCCAGTGCGAACCGTCACCCGCCGCGCCTCGCCGTCCACGCGGAAGAAGACGGCCTCGAACGCCCGGCCGCCCTGCCCGCGCTGGTCCAGCCGGTCCATCGCCTCGGCCAGCAGGTCGCCGATCACCGCCAGGATGTCGGTCGTCTCGGTGATCGGCTCGACCAGCACCCGGTCGACCGAAACGGCCAGGACCGGCCGCTCGGGCCGGATGCGCACGTCCTCGCGGCCCAGCACCCGGTTCAGCCGCGTCGCCGCCTCGGCGCCGAACCGGGCGGCGACGGGGGCGGTGGGGCGGTCGGCCAGATGCGCCAGGGTCTTCAGCCCCGCCCGCGACAGGGCCTGGGTCTCCTTGTCCGACAGCTCCAGCGCCGCGACCGGCAGGCGGCGCAGCGCCGCCCTCTGGCCCTCGCCTTCGAAAATCCCGCCGCGTCCGAACCGCGCCAGGGCCCGCGCCGCCTCGGCCGTGCTCGCCAGGGCCGTGCGGACCCTAAGGCCGATCCCCTTCGCCCGCACCTCCGCCGCCGCGACCAGCCCCGCCTCGCCGCCGAACAGATGGGCGCAGCCGGTCACGTCCAGCGTCAGGCCGTCCGGCCCGTCGGTCGTCGCCATCGGCGTGAACCGGCCGAAATCCAGCAGGACGCGCTTCAACAGATCGGCGTCCGCCCCCGGCTGATGCCCGACCACCCGGATGAAGGGCGCCCTCGCCCGCGCATCGGCCAGGGTCATGCCCCGCGACAGCCCCAGCGCCAGCGCCGCCGCATCGACCGCCGCCAGACACAGGGCGCCCTTGACCTTTTCGACCAGGACGACCGGCTCATCCGACGCGGCGCAGCCTTCCTCCCGCCTCAGCCGATCCGTCGGCAGGAAGGGAAACCAGATCGCCAGATAGCGCCGGCTGTCCTGCCCGGGCCTCGAAACTTCCGCGCTCACGATTCCACTCCATGGTCCAGAATCTCGGCTGCGCACCCAGCCGATGCCGCAACAGTTCGACTTCGAACGCCGGATGGCCCGGCGCCTCGGCCTCAAGGGCGCGCGACAGGGCCGGCTTAACGCGCCATCGGCTGTCCGCCGCACTGGGCGCCGGCTGGGCCTGCAACCGCACCAGCAGCGCCGTCGCCCGCCCCTGCTGCGCCGCCAGCGACAGGCGGCGGCTGGCCGTCAGCGTCATGGCCCTGGCCTCGCCCCAGGCGGTCAACAGAACCGCGCCCACGGCCCCGCAGGCCAGCGCCTCTTCTCCCGCCGCCAGCAGGGCCTGCGTCTCCCGCACCCGCACCAGCACGATCCGCGACGGGTCCAGCCCCAGGTCGCGCAGGCCCGGACCATAGAGGCCGCCGGCCTCCAGCCCCGCCATCGTCTGCACGCCCCAGACCAGCGCCCGCTCCCCAGCCGCTCGCTGGGCCAGCCCCAGGGCGAAGGCCTGGGCCGAGGCGGCGTCGGCCGTCGTCGCCGCATAGACTTCATGCAGGGCGTGGGTCGCCAGCCCGCCCTTCAGGTGCGCGTCCGCCGCCGCCAGCCCCAGCGAGAAGCGCGCATCGTCCGCCGGACATCCGTCCGCCTCCATCGCCCTCAGGCGGTCGCGCAAAGCCTCTATGTCGCGGTCGGGCCGCACGTTGTTCTCCTTTTGTTCACATATATGCCTCTCCCCGGCGGTGGCGAGTCAAGCGGAGTCCCAGCTTGGCCATGGGAATTTGTTCCGCAGCGGTTCGGATGGAGGCATACCGAGAATACTTGACTTTGACGCAGGGACTTCTATATCGCCCCCAGCCTCGGGACAGGTCTGCGATACGCGCCGCCCGCTCGCCCAAAGAGGGGCGGTTCCGTTGCTTGACGCACGCAGACGCTTTCTCTCCCAAGGATTCATGACCGAATTTTCCCAACTGGGCCTTTCGCCCACGACCCTTCAGGCCGTCGCCGACACCGGCTACACCACCGCCACCCCCATTCAGGAGCAGGCGATTCCCGTCGCCCTGGCCGGCCGCGACGTGCTGGGCATCGCCCAGACCGGCACCGGCAAGACGGCCGCCTTCACCCTGCCGCTGGTCGATCGCCTGTCGTCAGGCCGCGCCCGCGCCCGGATGCCGCGCGCCATCGTCCTGGCCCCCACCCGCGAACTGGCCGATCAGGTCGCCGAGAGCTTCGCCAAATACGCCAAGGGCACCAAGCTGACCTGGGTGCTGCTGATCGGCGGCGTCTCCATGGGCGACCAGGTGGCGGCGCTGAACAAGGGCGTGGACGTCCTGATCGCCACGCCGGGCCGGCTGCTGGACCTGTTCGAACGCGGCAAGATGCTGCTGACGGGCGTCGAGATCATGGTGGTGGACGAGGCCGACCGCATGCTCGACATGGGCTTCATCCCGGACATCGAGCGCATCTTCAAACTGACGCCGCCGCGTCGCCAGACCCTATTCTTCTCGGCCACCATGCCGCCGGAGATCACCCGCCTGACGACCGCCTTCCTCAAGGATCCGACCCGGATCGAGGCCTCGCGTCCGGCGATGACCGCCGACACCATCACCCAGTACATCGTCCGCATCCCGACCAGCGATCCCAAGGCCAAGCGCACCGCCCTGCGCGCCCTGGTCGGCCGCGAGGACGTGAAGAACGGCATCGTCTTCTGCAACAGGAAGTCCGAGGTCGACATCGTCGCCAAATCGCTGAAGACCCACGGCTTCGACGCCGCGCCGATCCACGGCGACCTGGACCAGTCGCAGCGGATGAAGACCCTGGCGGATTTCCGTTCGGGCGCGCTGAAGATCCTGGTGGCCTCCGATGTCGCCGCCCGCGGCCTGGACATCCCCGATGTCAGCCACGTCTTCAACTACGATGTCTCGCACCACGCCGACGACTACGTCCACCGCATCGGCCGCACCGGCCGCGCCGGCAAGCTGGGCCAGGCCTTCATGATCGTCACCCCGGCCGACGACAAGTCGCTGGATAAGGTGCTGAAGCTGATCAAGAAGGAGCCGGAGGAACTGGTTCTGGACGGCATCGACTTCACCGCCATCAAGGATGCACCGCGCCGCGACGACAAGCGCTCGGGCGGTCGTGAACGCGCCGGCGAACGCAGCGGTCGCGGTCGCTCGCGCGCTGCGGAACCCGCTGAGGCCGCCGCGCCCGTCGTCGCCGCTTCCGTCGAGGCCGAAGCCCCTGCCGCCGAGGCGCCCGCCCGCTCGCGCAGCCGTCGCAAGGCCAAGCCCGAGGCCATCGTCAAAACGGCGGTCGAAGCCCCGATCCTGGCGGTCGAACCTGAGGCCGTAGAGCCGGCCCGCGCCGCCCGCACCGAACGCGAGCCCCATCTGCGCCAGTCCGACCGTCGCGGCGAGCGCCGTCCGGAAGAACGCGAGCGTTCGGGCGTAAAGGGCTTCGGCGACGATATTCCGGCCTTCCTGCGCCGCCCGGTCGTCATACCCGCCTGATCCCGCCTTCCGTTTACCGGACATTACGGAACATCCCCTACCGTCCCCGCGGGCTTCAGAACGGAGCCGCGGGGAGAGCGGAATGACGGTCAAGGTCGAGGTTGCGGTTCGGGGACCGGAAGCCTATTCGCTCGCGCGCGACGTCATTGATGAAATGGAAAGGGTCGGCGTCTGGCCGACGCCGCTCAATTTCGAAATCTGGCTGCACTACCTGGGCGATCCCGAAGGCCCGCTGGCGCGCGAGATCAAGCGCCTGCTTAAGGACGCCGTCGTCATCTCCGACGAAACCTCTGAAATGCTGGCGGCGGAATTCCTGCCGCGCGGCCGCCTGTCCGAAGAAATCCGCGACGCCGGCGCCGTGCTCGACCGCGAACTGGCCAGCGTGGCGAGCGCCATCGCCAAGGCGCACAAGACCCAGGCCGACTATGGCGAGACCCTGGCCGGCGCCTCCGAAACCATGGAGGCCGTGCAGGACCCATCGGCGCTGAAGACCCTCGTCGGCGGCCTGTCGACCGCCACTAAACGCGTCCGGCGCGAGACGGCCATTCTCGAAAAACGGCTGGAATCCTCCAACAAGGAGGTCGCCCGTCTGCGCGATCACCTGGAGCAGGTGCGCCGCGAGGCCATGACCGACGCCCTGACGAACCTGGCCAACCGCAAGGCTTTCGACGAGCGCCTGGGCGAACTGTGCATCGAGGGCGGTCCCTCGCCCCTGACCCTGGCCGTGCTCGACATCGATCATTTCAAGCGTTTCAACGACACCTGGGGCCACCAGACCGGCGATCAGGTCCTGCGCTATGTCGCCACGGTCATGTCGCGCATCTGCACCGGCAATCGCTTCGCCGCGCGTTTCGGCGGCGAGGAGTTCGCCATCCTGTTCCCGGGCGAAGCCGCCGGAACCGTGATGGCCGCGCTGGAGAACATCCGCCACGAGGTCGCGTCGCGCTCCCTGCGCCGCCGCTCGACCAACGACGACCTGGGCGCCGTGACCATATCCGCCGGTTTCGCCGAACACCTGGCCGGGGAGACCGCCGCCGCCTTCCTGGAACGCGCCGACGCCGCCCTCTACGCGTCCAAGCGGGCGGGCCGAAACTGCGTCAGCAGCGCGCCCGCGCTCGAAAATGCGGCCTGAGACGGCCTGACACGGCGACGCCTTGCCGCCATAGTCGCCCCATGCGCAGCTTCGCCTTCAATGTCGCCTACTGGATCCTGTCCATCGGCTATGGACTGACCGCCGCCTTCGCCGCCCTGGCCCCTGGGCGCGGGCCGGCCAGTTGGGTCATCCGCCGCTATGTGAAGCGTATGGTCCAGGCCATGGCGATCTTCGCCGGCATCCGGCTGGACGTGCGCGGCAGGGAACGCCTGCCCGAGGGCGCCTTCATCATCGCCTCGAAACACCAGAGTTGGGGCGACGGCTTCGCCACCTACGACCAGTTCGACGACCTGGCCTTCGTCACCGGCGATCACCTGGAGAAATTCCCCCTCCTGGGCGGGGTGCTGAAGAAGCTGGGCGCCATCGTGGTCAACTCCTGCGGCGGCCATGAAGCCCGCAAGGCCCTGGCCATGCGGGCCGCCGAGGCCCGCGCCGAAAACCGCAAGATCCTGATCTATCCCGAGGGTCACCTGGCCCCCGTCGGCCAGAAATTCAGATACCGTTCCGGCGTCTGGCACATGTACCGCGACTTCCAGATGCCGGTCGTGCCGCTCGCCACCAATCTGGGCCTGTTCTGGCCCGAGGAGAAGTACGAGAAACATCCCGGCACGGCGACGCTGGAGTTTCTGGACCCCATCCCGGTCGGTCTGCCCAAGGAAGAATTCCTGATCCGCCTGGAAGCCGTGATCGAGGCGCGAACGGCCGAACTGGTCGCCCAGGCGACGGGCCAGCCGGTCACGCCCGCCATCCTCGTGGACACGCCGACCAAATAGCTCAGTTCAGGGTGACCCGCCGCGCGCCGACGGGAATGGCCAGCTCGTCCCCTTCCCATCGCGCCGACCGCCCATCGATCCGCACCGTCTCAGGCCGCCCCTGCCCCTGGGGCCATTGCAGCACATAGCCGCCGGGCGGCGCGGCGCCGGGTTCCAGCGTCAACACATAGCCGCGCCCCTGTTTGCGATAGGCGTAGGTCAGGGGGCCATAGGCGGTGCGCAGGTCGCGGACGCCCACGCCCTCCTCCGTATCCAACCAGGCCTCGGGCACGCCCGCCGCCAGCACCAGGGCGTGATCCCGATCCCGCTCATAGGCGAACAGGTCCAGCGCCGAGCGGATATAGTCCGAACTGATCCAGGCGTGCGGCATGTCGCCGATGAAGCGCGGCTCGCGCTTGTCGCGCCCCACCACCTCGGCCCAGCCGTTCCAGGCCTGCGGCCGGCGGTCGCTCATGAAGAAATCCAGCGCCTCCAGCGCCCGCTCGCGCTGGCCCAGCCGCACGAAGGCCCCGACCAGCCGCCATTCATAGGGGGTGTAGTCCTTCCAGTCGGTGCGGTTGGTCAGCCGGTTCTGGAAGTTTTCCCAATAGCGGTCGAAAGTCCGCGCCAACAGGTCCGGCGGCAGGTTGTCCTGCTCCCCCGCCGGCGACAGGGCGATGGTGGTCGAGGTGGCGTCGAAATCGCCCCGGTCGGCCGCGCCGGCGATCCAGTCTATGCCGTGATGCGCCGCCGTCGCCGTGATCGAGGCGCGGATGTCGGCGGCGAACTGGTCCCGCGCGGCGGCGAAGCGCGCGGCGGCGTCCGCATCGCCCAGAGTCTCCGCGATGAAGACCGCGTCCTTGTAGCCCAGCAACCCCCAGAAATCGTCCCAGTAGGAATAGGCCGCCTTGTCCGAATAGCCCTCGTGGCTGATCGTCGGCGGCAACAGGCCATAGAGATGACGCTGATCCGGCGCCTCGAACGCCGGGGTGCGCGTCGAGGCCCGCAACTCGTCCATATAGGCGATCGCCTTCTGCACCTGCGGCCAGACCTGGCGCAGCAGGGCCTCGTCCTTGGTATAGCGATAGGTTTCGGCGGTCAGGAAGACGAACTCGCCGTGGCTGTCGTTCTCGGGCACGGGGTCCGCGCCGCGCGCATCGACGCAGCACGGGACCTTGCCGTTGTCGAACACATAGGGAGCGTACCAGCGCAGATAGTCCGCCGACAGGTCCGCCATCCCCAGCCGGTTCAGCCCCTCGGCCATCATGGCGCCGTCGCGAATCCAGGATCGGTTGTAGCTGCGGGTGCCAGGCTGCAGGATCGGCCCTTGGCGCGACATCAGCATATGCGCCAGCGACGACCGCAGCGCGTCCTCGATCCGCTGCGCCGCCGGGGGCAGGGTCAGATCGACCCTATCCAGCTTGTCCCGCCACGCCTGGGCCAGATCGCGCTGGACGCGATCCAGGAGGTCGCCGGGCGCCGTCATCTCCGGTTGCGGCGAGGGGCCCGACAGCGGGCTCATAAAGCCGAAGGTGCGCGTCTCGCCGGGCTGCAGCGTCACGTCATACAGCAACGCCCCCGCCGACAGGTCCGTGGCGTCGGACTCGACCAACCGCTCGTCCGGCGACCGCCGCGCGGACGGCAGGATCAGCGACTGGGGATCGGCGCCCGCATCAAAGGTCCGGGCCGCCACGCCGTCGGGCTTCGTCAACGCATGGATGCGGACGGTGTCGTTCAGCACCAGACTGGCGCCGTTCCAGTCCACCTGCTGGATCGGCGCGACCCCGCCGGGAATGGCCAGGAACTGTTCCGGCCCATTGACCTGGAACGGCCGCGCGGCCAGCGCCAGGGTCACCGTGATCGGCCGCCGCGCGGTGTTGGTCAGGTCGTAACGCCCCCACAGCCGCGCGTGGTCCGGCGCTCCATCGGCGAAGGCCGTGATCTTCAGCGTCCAGTCGTCATGAGTCCACTTCACCCAGGGGATCGGCAAATAGTCGTCCTGAAGGCCTTGCTCGACGCCGACGTCGGCCCAGGTGATCAGCCGCCCTTCGGCGACCACGAACGGCTCGATGGACGGACCGGCCCGACGCAGTTCGATGGCGCCGTCCTCGCCGATCAGCCCGCTCTCGCCCTCGCCATCGACGCCGACCAGGGTCCAATAGGGCTGCTCCCCGAAGAAGCCGCGCGGATAGAGGCCGCGCCGGTTCTCCTTCGCCACCGCCTCGACGAAGGCGGTGGCGTCCGCGCCGAACGCCAGGGATTCGATCTCGATCGCGTTCAGGGCGTAGGTCTCGGCCGGAGCGGCGCCCAGCCGCTGGCCCGCGCCGGACGATCCGACCACGTCCGAAGCCGGAACCGGCGCCAGCGGCTCCAGCCGCAGCCAGCGGGCCGAGGCCTCGGGCGTGCGCAGCCAGTCCACGCCGCCGTTCCCGCCCCTGACCGAGGCCCGTTCGCGCCAGTCCCGCCCGTCGCTCGACGCCGAAACGCGATAGTCCGCCGCCGCGCCCCGTTCGCCCCAACGCAGGGTCAGCCCGCCGAACTCGCGCTCATAACCCAGGTCCAGCGTCAGCGCGTGCCTGCCCTCGACCGGCGGCGTCCACGCAGTCGCCGGGTCCGGGTCGACGGCGTTGGCGGCGGTGGAGTCCGGCAGGCCGTCTCGCGCCACCGGCTGGGGCGGGACCGGCGGATCGACCGGCAGGGCGCGCAGGCTCAGCTGATCGATCTCGATCGCCCCCTTGCCGCCCTCGGCCGCCACGACCACGAACTCGACCCGTTCGGCCCGACGCAGCACCGTCTCAGGGCTGGGCCCCCAGGCCTTGGACACCTGGCGACGCTTGATGACGAACCGGGTCCAACCGTCGGGGAAGTCGTAGCGCGCGGTCTGTTTCCACCAGACGTTCTCGGCCGCCGCATCGGTCAGCTTGACCTCGAAGGTGTTGGTCGGCCCGGCGCCCCGCACCCAGAAGCTGATCTCGTAATTGTCGGGCAGGTCGAACGGCAGCGGACGGCTGAGCACCGCATAGCCCGCCTTGCCGTCGAAATCGTAATCCAGCCGCACCGCCCGGCCGTCGTGGCCCTCGACCGACGAGACGACGGCCGAAACGTCGGTGGAGGCGCTGGCCTCCCAACGCGACGCATCGTCCATCGTGTCCAGCACGCGCGCGTCCTGGGCGAAGGCGGGCATGGCCAAGGCGACGCCGAGGGCGGCGGCCAGCAGCAGGCCCCGCATCCTCATCCCTTCACACTGCCCGCCAACATCCCGCGGATGTAGTAGCGTTGCAGGGCCAGGAAGAGGATCAGCACCGGCGCGACGGTCACCACGGACCCGGCCATCATCAGCTCGATGTCCTGGACATGCTCGCGCGACAGCGCCGCCAGCGCGACCGGCAGGGTATAGTTCGACTGATCCGTCAGGATGATCAGGGGCCACAGGAAGTCGTTCCAACTGCCCAGGAAGACGAACAGCCCCAAGGTCACAATGATCGGCTGCAGCGTCGGCAGGACCACTCGACGGAAGATCTGGCCCTCGCTGGCGCCGTCGATCCGGGCGGCCTCCAGCATCTCGTCTGGAATGCTCAGGGCATACTGGCGCACCAGGAACAGGCCGAAGATCGACGCCAGCCATGGCACCAGCGCCCCGGCGTAGGTGTTCACCAGTCCCATCCCCTTCAGCATCAGAAACAGCGGCAGGGTGCCGATCTGGGCCGGCACGACCAGGGCGCCGACCAGGAACTGGAACAGCCGCTCGCGCCCCGTGAACTTCAGCTTGGCGAAGGCGTAGCCGGCCGGAACCGTGAAGCCGAGCGCCAGCAGGGTCGCCAGCGTCGCCAGGGCGAAACTGTTCCACATATACCGCCCCATCCCCTGGTTCAGGAACAGGTCGCGATAATGCTCCAGCGTCCAGTGCGACGGGACCAGCGGGGGCGGAAAGGCGGCCGCCTCGCCAGTCGCCATGAAGCTGACCGACACCATCCAGGCCAGCGGAAACAGCACGATCAGCGCGATGACCGCCACGGCCAGGTTGAGCAAGAGGGTTCCGGTCTTCATGTCGTGGTCCCTGTGGCCGCCGAACTGCGGCCTGAGCTGTGGCGACGCAGCGAACATCCAGCTCCGGAAAATCTGGCGCGGCCGAACACGCCCGCGCGTCGCAAGACTGCAACGCCCCCTCGACGGAGGCAACGCACTCTTCGTTCACATCGTGTCGCACCCGATCTGTCCGGACACGATTTCGGCCTGTCCCGACAGGTTCGGATTGGCCCTTCGGCCCGGATCATCGGCCTATGGCGGCATGACCCAGAACACCGCTGTCTCGGACAATCCGCCGCGTTCCACCCTTCTGCATGAGGCGCGCGAAATCGGCTTCACCCTTGTCGTCGCCCTGATCGCGGCGATGCTCCTGCGCATCCTGCTGTTCCAGCCCTTCACCATCCCCTCGTCGTCGATGGAGCCGGGACTGGTGACCGGCGACTATATCGTCGTGTCCCAATACGCCTATGGCTGGAGCACGGCGTCCCTGCCCTGCAACCCGCCGATCCTGCCGGGACGCCTGTTCGGGCGCGAACCCCGGCGCGGCGACGTGGTCGTCTTCCGCCTGCCGCGCGATCCGAAACAGGTGTGGATCAAGCGCGTGATCGGCCTGCCGGGCGACACGGTGCAGGTGCGCGGCGGCGTCGTCTTCGTCAACGGCGCCGCCGTCCCCCAGACCCGCCTCGGCTTCGTTCGCGACCACGACGCCCCCCGGCGCCGCGTGCAGGAGGTGCGCGAGACCCTGGCCGACGGCCGGACCTATGTCACCTACGACGGCGGACCGAACCTGCCGGGCGACGACGCGCCCGCGCGGCGCATCCCGCGCGGCCGTTATCTGATGATGGGCGACAACCGCGACAACTCGCTGGACGGCCGCTGGCCCGCGGAAACCGGTGTCGGCCTGCTCCCGGCTGAAAATATCGTGGGACGGGCCGAGATCGTCGCCGCCTCATGGAAGCCCGGCGCCGGCCTGTTCAAGCCCTGGACCTGGCTGAACCTTCAGTGGGACCGTTTTCTGATACCTATTCGCTAGCGCGCGCGGAACTCGTCGAAACTGACCACCCCGTCGTGATTCCGGTCCAGACGGTCGAACGCCGCGCGACTGGGCGGCGCCGACTGCGCCAGCGAAGGCGCGGCGACGGCGCCGATGGCCAGTCCGGCGACGGCCGCCGCCAGCAACTGCCGCCAGGCCCCCGGGAACGCGCGCCGTGCGCCGCGCGTCGGACTCACCTCATCCTCGATGAAACGGCGGATGGCGTCGCTGGCGGTGCGCCCCTCGGCGCGGCAGCGCGACATGAAGGCGGTCTTGGTCGCGTACGGCAACCGGACCTCGACCGTTTCGGACTTCTTGAGCTTGGGGCGATCCACGTCCGTCGTCCTTTCGTGAACGGGCGGTCAGTTCTTGCAGCCGACCACCCAGGCATCATAGTTCGGGCTTTGCAGGCCGCTGACCGCCGGGGACGAGGCGAACATCCAGCCCCGGAAAATCTGGCGCGGCTCGGCCGGCTGATTGGCGCCCCGCGATTGCTGCGAGACGTCGACGTAGGCGATGGAATCCTCGGTCAGTTCGTCGGGCGTCGACACCTCGCAGGCGCGCACGCTGAAGATCAGATTGCGGTTGAAGCGGACGGGGCGGCCGCCGACCTCGACCTCGAACTTCATGGTCTCGGCGGTCACCTTGTCGATGGCCTGGATGACCGCGAACTTGCGGCGCTGGCGGCGGGCGGGCGTGGCGGGCTGGTCGATGGCCTTTTCGACCACCGGCGCCTCGGCCTTCTGCTCTTCCGCCGCCTTTTCCTCGACCGCCGCGTCCTCGGCGATGATGATGGTGGGGGGCGGCGTCACGGCGACCGGGCTGCGCGGTGCAGGCGCGCCGGCGGGCGGCGTCTCGGTCGGGACGGTCGCGGGCTGGCTTTGCCGATTGCGCAGCAGATCGCCGATGGGATCCTGACTGGGCTGAACCGGGCGGGCGTCGCGCGGGGCGTCCTGCAGCACGCTGGCGGTCACCGCCCCCGCGCTCAGCACGACCAGCAGCGCCGCCCCGCCCAGCAGGATCCGGTTCGGCCTCACTCGGGCGTCCAGGCCTGATAGTCGCCGGTGGCGGCGGGACGCTTGGCCTCGGCGGCCAGCGACCCTTGCGGGCGCCATGCCATCGGCGTGCCGGTCAGATTCGGCAGGTGATCCTTTTCCCAGGCGCGGCGCGGCAGCGGCGCCTCGGTCGGCGGCAGTTCGAAGGTGTAGCGCAGCCACCCGTGCCAGTCGGGCGTCACCTTGGAGGCGTCGGCATAGCCCTCGTAAACGACCCAGCGCCGCTTGCGCCCGTCATAGCTCGAGTTGTCCCGCGCCTCGTAATATTTGTTGCCGATGGCGTCGGTCCCGACATAGCGGCCACGCTTGGCGATCGTGAAGAGGGTGCCGATCGTGGCCCCGTTCCACCAAGCGAAAATCTTGTTCAGCACAGTCGTCACCACCCGAAATCCGCCGCGAGGGGAGGCTCGGCGGCTGGCGCCGATCATAGAAACCCGCACCCGCTTCGTCCAGCACGCAGGCGCGTTCGGCTGAATCGATATCTTGTGGGCAATCCGGCCGCGTTCCACCAGATGTATTGGCCATCCGCCCAGGAACCTCTAGTCTGGCCGCAACCTTTCGGGGAGACGCCGCCCATGCGCTTTCAATCCGGCTTCGCCGCCCGCGCGGAACGAGTCGCGATGGAGACGCGCGCCATCGAACGCGCGGCGACCGTTCAGCAGGTGCTGGTCCCCGCCGGATGGTCCAACGCCCAGGTCGAGGCGTGGCTGGACTGGATCGATACGGCGTCCCCGACCGCGCCGATCACAGGCGACTGGCTGAACGGCGGCGTCGACGCCTGGACCCGGGCGCTGGCGACGACCGGCCTGACCGAAGGCGTCTTCTCCCTGGGCGCCGACGCCGATGCTTTCGCGTCCGAACTGTCGGCCTCCATGCGGCTGGGCCTGGCCGCGCCGGCGGGATCGCAGGCCGTCGCGACAGGCGTCGTCGACCTGAGCGATCCGGCTGCGGCGGCGCGGCTCGACCGCCACTGCGGCGAACGGACCGCCGCTCGGCTGGGAAGACAATCGGCCCAGGCGTTGGCCGAAGCCCTGTCGGCGGTGACGGACGCGGTGGACCGCTGCGAGGGGCCGCGCGGCGACTGCGGCGATCCCGCCCGCAATCCGGCCCTGGGCCGCGCCGCCGCCGCCGCCCGGCGTTGCGGAGCCGGCGACGCCGACATCCTGCGCGCCGTCGACGGCGAGCGTCCCGCCCTGACGCCAGCCCCCTATGTCGAGGCCGCGCCCCTGGTCGCCCTGGCCGACCGCACCCAGGTCGCGGCCGGCGCGCCCGAGGCCCTGCTGGCGGCCGAGGCGGCGCTGGACGGGGGACTGGTCCTGGCCTTCAACCCCCGCGACGCCGAGGCCCTGGTCGAACCCGTCGCCGGCCGTGTCGTGCTGAACCTCGCCGCCGTCATGGCGATGGATGCTGAGGGCGCGGTCCTGTCCGACCTCGTCCGCCTGTGGACCGTGGCGCTGGACCTTCGGTCCGCGACGCCCGCCCCTGTCGTGCTGGGCCTCGACGGCTTGTTCGACGCCCTGGCGCCGTGTGGCGACGACGCGGCGGCGCGGGCCGAGGCGTTGGCCGGCCTGGTCGCGGGGGTCGCCGCCGAAACCTCGTCCGAACTGGCGCGCCTTCGCGGCGCCTGTCCCGATTGGAACGACCTGAAGGCCGCAATGGCGGACACGCTGGCGACCCGCCGCGCGCGTCTGAAATCCAATCCCGACCCGCTGGCGCTCCTCGCGGCGAAGGCGGGGTCGATCAAGCCCCGGCGTCATTCGGTCATCGGCCTGTTCGCCGACGACGCCGAGGCGCGCCTGCGTCTGGGCCTGGGCGCCCCGTCCGCCATCGACCTGTTCCAGACGGCGGATGGTGAGATCGGGCGACGCCTGAACCCCGCCCTGGCCTCGGCCCTCACGCAGGCCGGCGGCGACGTGCAGGCGGCCGAGCGTCATCTGTTCGGCCGGCGCACCCTGGTCGATGCGCCCGGTCTGGACCACGCCGCCTTGCGCGCCCTGGGCTTCACCGACATCGAACTGGCCGCCATCGAGGGCGCCCTGGCCTGGGCCGAGGACTTCGAGACCGTCTTCGCCGCCCCGGTGCTGGACCCCGGCTTCATCCGGGACGTGCTGGGGATAGAGGACGGCGACGGCCTGCTGCTGACCCTGCTGGGCGTCTCCGAAGAGGCCGAGGCCGAGGCCGCTCGCTGGGTCTTCGGCTGTGGCGAGCTGTCGGACTGGCTCGAGACGCCCCCGGCCCTCGCCGCCCTCCTGGCCGATCCCGCGCGGGCGGCGGCGGACCTGCGCCAGGCGGTTGAGCCGTTCAGCGACATGCCCGACATCGCGCCCGAACCGATCGACTGGCGCACGACCGCCTCCCAGGCCGCGCGCCGGCTGGGCCAGGCCGCCGGCGACGGACGCCGCGCGGTGCGTCTGAAGCGGTCCTCGCCCCCCGCCGGCCCGCTGCTGGTCCTGCCGTCCGCCGAGGCGACGCCCCGCGCCGAGCCGCCCCGCGCAACACCGCAACCGACGGAACGGGTGATCGAGCGCGTGGTCGAACGCCAGCGCGCGCGCCGCAAACTGCCGGACCGCCGCAAGGGCTATATCCAGAAGGCGGCCGTCGGCGGACACAAGGTCTATATCCACACCGGCGAATACGAAGACGGCGAACTGGGCGAGATCTTCATCGACATGCACAAGGAAGGCGCCGCCTTCCGCAGCCTGATGAACAATTTCGCCATCGCCATCTCCATCGGCCTGCAATACGGGGTGCCGCTGGACGAGTTCGTGGACGCCTTCGTCTTCACCCGGTTCGAGCCGGCGGGACGGGTCACCGGCAACGACTCCATCCGATCGGCGACCTCGATCCTGGACTACATCTTCCGCGAGCTGGGCGTCTCCTATCTGGACCGCCACGAACTGGCCAACGCCGATCCCGATCCGCTGGGCGCCGAGCACCCCGGCGACCTGGGCGGCGGCAAGCCGGAGGAGATCGAGGCCGCCCCCGCCGCCCGCTTCATCTCGCGCGGGTTCGCGCGCGGCTCGGCGCCCGACAATCTGGTGGTCCTGCCCTTCGGCAAGAAGGCCGAGCCGGAGCCGCGCACGGTCGCCGCCACCGAGGCCGTCGCCTGCCCGTCCTGCGGCGATTTCAGCCTGCAGCAACGCGGCGCGGCCTGGGTCTGCGACACCTGCGGAGCCGCGCCCGCGCTCCAGGGCGGCGATCAGGGGTAAGTTAAGGGATGTGGCCTAGGCTTTGCTGAAGACGATCGAACGTCGGAGCCCTGTCCATGAAACCTACAATCCGCCTCGGCCTGGTCGCAGCCGCCCTGCTGGCCGCCGCGACCCCCGCCCTCGCCCAGAACGCCGGCCAGATCGCCAGCGTGCGGCGCGGCGCCTCCTGCCCCGGCTGCAACCTGTTCCAGGGCGATTTCTCGGGACTGGAGGCGCGCGGGCTGGACCTGTCGCGCTCGCGCCTGCGCCAGTCGGACCTGAGCCTCAGCGTCATGAACCGCACCCGTTTCACCGGCGCCGACCTGCGCGACGTCGAGGCCTATGGCGGCGTCTTCTCCAGCTCGAACTTCGCCGGCGCCAATCTGACCAACGCCAGTTTCGTCGGCGCCTATCTGGAAGGGGCGAACTTTTCGGGCGCAACCCTGTCGGGCGCGAACTTCTCCGGTGCGCAGCTGACGCTGGCCACCGGCCTGACGCAGAGCCAGCTGAACCAGGCCTGCGGCGACGCCTCCACCACCCTGCCCGGAAGCCTGCGCATTCCCGCCTGCTGAAGAACGTCGATATTGCGGGGATTTAACGAAATTACCTCGATTTAAGTAGGTATGGCGGGGCGTTCGGGGCATTCAGGTCTCGTGAAACAGATCGCTGCACATATCCGCCGACGTTCCTCCCTGGCGCTGCTGACGCTGGGGCTGACGCTCGCAAGCGCTCCCGCCTTCGCCGGCGTCGAATTGACGCTGCAGGACCGCGACGTGGCGCGTTCCGTCTCGCTGGGCGGATCCTGCAACCGCTGCGAACTGTCGGGCCGCAACCTGTCGGGCGCCACCTTCACCGGCGCCAGCTTCATGAACGCCACCCTGGTCGGCGCCAATCTGCGCGGCGCCGAGATGCTGGGCTCCAACTTCACCGGCAGCGACTTTTCCCGCGCCAATCTGACCGGCGTCCAGGTGGTCGGCGCCAACTTCACCTCGGCCAACTTCACCGGCGCCCTGATGACGGGCGCCGAGGCGCAAGGCGCCCAGTTCGCTCGCGCCAACCTGACCGGCGCCGATCTGTCGGGCGCCGAACTGCATGGCGTCAACTTCAACGGCGCCACCCTGGCGCGCGCCAATCTGACCGGCAGCGAGCTGTTCGGCGCAACCCTGGCCAATGTCCGGGCCAGCGGCGCCAACTTCACCGGCGCGGAGGTCAACGCCTCCAACCTGTCGAACGGCGACTTCACCGGCGCCGTTTTTCGGGGCGCCAGCCTGGACGGCGCGCGCCTGACCGGCGGAACCTTCGCGCGCGCCGATTTTCAGGGCGCCTCGATGGCTCGCACCGACATCCGGGGAGCGGATCTTTCGGACGCGCGGAACCTGACCCAGAACCAGGTCGCCGAAGCCTGCGGCGACGGCTCGACCCGCCTGCCCGGCCGCCTGACCGCCCAGGCCTGCCGCAGCGGCTCGATCCGCGTCATTCGCACTCCGCCGGCGCCGCCCCCGCCGCCCGTCCCGCCCCGGGTGCGAAACATCGTCATCGCCTCGGACCGCTGAACAACAAAAAAAGGGGACGCTGCGGCGTCCCCTTTCTCGTTTCGGCCTTGCCGCCCGATCAGACCTTGATCGGCGGGGCGGTGCGGATGTGCAGTTCCTTCAGCTGGCGGTCGGCGGCCGGCGACGGCGCGCTCATCAGTAGGTCCTCTCCCTGCTGGTTCAGCGGGAAGGCGATCACCTCGCGGATGGCCTGCTGGCCGGCCAGCAGCATGACGATGCGGTCGATGCCGGGGGCCAGGCCGCCGTGCGGCGGGGCGCCGTAGCGGAAGGCGTTCAGCATGCCGCCGAACTGTTCCTCGACCACCGAGGCGTCGTAGCCGGCGATGTCGAAGGCCTTCAGCATGATCTCGGCCTTGTGGTTCCGGATCGCACCCGAGCACAGCTCATAGCCGTTGCAGACGATGTCGTACTGATAGGCGCGGATGGTCAGCGGGTCCTGGGTCTCTAGCGCCTCCAGCCCGCCCTGCGGCATCGAGAAGGGGTTGTGGCTGAAGTCGACCTTCTTCTCTTCCTCCGACCATTCGAACATCGGGAAGTCGACGATCCAGCAGAATTTGAACTGGTCCTCGTCGACCAGCTTCAGCTCGGTCCCGACGCGGGTGCGGGCGAGCCCTGCGAACTTGGCGAAGGCGGACGGCTGGCCGGCGACGAAGAAGGCCCCGTCGCCCTGGCCCAGGCCCAGCGAGGCCATCAGCGCCTGCGTCGGCTCCTGGCCCAGGTTCTTGGCGATGGGGCCGCCCCAGGCGCCCTGGTCGTCGGACCAGAAGATATAGCCCAGGCCCGGCTGGCCCTCGCCCTGGGCCCACGAGTTCATGCGGTCGCAGAAGGCGCGCGAACCGCCGGTCGGCGCTGGAATGGCCCAGACGGCGTTCTTCTCGTCCGCGCCCAGGATCTTGGCGAACAGGCCGAAGCCGCCGTCGCGGAAGTGGTCGGACACCACCTGCATCTTGATCGGGTTGCGCAGGTCCGGCTTGTCCGAGCCGTACCAGGCCATCGACTGCGCATAGGTCAGGCGCTCGAAACCCTTGTGCTCGAACGTCTCGCCGAAGTCGTTGGTGAAGACATGGACGCCGTCGATGGGCGAGACCGGCTTGCCCTCGCCGAACTCCTCGAACACGCCGTGCATGACGGGCTCGATGGCGGCGAAGACGTCCTCTTGCGTGACGAAGCTCATCTCGACGTCGAGCTGGTAGAATTCCAGCGAACGGTCGGCGCGCAGGTCCTCGTCACGGAAGCAGGGCGCGATCTGGAAATAGCGGTCGAAGCCCGAGACCATCAGCAACTGCTTGAACTGCTGGGGCGCCTGCGGCAGGGCGTAGAACTTCTCGGCGTGAAGGCGGCTGGGCACCAGGAAGTCGCGCGCGCCTTCCGGCGACGAGGCCGTCAGGATCGGCGTCTGATATTCCAGGAAGCCCTGTCCGAACATGCGGTTGCGGATCGACTGGATCACGCGCGAACGCAGCACGATGTTCCTGTGCAGGGTCTCGCGGCGCAGGTCGAGATAGCGGTGCTTGAGGCGGATTTCCTCGGGATATTCCGGCTCGCCGAAGACCGGCAGCGGCAGTTCGGCGGCTTCCGACAGCACCTCGACGCCCTGCACCCGCACCTCGATCTCGCCGGTCGGCAGGTTGGGGTTGATGACGCCGGCGTCGCGGGCGACAACCTCGCCGTCGATCCGGATCACGCTCTCGGCGCGCAGCCGCTCGACTGCGTCGAAGCCGGGCGTTTCCGGGTGCAGCACCAGCTGCGTCAGGCCATAATGGTCGCGCAGGTCGATGAACAGCAGCCCCCCGTGGTCGCGCTTCCTGTGCACCCAGCCGGACAGGCGGACGGCGGAACCGGCGTCGGAGGCGCGCAGGGCGCCGCAGGTGTGGGAGCGGTAGGCGTGCATGAGAATCGTCTGGACTGGACCGCGCGCGCGGCGAAAATCGGAAGCGGCGTAGGGCGCATTATCACCCCCGAAAGTCAAGGTTTGAGGCGTTGCAAAGCCCACCGCGGCGCGCGATAGCCTGCCACAGCAATTCGGAAGGCCGCCATGTTCGTCGTCACCCTCACCTACACCCAGCCGATCGAGGCCATCGAGGCCAGGACCGCCGAGCATCGCGAATGGCTGGACCAACACGTCGCCAGCGGTCTGATCATCGCCGCCGGGCCCATGGTTCCGCGGACCGGGGGGATATTGATCGCGCGTTCAGGCGGCGCGAAGGAAGACCTGATCGCCCTTCTGAAGGACGATCCGTTCCAGGTCCACGGCCTGGCCGACTATGCGGTGACGGAGTTCAAGGCCGGCAAGCTGAACCCCGCGCTGGCGCCTTTCGCCTGATTTCATCCACAGGGCGGCCCTTCCCTCCCCGAAACCAACAGGGCGGTTCGGCGCGGTTGACATTCACCTCTGCTATGAGGGCGCCATGACCGCGCCCAGCGCCCCGCCCCGACCGACCGTCCAGCAGTTGCGCCTGCCGTTGGAGCGGCATGGCGCGGCGGAAGCCTTCGTGGTCTCGGCCAGCAATGCCGAGGCCGCCGATGTCCTGGCGCGCTGGCCGGACGGCGTGGGCTCGACGCTGGCCCTGCATGGTCCGCCCGGGTCGGGCAAGAGCCGCCTGGCCGCCCGTTGGGCCGAACGCGTCGGCGCCGTCCCGCTGCATGGCGTCGAGGCCGCCCTGATCGATCCGATGGAGTTGGAGGGCCGCCCGGTCCTGCTGGACCACGCCCAGGATACGGACGACGAAAGCCTGTTCCACCTGATCAACCTGGCCGACGCCGGGGGCGGCGCGCTTCTGCTGGTTTCGCGGGCGCCGCCCAGGGCCTGGAGCGTGGCCCTGCCCGACCTGCGGTCCCGGCTGGACGCCATGCGCACGGCGGCCATCGACGCTCCGGACGACGTGATCCTGTCGGCCATCCTGCGGACGCGCTTCGCCGAACGCAGCATCGCCCCGTCCAGCGAGGTGATCGACTATCTGGTGCGCCGGCTGGATCGCTCGGCCGAAACGGCGGCCCTGGTGGTCGAACGCCTGGACGCCCTGCACCGGCCGGTGACGCGGGTCCTGGCGCGTCAGGTGCTGGATCAGATCGCGGGCGAGCCGGCCTGATCCGGCGCCCGATCCCACTGCGTCCCCTGGCGAGATTTCCTTTTGCCGCACCGTGAAAATGGCGCGAGCGACTTGCGGCTGTCATGGGCGCGCGCGACAACCGCACCATGACCGACGCTGCAATCCACGACGCGACCCGAGGCGAAGAGGTTCCGGCCTCGCGCGCGCCGCAACTGGCGCTGAACGAAGAGCTGATCACCTCCCCGACCCGCTTCTTCAACCGCGAGACGTCCTGGCTGGCCTTCAACGAGCGCGTGTTGGAGGAGGCGGCCAACCCGAACCACCCTCTGCTCGAACGCCTGCGCTTCCTGTCGATCTCGGCCAATAATCTGGACGAGTTCTTCATGACCCGCGTCGCCGGCCTGAAAGGGCAGTTGCGCGAGCGGGTGCGCGTCCTGTCCGCCGACGGCCTGACGCCCGCCGAACAGCTTGAGCGGATCAATGTCTCCGCCGGCGAACTGATGGCCGAGCAGCAGCTGCGCTGGCGCCAGCTGAAGAAGGAACTGGTCACGGCCGGCATCGAGGTCGTCGACCGCCGCCAGATCACCAAGACCGAGAAGGACCGGCTGGAGCCCGAGTTCCTGAACCAGCTGTTCGCCGTCCTGACGCCGCTGGCCATCGACCCGGCGCACCCCTTCCCCTTCCTGCCGAACCTGGGCTTCTCGCTGGCGCTGAAGCTGAAGCGCCGGGGCGAGACCAAGACCTTCTACGCCCTGGTGCCGGTGCCGACCCAGGTGCGCCGGTTCTGGGAACTGCCGACCGACGGCCGCTCCACGCCGGGCCGCAAGCGGTTCATCACGCTGGAAAACGTGCTGCTGCTGTTCATCGACCACCTGTTCCCCGGCTGCGAGGTGCTGGAGAAAGGCGTGCTGCGCCTGATCCGCGACAGCGACATCGAGATCGAGGAAGAGGCCGAGGACCTGGTGCTGGAGTTCGAGGAGGCGCTGAAGCAGCGTCGCCTGGGCTCGGTCGTGCGGGTCAAGATCGAGGCCTCCATGCCCGCCGACCTGCGCGACTTCATCGTCGGCGAGCTGGAGGCGGCGCCCCAGGACGTGGTGCTGGTCGACGGCATGTTGGGGTTGGCCCAGCTGTCGGACCTGATCCCCGGCGGCCATCCGGACTTGAAGTTCAAGGCCTATGAGCCGCGCTATCCCGAGCGCGTCCGCGACTTCGGCGGCGACATCTTCGCGGCGGTCCGCGAGAAGGACATGCTGATCCACCACCCGTTCGAAAGCTTCGACGTGGTGGTCCAGTTCCTGCGCCAAGCCGCGCGCGACCCGAACGTGCTGGCGATCAAGCAGACCCTCTATCGCACCTCCAAGGACAGCCCCATCGTCGCCGCCCTGATCGAGGCGGCCGAGAACGGCAAGAACGTCACCGCCCTGGTCGAGCTGAAGGCGCGGTTCGACGAGGAGGCCAACCTGCGCTGGGCCCGCGCCATGGAGCGGGCGGGCGTCCACGTCGTCTTCGGCTTCGTCGAATACAAGACCCACGCCAAGCTGAGCGTCGTCGTGCGGCGCGAGGGCGAGGGGCTTCGCACCTACTGCCACTTCGGCACTGGCAACTATCACCCGGTCACGGCCAAGATCTACACCGACCTGTCGCTGTTCAGTTGCGACCCCGTGCTGGGCCGCGACGCGACCAAGGTGTTCAACTACATCACCGGCTACGCCACGCCCGACCACCTCGAAGCGCTGGTGGTGTCGCCGCTGAACATGAAATCCACCCTGATCGAACTGATCGGCAAGGAGATGTCGGCCGCCGCCATGGGCAAGCCGGCCGCCATCTGGGTCAAGCTGAACTCGCTGGTGGACCCGGAGATCATCGACGCCCTGTATCGCGCCAGCCAGTGGGGCGTGCGCATCGACCTGGTGGTGCGCGGCATCTGCTGCCTGCGCCCCGGCGTCACCGGCCTGTCGGAGAACATCCGGGTCAAGTCGATCGTCGGCCGCTTCCTGGAACACAGCCGCATCGTCTGTTTCGCCAACGGCAAGGACCTGCCGCACGACAAGGCCAAGGTCTTCATCTCGTCCGCCGACTGGATGACCCGCAATCTGGACCGCCGCGTCGAGCTGATGACCCCGATCCGCAACGCCACCGTCCACGACCAGGTGTTGGACCAGATCATGGTCGCCAATCTGAAGGACGATGCGCAAAGCTGGGTGCTGGACGCCGAGGGACGCTATACCCGGGTCCTTCCCGCCGATCCGGAGCGGCCCTTCTCGGCCCACAAATACTTCATGACCAACCCCAGCCTGTCGGGTCGCGGACGCAAGGTGAAGACCCTGCCCTCGGTCCTGCGTTACGAGCGTCCCGGCCGCTGATGCCGGAAATCCCCCTTCACGGCCGCGACATCGCCGCCATCGACATCGGCTCCAACTCGGTTCGCCTGGTCCTCTATCGGCTGGAAGGCCGGGCGATCTGGACGGTGTTCAACGAAAAGGTCCTGGCGGGCCTCGGCCGCGACCTGCCCACCACCGGCAGGCTGTCGCCCGAAGGCGTCGCCATGGCCTTGACGGCTCTGCGCCGCTTCGCCGCCGTGCTGGAGGGCGTGCGCCCCGACACCACCCTGATCGCCGCCACCGCCGCCGTGCGCGAGGCGAAGGACGGCCCCGAGTTCTGCCAGCGCGTCGCCGCCGAGACCGGCCTGAAGATCCGCGTCCTGTCGGGCGAGGAAGAGGCGAAATACGCCGCCATGGGCGTGCTGGCCGGCGCGCCGAACGCGCATGGCGTCTCCGCCGACATGGGCGGCGCCAGCCTGGAGCTGACTCGCCTGAACGGAGCAGGCGTCGAGCACGGCCTGACCCTGCCGCTCGGCCCCTTCGCCCTGGCCGAGGGCAAGGGGTTCGACGCCGACCGCATCCGCGACCGCATCGACCAGCGGCTGAAGCCCGTCGCGAAACAGTTCAAATCCGACCGACTCTACGCCGTCGGCGGCGCCTGGCGTTCGCTGGCGCAGGTGCAGATGGCGCTGAAATCCTATCCGCTCAGGGTCGTGCATCAGTACGAAATGGCGGCGGACGAGGCGCTGGAGGCGGCGCGGCTGGTCGCACATCAGTCGGCAGCGGGGCTGGCGAAACTGCCTGGCGTATCGCGCAAACGCGCCGAAACCCTGCCCTACGCGGGTCTGGTGCTGGAGGGCCTGATCCGGCATCTGGACCTCAGGACCATCGAGATGTCGGCCTGGGGCGTGCGCGAGGGCCTGCTGTTCGACACCCTGGACGCGGAAACCCGAGAGGCCGATCCCCTTCTGGCCGGATGCGCCGCCCTGGGCGGGCGCCAGGGCATCGACCCCGCCCTGCCAGGCGCCCTGACCGGCTGGATCTCGGACATCGTCGCCGCCCTCCCACAGGCCTTTGGCGAGACGCGCGACGCTGTGCTGACCGCCGCCGCCTGCCGCCTGGCCGACCTGGGCGCGCGGCTGCATCCCGATCACCGGCTGGAACTGGTCTTCGACCAGGTGTTGCGCGCGCCTGTGGCGGGCGTCAGCCACGCCGAACGCGCCTTCCTGGCCAGCGTCATGAACGCCCGCTACGGCGGCGGCGTCCCGACGCCCCAGCCCGAGACCATCAACCGCCTGCTGGACCCCGACGCGACCAGACGCGCCCGCGCCCTGGGCCTGGCGATCCGCCTGGCCTGCGATCTGTCGGGCCGTTCGCCGCAGCTCCTGGCCAATGCGACGGCTCGGGTGAAGGGGGGCGACCTGCGCCTGACGGCGACCGAGGGCTATGCCGACGTCCTGCTGGGCGACCAGACCAGGAAGCGCGCCAAGGCCCTGGCCGAGGCCATGGGCCTGGGACTGAAAATCTAGACAGGGGCGGCCGCACGGTTCAGCCTCGCGCCAACATCAGGGAGGCGATTATGCCCGTGACCGGAATCGGCGGCTTTTTCTTTCGCGCCGACGACCAGAAGGGCCTCGCGGCCTGGTATCTGAAACACCTGGGCGTCGGCGCGCCCGAGGGCCAGTTCCTGTGGGATCAGCAGGCGGGACCGACCGTCTTCTCCCCCTTCAAGGCCGACACCGACTACTTCCCCGCCGACAAGCGCTGGATGCTGAACCTGCGCGTCGATGGACTGGACGACCTCCTCGCCTCTCTGCGCGCGGCGGGGATCGAGGTCATCACCAAGGACGAATGGGACGCCACCTCAGAAATCGGCCGCTTCGCCCGCATCCACGATCCGGAAGGCAACCCCATCGAACTGTGGGAACCGCCGGCGGGAACGTAGGCTCCTCCCCGTCGCGCAGCGATGGGGAGGTGGCGCGGCGCGGCTTCGCGTCGTGACGGAGGGGTTCTTCGATACGCGGAAGGCGCCCGCGAGCTTCAAGAGCCCCTCCACCGCTACGCGGTCCCCCTCCCCGCTTCGCGGGGAGGGGACGGGGGAGGTCTACCCCTCGATCTCCACAACCTCGACGCGCGGGCCGCTCAGCACCAGGGCGATCTCGCCGCGTTTCAGCTTCAGCGCGTCCTCGCCGAACAACTGACGCCGCCAGCCCTTCAGCGCCTCCACCTCGGCGTCGTCGCTGATGGCGATCTTCTCCAGGTCGGCGACCGTGGCGATCAGCTTGGAGGCCACGCCGGCGTTGTCGCTCTTGGCCTTCAGCAGCACCTTCAGCAGCTCCACCACCGACGGCGGCGCCGGCTGGCGATGGGCCGGGCGCTCCATTTCCGGCGCATGGGCGTCCGGGTCGGCCAGGACGCGCTTCAGCTCCTCGGCCAGCTCAAGGCCCAGGCGCGAACCGCCGAAGCCCTTGGGCACCGAACGCAGGCGATTGAAGGCGTCCGGGTCGGTCGGCGTCTGCTGGGCGATCTCGTCGATGCCCTCGTCCTTCAGGATGCGGCCGCGCGGCTGGTCGCGCTCCTGCGCCGCCCGCTCGCGCCAGACGGCGACGGCCTTGAACGCCGCCAGATATTTGGCCGAGAACTTCTTGGGCTTCAGCCGTTTCCAGGCGTTCTCGGGATTGGTGTCATAGAGGGCCGGATCGACCAGCCCCTCCATCTCCGACATCACCCAGTCCAGCCGCCCTTCCTTGCTCAGCCGATCGCGCAGCTTGGGATACAGCGCCGCCAGATGGGTCACGTCGCCCAGCGCATAGACCAGCTGACTGTCCGACAGCGGCCGTCGCGCCCAGTCGGTGAAGCGGCTGCCCTTGTCCACCTCGATCCGCAGCATCTGCCGCACCAGCGAATCATAGGCCACCTGCTCGCCGAAGCCCGCCGCCATGGCCGCGACCTGGGTGTCGAACATCGGCCGGGGCATGGCGCCAAGCCGCACGAAGATCTCCACATCCTGTCGGCAGGCGTGGAACACCTTGATGATCTTTTCGTCGCGCAGCAGGTCCAGGAACGGCGCCAGGTCCAGGCCCTCCGCCATCGGGTCGATGATCCCGGCGTGGTCGGTCGAGGCCGCCTGGATCAGGCACAGCCTGGGCCAATAGGTCGTTTCCCGCATGAATTCGGTATCGACCGCGATGAAGGGAGCTGTGGACAGGCGGGCGCAGAAATCGGCCAGCGCCTCATTGGTGGTGATCGGCGTCATTCCGATGCTATAGCCCCCCGCAACCCATATGTGGCAAGAGCCGCGCTGCATTTCCGCCCCGATTCAGGCCCGAGATCTCATGAGCGACACCCAAAAGCCTCTCGCAAACGGCCTGACCTACGCCGACGCGGGCGTGGACATCGACGCGGGCGAGATGCTGGTCGAACACATCAAGCCCCTGGCCAAGTCCACCGCCCGTCCCGGATCGGAGCCTTCGCTGGGCGGTTTCGGCGCCCTGTTCGACCTGAAGGCGGCAGGTTTCGAAGACCCGCTGATCGTCACCACGACGGACGGCGTCGGCACCAAGCTGAAGATCGCCATCGAGACCGGCCGTCATGACGGGGTGGGCGTCGACCTGGTCGCCATGTGCGTCAACGACCTGCTGGCCCAGGGCGCCGAGCCCCTGCTGTTCCTCGACTATTACGCTACCGGCCGGCTGGAGATCGACGCCGCTCGTCGCGTCGTCGCCGGCATCGCCGAGGGCTGTCGTCAGGCCGGCGCCGCCCTGGTCGGGGGCGAGACCGCCGAAATGCCGGGCATGTACACCGAAGGCGACTACGACCTGGCCGGCTTCAGCCTGGGCGCCGTCGAGCGCGGCCACGCCCTGCCCTATCTGGATCGCCAGGCGGCGGGCGACGTGATCATCGGCCTGGCCTCCACCGGCCCGCACTCCAACGGCTATTCGCTGGTGCGCAAGGTGGTCGAGAAATCCGGCCTGGCCTGGGGCGACGACGCCCCCTTCGCCAAGGACCGTTCGCTGGCCCAGGCCCTGATGGAGCCGACCAAGATCTATGTGAAGCCGGTGCTGCCGCTGATGAAGGCCGGTCTGGTCAAGGGCGCGGCCCACATCACCGGCGGCGGCCTGATCGAGAACCCGCCCCGCTGCATCGCCGAAGGCCTGAAGGCCAGCTTCGACTGGGACGCCTGGCCCATGCCCGCCGTCTTCCAGTGGCTGGCCGAAACCGGCGGGATCAGCGACCATGAAATGCGCCGCACCTTCAACTGCGGCGTCGGGTTCATCCTGATCGTCTCGCCCGAGAACGCCGAACCCGTGCTCGCCGCCCTGCTGAACGCGGGCGAAGTCGCCTTCGTCTGCGGACAACTGGAACAGGCCTGATCCCATGAAAACCGCCCTGCTCGCCTCCGTCGCCCTTTCGCTGGTCCTGACGACGGGGGCGGCGCAGGCTCAGACCTCCGCCGCGATCGAACAACCGTTGCTACACGGCGTGGCCGCCGATGTGCAGCCCGAGCGAATGCGCGCCGATATCGAGGCGCTGGTCGCCTTCGGCACCCGCCACACCCTGTCGGACACGCGCTCGGACACGCGCGGCATCGGCGCCGCCCGCCGCTGGGCCGAAAGCCAGTTCCGCGACATGGGCCGCGCGTGCGGCGGCTGCCTGGAAATCGCCCTGCCCGCCGACACCGTCACCGGCGCCCGTGTGCCCACCCCGACCGAGGTGGTGGATGTCCTGGCCATCCAGCGCGGCACGACCGATCCGGACCGCGTCATCGTCATCTCGGGCCATATCGACAGCCGCGTCACCGACGTGATGGACTTCACCTCCGACGCGCCCGGCGCCAATGACGACGCCTCGGGCGTGGCCGCCGTGCTGGAAGCCGCCCGCATCCTGTCCCAGCACAAGTTCCCGGCCACCCTGGTCTACGCCGTCCTGTCGGGCGAGGAGCAGGGCCTGCTGGGCGGCAAGATCCTGGCCGACTACGCCACAGCGCAAGGCTGGAAGGTCGAGGCCAATCTGAACAACGACATCGTCGGCAATTCCGAAGGCCAGAACGGGGTGCGCGACACCACCCGCGTGCGCGTCTTTTCCGAAGGCACCAAGACGGTCGAGACCCCCGAACAGGCCGAACGTCGCCGCTACAACGGCGGCGAACTGGATTCCTCGTCGCGCAACCTGGCCCGTTTCGTGGACAGCATCGCCGACCGCTATCTGGCGAACTTCGACGTTGAAATGATCTACCGCACCGACCGCTACGGCCGAGGCGGCGATCAGGTCGAGATGCTCAAGGCCGGCTTCCCCGCCGTCCGCATCAGCGAAGGCGCCGAGAACTACGACCGCCAGCACCAGGACCTGCGCGTCGAGAACGGCGTCCATTACGGCGACACCATCGACGGCGTCGATTTCGGCTATCTGGGCCAGGTCGCGCGGCTGAACATCGTCTCCATGGCCGCCCTGGCCTCGGCCCCCGCCGTCCCGACCGGCGTGACCATCGCGGGCGCGGTCAAGCCGGACACCACCGTGACCTGGACGGCCGTCCCCGGCGCGGCCGGCTATCGCGTCTGGTGGCGATCCACCACCGCGCCGCAATGGACCCACAGCCGCGTCGCGCCGGCCGACGCCACCAGCATGGTCCTGCCCAACATCGTCATCGACGACTGGTTCTTCGGCGTCTCAGCCATCTCGGCCGACGGCTATGAAAGCCCCGTCGTCTTCCCCGGCGCGCCCGGCGCCTTCTGACGCGAACCAGGATCGGGGGCGGCCCGCGCCGCCCCCACCGTCGGTCCTATCGCGCCCCGCCGTTGGCCGTTTCGGCGTAAAAGCGCGAAAGGTCGGCGTGCAGTTTCACCAGGGCGTCGTGGCTCAGGTACATCATGTGCCCGCCCTCATAGTATTCGAACTCCAGGTTCGGCCGGATGCTGGGCTCCAGCATCATCTGCGCCAGGTCGAACTCGGTCGAGAAGAAGGGCGTCGCCGCGTCGTAATAGCCGTTCAGCGACAGCACCTTCAGATACGGATTGCGCCGCATCGCCGTGGCCAGGTCGACCGCCGTGTTCGGCGTCGTTTGCGGCCCGCCCACCGGCGGCCGGTGGCTCCAGTTCCAGTTGAAGCCCGGCAGGCCTCGCGCGGACATTCGGTATTCGACATCGGTCTTGTAGTTCAGTTCATTGGCCACATAGTCGCGGAAGATGCCGAAATAGGCCCCCGTCACCGCTGAGCTGGAGGGGTCCTCCTCGGGCGAGTCGCCCGAGGCGTCGGCGTCCATGCCCAGATAGCGCATGTCCAGACGGCCGATGGTCTGGCGCCGGTCGCGCAGCAGTTCCTTGCGGAAGCTGCTCAGGTCCACCCGCATGTTGGCGTTGTCGATGAAGATGGGCGACAGGCCGGTCAGTTCGCTCATCTGGCGCACGATGTCGGCCCGCTCGGCGTCCGAGATCATATGCCCCTTTGCCAGGGCCGAGGCGTAGGGACCCAGGGCGAAGTCGCGCGCCCGCCGGACCTGTTCCTCAACCGTCGCCGCCGGATTGGCCAGCTTGTGGTGATACCAGGCCGTCGCCGAATAGGTCGGCAACAGGGTGACGAAATTCTGCGGATAGCCCGCCTGGCGCACACCATAGTTCATGATCGACGACAGCAGCACCACGCCGTTCAGCGACATGCCGCGATCTTCCAACTGGAAGGCCACCGCCCCGGTCCGCAGGGTGCCGTAGGATTCGCCGATGATGTATTTCGGACTGGACCAGCGGCTGAACTTGGTCGTGTAGCGCATGATGGCGCGGGCGAAGGCGTCGGCGTCCCCGTCAACGCCCCAGAAGGTCGATCCTGGGGTCTCGCCCAGCGGCCGCGAGAAGCCCGCCCCCACCATGTCGATGAAGACCAGATCGCTCTGGTCCAGCAGGGTCATGTCGTTGGGACCGAAGGCGAAGGGCGCCGGCCGCACCACGGTCGGCTCGTCCGTCTGCACCCGCATCGGGCCGAACGCCCCCATGTGCAGCCACACCGTCGGCGAACCCGGCCCGCCGTTGTAGAGATAGGTCACCGGCCGCGTCCCGACCAGCTGACCGTCCAGCGTATAGGCCGTGTAGAACAGGCTGGCCGTCGGCATCCCCGCGTCGTCGCGGATCGTCAGCGTGCCCGCCGTCGCATGGTAACGCAGGGCGCGGCCGTGGGCGTTGATCGCATGGGCCGTCGTGACTTCGGTTTCCTGGACCGGCGCGCGGGCCCAGTCCTTCTCGATCGCCTCGGCGTTGGCGTTGCGGAATCGGTCGCCGGCCGAGCGCGTCGGCCCGCCCCCACTGGCGCTCGAACTGTTCGCGCCCGTTTCCTGCGCGAACGCCGCCCCGGTCACACCAAATGTCGCCGCGCCCAACGTCGCGGCGCCCAGCGTCGCGGCGATGGCCGCGAGGCAGATCAATCTCTTCATGCGATAGTCCCCTGTACGCGCCGGCGGCGACGCCCCTCTGCGGGCGGCCGGCGGCGGACGCTACATCCGTCACACGCCCGACAACAAGCGCCCATCGCGTTTGACCTTGCCAAGCCGCGCCTGTCCCGTCATGCGGGGCCGATGTCGTCCGAAACGCCCCGACCGCCGTCCCAGCCCGTCCGCGTCGCCGTCCTGATCTCCGGCGCCGGCTCCAACATGGCCGCCCTGATCGACGCCGGCCGCAAGCCAGGCAGCGGCTATGAAGTCGCCCTGGTCGTGTCGAACGTCGAGGACGCCGGCGGCCTGGCGGTCGCGCAGGCCAAGGGCGTCGAAATCGTCTTCTGCGTCTCGCACAAACCCTTCGGCAAGGACCGCGAGGCGCACGAGCGCGCCGTGGACGACATCCTGCGCGCCGCCAATGTCCAGGTCGTCGCCTTGGCGGGCTATATGCGCGTGCTGACGCCGTGGCTGGTCGGCAGATGGCGCGGGCGGATGCTGAACATCCATCCCAGCCTCCTGCCCCTCTACCCCGGCCTCGACACCCACGCCCGCGCCATAGCCTCAGGCGACGCCGAGGCCGGCTGCACCGTCCACATGGTGACCGAAGGCGTCGATGAAGGCCCCATCTTCGGCCAGGCCCGCGTCCCGATCCTCGACGGCGACACCCCCGCCAGCCTGGCCGAACGGGTCAAGACCGCGGAACACGAACTGTATCCGCAGGTGCTCGGCGAGTTCTGCAAAGATCTGCTGTCGGCCTGACGGCCCCCCATTCCGCTCATCCCGGCGAAAGCCTAGATTACGAAAACTTCATGCGACAGGCTGTCGCACCGGCGCAAAGGTGCGCCCGACCAGAAACGGGACCTGTCTTTTCATGAATCGTATCCGCCTGATGGCCGCCTGCTCGGCCTGCATCGTCGTCGCCCTGACCGGCGCCGCCTCGGCCCAGGATCATGCGCACGGCGCGGCCGGCGCCTCTCCCTATGGCGCCTGGGGCTTCGACCTGGCTGGCCGCGACACGGCGGTGAATCCGGGCGACGACTTCAACGAATACGCCAACGGGACCTATCTGCGGACGACCGAGATTCCCGCCGACAAGACCCGTTTCGGCCCCTTCGATGTCCTCTACGAAAACGCCCAGGATCAGCTGAAATCCATCATCGAGGCCAGCGCCGCCAATCCAACCAACGCCAACGCCCAGAAGGTCGGCGCCCTCTACGCCAGCTTCATGGACGAGGCCCGCGTCGAACAGCTGGGCGCCCAGCCCCTGGTCGCCGACCTGGCCGCCGTCAACGCCGTCGCCGACCACGCCGGCATGGCCCGGCTGATGGGCGCCAGCCATTCGGGCTTCGGCGGTTCGCTGTTCGGGATCGACGTGTTCGAGGACCTGCAGAATCCGAACCTGAACTCGGCCTATCTGGGCCAGGGCGGCCTGGGCCTGCCGGACCGCGACTACTATCTGAAGCCCGACTTCGCCGACCAGCGCGAGGCCTATCTGGCCTATCTGACCCGCACCCTTACCGCCATCGGCTGGACCGATCCGGCCAAGGCCGCCGCCGACATCCTGGCCTTCGAGACCAAGGTCGCGGAAAAGCAATGGACCACGGTCGAGCGCCGCCAGATCGACAAACTCTACAACCCCGCCAAGGCCGCCGACCTGCCCACCCTGGCCCCCGGCTTCGACTGGGCCGCCTTCCTCGACGGCGCCCAGATCGCCAATGTAGACACCCTGGTGCTGATGGAGAACACCGCCATCCCCGGCATCGCCCAGGTGTTCGCCGACACGCCCATCGAGACGCTGAAGGCCTGGCAGGCGTTCAATGTCGTCGACCAGGCCAGCCCCTATCTGTCCAAGGCCTTCGTCGATTCCCGCTTCGACTTCCGCGGCAAGACACTGCGCGGCCAGCCCGAGAACCGTCCCCGCTGGAACCGGGGCGTCGCCCTGGTCGACGGCCAGCTGGGCGAGGTGCTGGGCCAGGAATACGTCCGCCTGCACTTCCCCGCCTCGTCCAAGGCCCAGATGGAGGCCCTGGTCGGCAACATCCGCGACGCCATGACCGAACGGCTCAAGACCGTCGACTGGATGAGCGAGCCGACGCGCGAGCAGGCGCTCTACAAGATGTCCAGATTCGGCGTGAAGATCGGCTATCCCGACAAATGGCGCAGCTATGACGACCTTCAGCTGACCGCCGACGACCTGTACGGCAATGTCGAACGCTCCGCGGCCTTCGAATGGGCCTTCAAGCGCGGCAAGATCGGCCAGCCGGTCGATCCGCTGGAATGGGGCATGACGCCCCAGACGATCAACGCCTACTATAATCCGCCGCGCAACGAGATCGTCTTCCCCGCCGCCATCCTCCAGGCGCCCTTCTTCGATCCGAATGCGGACCCGGCCATCAACTACGGCGGCATCGGCGCGGTCATCGGCCACGAGATCACCCACGGCTTCGACGATCAGGGGCGCAAGTCCGACGGCGACGGCGTGCTGCGCGACTGGTGGACGCCCGAAGACGCCGCCCGCTTCGAGGAACGCGCCAAGGTGCTGGGCGCCATCTACGACAGCCTGGAACCGATCCCCGGCGTCCACGTCAATGGCGACCTGACCATGGGCGAGAACATCGCCGACCTGGGCGGCCTGCTGCTGGCGCTCGACGCCTATCACCGCAGCCTGAACGGCCAGCCGGCCCCGGTGATCGACGGACTGACCGGCGACCAGCGCGTCTTCCTGGGCTGGGCCCAGGTGTGGCGCGAGAAGTCGCGCGATGCGGCCCTGCGCGAACAGCTGACCACCGATCCGCACTCGCCCGGCCCGGTGCGCGCCGCCACCTCGCCGCGCAACATCGACGCCTGGTATGCGGCCTTCGGCGTCTCGCCGGACCAGAAGGAATATATCGCGCCCGAGGCCCGCGCCCGCATCTGGTAAGCGGTCGCCTCCAGACGCAGAAAAGGCCCGGAGCGCATGCTCCGGGCCTTTTTTATCGAATGCGGCGAACCGCTTAGCGCGGCTTGGTCACCGCGCCCGCGACAGCGCCGACGGCGGCGCCCGCGACGGTCGAGCCCGTATTGCCGCCCACCGCCTGTCCGACGACGGCGCCGCCGATGGCGCCGGTGGCCGCACGCTGCTCCATGGTCGTTCCGCAGGCGGCCAGCAGGGCCACCGCGCCGATGACGGGCGTCAGCTTGAGAAGGGTCTTCATGGCGTTTCTCCTTGGTCGTCCGGGGAAGAGACGATGGAAACCTAACAAAAAGGCCCGCGTCCGGTTCCGAACGCGGGCCTTTATGCTTGCGCTACGCTCGGAACGCGGTCCCTCGCGACTTGAGCGCTTTCTTGGCGCTACGCTCGGGACGCGGTCCCTCGCGGCTTGAGCGTTAGCCGACGATCTGGTCGTCGGTGAAGAACTGCTCGATCTCGATCTTGGCGTTGTCCAGCGAGTCCGAGCCATGGACCGAATTTTCGCCGATCGACAGGGCGAATTGCTTGCGGATGGTGCCTTCGGCGGCGTCCTTCGGATTGGTGGCGCCCATGACTTCGCGGTACTTGGCGACGGCGTCAGCGCCTTCCAGCACCTGCACCACGACCGGCTCGGCGGTCATCTGCTCGACCAGTTCGCCATAGAAGGGGCGCTCGGCGTGAACTTCGTAGAACTTCTTGGCCTGGTCGGTGGACAGCTTGACGCGGCGCTGGGCGACGATGCGCAGGCCGGCGCCTTCGATCACGGCGTTGATCGCGCCGGTCAGGTTGCGGCGCGTCGCGTCGGGCTTGATGATCGAGAAGGTGCGTTCGGTCATGGAGGTGACTTCTTATGTTCAGTCGATTGAGGGTCGCGGGCTTATAGCGACGCGCCGCCCCCGCGCCAAGCCGCCGTTTTCAGCAGAGGATGGCGCGGACGTGACCGGCGGCGGCGTAGTCAAGGATGGCGCGGTCGCGGGTGACCAGCGTCAGCTGCCGCGCGCGAGCCGTGGCGATCAACATGCGGTCCGCGGGATCGCGATGCAGCGGCTCGGGCAGGGTCGATACATCCAGAAGCAGGTCGGCGTCCAAATCGATGACCCGCGCCCGCGTCCGCGCCACCGCATTCTGAAACCACAGACGCGCATTCCGCCCGATCACGTCCGCCAGCATGGGCTTGGAGGAAATGACGCCCAGCTCCCACGCCGACGCAGCGGACACGAACAGTTCGCCCGCAACCGCCGCCTCCGCGATCATCCGCCGCGCATCGGCCCTCAGGTCCGCGCCTTCGATCGTCCAGATCAGGGCGTGCGTGTCCAGCAGCAGCGCCTCGCTCAATCCGAACGCTCCGCGCCCTCGCGATCCTCGAACGGCAGTTCTCCGAACACCTGTTCATAGATGGGTTTGGTCAGATTGATCGTCGGATCGATCGCCAGTTCGCCCTTCATCGACCCGAACATGCTGTAGGGGTCCCAGGCTTCCTGGACGCCTTCGTCCTTCGGTGACTTGACCACCGCGACCTCCTTGCCGCGCTTGGTGATATGCACCCTGCGCAGTTCGCCCGAGTTCACGCGGTCCAGCAGGTCCAGGCACTTGGCCTTGAACTCCGTCGCCGTTATGACGACCTCGCCGCCTACAAGATCATACGTCATGACTGGTCATATAGAGATGACCAGTCAGAAAGTCCATGCGTCTCCCCATGCTCCAGATCACCAACCTGACGTTCAACGCCTGGGGCCGCCAGTTCCTCGACGACGCCTCGGTCAGCCTGCCGCCCGGCTCCAAGGTGGGGCTGGTCGGCCGCAACGGCATCGGCAAGTCGACCCTGTTCAAGCTGATCCTGGGCGAACTGGCCGCCAACGGCGACGAGGTCTCCCTGCCCAAGACCGCCCGCGTCGCCTCGGTCGACCAGGAACATCCCGCCACGCCCGTCAGCGTGCTGGACACCATTCTTGAGGCCGATGTCGAACGCCACGACCTGATGACCCGGCTGGAAACGGCCGAGCCGGAAGAGATGGGCGAAATCTGGATGCGGCTGATCGAGATCGACGCCGAATCCGCCCCGGCCCGCGCCTCGGAAATCCTGGTCGGCCTGGGCTTCAGCCAGGAGGACATCCAGCGGCCGATGTCGCACTTCTCCGGCGGCTGGCGGATGCGCGTGGCGCTGGCGGCGGCTCTGTTCGCCGAGCCGGACATGCTGCTGCTGGACGAACCGACCAACTACCTCGACCTGGAAGGGGCGCTGTGGCTGGAAAGCCGGCTGAAGAAATATCCGCACACCGCCCTGATCATCTCCCACGACCGCGAGATGCTGAACGAGGTCTGCACCCACATCCTGCACCTGGCGAACCGCAAGCTGGAACTCTACACCGGCAATTACGACCAGTTCGAAAAGGCCCGCGCGGAAAAGGCCCGCCTGCAACTGTCGGCCAAGGCCAAGCAGGACGCGGAACGCGCCCACCTGCAAGCCTTCGTGGACCGCTTCAAGGCCAAGGCCTCCAAGGCCGCCCAGGCCCAATCGCGCATGAAGCGGCTGGCCAAGATGGAGCCGGTCTCGACCACCATAGAGGAGCGCGTCGCCCCCTTCACCCTGCCCTCGCCGCCGCGCCCGCTGGCCCCGCCGCTGATCCGGCTGGAGCGGGCCAATGTCGGCTATGAGCCGGGCAAGCCGATCCTGCGCAATCTGAACCTGCGGATGGACCTGGACGACCGCATCGGCCTGCTGGGCGTAAACGGCGCGGGCAAGTCGACCTTCGCCAAGATGATCGCCGGCGCCCTGAACGTGTCCGAGGGCGAACTGCACCGGGACCGCAAGATGCGCGTGGGCTGGTTCCACCAGCACCAGATCGAGGCGATGGACCCGACCGACACGCCGCTGGAGATCATCCGCCGCGCCATGCCGGACGCCCCCGAGAGCGCCCGCCGCTCCAAACTGGCCCAGTTCGGCCTCGGCTATGAGAAGCAGGAGACTACGGTCGCCAGCCTGTCGGGCGGCGAACGCGCGCGCCTGCTGCTGAACATGGTGGCGATGGACGCGCCCCACATCCTGATCCTCGACGAACCGACCAACCACCTGGACATCGACAGCCGCCGCGCCCTGCTCGACGCACTGAACGACTACAACGGCGCCGTCATCCTGATCACCCACGACAGGTCGCTGATGGAGCTGGTCGCCGACCGGCTATGGCTGGCGGCGGACGGCACGGTCAAGCCGTTCGAGGGCGACATGGACGATTACGCCAAATTCGTCCTGGACCGCGCCAAACAGTTGGGCATGAAGCCGAGCCAGGTGAAGAACGATGCTGTGACCGCTGCCGCAGCGGCGCCCTCGAGCAGCGAGGGCGCAGTCCCGAGTGATAGGGCCAAAAAGAAGTCCGGCCCCTCGCCCTCCACCCTGCGCCATGCGGTGAAGAAGGCCGAGGAGACCATGGCCCGCCTGACCGCCGACGTCGCCCGGCTGGACGACGACCTGGCCAACGCCGCCGTCAACGATCCGAAGAAGCTGGAAGGCCTGACCCGCGCCCGCGCCAAGGCCCAGACCGACCTGGATGCCGCCGAAGCCGCCTGGATCGCCGCCGAGGAAGCCCTGTCCGAGGTGGCCTGAGCGGCCACACGCCCTTTCCGCCCAACCTTCGTATCCTCGCCACGAGGGCGAGGATGACGGCTTCAAACGGCGGACAGGCAAGGCAAACTGTTCGCTATTGCAAATCATTCGCGTTTTAGTAATGTCCCCGCCCGAAACGGAGGACGCACCATGGCCAGAACCACGATCCACGCCGGCCTTCTGGCCAGCCTCCTGGCGGTCTGGGGGGTCGGCTCCGCCCAGGCCCACTCCCCCTATCTGCGGCCCAACGTCTTCGACGCCACCAACCGCGACCACGTCACCGTCGAGGCCGCCTTCACCGAGGACGTCTTCAACGCCGAGGTCGTCATGCGCTCCGACCGCTTCCACGTCGTCGGCCCCAATGGCGACACGCCGATCACCGCCGTCACCTATCTGCGCGACCTGGCCGTGTTCGAGGCGCCGACGCCCGTGGACGGCCTCTATCGCCTGTCCTCCGGCGCGCGCGAAGGCCGCGCGGCCAAGATGTACCAGACCCCGTCCGGCTGGAAGATGGTCGGCGAGGAGGACACGCCGCCCCCGCCCGGCGCCGAACTGGTCGATGTCCAGAGCATCACCACCGCCGACGTCTATGTGGTGCGCGGCGCGCCCGACGACGCCGCGCTGAAGCCCGCAGGCCACGGCCTGGAGCTTCTGCCCCTGGTCCAGCCGAACGACATCGTCGCGGGCGAGGACGCGCCCTTCCGCCTGCTGTTCGACGGCCAGCCCCTGGCCGACGCCGCCGTCACCGTGTTTCGCGAAGCCGGCCAGTACGACGGCAGGAAGATCGAGGCCGAACTGACCACCGACGCCTCGGGCCTTGTCACCCTGCGCGTCGCAGCCCCCGGCGCCTACATGACCCAGGTGCGCCACCGCATCGCCTCGCCCGCGGGCGCCCCCACGCCCTATCGCAGCTACACCCACACCCTGACCTTCATCGCCGACGCGGGCTAGCGCAGAGCCTGGGCCTTCGTCACCAGGGAACGGCGCGTCCCTGGTAGCCGAGATATTCCAGGCCCGGCCTGCCGCGCTTGGCGATCAGCACCTCGACCAGGCTGGGCACGCTCTCCTCGATGCTCAGCCGCCCCTCCGGGCCGCCCAGATCGGTTCGCACCCAACCCGGCGCCATCAACACCAGCGCGCGCGAAGTCTCCGTGGGTCGCGCGGCGAAGCTACGCATCAGCATGTTCAGCGCAGCCTTGCTGGCGCGATAGACCTCGCGCAGCCCGCCTTCGTTGTTCGTCAGACTGCCCTGGCCCGAAGACATGGCCCCGATCATGCCGGTCGCCGGCGTCAGGTCGCTCAGGGCGTCGATCACGCGCATCGGGGCCAGGGCGTTGGTCGCCATGACGCGCAAGAACTCGACGTCGTCCACCTCTCCGACCAGAGCCAGTTGGTCCGAGGTGGTCGTCCCCGCGTTGACGAACAAAATATCGATCCGCCGACCGCTCAATCGGCGTCGAAGCGCGGCGATCTGCTCGGACGAATTCACATCGAGCACCTCGATTTCGAGCCGACCATCGATATCGTCCGCCAATGCGTGCAAGGCCGTCCGCGCCGCGCCTTCCCGCACGGTGCCGATGACGCGCCAATCCCGCCTCAGGAACTCGGCGGCCATCGCCTGGCCAAGTCCACGCGACGCGCCGACGATCAGTATGGTGGGGCGAGAATCGTCCGCCGCCGCGCTCGACATGCCGAACCTAGTCCGGCAGGTCTTCGGCCAGGATCGCCATTTCGAACATGAACGAGCCTTCCTCGTCCTCGTCCTCAAAGACGATGCCGATGAATTCGTCGCCGACATAGACCTCGGCCGAATCGTTCTGCTTGGGGCGGGCCTTCACGATGATGCCGCCGGTGTTGAAGGTGCGCTTGAGGTGGGCCTCGATGCGCTTCAGGTCGGTGTCTTTCACGGGTGGCCTCGCACGTCCTTGGATTGGCCGCGGACCCTAGAGAAGTCGGGCCTTCAGGGGAACCGGCATAAGCATTTTTCCAGCGAAGCTGGGGAAAGGGCGGCTTGATCCAGCAGGGAGACACGAAGGGGCGGACTATCCCCCCTCCGCCCGTCAGCGCCCCTTGGTCTTCTATCCGACCCAGCGTTTGAACAGCACGCTCGCGTTCACTCCGCCGAAGCCAAAGCCGTTCGACAGCGCGTAGTCGAACACAAGTTTACGCGCCTCCGGCCCCACCAGATCCAAGCCTTGGGCCGCTTCGTCTGGGTTCTCCAAGTTCAGCGTCGGCGGCGCCACCTGGTCGCGCAGGGCCAATACGGTGAAGACCGCTTCCAGCCCGCCCGCCGCGCCCAGTAGGTGTCCCGTGGCCGACTTGGTCGCGCTGATCGCCGGTCCGCCGACGCCGAACACCGCACGGATGGCCGCCAGCTCACCGACGTCCCCGACAGGCGTTGAGGTCGAATGGGCGTTCAGGTGTCCAACAGCAGCAGGCTCAACGCCCGCCTGGTTCAGGGCCGTGCGCATGGCGCGAGCGGCGCCCTCCCCGTCAGCCGGACCTGCGGTCAGATGATAGGCGTCAGCGGTTGTGCCGTAGCCCACAAGCTCGGCCAGGATCTTGGCGCCGCGCGCCTCTGCATGCTCCAGCGCCTCGATCACCAGGACGCCCGCGCCCTCGCCCATGACGAAGCCGTCGCGCGCCTGATCAAACGGCCTCGATGCTTTTTCCGGCGTATCATTGAAACCGCTCGACAGGGCTCGGGCCGCTGCAAATGCGCCCAGGCTGACCCGGTCTATCGTGGCTTCCGCCCCACCGCACACGGCGATGTCGGCCTCGCCCGCGCGGATCATTCGCGCCGCATCGCCGATCGCCTGCACGCCGGCCGCACAGGCCGTGACCGGTGCGCCGAGAGGTCCCTTGAAGCCGTGCTTGATCGAGACCCAACCGGACGCCAGATTCGCCAGGAACGCAGGCACGGTAAAGGGCGAGAGCCGTCGCACGCCCCGCTCGTCGGTTGTGCGCACCGCATCAGCGATGGCCGGAAACCCGCCTATGCCGGTCGCAATCACTGTCGCCGTCCTGACCTTCTCCGCCTCGCTGTCCGGCGCCCACCCGGCCTGTGCGATCGCCTCATCTGCCGCGGCGATGGCGAAGGCGATGAACCGATCCATCTTCTTCTGGTCCTTGCCCGGAATCGCCGCGTTCAAATCGAACCCCGCCTCCGGGTCCTCCTCGATAGAGAGGACGCGCCCAGCCACCTGCGCCGACACATCGGGGGCCAGATCAACCGGCAGCCGCCTGACGCCGGATCGACCCGCCAACAGCCGCTCCCAAACTGTTTCGGTTCCTACGCCCAGAGGCGAAATGACGCCCATGCCGGTCACAACAACTCTACGCATCACATTCACCTTTTCACTTGACGAGCGCGAGGGCGGCGCGCTCCAATCGAACCAAAGCGGCCCTCGTTTCGTCGGCCTGCTCTCCCAGCAGGGCCGTAAGTTCATCCTGGACCTGCCGCCGCGCCGGGATGCTGTCGGCAATCAGCGCACGCCCCGCATCTGTAAGGCTGAGGCGACGGCCCGCACGCCCGCGCCCGCCCTCGCTGCTGACCAGCCCCCGCTCCTCCAACACCCGCAGATTCCGCAGCACGGCGGATGGCTCAACGCCCACGTCTTCGGCCAGGGCAGCGATGGAGCGATCGCCCCCCTGAGAGATCATCCCCAGCAGGATGAACTGGGTGATCTGGAGATTCAAAGGCTTGAGCCTCTGGTTGAAGGCGCGCGTCACAGCCCGCGCCGCCTTGCGACTGCGGTGCCCGAAACAGATAAGAGCCAAATCATCAGGATTCATGATGCTGCATATACAGGATTTTATTGCTGTAGCTACAGGATTAACGCCGCAACGCCGGACTGGCCGGCCAGACCTTACGCCGCTCAGCTTGACGTAATCCCCGCCGATCTGTTCATCCAAGCCTCGGTCGAACTACGGCTGATTCGCGGGGCGAGCCATGAACAACAAGGGCGGAGCCAAGGTCGCCATCGGCTTCCCGCTGGGCCTGTGCATCGGCATCATCTTCGGCGCCCTGATCCACAACATGGCCATCGGCATTATCGTCGGACTGGCGTTAGGCTTCGGCGTCGTGAAGTTCGGCCGCAAGAAGCCCTGAACGGCCTCAGATCACGAAGTCATACACCACGTCGGCCAGCGTATGGTCCATCGTCCGCGCCGGTTCGTCCTCCGTGGGGCAGTTGACCAGCCGCGCCGGCACGCCCGCCACGGTGCAGCCCGACGGCACGGCCTTCAGCACCACCGAACCCGACGCCACCTTGGCGTAGTCGCCGACCGCGATGTTGCCCAGCACCTTGGCCCCGGCGCCCAGAAGCACGCCCTTGCCGATCTTGGGGTGGCGGTCGCCGCGCTCGGCCCCCGTGCCGCCCAAGGTGACGTTGTGCAGCATCGACACGTCGTCGCCGACCACCGCCGTCTCGCCGATGACGATGCCGGTGCCGTGGTCCAGGAACAGCCCCTTGCCCATCCGCGCCGCCGGATGGATGTCCAGCTGGAACAGTTCGGAAATCCGGCTCTGGAAGTGGAAGGCCAGCGTCTCGCGGCCCTGCCCCCACAACCAGTGCGCCACGCGCCATCCCTGCAGGGCCTGGAAGCCCTTGAAGTACAGGAAGGGCTGCAGAAGGTTGCGGATCGCCGGGTCGCGCTCGGCCACCGCCTGCAGATCGGCCTCGGCCGCCTCGACGATGGCCGGATCGGCCGCGAAGGCCGACAGGCAGACCTCGCGCACCGACATGGCGCTCATCTCGCCATCGGCCAGCTTGCGCGCGATCTGGAAGCTGAGGGCGCCCGCCAGGTCGTCGTGCGACAGGATCACCGCATTCATCTGCGAGCCCAGCTGCGGCTCCTCGCGCGACGCGGCCTCGGCCGAGGCGCGCAGCTGGCGCCACACGCTGTCGGTTTCCGCGACGATTTCCAGCTTGGCCATGACCGGCTCCTTCGGCGCCATCATACCCGCCCTAGCAAGGCGCGCGCCAGCGTTTCGGGCAGTTCCCCGTTCTGGGCCATATGGTAGGCCCGATAGGCGGTCGCCAACGTCAGGCTGTCCCGCACCGTCCCGCGCCCGATCTCGGCCAGCAGGTCCAGGAACGGCACGCGCACGATGGCGATCGCCTCGGTCGGGTCCGGCGCGGTCGCGACCGTGCTCAGCCCCCAGGCGACCCATGTCATGGCGATCTCGTCGGTGACCGAATTCGACAGCTCCATGGTCAGCGCCGGCGCCCAGCGCGCGGCCTGAAGCCCCGCCTCCTCGGCCAGTTCGCGCCGCACCCCGTCGAACGGGTCCTCGCCCGGCGGCGCCCCGCCCTCGGGCATCTCCCAGGAATAGTTCATCAGGGCGAACCGCTGCTGGCCGACCAGGGTCACGGTCCCGTCCTCGTGCACCGGCAGGACCCCCGTCGCCACATTGCCGAACCGCACCACGGCATAGTCGGCGCGAAGGCCGGTCGGGGCGACCGCATCGTGCCGCGTCACGGCGATCCACGGGTTCTGGAACACCGTCTCGGCGCCATCGCTGCGCCAAGCCGGCGGCTTTTCCAGACCCCGGGCCCAGGACGGTTCGTCGGAATTGCTCATCGTCCGGGTATGGCGGATGCGGGATCGAAAACCTAGCTAGACCGCATGACCGACCTGACCGACGCCCTGCCCCTGCCCGTCCCGTCGCAGGATTTTCTCTCCCGCCTGGCGACGCGCCGTTCCGCCCCCGCCCAGGCGCTGGCCGCGCCCGGGCCGTCCGAGGCGGAACTGGACCAGATTCTGCGCCTGGGCGCCCGCACGCCCGACCACGGCAAGCTGTTCCCCTGGCGCTTCGTCGTCCTCGGCCTCCAAACGCGCGCCGAGATCGCCGAAAAGCTGGCCGTCCTCGCCGAGGTCCAGAACAGGCCGCCCAAGGCCCAGGCCGTGCTGGCCAAGCTGACCGCCGCCCCCGTCACCATCCTGGTCGTCTCCGCCCCCGTCCCCGACGCCAAGCCCGTCTGGGAACAGGAGCTTTCCGCCGGCGCCGTCTGCATGAACCTGGAACACGCGGCCGGGGCTTTAGGCTATTCGGCCAGCTGGATCACCGACTGGTACAGCTATGACGCGCAAGCCGCGGCCCTGTTCGGCGTGGGCGAAGGCGAGCGGATCGCCGGCTTCATCCACATCGGGACGCTCACCGAGCCGCCGCTGGAACGTCCGCGCCCGGATTTGGCCGCCAAGGTCACGCGCCTGCCATAAGCCGGCGGCATAAGGTCGCTTCCCGTCGGTTTCGTCTCGACCGACCATGCCTTCCTCCCCCAAGGCCTTCGTATGGATTCCGTGTTGCAAGCCGTGGGCGACTTCATCGCCCGCAACCACATGTGGGCCGGTCTTCTGCTGGGCCTGATCACCTTTTTCGAGTCGCTGGCGGTGATCGGCGCCTTCGTGCCGGCGACGGGCCTGCTGATCGCAGCGGGCGGCCTGATCGCGGCGGGCGTGCTGGATCCGGTCAATGTCATCGCCGGCTGCGTCGTCGGCGCGGTGGCGGGCGACGCCGTCAGCTATTGGGCGGGCCGCCGTCTGGGCGTGCGCTTCCTGCACCGCCCGATGTTCAAGCCGCACCGCCGCCGCATCGCCTGGACGCGGCTGTACTGCCGCCGCTACGGCGTGCTGTCGATCTTCGTCGGCCGCTTCTTCGGCCCCTTGCGCGCCTTCGTGCCCCTGACGCTGGGCATATTGCGGATGCGCCAGCGGTCGTTCCAGTTCGGCAATGCGGCGTCCGGGATCGTCTGGGTCCTGGCCATGCTGGCCCCCGGCTATCTCGCCGCCCAGGGTCTGGCGCGAATGGAGTTGCTCAGCGAGGCCCACGGCCCCACCCTGCTGATCGGCGCCCTGGCCGTGACCGCCCTGGTCGTCGCCATCGTCTATCGCGCGGTGAAGGCGCGGCTGTCGCGCAAGTCGGCCATCCTGCGCGGCGCGCTCAGCAGCCGCTGACGCCGGCCTCCAAGCCTCGTCGTTCTCACCCCCGCCCGCGATAAGTCGACACGCCCTGGTCGGGCAGCCAGAGCCCCTCCGGCGCCGCGCCCGTCTGCCAGAAGACGTCGATGGGAATCCCCCCGCGCGGATACCAGTAACCCCCGATCCTCAGCCATTTCGGCGCCAGCAGGTCGGCCAGCTTTCGGCCGATGGCGACGGTGCAGTCTTCGTGGAAGGCGCCGTGGTTGCGGAAACTGGTCAGGTACAGTTTCAAGCTCTTGGACTCCACCAGCCACTCGCCCGGCGCATAATCGATGACGATGTGGGCGAAGTCGGGCTGGCCCGTCACCGGGCACAGGCTGGTGAACTCCGGCGCCGTGAACCGGGCCAGGTACAGCGTGTCCGCATGGGGATTCGGCACCCGCTCCAGCACGGCGGTTTCGGGGCTGGTCGGGGCGGCGGTCTGGGCGCCCAGTTGGCTGAGGCCGGAAACATCTGTGGTCATGACCGCCATTTAGGCGCTTGCGGCGCACAAGAAAATCCCTCGCCGGAGGAGGACCAACTCTGGCCAACCGTCCCAATTCTCGAAGTTTTCCACTGTGATATCAATCTCTTGAGGATCGACAAACCCAATCGACCTATCGCCCCTCCAAACGCCCTTACATAGAGGCTCGATCAAAGGGAGGCGGCGGCGGTGTTGGACTCATTGGACTCATTGGACTGTTTTTTCAGAGTCCAACTCGGCGGCCTCGCCCGATTCAGACAATTCAGACGATTCAGACTCTGTTTTTCGTCGCGGAGTCTGAAATCTCATCCTTGATCCCGGCCTTGTCCGACGAGGCGTCGACGTCGCCCGCCACGCCGATCCATTGCCTTCCCCAGCGACAGCCCGCTATCCGTGGCGAAACAAAACCCAGGAGATGTTCGTGGCCATTCCCGCTTCGCTGCAAAAGGGTCTGACCCTGCCGGTCATTTCGGCGCCCATGTTCCTGGTCTCCGGCCCGGATCTGGTGGTCGAGGCCTGCAACGCCGGCGTGATCGGCACCTTCCCCTCGCTGAACCAGCGCACGACCGAGGGCTATCGGGAATGGCTTCAAGAAATCAAGGACCGCCTGACGCCCGACGCCGCGGCCTTCGGCGTCAACCACATCGTCCACCCGACCAATCCCCGCCTGCTGGCCGACCTGACGGTGTCGGTCGAGGAGAAGGTGCCGCTGATCATCACTTCCCTGGGCGCCGTGCGCGACGTGGTCGATGCGGTCCACGGCTATGGCGGCCAGGTCTTCCACGACATCGCCAACATCCGCCACGCCAGGAAAGCCGCCGAGGCGGGCGTGGACGGCCTGATCCTGGTGGCCAACGGCGCGGGCGGCCATGCGGGGATCATCAACCCCTTCGCCCTGGTCAACGAGGTCCGCAGCTTCTTTGACGGAACCATCATCCTGTCGGGGGCTATCTCGACCGGCCAGGACGTGGCCGCCGCCCTGATGCTGGGCGCCGACTTCGCCTATATGGGCACCCGGTTCATCAACACGACCGAGGCGATGGCCGCCGACGCCTACAAGCAGATGATCATCGACAGCGGCTCGACCGACATCGTCCACACGCCCGCCGTCTCGGGCATACCGGCCAACTTCATGATCAAGTCGCTGGTCGAGAACGGCGTCGATCCCAAACATCTGCCCGACCACAAGCTGGACATGGGCGACGAGGCCAGGGCCTGGAAGACCGTCTGGTCCGCCGGCCAGGGCGCGGGAGCGATCCACGACGTTCTGCCCACGGCTCAGCTTGTTCGTCGGCTCTCGGACGAATTTTCCCAGGCCTGTAAGGATTTCGACAGAAAGCGCCTTTAGACGGAACCGATAAACCAAGAGGTTCTTGATGCTCCGTTCCCTGACGATCGCCGCCGTTCTGGCCGGCGCGACCGCCGCGCCCGCCTTCGCCCAGGCGACCAATCCCTGGTCGTTCGAGATCGGCGCGGGAACGGACAACCGCTCCAAGGACGCCTCCAAGTCGGGCAACGACGGCTATGTGTTCGGTTCGGCGACGTGGGAATCCTCCGACCAGCTCTTCTACCTGTCGCCCAGCGTGCAGACGATCCAGGGCGGCGGTTCGAACGTCGAGGCCGCCTTCGCCGCCGGCTATCAGCCGGAAGCTTTCGGCTACCAGTTCGACTTCAGCGTCACCTACAAGAACCGGATCGACGCGGACGCCGGCTATGACGACGACACCTGGGAAGCCATGGTCAACATCAGCCGCGCCGTCGGCCCAGCCAAGGCCCGCCTGCAGGTCCAGTATTCGCCCGACCAGGTCGGCGCCGCCAAAGCCTTCACCTGGGTCGAGGGCCGCGTGGGCTGGAACTTCACGCCCCAGCTGAACGGCTCGGTCGCCGTCGGTCGCCGCGAACAAGACAACGCCCCCGACTACACCGGCTGGAACGCCGGCGTGACCTATGCCCTGACCCGCAGCCTGGACCTCGATCTGCGCTATTACGACACCGACGCCCACACCTTTGGCGAACAGTACGAAGACGCCCTGGTGGCCAAGGTCGCCTACGCCTTCTGACGACCGCCTCTTGCGCAGGGGCGATCGGCTTCCCATCTGAGCGGGGTCGATCTCTCTGCGTAACGCCGCTGCTCCCTTTGCATCACGCACCGAGGTCCAAAAGCCGATCCCATTCAGACCCGACAGGCCGACCAGGGAACCCTCCCTGCGGTCAACGCCAGACGGAGGTCTCCAAATGGCTACCGGCACTGTAAAATGGTACAATCCTACAAAGGGTTATGGCTTCATCGCTCCCGATGACGGCGGCAAGGACGTCTTCGTTCACGCCTCGGCGGTCGAAACCTCCGACGTCGGCTCGCTGAACGAAGGCCAGAAGATCTCCTACGAGATCGAGCGCGACAGCCGTTCCGGCAAGGAATCCGCCGGCCGTCTCACGGCGGCGGAGTAGGACAAGCTCCTGTCCCCCAGCGCGACCGCCATCGCCTTCGACGGCGAGGTCACCCGGCTTCTGCCGCTCGGCGGCCGACGCGTTCGCCTGGATAACGGCCACCTGATCACGGTCCTGCCCTCGCTGGGCGCCCAGACGGGCGTCTCGCTGCTAGGCGACCGTGTGACGGTGGAAATCGCCTTCAATTCGCTGAAGGGCTGGCGCCTGTCGCGCCGGCCCTGAGGCCCTGGTTCACGGATGCCGCCATGACCCCGCTCGCCGACATGATCCCCGCCATGACCGACGCCGACCTCGTCACCCTGCGCGCCAACGCCGCACGCCTGGTCGAGCACGGCGCCTCGACCCAGGTGATGGCCGCCTCGGACATCATCCCCGTCATCGACACGGAGGTCGCCCGACGCGCCGCCCTGCCGAAGCCCGCCGCCCCGGCCCGCACCCGCGCCGCGCCCAAGAAGAAGCAGCCGCCCGTCACCGGCCACCAGACCGCCCTTCCGGGCTGAGGCTCACCCCAGCGCCTGATCCAGGTCAGCGATCAGGTCCTCGACGTCCTCGACCCCGACCGACAGCCGGATCAGGCTGTCGGTGACGCCGCCCGCCTCGCGGACCTCTTTCGGCACGCTGGCGTGGGTCATGATCGCCGGATGGTTCACCAGGCTTTCGACGCCGCCCAGAGACTCGGCCAGGGTGAAGACCCGGACCCGCTCCAGCACCCGCTTCGTGCGCTCCAGGTCGCCGTCCAGCACCACCGTCACCATGCCGCCGAACCCGCCCTGCATCTGGCGCGCCGCCAGTTCGTGCTGCGGATGGGCGATCAGGCCGGGATAGATCACCTGGGCCACCCCTGCCCGCGTCTCCAGCCAGCGCGCGATGGTCAGGGCGTTCTCGCAGTGCGCCTTCATCCGCAGCGCCAGGGTCTTCAGCCCCCGGTTGGCCAGGAAGGCGTCGAACGGCCCCATGATCCCGCCGACCGAGTTCTGAAGGAACTTGATCCGCGTCGCCAGGTCGGCGTCCCCCGTCGCCAGCACCCCGCCGATGATGTCCGAATGGCCGTTCAGGTATTTGGTCGCCGAATGCATCACCACGTCCGCGCCCAGGCTTAGCGGCTGCTGGCAGAAGGGTGTGGCGAAGGTGTTGTCCACGATCAGCAGCAGGCCGTGCGCCTTCGCCACCATCGACAGGGCGGCGATGTCGGCCAGCTTCATCATCGGATTGGTGGGCGTTTCCACCCACAGCATCTTCGTCTTCGGCGTGATCGCCGCCTCGACCGCCGCGATGTCGCTCAGGTCCACATAGGCGAAGTCCAGCCCCATGGTCCGACGCCGCACCCGCTCGAACAGCCGCCACGAGCCGCCATACAGGTCGTCGCCGGTGACCACGTGATCGCCCGCGTCCAGCAACTCCAGCGCCGTCGAGGTCGCCGCCATGCCGGAACCGAAGCCGAACCCGTGCGTGCCGCCTTCCAGGTCGGCGATACAGGCCTCGAACGCCTCGCGCGTCGGGTTCTTGCCCCGCGCATACTCATAACCCTTGTTCACGCCGGGGCTTTCCTGGGCGTAGGTCGAGGTGGCGTAGATCGGCGTCATCACCGCGCCCGTCGTCGGGTCGGGATGCTGTCCGGCGTGGATGGCGCGGGTCGAGAAACCCTGGCTGTTCTTCTTGTCCGCCATGGTCTTACCGGTTCAGGCTGAGGTGGTTGATCAGGTCGGTGCGGGTGATCAGACCGACGAAGGTCTCGCCATCCAGCACGATGGCCACGCGGTCGCGGTCGAAGACGGGGATCAGGGCGTCCAGCGGCTCGTTGACCTGGACCGTGTCCAGATCGCGCGTCATGGCCGAGGCGACCGGCTTGGCGAACCGCTCCTGACGCGTGATCTCGTCGGTGTTCATCACCTGGATCAGGTCGCTCTCGTCCAGGATGCCGACCAGACGGCCGTCGTCGATGATCGGCAGTTGCGACACATCGGCGCCCTTCATCCGCTTGAAGGCGGTGTCCAGGGTGTCGCCGGGGCCGGCGACGACCACGTCGCCCTTTTCGTATTTGCGGTTGATCAGGTCCGACAGGTCGCCGTGCAACTCGCGCTCGCCCAGGCCCTGATCCGCCAGCCAGGCGTCGTTATAGACCTTCGACAGGTATTTGGCGCCGGTGTCGCAGACGAAGGTGACGCAGGTCTTGGCTTGCGTCTGCTCGCGGCACCAGCGCAGGGCGGCGGCGATCAGCGTGCCGGACGACGACCCGGCCAGTATGCCTTCCTTCAGTAGCAGTTCGCGCGCCGTGGCGATCGCCTCGGCGTCCGGGATCGAATAGGCCTTGTCGATAAGGTCCATGTCCGCCGTGTCGGGCACGAAATTCTGGCCGATTCCCTCGACGGTGTAGCTGCCTTCCGGTCCCGGCACGCCGTCATTGACGATGCCCGCCAAGGTCGAACCGACCGGATCGGCCAGGATGATCTCAGCTTTCGAGCCGACGCTCTTCAGATAGCGCGCCGTCCCCGTGATCGTCCCGCCCGAGCCGATGCCCGCCACCAGGGCGTCGATGTCGCCGCCCGTCTGGCTCCAGATTTCCGGTCCCGTGGTCTTCACATGGGCCTGTGCATTGGCGTCGTTGGCGAACTGGTTGACGTAGAAGCCGCCCGGAATCCCCAGGGCCAGACGTTCGGCCATGTCGGTGTAATATTCGGGGTGGCCGTGCGGCACGTCCGAACGCGTCAGGCGAACATCGGCGCCCATCGCCCTGAGATGCTGGATCTTTTCCTTCGACATCTTGTCGGGAATGACCAGAAGCACCTTATATCCGCGCGCCCGGCCGACCAGCGTCAGCGCCAGGCCCGTATTGCCGGCCGTCGCCTCGACGATGGTCCCGCCCTCCTTCAGGAAACCTTCCTTCTCCGCGGCATCCAGCATCTCGACCGCGATCCGGTCCTTGATCGAGCCGCCGGGGTTCTGAGACTCCAGCTTGAGCAGCAGCCGGCATTTGCCGGTGTCGATCTTCGTCACCTCCACCATCGGCGTCTTGCCGATCAGATCCAGCGGCGACTTCACCGGCGCGCTCAGGGCGGGGGCGGATAGGGACATCAACGACTCCATTGGGTTCGGCGGAAGCTGAAGCCCCGCAATCACTCGGTCAACTCACGCAAGATTTGACCGCCCACGACGGTTCCCGGCCATGCTTGGGGCATAACTGGCGACGCGCTCAAGGAATGGCTATATTTGTGGCCATAATCGGAGATCAACCATGGCAGCCTACAGCGTCGCCGAAGCCAAGAACACCTTGCCCCGCCTGCTGGACAAGGCGATCGAGGGTGAGAAGGTGATCATCACCCGCCACGGCAAGCCCGTCGCGGAAATCCGTTCCCTGCCGACGCTGACGCCGGAAGAACGCAAGGCGAGGCTGGTGGATATCGCCAACCGTCGTCTGTCCCAGCCGCCGCTGGGCATGACCTCGGTCGAACTGATCAACCGGATGTATGATGAGCCCGCCGAGTGATCGACTATTTCGACGCCAGCGCCCTGGCGGCGATGTTGTTCAGCGAACCTGCTGGTCAGTCGGTCATCGATCATATGGCGGGGTCCGAAGGCGACCCCTTGGTCAGCGATTTCGTCGTGGCTGAGGTTTCTTCGGCGATTTCCAAACTGGTCCGAATGCGGGCACGCACGCTTGCGCAAGGCGAGTATCTTCTAGCCAACCTCGACGATTGGGTCGCGACAGCCGGCGCCCCCGTCGACATCCACCCCCTGGACGTTCGGCAGGCGACTGCGCTCGTGCGCCAGTTCGACCTGAAACTTCGAACGCCCGACGCCCTCCACATCGCGATCTGCCGCCGCATCGACGCCCGGCTGATCACACTCGACATCAATCTGGCCGACGCCGCCCGTGCGGTGGGCGTGGCCTGCATCAACCCCGCCGAACCCTCGGCGACGTGAAAGACTGAATGACAAAATCCACCAAGAGGCCGCCTGCCGGCCTGCCAGACAAAGACACGCTCCTCGCCTTCCTGCGCGAGGCCGGATCGGCCGAGAAGACCGATATCGCCCGCCACTTCGGGCTGAAGGGCGGCGACCGGCGCGCCTTGCGCGAAATGATCCGCGAACTCGAAGAAGAAGGCAGGCTGGGCAAGCGCGGCCGCAAGGGCTTTTCCGAGGCCGGCGCCCTGCCCCCCGTCGGCGTCGCCGACGTGATCGAACGCGACGCCGACGGCGAACTTTACGTCCGCCTGGTCGAGGCCAGCGCCGATGCCCCGCGCGCCATCCTCATGCCCGACAAGGGCAAACCCGGCCCCGCGCCCGGCCTGGGCGATCGCCTGCTGGTCAAGTTCCAGCGCGCCGACGACGGCTGGGAAGCCCGGCTGATCAAGAAGCTGGACGTGGGAACCAACCGCGTCCTGGGCGTCATCCGCAAGTCGGCGCGCGAGACCCGCGTCGAGCCGGTCGACCGCCGCTCCAAGGACGTGCTGCTGGTGCCTCAGGCCCAGGCCGGCGACCTTCGCGACGGCGACCTGGTCCTGGCCGCCATCGAAAAGGGCGAGCAGCGTTACGGCCCCAAGCGCGGCAAGATCCTGGAGCATATCGGCAAGGAGGACGATCCCCGCGCCGCCTCCCTGATCGCCATCCACGCTCATGGCGTTCCGACCGGCTTCTCCGAGGCGGTCGAGCGCGAGGCCGAGGATCAGGCCCTGCCGACGCTGAAGGGCCGAGAGGACCTGCGCGAGGTCCCCTTCATCACCATCGACCCGGCCGACGCGCGCGACCACGACGACGCCGTCTACGCCGCCCGCGACGAGGATACCAAGAATCCCGGCGGCTGGATCGTCTGGGTCGCCATCGCCGACGTCGCCGCCTACGTCCGCCCCGGCACTCATCTGGACCGCGAGGCGCGCGAAAAGGGCAATTCCACCTACTTCCCCGACCGGGTCGAGCCGATGCTGCCGGAGGTGCTGTCCAACGGCCTGTGCAGCCTGAAGGAGGGCGAGAACCGCGCCTGCATGGCCGTGCGCATGGTGTTCGACAAGGACGGCCGAAAGACCGGCCACAGGTTCGTGCGCGGCCTGATGCGGTCGCACGCCAAGCTGTCCTATGAACAAGCCCAGGCCGCCATCGACGGACAGCCCGACGATACGACCGGCCCGATCATGGACGCCATCCTCTATCCGCTGTGGAACGCCTATCACACGATGCTGAAAGGCCGGCTGAAACGCAGCCCGCTGCAGATCGAATCCGCCGAGCGCCGCATCCGCATGGACCCCGAAGGCGGGATCGCCTCCATCGAGAAGCGCGCCTCGCTTGAGGCGCACCGGCTGATCGAGGAGATGATGATCCAGGCCAACGTCTGCGCCGCAGAGACGCTGGAACAGAAGAAGACGCCGCTGATCTATCGCGTCCACGACGCGCCCAGCCAGGAAAAGATCTTCAACCTGGCCGACTTCCTGTCGACCATCGGCAAGCCTTGGAACAAGGGCGAGCCGGGCACGACCAAGCGGTTCAACAAGCTGCTGGACGAAACCCGCGACGGCGAATACGCCGACGTGGTCAACGAGGTCGTCCTGCGCACCCAGATGCAGGCCATCTACAGCCCAGAGAACGTCGGCCACTTCGGGTTGAACCTGGACCGCTACGCCCACTTCACCTCGCCGATCCGGCGCTATTCCGACCTGATCGTGCACCGCGGCCTGATCCGGGCGCTGAACCTCGGAAAGGACGGGCTGACGGACCGCGAGATCGCCGAACTGCCCGCCATCGCCGAGGGCGTGACCATGACCGAGCGCCGCTCCATGGCCGCCGAACGCGACGCCATGGACCGCTATATCGCCGCCTTCCTGGAGGACCGCGTCGGCGCGACCTTCACCGGCCGGATCACCGGCGTCACGCGGTTCGGCCTGTTCGTCCGGCTGGACGAGACGGGGGCGGACGGCCTAGTCCCGGTCTCGACGCTGGGCAGCGAATATTTCACCCACGACGACCGCGCCCACGCCCTGGTAGGCGAACGCACCGGCAAGCGCTTCACCCTGGGCCGAATGGTCGAGGTGAAACTGGTCGAGGCCACCCCCGTCACCGGCGGACTGGTGTTCGAAATGCTCAGCGAGCCCGAGCCGCGCGATCCCAACGCCCCCACCCCGCGCTATGGCGTGCGCGGAAGAGGCGGCGACAGTCCGCCGATGCGCGGCAAGAACCGCCCCGGCGGCCCCAAGCCCCGCAACGGCGCCAAACCCTCCGGCGGCCTGAAGGGCGTCAGGAAGGGCAAACGGAAATAGGCCATGGCCCCAGTCGATCCGCCGTCGCATCCGCTCGACCGCCTCAATGAGACGGAACGCGAACTGCTGATCCTGCTGGGGCGCGGCCATACGGCCAAGTCCATCGCAAGCCTGAAGGCGTTGTCGGTCGCCGCTGTGAACGAGCGGTTTCGGTCCGCGCGCCGCAAGACCGGCCTCGCCAGCAGCCGCGAAATCGCTCGATTGCTGGTCGCCCAAGAAAATCGTGACGATTTAATCGATCTGGCGTCCGACGACGTCCTGTCCACAACCCCTCTCCGTCCGGACGCATCGCCACCCAGGCGTGCGTCCATCACCAGACGATGGAGACCGATGATGATCACCGCCACCCTGTTTTCCGCGGCCTTGCTCGCCTACGGAACCGCCACCCCGACCTTCGCTCCGGGCGAGCAGACGCCAGCACCTGCATCGGGTCCGATCAGCCAGGTTCTGGCGGGCTTGGCGCCGTCACCGGACATCGCCGCGCTCCATGCCGAGGCCTCGCGTCCCTCCACCGATCCATCCTGGTCGTCGGAAACGGAACAGCGTCTTTCGGAACGCTACCACCAGCTTCCCGCGTTCGATGAGGGCGTCGAGGTGCTGAACGTCACCTGCGCCGCGACCCTGTGCGAAATCGCTGGCAAGTTTCGCCCCGGCCTGAGCCAGGAGAGCATGAATGCATTGGTGGAGGCGATCCAGATGCTGGGACGGTCGGAGCCTCGTCTCGACCTGATCGTCAACCACTTCAACACCTCCTCGTCCGAACCGTCGTCGGCGGTGTTCGCGACCTATTGGCGTCGCCGGGACTGAGGCCCGGGCGCGGGTGCCAGGCCGTCCTTGCCTGACGCCTCAGGGCCGTTCATTGCATAGGGCATGAGCCCCGCCCCTTTCGACGCCGTGCAAGACCTGAAGGACGCGCCCCGCACCGGCGCCGCCCAGCGGCCCAGGGACGCCGCCACCCTGATTCTGACGCGCGGCGGATCGAAGCCCGAGGTGCTGATGGGGCGGCGCGCGCCGGGTCATGTCTTCATGGCGTCGAAATGGGTGTTTCCGGGCGGGCGGATCGAACGGGCGGATTTCACCGCCGCCCATGCCGGCGACCTGTCGTCCGACGTCGCCCGAAGGCTGGAGGCCGAGGCGCCCGCCCGCCGCGCCCGCGCCGTCGCCCTGGCCGCCGTGCGCGAAACCTTCGAGGAGACCGGCTTGATCCTGGGCCGCGCCGCGCCGCCCGCCAGCGTCGCCGGACCTTGGCGCGAGTATCGCCAGGCCGGCGCCCTGCCCGACCTGTCGGTCCTGTCCTACATCGCCCGCGCCATCACCCCGCCCGGGCGCACGCGCCGGTTCGACGCCCGATTCTTCATGGCCCCCGCCGAGGCTTTGCTGAGCCCCGAACCGACGGCGGGCTCGGGCGAACTGGACGAGATCGCCTGGATGCCGCTGGACCAGGCCCGCGCCCTGGACCTGCCGGCCATCACCCGTTTCGTGCTGGAGGAACTGGGCGAACGCCTGCTGCATCCGAACCGTCCCCTACCCTTCGTGCATATGGTGCGGGGACGGCACGTGGTCGAACACAGGGACTGAACCCATGCCCGGACAGACGATCACCCTGCGCCTGACCATCGCCGAACCGCTTCCGGGTCTGGCCTACAACCTTCAGGACAAGGCCAATACGCCGGTCGATATTCGCCTGTCCGGCGATGCGCCGCTCAGTTTCGACGTGCCGGTCACCCTGAACGACGACGGGCGGCTGACCGGGACCTTCGTGCGGCTTGAGGGGCCGGTGCGGCGGTTCGTCTATGTCGCCATCGCCTCCCATCCTGGCGATCCGGCGGGCTGGAACCGGCGCGCCAAGATCGATGTCCACGACATTCCCGCCGACCTGCTGACCCAGGCGCGCGAAGGCCGGGTGCTGGAGGCGCGCCTGCCCGGCCGCGCCCGCGACGGCGGGCCCGCCTGCGCCACTGTCCGTCTGCTGGAGCCTTGGCGCGCCGCCTGAGCCTAAGGCGCGATCGGCCGCGTCAGGTCGAACTCGACACGGAAATGCCGGTTCGATCGACGCAGCTCATAGGCGAAGGTCTCGCCCGGATGGACCTCCATCGCCCAGACGTTGGTGGTCGAGACGCCGGCGCCGTTAGCGTTGAACAGGACGATCGATTCGGCGTCGACCGGGAATTCCTGGCGCTCCGCCGCACCCTGGCCCGCCGTTTCGCCCCCATACCAATGCAGCACGTCGGTCGCGCCATCGGCGTGGCGGTGATCGTGCTTCAGCCGCAGGCCCGCCCCGGTCTTCGTCACGACCCAGGTGCGCGACCGGTCCTCGCCCACCGCGAAGGGAATGCGTATCTCGCCTTCGGTACAGTCGCGGACGTGCATGACCAGGCGTTTGCCGGCGAAATCGGCGTCGGCCGGATCGGTCGTCACGACCCGCCCCTCGAATCCCTGGCCGCACAGCTGGCTCAGATTGGCGAAGAAGACGTCCGACGGCCTTTGCGGTGTCGCCATCGAGGCGCAGGACGACAGGGCGAGACCAAGGGCCGAAACGGCCAGAACGGATGCGATTTTCATGTCCCGACCCTATATGCGCCGGGCGACGCATCAACGCGGCATCACGCCCGTTGACTTTGGGCCGCGCCTGAGTATGTTCCGCGCCTCTTATTTTAAGCGGCTTTCGCCGTCGCAGAGGTAATTCCGATGGCCAAACCGGCTTCCATCAAGATCCGCCTGAACTCCACGGCCGACACCGGCTTCTTCTACGTCACCAAGAAGAACGCCCGCACCATGACCGAGAAGATGGTCGTCAAGAAGTACGATCCGGTCGTGCGCAAGCACGTCGAGTTCAAGGAAGGCAAGATCAAGTAAGCACTTGATCGGCTGACGAAAACGAACGCCCGGCTGGCGACAGCCGGGCGTTTTTCGTTGTCTGTCGTCTCGTCGCTCCGGGCTTGACGGAAAAGCGCCGGGAACGCCTCAGGCCGCCTTGGCGATGACCTTGTTGCGGCCGGCGGCCTTGGCTTCATAGACGCCTTCGTCGGCGCGTTTCAGCAGGGCTTCGGGCGTGTCGCCCTCGCCGGTGGTCGCGGCGACCCCGATCGAGATGGTCACGGTCAGATGCTCGCGCCCGCTCATGACGCGGAAAGGCGCGGAGGCGATGTCGCGGCGAATCCGTTCGGCGACCCTCTGCGCGGCCTCCAGGTCGGCGCCGGGCATGACCACCACGAACTCCTCCCCGCCCATCCGGCACGGCAGGTCCACGGCGCGGACGTTGGTGGCCAGGCGCACGGCGAACTCCACCAGCACCTCGTCGCCGGCGTCATGGCCGAAGCCGTCGTTGACCGCCTTGAAGTGGTCGATGTCCAGCACCAGGACCGCGACCGACGCGCCCCCGTGCGCGGCCCGGCCCACCAGGGCCTGAAGCTGGCCGGTCATGTATCGCCGGTTATGCAGGCCGGTCAGGGCGTCGGTGACGGCCATCTCCATGCTGCTGTCCAGCTTCTGGCGCAGGAAGTCGGTATAGCGTTTGCGCCGGATCTGGGAGCGCGCCCGCGCGGACAGTTCCTCGGGATCGACAGGCCGGGCCAGGATGTCGGTGGCGCCCAGTTCCAGCGCCTTGACCATGCGCGGCCGGTCGCTCGGCTCCACGATGGCCAGGATGGGCGCGCGCCGGGCGTCGCCCGACTTGGCCTGGGCCACGATCCGGAGCCCGTCGAAGGACTGGGCCGCGACATTGACGATGATCAGGTCCAGCGGCCCCTTGGCCGCGATCAGGGCCGCCTCGGGATTGGTCTCGACCGTGGCGCGGTGGTCGCCTTCCAGCTCCCTGACGATCTTGTCCGCCTGGCGGGCGTCGTCGTCCACGATCAGGACCCGGCCGCCCTCGCTGCGCATGCGCGTGACGCTGTCGGAATCGACGCCCAGGCGACGGCTGCTTTCCTCGCGCTCGCGCAGTTCGTCCATGATCTGCTTGAGCCGCGTCAGCGACCGGACCCGCGCGAACAGGACCACGTCGTCGATCGGCTTGGTCAGGAAGTCGTCGGCCCCGGCGTCCAGCCCGCGGATGCGGTCCTCGCGCCCGTCCAGCGCGGTCACCAGCACCACCGGAATATGGCGCGTCTCCACCTGGGCCTTCAGCCGCCGGCAGGTCTCGAACCCGTCCATGCCGGGCATCATCACGTCCAGCAGGATCAGGTCGGGCTGGCTTTCGGCCGCCATCGTCAGGGCGGTCGTTCCATCGGTGCAGGTCAGGACGTCGTAATATTCGATCGTCAGCTTGGCTTCGAGCAGGCGGACGTTCACGTCCACGTCGTCGACCACGAGAATCCGCGCGCTCATCCCAGATGCTGCCGGATGGTGTCGAGGAAATGCATGACCGAAATGGGCTTGGAGATATAGGCCTCGCACCCGCCCTGGCGGATGCGCTCCTCGTCGCCCTTCATGGCGAAGGCGGTCACGGCGATGACGGGGATGTGGTTCAACTCCTCGTCGTCCTTCAGCCATTTGGTGACTTCGAGGCCCGAGATTTCCGGCAGCTGGATATCCATCAGGATCAGGTCGGGATGATGCGCGCGCGCCAGGGCGAGCGCCTGCAGCCCCTCGCGGGTTTGCAGCGTCTCGTAGCCCTGGGAATCGAGCAGATCATGAAAAAGCTTCATGTTCAGCTCGTTATCCTCGACGATGAGGACTTTCTTGGACATCATCACCTGACCTGTGCGCCCCATGCACGCGGAACGCTTCGCAAGATGCGATACTGCGGACGCAGTCTTAAGTTGGGGTGAAGCCAATGTTACGGAGACCTTAAGCGTGGCCATAAAGGCCATCTGCCGCGACTGCCTGTGGACCGGCGGCGACCCCGCCGGACCGCCGGATCGCCGCTGTCCGGCCTGCGGATCGCGCCGCATCGTCGCCGATCCGGAACTGGACCAGCTGTCCATCGCCCATATGGACTGCGACGCCTTCTACGCCTCGGTGGAGAAGCGCGACCGCCCCGAACTGCGCGACAGGCCGGTGATCGTGGGCGGCGGCAAGCGCGGCGTCGTCTCCACCGCCTGCTATGTCGCCCGCCAATACGGCGTCGGCTCCGCCATGCCGATGTTCAAGGCGTTGAAGGCCTGTCCCGAGGCGGTGGTGATCAAGCCGGACTTCACCAAATACGTCTTCGAATCCCAACGCATCCTGGGCGCCTTGGGTCGGCTGACGCCGCTGATCCAGCCCCTGTCGCTGGACGAGGCCTGGGTCGATCTGTCGGGCACCGAGCGGCTGAACGGCGGCCCGCCCGCCCTGCAACTGATCCGTTTCCAGAAGCAGATCGAGGACGAGACGGGCCTGAGCGTCTCCATAGGCCTGGCGCCCAACCGCTTCCTGGCGAAGATGGCGTCGGAGATGGACAAGCCGCGCGGCTTTTCCATCGTCGGCCGCGCCAACGCCCAGGCCCTGCTGGCCCCGCGCACCGTCACCGCCCTGCCCGGTGTCGGCCCGGTGTTCGGCAAGGCGCTGCGCAGCGACGGATACGCCACCATCGGCGACCTGGCGGCGGCGGACGTGCGCGACCTGGTCAAACGCTATGGCGAATCGGGCCTGCGCCTGCACGACCTGTCCCACGCCCGCGACGCCCGCGCCGTGAACCCCGAGCGCGACCGCAAGGGCATGAGCGCCGAGACCACCTTCAATGAGGACCTGTCCACCGCCGAGGCGCTGGAGGCCGAACTCTGGCCCCTGTGCGAGAAGCTGGCGTCCAAGGCCCGCCGCGACGGCGTCGCCAGCCGGGTGCTGGTGCTGAAGCTGCGCCGCGCGGATTTCAGGATCGTCACCCGTCGCGTGACCCTGGCCGAACCGGTCCAGACCGCCCGCGCCCTGTTCGCCGCCGGCCGCGACCTGCTGAAGCCCGAACTGGGTTCGCCCTACCGCCTGATCGGCATCGGCATGGCCGACATCCAGGACGCCGACGACGCCCCTGCCGGCTTGTTCCAGACCGCCGAGGCCCGCGCCCTGAAGACCGAACGCGCCATCGACCGCCTGCGCGAAAAGTTCGGCAAGGACGCTGTGGTGGCGGGACGGGCGTTGAAGGGGTGAAACGCTTTCACCCCAAGATCGAGGCCGCCTGAATCTCCGTTACGGCCAAGGCGCCGAAGCTCGCCTTCGCGGCCGCTTCGGTCGGCGCTGCGATCGCCAGGCTGGCGTCCGAGATCACCACCGCCTCGAAGCCCTCGCGCACGGCGTCCTCGGCGGTGAAGCGGACGCAGTAGTCGAACGCCAGCCCGGCCAGGAAGACCCGCGTCACGCCCAATTCCCGCAACAGGCCCGCCAGACCCGTCGGCGTCCGGTGGTCGTTCTCGAAGAAGCCGGAATAGCTGTCCACCGCCGGATTGCAGCCCTTGCGCACGACAGCCAGCGCGCTGTCGATGGTCGGCGTCACCTCGGGATGGAAATCCGCGCCGGCCGAACCCTGCAGACAATGATCCGGCCACAGCATCTGGCGGCCATAGGCGACCTCGATCTCGGTGAAGGGCTGGGCGCCGGGGTGATTGGAGGCGAAGGAAATCTGTTCGGCGTATGCCAGTCCTGGGTCACGACCACCTTGGCGAACCGCTCGGACAGTCGGTTGATCAGCGGCATGATCCCGACCCCGCCCGCGACCGCCAGGGCCCCGCCCTCGCAGAAGTCGTTCTGGGGGTCGATGACCAGAAGGGCGTCAGACGGGCCGATCTTCATGGCTCTAGCCCTAGGCTCTCGCGAAGGCGTCGATCTCGTTGGCCGAGCCCAGGGCCACCGGGATGCGTTGGTGCAACTGTGTCGGCTGAACGTCGAGAATGGCCTGGACGCCATCGGTGGTCGCCTTGCCGCCCGCCTGTTCGACCAGCAGGGCCATCGGATTGCCTTCGTACATCAGGCGCAGCTTGCCCGGCTTGTTCGGCTCGCGCCTGTCCCACGGATAGAGGAAGACGCCGCCGCGCATCAGGATGCGGTGCACGTCCGCCACCATGGCCGCGACCCAGCGCATGTTGAAGTTCTTGCCCCGAGGTCCCTCCTCGCCCTGCAACAGGCCCGCGACGTAACGCTGAACCCCGTCCCCCCAATGGCGCTGGTTGGAGACGTTGATCGCGAACTCCTTCGTATCGGGCGATATGGCGATCGCGTCATGGGTCAGCAGCCATTGGCCATCGTTCGACAGGGTGAAGCCCTTCACGCCATTCCCGGTCGTCAGCACCAACATGGTCTGGGGTCCATAGATCGCATAGACGGCGGCCGCCTGATTGCGCCCGGCCTGCAGGAAGTCCGCCTCGACCGGCGTCGGCGTCGCTGATCTCAGCACCGATACGATGGTCCCCACCGGCGCATTGATGTCGATGTTGGATGACCCGTCCAGCGGATCGAACAGGACCAGATATTCGCCCGCCGCATTGGTTGCGGGCTGGACTTCGTCCATCTCCTCGGACGCCACGCCGGCGACGGCGGGACAGGCCAGCAGGGCGTCGGTCAGCATGTCGTTGGTGATGACGTCGAGCTTCTTCTGCTCTTCGTCCTGCACATTGATCTGGCCGGACGCCCCCAGCGCTCCCGCCAAGGCGCCGCCCGCCACGACCGCGCTGATCTCGGCGCAGGTCGCGGCGACCACTGTCAGCACAGCCTTCAGACCATCCGGGGCGGCCAGGGCGGCGATATGGGCGTCGAGACGGTTGCGGTCGGCGGTCATGCGGTCTGTCCGGTGCGGCTGGGAGCGTCGCACCGTTCTTGGCGGGCCGATGAGCCGAGGGCAAGGGTCGGATGCCGCGACTTGGCCCGCCATCCGACCCACTCCACGGGGAGCAGGAACAGACCGGCGTCAGATCGGCAGGATGGCCGTGCCGAACGCCCGCTTCAGTTCGTGCGCAGCGAAGGTCTGCGCCGCCATGGCGTCTGGCAGGACGAAGGCCATGCCGAAGAATTCGTGCGTCGAGCCGTGGAAGGTCTTGTGCCGCACGTCCACCCCGGCCAGCTCCAGCTTCTCGGCCAGCCGTTCGCCCTCGGTGCGGAGGGGGTCGATCTCGGCGCAGATGACGGTCGAGGACGGCAGACCCGCCAGATCGGCGTTCTCCACGATATTGATGCGGGGATCCTGGGCGTCGGCCTCGTTCTCGAAGATGTGCTTCACGAACCACTGCATCATCGGCTTGTTCAGGGGCTTTGCCGCGGCGTTCTCGACATAGGAGGCGTTGTTCATGTCCACGCCCGCGACCGGATAGACCAGCACCTGATGCACCGGCGCCCGCAGGCCCTGTTCGCGCGCCATCATCGACACGCCGATGGCCAGGTTGCCGCCCGCGCTCTCGCCCATCACCGCCACCTTCTGCGGGTCGCCGTGGAAGCTCTGGGCGTTGTCCAGAACCCAGCGATAGGCGGCCAGGGCGTCCTCGTGCGCAGCGGGGAATTTGTGCTCCGGCGCCTGGCGGTAATGGACGGAGACCACGATCACATCCGCCATTTTCGACACCCCGCGCGGGCCGCCGTCATAGACGTCCAGATCGGCGATCACGAAGCCCCCGCCGTGGAAATAGACCACGACCGGGTGCAGCTTGTCCTCGGAATGGTCATGCGGCTTGTAGATGCGGGCCTGGAGCGGACCGGCGGCGCCGGGAATGGTGATGTCGTTGATCTTCACGCCCAGGTCGTCGGCCTTGGGGTCCTTGCCCGCCTTGCGCAGCAGCGAATGCACGGCGTCGGTCGGCGTGGGTTGCAGGCGCGCCTCCTGCGGCGACAGGGTCTCGATCGGCTTGCCGCCCAGGGACGCCAGTTCGTCCAGCACCTTCTGCATGGGGCCGTCCGGCTTCGCCGGGGTGGCGCGGGGTTCGTCGGAACCACCGAACAGCTTGTCTATAATGGACATTTTCGTTCTCCTGAAACGGTCTGCGGGATCCCCTGCGCAACCCGCTTCAAGCATCCTTGTTCCCCCGCCGCTTGACTTGAACTCAGAGTCGATGGCTTAGGTCGCAGGCTCTCGCGGGAGAGATCGGGACCGGGCAAATCGGCCCCGACGCCGAAGGCGCAACCGCCCCGGAAACGCTCAGGCAAACGGACCGCGACGGCAGACGAACGCTGGAAAGTCGCCTTATCGGCGCGCCGACGGAGCAAGGTGGCGACACCGGAATCTCTCAGGCTTCAGGACAGCGGGGGCGCGAGGACGGCGGAGCTCCGCCACAACACGCGACCCTGAAAGTCTAAGTCATGACCGACCAAGCCCTTAAGACCACGCCGCTGAACGCCGCGCATCGCGCCCTGGGGGCCCGCATGGTCGGCTTCGGCGGCTATGACATGCCGGTCCAGTATGAGGGGGTCCTGGCCGAACATCGCTGGACCCGCGAGCACGCCGGCCTGTTCGACGTGTCCCACATGGGCCAGTGCAAGATCACCGGCGCCGACGCGACCGCCCAGTTCGAACGGTTCGTTCCCGGCGACTATGCGATCCTGAAGGCCGGCAAGCAGAAATATTCGCTGCTGCTGAACCAGGAGGGCGGCATCATCGACGACCTGATGGCCGGCCGCCCCGACCACGACGGCCTGTTCGTGGTCGTCAACGCCGGCAACAAGGACGAGGACTTCGCCTTCTGGAACGCCAACCTCCAAGGCGACGCCAAGCTGACGGTGCTGGACCGCGCCCTGATCGCCATCCAGGGGCCGGAAGCCGCCGAGGTCATGGCCGCGCACGAGCCGATCCTGACCGAGATGGGCTTCATGGAATGCGCCCGCCTGATGCTGTTCGGCGCCGATTGCTACATCTCCCGCTCAGGCTACACCGGCGAGGACGGCTATGAGATCTCGGTCCCGGCGGATCAGGCCGAGCGGATCTGGAACACCCTGCTGGAAGACGCACGCGTCAAGCCGATCGGCCTGGGCGCCCGCGACAGCCTGCGCCTGGAAGCCGGCCTGCCGCTGCACGGCCATGACATCGACCCGACCACCAGCCCGGTCGAGGGCGCCCTGAGCTTCGCCCTGTCCAAGTCGAGAAAGGAACGCGGCGATTTCAACGGCGCCGAACGCATCCTGAAGGAACTGGCCGACGGTCCCTCGCGCGTCCGCGTCGGCCTGATCGTCAAGGAAGGCGCCCCGGCCCGCGAAGGCGCCGAGATCGCTGACGCCGACGGAAATGTCATCGGCAAGGTCACTTCGGGCGGCCCGTCGCCGACGCTCGGCCGGAACATCGCCATGGGCTATGCGCCGCCGGCCTTCGCCGAATTGGGGACGGAGTTGAAGGTCATCGTGCGCGGCAAGCCCGCCGCCGCCGAGGTCGTCGCCATGCCCTTCGTGGCGCAACGCTATTATCGGAAGCCGAAGGCGTAACATTCACCGTCACCCTCGGGCTTGACCCGAGGGCCGGGCGATCAACCGCTCGTGCGAAGACATCGACGCACGAACCGCACAACATCCGATCCTCGGGTCAAGCCCGAGGATGACGGGAGAGGAGAAACAAGATGCATTTCACCAAGGATCACGAGTGGGTCAGCCTGGACGGCGACATCGCCACCGTGGGCGTCTCCAAACACGCCGCCGACGCCCTGGGCGATGTGGTGTTCGTGGAAGTCCCCGAGGTCGGCAAGACCGTCGCCAAGGGTGACAGCTTCGCCGTGGTCGAGAGCGTCAAGGCCGCCTCGGACGTCTACGCCCCCGTCTCGGGCGAGGTGGTCGAGGCCAACGACGCCCTGTCCACCGCCCCGGAAACCGTCAACGCCTCGGCTGAAGCCGACGGCTGGTTCGCCAGGATCAAGGTTTCGGACGCCTCCGAACTGGACGGCCTGATGGACCGGGCGGCCTACGACGCCTTCCTGGCCACGCTTTAAGACCCCTCTCCGCCCGTCACCCTCGGGCTCGACCCGAGGGCCGGGCGTTCAACCGCTCGTGCGAAGATTTCGACGCACGGCCCGCACCGCATCCGATCCTCGGGTCAGGCCCGAGGATGACGGAGTGAGAAGACCATGCGTTACCTCCCCCTGACGCCCGACGACCGCACGGCGATGCTCGCCGCCATCGGCGCGAAATCCATCGACGACCTGTTCGTGGACGTGCCTGAGAGCGCCCGTCTGGCCGGCCCCGTGGACCTGCCCCGCGTGGCGGGCGAGCTGGAAGTCGAACGCGCGTTGTCCGCCATGGCGAACAAGAACGCCACGGCCGGGGCCGTGCCCTTCTTCTGCGGCGCGGGGGCCTACAAGCACCACGTCCCGGCGACGGTCGATCATGTGATCCAGCGGTCCGAGTTCCTGACCAGCTACACCCCCTACCAGCCGGAAATCGCGCAGGGCACGCTGCAATATCTGTACGAGTTCCAGACCCAGGTCGCGAACCTGACCGGCATGCCGGTCGCCAACGCCAGCCTCTATGACGGCTCGACCGCCATGGCCGAGGGCGTGCTGATGGCGACCCGCGTGACCCGCCGCAACAAGGCGGTGATCTCGGGCGGCGTCCACCCCCACTACGTCAAGGCGACCGAAACGGTGGTTCACGCCGTCGGCGTGGAAACCGAAGTGCTGGCCCCGGCCTTCGACGCCGAGGCCGCCGTCATCGACCAGATCGGTCCCGACACCGCCTGCGTGGTCGTCCAGACACCGAACGTCTTCGGCACGGCGACCGACGTGACCAAGATCGCCGAGGCCGCCCACGCCGCCGGCGCCCTGCTGATCGTCGTGGTGACCGAGGCGGTGTCGATGGGCCTGCTCAAGTCGCCCGGCGAAATGGGCGCCGACATCGTGGCGGCCGAGGGCCAGTCGATCGGCAACGCCCTGAACTTCGGCGGCCCCTATGTCGGCCTGTTCGCCACGCGCGAGAAGCTGATCCGCCAGATGCCTGGCCGCCTGACCGGCGAAACCGTGGACGCCGACGGCGAGCGCGGCTTCGTCCTGACCCTGTCCACGCGCGAGCAGCACATCCGCCGCGACAAGGCGACCTCGAACATCTGCACCAATTCCGGCCTCTGCACCCTGGCCTTCACCATCCACATGAGCCTGCTGGGCGAGACGGGCCTGCGCAAGCTGGCCCTGCTGAACCACGAAAAGGCCGTCGCCACGCGCGATGCGCTCGCCGCCATCCCGGGCGTCGAGATCCTGACGCCGCGCTTCTTCAACGAGTTCGCGATCCGCTTGCCCAAGAACGCGGCTGAAGTGGTCGACACCCTGGCCGGTCATCATGTGCTGGCAGGCGTGCCCTACAGCCGTCTGGCCCCCGACGCCGGCCTGGACGACGTCCTGCTGGTCGCCGCGACCGAGACCACTCTGGATCACGACATCAGGTTCCTGGCGCGAGTGCTCGCCAAGGTGCTGGAAAGCTGAGTAATGAACCATGATTGAGCAACTTTTCACCGCCGTGCTTCTGGTCGCCTCCAGCGGCCAGGCCATCGAACGCCCGGACCGGACCGAGACCTTCTCGGACGAATACAAGGCCTGCGCCCCGGCCGGGACATCCAATGCCGACCTGAGCGTCTGCCAGGAGGCGGAACTGCGTCGTCAGACGGCGAAATTGGACGACTTGATCGCCTACTACCGCCCGGTGCTTCACCCGCACGAGCTTGCTGATCTGGAACGCGGCCAAACGGCCTGGGCCGAAGAAACCGAAAAACAGTGCGACGACGAAGCCTCCGAACTGGAAGGCGCCGCCTTCGGACGTGTCTATTCCGAGTGCCGCATCGCAAGCATCGTCGCCCGCATCCATGAACTCGACCCTGACGTGGCGGACTGAACCATGAGCACCATGAACACCATCGGCCGCCCGACCACCCCGAACGACGTCCAGACCAAGCCCGCCCCCCTGACCGGCGGACGCGGCCTGTTGCAGAACGAAGCCCTGATCTTCGAGGGCGAGGGCTGGGGCAAGACCGGCGTCGATCTGCCGGAGCCGAAGACCGACGCGTCCGACCTGGGCGACTTGGTCCGCAAGGATCCGATCGGCCTGCCCGGCCTGTCCGAGCCCGAGGCCATGCGCCACTATGTGCGGCTGAGCCAGAAGAACCACGCCATCGACCTGGCCATCTATCCGCTGGGCTCGTGCACGATGAAGCACAACCCGCGCCTGAACGAGAAGATGGCGCGCCTGCCGGGCTTCTCGGACATCCACCCGCTCCAGCCCATCTCGACGGTGCAGGGCGCGCTGGAGCTAATGGACACCCTGGCCCACTGGCTGAAGACCCTGACCGGGATGCCCGCCGTCGCCCTGTCGCCCAAGGCCGGCGCCCACGGCGAACTGTGCGGCCTGATGGCCATCCGCGCCGCCCACGAGGCCTCGGGCCAGCATGAGAAGCGCCGCAAGGTTCTGGTGCCCACCAGCGCCCACGGCACCAACCCGGCCACCGCCGCCTTCGTCGGCTATTCCGTCGTCGAGGTCGCCCAGACCGAGGACGGCCGCGTGGACGTGGCGGACCTCGCCGCCAAGCTGGGCGACGACGTCGCCGCCATCATGGTGACGAACCCCAACACCTGCGGCCTGTTCGAACGCGACATCATCGAGATCGCGCACCTAACGCACGAGGCGGGCGCCTATTTCTACTGCGACGGGGCCAACTTCAACGCCATCGTCGGCCGGGTCCGTCCGGGCGACCTGGGCGTCGATGCCATGCACATCAACCTGCACAAGACCTTCTCCACGCCCCACGGCGGCGGCGGGCCGGGCGCGGGTCCGGTGGTGCTGTCCGAAGCCTTGGCCGCCTTCGCCCCCGCCCCATGGGTCGTCCACGACGACAACGGCTATCGCCTGATCGAGCGCGAGGAAGACGAGGCCGCGCAAGCCTTCGGCCGCCTGTGCGCCTTCCAGGGCCAGATGGGCATGTTCGTCCGCGCGCTCAGCTACATGATGAGCCATGGCTCCGACGGCCTGCGCCAGGTCGCCGAGGACGCCGTCCTGAACGCCAACTACATCAAGGCCCGCCTGTCGGACCTGATGAGCCCGGCCTTCCCCGACGGCCCCTGCATGCACGAGGCCCTGTTCGACGACGAATGGCTGAAGGGCACGGACATCACCACGCTCGACTTCGCCAAGGCGATGATCGACGAGGGCTTCCACCCGATGACCATGTATTTCCCGCTGGTCGTCCACGGCGCCATGCTGATCGAGCCGACCGAGACCGAGTCCAAGGCCGAACTGGACCGCTTCATCCACGCCATGCGCCTGCTGGCCGAAGCCGCTCTGGAAACCAAAGATGGGGCTGGCGACGTGGACCGCTTCAAGGGCGCCCCCTTCCACGCCCCCCTGCGCCGCTTGGACGAAACCCGCGCCGCCCGCTCGCCGGTGCTGCGCTGGACCGCGCCGGAAGGCTCGAACCAGGCGGCGTGAGGCTGGCGCGATCATCACGTCCGTCATCCTAGGGCTTGTCCCTAGGATCCATACGCCCGGTGTTCGACGAGCACGCACTCTGCGGACGCACCGGGAGTATGGATCCTCGCCACAAGGGCGAGGATGACGATTTGAATTAAGGCCGGCGCCTCTAGCCCGCCACGCGCCTGAGGGCGGCGAAGGCTTCACGGCCGAACACTTCCGGTCCCTGGTCGGGGTTCGTCAGCCAGGCGGCCGTCGTCAGCTTCAATATGCTGACGGCCGCGCCCGCCACGACGCGGCAGGCGACGTCGTTCGCGGCCAGTCCCTTTCGGGCGGCCAGCGCCTGGGCCAGCACCCGTTCGACACGCTCGTATTTGGCCTGGTCGCCGGCATGGAGCGCCGGCGTTTCGCAGATCAGCCTGGCGACCGAACGCGCCTGCGGGCTCTGGTGGCGCCGCGCCAGATCGACCAGCGCGTTCTCGACCATGTCCAGCAGGGGCTCGTCGGCGGGGCGGGCCGTCACCGCATCGGCGATCACCTGCGGAAAATCGGCCTTGGTCGAGAAGACGATCTCCTCCTTGGAGCCAAAATAGTTCAGCAGCGTCCGGCGCGACACGCCCGCCGCCGACGCGATGTCGTCCAGCGTCGTGGCGTCGAAGCCGTTCTTGAGAAACAGCCCCATGCCCTCGGCCTGAATCCGGGCGTGCGTCTCCGCGCGCTTGCGCTCACGCAGGCCAGGTTCGGCTGTAACGGCTCCGTCGGAAAAGTTATCTTGCACTTCTTGCATATTTGCACCGGATGCAGATATGCAAGCCGGAGCCTCTCATGACTCTTTCAGCGACAGGATAGCGCCGATGGCGATCTGGACCACAAACGATGTTCCCGACCAGAGCGGAAAACTGGCCGTCGTCACCGGGGCGACCGGCGGCCTGGGGCTGGAGACGGCGCTGGCCCTGGCCGGCAAGGGGGCCGAGGTGGTGCTGGCCGCCCGCAATCCGCAGAAGGGCGCCGAGGCCGAACGGCTGATCCGCGCGCGTCATCCGGCGGCCAAGGCGCGGTTCGACCTGCTGGACCTGGGCGACCTGGCCTCCGTCGCGGCCTTCGCCGAGCGCCATCTGGCCGTGGGGCGGCCGATCGACATCCTGATCAACAACGCCGGCGTCATGGCCCTGCCCAAGCGCCAGACGACCGCCGACGGCTTCGAGACGCAGTTCGGGACCAACTATCTGTCGCACTTCGCCCTGACGGGACGGCTGCTGCCCCTGTTGACCGCCTCGCCGTCCAGGCAGGAAGGGGCGCGGGTGGTGCAACTATCCAGCATGGCGCACCGGGGCGGCCGCATCCGGCTCGACGACCTGAACTATCAGGCCGGTTACCGCCCCTGGCCCGTCTATCAGCAGTCCAAGCTGGCCATGCTGATGTTCGCCATCGAACTTCAGCGGCGCAGCGACGGCGAGGGGTGGGGTCTGACCAGCGTCGCGGCCCATCCCGGCTTCGCCCGCACGGACCTGATCGCCAACGGCCCTACGAGCAACGGCGGCGGCCTGTTCGCCTGGGGCAGCGGAATCCTGGCGATGTTCCTCAGCCATTCGGCCGCCGACGGCGCCCTGCCGACCCTGATGGCGGCGACCCAGCCGCGCGTGAAGCCCGGCGGCTATTACGGTCCGCAAGGGTGGCAGGAGATGAAGGGCCCGCCTGGCGTGGCGGAGATCAAGCCGCAGGCCCTGGACGCCGACATCGCGCGGCGCCTGTGGGTCGAATCCGAGCGGCTGACGGGCGTGCAATACGGGTGAGGCCCTGACGCGGCGTGTGACCAAGCCGCCACAGGCTCGACCCTACGACTCAACATGACCAAAGGTTCATCCTGCGGCCTCGGATCGGCCATCGAAGCCAGGCGTTAAGAGGATTGTGGCAACCTCGCCACGGTCGCCCTTTCCTTTCCCGACGAGGGATCGCGCGGCCGTGGCGATCGTTGTCACAAGGCCTCCTCCCCTCCCCATCTGGCGTATCCGTGACCTTCGTACCCGCCCTCTTCATCCAGCCGTCCAGACCGCGCAGCCGCACGCTGCGCGCGGTCAGACGCTGGGCGTTGATGATCGGCGGCCTGATCGTGGTGGTGCTGGGCGTGCTGATCGCGCCCCTGCCCGGCCCTGGCGGCATTCCCGTCATCGCCGTCGGGCTGATGCTGATCCTGAAAAGCTCCTACTGGGCCAAGCGCCAGTTCATCCGCGCCCAGTACGCCAGGCCGAAATGGGTCTATCCCTTCCGCCGCCTGATGCGAAAGAAGCCGGAAATCGCACCGGTGTTCTGGCAACAGGCCCTGCGCGCGGAAAAGGTCGTGCTGAAGCGGCCGCGTCGTCGCCTGACCCGCGCCCGCAAGGGTCTGCGCCGCTATTTCCGCAAACTGTTCCGCTAGTTAGCGCCTGTTTTCGCAGTTGCGTTGCTGCAACCGCTAACCACAGGATCGTGAACGCCGCCCTCTCGAGTCGGGCGTATCCTATCGACGCGTTATCAGAGAACCGTAACAAGCGTTGGGAGGCGCTAAGGTCATGATGTCACGCGTACAAAAGGGCCTGATCGCGGGCGTCGCCGCGACCATCGCCGTATCTCTGCTTGAGATCCCGAACATGTTCCTCAACTGGTTCGACCCCTTCCAGGGCGTCATCGCCAGCATGATCGGCATGCCGGGCAACCTGGCCGTCGGCTGGGCGATCCACGTCATCAGCGGCGTCTTCATCCTGGGGCCGCTGTTCGGGGTGCTGTGCCCCCGTCTGCCGACCGACACGCCCGAAACCAAGGGCATCGTCTTTGCGGTCGGCGCCTGGGTGCTGATGATGATCGGCGTCATCATGTTCGGCAACTATCGGACCTTCACGGCCGAATCGGGCTTCGGCACCATCGCCTGGCTGCTGATCACCCACGCCGTGTTCGGCATCGTGCTGGGCAATGTCTACGCCCGGCTGGTGGCCCGCGAGAAGCGCGGCGCGGCCATCATCGGCGGCGCGACCGCCCACTGATCCGAACCACCGACCATAGGAAAAGGGCCCCGACAGCGACGCCGGGGCCCTTTTTTTCGTTCTTGTGACCGAGCCGTCGATCAGTTCAGGCGATCGCCGATCTGGGCGATGGCGGCGTCCAGCAGCGGGTCCTTGGACTGACCGGCCAGGCGCGTAGCCAGGATCTGTTCCGCCGCCTTGGCGGCCAGATCGGTCGCGGCGGCCTTGACCTCGGCGGAAGCCTGGGCCTCGGCCTGGGCGATGCGGGTCTCGGCCATCTTCTGGCGACGGGCCAGGGTTTCTTCCAGCCTGGCCCTGGTCTCGACCTCCAGGCGACGGGCGTCGGCCTCGGCCTGGGCCATCATCTCGGCGGCCTGGGCTTCCGCCTCGGCCTTCTCCTTGCGGATCTGGGCCAGCAGGGCCTCGGCCTCGGCGCGCAACCGGGCGGCCTCGTCCAGGTCGGACTGGATCTTGGCGGCCTTGGCGTCCAGCTGGCCGGCGACCAGCTTGGGCACGCCTGCGGCGATCAGGATGCCAAAGAAGATCAACAGGCCGATGCCGACCCAGATCTCGGGATTGCCGAAGCTCCAGATGCCCTCTTCAAAGATCAGGTTCATCAGGCGGCTCCCTTGACGGCGGCCAGTTCGGCGGTGGTCGCCGCCTTGCCGGTCAGGCGTTCAACGATGGCGGCGGTCGCATCGACGGCGATCGTCGAGACATTGGACATGGCGGCGTCGCGCGTCTTGCCGATGGCGGTCTCGGCCTCGGCGATGCGGGCGTTGACGGCGGCTTCCTCGACCGCCTGGCGGACGTTGGCCTCTTCGGTGACGCGAGCCTTGGCGGCGGCGGCGGTGGCGCGGGCGTCGGCGCGGGCCTTGGCGACCTCGGCCTTGGCGGCCGCAGCCTGATCGGCCGCTTCGGTCTGCACCTGACGCGCGGTGGCGACGGCGGCGGAAATGGTGTCGCGGCGTTCGTCCATCACGCGGCGCAGGCGCGGAGCGAAGACCTTGGCGATCAGCAGATAGAGCAGGAAGAACAGGACCAGCAGATAGCCCATCTGCCCGGCCCAGTGCTGGGTCTGGAACTGCGGCAAGCCGCCGCCGTGGCCTTCGGCCTCGGTCGTCGCGTGCGTGTCGTGAGAAGTGGGAGCGGCCATGGTGTCCGTTCGTCTGAATAGCAGAAAGGCGGCGACGGCCTCGGCTAGAGACCGCCGCCGCCCTGAACCTTGGTCGGATTAACCGTTCAGGATCAGGATGCCCAGCACGAAGGCCAGGATGCCCAGGGCTTCGGCCAGAGCCGCGCCCACGAACAGGTTGCCGACTTGCGAGCCGGCGGCCGACGGGTTGCGCAGGGCGCCGTTCAGGAAGTTGGCGAAGATGTTGCCCACGCCGATGGCCGAGCCGATCATGCCGAGGGTGGCCAGGCCGGCGCCGATGTACTTGGCGGCTTCAGCTTCCATGGTGAGTATCCTTGTTTCAGTCAGGTGGGTTGAAAGACGGGGAGTTCGGACTGGGACGCGGCCTTAGTGGCCATGTCCCAGGTTGACCACATCATTGAGATAGATGCTGGCCAGAACGGCGAAGACGAACGCCTGCAGGAAGGCGACGAGGAATTCCAGCGCGGTCAGGGCGACGACCATGCTCATCGACAAGGCGGCGACCGGCAGGCCCCACAGGCCCAGGCCTTCGCCGGCGAAGGCTCCCGCGCCCAGGGCGACGACGAAGCCGGCGAAGATCTTCAGCGCGACGTGGCCGCCCAGCATGTTGCCGAACAGACGAAGGGCCAGGGTGATCGGGCGCAGCAGGAAGGAGAAGAATTCGATCAGGCCCACGAAGGGCCGCATCAGCAGCGGGGCGCCGCTGGGCCAGAAGAGCTTGAAGAAGCCCAGGCCGTTCCTGGCGAAGCCGATGCCGATGACCAGAAGGATGGTCAGGGCGGCGAAGGTCGCGGTCACGGCCAGTTGCGAGGTCGCCGTGAAGCTGAGGAACATGCCCAGGAGGTTCATCACCAGGACCAGCAGGAACAGGGTGAAGACGAACGGGAAATACCTGCGGCCTTCGTGACCGATGATCGAATCGGTGACGCCGTCGATCATGTCGAACAGGCTCTCGCCCGCCGTCTGGACCCGTCCCGGCACCACCTTGGCGCTCGCGGTCACGATCTGCAGGAACAGGACGATCAGCAGGAAGGCGACCGTCATCGCGATGTGCGAGTTCGTGATGGCCAGTTCGGTGCGGCCGAACACGGGCAGGTTCACGGCGCCGAAGTCGACGACCTTCTGAATCTGAAACTGATGAATCGGATCGGCCATAAGCCTATCGGTCCTCGTCTTCCTCGTCGTCGAAGGGGATCGTTTTCGGTTCGATCCCGCTCGCCTTCGCCTGCGCCATCAGCCGGTTGGCCGTGCGGCGCGCCATGTAAATCGACAAGGCGAAGCCCAGAAGGACTCCGCCGATCAGGCCCCACGGATTGGTCCCGAACAGTCGGTCCACCCCGAAACCCAGCCCCACGCCCAGGAAAACACCCCCGAGCAGTTCGGCGATGATCTTGTACGCCTGGCTCGTAACCGCCTGAGCCGCCAGGTGCTCGGACGTCTTCGGAGCCACGGTGTCCGCCAATTCGGATGCACGGCTGTTGAGGCGCTTTATCGCCTCTTCGCGCGATTCCGTCATGGGGGACATGCCTGAACTGATCGACCCCGAACGACATTCGAACGGGGTCTGAATTCGGCGCGGAAACTAATCGTGAGCGGCGGCGAGGTCAAGGCGTCGTGATCACAGGCTAAGCCTTTGTAGAATTTCGTCTTTCGTTCATCGACGGCAAGCCGTGACGATGCGCCGCTGTCCTGGGGGACAGAATCCTGCGCGCCGGATCATCGGTCCGATTGGCGATGACCGTTGCAAACGACTAGGTTCGGCCCATGAACGCCCACGTCCCTCCCCCGGCTTCGCCGCTCCGGCCGATTTCCGTGCGTCTGGCCACGCCGCGCGGCTTCTGCGCCGGGGTGGATCGGGCGATCCAGATCGTCGAGCGGGCGATCGAGAAATACGGCGCCCCGGTCTATGTCCGCCACGAGATCGTCCACAACCGTCATGTGGTCGAGCGGCTGAAGGCCATGGGCGCGGTCTTCGTCAAGGAGTTGGACGAATGCCCCGACGACCGGCCGGTCGTCTTCTCGGCCCACGGCGTGCCGAAATCGGTGCCCGCCAGCGCCCGCGCCCGAGAACTGCTGTTCCTGGACGCCACCTGCCCCCTGGTGTCCAAGGTCCATGTCGAGGCCGAGCGCCACCACGCCGCTGGCCGCCACATCATCCTGATCGGCCATGCCGGCCATCCCGAGGTGATCGGCACCATGGGCCAGCTGCCGCCCGGCGCCATCAGCCTGGTCGAGACCGAGGCCGACGCCGAATCCTTCGTCCGGCCCGGCGACGCGCCGCTTGCCTACGCCACCCAGACCACCCTGTCGGTGGACGACACCGCCGGCATACTGAGGGTGCTGAAGCGCCGCTTCCCCGAACTGCCCGACCCGCACAAGGAAGACATCTGCTACGCCACCACCAACCGGCAGGAGGCCGTCAAGACGCTGGGCGAAGGTTGCGAACTGGTGCTGGTGGTGGGGTCCAGGAACTCGTCCAACTCAGCCCGGCTGGTCGAGGTGGCGATGCGCGCCGGCGCGCGCGCCGCCTATCTGGTGGACGACGCCTCGCAGGTGGACTGGGCCTGGTTCGAGGATGTCCAGACGGTCGGCGTCACCGCCGGCGCCTCGGCGCCCGAACCGCTGATCGAGGCCCTGGTCGACGCCATCCGCGCCCGCTTCGACGCCACGGTCACCGAGGACGGCGGCGCGCGCGAGACGGTGACGTTCAAGCTGCCACGCCTTCTGACGGCCTGAGAACCCCTCCGGCGCTGCGCGTCTCCTCCCCATGAAATGGGGAGGAGACGATAGCCATTATGTCTTCTCCCCGCCTTGCGGGGAGGGGGACCACCGGCGCAGCCGGTGGTGGAGGGGCTCTAGCCGCCCCTCCACTGTCCACATCGCCTCACCGGTCGTCGTTGACGAAATCCTGGGCGAACTCCGGCGTCTCGTCGTCCAGCGGCAGGCTTCCGTCCTCGTCGTCGGCCCCGGAGGCGCGGGTGGGATCGGGAACCTCGAACCCCACCGGCAGCGACAGGTCCAGCAGGCCCGCCGCCTTCATCTCCTGCACGCCCGGCAGGTCGTACAGCGTCGCCAGTCCGAAATGCTCCAGGAACCTGTCCGTCGTCGCATAGGTGACCGGCCGGCCCGGCGTGCGCCTGCGCCCCCTCAGCCGCACGAACCCCATCTCCAGCAACAGGTCCAGCGTTCCCTTGGAAATGGAGACGCCGCGCACGCTTTCGATCTCGGCGCGGGTGACGGGCTGGTGGTAGGCGATGATGGCCAGGGTCTCCAGCCCCGCCTTGGACAGCCGGCGCGGCTCCTCGCGCTCCTCGGTCATCATGAAGGCCAGGTCCGGGGCGGTGCGGAACCGCCAGCGGTCGGCGACACATTCCAGCTCGACCCCCCGCCCCTCGTAACGGGCGCGCAGCCCCGAAATGGCGCGCGCGACATTGCACCCCTCGGGCAGGCGGGCGGCGATCTCGGCGGCGGTCAGAGGCCCGGCGGCGGCGAACAGCAGCGCCTCGACCCGGCGCTCGATCTCGGCCTCGTCGGGTTGGAAGGACAGGTCAGACATTGAAATACCCGCTCATCCCCGCGAAAGCGGGGACCCAGCCCTGTCGCTCGGCAGTGCTGTGGCCATCCATGGCGAGAAACGTGACAGACCTTCGCGCCCAAATCACTGGGTCCCCGCTTTCGCGGGGATGAGCGGAGGGTGAGGCCGTCACGGCGTCAACTCCAGCGGCTGGCCGTTCCCCCGCCGTTTCAGGAACAGTTCCGCAAACGCCCGCGTCTGGCGAATGTCCATCGCCCCCTCCTTCACCAGCTCCAGACTCGCCGAAAGCGTGGAGGCCGTATAGCTGGCCTGGCTCGGCCCCTCCTCGCCGTCGCGGTGCGGCGCGACCCGGTCCAGCGGGGTCCAGTCGGCCAGTTTCGGCATGATCTCGCGCAGCCAGTCGCGCGCCGCCTCCAGCGGAAAGGCCTCGACCCGCTGGCCGGGGGCGTATCGCCGCGCCTCCTCGCGCCGGCGCTGCACCACATAGGCGCTCATCAGTTCGTACAGGCTGGCGTCGATGCGGTCTGACGGCACGATCACCGCGGCCTCGGGATCGCCCCGCGTGAAGACGTCGCGCTTCAGCTGGGGCCGCGCCATCAGCTGTTCGGCGGCCTTTCGCATCGCCTCCAGCTTCTGCAGCCGGAAGGCCAGGGCGGCGGCCATCTCCTCGGCGGGCGGCTCCTCGGCCTTGCCCTTGTCGGTGCGCGGCAGCAGCAGCCGCGACTTCAGATAGGCCAGCCACGACGCCATCACGAGATAGTCCGCCGCCAGGGCGAAGTTCCGTCGCCGCGCCTCGTGCACGAAGGCCAGATACTGTTCCGCCAGTTCGGTGATCGACAGTTTCAGCAGGTCGACCTTCTGCGTCCGCGCCAGCGCCAGCAGCACGTGCAGCGGCCCTTCATAGCCGTCCAGATCCACCACGAAGGCCTCGCGGTCCTCGACCTCGGCGACCGCCGTGAAGTCCAGATTGGGCTGAAACGCCTCGGTCATTTTGCTGGCCTATCGCGCTTCGCGCTACTTGAGGCCATTTCGCCTGGCCTATCGCGCTTCGCGCTACTTGAGGCCGGGGCCTGCGCCTCTCCCACGTCCGGTCCCTTGGCCGCGTCCAGCTTGCCGCCCAGCGACTGGAAGAACCGCGCATGCGCCGCTGTGGCGTCCAGCAGCTCGGGAACCCGCACGATGCGCGCCATCGCCGCCTCGGCCCGCGCCCTGGCCCTGCCCTTCAGACGACCCGCCGCCTCGGCTACGGCCCGCATCTCGGCCAGATCGCCATTGCAGTGCAGGACCACGTCGCAGCCGGCCTTCAGCGACCGATGCGCCCGTTCGCCCAGCGATCCGCTCAGCGCCTGCATCGACAGGTCGTCGGTCATGATCAGGCCGGAAAAGCCCAAGTGCTCGCGCATCATCCGCACGGCCTTCCTGGACTGGGTCGCCGGCCGCTTCCTGTCGATGGCGGTGAAGACGATATGGGCCGTCATCGCCAGGGGCATATCCGACAGCGCCTTGAACGGCGCGAAGTCCCAGCTGTCCAGCGTCTCGAAATCGGCATGGACGGTCGGCAGGTCCTTGTGGCTGTCGGCGAAGGCCCGGCCGTGGCCCGGCATGTGTTTGACGCAGGGCAGAACCCCGCCCGCCAGCAGGCCTTCCGCCGCCGCCCGTCCCAGCAGGGCCACGGTCGCCGGATTCTGGCCATAGGCGCGGTCGCCGACGATGTCATGGGCGCCCGGCACAGGCACGTCCAGCACCGGCAGCAGGTCGACATTGATACCGACCGCGCGCAGGTCGTGCGCCATGAGCCGCGCCCCCAGGCGCGCCAGTTCTCGCGCGTCCACCGGATCGTTCGACGCCTGCATATAGGCGGCGCCTGGCGGATATTTCGGCCAGTGCGGCGGCCCCATCCGCTGGACCCGCCCGCCCTCCTGGTCGATCAGGATCGGCGCCTCAGGATCGCCGATCGACGCGCGCAGATCATCCGTCAACGCCCGCACCTGTTCGGGCGCGTCGATGTTGCGCCGGAACAGGATGAAGCCCCACGGCCGCGCCTCGGCGAAGAAGGCGCGTTCCTCCTCCGTCAGCCTATGGCCCGCACAGCCGTAGATGGCGGCGGAGGTCATGCCTCCCTTTCCCCGTTCGTCATCCTAGGGCTTGTCCCTAGGATCCAGACTCCCGGCGCCGGATAGGGGCGCACCCTGGCAGACACCGGGAGTCTGGATCCTCGCCACAAGGGCGAGGATGACGAAGTAAAGGACGGCCTCACCGAACGATGCAGTCCCGTCCGGCGGCCTTCAGCGCGTTGCAGAAGGCGACCGCCCGCTCACGCGACAGGCCCGAGAATGTGGTGCGGTAAAGCGTCGTTCCGCTGGCCGAGGTCACCTCGGTCACCCGCTTCTGGGCGCCCGACGCATACTGGCCGAACCGTCCGGCGACGGCGGCGTATTCCCGGTCCGCGATCTCGGTCGAGGAGAAGGCGCCGATCTGGACGGACGCCGAACCGGTCGCCGCAGCCGGAGCCGCGGGCGCTGGGGCCGGGGCGGGCGCCGGCGCAGGCGTCGGCGCGGACGGGGCCGGACGGGGCGCAGGCGCCGCCGGCGCGGGCTGGGCGGTCGGCAGTCCCTGGCCGGTCGGAGCCGCCGGCGGCGGCGCGGCCGGGCGCGGCGCCGGCGCTTCGGGCGGCGGGGTGAAGGTCACGGGCGCGTCGGTCGTTTCGGTCTCGTCGCGATAGACGCGGACCCCGGCGGCCGGATCGATCGGCTGGGCGTCCACGGGCGCGGGCGACTTCATCTCCCCGACCGGCTGGCCCACCGCGGGCGGCGCGTCGGTCGAGGCGCGCATGCCCGAACGATAGAAGAAGATCACCGCCACGATCAGCAGCAGCAGCACCACCGCGCTGACGATCAGGGTCACCGGCGGCGCCTTGCCGCCCGAACCGACGTTGCGGCCGCTGCGCGGGTCATAGGAATTGCGGCGGAACGGCAGGTCGTCGTCGGTCGGCGGCGTATAGGCGCCCCGTCCCGGCTTGTTGTCGTCGTCAAAGGACATGGTCGCGCTCCGCCGTCTGTCCGGCGCTCGCGAATCGGCGCGCCGAACCTCCACTCTACGCCCCCGCGTGCGTCTTTCGAATCACAGATCGAGGGCGAGGTCGAGGCTGAACAGTTTCTGGTGCACTTCTATCGCGTAGCGGTCGGTCATGCCGGCGATATAGTCGCATACGGCCCGCGCCCGGCGTGTGCGATCCTCGGTCATGGCGGGCGCGCCCCATTCCGGCGGCATCACCTCCGGCTCGGCCATGAACAGTTCGAACAACTGCGACAGCACCCGCCGCGCCTGGCTGCGCGTGCGGTTGACGCGATAGTGGCGATACATCCGCTCGAACAGGAATTTGCGCAGCACCGCCAGGTCCGCATGCATCGCCCGCGAGAAATCGACCATCGTCCGCTTGGCCGTCCGCACGTCCTCGGTCGAGGCGATCCGGTCTTCCTCCAGCCGCCGCGCCGTCTCGGCCAGCACGTCCTCGACCATGACGCCGATCATCCGGCGCACGGCCTCGATGCGCAGCATCCGCTCGTCGATGTCGGGCCAGTCGCGCCGCACCCCGGCCAGCATCGGGCCGATGATCGGAATCCCGTCCAGGTCCTGAAGCGTGATCAGCCCCGCCTGCACCCCGTCGTCCACGTCGTGGTTGTTATAGGCGATGTCGTCGGCGATGGCTGCGCACTGGGCCTCCAGCGAGGCGAAACTGTCCAGCCGCAGGTCCCAGCCCGCCTCCCCGCCCGTCGCATAGGGCCGCACCACCGACCAGGCCGGTTCGTCCAGCCGGTGCGACACCGGGCCGTTGTGCTTGATGACGCCCTCGACCGTCTCCCAGCTCAGGTTCAGCCCGTCGAACTGCGGATAGCGGTTCTCCAGCTCGGTGACGACGCGGAAGCTCTGGACGTTGTGGTCGAAGCCGCCGTGGCCGGCCATCTGCACCACCAGCTCGTCCTCGCCGGCATGGGCGAAGGGCGGGTGGCCCAGGTCGTGGGCCAGGGCGATGGTCTCGGCCAGGTCGTCGTCCAGCCGCAACGCATGGGCCAGCGACCGCGCGATCTGGGCCACCTCCAGCGAATGGGTCAGTCGTGTGCGGTAATGGTCGCCCTCGTGCGCCACGAAGACCTGGGTCTTCTCCTTCAGCCGGCGAAAGGCGGTGGCGTGGATGATGCGGTCGCGGTCGCGCGCGAAGGCCGTGCGGGTGCGGCTGGGCGGCTCGAAGAAGCGACGGCCCGTGGTCAGGTCGGCGCGTTCGGCATAGGTCGCGAGGTCTGTCTGGCTCAAGTCATCAACTTTGAAGCATCCGGGCCTTTGCGAACGCCCTTGCGCGCCTCATATAGACAGCCGTGAGCACCGTCCAATCCACAGAACCGTCCACACCCGCCTTCAGCGTCGCCCCGCGCGCGCCGGAGGGCATCGTGCTGGCCGCCAGCGCGGCCAGGCGACTGGCGAAACTGGGCGCGGCCGAGGGCAAGACGCTGCTGCTGCGCGTCGCCGTGGACGGCGGCGGATGCTCGGGCTTCCAGTACCGGTTCGAACTGGTAGAGACGGCTGAGGACGACGACCTGCGCATCGAGACCGACGGCCAGGCCGCAGTGATCGACCCCGTCTCCATCCCCTTCCTGAAGGGGTCCGAGATCGCCTATGTCGACGAACTGGCCGGTGCCCAGTTCGTGGTCAAGAATCCCAACGCCGCCTCCAGCTGCGGCTGCGGCGTCAGCTTCTCGATCTGACCAGGGCCCAGGCCGTCACGACCACGGTCGAGGCCAGCAAAGTAGCGAACACCCAGTCCCACGCGCCCTCTTCCAGCAGGGCCCCGACCAGGCCGATCAGGCTGAGCACGAACAGCACGATCGGCGTGCGGAAGATGGCCCACAGGCTCAGGTCCTTGCGGCTCATGGCTTGCGCCGTCCCTTGCCCAGCCACAGGTACAGACCCGAGACCAGGATCACGATCGTCGCCAGGTCCAGCAGCGCCCACAGGATTTTCAGCGCCAACCCGCCGTAATCGCCGAAATGCAGCGGCTGCGACAGCGACAGGGCCTTCACATACCAGGGCGTCTCGGCCACCGCCGCCAATGCTCCCGTCCGCGCGTCGATCAGGGCCGGCGTCGTCAGGTGCGCCGTCAGCGGCGTGTCGCCATGGAAGAAGACGGCGTAGTGATGATCGGTCGAATAGGCCGTGCCCGGAAACGCCACGAACTGCAGCTGCATCCCCGGCAGCGCCGCCTTGGCCCGCCTGACCGCCGCATCCAGCGAAGCCCGCTCGCCCGCCGGCGCCGGGGCGTCATAGGCGGTCGTCAGTTCCTTCAGCGCCGTATCCTTCCAATAGGCCAGGATCGGCGTCGCCAGGGTGTTGACCACGCCGGTCAGGCCCACCACCAGCACCCAGGCCACCGTCACCACCCCCAGCAGGTTGTGATAGTCCAGCCACCGCGTCCGCGCGGCCTTACTGACCCGGACCGTGCCGAACGGCAGCCGCCGCATGAAGGGCGCGTAGAGCACCACCCCCGACACCACCGCCGTCACCAGCATCAGCCCCATGGCGCCCAGGAACAGCATCCCCGGCAGCCCCAGGAACATGTCGGTGTGAAGCTGCAGCAGGAATTCCATCACCGGGTGTCCGGCGACCAAGGGCGCGACCTCGCCGCTGGTCTGGTCGATGGGTTCGAAACTGTATTTTCCCGCCGAGCCGTCGGGCGCGCGGCTGGTGACGTTCACCACCGGCCGGTCCTCGTCGAAACTCATGAAGGCCGGAACCTCGCCCGGATGCAGCGCCAGGGCGGCGGCCAGCACCTCGTCCAGATCCAGCATCCGACCGTTCGGGTTCTTCGGCTCCCACGGCTCGTGCAGCAGGACCGCGTTCAGCTCATGGCTGAACACCAGCGGCAGGCCGGTGACGCACAGCATCAGCAGGAAGAGCGTGGAGACCAGGCTCGACCATTTGTGCGTCCAGGACCAGGCGCGGATCGTTCGGGCGTGCATCGACCGTCTCTAGAAGCGGATCAGAACTCCGTCGATACGGACAGGCGCAGGGTGCGCGGCGCCCCCAGCGTCAGATAGTTCGACCCCGGATAGCCGCCGACCGCGACCCACTGATCCTTGTCCGCGACATTCTCGACCCGCGCGCGGAGCGTCACCGGCTTGCCGCCCGCCTCGAAGGCGTAGCGGACGCCCGCGTCGAACCGCGTCCAGGCGTCCAGTTCGACCGAATTGTCGGCGCTGGCGGGCTGCGCGCCGGTGTGGACCACCCGGCCCTCCAGCGTCAGGCCGTCGACGGCGCGCACGTCCCATTCGACGTTCAGGTTGGCCTGGAAGGCCGGCACGCCGATGACCGACTTGCCGTCCAGCGACGCATCCAGCGCCCGCGTGATCTCCGCATCCAGCCAGGTCGCGCCGCCCAGAACGCGCAGGCCCTGGATCGGCTCGCCGAAGACCGACAGCTCCACGCCCCGGTTTTCCTGCTCGCCGCCGGCGCTGTAGGTCGCGCCGTCGAAATATTCGCTGGGCAGGGTGGTGCGGAAGACGCTCAGCGAACCCCCGTACGAACCGCCGTCATATTTGACGCCGACCTCCGCCTGTTCGGCGCGGAACGGCTCCAGCACCTCGCCGGCGTTCTGGACCGGCTGGCCGTTAATCACCGACGGCGCGGTCTTGCCGGGGATCAGGGCCTCGGAATAGTTGGCGTACAGCGAGACCGTCTCCACCGGCCGATAGACCAGGGCGAAGACGGGCGTCACGGCGTCGCTGGCGTATCCGCCCGTGGTCGCGCTGGTGTCATAGTCATAGGAGCGGGTGTCGATCTCCTGATAGCGGGCGCCGATCGTCGCCAGCACGCGGCCGTCCAGCAGGGACAGCATGTCCGCCACGGCGAAGCTGGTCGTCTTGACCCGACCGACCACGCCCGGATCGGTCAGCGAGCCGGCCGTCAGGGCCGTCGCGGGCGGGGCCGTCACAGAGGTCGGGTCATAAAGGTCGCTGGCGAAGCCCGCGAAGTCCGAAAAGGCGTAGGCGTTGCTCTCGCGCGACTGCACCTGCGCCGCCGAGGCCACCAGCCGGTGTCCGACCGGCCCGGTGTCGAAGTCGGCCCGCACCCCCACATCCGCCGAAAAGACTTGGTCGCGACGTCCGTTGTCGAAACGATAGGCGTTCAGCGTGCCGTCGGGCTGGGCCGTGGGATTGGCCAGGCTGTTGCGTTCCTTGCCGTCGCGCCCGCCCATCGCCGCCCAGACCGTCACCGCGTCGGTCACGTCGAACTCGCCGCGCACGGCGCCGAACAGCTGTTCCTCGTCCGTATAGGTCCAGGGCTGGGCGAAATTCCTGTCGGCCGATGGCGGCGTGGGGATGGCCCCGACCGGCGTCACCTGCGGCCGCGGATCGTCCAGGCGATTGGTCTGCCAGCCCAAGTCGGCCGAGAAGCGGGCCCGGTCGCCGCGTTGATCCAGGCCCAGGCCGACGACGCGCATCTCACGCTCTTCGTGCTCCACGGCGCTCTCGCCGTCGCGGCTGGCTGCGTTCAGACGCAAACCCCAGGCGTCGTCCGGGCCGAAGCGTCGCGACACATCGGCGGCGGCGTAGATTTCGTCCCTGCCTTCCCAGCCGGCCGTCAGGCGCGTCAGGGGCTCGGACCCGGCGCGCTTGGGCACCAGGTTGACGGCGCCGCCGACCCCGCTGCCGCCCGGCGCGGCCCCGTTCAGGAAGGCCGTCGCGCCTCGGAAGACCTCGACCCGCTCCAGCAGTTCCGCCGCCACGAACTGACGCGGCAGCACGCCGTACAGGCCGTTATAGGTCATGTCGTCCGAGAAGACCGGGAAGCCCCGGATGACATACAACTCCTGGAAGTTGCCGAATCCCTTGGACACCCGCACCGACGGATCGTTCTGCAGCACCTCGGAGACGCTGCGCGCCTGCTGGTTGCGGATCAGTTCTTCCGTATAGCTGCTGGTGGAAAAGGGCGTGTCCATCACGCCGAGATTGCCCAGCAGGCCGACCCGCCCGCCCCGCGCCACCTGGCCGCCGGCATAGGCGGACGGCAGACGCACCTGAGAGCCGGTCACGACGATCTCGCCCAGCTCGGCCGGCTCCGAGCCCGCCTCCTGCGCCAGGGCGGGCGTGGCGACGGCCAGGGCCAGCAGACTGGCGACGCAGGCGAAACGGCGGGTGGAGCGAACCATGAATTGCAACGCATTCTCAAGAGCAGGATAGGTCGCCGCTCTCTACGCCCTGTTGCGAGTGCTTTGCAATGACGTGGCGCGAACTGTCGCACTTGCATTTAGCCATTTTCCTAATTAGGAAGATCGCTATGAACACCCTGTTCAAGGCCCTGTCGCATCCGGTGCGCCGTCGCATCATCGCCATGCTGCGCGCCGGACCGCTGGCGTCCGGCGACATCGCCGCCGCCTTCGACATGAGCTGGCCCACCATCACCGGCCACCTCAACGCCCTGAAGGAGGCCGGCCTGGTCAGCCCCGAGCGCGAGGGCCAGACCATCCGCTACCGGCTGGAGATTTCGGCGGTCGAGGAGGCCATGGCCTTCCTGATGGATATCGCCGGAACGGGAAAGACGACGCACGAGGAGGACCCCGAATGACGACATACCGCTTCACCCTGCTGGACGCCGCCACGGCGGTCGTCTCGGTCGCCATCCTGGCCCTGGCCGTCTGGATCGCGCTGGCCGGGCCGACCGGTCCGCTCCCCATGCACTTCGGCGCGGACGGCCAGCCCGACCGTTGGGGCGACCGCAACGAACTGGCGGGCGCGCTTGGCCTGATGGCGGTGTTGGGGGCCGGACTGGGCGCGGGCATGGGCTGGTATGCGGCCAAGGCCGGCGACCCTGCCCGCCGGCGCGGCCTGCGCTTCGGCCAGGGAGTGTCGCTCCTCGCTGTCGGCGGGTCCGCCGCCTTCATGTGCGCCTCCATCCTGGGCCATGTCTCGAACGATCAGCCGCTCGGCGTCGGCTGGACCATCGCGGGGGTCGGCGTCCTGCTGGCCGTCATCGGCGCGGGTCTGGGCCGGGTCGCGCCCAATCCGTTCGTCGGCGTCCGCACCCCCTGGACCTACAAGAGCCGCCTGGCCTGGGACCGCTCCAACCGGCTGGCGGGGCGGCTGATGTTCTGGCTGGGCCTGGCTTTCATGATCCTGGGGCCGGTCGCGCCCCAGCCCTGGGGTTCCTATGGGTTGATCGCGGGGATCTTCGTCGCCCTGGGCTGGTCCGTCCTCGAAAGCTGGCGCGTCTGGCGCACCGACCCCAACCGCCAACCCTTCTGACCACCCTCAATACGGAGACCGACATGTTCAGCCTCGCCGCCCTCCCCTTGATGGGGGCCCTTCTCGCCGGCCCTACCGCGACCGAAATCGCCCTGCCCGCCGACCCCGCGCCGCTGCACGGGACCCTGCTGACGCCGGAACAGGCCCAGGCCGTCGCCGTCATCCTGCCCGGCTCCGGCCCTACCGACCGGGACGGAAACCAGGCGCCGGCGATTCAGGCCTCGACCTATCGCCTGCTGGCCGAGGGCCTGGCGGCGGAGGGGATCGCCACCGTCCGCATCGACAAGCGCGGCATCGGCGCCAGCGCCCTCGCCGGCCCGTCGGAGGCCGACCTGCGCTTCGACGCCTATGCCGCCGACGCCCGCGCCTGGGCCGCCGAGGCCGCGCGACTGACAGGCCAGTCCTGCGCCTGGCTGATCGGTCATAGCGAAGGCGCCCTGGTCGCGCTGAAAGCCGTCGAGGCGGGCGGCGACAAGATTTGCGGCCTGGTCCTGCTGTCCGGCGCCGGCCGCCCGGCGGGCGTGGTGCTGCGCGAACAGCTGGCCGGCCTGCCCGAGCCGCTGAAGGCCCAAGCCTTCGAAGCCCTGACCGAACTGGAGGCGGGCCGCACCGTCGCCGACACGCCCCCGGCCCTGGCCGCCCTGTTCCGTCCATCGGTCCAGCCCTATCTGATTTCCTGGCTGCCGCTGGACCCCGCGGTCCTGCTGGCCGCCTACGACGGCCCGGTCTTCATCGGCCAGGGAACCACCGACCTTCAGATCGGCGTCGCGGACGCGCAAGGCCTGTCCGCCGCCGATCCGAAGGCGACGCTGAAACTCTGGGATGGCGTCAACCACGTCCTGAAGACCGCCCCCGCCGACCGCGCCGGCAATCTGGCCACCTACGCCGATCCCGCCCTGCCGCTGGCGCCCGGCGTGGTCGACGACGTGGCGGCGTTCATCCGAGCGAACGGCGGAGGTTGAGGATCACGCGCCTTCCACGTTCGAGCCTTCGCGATCTGGATCATAGAGAGTGCTGACGTATTCGATCTGGTCCAACTCACAGGAACCTGAGGTCACCTCCCCGACAAACCCGCCATACCGGCAGATGAGTTTGCCGTCTTCAGAAAACAGGCTGTGTTCGTCTCCAGTATCGAAGCGATCCGTTGCGGTGGTAGTGAAGGCGGGTCGCCCAGCGTAAGTGGCCTTTTCTATCACGGGTAACGGTTGACCATTCGCAGCGAGATGCTGCCGCAATCGCTCAGGGATCGAGATGTCAGCAGGTAAGCGGTCCTGTGACTCGCAAGCGATTACCAGCAATGAGGCCATCGCAATGAGAAACAATCGTCTCATAAACGTCATCTCACTCCAACCCGATGGCTATAGACAGTGGACTGCTTATGCCCGGCTATCATCCCGTAATCCGCCCCATACAACGTTCGCAACGGGTCAAAAACGGTCCTGACATTCTCCCGAAAGACAGGGAGCCCGGCGATCACCCTTCCTCCAGCCCCGCCCGCGCCTGATCGGCCAAGGCGAAGAACCGTTCCCTCACCTCGGCGGCGAAGGGGTTGTCGCGCTCGATGGCGCGGAACACAGCCGGGCTGTCGTGGCGCACCATGTCCACCGCCTGCATCAGCCGCTCGAAGCTGGCGGTGGTCATCCGCGTCGGCAGGGGCTCCATGGCCAGCAGCACCCGCGCTATCAGGTGGGTCAGACCCTGGACCGTCGCCGCCTCGCGGTCGTGATCCTCGGGGCTGACCTGAAACACCTTCAGCCCCAGCGCCCGGCGGCAGAAGGCGGCGACGCGACGCGCGTCCCTGGCGCCGCGCACCTCGCACACGGCGATCCGCAGGCCCGCGATCCCGTCCCGGCCGCTTTGCGGGCCGAACAGCGGATGCGTCCCGACGATCCGCACGCCGTCCGGCAACCCCTCGGCCATCGTCTGCGCGGGCTTCACCTTCACCGAGCCGACGTCGATCACCAGCGCGTCCGCCGCCAGATGGGGCCGGATCGCGGCCAGCGTCGTCTCCACCGCCTCGACCGGCACGGCAAGGATGACTGTCGGACAGGCTGCTGCGGTCGCCAGGTCGGTCAGGGTCGCCACGCCCTCTCCATCGGTCGCCGCCGGATCGTGGGCGATGATCTCGAACGCCGCCGACAGATGCCGCGCCGTCAACCGCCCGAAGGCGCCGAAGCCGATCAGGCCGAGACGGGGATGGTCCGATGGGGTCACGCCCCATCCCCCAAGGCCGTCATCCTAGGCCTTGTGCCTAGGATCCAGAGACTCCGTCGAGGACGCTGCGCGCCGGCGGCCACCGGGAATCTGGATCCTCGGGACAAGCCCGAGGATGACGAAAGGAAGAAGCGTCTCACAGCGTCTCCATGAACCGCACCGGCCGCCCATGCGCCGCGCCGATCAGTTCGCCGTCCTGCATCACCACCCGCCCGCGCACGATGGTGGCCATCGGCCAGCCGGTCGCCTCGAACCCGTCGAACGGGGTCCAGCCGCAGCGCGAGGCCTGCTGGTCGTGCGTGATCGTCTTCTTCGCCTTCAGGTCCACAATGGTCAGGTCGGCGTCATAGCTGACGGCCATTCTCCCCTTGTTCGCCGTGCCGAACACCCGCTGCGCCCCTGCCGAGGTCAGGTCGATGAACCGCTCCAGCGACAGCCGCCCTTGCGCCACATGGGTCAGCATCAGCGGAACCAGGGTCTGCACCCCCGGCATCCCCGACGGCGAGGCCGGATAGGGCTTGGCCTTCTCTTCCTTCGTATGCGGCGCATGGTCGGACCCCAGCACGTCCGCCACACCCTGCTGCATCCCCCACAGCCACAGCGCGTCCACATGCTCCTGCGACCGGATCGGCGGGTTCATCTGGGCGTAGGCGCCCAGCCGCTCATAGGCCTCGGGCGCCGCCAGCGTCAGGTGCTGGGGCGTGATCTCGACGGTGGCGACATCCTTGTGGAAGCGCAGGAACTCCATCTCGTCCCGGGTCGTGACGTGCAGCACATGGATGCGCGCGCCCGTCTCCTTGGCCAGACCGACCAGGCGGCGGGTCGAGCGGATGGCGCTTTCGGCGTCGCGCACCTCGGGGTGGCTGGTCCAGTCGCCGGTGCGGGCCAGGCTGCGGCGCTCCACCAGCCGGTATTCGTCCTCAGAGTGGAAGGTGGCCCGCCGACGCACGTTCGACAGCACCTTCCTCACGCCCTCGTCGTCGGCGATCAGCAGGTCGCCGGTCGAGGCGCCCATGAAGACCTTGACCCCGCAACAGCCGGGCAGCCGCTCCAGCTCGCCGAGGAAATCCGCGTTCTCGTGCGTGCCGCCGACGTAGAAGGCGTGGTCGGTCCACATCCGGTCCTTCGCCCGCGCCAGCTTGTCGGCCATGGTGTCGGGATCGGTCGTATTGGGATTGGTGTTCGGCATTTCGAACACGGCGACGACGCCGCCCAGGGCCGCCGCCCGCGATCCCGTCTCCAGGTCCTCTTTCCACTCCAGCCCCGGCTCGCGGAAATGGACCTGGGTGTCGATGACGCCGGGCAGGACCGTCAGGCCGGCCGCGTCGAACGTCTCGCCCGCCGAGGCCTGCGACAGGTCGCCGATGAAGGCGATCTTGCCGTCGATGACGCCGACATCCGCCAGGCCCCGCCCCGCATGGTTCGCCACCTCGCCGCCGCGCACGATCAGGTCATAGGTCTGGGTCATGGGCGGGTCCTTCAACCTTCATTTCCGTCATCCTCGGGCTTGACCCGAGGATCGGGCGATCCGCATCGCAAGAGGCGACGCTTCGACGCGGTTCTTCTACCGGAATCCACCCGGCTTGCGGAACCCTCGATCCTCGGGTCAAGCCCGAGGATGACGGAGGGGGAGATCAGGCGCTGTCCCGCGCCTTCAACACCCGCATCGCCGCCTTCAGCACCCGCTCCCACGGCAGGTCCATCATATGCTGGATCGCCTGGTTCAGCCGGGGGTCCAGGGCCTTGAACTCCTCGAAACTGCGGGGCCCGCGCACCGCCACGCCCTTCCACGGCCCGCGCGTCGTCTCGTCCGACGGCCCGAACGCCGCCACCGTCGGCACGCCCGACGCGACCGCCAGATGGGTCCAGATCGAATCCGCCCCGACATAGAGCACCGCCTTCGACAGGGCCGCGACCGTCTGCAACCGCGTCAGCCTGCCCTGAAGTTCGATCACCCGCGCCCTCGGCACGGCGTAGCGGATGGTGTGGGCCGCCTCGCGGTCGATCTCCTCGCCCACGATCATCAGCCGCCCCCCGGCCAGCGGCCCGTCGTCCGCCAGCAGCTTGGTCGCCACCTTGGCGTAACGTTCGGCGGGCCAGCGCTTGCCCATCCATTCCACGCCCGGCCCGACCGCCAGGATCGGCCCGTCTCCGCCCGTCGTCGGGATCAGGGCGTCCACCTGGGCCATCGTCTCGGCGGAAACGTACAGCTTCGGCGCCGGGGTTTCTTCCGGCTCCAGTTTCAGCACCGCCGCGGCCGCCTCGACCGCGTGCAGGCCGAGCGCCGCCTTGCCCCGCACCGCTCGCTTTTGCCGCCTCAGCTTGCCCGACAGGTCCGAGCCGCGCATGTCCACGATCAGGCCCCATCTGGTCCCGCGCACCTGGTTCCACAGGGCGATCCACTCGAAATGCCCCTCGCGCTCCAGCACGATCAGCTTGGACAGGCGCGGCGTATCGGCGAACAGGGGCGCGCTGGCCGCCGATCCGACGATGGTGAATGTGGCGTTGGGCAGGCTTTCCACCAGATGCGCCAGCACGCCCGACGACAGCACGGCGTCCTCGGCGTCCGCCTCGGCGATGTACAGGATGGGAAAGCGCCCGATCATCCGTAGATTGTTACAGGGATTCTATCGTGAGGTTCAGCGCCAAACGATTGTTTCCACAGGCGCGCGCCATGGTTTAGAGCCACGCCCATGACCCCTGCGCCCGCCCCCGCCGCCACCGCCGCCCTGGAACGCTTCAGGGCCCAGCGGGTGACGGCCATCTATCGGCTGGACCTGATCGCCAAGGGCGCGGTGATTTCCTACGAGGACGGCACGCCCATCGACATGGCGTCCGAAAAGGCGCGGCTGGAAGCCGTCGTCGCCGACATGGACCGTCGCATCGCCCGACTGGAGCGGGCGGGGGCTTGAGCCTTCCCCTGCTGCCCGACCGGACCTGCGGCGCTTGCGTCGAATGCTGCCGCGTCATTCCGCTGGACCTGCCCGAACTGGCCAAGCCGACCGGCGAACTGTGCGCCTATTGCGTCGACGGCGCCGGCTGCTCGGTTCACGCGATCAGGCCCCAGACCTGCCGCGTCTGGTTCTGCCTGTGGCGCGTGGTCGAACTGTCCGACGACTGGCGCCCGGACCGCAGCGGCGTCATTGTCCGCCCTGACGGCGTCGAGGACGGGGTCATCACCCTCTATGTCGTCCGCCCGACCGAGTTCGTCGCCACCGAAGCCTTCTTCGCCACGGTCGCCGGCTGGATCGCCGAGGGGATCGAGGTCGCCCTCAGCATCCCCGGCCCGGTCGGAACCTATCCGGCCCGCGCCGTCATCACCGACTGGCTGCGCCCGGCCATCGAGGCCGGCGACCCCGCCGCCTTCGTGGACCGCGTCCTGCGTTCGCTGGACAGGCTGGCGGAACACGACTTCCAGCCCGACGGGGTGACCGCGCGGTATGCGGTGGTTTGACCTCTTCACTCCCGCTCATCCCGGCGAAAGCCGGGACCCAGTGCTTTCGCATCACGGGCGCCTGGGATTGATACTGAGATCGGAGATCACGGATAGCCGCGCCCAAAGAACTGGGTCCCGGCTTTCGCCGGGATGAGCGGAAATCAGTGTTCAAGTCAGAAACAACCCATTTTCGATCCTGCGCCTTCTGCCCCGGTCTCCCTCCCCCTATCTTGACCATATGCCTGTCGCCCGTCTCTCCAGCCGCGCCCTCATCGCCGTCACCGGCCCCGACGCCCGGCCCTTCCTGCACAATCTGCTGACCCAGGACGTAGAGACCCTGGCGCCCGGCGAACTCCGCTTCGGCGCCCTGCTCTCGGCGCCGGGCCGGCTGCTGTTCGACCTGTTCATCCTGGGTCAGGACGACGCCGTGCTGCTGGACGTCGCCGCCGACCGCCGCGACGCCCTGATCCAGCGGCTATCGATGTATAAACTCCGCGCCAAGGTCGAGATCGCCGCCGACGACCGCCCCGTCTTCGCCTGTTGGCCCAATGCGGACGACGGCTTCATCACCGACCCCCGCACGCCCCTGATGGGCGGACGCCGCTATGGCGAGGCCGCCGCCGACGCGACCGAGGCCGACTATGACGCCCATCGCCTGTCGGTCGGCGTCCCCGATCCCACGACCGACGCGCCCGCCGACAAGACCTATCCGATCGAGGCCGATTTCGACCTTCTGAACGGCATCGACTTCAAGAAGGGCTGTTTCGTCGGCCAGGAGACGACCTCGCGCATGAAGCGACGCGGCACGATCAAGAACCGCATGATGCCGCTCGATTTCGACGGCCCCGCCCCCGCCTTCGGCGCCGAGGTGCTGAAGGGCGAACTGCGCGCCGGCGAGGTGCTGTCGGGCCAGGGCGGCTCGGTCATGGCCCTGGTCCGCCTCGACCGGATCGACGGCGATCTGACGATCGACGGCCGCCCCGTGCGCTTGCGTCGCCCCGCCTGGATGGGTCAGGAAGACCCCTCCCCCTCCAACGCATGAGCCAGACCCCATGAAGATCGCCGACCAGATCGTCCTCGTCACCGGCGGCGCGCGGGGCGTCGGCGCCGCCGCCGTCCGCGCCTTCGCCCGCGAAGGCGCCCGCGTCATCGTCAACTGGCGCGCCAGCGGCGAGGCGGCGGACGCCCTGGCCGCCCAGATCGGCGACCGCGCCCTCGCCATCCAGGCCGATGTCGCCGACCGCGTCGCCGTCCAGGCCATGGTGGACCGGGCCGAGGCCCATTTCGGCGCGCCCGTCACCACCGTGGTCAACAACGCCCTGGACTACAGCTTCAACGGCGACGCCCGCTCGGTGCTGGCCGACATCGGCTGGGCGGAGATGGAGAACCAGTTCTCGACCGTCGTGCGCGGCGCCCTGAACGTCATCCAGACGACGGCGCCGGGCATGATGCGGACCGGCTTCGGCCGCATCGTCAACATCGGCACCAATCTGTTCCAGAACCCGGTGGTGCCCTATCACGACTACACCGCCGCCAAGGCCGCCCTGCTCAGCCTGACGCGCACGGCCTCGGCCGACCTCGGCCCGGCCGGGATCACGGTCAACATGGTCTCCGGCGGCCTGCTGCGCACGACGGACGCCAGCGCCGCCACGCCCGAGGCGGTCTTCGACCTGATCGCCGGCATGACCCCGCTGCGCCACGTGACCACGCCGGAAGAGTTCGCCGACGCCGTCCTCTTCTTCGCCTCCCCCTGGAGCCGCGCCGTCACCGGCCAGAACCTGGTGGTGGATGGCGGCCTGGTCAGGGACTGAGCCGCCCATTGTCTCCTCCCCCCTTCGCGGGGAGCAGACGCGGCGTCGGGCCTTCCCCTTTTACGAACAAATCGGCAACATCGTCCCATGACCGACTCACACGTCGAGAGCCGCTGCGGCTGGTGCGGGACCGACCCGCTCTATGTCGCCTATCACGACGCCGAATGGGGCGTGCCGGAACGCGACCCGCGCGCCCTGTGGGAGAAGCTGGTGCTGGATGGCTTCCAGGCCGGCCTCGCCTGGATCACCATCCTTAGGAAGCGCGAGGGGATGCGCGAGGCCTTCGACGGCTTCGACCCCGAGATCGTCGCCCGCTATGGCGGGGCCGACATGCAGCGCCTGCTGGGCGACGCTCGCATCATCCGCTCGCGCGCCAAGATCGACGCCGCCGTCAAGGGCGCCCGCATCTGGCTAAACATGCGCGAGAACGGCGAGGACTTCTCCGCCTGGCTGTGGTCCTTCGTCGGCGGCCGGCCGATCCAGCCGGACTGGGCCGCCGGCTACCAGATCCCGACCCAGAGCGCCGAATCCGTCGCCATGGCCAAGGCGCTGAAGGCGCGCGGCTTCAACTTCTGCGGCCCGGTGATCGTCTACGCCTTCATGCAGGCGACGGGCATGGTCAACGATCACCCCACGACCTGCTTCCGTCACGCCCAGGTTCGTGCGATGGCGGGCCATGGCTAAGGCGCCCGCGAAAACCAGAACCCTCCCCACCCTGACGCTGGAGACCGTGCTGATCCAGCGCGTCGCCGGTCCCGTCTGCGGTGTGGACGAGGCCGGGCGCGGTCCCTGGGCCGGTCCCGTCTCGGCGGCGGCGGTGATCCTGAACCCCGACGACCTGCCCGCCGGCATCGACGATTCCAAGGCCCTGACCGCCGCCCGGCGCGAGGCGCTGGAGGTGGAGATCAAGGCCCGCGCCGTCGCCTGGGGCGTCGGCTTCGCCTCGGTCGAGGAAATCCACGACCTGAACATCCTGCACGCCACCGGCCTGGCCATGTGTCGCGCCATCGAACAGCTGGCGGTCCAACCGGTCGCGGCCCTGGTGGACGGCAACTATCGCTTCAAACTGCCGTGCGACGTGCAGACGGTGGTCGGCGGCGACGGCCTGTCGCTGTCCATCGCGGCGGCCTCGATCCTGGCCAAGACCGCCCGCGACCGGCTGATGGTCGATCTGGACGCCCAATACCCCGGCTACGGCTTCGCCAGCCACAAGGGCTACAACGCCCCCGTCCACCAGGCCGCGCTCAGAACCCTCGGCCCCTGCCCAGCCCACCGGCGCGGCTGGTCCCCCATCCGGGCCCTGCTGGAAGAGGCCTGAAGGCTATTCTTTCGACAGGGTTCGTCAGAGTCCGGGTCTCTCCCAACCCGTCATCCTAGGCACAAGGCCTGGGATGACGAATTGGCCGCGCCGCCCTCAGATATTCAGAAATCCGCCCAGCAGGCCGCCCATCAGGGCCGCGACGGCGGCGCCGGCCAGCATCAGCATCCACGGCGGCGGGGGACGCAGCGTCGGCTCCGCATCCTCCTCGACCGGCTCGGGCGCGACCGCCTCCGGGCGGACGAAGCGCGCCGGATTGTGGGTATAGATCATGGGCGTCGTCCTGACCGCCTCGGGCCGCGCCCAGGACTTCGCCTCGGCCGGCGTCCGCGCGATGAGATCGTCTTCGCGTTTGCGTAATCCGGGAGTGACGACAGGAGGCGACATGCCCCACAAACGACCCCCGCTGAATCCGGTTCCGAACGGCCGCGCTGAAAAACCCAAACGAATCAGGCAGCGACCGGCAAAGCCACCGGCCGGTCCGTCACCACGAACAGATGTTCGACGTTTCGCAGGCGCCCAATCCGTCCCACCTTCTCACCCTTGGGATTATGGATGCCGATACGGGCGCCGACATATCGGGGATGGGCGATCTCGACCACCTGCACATGGCCGCGCGAGGCCAGCATGGCCTCCAGGTCGGCCCGGCTCAGATAGCCCTCGTCGTTGAAGCTGACGATCAGGTTCGGCGCCTGGACCCGCGCGATCACCGAGCTCAGGGCCGGACCGATGCCGGGGCGGCTGTTGAAGGCGCTCTTTCGCGTCCTCACGTCGACCCGCTTGTTGGCCACGCCATAGGTCTCGGGCTTGTCCCACAGCACCAGGCTTTCCCAGCAGTGGTAATTGGCCAGATAGGAATGCTGGTTGTACGGCGGGTCCAGATAGACCAGGTCGGCCTCGACCTGATCGGCGATCTCGACCGCGTCGGCATGGGTCGCGCGGCACGGCGCCGAAACGGCGGGCAGGATGTCGGGCGTGCGCAGTTCCAGCGGTTTCAGCGCCCGCGGCGCCCAGCGCTTCATATAGGCCATCTGCACCCCGGCGGTGGAATCCACCCGATCCGCCGCCTCCATCAGGCTGACCAGGACCACCGCCTTCAGTTCCGGCTCCAGCCCCATCGCCTCGATCCGGTCGCGCATGGCGTCGATGCGGGCGCCGTTGTCGGGATGGAAGTAGCGCGCGTCCTCGCAGAAGGCCTGGGTGAACCACCCCGCCTCGGGCCTCAGCGCGCGCAGTTCGGCCAGCACCCGACCGGCCCGCTCGATCCAGCGTTCGCGGTCGGCCTGGACATAGGCGGTCGCCAGGGTGTGGGCATAGGCGTTGTGGTCGTTCGACCAGACCTGAAACCCCTGCTTCTTCAACGCATGGCCGACCCGCGCCGTCCCCGAAAACAGATCGCAGACCCGCCCGCCGTCCGGCAGCACCCCCGCCACGGCGCCGGTCACATGCCCCAGCAAGGCGCGCTTGGAGCCGATGTATTTGATCATGAAGACGCCCGACTCATCGCCCCACCCTACCCTGCTCGCGCCGTAACAGGGAGGGCCGCCTCTCCTTCCACCCGGAGAGAGCTTGAGCGCGCCAGGGCGCCAGCGATCGTCCTTGGCGCGAAAGGGCGGGGATCAACCGGCGCCGAACGGCGACGACCTATCACGCCACCACATATCAAGGCGTTGCTTTTCCTGGCCTTTCAGGAAAAGCAACGCAATCGACCTAACACCTTCGCCAGGCGCCGTATAATGCGGCCACGGTCTTTGACATCGCCAAGCCCCACGCCGTCGCGCCATTGGACCTTATTGGACTTTATTGGACTGTTTTTCGTTGGACAGTCCAATAACCCCGGGCCTCAACCCTTCCTGCGCCCCTTCGGCGCCGCCGCCGGCGCATGGGCCAGGCGCAGCAGATTGGCCGCGCCCGGCGCCCCGAACGGCGTGCCGGCCAGGATCAGGATGCGCTGGCCCGGATCGGCCAGGCCGTATTTCACCGCGCTGTTCACCGCGTCGTCGGTCACGTCTTCCAGCGAGCCCGGCTGGTCGCCCAGCCGCGGCTCCAGCCCCCAGACCAGGGCCAGGCGCCGCGCCGTGTTCGGATTGGGCGTCAGCACCAGGATCGGCTTCAGCGGCCGTTCGCGCGCCATCCGCCGCGCAGTCCCCCCCAGGGTCGTGAACACCACCAGACAGCCGGTGGACGGCGCCGCCGCCGCCATGCCCGCCGCGCCGACCAGGGCGTCCACGTCGTGCTCGTCCATGCCGGCGTGTTCGGCGCCCATCAGGCTGGGCCACATGGGATCGCGCTCCACCCGCTCGATGATCCGGCTCATCATGCCGACGGATTCCAGCGGATACTCGCCCGACGCCGTCTCGGCCGACAGCATCAGGGCGTCGGCGCCCTCATAGACCGCATTGGCCACGTCGGTGGCCTCGGCGCGGGTCGGTGCGGGCGCGCCGGTCATGGATTCCAGCATCTGGGTCGCCACGATCACCGGCACGCCGCGATTGCGGGCGGCGCGCACGATCTGCTTTTGCGCCACCGGCACGTCCTCGGGGTCCAGTTCGACGCCCAGGTCGCCGCGCGCCACCATCACCCCGTCGCAATAGTCCAGTATGGCCTCCAGATCGGCCAGGGCCGCCGGTTTCTCGATCTTGGCCAGGCACGCCGCCTGGCCGTTCACGATCCGCTTCAGCTCGGCCATGTCCTCGGGCTTCTGCACGAAGCTCAGCGCCACCCAGTCCACGCCCATGCGCAGGGCGAAGGCCAGGTCCTCGCGGTCCTTGGGCGTCAGGGCGGACACCGGGATGACGGCCTCCGGCACCGCCACCCCCTTCCGGTCCGACAGCTTCGAGCCGCTCTCGACCGTCACATCGGCCCAGTCGTCGGCGCGCTTGCCGACCCTCAGGCGAACCCGCCCGTCGTCCAGCAGCAGCAGCATCCCCTCGCGCAGGGCCTTGAAGATTTCCGGATGCGGCATCTGCACCCGCGTCTCGTCGCCGGGCGTCGGGTCCAGGTCGAAGCGCATGGTGTGGCCCGGCCTGACCGCGATCTCGACGTCCTTGAACCGGCCCAGCCGCAGCTTGGGCCCCTGCAGGTCGGCCAGCACGCCCAGCGGCCTTTGCAGCGCCATCTCAGCCCCGCGCACAGCCTTCAGGGCCGCCGCATGATCCTCATGCGAGCCGTGGCTGAAGTTCAGGCGGAACACGTCCACCCCGGCCTGGGCCAGCGCCTTGACGGTGCTGGGCGCACGGCTGGCGGGACCCAGGGTCGCGACGATGCGGGCGCGGCGGGCTCGGTTCATGGGGTTTCCTGTCGGCTCTTGGGCGCCCTCCCTTGCGGACGGCGCGGGCGATTTGCCCTCTTGTGCCTAGGAAACCTTGCGCAAGTAAGGCCGCAGCCCCCTTGGGAAACACGAGTTTACGACCCCGAAACCCGAGTTTACCGCGCCGGGGTCTGATCCGTCGCCGGACAGTCCGCCACCGCGAAGCCGTTCAGGTCGATGCAGCGCCCTTCGACCCTGGGCGCGGCCAGACCGATGACATGGGCCAGGGTCGGGGCGATGTCGATCGTGCGGATCGGCTGGAACCGCTCTTCGCCTTGCGCACCCGGCCACCAGAAGATGATCGGCACCCGCCGGTCGTACTCCCACGGCGTGCCGTGTCCGGCCAATGTCCCTCCGACACGCCCGCCCAGCGACACGTTCTGGGCGAATGTCAGCAGGATGTCGGGCGAGCGGTCGGCGTCCACCGTCGACAGGCGCATCCGCTCGCGCAGCGTCATCATTTCCGGCTGGCGGCTGTCCGGCTCGGGCTCGGCCAGCAGGCGGTCGCGCGTCTCGGCGAAGCCCACGTCCGGCAGGGCGCGCAGCATTTCGACGGCGGCGTCCGCCACCTGGGTGCGCAGCGGGTCCGGCAGCGAACGATGCTGGGTGTCGGCGACCATCAGGCCGCTGCCGCCCTGTTGCAGCGGATCGGCGCCCAGGTCGAAGCGGGCGCGAAGGGCGGCGTTGATCGCCTGGATCGCGGCTGTGTCGAAGCGATGCGCCTCGGGATAGCCGCGCTCATGCAGCCGCTCGACGAAGTCCGATCCGCCATGGTCGGCCGTCAGGACCACCAGGGCGCCGCCCGGAACCTGGGCCAGCTTGTCCAGGAAGACGCCCAGAGCCGCGTCCAGCCGGTGCATCTGCTCGCACATCTCCGGTCCCTGGGTGCCGTACATATGGCCGATGCGGTCCGTCGCCGACAGGCTGACGCCCAGCATGTCGGTGGCCGCCCCCTGCCCCAGCCGCTGCGTCTCCAGCAGATATTCGGCGGCCCTCAGCGTCTGCTCGTCCAGCAGGGGCGAGGTGTCGAACTTCAGGTCCGCCGGCGGCAAGACGGAATGGAAGGTGTTTCCGCGGATGGTCCAGTCGGCCGCCAGGGCGCGGCAGTCCGCGCTCTGATAGTCCCACGCGACCGGCGTCGCCGCCATCCAGGCGTTGAAATCGGTGTTGAAGCCCGCGACCGGCGCCAGCTTCGCCTCGGGCGTCTCGCCCGGCTCGACATAGGTGGTCAGGCCGAAGCCGTCGGTGAACCAGAAGGCCTGGCCCTGATGGCCCGCCAGGTTGATCGCCCCCCGATCCTTGCCCGACACCGCCAGCACCTTGCTGTCGGGGCTGACGGCCTTCAGCCAGTCGCCGACCGTGGTGGCGCGCAGCTGTTCAGGCCCCACCGGCCCGTTGTCGGTGTCGTTGCGCCCATGGGCCAGGGTGTTCTGCGGCGCGGCCAGGCAATAGACCTCCTTGCCCGTCTTCGGATCGACCCAGTCGTTGGCGGAAATGCCGGTCTCGGTCGGATGCATCCCCGTCAGCACGGTCGAATGGCCGGGGCAGGTCTCGGTCAGGCCATGGGTCTGGTAGCCGTTGATGGACACCAGCCCCTGGTCGGCCAGGCGGCGCAGGCCGCCGCTGTATCGGCTGCGATACTGGTTGAAGAGGTTGGCGCTGAACTGATCGACCACGATGGTCACGATCAGCTTCGGCGGCGCCAGGGCCTCGCGCGAAGCCTGGGGCGCAGCCTGCGCAGGCGCCGGCGTCTGCCGGGCGGCGGCGGGGGTCGTGGCCGCCCCCAGGAGGGCGGCGGCAAGGACCGCCAGGGCGGCGACACGCGACAGGGACATCGGGCTTACTCCAGCATCAGGCGACCGGGCCTTAGCGGCTGCGGATTGCAACAGCATGACAGTTCCACGAACCGGAAGGCGGCGCTTCTAGTGCGCCTCTTTCGACCGCATCCGGCCGACCTGGTGGACCGCCAGCGCGATGACGCCGCCGACGACCACGCCGATGACCGCCGAACCCAGCGCCGTGACCAGCCAGCCAGCCACGCCCGCCAGCGGCCCGAACACGGAGCCGACGCCGTGCGCCAGATGCTCCAGCGGCTCGGCTGGCCAATGCAGGCCCAGCGTATGGGTCCCGTGCACCAGGATGCCGCCGCCGACCCACAGCATCGCCGCCGTGCCGATGGTCGACAGGGCGCTCATCACCACCGGCATCCCCTTGACCAGGCCCCGGCCCAGGGCGCGCCCCCCGCCGTTCCGCCGTTCGGCCAGATGCAGGCCGATGTCGTCCATCTTCACGATCAGGCCGACGACGCCATACACCGCCACCGTCATGGCGACCCCGACCACCACCAGCACCGCCGCCTGGGTCAGAATCGGCTGGCTGGCCACGTCGGCCAGGGCGATGGCCATGATCTCGGCCGACAGGATCAGGTCGGTGCGCACCGCGCCCGCCACCGTCGCCTTTTCCAGCACGACCGGGTCGCCCTCGACCGCCGCCGCCTCGGCATGGCCGCCATGGCCAAGGGCCTCCAGCAGCTTCTCCGCCCCCTCGAAACACAGATAGGCGCCGCCGCACATCAGGATCGGCGTGATCGCCCAGGGCGCGAAGGCGCTCAGCAACAGGGCGGCGGGCAGGATCAGCAGCAGCTTGTTGCGGAACGATCCCACGGCGATCTTGCCGATGATCGGCAGTTCGCGGCTGGGCGACAGGCCGGTCACATAGCGGGGCGTCACGGCGGCGTCGTCCACCACCACTCCCGCCGCCTTGGTCGAGGCCTTGCCGGCCGCCGCGCCGACATCGTCGATCGACGCCGCGGCCATCTTGGCGATCCCCGCCACGTCGTCGAGCAGGGCGATAAGTCCCGAGGGCATGAGTTTTCCTGTATCCGAGAAGCCGCCTTGCTAGGCGGCCCGCAAGGGATTGTCGATCACGGATCGCACCGCCGCGCGGCAAGCGGAACCGTATCCCGATCCGGCCATTCTCTGGGCGGCCGCACGGTTTCCGGATGGCCGCAAGGACCCCGATGACCGACACGGCCGCCCCGCCCCCTTCGTCCAGGATTCGCGAGAACATCGTCCTGTTCGCGGCCCTGTTCGCCAACCTGGGCATAGCGGTCGCCAAGTTCGTCGCCGCCGGGATCAGCGGCTCGTCCTCCATGCTGACCGAAGGCGTCCACTCGCTGGTGGACAGCGGCAACCAGGTCCTGCTGCTCTACGGCCAGCACCGCGCCAAGCGCCCGGCGGACGCCATCCACCCCTTCGGCTATGGGCGGGAACTCTATTTCTGGGCCTTCGTGGTCGCCATCCTGATCTTCGCCGTCGGCGCGGGCGTCTCGATCTACGAGGGCTGGCTGCATCTCGGCGATCCCGAACCGCTGCGCGATCCGACCATCAACTATGTCGTCCTGGCCGTCGCCGCCGTCATGGAGGGCGCCTCCTGGGTGATCGCGGTGCGCGAGTTCGACGCCAAACGCCACGGCGTCGGCTGGTGGCGGGCCGTGCGCCGATCCAAGGATCCGGCCGGCTTCATCGTCCTGTTCGAGGACAGCGCCGCCCTGCTGGGGCTGGCGGTCGCGGCGGTCGGCGTCTGGGCCAGCCACGCCTTCGGCGATCCCCGCATCGACGGCGTCGCCTCGATCCTGATCGGCCTGATCCTGGCCATCGTCGCCATGCTTCTGGCGCGCGAGGCCAAGGGCCTGCTGATCGGCGAAAGCGCGGATCCCGCCCTGATCGCCGACATCTGGAAACGGGTCGAGGCCCGTCCCGAGGTCACCGCCATCAACCATGTGCGCACCATCCACACCGCCCCCGACGCCGTCTTCGTGGCCATCAGCGCCGACTTCGCCGACGCCCTGACCCTGGGCGCGGCGGAAACCCTGATCGAGGCCATAGAGGCGGAGCTGAAGTCCGCGCATCCGCAGCTGACCTCCATATACATCCGCCCCGAGAAACAGGCGGACGCCGTGCGCCAGTCGCGCGCCGAGGTCCTGGCCTGACTTCCGGCGGCGAACGCAAATCGCGCCCGCGCATTGTGACTGGCGAGGAGAAACGACATGGCCGCTCGCCCCACCTGGCAAGGACATCTGAAGCTGTCGCTCGTGACCTGCCCGGTCGCGCTCTACACCGCGACGACCACCACCAACGACGTGCGCTTTCACCTGATCAACCCCGACACCAACAACCGCATCCGCATGGTGCCGACCGATCCCGACACCGGACCGGTGGAGCGCAGCGACCTGGTGCGCGGCTATGAGGTGTCGAAGGACGAATACGTCCTGTTCGACGACGCCGATTTCGACAAGGTGAAGCTGGAAAGCACCAGGACCATCTCCATCGACAAGTTCGTGGACGAGGCCGAGATCGACCGCCTGTACTGGGACGATCCCTTCTTCGTCGTGCCCGAAAAGGGCGCGGGCGTCGAAGCCTTCGCCGTCATCCGCGACGCCATGAAGAAACAGGGCAAGGTCGCCCTGGGCCAGCTGGTCCTGCGCGGCAAGGAACGCCAGCTGGCGCTGGAGGTGCGGGGCAAGGGGCTGGTCGCCTACACCCTGCGCGCCCATGACGAGGTGCGCGACGCCGACGACTATTTCGACGATATCCCCACGGTAAAGGCCGATACGGACATGGTCGAGATCGCCGCGCGCATCATCGCCCAGAAGGAGGCCGACTTCGATCCGTCCGACTTCACCGACCGCTACGACGATGCGCTGCGCGAGATGATCAAGGCCAAGGCCAAGGGCGGCAAGGGCGTGGTCGATGTCGCCGAACCCGACGACACCAATGTCATCGACCTGATGGCCGCCTTGAAGAACAGCCTGAAGGGCTCCGCGACCAGCGCCAGGAAACCGGCCGCGAAGAAGGCTCCAGCCAAGAAGAAGAAGGCCGCCGCCTGATCCTCAGCCGATCCCCATCCTCTTCAACGCCGGCTTCAGATTGGCCGCCGAAGCCCGGAAGTCGGCCCAGGGATCGGCCTTCTTCAGCAGCGCGGGGTAGGTCCACAGGTTAAAGGCCGCCGGGTCCAGCCCGGATTTCACCTGCCCCCACGACAGGGGATAGGCGATCCCCGCCCCCGGCCGCGCGCGCGGCGACCACGGCGCCACCGCCGTCGCCATCCGCCCGTTGCGCAGATAGTCCAGGAAGATCTTCCCGCCCCGCGCCTTCTTGGCCAGGGTGGTGGTGAACCGGTCCGGCGCATCGGCCCGAACCGCCTCGGACACCGCCTTGGCGAAGGCCTTGTTCTGTTCCCAGGTAACCCGCGAGCGGGCGTCGGTCCTGATGGGCGTGACGACATGCAGCCCCTTTCCGCCCGTCGTCTTGACGAAGGGCGCCAGGCCCAGCGCCTCCAGCTTCGCCTTCACCACCTTCGAGGCGGCGATGACGTCGTCGAAATCCAGCCCCTCGTCGGGATCGAGGTCGAAGGTGATCTGTTCCGGCGTCTCGGGATCGCCCGGCTTGCAGCCCCAGGGATGCAGCTCCAGCCCGCCCGACTGGCCGATGGCCACCAGGCCGCCGACATCGACGGCGGCGACATAGGGGGTGCGCGCCTTGACGTCGATCAGCTTCAGGCGCGGGTTCGACCCGGCCATGGCGTGGCGCTGGAAGAACATCTCCCCGCCGATCCCGTCCGGCGCCCGGATGATCGAGGTTGGCCGGTCCGCGACGTGCGGCAGGATGCGCTCTGCCGCCGCTTCGTAATACCGCGCCAGGTCCGCCTTGGTGATCGCGGGCCGGTCGCCGACCGCGGGCCACAGCACCTTGTCCGGGCTGGACAGGGTGACCCCGGCGACCACCACCTTGCCCGGTTTTGCGGCCCTGGCGACCGTGGTGGTCGCCTTCGCCGGGGCCTTGGCCTTCGGCGCGGACGTCATGTCGGCGGGAGGTTGCGGCGCCTCGGTCACCTCGGCGGCGGTCTTGTCCTCGCGCAGCCCCTTGAACGCGGCCTGCCGCAGCGATCCTGCCTCGGTGTAGCCGCCGTGCTCGATCTCGGCGACCAGCACCGGCTTGACCCAATGGATGTCGCGGGCCGCCTTGGGCGCGCCCGGCCCGGAGAAAGGGCTCTTGTCCGCAGCCGCCCCCTTCAGCGCGGGAACCAGCGTCCTGGTCACCGCCTCGCCATAGCCCGTGCCGACCCGACCGAGATAACGCAGGCCGCCGCCCTTCCTGACCCCCACCAGCAGCGACCTGAACCGCGTCCCGCCTTCCGACGACCAGCCGCCGATGACCACTTCGTCGCGGCCCCGGCACTTGGATTTCAGCCAACTGGTGGACCGCCCCGCCTGATAGGGCGCGTCCAGCTTCTTGGAGATCACCCCTTCCAGGTCCATCCGGCAGGCGCTTTCCAGCACCGCCTGTCCGGTCGAGGCGAAGTGCTCGACAAAGCGCAGCCGCTGCGCCCCCGCCTTTCCGACCCGGTCGATATAGGCCTGAAGCCGCGCCTTGCGGTGCGACAGCGGCAGTTTGCGCAGGTCCTCGCCGCCCTCGAACAGCAGGTCGAAGGCGAAATAGATCAGCCCCTCCGTCTCGCTCTCCGAAATCGCGGCCTGCAGGGCGCTGAAATCCGGCATATGATCGTCGTCCAGGGCGCACAGTTCCCCGTCGATCACCGCGTCGGGCCATCCGGCCGCATCCGCCGCCAGTTCGGGAAACCGATCGCTCCAGTCCAGACCTTTACGCGTCCGCAGCACCGCCCGGCCGCCGCCGATATCGATCTGGATGCGATAGCCGTCGAACTTGATCTCATGCGCCCAGCCCGCCCCGCCCGGCGGATGATCGACCGCCTTGCACAGCTGGATCGGGACAAAGGCGGGCGGCTTCGTCGCCGTGGACGCCGCCGCCTTCGACGGCCTGGGCTTGGCCGGTCCCTTGCGTCCGGTCGGCTTTGACGACGTCCACTGGGCCTTGCCGTCCGCGATCTCGGCCAGCGACCGCCCCGTGGTGACCGAGGCGTCGATCTCGGCCAGGGCGTCGCCCTCGCCCGCCACGGCGTAGTCGTCCTTTTCCTTCAGTAGCAGCCAGTTGTTGCGCTTTGAGGGTTTGCCCCGGTCGCTCTTCAGCCGGATCAGCGCCCATTTGCCCTTCAGCCGCTCGCCGTGAAGGATCATCTTGATCTGGCCCTTGGCCCAGGCCGCCTCCAGGTCCGGCTCCTGCGATTCCCAGGTCCCGACATCCCACAGCTGCACCGTCCCGGCGCCATAGTTGCCCTCGGGGATCGTCCCCTCGAACGACCCATAGTCCAGCGGATGGTCCTCGACCTCGACCGCCAGCCGCTTGACTGCGGTGTCGCGCGACGGCGCCTTGGTCACCGCCCAGGATTTCAGCACCCCGTCCGCCTCGATGCGGAAATCGTAATGCAGCCGCGTCGCCGCGTGGCGCTGGATCAGATACCGCAGCCCGCCCTTCGACCGCGCGCCCTTCGCCCCCTTCGGCTCCGGCGTTTCGCCAAACCGTCGCTTGGCCTGATAGGTCTTCAGCTCGCCGCGCATGAAGCTGTAATCCGCCCAGGTCGAAACCGTTGCGCCGCCGCCTTCGCGCGTGCGCCGCATAGCACGCCAGAATGGCGGCTGGCCTCGAACGGAAGGGTCAGAAGCGCTGCTTCAGGGTGAAGCGGATCGTGCGTCCGATCGGATCTTGTTGATCTCTCCGGTAGCCCGGCGGAAGGCTTCCGTCCGCCAGGCGAAAACCGGGGCGGGCGTCGAACAGATTGAGAATCTCCAGACCGAACTGAGCGCCGCCCGTCCGGCGCGCGCGTTCGGCCCCGCCGGCTTCGTCCGGCTTCGAAACAACGGTCCGCTGCAGCAGGTAGCTGAGCCTGAGATCGACCGACGCGAATTCCGCGACGCGCAGATCGCCGGAACCGTCCACGCCGATGTCGCGTCTGATGCGATATCCGCTGGCCCAGCGCGCCGAGGCGTTTATCCCCCAAGGTCCTCGACGCCCATCCACAAGCACGCTGATCTCGTGGCGCGACATCCCGCCGCCATCCCCCGACAGACGATCCATCTCGGGAAGGCCGTCGCGGATCAATGTCGTGCTTCGCAGCTTCCAGCTGTGGTTCAGCGACACGCGAACGACAGCGGGCGTCCCCCCTCCCTGGGAGCCGACCGGGATGGAGAAGGCCAAGTTGGATGACAGCGTGTCTCCCCGCGACGCGCTTAGGTTGATCGGTCGTTGATCGATGCTGACCAATCGGCCATCCCCATCGCGATGAAAACGCTCGGGAAAGGCGGCTTCCACCTCCGGCGTCGGGACAGGGAGGACCCCGATGGCGTCGCTGGCGCGCGTGCGCTGCAGGTCGATCCCTCCAAAGACGGCCCAGGATGTGAAGGGCCCGACCGACGTCGACAGGGACAGTTGATCCGATGTCGGCGACCTGAGGTCAGGGTCGCCGCCCACGATCGGCAGGATTTCGACCGATTCACCCGTCCGGAAATCGTAAACGACGCTGGGATAGCCATAGGATACGGGGTCGAATCTCTGTCGGTCCGACGGGGTGTCGGTCGACGTGGACCAGGCGCCGTTGAACCTGAATTTCGGGACAGGGGACCATGCCAGGCCGGCGTTCAGCCCTCCGCCCCGGCCAGCGTTGTCGTCGCCCCGAACCGCAGCGCCGAGCGACAGGGAAGCGGAGCCCAGGTTCACCCTGTGCGCCGGATCGGTCGCCGGTTTCAGAAGGGGGATCGAGACGCCACCCCTGAGGTCGCCGGCCGTGGTCGAGACGGTCGCCTGGTCGTCGGGCCTCCTGACGATGAAACGCACGTGCGAAACCTGCCCCGATACGTTCGTGGTGAGCGGGCCCGCAGGCAGGTCCAGCACGCGACGGTTCGCCGCCAGGTTCAAGGCCCCCGACCAGTTGCTGGATCGTAAATCCAGCAGACCGTCCTGATCGCTTTGCGCCAACTGTCCATTCGCCGCCAGTTGCACGGCCCAGCCCCGCAGTTCTCCGCTCAGGCCGGCGGTCAGCGACAGATTGTTCGCCCGGTTGCGGTTCACGACGGCGTCGTCGTCGATCAGGACCACGGAACGGCTGTCCTGACGACGTGCGTTCGCCCCCAGGCTGGACGACCACCCGCCCAGGGCGCGGGTCAGGGCCAGATTGGCGCCGAGCGTGTCCGACGCGGGTCGCAGCGTGACCCCGTCGGCTCCCGCGCCGGACGGAACGGATTGGGATCTCTCCCCGGCGCGCAACGCCGTGTCTCTGGAACCGCGGACGCCCATCTGGTCGGTGTTGTTGTCGGAGATGGCGGATCGCCGCAGATCGCCGATCAAGGTCGATGTCCCGCCCGCTGTCGGGCGGGCTGCATTCAACAGGGCGTCGCGACTTTCGAACCGCCGCTGCAGGACCATGTTGAGCACCCGGCGAGAAGGATCGCCGCCATAGAGCGCCGCCGCCTCTCGCGGCAGCAGTTCCACGCGCGCGAGCGCATCGGGAGGAAAACCGTAGAAGACGGCGGCGTCCGCGACTCGCCTTCCGTTGACGATGATGATCGGCGTATCCAGCGCGCCAAATCCGCTCATCAGCCGATTGATCACCTCGCCGATATCATAGGCGCCCAAGGCGTCGATTTCCGCAGGGCCCAGTTCGGTCTCGGGCGGGATGGCCGCCGAACCACGCCGTCCGACCACCTCCACCTCTTCCAACTGTATAGGGACAGACCCTGCCGGATCAGCCTGCTCGACAGGCTGGGCGACGGACTGGCCGCCGCCTGTGATATCGGAAATCCCGCATAGCAAGGCCAGCCATTGCATCGGGACCGCCGCCCCCTACCGGGACTTGGGCATGGTTTCGGCGCACATACACCTCTGGCTTGACAGATAGACCAAGGACAGCTTCCTACTGACAATTATGTCAATTTAATCTCCCGTTGGGAAGGAGGTCAAGATGGACGCCGATGCGATCGTGATCGGAGGCGGGTTGGCGGGCCCGGTGGCCGCAGAGGAACTGGTGCGCAGCGGAAAGCACGTGCTCGTCCTGGATCAGGAGAACGCCGCCAATCTGGGCGGACAGGCCTTCTGGTCTTTCGGCGGCCTGTTCCTGGTGGACAGTCCCGAGCAGCGCCGCCTCGGCGTTCGCGACTCTCTGGACCTGGCCTGGCGCGACTGGCGGGGCAGCGCCGGCTGGGACCGGCTGGACGGTCCTCTAGCGCCCGACGAATGGGCCGCGCGCTGGGGCCGGGCCTATGTCGAGTTCGCGGCGGGCGAAAAACGCGCCTGGCTGCGACAGCGCGGCGTCCGGCTGACGCCGATGGTGGGCTGGGCGGAACGCGGCGCAGGCTCGGCCGAAGGACACGGCAACTCCGTGCCGCGCTTTCACGTCGCCTGGGGCACGGGGACGGGCGTATCCGGCCCCTTCGCACGACGCGCGCTCGAGGCGGCGAAGGAAGGACGGCTGCGGTTCCATTTCCGGCATCGGGTCGATAATCTGTTGGTGGAGGCAGGCCGGGTCGTGGGAGTGGCCGGTTCGGTGCTTGCGCCGGACGACGCGGCTCGGGGCGCGCCGTCGAACCGCACGGTCGTGGGCGATTTCACCCTGCGCGCGCCGACAGTCTTGATCGCCTCGGGCGGGATCGGCGGCGACCATGCGCAGGTTCGCCGGTTCTGGCCCGACCGCCTCGGCGCGCCGCCCAAACAGATGCTGACCGGCGTCCCCGCCCATGTCGACGGCCGGATGCTCGACATCGCTGACCGGGTGGGCGCTCGCCTCGTGAACCGGGACCGGATGTGGCACTATGTCGAAGGCGTCCAGAACTGGTCGCCCATCTGGCCCCGACACGCCATCCGCATCCTGCCTGGCCCATCGGCCATGTGGTTCGACGCCCTGGGCCGTCGCCTGCCATTCCCCGCCCTGCCTGGCTACGACACGATCGCGACCCTGAAATACCTGCGGACGACGCCGGACCTGACGGCGCATGACCACTCCTGGTTCATCGTCACCCAGAAGATCATCGAACGGGAGTTCGCCCTGTCCGGGTCCGAACAGAACGCCGACATCACCAGCGGCAGCCTTCTGCGAGTCCTGAAGACTCGTCTCGGGCGCGGCGCGACGCCGGAGGTCGAGGCGTTCAAACGGCGTGGCGCGGACTTCGTCGTCGCCGATGATCTATCGACCCTGGTCGATCGCATGAACGGCCTGACCGAACGTCCTCTGCTGGCGTTCGACGATATCCGCCGTCAGATAGAGGCGCGCGACGCCCAGATGGAAAATCCCTATGCCAAGGACGTGCAGGTGCTGGGGATTCACAACAGCCGCCGTTATCGGGGCGACCGCATGGCGCGCACCGCCGCGCCGCACAGGATGCTCGATCCCAAGGCCGGGCCCCTGATCGGGGTCAAGCTCCACATTCTGACCCGCAAGAGCCTGGGCGGATTGCAGACCGACCTCGAGGGGCGGGTTCTACGCGCGGACGGCGCGCCGTTCGAAGGCCTCTACGCGGCGGGGGAAGCCTCCGGCTTCGGCGGCGGGGGCATGCACGGATACAACGCCCTGGAAGGCACTTTCCTGGGCGGCTGCCTGTTCTCGGGCCGTCTGGCGGGAGCGGGCATGGCTGCGGCCATCTGAGAATGGAGTCCGAACTCGCCCTCCTTGGCCTTCGCGCCGCCTTGGCCGTCATAATGTTCGGACTTGGCATGGACCTGACGGCCGCCGATTTCGTCCGAATCGGCCAGGCGTCGCGCGCCGTCGTCGTCGCCCTCACGTGTCAGTTGGCGCTGCTTCCAGCCGTCGCCTTCGGCCTCATCGGCCTGTTCGGCCTCGACGGGGCCGTGGCGGTCGGCGTGATGCTGCTGGCGGCCTCTCCCGGCGGCGCCGTGGCCAATCTGTACAGCCATCTTTTCAAGGGCGACGTGGCCCTGAACATCAGTCTGACGGCGCTGAACGCGATCATCGCCGTCTTGACCCTGCCGCTTATCGTCAACCTGGCGCTAGGCTGGTTCATGCCGGGCGACGAGAGCGTGGGGCTGCAGTTTTCCAAGCTTATGGAGGTCTTTTTGATCGTGCTGGCTCCGGTCGCCGCCGGCATGGTCGTTCGGGCCGCCAACCCCCTCTTCGCCAAGGCGATGGATCGTCCGGTCAGGATCGGGTCGGCGGTCCTGTTGGCGGTGGTTGTGATCGGAGCCATTCTCGCCAACATCGGCCTGTTGCTGGACGACGCCCTTGCGCTGGCAGGAGTCGTGACCCTGTTCTGCCTGATCAGCCTGGGGGTGGGCTTTGGCGCACCTCGACTGTTCGGGGTCGGCCATCGCCAGGCCGTGGCCTGCGCCTTCGAGGTCGGCCTGCACAACGCCACGCTGGCGATCGTGATCGCCCAGTCTGTCCTGTCCGCCCCAGCCTTCGCCCTGCCGGCGGCGGTGTACGGCGTCGCGATGTTTCCGCTGGCCGCCGCTTTCGGCTTCATGATCCGCCGTAACGCCTAACGAAGCCGTCTCCAGGTTTGCGTGCGGCAAAGCAGCGGCGCGATGCAACCCTGGATGGACAGGGTGTCCGCATCGATCAGCCTCAAGGTTCCCTGAATCGCGCCCTGGCCCGAGTTCGGATCATACAGCGGGCCGCCCCGCCAGACCTGGGGACCGCCGGAAAAGCCGAGCATCACCGGTAGTCCCCGCAACGGCCGATCACGCAGGGCGGCGTCGCGATTGCGGATGTCGCGCTGTTCTGGATCACGCCTGAGCGGATCGGCGTCGATCAGGCGCCCGCACAGAGACGCGCCGCATGGCGTGATCTCCACCACCCCGTTCTGTGCGGTCGTTCGCCACCGTCCGATCGGCGACGCATCCTGAGTCCAGGCGTTCCCGGCGGTCGCCAGGCCCAGACTCAGGCTCAGGCCCACACCCAGCGCCGCCATCGGGGCCTTCATCATCATGTCGGCCGATAATGATCGCGGACCTGCGCCGGAATGCGGTCGTAAAGATCAGGCGGCCGGATGCCGAGCCGCCGACGCGCCTCGTCCAAAGGCTCGGCCATCAGGGCGGTGTAATCCAGCCCCGGCAACCATGCCGCCCGCCGCCCATGGCGCCACGCCTGAAAAATCGCCCTCGCGCACGGATAGCCCGTGCGGGCGCGCATGAATTCGACGGCGACGCCGGCGGCGATCACGCCGAAGCCCGGACTGCGCGTCTGGGGCAGGGAAAAGGCCACCACACAGGCCTCGCCCAAAGCGTCGGTCTGATAACCGGTGAGAACGTGCCATATGTCGTGCACGTCGCGCAGCCGCCGCGCGTACCAGGCCCAGGGGTGCGCCGCATCGATGTCGGTGTCGGCGACCTTGAGGCTTTCGTCCGCCAATCCATAGGCGGAGAAATCACGCTCCTCGACAAAGGCCAGGTAGGCCGCGCCCACGCTGCCTGGCGAGAAGGTTCGAAGCCATGCCCGATCCTGCAACTGGTCCGCCAGTTCGATCATGGTGAAGGCCTGTCGCCCGCCTTCCGGCGCATCCAGCAAACGTTCATAGCCCCGCCGGATGGATTGTCCCGCCAGGGCGTTCATGATCTCGAACACCTGGGCGGTGTCTTCCTTGTCGGCGATCAGCCGCCGCAATGCGCGCCACGCGCGCGCCGGCTCAACCTTGCGACGTCCCAATCGGTTCGCAGACGGGGCTTTCAGGTCGATGAGGGCGGAATTCGCCATCGCTACGTCCGCATTCACTTGCGCTCTCCTTATCACGAGCTTAACCACAAGACGCTATCTACATGAATGTCATTTACATCAATGTCAATATCATCCGCTCCTCGCCGCCGCCGCCGCGCGCCTGAAGAGGCCCGCAGGGAGGCCGTGGCCTCCGCGCGCGCGCTTCTGATGAAAGGCGGGCCGGACGCCGTGACGCTGAAGAGCGTCGCCGACGACATCGGTGTGACCCACACCAACCTCATCCATCACTTCGGTTCGGCGGCCGGGCTCCAATCCGCTCTGATGGCCTCGATGGTCGCCGACCTGTCCCGGGCCCTGGACGCCGCCATAGTGCGCCTCCGGACGGATGAAGGCGCGCCGCTGGAGGTGGTGAACGCGGTGTTCGACGCCTTTGCGGAAGGGGGGGCAGGAAGGCTCGCCGCCTGGATCGTCCTTTCGGGCGACCTCAGCCAACTCGACCCTGTTCGCAATGCGGTAATCGGGCTGGTCGAAGCCATCCGCGAAAAACTTCACGCCACCGAGGACGATGCACGCGAACGCATAGGCCCCGCCGTTCTCTTCATCGCCCTCAGCGCATTCGGCGAGGCCCTGATCGGCCCTCCCCTTCGTGACATGCTCGGCCAGGACGATGACGCCAGCCGATCGGTCGTCGCCGGCCTGTTGCCGGCCTTCCTGTTGAAACCCGGCCATCATTCCTGACGAACGGCGGCGCGTCTCCGCCCGACATCGCACAAAAAGACCGAGCGTCCTTGCGGACGCCCGGCCAGTCTCAGGAACAGCGGTTGGGGTTTCCGCGCGTTCGCTCAGGGAACGATCGAGAACGAACCCGACAGGCTTCCGCTGAGGATCGTGCAGTTGCTCGGCGTGCCCGGGATGACTTCGTTGGAGAAGGTGATGGTTCCACCCGCCACATCGCCCACAACATCGCCCGCACAGCTGCCCAGGATCGATGTGGCGCCGATGCCGGTAATGGTCACCTGATCAAGAGCGGTCGCCGTCACGGTCCAAGGGAAATTCGATGGACGAATGAGGGCGCCGCAGAGAGGGCTAGAAGGCGGCGAGAAGGTCCCGCCAGTGATGGTGCCCACGCCGGCCGCATCGATGGAGACCGTGAAGGTTCCGGTACAGGTGAGCGTGGTGCTCTGTTGCAGCACCAGGGTGCCGCTGATCGTAACGACGCCCGGCGCCGGGCTCAGGTGCTGGGCAGCGGCGGGGGACGCGAGGCTCGCAGCCGCAAGGACCGCCGCCGACATGAGGGACAACGACTTAAACATCATAACCTCCCAATCTTTGAACCTCTGGTTGAGGCCACTGCATACATCCATGTCAGTAAGACGGAGTCAAGAATAATATTGTTATTTTTCAGATGGTTAATCTGATAAGACATGACTCCCCGCACGCCGGAGCGAGCGGGAAGCCACAGGGCCGCCAGACGACGACGAGGATTGCGATCAGAAGCTCTTTCTGACGCTGAAGGCGAAAAGACGAGGATCCAGGGTGAAGACGTTCGTCGTCAGCCCGGTGTCGTCGCTGTTGGTGAAGGCGTCGGTGATCGGCGTCTCGTCAAACAGGTTCTTGACGTAGAACTGCAATGTCAGGCCGTCGTCCGGCCGTTCGAGCGTCACCGAGACATTGACGTTGTCCCACGCCTCGAGACGATCATAGGTCGTGTTGAAGATTCGGGCGTAGCTGCTGTCCTGCCAGTAGTAGTCGCCGCGGAACGTCAGGTCCCAGCCGCCCAGGAAAAAGGTGTATTGCGCACCGATATTGGCGGTCCAGTTCGGCGAATTCGGTAACTCATGACCGCCCAGATCCGCCAGAATGCCCCTCCCCGCGTTCGGCGCCTCGGTCAAGGGATCGTAGGTGAAGCCGAACAGGGCATAGAGCGGCAGGATCGAGGGGAAGTTCGGATCGAACGTGCCTGTGCGCTGGGAACCCGCACAAAGTCCCTGAAGCCCGAAAATCTTCAGGCTCTCGTCCAGCGGCGAATTCAGGATCGACTCCACGTGGCGGGTTGGCGCCACGCAATTGGACGGCACCTGGACCCAGGGACGCAACACCGTCCATTCCGGATCGCCCTGCGTCCGGTTCATCACGTCGATGGAACCCTGACCGTCGCCGATGCGCGTGTTGAGATAGCCGACATTCGCATCCAGCCGGAAATTCGGCGTCGGACGAAACGCTGTCTCGAACTCCAGCCCCCAGACTCGCGCATCGAAGTTCTCGTTCAGGGAGATGCGATCGACGATCTGCGACACCTGATAGTCGGTGTAGTCATAGTAGAAGGCCGTGCCGTTGAGACGCAGTTTGCCGCCATACAGCGTATTCTTGGTTCCGATCTCGAAGGCGTTGACGTACTCCGGCCGGAAATCGCTGGCCAGCGGCTGGTACTGGATCACCGTAGGGTTGATATCGACGCGCGGAGGATTGGTGCCGCCGCCCTTGTAGCCCCGCGCATAGGAGGCATAGACCATGGTCTCGTCGGTGAAGGTCAAATCCGGCTTCCAGTCCAGCACCAGTCGGCCGGTAAGGGCCTCCCAGGACTGCTTGACGTCCGGCTGGGCCGGATAGCCCCGGTTGACATAACCGCCTGAACCCGCGCCGGGCGTCCCGTCCGGATTGGCCCCGAGAAGCAGTTGGCTGGGATAGGGAGTCGTGACCTTGCGGTCATCGGTATAGCGCAGACCGGCGGTCAGCCGCAGATTCGGCCGAAGATCCCAGTAGCCCTCACCGAACACCGCCCAGGAGCGAACGCCGACGACGTTCCGGCTGCGGAAATAGTTGTGTCCGTCTCCTGCCAGGTTCTCGATGGAGGTCGGATCGACATAGACGCACTCCTTAAAAGCTGGAGCGTTGGAGTCGCAATTTACCTTTCCACGCCCATCGGTCGCAAAATTGAGAACATCGTCGTTGTAGTAATATTCCGCTATCAAACTAAACAGATTGTTGAATACGTAATAGTTATCTTCGGTTTTGAAATCCAGATAGTTCGCTCCCAGGCTGAAGTTGAACGTCCCTTCCCAATCGGACTGAAGACGGAACTCCTGCGACCATTGCCGGTTGTCGGACTGACTAAGATCGACTGAAACCATGCGGTCGGAAGCGCCCAGTTGCGGGTCCGTATAAATTCCGCCCGGGGTCGCTTGAGACGCCGGTAAAGGCATTCCGGGAGCTATCTGTAGCGGTTGAGCTGAATCCGAGAATATCGGATTGCTGACGAACCGGTTGTAGTCCTGGGTCGAATAGTAACTATCCTTGGCGTAGGCCGTCTGGTAATAAAGCGTCAGACCATCGCTCAGTGCGAACTCCATGTTGAGCTGAACGACGTCGTTCTTGACCCGGAATATGGGATCATAGCTGGTGGCGATTTCTCTCAGGTCCCTCGATTGTGTCAGCCCTGCATAGGGGTCCACCCGATAATCGACGGCGTAAACCGCGCCGTTCGGATCTCCAATCGGTGCTCCAAGTCGGTCGCCGTAATATATCTGACCCGCCATGAACACGTGCCCGAACGCCCCGCCGTTCGGCGCGCCATAGGCGGCGTCGTCATAAAGCGATCCCGGCAGACAACCCTGGCTCAACCGGTTGCGCATAAAACCTTCCGGCACCGCCGTGCTTCCGGCCATCGTCGGCCCCGGATCGCGGGTGCAGAGCTGTTTGCCGGTGCGCGAGCGCTGGTCGTCCTCCTCGAAATGTTCCCAGATCAGATTTGTGCTGAAACGATCGTTCGGCTTCCAGGCGGCGGACAGGCGCGTGGACCACAGGTCCCGGTCGTTGACGTGGGTGTCGTTGAAGCTGTTGTAGTCGAAGCCGTCCCGCTGGGTGATCGAACCGGCGGCGCGGACCCAGAAGGTGTCGCTGACCGGCAGGTTGATCATGGCCTGCCCGCGCAACGTCCCGTAGTTCCCGACCTCCGCCTTGGCCATTCCCTCGAAATCAGGACCCGGCAGGTTCGGAATCATATTGACCACCCCGCCGGTGGCGTTGCGGCCATAGAGGGTGCCCTGCGGACCGCGCAGCACCTCGACCCGGCTCACGTCCAGGTATTCCTGTTCGAACAGGCGGTTGCGGATCAGCGGGGTGTTGTTGAAGCTGACGGCCACGGCAGGGTCGCTGCTGGCCGAAACGGCCTTCGTCCCGATCCCGCGGATCGAGAAGTTGTACATGCTGAAGTTGGCCTTGGAGAAGGTGACGTTCGGCACCGCGCGCATCAGTTCCGACCCACCCTCGATCTTCAGCGCATCCAGATTCTCGGCCGTAAACGCCGACAGCGCGATCGGCACGTCCTGCGCGGCCTCTTCGCGTTTCTGGGCGGTGACGATGATGTCGTCCACCGTCACCGGCGGAGCATCCGCAGCCTGAGCCAACGCCGATCCGGCGCCCATCATGAGCGCCCCCGCCGCCACGGTCGCAACCAGGCGCGCGCGCTTGCAGGCCAATGAAGCCATTCGTCCCTCCCAGACCCGTGCGACCTTTTTTCGACCGCGCCAGGCGCATGTTTCCTCCCCGCCGATGATGTCCGTACGATGAGGCGGGACCATCGACGGTTGCCGGGAACGAAGCCGTTATTCACGATGGTGTCAATACTTACTTACAGCCATGTTCGTTGTGATCGAGCGCTTGTTGTGGCTCGGCGACATGATCAGGAGGGTCGCGTCATGACCTGCGCGCCTACCTCATTCGGAAGCCTGAAAGACGCGTCAGACGAACCTGCTCAGCGTCGCGTTCTCACGCATCGATGGCGGCGGTATTCGACAAGGGATCAGGGCCGCCCAGGCGGCGCTGCATCAGATCGCAACAGGAAAGCATCACGAAAAAGACCCTCCGAAAGGCTTCGAAAGGTCTCTTCAGAATTCCATTTTAGCCGGATGCTTGCCAGCCATTTGGACGCGATCTTGAAAGTTCCGGAAAGGCCGAATCACTCCCACTCGATCGTGCCTGGCGGCTTCGACGTCACGTCGTAGACGACCCGGTTCACGCCGCGGACCTCGTTGATGATGCGGGTGGCGGTCTTGGCCAGGACGTCCCAGGGGAATTGGTAGAAGTCGGCGGTCATGCCGTCGGTGGAGGTCACCGCGCGCAGGGCCAGAACCTTTTCATAGGTGCGGGCGTCGCCCATGACGCCGACGGTCTTGACCGGCAGCAGGACGGCGAACGCCTGCCAGATGTCGTCGTACAGGCCCGCCTTGCGGATTTCGTCCAGATAGATGGCGTCCGCGTCCTGCAGGGTGGCGACCGCGTCCGGCGTGATCTCGCCGGGGATGCGGATGGCCAGGCCCGGTCCGGGGAACGGGTGGCGGCCGACGAAGGCGTCGGTCAGGCCCAGTTCGCGGCCCAAGGCGCGGACCTCGTCCTTGAACAGCTCGCGCAGCGGCTCGACCAGCTTCAGCTTCATATAGTCCGGCAGGCCGCCGACGTTGTGGTGACTCTTGATCACGGCGCTGGGGCCGCCCGAGGCCGAAACACTCTCGATCACGTCGGGATAGAGGGTGCCCTGGGCCAGGAATTCGGCGCCCTCGATCTTGTTCGCTTCGCGGTCAAAAATCTCGATGAAGACGCGGCCGATGGCCTTGCGCTTGGTCTCGGGGTCGGAAATCCCGGCCAGTTCACCGAGGAATTCCTTCGACGCATCAACGTGCACCAGCGGGATATTGTAATGCTCGCGGAACAGGGTCGTGACCTGCTTGGCCTCGTCCTTCCTCAACAGGCCGGTGTCGACGAAGACGCAGGTCAGCTGGTCGCCGATAGCTTCGTGGATCAGCACGGCGGCGACGGAAGAATCCACGCCGCCCGACAGGCCGCAGATCACCTTGGCCGAGCCGACCTGTTCGCGGATTTTGGCGATCTGCTCGTCGCGATAGGCGGCCATGGTCCAGTCGCCGGTCAGGCCCGCGACGCCATGGGTGAAGTTCTTCAGGATGGTCGCGCCGCGCGGGGTGTGCATCACCTCGGGGTGGAACTGCACGCCGTAGATCCTGCGGGCGTCGTCGCCGATGGCGGCGAAGGGCGCGCCGGGCGAGGTGGCGATGACCTTGAAACCTTCCGGGATGGCGACGACGCGGTCGCCGTGGCTCATCCACACCGGCTCGCTGGTCCCTGCCCCGCCGATGCCGGCGAACAGGGGGCTGTCGGCCTGGATGGCGATCTCGGCGCGACCGAACTCGCGGTGATGGCCCGCCTCGACCTTGCCGCCCAGTTCGGCGCAGATCAGCTGCTCGCCATAGCAGATGCCCAGGATCGGCACGCCCGCCTCGAACAGGGCGTGATCGGCGCGCGGGCTGTCGGCCTCGGTGGTGGAGTTGGGGCCGCCCGACAGGATGATGGCCTGGGGCGACATGGCCTTCAGCGCCGCGCCTGCCTTGTCGAACGGATGGATTTCGCAATAGACGTTGGCCTCGCGCAGGCGCCGCGCGATCAGCTGCGTCACCTGGCTGCCGAAATCGACGATGAGGACCTTCTGGTGGTCTTTGGGTGCGGTCATGGCGTGATCGAATCCGGGGCGGGACGTTGCGCGGGGTCTTGGCCGGGTAAGGCCGGGATTTCAAGAGCGGCGAGGCCGTCGGCCTCAAGCACGGCGATCAGCCGATCCAGCGCGGCGGCCAGGTTTTCATCGACGTGATGCAGGGTGGAGGTCCAGTCCTCCAGCGCCTTCAGTTCGGCGCGGCCGTCCGATACGCCGCGAAGCGCGATCAGCGGCACGCCGAACGTCTGGGCGGCGCGGACCAGGGCCCAGGTCTCCATGTCCACCATTTCGGCGCCGATAGCATCATAGGCGGCGCCGGAGACGACATTTCCGCCGGTCGACAGGGTCGCGGTCGGCGCGCCGGGTATGGGGCAAGGCAGGGCGAGGACCGCGGGCTGGTCCAGCAGAGGCGTCACGCCTTTGGGAAAGCCCAGGGCGCTGGCGTCCATGTCGCGATAGGCGACCGACGAGGCCTGATAGACGGCGGCGTGCTCCAGCACCCGCGATCCGCACGAACCCAGCGACACGATCAGGTCCGGCAGATCGCCCGCGGCTTCCAGCCGGGCCAGGGCGGCGGTCAGGGCGATGGCCGCCTCGACCGGGCCGATCCCGGTCATCAGCGGCCGGATGCGGGCCTGAAGGCAGGCGCCGTATTCGGCCGGAGCCGCCATGAGGCACAGGACCGAGACGTCACCGTATCGTTCCAGGCGTCCAGCACTCACGCCGTGCGCTCGTAGATGGCGGCGAAGAAGCCGTCCGTGTCGGCCGACGCCGGCGACAGCCGTAGCCGTGCGCCCCTGCCCAGTTCGGCGAACTTCACGCGCGCCGCGTCGGTCAGGAATCCTCCCCCGTTTACGGGGGAGGGGGACCGCCCAGCGGTGGAGGGGGCGGACGCCGCACCATCGGAAATGGGGTCGCCCCCTCCACCACGCTGCGCGTGGTCCCCCTCCCCCGCTACGCGGTGGAGGATCTGAACGGGCGTGAACTCGGGATGGGCGGCCTCGAAGGCGTCGGTGCTGGCCTCGTTCTCGCGCGCCAGCATGGAGCAGGTGACATAGACCAGACGCCCGCCCGGTTTCACCAGCTTGGCCGCTTGGCCCAGGATGCGGACCTGCAGGGCGTGCAGCTTCTCGACCTCTTCCGCCGTCAGGCGCCAGGCGTCTTCCGGGCGACGCCGCCATGTGCCGGAACCCGAACAGGGCGCATCGACGAAGACCAGGTCCGCCTGGCCGTTCAGGTCTTCCAGGCCGCCGCCGTTCTGGCCGATCAGCACCAGGTCCGCCTCGACGCTCGCGCGTTGCAGGCGAGGGCGGATGTTCTCCAGACGCTTGTTCACGACATCGGAGGCGACCAGCTTGCCCTGGCCGCTCATGGCCTGAGCCAGACCCAGGGTCTTGCCGCCGCCGCCGGCGCAGTAATCCACGACCGTCATGCCGGGTTCGGCGCCCGCCAGCCAGCAGACGACCTGACTGCCTTCGTCCTGAATCTCGAACTTGCCGGCCTTGAAGCCTTCCAGCGCCTGGATGTTGGGCGGCGGCTCCGAAGGCAGGCGCAGGCCCCATTCGGACCAGGGCGTGCGCGAAACCTCCAGACCGGCGTCGCGCAGTTCGGTCTCGACCTCGTCCACCATGGCGACGGCGCCGTTGACGCGCAGGTCGATGGGCGCGCGCGGCGCCATCAGGGCGTGGGCCTCCTCGGCCCAGCGGTCGCCGAAGGTCGCCTTGAAATCCTCGACCACGAACTCGGGCAGACCAGCGGCGACCCAGCCGGGCAGTTCGCCCTGCCCTGCCGTGATCCGGCTGCGTTCCTGCTTCGACAGCGGGCGCGGGCCGTATCCGTCGCCGGAATGCAGGGCCTCGATCTCTTCCAGCGGCAGGCCGTCCAGGGCGTGCAGCGAGCCGATGACCAGGGCGCGGCCGTCCTCGCGCCCGCCCATGATCCACGACAGCCGGCCGCGCGCGCGCAGCACCTTGTAGACCCGGTCGGCGATGGCGCGGCGGTCCTTGGACCCGGCGTAGCGGTTGGCGGTCCCCCAGGCTTTCAGGACGGCCTCGGCCGGTTGGCGGCCCTGGGCGATGGAGTCCAGGACGGAGGCGGCGGCGGCGAGACGGGCGGCTGGGGTCACTCTAGGCTTTCAGCAGGAACAGGGAGGCGATGACCATGACCAGTCCCGCAAGCGAGATCAGCCAGACCAGCGACCGGACATAGGGCACGCCAAGGGCGTAGAGCGGCACATAGACCACGCGCGCCCAGAAATAGAGCGCCGTCCCCCACAGGGTCAGGGCGCCGGCCGCGCCGATCACATGGGCGATCAGCACCGCGCCGATGAACAGCGGCAGGGTCTCGAACAGATTGGCCTGGGCGCGCTCGAGCCGGCCCGTCAGCGGTCTTGTCGCCGTCGGCGTGGTGTCCCGCGGCCCTGCGTTCCACCTGGAGCCGAACTCGACCGTCCGCGCCCCCGCCGGCAGGAAGACCTGCACCAGCGCCAGGACCAGCGTCAGGGCCAGATAGGTCAGTTCGGTCGTCATATGGCTCCCTTCGCTCCTCTAACCGTCATCCTAGGCCTTGTGCCTAGGATCCAGAAACATCGATGCCTGAAGATCGAAACAGGCGATCCGACACCGGGAGTCTGGATCCTCGCCACAAGGGCGAAGATGACGGACAGAGCTAACCCTGTCTGTAGTTCGGCGCCTCGCGCGTGATCATCACGTCGTGGACGTGGCTTTCCCTGAGGCCCGCGCCGGTGATGCGCACGAAGCGGGCGCGGTTCTGGAAGTCCTTGATGTCGGCGCCGCCGACATAGCCCATCGAGGCGCGCAAGCCGCCGACCAACTGGTGCAGGACCGGACTGATCGGACCCTTGTAAGGCGTCTGACCCTCGATGCCTTCCGGCACCAGCTTCTCGGACGAGACTTCCTTCTGGAAGTAGCGGTCGGCCGATCCGCGCGCCATGGCGCCGACCGAACCCATGCCGCGATACGACTTGTAGGACCGGCCCTGGTACAGGAAGACCTCGCCGGGGCTTTCGTCGGTTCCGGCGAACATCGAGCCCATCATGGCCACCGATGCGCCCGCCGCGATAGCCTTGGCCAGGTCGCCTGAATATTTGATCCCGCCGTCGGCGATGACCGGGGCGCCGCTGTCGCGCGCCGCCCGCGCCGCGTCCATCACCGCCGTCAGTTGCGGCACGCCAACGCCCGCGACGATGCGGGTGGTGCAGATGCTGCCCGGCCCGATGCCGACCTTCACCGCATCGGCGCCCGCGTCGATCAGGGCGCGCGTCGCGTCATAGGTGGCGACATTGCCGGCGATGATCTGGATGCGGTTCGACTCGCGCTTGATGCGCTCCACCACCGCCGCGACGGACGACGAGTGACCGTGGGCGGTGTCGATCACCACGACGTCGGCGCCGGCTTCCGCCAGGGCCATGGCCCGCTCATAGCCCGCGTCACCCACCGTGGAAGCCGCGCCGACCAGCAGGCGGCCCTGGTCGTCCTTGGCCGCATGGGGGAAGGCCTGGGCCTTCTCGATGTCCTTCATGGTGATCAGGCCGACAGCCCGGTAATCCTCGTCCACCACGATGACGCGTTCGATCTTGCGGGTGCGCAACAGTTCGCGCGCCTCTTCGCGGCTGGCCCCTTCGCGCACGGTGATCAGGTCGCCTGTGGTCATCAGCGAGGCGGCCGTGACGTTCAGGTCGGACTCGAACCGCATGTCGCGGTGGGTCAGCATGCCGACCAGCTTGCCGGTGCCGGGATCGACGACGGGGAAGCCGGTGATCTTCTTGGCGGCGACGATCTGGCGGACCTCGCCCAGCGTCGTCTGGGGTCCGACCGTGACCGGGTTGACCACCATCCCGCTTTCATAGCGTTTGACGGCGCGGACCTGATCGGCCTGCTCCTCGATGGTCATGTTCCGGTGCAGGACGCCCAGGCCGCCGGACTGGGCCATGGCGATCGCCAGGCGGCTTTCGGTCACCGTGTCCATCGCGGACGACAGCAGCGGGATGTTCAATTTGATGTCGCGCGTCAGCTGGGTCGAGACATCGACTTCGGCCGGCATGAACTCGGACGCGCCGGGTTCCAGCAAAACATCGTCGAAGGTTAGGCCTTCGCGTATCTCCATGGGGAGTCTCCGTTTTGCGGGCCGCGTATAACGGGATGCGGGGGGGCGCCGCAAGGGCCGTGCCGCACATCTTGCGCCTTTCGCGATCACGCTTGGCGCCGGACGCCGAAACTGCGCCCCGCCCGGTCTCTCCGGCTTCAGGCCTTCCAGTCGATCTCGGCGCCGTGCGGCTGGCAGATCGCCAGTCGTCGCGTCTCGCCGCCCGGCCAGATCGTCAGGTCCAGGGCGGGCCGGCGGTCCACCTCGTCGGATGTCGCCTCGAAACTGAGCCAGGCCAGCGGCGCGTCTTGGGTCGCGCGTTCGCCGACCCTGGCCATCTGGGCGCGAATGCGCGCCTGCCCCTCCGCCGGGAAATACTGATAGGCGATGGTGTGCATGACCACGCGGCACACGCCCGGCTCAGGCGCCGGGTCCAGGGCGGCTTCCAGCCAGTCCGCCGCGTCGGCTTGCGCGATCGGCGCCGGATCGACCGCCGCCAGGTCCAGCGCCGCTTCCAGCCGCGCCAGCCGCGCCCGCTGGTCGGCCCAGACATAGGCGCTCAGCCGTTCGCGCGTCGCCGGATCGCGCACGTCCAGCGGATTGCGGTCCACGGCGGCGCGGCGGAGCACCGAGACCGGGGCGTCGGGCGGCGACCGTCCGGTCCAGGCCGGTTCCAGACGCACCGGCGACCCCGCCGCGCCCGCCTCCGTCTCGCCCAGGCGGAAGGCATAGCGGTCCAGCACCGTGTTCAACCCGGCGCTGGCGCCCAGTTCATAGAGGGCGAACGGCAGGCCGAACCGGTCCGCCAGCACCAGCAGCCCTGCCATCAGCGCCGCCGAACGCCCGACCTCGTTGGTCTGCGGCGGCCCGTCCAGCCAATGCTGGAGAAAGGCCACCTGTTCCTCCAGCGCCCGCGATACGACCGTCCAAAGTCCGTCGTCGTCCGGCGCCGTCCCCGGTGGATAGACCGCCGACAGCGCCTCATCCCGCCCGGATCGCGCCAGGGCGTGCAGCCCGCCCATCAGCCGCAACGGCAGGGCGTCGCCCTGGTGCGCGGGAACGCCCGGCCATGCCAGCACGCGTCGGCAGATCTCGCCCCGGTCCGTCAGCCGCTCTCCGACCAGTTGGCACAGACGGCCGGTGAAGGAGGCGCCCGCCTTGCCGCAGATCGCCGCCTGGTCCAGGAACGCCTGCCGGACCCGCGCCGCGCTCATCGCTTGTTCAGCGCCACCAGGAAGACCTCGGCGCTGTCCTTTCGGCTGGAGGCCGGTTTGACGTATTTTACCGTCTCGAACTCTTCGCGCAGCCGCGTCAGCACCCCGCCGGCGTCGCCGCCCTGGAAGTTCTTGGACACGAAATTCCCGCCGGGCCGCAGGGTGCGGATGGCGAAGTCGGCGGCGATCTCGATCAGGGCGATGATCTTCAGGTGGTCGGTCTGGCGATGGCCCACCGTATTGTGCGCCATGTCGGACAGCACCAGATCGGGCGGCCCGCCGATGGCGTCGATCAGCTGCTGGTCCACGCCCGGATGGGTGAAGTCGGCCTGGAGCAGGGTCGCGCCCGGGATCGGCTCGATCATCAACAGGTCCACGCCCGCGACCGCCCCCGCGCCGCGATCCAGCGCCACCTGCACCCAGCCGCCGGGCGCCGCGCCGAGGTCGATGACGCGTGATCCGCGCCTGATCAGCCGGAATCTGTCGTCGATCTCGATCAGCTTGAAGGCCGCGCGCGAGCGCCAGCCCTCGGCCCGCGCCTTTTCCGACCACTTGTCCGACAGCTGGCGCTTGATCCACTGCTGGCTGGACATCGACTTGGTGTCGGCCGTCTTCATCTTGGCGCCCATGCCCCGCCCGGCGACTGTGCCGCCCGTGGGCGGACGCACCATTCGTCTGCGTTCTGCGGGCTTTTCGTCTTCGCTCATCGTTCCCACATAGCCCCGACGGACGTTGCGGGCTATGTCCCGCCTCAAATCAACCCCCAAGAGGACGACCGAAATGGCCGACACCCTGACCTTCACCCTGGACACCGGCGACGGCGAAGCCCGCGACGTGGTCATCAAGCTGCGCCCCGACCTGGCGCCCGGCCACGTGGAGCGCATCACCGAACTGGCCCAGGAAGGCTTCTATGACGGCGTGGTCTTCCACCGCGTCATCCCCGGCTTCATGGCCCAGGGCGGCGACCCGACCGGCACCGGCACCTCGGGCTCCAACAAGCCGAACCTGAAGCAGGAGTTCTCGGCGGAACCGCACGTGCGCGGCGTCTGCTCCATGGCCCGCACCTCGGACCCGAACAGCGCCAATTCGCAGTTCTTCATCGTCTTCGACGACGCCACCTTCCTGGACCGCCAGTACACCGTCTGGGGCCAGGTCGAATCCGGCATGGAACACGTCGACGCCCTCCCCAAGGGCGAGCCGCCGCGCAACCCGGGCAAGATCGTCAAGGCGACGGTCAACTAAAACAACCTTGACGTTTTCCGACGATCCTTTTCAGTTGTCACGCTGGAGGGATCGTCGGGGGACGCGCCGTTGCGAATTCTGCTCGTCATCGAGCCGTCTGGCGGCGGGTCCGGCCGCCACGTCATTGACCTGGCCGGCGCCCTGATCCGCCAGGGTTTCGCGGTCACGCTGATCTATTCTCCCCTTCGCGCCGAACCTGGATTCGAAGCCGAGGCCGCCGCCCTGCCCTTCGAGGCGCTGGAGCGTCTGCCGATGCGGCGCGGCGTCGGCCCCTGGGACCTTGGCGCCCTTTGCGCGCTGGTTCGTCTCATCCGTCGCCTGGGGCCGTTCGACATCGTTCACGGCCATAGCGCCAAGGCCGGCGGCCTGATCCGATTGGTCCGCGTGGGCGGCGCCGCGCAGATCTATACGCCGCACGCCCTGCCGATGATGGGGCCGATCAATGCCCGAGCCGTGGTCGCGGGCGTCATGGAATGGTTGCTGGCGCGCTGGGCGCGCGCCGCCATCGTCGCCGTTTCGGACGAAGAGGCGGCGCTGGCGCGGCGCTGGCGCCTGTCCCGCGCGCGGTTGCACGTCGTCCCCAATGGCCTGGCGGCCGCGCCTTATCGCAATCGACAGGCGGCGCGGCTGGCGCTCGACCTGCCCGAGGATGCTCGGGTGATCGGCTTTGTCGGAAGGTTTCGCCCGCAAAAGGACCCGATCCGTTTCGCCCGCGCGGTGCGTCTGGCACGCGCACTGGACCCGCGCGTTATCGGCGTGATGATCGGCGATGGCGACCTGACCCCTGCTGTGCGGGCCGCCGGCGGCGAGGCCCTGGTCCTGACCGGCGCGTGCGAGGCCGGGCCGCTGATGGCCGCTTTCGACCTATTCGCCATGACCAGCCGGTACGAGGCCGGCGCCTACGCCATGATCGAGGCGGCGACGCTGGGCCTGCCGGTCGTGACCACGGCGGTCGGCGGGGCCGAGGCTCTGAGGCGCGCGGGTGCGGCTATCGATATTCTGCCGTCCGACGCCGCGCCCGACCGCCTGGCCCGCGCGATGCTGGCCGCGCTCGAACGCCCCGGTGCGCCCGCGCCCCTTTCGGAAACCTTCTGGTCGGCTGCCCGTATGGCGGCAGACACGGTTCAAGTCTATCGCCACGCGCTGGCCCGGCGACGTTCGGGTGGCTGAGCCGATCCTCATCAACGGCCGTTTCCTGACCCAGCCGGTCAGCGGGGTGCAACGCTATGCACGCGAAATCCTCCACGCCCTCGATCAGCGTCCCGACGCCGCCGAACGCTATCGGCTGGTCGCGCCGCCCGGCGCCGACCATCCTGAGCTGACCAGGATTCCCGTCCTGACCGTGGGCCAGGGGGGCGGTCATGTCTGGGAGCAGACGGCGCTGGCCTGGGCGGCGCGAAAAGGACGACTGCTCTCGCTTTGCGGGTCGGGCCCGGTGACGCACGACCGACAGGTGGTCGTCATTCACGACGCCGCCGTGTTCCGCAGGCCCGAACATTTCCACGCCGGTTACGCCGCCTTCCATCGCGCGCTGGGACGACGGCTGGCGGCGCGCGCGAAGCTGGCGACGGTCTCGGCCTTTTCCCGCGACGAGCTGGCCGATGTCCTGCGCCTTCGGCCCGACGCCATCGCCGTCGCACCAAATGGCGCGGACCATGTCGAGAGGATCGCGCCCGACGCGTCCATCATCGCCCGCCTGGGGCTGTCGGGCCGGCCCTATTTCGTCGCTTTAGGCAACCTGACGCCCAACAAGAATATCGGCGTCATGGTTCGCGCCCTGGCCCGGCTGTCGGACCCTGACCTGCGCCTCGTCCTGATCGGCGCACATGCGTCCATCTTCGGACGGGCGGCCGAGGCGATCGATCCCCGCATCATCCTGGCCGGACGACGCAGCGACGCGGAGGCGAAGGCGCTGCTGCGAGGGGCGCGCGCCCTGCTGTTCGCCAGCCTGTACGAGGGTTTCGGCGTGCCGCCGCTGGAAGCCTTCGCCAACGACTGTCCGGTCATCGCATCGGACATCCCGGCGGTGCACGAGGTCTGCGCCGACGCCGCCCTCCATTTCGATCCAACCGACGACGCCGCCCTGGCTGGTCACATGCGCGCCGTCCTGCATGGGTCCGACCCTGCGCGGCGCGGCGCTGGACGGGCGCGAGTCGCGGCCTATCGCTGGGCGCGTTCGGCGGAAATCCTGGACGCCCTGGCGGCCAGCACGTCGCGGTAGATGTTCATATAGGCGCTGGCGATGGCGGCTTCGCTCCATGTCGGCGCGTGCGGCGTCATCGCCCCGAACCGCCATTCGGCCGGCGCCTGGATCGCCCGCTGCATGGCCTGGGCCAGAGCGGCCACGTCGCCCGGCTCGACCAGAACCGATTGCCGCGCGTCGGCCGTCGCCTCGGGCAGACCGCCGATCCGCGACGCGATGACGGCGCGTCCGTGCGCCGCCGCCTCGACCACGACCCGCCCGAACGGCTCGGCCCAGATCGCCGGCGCCACGACCACATCGACGTCGCGATAGAAGTCCGGGGCCTCGACCTGCCCCAGCCATGCGATGCGCGGATCGGGAAAGGACCGCCTCAGCCGGTCGACATAGGCGGCGTCCCCTCTTCCTCCGATCCGCAGCCGCCAGTTCCCCTTCAATCGCGTCGTCGCCGACAGCAGGACTTCGACACCCTTCGCCGGCTCTATTCGCCCCAGAAATCCGAAGGTCATGGCGGGGTCGTCCGCCAGCGGGGGTCGCGGCGCGACCCGCGCCGCGCCCGCCGCATTGCCGATGATCGACGATGGAACTCCCGAGAAATAATCGCGGTCGAGATGCGCCTTCAGCAATGGCGTGGTGATGGCCGCCACATGATCCACCGCCGCTGACGCCGACCGCTTGCCCCAGGTCAACAGCACGCAACTGCCGCAGCGCCGCTCGCACCGGGCCGACGGCCGGAACATCGACGCGCGCGCACACAGCATCGAATAATCCCGCAGGGTCTGGACCAGGGGCAGCCCCTTGCGTCGCGCAATCCGAAAGACGGATTGCGAAAAGCCCGTCATCAGATGAGCGTGGATGACATCGGGGCCTTCCCACTCGACCGCCTCGGCCACAGCGCCATCCATCAGGCCCCCGACCGCCTCGACCCCATGCCAGATCGCGCGCCGAACAGTCCCTCGTTTGGCGCCGTCGAACGGCCAGTAGAGATTTCGCAGCGGCAAACGACGGACACGGATTCCATCGACCAACTCCCTGACGACCGCTTCTCCTTCGTGCAGCGCCAGCACCGACACGTCCGTTCCGGCCTCGACCAGGCCGCGCGCCAGCTGCGCCACGCTGCGCTCCGCGCCGCCGATGTCCTGAGGCGGATAGAGGCTGTTGACCAACAGCACCTTCACGGCGCCAGCGGCCTTCGCCAGGCGACCGCGGCGACCAGGCAGATCAGGAAGACGAACCCCGCCCCCTGCGCCAGATCCTCGACGAACATCATGCCCAGCAGATAGACCGACTGCGGCGTCAGGGCGTCCAGCCGCGACGCCGACAACAGGTGCAATCCCAGGACAAGACCGGCGAACGCCAGCCCCGTCGTGCGGGCCATGAACAGGTAGCCGTTATGGCTGACCGACTGGGCGCGAAACGTCCCCATCTCCTCCGCCGTCGTCCAGCCGACGCCCAGGGGATGGGCCAGAACGAAATCGGCCGTTCGCCGCCAGGTCGCCATCCGACCCGCGACATTGTCTTCCAATCGCACGACGTCGAAGCGGGCGGAAAACCGATCGACGCTCCGATCCGTCGGCGCGTTCTGCAACCAGATCGCCACGACCGCGAGGCAGCAGACGGCGAGGACCCAGCCCATCGGCCTGAACGGCTCGCGCCATCGCCATCCGACGCCGATGCGGGCCAGACCCGCCATGCCCGTCGCGACCAGTCCGCCCCGCGACAGGGTGGCCAGAAAGGCGACCGTCACGACGCCGACGCCCGTCGCCATCAGAACCAGCCCCGCTCGCCGCCGGCCGATCAGCAGCAGGGCGGACGGCGCCGCCAGACCCATCATGGCCATGGCCGCATTGGGATGTTCTGCCAAGGTCGTCAGCCTTGCATGGGCGGCGACCGACGAAGCCGCTGCGCGCGGCGACGCCAGGCCCACGGCCTCCAACCCCGCCCGCCCGATCAACGACAACAGGCCATAGGTCGCCAGATGGCAGACCGCGCCCACCAGGATCGCGGCGAAGAACAGCCGTCTCCGCCGGGCGTCCCTCAGGATCAGAGCGCCCACCGCAGGCGCGACCAGAACGCCAGCCATCCAGCGAAACCAGAAGGCGACATCGGACCCATCGAGACCCTGATCGGGCCCCATCATCTGCAGCAGCAGCGTCACTGTCAGGACAAGGACGGCGACCGGCCCGGCCGCACGCCCGATCGCCCCCATCCGCCCCCATTCGACCAGAACCAGCGGCAAGCCGACCAGCAGGGCCAGATCCCCCAGGCGCGGCGCGCTGGTCTGTCCGGGCGCGAGAAACACCGGAAAGGTCACGCCCAGTCCGAGCAGCACCAATCCGACCCGCTGACAGGCCGCACGGATGTCGGCCAGCCGAACGCCGCCTCGCCCCGGCGCGGTCAGGACGGCGCGCAATGTTCGACCTGCGGGTTGAAGCGGAGGCCGTCCGCCACGCCTGCGGCCAGCAGGCTCGCCTTGCGCCACCGGCCGCCCGCCGCCAGCCGGGCCGCGGTCCGCAGGCGCGACAGGGCGTAACGCAGCGCCGAGCGCTCGCCCTCGTGCCGCCGTTTCGCCAGGATGACATTGCGGGTCAGGCGGCGGTGCAGCCGTTCGCGCGCCGGGTCGGCTTCGCTTTCGATGCTCAGCCACCCAGGCGAAGCCCGGACGTGGACGACATGGCTGGCGGCGACCAACCAGCCGGGGCGTTCCGCTGACAGACGCAGCGTATATTCGGTGTCGTCGCCCCAGACGAACATCGGCGTCAACGGAAGGCCATACTGCGCCACCGCGTCCCGCGTCACCAGCAGGGAAACGAAGGTCGCCTGGCGCACGGGGACCAGCCCCCTCTCCAGCCGCTCGGGCCAGGCCGAATACCCCAGACCGTTCTGGCGCAAGTCGATCTCGGGCGTATTGGTCAGCCCCCCGTCCGGCGTGCGGACGCGGGAGCATAGAAAGTTCGGAACGACGCCCTCTTCGGCCAGCGCCTCTTCCGCCTTCAGCAGGGCCTCCAGCGCGTCGGGCGCGGGAAGGACATCGTCGTCCATCAGCCAGATCCGGTCCGCGCCCGCCGCCATCGCCGCGCGAATTCCGGCGTTGAAGCCGCCCGCCCCGCCGGTGTTGACGGGCATCCGGATCACCGTCGCCTGCCCCGACCAGGCGTCAGCCAGCATGTCCGCCGTGCCGTCGTCGCTGGCGTTGTCGACGACCAGCAGGCCGTCGCAAGGCCGGGTCTGCGCCAACAGATGCGCCAGGCACTGCTCCAGCAGGGCGCGCCTGTTCCAGGTCACTACGACCGCCCACACCAAGCCGCTCATGCGGCGGCCTTCAGAATGGCCGGCGCCAGCGACTTCTCGACCAGACTCAGCGCCCGGCCGACCGCCTGGTCCATATTGTAGTATCGATAGTCCGCCAGCCGCCCGGCGAACCACGTCTTGCCCTGAAGCGAAGCCGCCATCGCGCGATACTGGGCGGCCAGCGCTCGCGTCGTCGGGCTGGGGATCGGATAATAGGGTTCGTTGATCCCGGCCTCGTAGGGGATCGGATATTCCGTCACCGTCGCCGTGGTCGCCCCCCGCTCGCCCGTCAGGTGGCGGAAGTCGGTCACGCGAGTGAAATCGAACTCGTTGGGATAGTTGATCGTGCCGACGGGCTGTCCCTGTTCGGCGTCCTCCACCCTGTGTTCGAACCGCACGCTGCGATAGGGCAAGGTTCCCGCGGAACGCCCGAAATATTCATCCAGCGCGCCGCAATAGACCATGCGGTCGAACTGGCGCTGCGGAACTTGGCCCAGGTCCGTGTTCAGCGACACGTGGATGTTCGGATGGTCCAGCAGCCGCTGGAACAGGGCGGCGTAGCCATCGCGCGGCATGGCCTGATAGCGGTCGGCGAAATAACGATCGTCACGGCTGACGATCACCGGAACCCGGGCCGTCACGGCGGGGTCAAGCGCGTCGGGCGCAACGCCCCAGTGTTTGGTGGTGTAGTTCAGGAACACCCGCTCGAACACATAGTCCGCCAGGAAGGCCACGTCCGCATCGCCTGCGGATCGCCTCAGATCGTCGATGGTCGGGCGCGCGCCGAAGCCGAACGTCGCGATCAGCCGCTCGGTCAGCCGTTCCGCCATGGCGCGGGGAAACAGCAGCCCTATCGAAGCCAGGTTGAAAGGCAGTGGCGCGAACTGTCCGTCCACATGCGCCCGAACCCGATGGAAATAGGGCCGCCATTCGGTGAACTGGCTCAGATAGGCGAAGATCCGCGCGCTGTTGGTGTGGAAGACGTGGGGGCCATGGGGATGGATCAGATGCCCCGCTTCGTCGCGCCGATCGTGGGCGTTGCCGCCGACGTGGTCGCGGCGATCGATCACCAGCACGCGTTGGTCCAGGTTGCGGGCCAATTGTTCAGCGACCACCGCCCCAGTGAACCCGGCCCCGACGATCAGCCAGTCATACCGCCGAGACATTGCGTCTCCTCGTCATCGGAAACAGGGCGCGCCAATGCACCCTGAGACAGGCCAGACAGGCGACGACCACCACCGCCTCGCCGACGACACGCGCCACGGCCATGCCCGCCGCGCCCAGCGCCGGCGCCAGCAGGAAGGCCGGCCCCAGGGTCGCGATGCAGCCCGTCCCGACCACCAGGGCGAACCGCCGATCCATTCTCAACGGCGTCATCAGTTGCAGCCCCAGCACCTGGCTGACCGCGACCAGCGGCAGCGACAGGACCAGCAGGCGCAGGACGCCGGTCGCCGGCGCGAACGCCTCGCCGAACACCAGGCGGATCAGGAGGGGCGCAGCCAGATGGAGGACGACCGCCGCCGCCAGAAGGGCGACCGGCAAGACCATCAACGACCAGCGTGCGGTGCGGAACGCCAGCCCCCTATCGTGAACCAGAAGACCGGCGATGCGCGGCGCGATCAGCCCCGCCAGCGGACGCATCAGGGACGACACGGCCCCCACGATCCGGTCGGCGACGCCATACAGCGCCGCCTGCACAGGCCCCGCCAGCGCGCCCACGATGAAGACGCCCGCCCCGGTATAGGCCACGATCACCGCGCGGCTGACCAGCAGCGGCGCGCCCTCGACCAGCCCCCGCCGAACCCGATCGAAGGTCGGCGCGGCCGGTCTTTGCCGCCGCACCATCAGTCCTATGCCGGCGCCGACGCCGATCCAGAGACCCACGGTCTGCACCGCCAGGATCGAAGCCACGCCAAGGCCGGGCAGGGCCAGGATCGCCGCCGTCGCCGCCAGGGTCGCCCCCACCTCCAGCACGGCGGCCGGCGCCGGATCGCGCACGCCCTGGAAGAACCACAACACGCTGGCCCCCTGCCCCACGCCCAAAAGGATCGCCATCGCCACGGCGCCGCTCGCGTCATGCAGGACGGGATTCAACGCCGCCGCGCCCAGGCCCAGCAGACCGCCGGGCAGGATCAGCAGCCCTCGCATCGCCAGCACTTGGCCGACGACGGCGGCCTTGTCCCGGTCCGATCGTGCGATGTCGCGGGGTCCCGAGATCGAGACGCCGTAGTCGACCACCACCGACACGATTAGGGCCAGCGCGATGGCCGCCACATACAGCCCCAGCCCATCGACGCCCAGTCGCCGCGCCAGCGCCGGATAGAGCAGCAGCGGCGAGGCGTATCGGACCAGGTGCGCGACATAAAGCGCGGCCGCATCGGCGGCGCCCCGCATAGACAGCAACCGATGTCCGCCGTCCCCCAAAACCCGAGCCCCATAGATCAACCTGAGCGCGAGCTTAGACACGCCACCGAAACACGCAAGGCCGATGGTGGCCCGACACCCTGCGAGATTGCTCCGACAAGGCTTGCCTTCTAGGACAGGTCCCGACTAAGAGCGGTCGAAACCGCAATATTCATCAGACGGTGAAAAGGGAGAGCGATGGGAAAGATCTACGCCGACGTCACGTCCGCGCTGGACGGCCTGACCTTCGACGGCATGACGGTCATGTCCGGCGGTTTCGGCCTGTGCGGCATCCCTGAAAATCTGATCGCCGCCCTGCGCGATTCCGGCGTGAAGGGCCTGACGGTCATTTCCAACAATGCGGGCGTGGACGGCTTCGGCCTGGGCCAACTGCTCGGCACCCGTCAGATCGCCAAGATGATCTCGTCCTATGTCGGCGAGAACAAGGAGTTCGAGCGCCAGTATCTCGCCGGCGAACTGGAGCTGGAATTCAACCCGCAAGGCACCCTGGCCGAGCGCATTCGCGCGGGCGGCGCCGGCATCCCCGCCTTCTTCACCGCCACGGGCGTCGGCACCCTGGTCGCCGAGGGCAAGGAGGTGCGGAACTTCAATGGCCGCGACTATGTCATGGAGACCGGCCTGGTCGCCGACCTGTCGATCGTCAAGGCGTGGAAGGCCGACGAGCGCGGCAATCTGGTGTTCCGCAGGACCGCCCGCAACTTCAACCCGATGATGGCCACCGCCGGCAAGGTCACGGTTGTCGAGGTGGAGGAGATCGTCCCCGTCGGCTCGCTGGACCCCGATCACATCCACACGCCGGGGGTCTATGTCGACCGTCTGGTCCAGACCGTGTCCGAAAAGCGCATCGAACAGCGCACTGTCCGCCAGAGGGAGTCCATCTGATGGCCCGCACCCGCGAACAACTGGCCGAGCGCGCCGCCAAGGAACTGCAGGACGGCTTCTACGTGAACCTGGGCATCGGCATTCCGACCCTGGTGGCCAACTACATCCCTGAGGGCATGACCGTGACGCTGCAGAGCGAGAACGGCATGCTGGGCATGGGCCCTTTCCCCTATGAGGGCGACGAGGACCCCGACCTGATCAACGCCGGCAAGCAGACGATCACTGAAATTCCCGAGAGCAGCTATTTCTCCTCGGCCGACAGCTTTGCCATGATCCGGGGCGGACACATCAACCTGTCGATCCTGGGCGCGATGGAAGTGGCCGAAAACGGCGACATCGCCAACTGGATGATCCCCGGCAAGCTAGTGAAGGGCATGGGCGGCGCCATGGACCTGGTCGCGGGCGTCAAGCGCGTGGTCGTGGTCATGGAGCACGCCAACAAGCACGGCCAGTCCAAGGTGCTGAAGTCCTGCACCCTGCCGCTTACCGGCACGGGCGTGGTCAGCCGCATCATCACCGACCTGGCGACATTCGACGTCAAGCCTGACGGATCGGGCCTGGAGCTTATCGAACTGGCCGACGGCGTCGCGCTGGACGAGGTCGCCGCCAAGACCGAGGCGGCCTATTCGGTCGCGCCCGGCCTGCAATAGTCCTCAGCTCGCCGACTGGACCGTCCAGTCGGCGATTTGCGTATTGATGTCGCGCGTCGCCGTGTCGAAGGCGGCGACGATGGCCGACACCCGGTTCTCGCCGGCCGGCTGGGTCACGGTGAAGATGCGCTCGACCGAACGGGGCTGGATCGCCTGCCCTGCGCCGGTCCCACGCTCGGGCGGCGTCAGACGCAGTTGCGCCCTGGCCGTGACGACCACGTCGGGCGCCGCGCCCGGCGCCGCATAGCGCGCTTCGAACGTCGTCACCGACACCTGCAACACCACCGGCGCCGCGCCCGGCTCGCGACGGTCCAGCAGGCGGATGCGGTCCGCGCGCTGGGCGAAGGCGGCCTTCAGGCTGTCGTCGAACAGGGTCGCAGCGGGCGAAACCCAGCGCGCGCCGCCGATGTAGGCGGCCTCGGTCCCCGTCACGCCCAGGATGCGCTCGTCGCCGCTCGCCGCCGGGAAGTCGATACGCCGCACCGAAACCGCGACGGGCGCGGGCGTGTCGGTAGAGGTGAAAGGCGCCTCCATCGGAAGGCCGAACCGATACATCTGCACCGGCGGCGGCGTCTTCAGGATCGAACACCCGGACAGGGCCGCGACCACGCCGACGACGGCGCCCAGTTGGAGACTACGACGAAGGATCACGGCTGCACCTCCAGCTCTTTGGATTGGGGACGCCCGATGAAGTCGCGCGGGCTGGAGCGGACGTCGTCGATCAGGGATTGCAGCGAACGGGTCGCGTCCTGCAGCTCCTCGATCGTGCCGCTCAGACGCGGAAGGCTGGTGGACGTAAAGTCTCCCAGCGGCTGTTCCAGCCCGCTGATCGACCGGTTGGCCGAGGCGATGGCCGTGCGGGCCTCCGCCGTCGCCTGGTTGATGTTGGCGATGGCCTGGCGGCCGTCCGTATTGATGATCTGGCGCGTGTCCACGGCCAGGGCCTGGTATTCCTTGACCGCGGCGTTGGCGCTGGTCACCGCCTCTTCCAGCTGCTGGAAGATGGCCTTGCGGGCCTCGAGCTCGGTCGTCAGGGCCTCGACGTTCTTCACGCTGGTCGAGAAGCTGCGGATGTTGTCGTCGGACATGACGCGGTTGATCCGGTTCAGGGCGTCCACCGTCTGGGCCAGCACGGTGCCGGACCCGCTCAATAGTTCGGCGATCGGCGACGGCTGGCTTTGCAGCACCGGCACGACGTTGTCGGGATACTGATCCTTCAGCAGGGCGCTGTTGGGCGAGCCGGCGGTGATCTGGATGTAGTTCAGGCCCGTGATGCCCTGCGGCTCCAGCTGAGCGCGCGAGGTCACGCGCACCGGCGTCGTGCCGTCCACCCGCACCCGCGCGATGACCTGGTCGCCGCGCTTGGTGTCGATATGCAGGTCGGTCACCTCGCCGACGCGGATGCCGTTGAAATGCACTTCGCCGCCTTCCGACAGCCCGTTGACCGGCCCGTAGAAGACGATGTCGTACAGGTCGTAGTCGCTGTTGAACTGCAACCGGGCCAGCCAGATGGTGAACACCGCCAGCGCCGCCAACAGGGCGATGGTGGCGATGCCGACCGCCGCGTAATGTGCGTCTCGTTCCATGTTCGGCTCTCCTCAGGCCGCGCTCTTGGTGGCTGCGCGACCGCGCGGCCCCAGGAAATATTCCTTGATCCACGGATGGTCGGAGCGCTCCAGCTCCTGCACCGTGGCCTTTTCCACCACCCGCTTGTCCGCCAGCACCGCCACCTTGTCGCAGATGGCGTACAGCGTATCGAGGTCGTGGGTGATCATGAAGACGGACAGGCCCAGGTCGTCCGCCAACTGACGGATCAACTCGTCGAACGCGGCCGCGCCTATGGGGTCCAGTCCCGCGGTCGGTTCGTCCAGGAAGACCAGTTCCGGGTCCAGCGCCAGCGCCCGCGCCAGGCCTGCCCGCTTCTTCATCCCGCCCGACAGTTCGGCCGGCTTCAGATAGTGGTGCTCGGGCTTCAGCCCGACCATGGCGATCTTCAGTTCGGCCAGTTCATAGATCACCGAATTGGGCAGTTTCGTATGTTCGACCAAGGGCGAAGCCACGTTCTCGAGCACGCTCAGCGAAGAGAACAGCGCCCCCTGCTGGAACAGGATGCCGGTGCGCTTTTCGATGTCGGCCGCCTCGGCGTCCGTCAGGGTGGCGCGGTCGTAACCCAGCACCTTGACGCTGCCGCCTTCGGGTTCCTTCAGGCCGATGATGGTGTTCAACAGCACCGTCTTGCCCGCGCCCGATCCGCCGACCACGCCCAGCACTTCGCCGCGCATCAGGTCCAGGTCCAGGTTCTCGTGGATGGTGCGGTCGCCGAACTGGCTCAGCAGGCCGCGCACCTCGATCAGCTTTTCCGGCTCGGCCGATGTCGTCGCCGCATCGGTCATATGTTCAGCTCCAGGAAGACCAGGGCGAACACGGCGTCCAGCAGGATGATGGCGAAGATCGCCTGAACCACCGCCGATGTGACGCGCCGACCCAGGCTTTCGACATCGCCCGCGACCGACATGCCCTGGCGGCAGCCGATGGCGGCGATCACCAGGGCGAAGACCGGCGCCTTCACCAGTCCCACCATCATGTGCTGCGCCATGGAGCCGTCCTCCACCAGTCGCTGGAAGAAGAAGGCCGGGCCCAGGTTCAGCGACGTCCAGCAGACCACCAGGCCGCCCATCAGCCCGCCGATCATGCCCAGGAAGGTGAGCAGCGGCAGCATCAGCACCAGGGCCGCCAGACGCGGCACCACCAGCGCCTGGAAAGGATTGACGCCCATCACCTGCATGGCGTCGACCTCCTGGTTCATGCGCATCGAACCGATCTCGGCGGCGAAGGCCGAGGCCGACCGCCCCGCCAGCAGCACCGCCGCGATCACCACCGCGAACTCGCGGAACATGGCCACGCCGATCAACTGGACCGCGAACACCTGGGCGCCGAAGTCGGTCAGCAAATCCACGCCGATGAAGGCCACCACCGCCCCGATGAAGAAGTTGGTGATCATGACGATCGGGATGGCGTCCAGACCGGAGCGTTCGGCCTGGCTGAACCAGGCGGGCCAGCGGATGGCGCCGGGATGTTTGGCCGCCTCGAACACGGCGGCCATCAGCCGTCCCAGGAAGGCCAGCGACAGCACGGCCTCGCCCCAGAAGTCATAGACGCCGCGCCCGACCTTGGCGAACCCGCGGGTGAAGGCGTCGGGGCGTTTGGGCGCCGGCGCGCTCTTGCGTTCCAGCACCTCGATCATCTGGTAGATGCGTCCGGCTTCGGGCCGCTCCTTCCAGGCGCCCTTGGGCAGTCGCCCGCTGGACGCCTGAACCAGGGCCAGGGCGCCCGCGGTGTCGAAACGGCCCAGGTCCGTGGTGTCGATGCTGTTGATGGTGCGGCCGTCCAGATCGCGGCCCAGGTCGCGCGGCAGCTTGCCAAGCGCCGTCGTCGTCCAGTCGCCGGTCAGGCGCAGCTTGGCCGCTCCGTCGCCGGCGTCCACGATTTCATATTGAGCCTGGCTCATTTGGCCCCGGACAGCGAAACAGAGGTTGGGACGGACATCGGCGCCTCCCCGAAAGACGTCGGACAGAGCGCAGAACAGCCCCCTCGGCTAATGCGCATGCGCGCAAGCCTAGTCAACGCGCGATGACTTTCGTCCGGCGATTTCATCGCACACTGTGTCGAGACTGCGTCCCCCATCCGACCCTCAAACCGCCACGCTGGCGTTGAGCACAAACGCGGTCGGGCGAATTTCGTTCTCGGATCAGGCCATTCGCCGCCGAACAGCGATCAGGTCGTCAAGAAAGGCCCGCCGCGCCTCGGCCTTTGCGGCCGCGTCCGGCAAACGCAGCAGATAGGAGGGATGGACCGTCAGCATGGCGGTCGAACCGTCCTCCAGCGGCGTCGCCGTGCGGCGCTCCTTCGTGACGGCGGGTTTCCGGCCCAGGATCGCCAATCCCGCCGTGGCGCCCAGAGCCAGGACGACCTTGGGCCGGACCAGCCGGCGTTCCGCATCCAGCCACCAACGGCACGCCTGAACCTCGCCCGCGTTCGGCGTCTTGTGCAGCCGTCGCTTGCCGCGCGGCTCATGTTTGAAGTGCTTCACCGCATTGGTCAGATAGACGTCGGACCGATCAATGCCCGCCTCCGCCAGGGCCGCGTCCAGCACCTGGCCGGCGGGGCCGACGAAGGGTCTGCCCGCCAAGTCTTCCTGATCGCCCGGCTGTTCGCCGACGATCATCAGACGCGCCGCCTTCGGCCCCTCCCCGCACACCCCCTGGGTCGCGTCTCGATACAGGGGGCAACGCCGACAGGCCTGAACGCCCTTTTCGACATCCGCCAGACTGTTCGGCGTCTCGCCTTGATCGGGGCGCGCGGCGTGACGATCAGGCGCGACCGCGCGGCTGAAGCGCGCATTGGGCGTGGGGGCGGGCGTGGCGACCATGGCGTCCAATCGAACCTGCGCGGATGCGATCAGTTCCGGGATCAGCGCCGCCTCGGGCAGATTCTTCCAGTAAGCCTTGGCCATCTCCCCCTGCATGGTCTTCACCTTCAGGCGCGCGGGGTTGAAGGTGGAGGCGTAGTAGGTTCTCCAGCAATCCTCGATCTCGTCTTCGGCCGGCGCCATGTCGCGTGTCGCGGGCGGACCGAACCGAAGCGTCTCGCCGTCCCACACGGCGCTGCCGTCCGGCGTCAGGATCGACCAGCGCATGGTGGTGAAGCGCCGCTGGAAAAAAGGCGCGGTCTTCTCCAGCACCCGATGCGCCGGTTCGAACCAGGCGACCCAGGCCTCGCCCCGGTCGTCGTGGACCTGCCGAAAGCGCACGAAGGCCTTCATCTTGTGGGCGGCGCGGCTGACGTTCTTGGCGCGCTCGCGCGCATCGGCCACATCCCGGTCGGAGATGACCTTCATCAGGTCCGGCTCGTCCCGCAGCCGCCACAACAGCCGATAGAGCAGATTGAACCGATCCGCCGACCGATGCAGGACCACTTCGCGCGCCAGAACGACGAAGGCGGCGGGAACGGCGATGTCCTTTGTCCGCCCATCGCCGTGAAAATGAGGGGACGGCAGGGTGTCGAACAACCCGTCCTGCTCCGCAGAGCCCTGGACCACGAACCGCGCCGCCGCGGGCTCGACATTCGCCAGTCGAAACGCCCGCGCACCTTGGCGCCAGCCGTCAAAATCCGTTTCGGACGCCAGCATCGCCGCCATCAGAACAAGCTCAACTGTTCGGGCGCGCAGTCGATCACCCTGGCGCGCAGGTCCGCCGCATCCGTCAATCCACCCGGCGTCCAGTCCAGCGTCGTGATGAAGGGCCGCATCTTGGCGACGGACCGCGTCAGACGCCCAACGTCCTCCAGCCTCAGCGTGCGATACCGCCTGACCGACACGATCCGGTCGACCGCCTTCACTCCCAGCCCCGGCACCCGCAGCAGCATCTCGCGCGGCGCCCGGTTCACATCGACGGGAAACTGTTCGCGCCTGTTCAGCGCCCAGGCCAGCTTGGGATCGACCGCCAAATCCAGCATGCCACCCGTCGCCCCGTCGCCGATCTCGGGGGCGGAAAACCCGTAGAATCGCATCAGCCAGTCGGCCTGATACAGCCGGTGCTCCCGCATCAGGGGCGGCTTCGACAGCGGCAGGATCGAACTGGAGTCGGGGATGGGGCTGAAGGCCGAATAATAGACCCGCCGCAACCCATAGCCGCCGTAGAGGGATGCGCTCCGGTCCAGGATTTCCGTGTCCGGCGCGCCGTCGGCCCCCACGATCAGTTGGGTGCTCTGGCCGCCCGGCGCGAACTTCGGCGGCTTGATCCGGTCGCGCTTCGAGGGCCTGGCCGCCTCCACGCCCAGCCGCACCTGCCCCATCGCCTTTTTGATGACGCCGACATCCTTTTGCGGCGCCAGTCTGGCCAAGGCTTCGTCGCGGGGCAGTTCGATATTGGCCGACAGCCGGTCGGCGTACAGCCCGGCCATCTCCACCAGTTTCGGATCGGCCTCCGGGATCAGTTTCAGGTGGATGTAGCCCCGGAAATCATGGACTTCCCGCAGGGTCTTGGCGACCAGGACCAGCTGCTCCATCGTATAGTCGCTGGATCGGATCACGCCCGACGACAGGAACAGCCCCTCGATATAGTTCCGCCGGTAGAAGTTCAGCGTCAGGTCCACGACCTCGTCCGCGCCGAACCGCGCCCGCTCCACGTTCGACGACACGCGGTTGATGCAATAGGCGCAGTCGTAGATGCAGAAGTTGGTCAGCAGGATCTTCAGCAGGGAGACGCAGCGTCCGTCCGGCGTATAGGCGTGACAGATGCCCATCCCTTCCGTCGAGCCGATGCCCTTGCCGCCGACGGAATCCCTTTTCGACGTGCCGGACGAGGAGCAGGACGCGTCGTATTTGGCCGCATCCGCCAGAATCGACAGTTTTTTCCTGAGATCGAGTTGCGCCATTTGTTCTTGATACGTTCCAGAAACGCATCAGGTCCAGCTGAGCCGCAATCATTTCCGCCGTGCGCGCCCGTGGCGGCGAAAACCTATCGCAGAAGATCGAGCAGCGACGTGCTTCTTAGGGAGTTGACGATCTGCGCCGAGGCCTGGATCGCCACCTGCGCCAGCTGGAGGTCCGTGATCGCCTGGGCGGGATCATAGCCGGTCTTGTCCTGCATCATCTTCGTCAGCGCCGTCTTCTGCCCTTCGTGAGCGTCCAGCGCGGCGTCGACATGGTTCTGCAACAGGCCGTTCTTGGCCGTCTGGTTGGTCAGGTCGGCGTTGGCCTTGTCCAACTGGCCCAACTGAGCCTTCAGAAAGGCGGTGACGTCCGCGTCCGGCAGCCCCGTCAACGAGCCAGGCCCGGCGGGCGTGTAGGTGACGCCGTCGATGACCACGGGCGACCCGTTCTGGAAGGCCTGGAAGTTGCGGAACACCTCGGTCAGGGCGCCGCCGACTTCATCGGCCAGAAAGCCGGTTTCCAGCGTCGTATTCTCGTCGATGCGCGACTTCTGCTTCAGCGTATCGTTGGCGAAGGTCGACGCCGTGGAGGGCGCCGCGGCCAGATCCGCCATGGTCCTGGCCGTCGCGGGCGCCGTGTCCCCCTGTCCGCCGGCGAACAGATAAGACCCCTGATGCTCCGCGTTCAGGCCCCCGACGACCGTCTGATAATGAAGGCCCAGTTCGGTCATCAGATTGTCGATCCGGCCGGCCGCCAGCGAGTTGGCGATGGCCTCGCGCGCGCCGCTTCCGCCCTCATAGATGCGGGTCAGGGCCATATCCTGCGCGCTCAGGCGGGCGGCGACGGTTTCGCCGGTCGAGATGAAGCCATCCAGCCGCGCCTGGGTCGAGGTCAGGCTGGTCAGGGATTCGGCGCCTCGGCCATAGCCGGACATGTCGGTGGCGATCTTCTCGCTGGCGATCCGTTCCTGCGCCTGTTCCGCGCGGCTCTGGGCGCTCATCAGGTCAAGAAGCGCGGAATGATAGTTTCCGAAGGTGGCGACGCGCGTCATTTCAGGATCCCGATCAGAACGTCGTACATGTCCTTGCTCGCCTGGATCAGGCGGGCCGAGGCGTTATAGGCCTGCTGGAAGGTGGTCATATTGACCAGTTCCTCGTCCATGTTCACCCCTTCCGCCGAGGTGCGGCGGCTTTCGGCCTCGCGCGCCAGGGCGGTGGCGGTTTCGCTGCGGCTCTTGGCGGCGGACGCCTTGCCGCCGATCTCGCCGGCGAAGTCGGCCGCATAGGACGACAGGGTCTTGATCCCGCCCGCATTGCCCCCGGCTGAGCCAAACGCCACACTGCGCTTGCCCACATCGCCCAGCAGCAGGCCGCCGCGACCATCGTTCTTGCTCAACGCCGGCGCGCCCGCCGCCGCTGAAAGGTTCAGTTGGGCCAGGGCCAGCTTGCCGGGATCCTGCTGAATATCGCTGCGCACCGTATAGGCGCCGGCCCGCGTCGCGCCCGTTCCGCCCAGGCCGAACAGCTGCGACATCGACAGGCCGGAAGGGTCCTGGGTCGTGCCGTCCTTGACCACCGTCATCGTCGGGCCGCCGGCGGTGTAGGACTTGAAGGTCAACGCGCCCGCGCCGTCCAGGCTGAAGGCGCCGTAACGGCCGACCCCGGTGATGGGATCGTTCAGCGCGGTCAGAAGCTCGCCCATCGTTCCGGTCCCCGCCGGCACGGTGACGGTGATGTCGCGCAGTCTCGAACCGGTTTCCCCGTTGAAGCGGAACGTCAGGCTCTCACCCGCATCGAAGCCGTGCTGCGACGCCAGGGTCAGGCCGGTCTCATAGAAGGTCGGCGTCGTGGTGGTGACCAGGTCGTTCAGCCCGAACCAGTGCGAGAACCCGCGCCCGCCCTTGTCGCTGGGCGTCGTCGCGTCGTCGGCGATGGCGACGCCGTTCCCGCCCGCGCCGTCCAGCCTCAGCGCCCCGTCTGCAAAGCTGGCCGTCGCCGCGCCGCCCAACTGGGCGTTCAGCACGCTGAGGAAGTTCGAAGGGTCGGCCGGGGCGCCGTTGATGGTCATCGTCGCGCCCGAAAAGACGATTTCGGCCGAGGCCTGGATCACGCCTGCGCTGTCCACCGCCGTGATCGTGGTCTTGCCGGTGAAGCCCGCCAGGGCGTTCTCCAGTGACTGGCCGGTGTTGCGGCCGTTCAGCGTGGTCGGGGCCGGCACGCTGCTGTTGGCGTTGTGGGCGCGGTTTAGTTCGTCGGCCAGTTTGGCCGTCAGTTCTCCCAGTCGCTCGGCCGCCGCCGGCGCCTCGGTGTCGCGCAGCTCGATCAGTCCCCTGATCTGGCCCGACGACACCCCGTCCAGCAGAGGCCAGCGCGTCCCGCTGGGCTCGGTGATCATGATGTCCTGAAAGACCGTCGTGGCGCCCACCGTCCCGGCCGCCTGGTACGACACGGTCGCGGCCCCCTCGCCCACCAGGGTCATGCCGTTTCCGGTTCGCAGCGTCACCCCGCCGTTCGAGCGGGCCTCGACCTTGACGTCCATATATTGGGACAGCTGGTTGATCAGATTCAGCTGGGCGTTCTGGGCGCCGGTGACATCCTGGTTGGTCACCGTGCCCGAGGCGATGGTCTTGTTCAGCTTGTCGATCTGTTCCAGCAGCGGATTGATCGTCTCGATGGCGCTCTGCAGACGCCCGTCGGCCTCCTGCCGGACGGACTGGATCTGGTCGGCGATGCTCGCCGCTTCGTTGAACAACGCCTGGGTCTTGTAGATGGTGTCCTGGCGCGCCGCCGAGGATGTCGGGCTTTCGGCCATGGCCGCATAGCTGGCGAACAGCTTGTCGATCTGGGCGAAGAAACTGCTGTCGCTGCTGGGGTCGCCGAACTGCGTCTGGATCTGGTCGAACAGCTCATAGCGCACGGTCTGGCGCGCGGCGTCCGCGCTGGCGCTCAGCCCGGCCGCCTGAAGGAAGCGATCCGTCGCCAGGCGCACCCGCGTCACGTCCACGCCGGCGCCATAGCCGTTCGTCACGGCCGCCGACTGATCGGCGATCTTGCGCACATAGCCGGGGGTGTTGACGTTGGCGATGTTGTCGGACGTGACCCGCAACTGCGCCTGGGCGGTCTGCAGGCCCGAGGTCGCGATGTTCATGATCGAATTCAGCGACATCAGCGCATCTCCCGCCTGGCGCCCGGCAAGCCCTGCCCTGCCGCGCGCAATTCTTGCCCGGCCACGCCGCCTGGCCGCCCCGCCAGAGCGTTGAATTCATACAAGATCGCTGAAGGAACAGCCGTCATGGTCAGCACCCGGCGCAAGCCTCGCGCCAACTGAGCCAGCCCGCTCGCTCGGGAAATTCCGGAGCCGGGCAAAAAGTGGCGATTGCGCGGCAATAATCGCCATGACCAGCCTATATCGCCCAAGGCATAGGCGACCTTCCACCTGTTTTTGCTCGCCTTTTTTCGTGGCCCAAGGCTTGCGAGCCGCTCGCCGAATAGTTCAGGCGCAGCAGGCGCCGCCCATCGCCAGAAAGCAGCCTGCGCTCAAATGCCGCCCGCCTCCGCCCTGTTCGCGCCCATCGTTTCGGCCCCCGCCGGAACGACCCTGGCTGCGCCCGGCGTGCAGGGCCCGGATGCGGCGCTGTTTTCCAGCAAGGTCGCCGACGTTCTCCAGATAGCCGCCGACACCGAGATCCACGGCCGCCGGTCCGACTACCGCCAGATCGCCTTCTTCACAGCTGTTCAGGTCCAGGCCGACAGCCCTCAAGCCAAAAACGCTGAGGCCGAAAGCCCCAAGACCAAAAGCCCCCTGGCCGACATAAACCTGCAACCGACAGCGCCCGCCGATCCGCAACCGGCCGCGTCCGCCGAAGCGGCCGACGTCGCACTTGAAGAGACGGTCGCCGACGACGGATCAGACCTTCCGACCTCCGCCGAGGCCCCTCTCCGCGAGAATCCGCCGGTAGTCTCGGTCGCGCCTGTCTTCATGCCCGCCCCGCCCCCGATCATCGCCCCTGTCTCCCAGGAGGCGCCGGCCGCCAAGGGCGCCGCTGCCCCTTCGCCCGCCCCCGCGATCCATGCCGCCAACGAGTCCGGCGAGACGCCGGCAGTCCCCGCCGCCGACGGGTCCGGGAAGGTTCCGGCTACGGAGAAGCCGGCGATTTCCATCGCCCCTCACGTCGCCCCGCCCGCCGATCTCCTGGCGGCCACGATGGATGCGCCTGTCGGCGCCGTCCCTCAGCCCGAGGCCGCCTCACCCTCGCCGTCGGCAGAGGTTGGCTCCGAGGCTACGACCGCAGTCCACGCCGAGGCTGCGCCGCTGAAGACTGACGATGCGCTGCTGAAGGCCGAGGCCAGCGTCGAGGCTGCACCGCCGAAGACCGCGCCCGCGCCGTCCGCGCAAACTTCCACCGCCGCCGTTCAGCCCGCACCGCCCGCGCCGCCGGCGGATATCGCTGAGCATCCCGCTGTTCAGTCCGCATCGCCGGAAGCGACCGCAAAGGATGCGCCCACGGCTACGGTCGCGATCGCGCCCAAATCCACCCCCGACGCGGCGCCCGCTCAGGACGCCGCGTCGGGGGTTCAACGTCTCGCCGAAACCGTCGCGGCGGTCGCCAAGGTCGATCCCGCCAAGATCGAGGTGAAGGTCTCCCGCCCCCAACCGATCAAGGCGTCCATCGACCTCGCCTCGCCGGCGCCGCTGGTGGTCCCCGCGACCGACGACCGCGACGCCGCACCGACCCCTGTCGGGACACAGCCCCCCGCGACGGACGCCCCCAGCGGCGCCCCGCTCTTCACGTCCCCGCTCAAGCCTGCGCCGCACAACGACCAGCCGCCTCTGCGCAATGCGGCGATCAGGGACGGCGAGAAATCCGAGGACAGGCCTTCCGACGGCTCGAAGGCGCTGACCGCCGAAGCGCCGCCGTCGGCCGCCAAGGTCAATGCGCCCGTCACGCCGCAGCCCGAAACTGCCGCGCCGGCGCCTGACGCGCCGCCCGCCGTCTCGCCCACGACCTCGCCCGCCGTCGCGCATCCCGTGGAGGCGCAGCAGATCCAGCAGCATGCGGTCGTCGATCGCAATCTGGGCCTCTCCACCCTGTCGCACGCCACCATCGAAACGACGGCCCAGATCGCCGCCCAGATCGCGCGCAAGCTGGACGGCCGCTCGACCCGGTTCGACATGGTGCTGACGCCCGAGGACCTGGGCCGGGTCGATGTCAGCCTTGAGATCGACACCGACGGCCAACTGGCCGCCCGTCTGGCCTTCGACAATCCCGCCGCCGCCGCCGACCTGCGCGGGCGCGCCGACGAACTGCGTCGCCAGCTTCAGGACGCCGGTTTCCAGGTCTCCAGCGATGCGCTGGACTTCAGCCATCGCGATCCGTCCGCAGGCGGCGGCGCCTTCGAGCGCCAGCAGCAACGCAACGCTCTGTTCAGCGGCGGCTCGCGGCTCGCGCTCCAGGCCGACGCCCTTCCCATTCCGGCGCCCGGCGCCTGGACCAATCTTTCCCAGACGCCTGACCGCGTCGATGTGAGGGTCTGACCCCATGGTCGCCGCCGTATCCACCGACAACGCCGCAGGCCGCATCAACAGCGGCTCCACCATGCTGGCCTCGAACTTCGAGACCTTCCTGATGCTGCTGACCACGCAGATGAAGAACCAGGACCCCCTGTCGCCGCTCGATTCCAACGAGTTCACCGCCCAGCTGACGCAGATGGCGGGCGTCGAGCAGCAGTTGCTGACCAACGACCTCCTGACCAGCCTCTTGGCCGCTCAGTCGGCCGGTGGCCTGGACAACGCCTCCAACTACATCGGCAAGAGCGTCACCGCCGCCTGGACCGCGACCGAGTTCAAGGGCGGCAAGGCCGAATGGGCCTACGAACTGGCGAACGACGCCGAAAATGTCACCCTCCAGGTCGTCGACAGCAAGGGCGCGGTGGTCTGGGAAGGCCCGGCGCCGGACAAGACCTCCGGCATCCACGCCTTCACCTGGAACGGCCAGCTCAACGGCGGCGACAAGGCGGGTGACGGCGGCGTCTATACGCTGAAGGTCGCGGCCTCGGACGCCAACGGCGCCAAGGTCGACGCCCAGGCCCTGATCCAGGGCCGCGTCACCGGCGTCGAAATGTACCAAGGCGCGCCGTACCTGGTGATCGGCGACTCCATCCTTCCGCTCTCGACCGTGATCTCGCTCAATGAGATTCGGGCGCAGGCGGACGATAAACCCGGCGATACGGAGAATCCGGACGCCCCGACCGAGGAGGCGGCCGCATGATGCGCTCCGCCGCCTTCCCGATGACATCCACTTAGGAGCGTTCTTCCATGAGCCTCAACAGCGCCATGCAGGCCGGCGTGTCCGGCCTCGCCGCCAACTCCGCCGCCCTCGCCGCGATCTCGCAGAACATCGCGAACGTCAACACGGTGGGCTACAAGCGCACCGCCAGCGAATTCCAGACCCTGGTCAACAACCAGACCTCGTCGGGCGGCAGCTATTCCGCCGGCGGCGTCACCACCAACACCCGCTCCTTCATCAGCCAGGAAGGCCAGCTTCAACGCACCACCTCCAACACGGATCTGGCTATCGCTGGACAGGGCTTCTTCGTCACGACGACCCAGGCCGAGGGCGTGGCCTCGACCGACACTCGCCTTTTCACCCGCGCCGGCGCCTTCACCGTCGACAAGCAGGGCTATCTGAAGAACAGCGCCGGCCTGTATCTCCAGGGTTGGCCGGTGGATTCCAACGGCGACATCTCCACGGATCCTTCGGACCTGTCGCGCCTGCGTTCGATCAATATCGGCTCGGTCGGCGGCACCGCCGAACCGACGACCCGCGTCCAGATCAACGCCAACCTGCGCTCCAGCCAGGATCCTTCGGCGGCGGCCAGCGCCCAGACCTACAAGGGCGTCGAGGACACCACCAACACCGCCCATGACGTCTCGGTCCGCTACACCCGCACCGGCCCCGACGCCTATGACATCGTCATCAAGTCCGGCTCGCAAAGGATCGACGGATCGGCGACCTTCAACCCGACGACCGGCGCCCTGACAGGCCTGACCGTGACGGGCCAGAACTCCGGTACGGCGGCGCCCGTCGGCGGCCCGCCTCCCACCCAGATGCTGTTCACCCCGGATACGGGCGCGCCCTATACGATAAACTTGGCCGACATCGGCCTGGGAACCAATGCCACCGCCAAGTCCAAATACGACCCCGCCGTCAACTCGATGGCGATGTACAACGCCGACGACGACAACCCTGTCGGGGTTAAGCCCGACTTCAAGATGAACATCCCGGTGTCGGACTCCAAGGGCGGCCAGCGCAATCTGGAAATCCGCTTCCTGAAGAGCGACGAGCCCAACATCTGGTATGCGGAAATCGTCGCCGTTCCGGCCGGCGATGTCGTCACCGGCGCCCCCTATGTGAACGGCCAGGTCAAGACGGGCATGATCGCCTTCACTCCCTCCGGCCGACTGGATGTCGAGACCATGAAGAACTGGCCGGCGGGGACGGGCCTGTTCGACGACCCCACACAGGCCACGCTGGAGTTCGGGAAGTCGGACCCCAACAACATGACAATGGACCCCGGAGAAGTCGCCTGGGCCGAGGGCCTGGGCATCGCCGCCCAGTCCGTGACGCTGGACCTGAACACCTCGGCCGGCGGCCTCAGCCAGTTGAACACCGCATCCGTGGTGCAGTCGACGGTCACCAACGGCACGGCCTTCGGCAATCTGAGCGAGATCACCATCGACGAGAGCGGCTTCGTCACCGCCATCTTCGACAACGGCGTCATGCGCCGCATCGCCCAGGTCGCGATCGCCACCTTCCCCAGCCCCGACAGCCTGCGCGAAGTTTCCGGCAACGCCTACGCCGTCAGCCTGCAGAGCGGCACCTTTAACCTTAAGGCGGCGGGAACCGGCGGGGCGGGCACCATCGCGGCGCAACAGCTGGAGTCCTCCACCGTCGATCTATCGGCCGAATTCACCGGCCTGATCACCACCCAGAGAGCCTATTCCGCCTCGTCCAAGATCATCACGACGGCCGACGAAATGCTGGCCGAACTGATCAACATCAAACGCTGATCGGTGAGTAGGTAATCGTTAGTCTCAATGAATCGTCGCTCAAGCAAGGTTTACAGAGTCGTTCGGGGAGGGACGGATTTTATCCGTTCCTTCACCACGACGCTTAAAAGGCCCTTAGTCGGGATCGCCTACGTTCATCGCAGTACGGTGTTGGTGAAAGAGGCCTGAGCCATGTTGCAAGAGCGACGCCTTAACAGCAAAGGCGAACAATACGTGGTCGGACCCACTGGCACGCCCCTGACCCTGAACGATCTCCCGCCGTCCAACACGGACCGCTGGGTGATCCGCCGCAAGGCCGAGGTCGTCGCCGCCGTTCGCGGCGGTCTGCTGAGCCTGGACGACGCCCTGGCGAAGTATCGCCTGACGGCGGAAGAATTCCTTGCCTGGCAAAAGGCGATCGACAAATGGGGCATGCAGGGTCTTCGCACCACGCGGATCCAGAGCTACCGCTCCTGACGGGTTTCCCCCGAAAGACGGCCAGGGCCGCGTCCGGCGACGGATGCGGCCCTTTTCGTTTGGGACTTTTGTTCGGGGCCTCGAAATCGCGCCGGTTCAGCCCTAAATGGCGGCGATGAGCCTCGTGGAAGACCTTTGCCCCGTTCCCGTCATCGTCCGCACCGACATGGATGCGGCGGTCGAGAGCGCGCGGGCGGCGGTCGGCCTGCCGATCGGCGCGCGCGTGGTCGCGGCCATGTCGGGAGGCGTGGACTCCACCGTCGTCGCGGCCCTGCTGCACAAGGCCGGCTATGACGTCGTGGGCGTGACGCTGCAACTCTACGACCACGGCGCGGCGCTGAAGAAGAAGGGCGCCTGCTGCGCGGGCCAGGACATCCACGACGCGCGCCTGGCCGCCGAGATGATCGGCATCCCCCACTATGTGCTGGATTACGAAAGCCGGTTCCGCGACGCCGTCATCGACCAGTTCGCCGACAGCTATCTGAAGGGTCAGACGCCGGTCCCCTGCATCCGCTGCAATCAGACGGTCAAGTTCCGCGACCTGCTGGACGTCGCGCGCGACCTGGGCGCCGAGGCCATGGCCACGGGCCACTATGTCCGTCGCGCCGCCGTCGGCAATCGCTCGCAGATGAGGAAGGCGGTCGATCATTCGCGCGACCAGTCCTACTTCCTGTTCGCCACGACCCAGGACCAGCTCGACTATCTGCGCTTTCCCCTGGCCGATCTGGAAAAGCCCCAGGTGCGCGGCGTCGCGGCCGAACTGGGCCTGAAGATCGCCGCCAAGCCGGACAGCCAGGACATCTGTTTCGTGCCGTCCGGCGACTATCGCACCCTGATCGACCGCCTGCGCCCGCAAGGCCGCGAGGCCGGCGAGATCGTGCACATGGACGGGCGCGTCCTGGGGGCCCACGCCGGCATCACCGACTATACCATCGGCCAGCGCCGGGGCCTGAACGTCGCCGTGGGCGAACCCCTGTTCGTGACCCGGCTGGAGCCTGAAACCCGCCGCGTCGTCGTCGGCCCGCGCGAAGCCCTGCTGACCGCGTCCCTGACGCTGGAGGAAACCAACTGGCTGGGCGACGAGGCGACCATCGCCGAGGCCGCCGCCGCGAACATCCCCGTCCTGGCCCGTGTCCGCTCGACCCGCCAGCCCTCCCCCGCCCGCCTATCGCTGACCGACGGCGCCGTCTCGGTCGTCTTCGACCAGGGCGAGGAAGGCGTCGCCCCCGGCCAGGCCTGCGCCCTCTACGACCCGGCCGATCCCGACCGCGTTCTGGGCGGCGGTTTCATCCGTGATACGACGGCAGTCGCCGTCTGATCCCTCACCGTCAGGCCGCCGCGAACACCCTCAGCATATTGCCGTCCGGATCGCGCGCGACGAAGCCGCGACCGCACCCCATGTCCATCGGCGGCAGGACGATGCGTGCGCCCCGATCCCACCAATCGATGTGCAGTTCGTCCACCGAGGCGGCGGCCGCCATGCGGAACTCCACATCGCGCTCGCTCGGGGACGCCGGCTGGTGCGTCCGCCATAGGCTCAAGGTCCGGCCGGGCGCCAGAGCGAAGACGGCGTGGTCCGGCCCCGTCTCCAGAGGCGAGCGTCGCAGCAGACCGGCGTAGAAACGGGCGGCCGCCTCCGGATCGGCCACGCTCAGCGGAATGTCCTCGATCTCTGTCATGCGGCCCTCCTGTTTTCGACAGGAACAAAGCTAGACCGGGCCACTGCCAATTCCTGTCAGCAGTCGACGGGGCCATGCGATCTTTCGTGCGCCTCGCGCCAGGTCTTCAGCAGGGCTTGGCGGCGGGCCGGATAGCGCGCCTCCATCACCTCGGCCTCCACGATCCGGTCGGTGCGGAAACTGCGGAAATCCTGCCTCAGTTCGCACCAGGCGATCAGCAGCCGGACCCGGTCGAAGAAGGCCAGGGCGAAGGGCCAGACCACCCGTTCCGACGCCGTCCCCGCCTCGTCGCGATAACAAAGCCTTAGCCGCCGCTCGGTGCGGATCGCCTTCCTCAACACGCCTGGATCGACCACATCGACCGGAAACGGGGCGCCGGGCACGACCAGCAGGGCGGACGTGTCCATTTCGTCCCTCAGGTCCGGCGGCACGACCGCCGCGATCCGCGCCAGCGCCGCCAGGGCCGCGTCCCGCATCCGCGCGTCGGCCCGGTCCGCCACCCAGCGCGAACCCAGCACCAGCGCCTCGATCTCCTCGGGCGTGAACATCAGCGGCGGCAGCAGAAAGCCCGGCTTCAGCACATAGCCGACGCCCGGCTCCCCCTCGATCGTCGCGCCCTGGGCCTGCAGGCTGGCGATGTCGCGATACAGGGTCCGCAGCGACACGCCCATCTCCCCGGCCAGCGCCCGCCCGCTGACCGGCCGGCGATGCCGCCGCAGGACGTTCAGCAGGTCGAAGAGGCGTTCGGATCGGGACACGCCCCGACCCTAGCAGACCTGCTGCCAGAAAGCGGCAGCAGGAAACGCCGCCTTCTCCATTGGCCCTGACCGGAAATATACTATAGGGGAGTATCTCCATGGGACACGTCTCCGCCAACAGGACCAAGCTCCGCGCGCGGGTCCGCCGCATCGCCGGCCAGATCGCCGCCTTGGAAAGGGCCATCGACGCCGACGCCGATTGCGCCGCCGTGCTGCAACAGGCGGCCGCTGCGCGCGGCGCCCTGGGCGGCCTGGTCGAGGCTCTGATCTTGGATCACCTGGAGCACCATGTCGCCGCGCCGGGCCTGGACGAGGACGCCCGCCGTCGCGGCGCCGATGAACTGATCGCCATACTGGGACGCTACAAGTGACCGAAGCTCGCCTCCATGACCACGTCTTCCTGGGTGCGAACCACGACGACAACGCCCGTCGCACCCTGTGGGTCGTGGCCCTGACCGCCGCCATGATGTTCGCCGAGATCGTCGCCGGATACCTCACCGGCTCGATGGCCCTTTTGGCGGACGGCTTCCACATGGCCACCCACGCGGGGGCCCTGGGCGTCGCCGCGGCCGCCTACGCCTATGCCCGCCGACATGCTCATGATCCACGCTACAGTTTCGGAACGGGCAAGGTCGGGGATCTGGCCGGATTCGCCTCGGCCCTGGTCTTGGGCCTTGTCGCCCTTGGAATCGGCGTGGAGTCCGTGCGTCGCCTGCTGGAGCCGGCCAGCGTCGCCTTCGGCGAGGCGACCGTGGTCGCGGTCGCCGGCCTGATCGTCAACATCATCAGCGCCCTGCTGCTGTCGGGCGGCCATCATCACGGCCATCGCCACGAACATGGCCATGCCCACGACGGCCATCAGCACGGACACGGGCACGGGCACGATAATAATCTGCGTTCGGCCTATATGCATGTGCTGGCCGACGCCCTGACGTCGGTCCTGGCCATCGCCGCCCTGCTGTCGGGCCGCTTCCTGGGCTGGACCTGGCTGGACCCCGCCATGGGGATCGTCGGCGCCATTGTCATCGCCCGCTGGTCCTGGAGCCTGATGCGCGACACCGCCGCCGTCCTGCTGGACCGCACCGACGACCATGTCGCCGACGAAGTGCGCGAGGAGACCGAACGTCCCGGCGATGCGGCGATCACCGACCTGCACGTGTGGCGACTAGGTCCTGACGCCCATGCCGCCATCGTCAGCGTAACCGGCTCGGTCACGGTGGACTCGATTCTAGCGCGGCTGAAACCGGTTCACGAGTTGAAGCACGTCACCGTCGAGATCCGCTAAGGATCGGCTTTGAGATCAAGCCGCTTCTTTCGGCATCACGTCGCCGACCGTCGGGCGATTCTCGGCCCGCGTCAGCTTGATGTCGCGCGGCTTGACGATCTCGCCGCAGCAGCCGCAGGCGATGCGCGGCGTCAGGGTGTGGCCGCAGGTCTTGTGGATCATGTCGATACCGCTGTCGGCGTCCCCATAGACGTGCTTGTTCCCCCAGCCGTGCAGGGTCACCAGCACCCCGTACAGGTCCTTGCCCTTGGCCGTCAGGACGTATTCGTTGCGCGGCGGGCGTTCGGAATAGAGGCGCGGCTCCAGCACGCCGTGCTGCACCAGGCTCTTCAGCCGCGCGGCCAGGACGTTCCTCGCCACGCCCAGATTGTCCTGCCACTGTTCGAACCGGCTGACCCCGTTGAAGGCGTCGCGGATGACCAGCAATGTCCACGGATCGCCGATGACCTCGAGCGTGGCGGCGATGGAGCAGCTCTGGCGGCTGTAGTCGGCGGTGCGTCCCATGCACGGAAAGTGACCCCGCGTCAGCCTGTTGGCAAGAGGGTTGCCAATCGGAACGGAGTCAGTCAGTCTTGTTTGGCAACGGACTTGCGCGCCTCCCGGCCGCAATCCCTGTCCCTCGACTGGCGGAGGGCCGGCCACGCGACGCAGTTCGCGGGATCGGTCTTCCGTCTCTTCTTCGCCTGACGCAGGATCGCGCCATGACGACAGCCCCCACACTCGACGCCGCCCTCGCCTTTCGCACCGAAGACGACGGCGCCCTGTCCGCCGTGGTGACGGGCGACTTCTCCAATGGCCCCAGCGGCATGGAGCCCGAAAAGGGTTTCCCCTTCGGCGGCCTCCTGGCGGCCCTGTGCGCCCAGGGGATGCGGCAAGGCCTGGCCCTGACCGCGCCGTTGCGCACCCTGTCGGTGCAATATCTGTCGGCCGCCCGGTTCGGGGAGCCGCTGGCCTTTCGCCCCCGACTGCTGCGCGGCGGCCGCAATGTGCTTTACGCCGCCATCGAGGCCGACCAGGGCGGGCGCATGACCCACCACGCCACCGGGACCTACGGACTGGATGCGGCGGCGACGCCGGTCTCGCCCCTGGTCGCGCCCCCGCCGCCGTTGGACAGCCTGGACCCCGAGGCGCGCATCGGCGGCCCCATGGCCCCGCATTTCGCCCGCCACGTCGAATACCGCTTCGACGGCGGCCCCAACATCCTGGGCGGCAACGCCGGCAAGTCGGCGGTGGAGCGCACCTGGATGCGGATGGCGGACGGCCGCCCGCTGGACGAGGTCGGCCTGTGCTATCTGCTGGACGCCCTTTACCCGCCGGCCTGGACGCTGAGCCCGAACCCGGCGGCCATGACCACCGTGGACCTGCGCATCGACATCCTGGCCGATCCGACGCCACGGACAGCGCCCGACGGCTGGGGCTTCTTCGAGTTCAGGATGCTCGACCTGGATCGCGGCTGGACGGTGGACGAGGCGATCGCCTGGGGCGCGGACGGGACGCCGCTGGCGGTGTCGCGCCAGCGCCGCAAGCTGCTGCCGCAACGCGGCTGAGAGGGGATCGCCCGAAGTCAGCCTCCATTCACACCTATGTGCGACTATTCCAAATCCCCGGAGTCGTCCTCATGCGTCGTCGAAATCGCCTTATCGCCGTATCCCAAGTCGTCGTCCTTCTGGCGGGCGGTTCGATGCTTCAGGGCTGCGTCGTCGGCGCGGTGGTCGGCGGAACGGCCGCCGTCGTGGGCGGAACGGCCAAGGCCACGGGCGCGGTCGTCGGCGCCGGCGTGGACGCCATCACCACCTCGGACGAGGAAACCCGCGCCCGCCGCGAGCGCGAACAACGCGCCTGGGAACGCGAGCAGCGCCGCTGCGAACAACGCCAACGCCAGGGCAAGACCTGCTAGAGCATGATCGTTTCTGACGGAACCGCTTCGCGGTTCCGTCAGAAGCGTGAATCATGCTCTCGCTTCAATCTGGAGCCTGATTCACGGCATCGATGAAATCGCGAAGCGATTTCCTCTCAACCGATCAGGCTCTAAGGTCGCGCCATGACCCCCACCGTCCTGATCCCCGGCCTGGCCTGCACAGCGGAACTGTTCGCGCCCCAGACCCCGGCGCTGTGGACCCACGGTTCCGTCACGGTCGCTTCCACGCTGGAGGGCGAAACCATCGCCGCCATGGCCTCCGCCATCCTGCGCGACGCCCCGCCCCGTTTCGCGCTCGGCGGCCTATCGATGGGCGGCTATGTGGCGCTCGAGATCATGCGGCAGGCGCCGGATCGGATCGTCAAGCTGGCCTTGCTGGACACCGCCGCCCGCCCGGACACCGCCGACCAGTCGACCCAGCGCCGCGCCCTGGTCGCCCGCGCCGAGGCCGGCGAGCTGGAGGCCGTGCTGCGCCAGATCGCGCCCAATCTGCTGCATCCCGACCACCGCGACGACCGGACATTGATCGAGGCCCAGGTCCGCATGGGCCTGGCCGTCGGCCCCGCCGGTTTCGCCCGCCAGCAGACCGCGATCATCGGCCGGATCGATTCCCGCCCGCACCTGGCCGAGATCAGGGTTCCGACCCTGGTTCTTGTCGGCGACCGCGACCTTCTGACCCCGCCGGATCGTTCGCAGGAAATGGCCGCCGCCATCCCCGGCGCCCGCCTGGTCGTCATCCCCGACTGCGGCCACGCCTCGACGCTGGAGCAGCCGGAGGCCGTCAACCGCGCCCTGATCGACTGGATCAGCGCCTAAGGAAGCGGCTTCTCCACCGCATAGTTATGGATCGCCACACCCTCGACCTCAAAGTCGCGGCGCTCCACGACGACGAACCCGTGCCGTTCGAAAAACCGTCGCGCGGGCTCGCTGGCCTCGGCGTAGAGGCGCGGCGCCTTCGCTGAAACGGCGAGGGCTTCGGCCGCCGACAGCAACCTGGCCGCCACGCCGGCCTCGGCCTCGGGCGCCTTGTAGAGGAAGTGGATATGGCCGTCGGACTCCAGATCGACGAAGCCGACCGGCCCCTGCGCCTGCAGGGCGACGAACCGCCGCCGACCGTCCGCCATCAGCGCCTCCAGCCGCGCGGCCGAAGGCGCCAGCCCTGCCCAGACCTCGATCTGCGCCGGCGAATAGTCCGCCGTCGCCCGCGCCCCTACGGACCGCGCATAGAGCAGGCTCAGCGCCTCGGCGTCCTCGGACCGGTAATCGCGGACGATGACGCTCAAAAGCTCAGCACGCAGCGTTCGTTGATCGTCGGCCGCGCCACCTGGATACGGCACAGCCCCGGCCATTCCGGCTTCAACTGCGCCGCGAACCACAGGCACAGGTTCTCCAGGCTGGGCAACTCCAGCCCCGGATGTTCGTTCAGCATCCCGTGGTCCAGCGTCTCCGCCGCCGCCCTCAGAGCCCGGTCCAGCGCGCCGAGGTCTGCCACCCAGCCGTGCTCGGCGTCCAGGACCTGCGACCGCACCGTCGCCTCGACCGTGAAGGAATGGCCGTGGACGCGGCGATAGATGCTGCCCTCGGGCTCGTTGGGGAAGTGGTGGGCGGCGTCGAACGTCGCCTGTTTGGTGATCTCGAAGACAGGCATTAGCGGACGCCGATGTATTTGTGGGTCTGGACGCTCAGGCGCCATTGGGGATGGGTCAGGCAGTATTCGATGGCGGCGGCGGTGTTGGCCGCCTGGTCGGGTCCGTCCATCGGCTGCAGCCAGAACCGCTCGAAATCCAGGTGCTCGAACCGGTCCGGCAGGGCCTTGTCCTGCGGATAGACCAGCTTCAGCTCCTGCCCCCGCGTCTGCACCACCGCCGCATCCGCCTTGGGACTGACGCAGATCCAGTCGATCCCCTCCGGCGCCGCCAGCGTCCCGTTGCTCTCGATCGCGATCTCGAATCCGCGCGCGTGCAGGGCGGCGATCAGCGGCGCGTCCAGTTGCAGCAGGGGCTCGCCGCCGGTGCAGACGACCAGTTTGGGATCGCCTTCCCGCCCCCGCCACATCGACGCGACATGGTCGGCCAGCAGGTCCGGCGTTGCGAACTTGCCGCCGCCGTCGCCATCCACCCCGACGAAATCCGTATCGCAGAAGGTGCAGACGGCGCTCGCCCGGTCCTGCTCGCGCCCGCTCCACAGATTGCAGCCGGCGAAACGCAGGAAGACCGCGGGCCGTCCCGCCTGCCCGCCCTCGCCCTGCACCGTCAGGAACACTTCCTTGGCCGAATAGGTCACGGCGTCGAGCCCTGGGCGGCCCATTCGTCGTATCCCGCCGCGCGCAGTTCGCACGCCGGGCATTCGCCGCAGCCATACCCCCAGGCGTGGCGGTGCGTCCGGTCGCCCTGATAGCAGGTGTGGCTGTCCTCGATGATCAATTCGACCAGCGCCGACCCGCCGATCTGCTGGGCCAACGCCCACGTCTGCGCCTTCGTCAGCCACATCAGCGGCGTCTCGATGACCACCGGCTTGTCCAGCCCCAGCGACAGCGCCCGCGCCATCGCCTCCATCGTCTCGTGGCGGCAGTCGGGATAACCGGAATAATCCGTCTCGCACATGCCGCCGACCAGCACCTCCAACCCGCGCCGGTCCGCCAGCGCCGCCGCCGCGACCAGGAAGATCAGGTTGCGCCCCGGCACGAAGGTCGTCGGCAGGCCGCGCGCATCCATCTCGATCTTGCGGTCGGCGGTCAGGGCGCTCTCGGCGATCCGGCCATAGCCGGTCAGGTCCACCACATGGTCGTCGCCCAGACGAGCCGCATACTGCGGCAGGGCCTTGACCATCGCATCGCGCACGGCCTGGCGCGCCTGCATCTCCACGACATGGCGCTGGCCATAGTCGAAGCCGACGGTTTCGACCCGGTCGAACCGCTCCAGCGCCCACGCCAGGCAGGTCGCGCTGTCCTGTCCGCCGGAGAACAGGACGAGGGCCGTTTTTGCAGGGGTCGTTTCCAGGATGGCGCTCATGACGAATCTGCGGTCGGCCGGTCGGCCGCGCGCATGCGAAAAGGGATAGGGACCATATGGGTCAGGCGCGGCTCATACACCAGCGCGGGACGGGGCGCAAAACCTGGGACAGGTCACCCGGTGTCAATTGTGCGAAATCAAGGGCTACGCTTAACCAATCCGCAAGTGGTCGTCAGGCACATGGGCCTTCAGTAAGGAGTTGCGGGCAGTATGCCGACCCTAGAGAGCCTTTCCGAACGCGTTAAGCCCGTCGGCCCTTCGACCTTGGGCGCGGAATTGCTCGCGCGTTTCGAACGCGAGCCGGACACTCTGGTCATTCCCGTCGTCGACAACGACCGCCCCGTCGGCCTGGTCGAACGCACCGCCTTCCTTCAGAAGATCGCCAGCCGTTTCGGGCACGCCCTGTATGACGGTCGCCCGGTCAGCTTCATCATGGACGACGAGCCGGCGGTGGTCGAGAGCGAGGTCCGCATCGACGCCTTCTGCGACATCATGCTGAAAGGCGGGCCGGCCGCCCTGCTGCGCGGCTTCGTCGTCACCAAGAACGGCCTCTATCACGGCGTGGGCACGGCGGCGACGCTGCTTCGGGTCGTCCACGACCGGCAATGCGAACAGAACGCGCAGCTGGCGGACCAGACCGCCATTCTGGACGACACCCGGGCCCAGGCGGTCGCCGCCGCGCGCGCCAAGAGCCAGTTCCTGGCGGTGATGAGCCACGAGCTGCGCACCCCCATGAACGGCGTGCTGGCCGTCGCCGAACTGCTGCGCCGCCAGCCGTTGAACGCGGCCGCCCAGGCCCATGTCCAGACGATCGTCGATTCCTCCGAAACCCTTCTCCGCATCCTTCAGGACGCGGTCGACCTGTCCAAGGCCGAGGCCGGGGAGCTGGAGATGGCGCCCGTCGCGACCCCGCTTCGCGCCCTGATGGATGACATCCAGGCGACGTGGCTATCCCGCGCCTCCCAGGACGGCGTCACCCTGCTGGTCGGCTATGAAGGCGACACCGAACTGGCGGCGGTCATCGACGGCGGCCGGGTGAAGCAGGTCTTCAATAACCTGATCGGCAACGCCCTGGAGTTCGCCCGCAACGGCGTCGTCGAGGCGGGCCTCAAGGCCTGGGTCGAGGGCGATCAGGTCCGCATGGAGGCGCGCGTCCGCGACGACGGCCCCGGCGTGGACCAGGACCGCCTCGACGGCGTCTTCGAACCGTTCGGCCAGGGCGCCGGTTCGGCCAACGCAGGCTTGGGCCTGTCGATATGCCGCCAGGTCGTCGACCGCATGGGCGGCCGGATCTGGGCCGAAAACAACCTGGGGCGCGGCGCCACCTTCGCTTTCGACCTGTCCGCCCGGCGCGTCGTCATCGAGGCCGAGACCCCGTCGAACATTTCGGACCTGTCCGACCTGGATCTGCGGTCCGCGCCGCGCGTCCTGATCGTCGACGACAACGCCACCAACCGAGTGGTGGCCCAGGCCCTGTGCGAAATGTTCGGCTGCAGCTCGGAATTGGCCGAGGACGGGCTGGAAGCGCTTCAGGCCGTTCAGGAGAGCCGCTACGACCTCATCCTGATGGACATCAAGATGCCGCGCCTCGACGGCGTTCAGGCGACCCAGGCCATTCGCGCCCTGGACGGCCCGGTCAGCCGCATCCCCATCGTCGCCCTGACGGCAAACGCCGACCCGGACGACGCAAAGCACTATCTGTCCATCGGCATGGCCGCCGTGGTCGAAAAGCCGATCAAGCCCGAACGCCTGCGCATGGCCATGAACGCCGCCCTGGCCAGCGTCGAGACGCAGGAGATCGAAACGGCCGACGAGGCCCTGCGCCACGGCTGAGCCTCAATCGGGCCGGATTTCCAGCGCCTCCTCGTCTTCCTCGTCATACCCGACCAGCCGCAGGGCGCGGGCCTTCTGCCCGTTGATCTCGGCCCAGCGCAGCAGGCCTTCCTCCCGCCCGTGGGTGATCCAGATTTCGTCGGGCTTCAGTTCCTGGAAGGTGCCGGTCAGCTCGGTCCAGTCGGCGTGATCGGAGATGACCAGGGGCAGTTCCACCCCCCTTTGTCGCGCCCGGGCCCGCACCCCCATCCAGCCCGAGGCGAAGGCGGCGACCGGCTCCGCGAACCGTCTGGCCCACCGGTCCTGGATCGCCGACGGCGGCGCGATGGCGACCTCTCCGCCCAACGATCCCCGCGGCAGGTCGCGCGTCGGCAGCAGCGGCCCCAGGTCCACGCCCTCGCGTTCGTAAAGGGCGTTAAGCCGCTCCATCGCGCCATGCACATAGATGGGCCGATCCCACCCCGCCTCGCGCAACAGGCGGATGATCCGCTGCGCCTTGCCCAGGGCGTAGGCGCCGACCAGATGCGCCCGCTCCGGGAACTGTTCCAGCGACCGCACCAGCCGGCCGATCTCCTCGTCCGCCGGCGGATGGCGAAAGACCGGCAGGCCGAACGTCGCCTCGGAGATGAAGACGTCGCAGGCGATGGGCTCGAATGGCGCGCAGGTCGGATCGCGGCGGCGCTTGTAGTCGCCGGACACCACCATGGTCAGACCCTTCCACCGCACCTCGACCTGGGCCGATCCCAGCACATGACCGGCCGGGACCAGACGCAGACCGACGCCGTTGATCGTCGTCGCCTCGCCATAGGCCGCCGCCTGGGTTCGCCCGGCGAAATCCCCTCCATACCGCTCGGCCATGATGGCCAGGGTCTGAGGGGTCGCCAGCACCGCCCCGTGTCCGGCCCGGGCGTGATCGGAATGGCCGTGGGTGACGACGGCCCGGTCCACCGGCCGAACGGGATCGACATAGAAGTCGCCAGGCGGGCAGTAGAGACCCCCGGTCGTCGGGTGCAGCAGGTCTTCGGGTCGGATCATGGGGCTGTAACGCTCTCGACGCCGTCGGGCGCCGCCGTCATACAGAAATGGCCCCCGAATTCCGACACGAGCACCCCTGCCCCATGCAAGACAGTTTCGCCGATTCCATCCTGCCCCATCTGGCGGCCGGCGCCGCCCATACGGGAGCGCTGGGCTTCGTGTTCGACGGCCTGCATGACGGCGAACCTCGCATCCGGGCGCCCTGGCGCGAGGATCTGGTCGGCGACCCGGAAACGGCCGTGTTCGCCAGCGGCCTGGTGACCACCCTGCTGGATCATATCGGCGGCCTGGCGGTCTGGACCGCAATGGATCAGTTCCAGCCGATCGCCACCCTCGACCTGCGGGTCGACTACATGCGCGCTGCGCGGCCGCGGCAGGACCTGCTGGCCCAGGCGAAATGCTTCCGCCTGACGCCCACCATCGCCTTCGTCCGCGCCTGGGCCTTCGAGACCGATCCTCAGGACCCCGTCGCGGCCTCCCAGGCCGCCTATGTGCTGAACAAGCCGCGCGATGCGGCGGCGAAGGCGGAGGCCGCCGCATGACCGATCTTCTGGACGGCGTCCCCTACGCCCGCTTCCTGGACCTGAGAACCGTGGTCAGCGGCGACGAGGTCACGGTGATCATGCCGTTCGCCGACCGGCTGATCGGCAATCCGATGTTGCCGGCCCTGCATGGCGGTTCGACCGCCGCCCTTCTCGAAATGACCGCCATGGCCCAGGTGGCGCTCAGCTTCCCCAGTTCTCGCCTGCCTCGCCCGATCAACGTCACCGTCGCCTATCTGCGCACGGGCCGGCCTGTCGACGTGTTCGCGCGCGCCAGCATCAGTCGCGCGGGCCGCAGAATCGCGCATGTCCAGGCCGACGCCTGGCAGGAACAACGCGGCCAGCCGATCGCCTCGCTGACGGCGCATTTCCTGCTCGACAACCCCCGATAACTCCACGAGCGCCGGCGCGCTCCCACGGCGGCCGCCCACGCCCCCGGGTCCGTCGCCCTGTGGCGCCGGCGACGCTTCAACGCGCGATTGCCGGTTAGGCTTAACAAACAGCTATCAAACAGGGTTAAGGTGTGATAACCTCTTTTCACGCTGTAAACCTTATTGAGGGCTACCTATGGACCGGACTGAAGTCGTCGCTGGCGTCGCTGGCGATCTGCATGCGACCGAACACGCGATCGACGCCGCCATCGCTCAGGCGACGACGCTGATCCAATCCTTCATCGGCGCTCGCGCCGCTCTCTCGCTTTCGCCGGTCGCCGCCACGGCGTCACAGGCCAAGGCGATGGAAACCATCGCCGCGCTCGCCGCCGCTCGCGAGTCGATCGTGGCCTGCCATGCCGAACTGCAAAAAGACCATCGTCGGATGGGCTTCGGCACTTATGCCGCCGGCCCGGTTGGCAAGCCTGATGACTGGCTCGACCCGCAGGACGTCAAGCCCATCAAAAACACGGGCCATCTCCGGTCTGTTGCGTGAATTTAACGTAAGGATCCGCTGAGCTTATTTCAGCTCAGCTAAAACACGTTCATAGTCGCCCCCGACGTCAGAGCGCCGGGGGCGATTTCGCGTGATGAACATGTCCTATGCCGTCATCGGCGCCGTTTTCATGATGGCCATGGCGACCTTCGCCTTTGTGAAAGGCGACCAACCAGAACGAAATGGCGCGGGCGCCTATCTACTCGCCTGGTTTGCCACACTTCTCGCACAGCAAGGCGGCTTGCAGAGCAATCAGGTTCCTTTCGGGGTGTTCCTGATCGACATCGCAGTTCTTGGGGTGTTCATCGCCCTGGCCTGGAAATCGCGACGGTCCTGGCCAGTTTGGGCCAGCGCAATACAGCTGGTCACCGTGATGAGCCACATCCTGCTGCTCACCAACGCCCAGGTTTCGGCGACGTCGCTTTACACGGTCATGAACCTTAACGGCTACCTCATCATCGGTTGCCTGATCGTCGGCACATTCTGGGCCTGGCAGGACCGGAAGGCCGCGGCGCGCGATAGGTAGAAAATCCTAGCAGATGGGATTAGCCTGCCTCGAATCACTTCAGAGGCCGCATGTCCCTGTCTCACGCCAAGCTGTGGAAGGCCGTCGACGATCTCGCGCGGCGCGAAGGGCTGACGCCTTCCGGCCTGGCGCGTCGGGCTGGACTGGACGCGACCAGCTTCAACCCCTCGAAACGGTTCGGCGCCGGCGACCCTCCCCGTCCACGCTGGCCCTCAACCGAAAGCATGACCTTGGTTCTTCAGGCCACGGGCGTGTCCCTGGCCGAGTTCGCGGCCCTGGCGGACGACGCGCCCGAGGCGCCAGCGACCGTGCCGCTGCTGGGCCTGGCGCGGGCGGGTCAGGATGGGTTCTTCGACGATGCGGGGCTGCCGGTCGGGGATGGCTGGGAACAGACCGAACTGCCGCGCGCGAAGGATAGCCTGTTCAGCCTGCAGATCACCGGGGATTCCATGGCGCCCCTGTATCGAGAGGGCGATCGCGTCCTGGTCGATCGCGACGCCGCCCCGGTTCGGCGCGGCGACCGGGTCGTGGCGCGCCTGGCCTCCGGCGAGGTCGTCGCCAAGGAACTGACCAGCCTGACCGCCCGCGCCGCCACCCTGTCCTCGATCAATCCCGACTATCCGCCCCGCGTCGTGCCGCGCCGCGAGATCGAATGGATGGCCCGCATCCTCTGGGTCAGTCAGTAGAAAGCCCCGCCCGGCAAGCCGGACGGGGCTGTGACGGCTCGAACGGCGAAACCGTGAGCCGAGTGACCGCCTGTTCGGTCAGGGCAGGACGGGGCAGGAATTGCCCCGACCTCCCAGGCGGTCGCCACCTTGGACCTAGTTGGTCGTGACGTAGTGGGCGTTCACCCAGCCGCCACCGGCGATCTGAACCCATTCGCCCTGCGAACCGATGATGGTGAACGGCTGGCCCGCCGACAGGCTGCCGGCCTGGCGATAGTTGACGCCCGGGCCGCTGCGGATGCGCAGGTTGGACGTGGCGCGATATTGGCCGCCCTGCGAAGCGTTCGCTGCGGCGCGGGTGCGCTGCTGGTTGCAGCCGATGTAGGACCCGGCCGCAGCGCCGGCGCCGGCGCCGACCACCGTGCCGGCGGTGCGCTCGTTGCGCGCCAGGTTGGAGCCGACCACGCCGCCGACCACCGCGCCAATCAGGGCGCCCGCCGTCTGGCGACCGCCGGGGGCGTCGCAGTTGGTGACGCCGTTGGCCTGGGCCTGGGCCGCCATCGGGGCGGCGGTGACCAGCGCGGCCAGGGCTGCGGCCGTGGCCAGACCCGTATTCAGAAACCTGTTCGACATGGCTGTTCTCCTGTCATCGCGTTGTCGATGAAGGTCACAATGCATGGCCGAACCTGAAGGCTCCCGGAGCCTGGCTGTTATTTTGGGTTCATGTTCGTTGCGGCTATCGGCCCTTGGCCTACTTGAGCCGCGGTTCGTTGCGGCTATCGGCCCTTGGCCTACTTGAGCCGCGGTTCGTTGCGGCTATCGGCCTTTGGCCTACTTGAGCCGCGGTTCGTTGCGGCTGCCGGCCTTCGGCCTGCTTGAGCCGCGTGCAGGCTACATCGCCAGTTCGCCGTTCGCGCCTGCCTCGATCAGCGCGATCGTCTGCGGCAGGCCATAGATCGCCGCGAACGAGCCGAAGCGCGGCCCCTGCGATGCGCCCAGCAGCACCTCGTACAGCGCCCCGAACCAGGCCCGCAGCGGCTCGAACGCATGGTCCTTGCCGACCGCATAGACCGCGTTCTGGATCAGCTCGCCGTCCGTCGTATCGGCAGGCAGGGCCTTCAGCCGCGCCGCCAGGTCCTTGAGGGCCGCCTTCTCCTTGTCGTCCGGCAGGCGGTACGACTTGGAGGGCTTCACGAAGTCCTCGTAATAGTTCAGCGCATGGTCCATCAGCCGGTCCAGCAGCGGTTCGTTCTCGGGCGTCGCCTCCGGCAGATATCTGGCGAAATAGGCCCACAGCTGCGCCTTGCTGGACGCATTGGCCACGCCCACCAGGTTCAGCAACAGGGCGAACGACACCGGCGAGGTGTGGGTCGGCGGATCGCCCGCATGGATCGACCAGACGGCGTTGTCGATCCGCTTGGCCGGTTCCTGTGTCTTGTAGCTTTCGATGAAGGCCAGATAGTCGTCGATCGCGCGCGGAATGACGTTGAAATGCAGGCTCTTGGCCGACTTCGGCGACTGGAACATGTACCACGACAGGCTCTCGGGCGTGCCGTAGCGCAGCCACTCCTCCATCGTCAGGCCGTTGCCCTTGGACTTGGAGATCTTCTTGCCCTCGACATCCAGGAACAGTTCGTAGTTGAAGCCTTCCGGCGGCACGCCGCCCAGGGCCCGGCAGACCTTTGAGCTTTCGCGCACGCTCTCGATCAGGTCCTTGCCCGACATCTCGTAATCGACGTCCAGCGCGGTCCAGCGCATGGCCCAGTCCGGCTTCCATTGCAGCTTCACATGGCCGCCGGTGACCGGGACCTCGGTGCGATTGCCCGGCTCACCGGCCGGGTCCTCGAAGGTGATGGTCCCCTTCTCGACATCGCGCGCCAGGGTCGGGACCTGCAACACATGGCCGGTGATCGGGCTGATCGGCAGGAAGGGCGAATAGGTCGCGCGGCGCTCCTCGCCCAGCGTCGGCAGCATGATGGCCTGCACCGCGTCGAACCGCTCCAGCAGAGTCAGAAGCGTCGCATCGAACCGGCCGGACCTGTAGGTCTCGGTCGAGGACATGAACTCATAGTCGAAGCCGAAGCCGTCGAGGAAGGCCCGCAGGCGGGCGTTGTTGTGCGCGCCGAAGCTGTCGTGCGTGCCGAAGGGATCGCGCACCTGGGTCAGGGGCTTGTGCAGGTCTTCCGTCAGCATTTCCGGGTTCGGAACGCCCTCGGGCACCTTGCGCAGGCCGTCCATGTCGTCGCTGAAGGCGATCAGGCGCGTCGGCCAGTGGTCCCCGGTCAGCGCCCGGAACGCATTGCGCACCATGGTCGTGCGCGCCACCTCGCCGAACGTCCCCATGTGCGGCAGGCCGGACGGGCCGTATCCCGTCTCCAGGATCACCGCCCGTTGCAGCGCCGGAAAGGTTGCCAGCGCCTCGTCCGCCTTGCCCGCGTCGATCAGCAGCTTGGCCGCGTCGCGCTCGGCGTCGGTCAGCCGCTTCTTGAGCACATGGGCCAGCAGGTTGCGGGCTTGCTCAAAGGGCCACGACCGGGCCTCGCGGGCGAGAGTTTCGAGGTTCTGAAGCATAGGCCGAGCGTTTGGCCCGCCAGAACGCTGCGGTCAACGGCCCTGCCCCGTCCTGACGGCGTGAACGGAAATTCATTTGTCTTCCGTCAGCCGAAACCCCACGCTCGAACGGAAATTGGAAGCCGTCATGCTGATCGCCCTTCTGCTCGCCGTCCTGTCCGGCGCTCCTCAGGTCGACGATGTCGCGGACGCCGTGCGTCGAGCAGATGCCGAATTCTGGGGCGCCTATAATGCATGCGATCGGGGGAGCATGTCCGACGCCTTCACCCAGGACGCCGAATTCTACCACGACGTGACCGGACTGACCTCGGGTCGCGAGGCCATCGTCGAGTCGCTGATGCGCGGTCCCTGCGGATCGCCGGATCAACATCTCCGCCGCGAGGTGGGAACGCTCGAGGTTCACCGGCTGGCCGGTCCCTATGTGCTTCTCACCGGGACGCACCTATTCCATGTGTCGAAGGCGGGAGAGGCGGACCGCATCAGCGCCCAGGCCCGGTTCGCCGATATCTGGCGGTTCGAGGACGGACGCTGGCGCATGGCGCGGGTCGTCAGCTTCGATCATGGGCCGCCGCCTTTCACGCCCAGACCGCCTGACCCGACGTTCGATCCCGCCACGCTGCCGGACTTCGCCGGCCGCTACGAGGCGCCGGGTTTCGGGGAAATCCTGATCCACGCCGAGCAGGACGGCTTGCGGCTGACATCAGGAAACCTCGACCTGGAGTTCCAGCCGATCGCCTCCCATCGCTTCGCGGCGACCGACCGCGACCTAGAGATACAGTTCCATGGCGACCAGTTGACCGTCCTTGAAACAGGAGCGGTGGTCGCGACCGCCGTCCGCCGGCGCTGAGGGCATCCTCGTGCGAAACCGTTGACGCACGGTCGTATTCAGCGGCGGCGCCCGACCGCCAGCGCCACGACCGCCGCGCCAGCGGCGACGATAAGCACATCCTCGATCAGCCCGCTCTTCGTCTGGCCGATGCGCGCCATCGCCCGCTTGCGGCCCGCCAGCGTCAGATAGGCCAGCGGCACGGCAGTTCCGACCGCCAGCCCCGCCCCCAGGCGCTCACGGCCGCGCGGCGCCAGCGCCGCGCCGGCGATGCCCGCGCTCATCACCCGCGCCAGCAAACCCAGGAAGACCGTGCGGTCGGGCGCGGACTTCATCTTGTCGCCGAACAGCTCGCCCATGCCCATGAACAAGGCGCCGAACTTGAACAGCGGATGATCCAGCAGGACCAGCCGCCCCGGCGTGGGCCGATGCGCCACGCGCGCCGCCGCGATGGCGGCCATGGGCGTCATGGACCGGGCGCTGGCGACGGCGCCGATGAGGACGGAAGGCAGGAGGGCGAGGTTTTTCATCTGCCCTCAACCCCGAACCGGGCCGGAGGTTCAGCCGCCCGCCGCCAGCGCGTTTCGGATCGCCAGGCTGGAATGGATCCGCGACACGCCGGGCAGGCGCGACAGCACGTCCTTGTGGATCACCTCATAGGCGGCGATGTCGGCGGCCACGGCCCGCACGATATAGTCCGCCTCGCCCGCCATCAGATAGCAGTCGCGGATTTCCGGGTGGTTCCTGACCGCCGCCTCGAACCGGCGCATATGGTCGTCGGTCTGTTTCTCCAGGGTGATCTCGACATAGGCCACCACCCCCTCGTCGGCGTCATTGGCCAGGACGGCGGCGTAGCCCCGGATCACGCCCCGCTCTTCCAGCCGACGCACCCGGCGCAGACAGGCGGACGGCGACAGGCCGACCGCAGACGCCAGGTCGGCATTGCTGATCCGCCCGTCCGCCCGCAGCCGTTGCAGGATTCGCTGATCCACCGGGTCGAGCAGGGTCACAAGTTTTCACCATTCAGCCGCAGATAATTGCGCCGACTCTTTATCAGCCGTCGATCCTTGCGCAAACAGGCAGGATCATTGAAGGACGCAAGGGTAACTTCCGCCTTCGAACAGCGGTCTTGTCGGGGTCTTCACATGCGCGTCCTGGTGCTCGGGTCCGGCGTCATCGGCGTCACCACCGCCTGGTATCTGAACCAGGCGGGGCATGAGGTGACCGTGGTCGACCGTCAGCCCGGTCCGGCGCAGGAGACCAGCTTCGCCAACGCCGGCCAGGTGTCGCCCGGCTATTCCGCGCCCTGGGCCGCGCCGTCGATCCCGGTCAAGGCGATGAAGTGGCTGTTGATGCGCCACGCCCCCCTTATCATCCGCCCCCAGCTGGACCTGGCCATGGTGCGCTGGACGGTCGCCATGCTGCGCAACTGCACCCATGCGCGCTATGCCCTGAACAAGGGGCGGATGGTGCGCCTGGCCGAGTACAGCCGCGACCAGCTGGACCTGCTGCGGCGCGAGACCGGCATCGCCTATGACGGGCGCCAGCAGGGCACGCTGCAACTGTTCCGCACCGACAAACAGCTGGGCGACGTGCACAAGGACGTGGACGTGCTGAAGGCCCAGGGCGTGCCGTGCGAGGTTCTGGACCGCGCGGGCTGCATCGCCGCCGAACCAGGCCTGGCGGCGTCGGATGTCGATTTCGTCGGCGGCCTGCGCCTGCCGCACGACGAGACGGGGGACTGTTTCCTGTTCACCAACGCCCTGGCGAAGATGGCGGCGGAACGGGGCGTGGTCTTTCATGCCGGAACCGAAATCCGGTCCCTGACCACCACCGACGGCCGCGTGACCGGCGCCCTGACCAGCAGGGGCGCGATGTCGGCCGATCTGGTGGTGGTGGCGCTGGGTTCGCATTCGCCGAAGATGGTCAGGCCGCTGGGCCTCGGCCTGCCGGTCTATCCGGTGAAGGGCTATTCGATCACGGCCAGGATCGTGGACGCGGACCGCGCGCCCGTCTCCACCGTCATGGACGAGAGCTACAAGGTCGCCATCACCCGCCTGGGCGACCGCATCCGCGTCGGCGGCATGGCCGAACTGTCGGGCTACAACAACGCCCTGCCCGCCCTGCGCCGCGAGACCCTCGTCCATTCGGTCGGCAGCCTGTTTCCCGGCGGCGGCGACCTGGCGGCCGCCAGCTACTGGTCCGGCCTGCGCCCGATGACGCCCGACGGCACGCCCGTCATCGGCGCCACCAGAATCCCCGGCCTCTATCTGAACACCGGCCACGGCACCCTGGGCTGGACCATGGCCTGCGGCTCGGCCCGCGTCCTGGCCGACCTGATCGGCGGCGCCAAGCCCGAGATCGAGACGCGGGACCTGTCCCTGAACCGCTACGGCGCCTGGGCCGGAGCGTTCGCGACAGGGTATGGCTGAGGCGACATTGGACTCAAAAAACAGTCTAATGAGTCCAATGAGTCCAATGGATCGCGATGTCAAAGACCGGATGGCGAAGCCTAACACAGGTTCAGCCTGTGGTAGGTCGATTGCCTCGGGAATGAGAATTTCTGTTTGAATTCAAAGAATTTTTGGCTGCCTTTAGGCTATTTGGCGTCTCTCCGGCTCGCTTTGTGAAGATCATGGCGCGCCCGGCCCGAGGCTCGTATAGAGCGCCCGATGAAGACCGCCGATTTCGATTTCGACCTGCCTGAGGACCGCATCGCCCTGCGTCCCGCCGATCCGCGCGATTCCGCCCGGCTTCTCGTGGTTGACGGCGATGCGCTTCAGGATCGGATCATCCGCGACCTGCCCGACTTCCTGCGCCCCGGCGACGCCCTGGTGTTCAACGACACCCGCGTGATACCTGCCCGCCTGTCGGGCGTGCGCCAGCGTGTCGGCCCGGACGGCGAGACCTTGACGGTCGAGGTCGAGGCCACCCTGCACCACCGCGACGCGCCCGACGTCTGGTCCGCCTTCATGAAGCCGGGCAAGCGCATCAAGCCGGGCGATCGCATCCGGTTCGGCGCGCACGGCGACGCCGCCTGCGACCTGGGCCGTCTGAATGCGACCGTCACCGCCAAGGGCGACGACGGCCTGATCACGCTGAAGTTCGACCTGTCCGGCCCGGCGCTGGACGACGCCATCCGCGATGTCGGGATCATGCCCCTGCCGCCCTATATCGCCGCCAAACGGCCCGAGGACGACCGCGACCGGTCCGACTATCAGACCGTCTATGCCGAGCACGACGGCTCGGTCGCGGCGCCCACCGCCGGCCTGCACTTCACCCCCGCCCTGCTGGACGCCATCCGGGCCAGGGGCGTCTCGACCCACGCCGTGACCCTGCATGTCGGGGCCGGCACCTTCCTGCCTGTCAAGGCGGACGACCTGGCCGATCACAAGATGCACAGCGAATGGGGCGAGGTGTCCGCCGAGGTCGCCGCCGCCCTGAACACCGTTCATGCCGCGAGGGGCCGCATCGTCTGCGTCGGCACCACCTCCCTGCGCCTGCTGGAAAGCGCCACGACCGAAGGGGGCGAGATCAAACCCTTCCACGGCGACACGGCCATCTTCATCACGCCGGGCTATCGGTTCCGCGCGGTCGATGTGCTGATGACCAACTTCCACCTGCCGAAGTCGACGCTGTTCATGCTGGTCAGCGCCTTCGCCGGCCGCGACGCGATGAAGACCGCCTACGCCCACGCCATCGCGCGGGACTATCGCTTCTATTCCTACGGCGACGGATCGCTGCTGTTCCGGGCCTGAGCCCTCAGGGCCAATCCTCAGGGCCAGAGGCGTTCGATCGTCCAGCCGTCGCCGTCGCGATCGAACCGCAGCCGGTCGTGCAGGCGGAAAGGGCGGTCGCGCCAGAACTCGACGGCGTGGGGAACCACGCGCCAGCCGGTCCAGCGTTCCGGGCGCGGGACGTCGGCGCCCTCGAACCGTTCGGTTTCGCGCGCCACGGCGGCCTCCAGTGTCTGGCGGGCGTCGAGCGGACGCGACTGGTCGGACGCCCAGGCGCCGATCCGGCTTTCGCGCGCGCGGCTGGCGAAATAGGCGTCGGCCTCCTCGACACTGACCGGCTGCACGGCGCCGCGCACCCGCACCTGCCGACGCAGCGACTTCCAGTGGAAGGTCAGGGCCGCGACCGGATGGGCGTCCAGTTCCAGCCCCTTGGCGCTCTCGCGGTTCGAATAGAAGGTGAAGCCGCGCGCATCCACGTCCTTCAGCAGCACGATCCGCGCATCCGGCGCGCCCTGGGCGTCGACGGTCGACAGGGTCATGGCGTTGGCGTCGTTGACCTCGTGCGCCCTGGCCTCGGCCAGCCAGTCGATGAACAGGCCGATCGGTTCGCGCCGGTCGAACAGGCTCTCGTCGCTATTGGCGGCCAGGGCTGCGGCGTAGTCGCGGGCGTATTCCTCGCGCGACGGGCTGGGCGGGATCACGGGGGCGGTCATGCGACCCGCTCTAGCGGTTGAGGGCGGCGTTGAAAACAGATCGGCCGATCCGGGATCACGGTTAACCGGCCATTGACCCTAACCGGCGAACCTCTGGGGCATGAGCGCGCACCGTTTTCCATCCGACGCCTCGGGCGTCCGCGAGGCCCTGGCGATCCTGGGCCTGACCGGGGCGGTCGACGCCGCCGGGCTGAAGGCCGCCTTCCGCACGGCGGTGAAGGCGGCGCGGCCCGATCACCCAGGCGGCGACGCCGAACGGTTCCGGCGCGTCATCGCCGCCTATCGCCTGATTCAGGCCCACCAGCCGGCACGACCGGCCCTGGCCGCGCCGCACATCCGTCCCGCCCCCGCCCCCGTGCTGGTCCTCAGCCCGCTTCAGGCCGTCTGCGGCGCCCAGGTCGAACTGGCGCTGGGCCACCGGACGGTGCGGGTCATGGCGCCCGCCGGCCTGCGATCCGGCGATCATCTGCGCCTGAAGCGGGGCGCCGTGGACGGCGGCGACCTCTATCTGTCGGTGCTGATCCGGCCGGAAGACGGGCTGTCGGTCATCGGCTGCGACCTGTTCATGACGTGGCCGACCGAGCGCCGCCTGATGGCCGACGGCGGGCGGGTGGAGATCGAGACCCACGCCGGCACGCGCTCGGCCTGGATCACGCCGGACATGGCCGCGCCGGTGCGCGTTCGGCTGAAGGGGCTGGGGCTGCCGGCGCGCGGGTCGCGGGCGGCGGGGCATCTGTTCGTGACGCTGACGCCGTCGTCCGACACGCCCTCGGCGGCGGAAGACCTGCTGCTGCGCTTCACCCGGGTCTGGACGCCGGAGCGTCTGGCGGCCTAAGTCGCGGCCATGTCGCACAACACCTTCGGCCATCTGTTTCGCGTGACCACCTGGGGCGAGAGCCACGGCCCGGCCATCGGCTGCGTCGTGGACGGCTGTCCGCCGCTGATCCCCCTGACCGAGGCCGACATCCAACCCTGGCTGGACCAGCGCAAACCGGGCGGTTCGCGCTTCGTGACCCAGCGGCAGGAGAGCGACACCGCGCGCATCTTGTCAGGCGTGTTCGACGACGGCGACGGCCCGGTGACCACCGGCGCGCCCATCTCGATCATGATCCAGAACGAGGACCAGCGGTCCAGGGACTATGGCGAGATCGCCCGCGCCTATCGGCCCGGCCATGCGGACTACGCCTATCAGGCCAAATACGGCGTGCGCGACCATCGCGGCGGCGGCCGGTCCTCGGCGCGCGAGACGGCCAGCCGCGTGGCGGCGGGCGCGGTGGCTCGGCGGGTGCTGGGCGACGGGGTGAAGATCCGCGCCGGCGTGGTCCAGATCGGCCCGCACCGGATCGCGCCGGAAGACATCGACTTCGACGCCGTCCACGGCAATCCGCTGTTCGCCGCCTCGGCCGCCGTCGTGGCGGACTGGGAGGCCTATCTGGACGGGGTGCGCAAGGCGGGGTCGTCCATTGGCGCGGTGGTGGCGCTGGAGGTCACGGGCGTTCCCGCCGGCTGGGGCGCGCCGATCTATGGCAAGCTGGACTCCGAACTCGCCGCCGCCCTGATGTCGATCAATGCGGCCAAGGGGGTCGAGATCGGCGCGGGCTTCGGCGCCGCCGAACTGTCGGGCGAGGAGAACGCCGACGAGATGCGGCTGGACCTGAACAAACAGCCCGTCTTCCTGTCGAACAAGGCGGGTGGCGTGCTGGGCGGGATTTCGACGGGCCAGCCCGTGACGGCGCGGGTGGCGTTCAAGCCGACCTCGTCCATCCTGACCCTGCGCCAGACCATCACCCGCGACGGCGAGGAGACGGACCTGCGCACCAAGGGCCGCCACGACCCCTGCGTCGCCCTGCGCGCCGTGCCGGTGGTCGAGGCCATGGCCGCCTGCGTCCTGGCCGACGCCCTGCTGCGGCACCGCGCCCAGGTCGGCTAGGACCGCCGCGCCGCCATCGGACGATTTTCCACGATCACGCTGGGACGCAACGGCGCGCCCCTGTCGATGGCGGCGGGCGCCGGCCGTTCGTCCTGGCGCATCAGGGCCATCAGGCCCGACAGTCCTGTCGTCATCACGATCATCGACCGACTCCTGCAACTGCGAACCGTTTGCAGGTTTGCGCATGTTTCGGCCGCGTGCAAGAGGGGATGGTCGGTGGTGCGGCAACCCAGGAGATCAACCGTGCGTGAAGACGGAAAGCTGGACTATCTCGAACTGCCCTCTACCGATCTGGCGGCGACCAAGGATTTCTACACCCAGGCGTTTGGCTGGGGCTTCGTGGATTACGGCCCGACCTATGCCGCCTTCGACCAGGGGCTGGACGGCGGTTTCGACGCCGATAACGCAGAGCGGACAAGACGCCCCTGCCCGTCCTCTACGCCCACGACCTGGAAGCCATGCAGCAGAAGGTCGAGGCGGCGGGCGGCGTGATCATTCGCTCGATCTACGCCTTCCCCGGCGGGCGACGGTTCCACTTCGCCGATCCGGCCGGGACCGAACTAGCGGTCTGGTCGGAGACCTGATCGTCAGCGAGCGTCGATCGACTGGCCGATCCGCTCGGCCAGGTCGCGGTCGGCGCCGCCCGGACTGGCGACCCAGACATGGATTTCACGCGGCGCGGTCGCCCGCTGGAACAGATGCTCCATCGCCAGACGCCGGGCGCCCTCGACCACGATCACCGACGCCCGGCCCCCGGCCTGGACCATTTCGCCGTCGAAGATGGGAAACTGCGACGCCGGCCCCGCGTAGATCATCACCAGCAGCTGATCGCCCCGGCGCACCGAATAGACGCTGGCGTCCGCCCCGGCCCGCGATGCGGTCATCGTCACGCCCTGCGGCAGCTCGATCCTGAACGGCAGGGCCGCGATGGCGTCGGCGCTGAGGGTGGCAGGCGTGGCGGGCGGCTGCGGCGCAGACGCGGGTGTGCTGGAAGGTGCGGGCGTGGTCGCGGGAGCAGGCGTGGGTGCAGGCGACGTCGCGCCTTGGCCGATGGGCGGCAATCCTGTCGCGCCCGAAGTCGTCGGCCGCGTTTCAGTCGGGCGCGGCTGGCTTGCAGGCGTGGACCCGATGGGCGGCAGGGCCGATGGGGTTTGCGCCGATGGGGTTTGGGTCGGACGAGGCTGGCTTGCGGGCGCTGAACCGATAGGCGGCAGGGCCGATGGCGTCTGGCTGGACGGCGCGACGGCGGACGGCGGCCCGCTGTTCAGGTCTCGGGTCAGGTCCGAGCCGCTCCGGAGCGGGGCGGACTGGCTTTGGCCGGACAACAGGGCGACGGCGGCGAGAGCGATGATCGACATGGCGCGACCTTGGCTCCCCGACAGGCGAACGGCAAGTGCGGGATCAGGCCGCCGGCAGTTGAATCCAGAAGGTCGCGCCCTCGCCCGGCGCCGAGATCACGCCGATGGATCCGCCCTGCAGCTCGATCAGACGCTTGGCCAGCGCCAAACCCACGCCATGCCCTTCGATGGCGGAACGCTCCAGCCCCAGCCGGTTGAAGGGCTCGAACAGTTGCGCCTGCTTCTGGGGCGTCAGGCCTGGTCCGAAGTCGATCACCTCGACCTGCACGCAGTCGTCGACGGGCGCAACGCGCAGAACCACCCGTCCGCCCGACGCGCCGTATTTGATGGCGTTGGTGGTCAGATTGCTGATCACCTGGGCCAGACGCTGGGAATCCGCCAGGGCCACCAGGCCCTCGCCTTCGATCGCCGTCTCGATGGCGATGCCCGACGTCTCGGGTCGAAGCAGCGCCGAACGCCGAATGTCCTCCACCAGCCCCGGAACATCGGTGGGACGCAGTTCCACCTTCACGCTGCCGGCCTCGGCGCGCGCGACGTCCAGCAGGTCGTGCGCCAGGGTCTCCACCTGACGCGCCGTCTTGACCAGCATGTCCGCCATCTCGACCTGCGACGGGGTGACCGCGCCCAGACCGCCTTTCGACCACAGCTCGCCGATGCCGATGATGCCGGCGACCGGGCTCTTGATCTCATGCGCCACATTGGCCAACAGGCGGGACTTGGCTTCCGACGCCTTTTCGGCCCGCTCGCGGCCGATCCGGGCGCGCGCCGCCAGCCGGTCGCGCTCCTCCAGCAGGGCCGCCACCAGCACCGTCGGCAAATAGCCGACCAGCACCAGCAATTGGGCCATGAGAATCTGCTGGCTGGGGTTGAGGACGCTCGTATAGGGGCCCTTTCCCGCGATGGCGGTCCCCACGGCCATGACGGCCACCACCACGACGGAGGCCGCCGTTCCCGCCACGCCCATCCGCACCGCGATCGTGAGCAGCACGGGCATCATCAGGAAGGCGAGCTTCACCGGCCCTGAAAAACTGAGGTAGAAGAAGCCGAAGAGCGCGACAATCAGGGCGGCGGCCTCGATCAGCTTTCGGGGGCGGCGCAGGTTCGCGATCGTCGCCGGCGTCAGCGACAGCCCCAGGGCGCCGATGACGGCCAGACCCAGCGTGTGTCCGAGCCACCAGGCCTGAATGTTTTCGACTACGCCATACGGCCCCATCTGCGCCCGGACGACGGAATAGAACAGCGCTGCGGGCAGGGGCGCGATCAGGGCGGCGCTGGCCAGAAATCGAACCGCGCCGTCCAGGCTGAACATGTCGAGGCTCGGCGCGAAACGCCGCGCGAGGAGCACGGCGCCGACGATTTCCATCATGTTCGCGGCGGTGAACAGCAACGACAGCGCCGGCTTGTTGCCCGCGATCAACTCGCCCACCAGGATGCTGACGGCCACCACCGCCGCATACATGGCGTCGTTTCGGCGCCCCCGGCTGGTGCGCAGCCAGACAACCACGGCGAGGCCGCTCGCCCCCCACAGGCCGGCCAGGTTGCCGGTGTCGCGCGTCAGTACGATAGCGAGCGCGACGAGCGCGGCGACCGAAACGCCCATCAGCACAGGGGCCAGGGGATGGGCGTAGCCGCGTGTGCGATCGCCGTCTGCGGACCGTGCGTCAGCGAGCGCCAGCCGCGCCAGCGGCCTCTCGATCTCGATGTGGGGCGCGCGGCTCACCGTCATGGACAATCTCAGTCGAACTCTGTCGACCGATCAGACCACAGGGTTCCTAATATCCCCTGAAGTCAGAAAATCAACTTACGATTGAATAACTTGACAGCGGCGCTTGCACCATCGCGATAACCCCAGACGCCGGCGCTGACGGCGACGAAATCCGCACCCGCCCGCGCCAGTTCCGCGGCGTTGTCCACCGTCACTCCGCCGATGGCCACGCAAGGGACCTCGACCGTCTCCTGCCACTCGGTCAGCAGGTCCAGCGAAGGGCGATGGACCGTCGCCTTGGTCTCAGTCGGATAGAAGGCGCCGAAGGCGACATAGTCGGCCCCGCCCTCGGCCGCGTCCCAGGCCAGGTCGCGGCTGTCGTGGCAGGTGACGCCGATCATGGCGTCCGGCCCCATGATGCGCCGCGCCTCGGCCAGCGAACCGTCGCCCTGCCCGATATGGACCCCGTCGCAGCCGGTCGCGCGGGCCAGGTCCGGCCGGTCGTTCAGGATCACCGCCACGCCATGGCGCCGCGCGATCGGCGCCAGCCTCTCCACCGCAGCGCGGATCGCCTCATCGTCGGCAGGCTTCAGCCTGATCTGCAAGGCCGCCACATCCCCCGCGCCCAAGGCCTCGTCCAGCGTCGCGGCGAAGGCGCCCAGGTCGGGAATCGACGGCGGGGTGATCAGATACAGTCGGCAGGGCGGGCGATCGGGGACGGTCGGGGTTCTGGCCATGGGGCTGACTTCCCTCGCCTGCGGACGCGCGTCAACGCCGAACCATGCGAACGACTTGCAATCGCCTTTGACGATGCTATAGCGAACCATTCTCAGTCGGTGGATCGCGTAGAACTCTCGTGTACGTCTGCAACTGCAATGGACTTCGCCAGCGGGATATCGCCCAGGCCATCGAGGCCGGGGCCTGCCGTCCGCGCGACATCTTCGCCAGCCACCAGTGCCAAGCGCAATGCGCCAAATGCGTCTGCGAGATGCGCCAGATGATCCAGGACAGCCGCGAAGCGTTCGCACTCGCGGCCGAATAGTCCTCGCATCCCTTCGCGGGCGAAAATCACTCGCACTATCAATGTACTGATAAAAACTCGCAAATAAACAACGCGGGTTTTACTGTGGTATTGCATCGCCTGACAGACGGCGAACGCGCCGTGGCGAGACCAAGGACCATGGCCATGAAGGGCGACCCCGCAATCCTGCGCACGCTGAACGCGGTGCTGACCAACGAACTGACCGCGGTGAACCAGTATTTCCTGCACGCCCGCATGTTCGAGAGCTGGGGCCTGGCTTACCTGGGCAACGTCATCTACGAAGAATCGATCGGCGAGATGAAGCACGCCGACATGCTGATCAAGCGCATCCTGTTCCTGGACGGCCTGCCCAATCTGCAGGACCTGCACAAGCTGAAGGTCGGCGAGGAACCGATCGAATGCCTGGGCGCCGACCTGCAGCTGGAACTGGACAGCCGCGTCACCACCGCCGCCGCCGTGACCCAGTGCGAGGCGGCCCGCGACTATGTCAGCCGCGACCTGCTGATGAAGATCCTGGCCGACACTGAGGAGCACATCGACTTCCTGGAGAACCAGCACAAGCTGATCGAACTGATGGGCACGCAGAACTATCTGCAGTCGGCCATGAAGGAGATCGTCACCGACAGCGCCGCCACGGGCGGCTGACGGAACCCCGATCCGCTCCGGTCATTAGCCTTTCAGGGCCAAGCCGGAGGGACCATGACCGACATAGACGACGCCATCGACGACGTGCGCGACGCCGCGACGGATCTTTTGAACAGCGAGGGCCGCAGCGCGGTCCATGTGGTCACGGGCGTCGTCCTGACGGCGGGGTTCGTGCTGCTGGCCACAGGCCTGGCGTCCGGCGCCTTGCGGCCGAAACGGACGATGAAACAGGTGCGCGGACGGGATCTGCCGATCACCGAGAAGCCGCGCGGCGCCTTCAGCCTGATCCTGCCAGCCATGTTCTCGGCCACCACCCTGTCGGCGGTCAGGGTGTGGAACGCCCCGGCCCGGCCCGAGCGGACGCGGGCGATGGGCCTGTGGCTGGCGGCCCAGACGGTCAACGCCGTGTGGCTGGGGCTGCGTCCGGTCTCGATGTGGAAACAGGTGGCGGCGGCCATGTCGACGGCGGGCCTGGCGGCCGCCTTCGCCCACGAGGCGCGCAAGCTGGACGAGGGCGCCGGCAAGATGGCCGCGCCGACCGGCGTCGGCGTGCGGATCGGCAACTTCCTGCATCGTCAGGCGGACAAGACGACGAACGACCGCATCCGGCGTTAGCCCCGCCTTGCCCTTTGCCGGGGCTTCCTCTAGGGATCGCGCCCTTCGCCACGCTCCGGATCGGCTGCGTGAGCGCAACCCCAATTCCGATGTGACCCCATGAAGATCAACGGCAACACCATCAAGCCTGGCATGGTCCTGCAGCACAATGGCGGCCTGTGGGTCGTCACCAAGGCCAGCCACGTCAAGCCCGGCAAGGGCGGCGCCTTCGCCAACGTCGAGGCCAAGAACCTGGAGACGGGCAACAAGCTGAACGAACGCTTCCGTTCGGAAGACAAGGTCGAGCGCGTGACGCTGGAGCAGAAGGACTTCTCCTATCTGTTCGACAACGGCGACAGCCTGGTCTTCATGGACGACACGACCTACGAGCAGATCGAGCTTCAGAAGGACTGGGTCGGCGACGAACGCATCCCCTACCTTCAGGAAGGCATGAAGGTCGTCATCGAGATGCACGAAGAGCGTCCGATCGGCCTGGAGCTGCCGGAACAGGTCGTGCTGGAAGTCGCCGAGACCGAACCGACGGTGAAGGGCCAGACGGCGTCCTCCTCCTACAAGCCCGCCCTGGCGTCGAACGGCGTGCGCATCATGATCCCGCCCTATATGTCGGCCGGCGAGCGCATCGTCGTCGACACGACCACCGGCGAATACGTCCGCCGCGCGGATTGATGTTTAGTGCTAGTGCTAGTGAGCAAGCGGTGAGCGAAAGCGCTTAGCGCCTCTCTCGCTCACTAGCACTAGCACTCATCTACCGACCCCCCTTTGAACTTCTCCGTCTGTCCGGGCAAAGGCCTTGAAGGACAGGCGGACCAGGAGATTCCCCCATGGCCCTCGCCTCCGCCCTGCTCCAAGTCATGACCGACGCGGTGCGCAAGACCGCCCGCCCGATGCTGCGCGACTTCGGCGAGGTGTCGCAGTTGCAGGTATCGAGGAAGGGGCCGGGCGACTTCGTCACCGCCGCCGACCTGAAGGCCGAGGACACCCTCTACGAACTGCTGATGAAGGCCCGCCCCGGCTATGGCTTCCTGGGCGAGGAGCGCGGCATGATCGAGGGAACCGACAAGTCCCACACCTGGATCGTCGATCCGATCGACGGCACCACCAACTTCATGCACGCCCTGCCCCATTTCGCCATCACGGTGGGGCTGGAACGGCGCGCGCCGGACGGGTCGAGCGAGATCGTCGCCGGCGTGACCTACAACCCCGTTATGAACGAGCTGTTCTGGGCCGAGAAGGGCAAGGGCTGCTACCTGAACGACCAGCGCATCCGCGTCGGCGGGCGGCGCGACCTGTCGGAAAGCCTGGTCGCCACCGGCCTGCCCTTCATCGGCAAGTCGGGCCACGCCCAGGCCATCAAGGACATCCACGCCATCGGCCAGCGCGTCGCCGGCATCCGCCGCCTCGGCTCGGCGGCGCTGGACTTCGCCTGGGTCGCAGCGGGGCGGTACGACGCCTATTACGAGCGCAACCTGAAGCCCTGGGACGTGGCGGCGGGCATCCTGTTCGTCACCGAGGCGGGCGGTTCGGTCACGACCATCGATCCAGACGGCGATCCCAAGACCGGCGTGTCGATCCTGGCGGCGAACACCGAACTGCATCCGCAACTGCGCAAGGTGTTGCAGGGGGCGTGACCGCAGCCCCTCCCTCCCCGTTCCGGGGAGGGTCGTCGCGCAGCGACGGGGTGGGGGCGGCCCGGTAGGGACGCACCTGCTTGATGCATGACAGGTCTGTGGGACGGCTTTCGGCCCTCCCCACCCGGTCTCGCCTGCGGCTCGACCACCCTCCCCGTGCCGGGGAGGGAGATGTCTGTCACGCGGTCGTCGCGCGCCTGCCCTACCCATTAGGCATGATCCGCGCCATCCTGACCGCCCTCATCCTGCTGACCGGGACCCCAGCCGTGGCCCAGCCTCTCGTCATCGCCCATCGCGGCGCCTCGGGCGAACGGCCCGAGCATACGCGGTCGGCCTATGAACTGGCCGTCGAACAGGGCGCCGACGTGATCGAGCCCGATCTGGTCCTGTCGAAGGACGGCGTCTTCATCGATCGCCACGAGAACGAGATCGGCGGCACGACCGACGTGGCGGACAGGCCCGAGTTCGCCGACCGCAAAACCACCAGGACCATAGACGGTGTCGCGACCACCGGCTGGTTCACCGAAGACTTCACCCTGGCCGAACTGAAGACGCTGAGGGCCAGGGAGCGGCTGCCGGACCTGCGCCCCGGCAATGTCGCCCATGACGGCCGGGACCCGATCCTGACCTTCGAGGAGGTGGTCGCCATCGCGCGCGAGGCGTCGGCGCGGACGGGGCGGACCATCGCCGTGGCGCCCGAGCTGAAGCACCCGACCTATTTCGCCGGGATCGGCCTGCCGATGGAGGACGCCTTCGTCGCCGAACTGGAGCGGCTGGGCCTGGCGGGCGCCGACGCGCCGATCCTGATCCAGTGTTTCGAGGTCGGACCGCTGGAGCGGCTGGCGAGGCGGATCGATGCGCCCCTGGTTCAGCTGGTCGGTGCGGGCGGCGGACCGGCGGACCGGCCGGACCTGACCTATGCCGAGATGATCGCGCCGGAGGGGCTGCGGGCGGTCGCGGCCTATGCCCGCTGGATCGCGCCGGAGATGACGCTGGTGCTGCCGCGCGACTCTGCGGGCCGGTCGACGGCGCCGAGCGCCCTGGTGGGCGACGCCCATGCGGCGGGGCTGAAGGTGGTGGTGTGGACGCTGCGGGCCGAGAACGCCTTCCTGCCCGTCGAACGGCGTCGGGGCGAAGCGATGGCGGACCACGGGGACATGGCGGGCTATGCGCAGGCCTTCGCCGGGGCGGGGGTGGACGCCCTGTTCAGCGACTTTCCTAGAATTGTCGATAGAGCGTTGAAATAACGTGTTTTTATTTGCCGTAACGACGTTTTTCGTTGTGAATTAGACTGTTCAATAAAAAACAGTCTAATGAGTCTAGTTGTTTGAATTCATTCATTTTGTCCTAGACTCCGGAGTCCAATGGATTTGCGGCCTGCTCCTGACGCAAATGCAGCGGATAGCCCCCCGCCATGCCGTCATCCTAGGCCTTGCGCCTAGGATCCAGACTCCGGTGTGGAACGAGCGAAGACCGATCTGCAAACAGCCGTGTTTATGGATCCTAGGCACAAGGCCTAGGATGACGGGATAGGGAAATGCCGCACGTCGTCATCCTCGGGCTTGCCCCGAGGATCGGGCGTTGACCGGGCTGTGCGCTTTCCGCGACGCAATGCGGCGGATCATCCGGCCCTCGGTCGAGCCCGAGGTGACGGAATGGAGGGTGATGGGCCCGAACAGCGGGCCGGGACGGCGGCCCCCCTCACGTCCCCCGGAACTGCAACTCCGCCAGCCGGGCGTAGAGGCCGCCCTGGGCGACCAGTTGGTCGTGGGTCCCCTCCTCCACCACGCGGCCGTCGTCCATGACGACGATGCGGTCGGCGCGGAGAACCGTGGCCAGGCGGTGGGCGATGACCAGGGTGGTGCGTTCCTCCATGGCCTGGTCCAGCGCGACCTGGACCAGGCGTTCGCTTTCGGCGTCGAGCGCGCTGGTGGCCTCGTCCAGCAGCAGGATGGGGGCGTCGCGCACCAGGGCGCGGGCGATGGCCAGGCGCTGGCGCTGGCCGCCCGACAGGCTCTTGCCGCGTTCGCCCAGGGGCGTGTCGAAGCCTTCGGGCAGGGCGTCGATGAAGCCGAGCGCCTGGGCCTTTTCGGCGACGATGCGGGCCTCGTCCAGCGTCGCCCCTTCGCGGCCGAACTGGATGTTCTCCAGCGCCGAGCCCGAGAACAGCGGCGTCTCCTGCGACACCCAGGCGAAGCGGTTGCGCACCGCGACCGGATCGGCGTCGCGCACATCGACCCCGTCCACCGACACCAGCCCCGTCTGCGGATCGTAGAAGCGCAGCAGCAGACGGAAGACGGTGGATTTGCCCGCGCCGGACGGGCCGACCAGGGCGACGGTCTCGCCCGGCCGCACGGTCAGGCTGAAACCCTTCAGGGCCGGCAGATCGGGCCGGCCGGGATAGGAAAAGCCCACGGCGGACATGGAGACTTCGCCGCGCGGCGGCTGAGGCAGGGCCGTGGCGTGGGCGGGCGGCGCGATGCCGGGGACAGCGCGCATCAGCTCCTCGATCCGCTCCATGGCGCCGGCGGCCTTCTGCACGTCGCCCCAGCTTTCGCCCAGGGCGCCGACGGCCCCGGCGGCGAAGACCGACAGCAGCACGAACTGCAGCAGGGCGCCCGGCGACATGACGCCCGCCACCACGTCCTGCGCGCCCAGCCACAGCACCAGGGTCACCCCGCCGAACATGACGACGATGATCAGGGCCGTCATCCACGCCCGCGCCCGCATCCGGGTCAGGGAGGCGGAAAAGGCGTCCTCCACCGCCGCGCCGAAGCGGGCGATGGCGCTGTCTTCACGGCCGAAGGCCTGGACCGTCTCGATGGCGTCCACGCTTTCGCCGGCGAAGCCGACGGCGTTTGCGAACCGGTCCTGGGACGCCACGGTCAGCTTGCGCACCCGCCGGCCGAAGATGAAGACCGGACCCAGCAGGAAGGGCACGATCAGCAGGACGAAGCCGGTCAGCTTGGGACTGACGAAGAACAGCAGGATCACCCCCCCGATCAGGGTCAGGAAGTTCCTGAGCGCATAGGAGACGGAGGTGGTCATCAGCGTCTCGACCAGGGCGATGTCGGTGGTCAGGCGCGACAGCACCTCGCCGGTGCGCATCTGGGCGTAGAAGGACGGGTCAAGCGTCAGGATGCGGCCGAACAGGCCCTTGCGCAGGTCGGCGATGACCCGCTCGCCCGTGCGGGTGACGTAGAAGTAGCGGGCGGCGGTGGCCAGGCCCAGGAACAGGGCGTTGGCGCCCAGCAGCAGGAACCAGATGTTCAGGTTCGCCCCGCCCGCCTCGAAGCCGTGGTCGATGGCCCCGCGCGCCAGGGCCGTCAGTCCCAGCGACGCCGAGGTGGACAACAGCAGCCAGAAGACGGCCATCAGCGCATGCCCCTTGTGCCGCAGGGCGTAGGGGATCAGGCGGGCTAGCGGGCGGATGTCGCGGCGCCGGGCGCGCTTCTCGCCCGCCTCCGACATCTGTTCGGCCAAGAGGGCGCCGGCGCTGGGGCGGCCTTCGACCGCCGCGCGGGCGGAATGGTGGGCGGCGGCGGGGGGAAGATCGGTCATTGCGCCCGCCTCTTGCCCCGGAACGCCCCCCGGTGTAAACGCCGCCGCTCATTCCCGCCGGACCATTGCCCAAAAAGGCGTGGGGGGCGGGTTTCTCATTTCATGCGCACCGACGGTCGGCATCGTCATCGCGCCAGAGACCGGACCGACGACCATGAAGCCCGATACCCATCCCGACTATCATTTCATCACCGTGGTGATGACCGACGGCAGCACCTATCAGACCCGTTCGACCTACGGCAAGGAAGGCGACAAGCTGGCGCTGGACATCGACCCGTCGACGCACCCCGCCTGGACCGGCGGCAATGCGCACCTGATGGACCGTGGCGGCCGCGTCTCGCGCTTCAACAACAAGTTCGCGGGCTTCATCAAGAAGTAAGACCCCGATGCTGCGGCATACTGCAGCATTCCGGTCACGAAGGGCGTCGGTCGAAGGACCGGCGCTTTTTGTTTGTCTGGAACGCCGGTAACATACGCCGCGTTCGGGTATGGCAAAGCAAGGGCGTCGATCCATCGGATCGGGTCGATCGAAAAGCGGACAGGCAATGAATAGACGGCAACTGGGTCTGGGCGTCGCGACGGCGACGATGGCCCTCGGCTCCACGGCGCGCGCGCAGCAGGTGTTCGTGCAGCGCACCCCGGAGGCGACCGCCTTCTACAACAGCTTCAACGACCAGATTTCGCGCCTGCCGGAAACGCAGCAGGCGGACGTGCGCGCCTTCTATGAGCAGAACGGCTGGCGGCCGGTGTGGAACGCCGAACGCATCCGGGCGCTGAACGCGGTTTCGGCCCGCGCCAACCGTCACGGGCTGTCGGGATCGGACTATTTCGACTTCGTGGGCCTGGCGGCCGATCCGGCCAGTTCGGACCTGCGCACCACGGCGGCGGCGCTGGCCTATGCCCGGGTCCTGGCCGAGGGCAAGGTGCGGCCCGAGACGGTCGAAGACCTGTGGGAGATGCAGAAGAACCGGGTCGACCTGCCGCGCGGCCTGACCGACGCCCTGGCGCGCGGCGTCCTGCTGGACTGGTACGAAGGCCTGGCGCCGACCGATATCGGCTATCAGAACCTGTCGGCGGGCTATGTCCGCTATCGCCGCCTGGCGGCGGAAGGCGGCTGGCCCCGCTTCGCGCCCGGCGCCACGATCGAGCCGAACATGAGCGACCGGCGCATTCCCATCCTGATCGACCGGCTGACGGCCGAGGGCGACCTGACCGCCGCCGACGGCGCGCGGCTGAAGGCGCAGGGCCTGACCTATGGACCGGAACTGCAGGAGGCGGTCCGCGGCTTCCAGGTCCGGCACGGCCTGGGCGCGGACGGCCGCATCGGCGCGGGCACCCAGCGGTCGCTGTCGGCCTCGTCCGAGGACCGGGCCCGCCAGATCGCCCTGAACCTGGAACGCCGCCGCTGGCTGAAGCGCGACGTGGCGCCCGAGCGGATCGAAGTCAACACCGCCGCCGCCATCATGGTCTATTGGAAGGACGGCAAGCCGGTCCACTCCAACCGCGTCGTGGTCGGTTCGGCCGAGAACCAGACGCCCAGCCTGGAGAAACCCTTCGCCTCGGTCGTCGCCAATCCGCCGTGGTATGTGCCGGCGGGCATCGCGCGGCGCGAGATCCTGCCCAAGGGCCCGGCCTATCTGGCGGCCAACGACATGTATGTGTCGAACGGCACGGTCATCCAGCGCGCCGGGCCGCGTTCGGCGCTGGGCTATGTGAAGTTCGAGCTGCGCGACAGCTACGCCATCTTCCTGCACGACACGCCGTCGAAGGCGGCCTTCAACCTGGCGACCCGCCAGCGCAGCCACGGCTGCGTGCGGGTGCAGGACGCGGTCGATTTCGCGCGCATCCTGTTGGCGCCCGATCCCGTCAAGCTGGCCCAGTTCGACACAGCCCAGGACACGCGCGAGACCACGCGCGTCACCACCGGGCGCGAGATCAGCGTCCGGCTGCTGTACTGGACCACCTTCGTGGACGGACAGGGCCGCGTGGCCTTCCGCGAGGACGTCTATGGCCGCGACGACAAGCTGGCCCAGGCGCTGGGGATCGGCGTCAACCTGCCCAAGCCGATCGACGACGGCCGCCCGGACGTCAACGACGTCGGTCCGTAGGGAGCGATCCGCCCGTCTTCATCGTCATCCTCGCCCTCGTGGCGAGGATCCAGACTCCCGGTTTTTGCGATATCGCATGGACGATCGGACAGGGACCTGACGCCAGCCGCCTGAGTCTATGGATTCTCGCCACGAGGGCGAGGATGACGAAATGGGGATGTCGGACGCGGGGATCAGGCGCGGAAGGCGGCTTCCAGCAGGCCCATCTGGCTGAGCACCGGATTGGCCGGGGCGGCGTCGCCCGCGTCCAGATACATGCGCCGGTCCAGGTGCAGGGCGCGGTCGAACAGCTTTTCCGACCGCACCAGGTATTCGACCAGGGCGATGGGCAGTTCGGCGTGGCTGGGCTCGCCCTCGATCTTGCGTTCGTTGAGGCGGTAGCGCGGCTCGCACGCCGTCGCCGCCGTCATGTCGCCCTCGCGGATGGCGCGCTGCACCAGGAGCCACGAGGCGATCTGCATCAGGCGGGTGGTCAGCTTCATGCTCTCGGCGGCGTAGGCCAGGGCGGCGGCGCGCGACAGCATCTTGGAATCCCGGCGCCCCTCGCCGTCCAGATAGGCGGCCGTCTCCTCGACCAGCTCCATGCCTTCGCGGAAGGTGCGCTCGAACAGTTCCGAACGGGTAAAGTCGGCGACGGTGCGGGCGCGGTCCACGACGGGCTCGATAGCCGGGGTCATCTCAGACATGGTCATCAGGGCTATGCGCGTCCGTACTGCAATCGGCCGCCAGAGCCGCCATTCGCACAAAATCTGCAATGGTCATGCCACGAACCCTGGTCTTTTGCGATCAGGATCGGAAACTGAACAGGGCGTCGGCGGCGCTTTTTTTGGAGCGTTTGGCCTCGATGGCGGTCCTTGAGCGCTGGATCTCGCCGTCCAGCGCCGTGATCCGTTCCTCCAGATCCTCGATGGAATAGACGTCCAGATCCTCGCGGGACAGCGCCCTGAGGGGTTCGCCACGTTGCGGGCGGGGCTCGATATCCTCGAACATCGTCGTCGCCTTTCTGGGCAGTCGTGCCATTACGGGCCGCAATGCCTATTTCACGCCCGGACACGGACGATTGCAAGCGGAGGCGCCCATGCGCGTGATCGAGATCGAGAACGGCTCAGGCCCGGCGGAATCGCTGAGGATCGCGGAACGGCCCGCGCCTGCGGCCGGGCCGGGACAGGTGGTGATCCAGGTGCGGGCGGCGGGCGTCAACCGCCCCGACCTGCTGCAAAGGATGGGCGGCTATCCCCAGCCGCCCGGCGCGCCGGACGTGCTGGGGCTGGAGGTCGCGGGCGACATCATAGGCGTCGGCGAAGGGGTGACCCGCTGGACGGTCGGCGACCGGGTCTGCGCCCTGCTTGGCGGCGGCGGCTATGCCGAACAGGCGGTGGTCGATGCGCGCCACGTCCTGCCGATCCCGCAAGGGCTGGACCATGTCCAGGCGGCGGTCCTGCCCGAAACGGTCTTCACCGTCTTCGCCAATGTGTTCGAGGCGGGCGGGCTGGAGGCGGGCCAGACCCTGCTGATCCACGGCGCCACCAGCGGCATCGGCGTCACGGCGATCCAGATGGCCAAGGCGGCGGGCGCCAGGGTGATCGCCACCTCGCGCGGCGCGGACAAGACGGCGGCGGCCAAGGCCCTGGGCGCCGACGTCAGCCTGGACGCGAAGGCCGACGACCTGGCCGCCGCCATCGCCGAGGCCGGCGGCGCCGACGTGATTCTGGACATGGTGGGGCGCGACTACGCCGAGCTGAACCTGAACGCGCTGAAGGCGGGCGGCCGCTGGGTCGTCATCGCCTCCCTGACGGGATCAAGGGTCGAGATCGACCTGATGCGCATCATGCTGAAACGGCTGGTGCTGACCGGCTCGACCCTGCGCAGCCGGGCGGCGGACGAAAAGGCCCGGTTGACCGCCACCGTGGAGGCGACGGTCTGGCCGTGGGTCGCATCGGGCGCGGTCAGGCCGCCGGTGCATTCGACCTTCCCGCTGGAACGGGCCGCCGATGCGCATCGCGCGCTGGAGGCGGGCGATCACATCGGCAAGATCGTCCTGATCGCCTGATCAGCGGCGACCGACGGGACGCACCGAGGAGATGCTGTCGTTGAAGCCGCCGCTCAGGTTGCGGACGTCGCTGTCGATGATGCGGCAGCGGCCCCGGAACTCGGCGTCGGTGCAGACCTCCCAGCGCCCCCGCACGCGGATCGAGGAGATGCGGTCATTGAACGAGGTGCGGCCCAGGTTGCGGTCCTCCTCGGTGAACTCACGCGAGGCGCCGCGATAGTTGGAATCGGTGAAGACGGTGATCGAGGACCGGCCCCAGCCGCCGTTGTTTCCGCCCCAGCCGCCGCCGTTGCCGTTTCCGGGACGGCCGCCGCTCTCGTAACGGCCGCGCGTGCCGAAACAGACCAGCAGGCCGTTGTCGTTGCCGATGTCCGAACTGGAGCACCGCGCCAGTTCGATCGAGGTGCCGCGCACCTGGCCGCGCGTGTCGCGGCAGTCGGCGTACAGGCGGCCCTGGTTGACATAGGCGCCGGAGCAGCTCTGGGCGTAGCTGCCGCGCGGGGCGACGCGCTGCTGAAGCGCGGGCGCCGGAGCCGACATCGCGGCCGTCAGGGCCGCAGCGATCAAGATGGACATGGGTGGTTCCTCCTCTCCCAAAGGCGAATGCCTTTCATACCGCCATGGTTGCGACCACGCACATGAACCTTTGCTGTACGTCATTGTCGGGCGGCGTTTTCTTTTCCGGCGAATAGGCCTATATCGAGCCTATACGCGCCCGGTCGAAAGGCCGGGCGCCGTCGTATCCAACGCCAGCCGAACCCTCATTCGGCGGCCCCACAACACCGGGACGAACGCCCCATGAGCGACATTCTGATGCCCAAGGCCACCGCGGTCTGGCTGGTCGACAACACCTCCCTCAGCTTCGAGCAGATCGCCGACTTCTGCGGCCTGCACCCGCTGGAAGTCCGCGGCATCGCCGACGGCGATGTGGCCCGCGACATCCGCGGCGTCGATCCCGTCACCGGCGGCCAGCTGACGCGCGAAGAGCTGGACAAGGCCCAGGCCGACGAGAACTATCGGATGAAGGCCATCGTCAGCCGCCACGCCGAACTGCTGAAGTCGGCCAAGCCGGCGCCGAAATACACGCCCGTCTCGCGTCGCCAGGACCGCCCCGACGCCATCGCCTGGTTCGTGCGCAACCACCCCGAGGTGACCGACGCCCAGATCGCCAAACTGCTGGGCACCACCAAGTCCACGATCGAGAGCGTGCGCAACCGCACCCACTGGAACAGCGCCAACATCAAGCCGGTCGATCCGGTGACCCTGGGCCTGGTCGGCCAGCTGGCCCTGGACGAGATCGTCAAGAAGGCCGCCGACAAGAAGGCCAAGGACGACCTGAAGAAGGGCGGCGGCACGATCCTGCCGGTTGCCGAGGAAGCCGAGGCCGAGCCCGAATTCGTGCCGGAAGCCCGCCAGCGCCCCGGCGCCGAACCCACCGCGGAATCGGTGTTCGGCACGAAGGAATAGGACGCGCCTGTATCCGTCACCCTCGGGCTCGACCCGAGGATGATGGGAGCAGACGATACAAAAACGGCCCCGGAGAGCGATCTCCGGGGCCGTCGCGTGTTCGGGAGATGCAGGCGACCCTAGGTCGCGCGCATCTCCAGGCTGGTGATCTCTTCCTTCAGTCTGAGCTTCTTCTGCTTCAACTCCCTGACCTGCAACGCGTCCACGGACGGATGGGCAAGTTCCTTCTGGATGATTTCATCCAGGTTGCGATGACGATTACCCAGTTCGCGAATACGAGCCTCGATGGTCATGGCTTGCGCCTCCTTAGGTTAGGGACCAGTAGAGTGAGCGCCCGGTTTGGCAGGCTGTGGAATCACATTCCGGTGACAGCCCGCGCCCTCGGACGCCAAGGAGACTGGCCCGTAAAATGGTCGATGATGTGAACGGAGCCGTACGGAACCCGCCCGCCCGCATGGTCGTCGGAATTTCAGGGGCTTCCGGGGCGATCTATGGCGCGCGGGTGCTGGACGCGCTGAATGACCTGGGGGTCGAGAGCCATCTGGTGGTGACCAAGGCCGCCCTGCTCACATTGTCGCAGGAGACGGATCTGTCGCCGGACGACCTGACGGCCAAGGCGTCCGTGGTCCACAGGCTGGCCGATGTCGGCGCCAGCATCGCCTCGGGCTCGTTCCGCACCCTGGGCATGATCGTCGCGCCCTGTTCGGTGCGGACCATGGGCGAGATCGCCACCGGCGTGACCTCCACCCTGCTGACGCGCGCCGCCGACGTGACGCTGAAGGAACGCCGACCGCTGGTGCTGATGGTGCGCGAGACGCCGTTCCACCTGGGCCATCTGCGGACCATGACGGCTCTGGCCGAAATGGGCGCGGTGATCGCCCCGCCCCTGCCCGCCTTCTACGCCCGGCCCGCCAGCCTGATGGAAATGGTCGATCAGTCGGTCGGGCGGGCGCTGGACCTGTTCGGCCTGGACTGGAGCGCGGTGCGTCGCTGGGACGGTCTGAAATAATGCGGCTGTGGGACTGGGCGGTCGCGGCCTATGGAGCGCCTGGGGTCGGCGAGGCCTGCCTGGCGCTGCAGGACCACAATGGGCAGAACGTCCCACTGCTGCTGTGGGCCGCCTGGATCGCCGCCACGGGCCGCCGGCCGGACGCGGAAACCCTGGAAGCCGCCTGCGACACGGCCCGCGCCTGGGACGGGGTCGTGGTGGCGCCCCTGCGGGCGGTGCGCCGCATCCTGAAGGCGCCCGTGCCCGATATCGATGACGGCCCGCGCGAGGCGGTGCGCAATCGGATCAAGGCGCTGGAGCTCGAGGCGGAGCGACACCTGCTGGAGGCGCTGGAGGCCCTGGCGCCCCCACCCGCCGGCCCGCCGCGCCCGGTGATCGACAGCCTGGTCGCCACGGCGCGGGTCTGGGCCGACGTCACGCCGCGTCCGGCGCTGGTGCGCCTGGCCGACGCCCTTCCGGCCTGAGGCGCGCGCGACTATAAATATGGCGGGGATGACAGCATGAACGACGACGTTCCAGATATCAGCGAGGAAGAGGCGGCGCTGCACGCCCGCGTCAAACTGCTGCGCCAGGAACACGCCGACCTCGCCGCCTCCATCGAGGCCCTGGGCCAGGCCGCCGTCCCCGACCAACTGATGATCGCGCGCCTGAAGCGCAAGAAGCTGGCCCTGAAGGACGAGATCGTGAAGATCGAGGACCGCATCCTGCCCGACATCATCGCCTGAACCCTCGCTGGGCGGCGGTTCCGCCTCTGCGACCATCCGTCGCCCACGCAAGGCCCCAAAGTCGCCCCAGCCTGTCGTCATAAGCCGGCCTCCCCCTGGGACGCCGCTACGCCTTTGCGCCGCCGTCCTTCATTTTTCTGAGCGTAGAGACGCTGGAGACGCCGCCGAATGCGACGCCTGCTGATCGACGCGCCGCTGGCGCGCTGCAAGACCCTGTTGATCCATTCCGGCCAGACGGCCGCCTTCGCCGCGGTGGCCGTGTTCGCCGCCGCGGCCGCGCCCAATGTCGCCGGCGAGGCCGTCGCCGCGCCGGCCACGTCCGCCGTCCCCGTCGCTCCGCCTGTAAAGGCCAGGGTCGAGGCCGCCGGTCCGGTCGTGCGCCAGATCGTCTTTTCCGCCCCAGTGCGCGGCTATGCGATCAACTCCGCCTTCGGCCTGCGCAAACTGGCCATCGAGGCCCACGCCCGCGCGCACAAGGGCGTGGACATCGCCGCGCCCAAGGGCACCAGCGTCTTCACCGCCGCCGAGGGCGCGGTGGTCCGCACCGGCTTCGACGCCGGCGGCTATGGCAATTTCATCGAAGTCCGCCATCCCAACGGCCTGAGCACCCTCTATGGCCACCTCAGCCGTATCGACGTGGCCAGCGGAGACGTCGTGACGGCGAACCAGCGCATCGGCCTGGTCGGATCGACCGGCTATTCCACCGGGCCGCACCTGCATTTCGAGGTCCGGCGCGACGGCGGCCAGGTCAACCCGACCAAGGTGGTCGGCCGCAGCTTCGATGTGACGGTGAAGATGCGGGCCTGAGGCCGCCAGCGTCCGTTTGTCGCTGGCTAGCGACGGCTCCTCCTTGCTAGGCTGCCGAGCAAGCGACCTGGGGAGGCGACATGGCGGCGTTGACGCTCGAAAACCTGAACAAGCGATACGGTGAGTTCGAAGCCGTCCGCGATCTGAGCTTTCAGGTTCAGAAGGGCTCGATCTGCGGCTTTCTGGGGCCGAACGGGGCGGGCAAGACCTCGACCCTGCGGATGATCCTGGGGCTTCAGCCGGCGACCTCCGGCCGGATCGAGATCCTGGGCGCGTCGGACGGGCGGCAGGTGCGCGACCGGATCGGCTTCCTGCCCGAGGAGCGCGGCCTCTACAAGAAGATGACCCCAGTCGAGGCCATCGCCTTCTTCGGCGCCCTGAAGGGCCTGCCGACGCCGGAAGGCCGAAAGCGGGCGCGACAGCTGCTGGAACAGCAGGGTCTCGGCGATGCGCAGAAAAAGAAGATGAAGGAGCTGTCCAAGGGCATGGCCCAGAAGGTGCAGCTGATCGCCTCGATCGTGCACCGGCCCGAGTTCGTGATCCTGGACGAGCCTTTCTCGGGCCTGGACCCGGTCAACCAGCAGGGGCTGGAGGCCATGATCCGGCAGCTGGCGGCGGACGGGGCGACGGTGCTGTTCTCGACCCATGTGATGCAGCACGCCGAGCGGCTGTGCGACAAGGTCGTGCTGCTGGCGCGCGGGCGAAAGGCGTTCGAGGGCACGGTGGACCAGGCCAAGGCCACCTCGCCCCGCTTCCTGGACCTGGACGGCGCCATCACGCCCGAGGCGGCGGCGGCCCTGCCGGGCGTCGCCAGCGTGGAGACCCTGTCCGACGATGGCGAGGTTCGCCGGCTGAAGATCGGTCTGGCGTCCGGCGCCGGCGGCCAGGACACGCTGAAGGCCGCCTTCCTGGGCGGGCTGGACGTGCGCGGCTTCGCGCTCAAGGAGCCGACGCTGCATGACGCCTTCATCGGCCTGACCGGCGACCACCCGGATCAGCCCGCGCCCCAGGAGACGGTCCAATGAAGCGCATCCTGCTGATCGCGCGCCGCGAATATGTGGCCTACGCCAAGACCGTGGGCTTCTGGCTGTCGCTGCTGGCCTTTCCGCTGTTCGCGGTGCTGGGCGGCGGCATTCCGCTGCTGATCCGGTCGTCCGAGCCGATCAAGACCGTCGCGGTGATCGAGGAAGGCCCCGCCGCCACCGGCCTGGCCGCCGTGGTGCGCCAGGCGCTGCAGGCGGACCTGGACCGGCAGGCCGAGATGGTGCGAGAGGCCGCCGGCAAGGGCCAGGCCGCCGCTGGCCGCGCCGCCGCCTCGCTGGGCGGAAACAAGCTGCGCCTGGTCGCCGCCCCGCCCGCCATCGCCGCCGCCCCGCCTGGGCCAGGGCGAGAAGCCGCGATCCGCGGCGCCCTGGACAAGCGGGCCGACAACCATCTGGACGCCGTCGTCTTCCTGAACCGCATCGACGGCAAGCCCTCGGCCCAGGTCTGGACCGGCCGGGCGAACGACAACGACGTGGCCGGGTTCGTGCGCAATGCGCTGAGAGCCGGCTATCGCGACCAGGCCCTGACCGGCGCCGGCGTGGACCCGGCCCTGGTCGCCCAGATCGACGCCTTCAGGCCCGAGGTGAAGGCCTTTTCGCCCAACGCCGCCAGCGGGGGCGAGGTGTCGATGCGCGACCGCCTGCCGTCCTTCATCGGCCTGGGCGCCGGCTTCCTGCTGTGGTCGCTGGTGATCACCGGGGCGTCGATCCTGCTGAACAGCGTGATGGAGGAGAAGTCGAACCGTATCCTGGAGGTGCTGCTGTCCTCGGCCTCGGCGACCGAGATCCTGACCGGCAAGGTGCTGGGGGTGGCGCTGCTGACCCTGACGGTGCTGGCCGTCTGGGGCGGGATCGGGACGTTCGGCCTGCTGTCCGCAGCGCCCCAGGTCGCCGGACAGGTGGGCCAGGTGCTGCTGCACGACGGGCTCGTCTTCTACTTCATCGCCTATATGGTCGGGGGCTACCTGATGTATGCGGTGCTGTTCGCGGCCATCGGCGCCTTCTGCGAGACGCCGCGCGACGCCCAGACCCTGATGGGGCCGATCATGATGGTGCTGGTCGTGCCGATTCTGGTCATGCAGATGGCCCTGACCAGCCCCGACGCGCCGCTGGTGAAGGTCTTGTCGTGGATTCCCCTGTTCACCCCCTTCCTGATGAGCGCGCGAGCGCCCAGCGACCCGCCGCTGATCGAGATCGTCCTGACGCTGGTCGGCATGTTCGCCGCCGCCGCCCTGATGGTCTGGATCGCCGGCCGGGCGTTCCGGGCCGGGGCGCTGTCGGACGTGAAGCTGAGCTGGAAGAGCTTCGGCCGCGCGGTCACAGGGCGGGGGTGAAACGCCGTCTCCTCCCCGCCCTGCGGGGAGGAGACAAGAAAAAGGCCGCTTCCTTGCGGAAGCGGCCCTTGATCTTTCGGCTTTCGCCTTGGCTTTGTCGGGGCCTTACCGGCCGCCGGCGCCGCCCGGGACGCGCGGCTTCGGCGCGGGCAGCAGGCCCTCGCGCTGGGCGCGCTTGCGGGCCAGCTTGCGGGCGCGACGGACAGCTTCGGCCTTTTGACGGGCGCGCTTTTCCGACGGCTTTTCGTAATGCACGTGGCGCTTCATTTCACGGAAGCTGCCTTCGCGCTGCATCTTCTTCTTGAGGGCTTTCAGCGCTTGATCGACGTTATTATCGCGAACGAAAATCTGTACCAGGTTGAACTCTCCTTTGGCCGCCCGCCGCGTCCTGTGAGGGAGACGGGCGAACAAAATAAAATCGTCTTCCGGAAGCCGGGCTCTCGGATGAAGGCGCGCTGATACACGAGCCGCCCCGTCCTGTCCAGATCGTCGCGACCATTCTTGCAGGCTCGAAACGCCCGCGCGACAGGCGTATGGTCGGGCCATGACAGAGAATAGCGATTGGGCCGACGCCACCGAACAGGCCGTGCTGGACGCCGCCGTCGCCCGCGCGCCCGCCCTGGGCTGGAACGCGCGGCTGGTGCGCGAGGCCTGCGAGGCGTGCGGCCTTTCGGCGGGCGACGAGGAACTGCTGCTGCCGAACGGCGCGCGCGATCTCGCCGCCCTGCTGTCGCGCCGCCACGACGCGCGGGTGTTGGAGGCGCTGGGCGCCATCGACGCCAAGTCCCTGAAGATTCGCGAACGAATCGCCCGCGCCGTGTCCGAGCGGATGGAGGCCGGCGCCGCCGATCTGGAGGCGACGCGACGCTGCGCCGCCTTCCTGGCCCTGCCCGTCAACGCCGACCTGGGGCTGAAACTGGCCTGGGAGAGCGCCGACCATCTGTGGCGCTGGGCCGGCGACGAGGCGACCGACTGGAACCATTATTCCAAGCGCGCCATCCTGTCGGGCATCCTGATCCCGGCCCTGACGATGCGCTGGTTCGACGGACGGGAGGCGGCGGAGGAATTCGTCGCCCGCCGCATCGAAAACGTCATGGCCTTCGAGAAGTGGAAGGCGGGCAAGGATTTCGACGCGCCGCTGCGTAAGGTCACGGGCGTGTTGAGCCGGATGCGCTACGGGGCGCGGGCGTAGCGGTCCCCAATGACTTTCGTCATCCCCCGGCGACCATCGCGAATGCGAGGGGAGACCGGGGGACCCAGCGGCGCGCGGGAGCGCGAACCTGCCGCGGATTCGCTCTTCAAACATCTTGCGGCGGAGGCATCGCCTTCGGCGCCGCTGGGTCCCCCGGTCTGCGCCGCTGTGCGGCTTGCCGGAGGATGACGATGCAGAAAAGCTAGACCGCCCCCAGCACCCGGTTCACATGCGCCATCTTGCGGCCCGGCCGCGCCTCGGCCTTGCCGTAGAGGTGCAGCCGTTCGTCGGCCTTGGCCGACAGTTTGCGCCATTGGTCGACCTCGTCCCCCAGGAGGTTGGTCATCTCGACGCGGGCGTGGGCCGTCGTCGGCCCCAGCGGCCAGCCGGTCACGGCGCGGATATGCTGTTCGAACTGGTCGCAGACGCAGCCGTCCTGGGTCCAGTGGCCGGTGTTGTGGACGCGCGGCGCGATCTCGTTGACCAGCAGCACGTCGTCTCCAAGGTCGAACAGTTCGACCCCCAGAACCCCGACATAGTCCAGTCCGTCCAGGATCGCCTCGGCGATGGCGCGGGCGCGGACCTGCGTCCTCTCGTCCACGGCGGCGGGCGCCAGGGTGGTGCGCAGGACGCCGCCCTCGTGGCTGTTCTCGCCCAGCGGATAGACCGCCATATGGCCGTCCCAGTCGCGCGCAGCGATGACCGACAGCTCGCGCACGAAGCTCGCCATGGCCTCCAGGATGGCGGGGCGGCCGCCCAGGCTTTCCAGCGCGGCGGGGGCGTCCTCGATGGCGTGGATCCAGACCTGGCCCTTGCCGTCATAGCCTTCGCGGCGGGTCTTCAGCAGCGCGGGGACGCCCAACGTCGTCAGGCCCAGCACCAGGTCGTCCAGGGTGTCGACGACGGCGAATTGCACCGTCGGGGCGCCGACGGCGTTGAGGAAGGTCTTCTCCTCCACCCGATCCTGCGCCACGCGCAGCGCCGTCGGCCCCGGCGCGACCAGGGCGCCGGCCTCGGCCAGACGTTCGATGGAGGCGGCGGGGACGTTCTCGAACTCGAACGTCACCACATCGGCCGCGCGGCCCAGCGCCGTCAGGGCCTCGGGGTCGTCATAGGCGGCGACGATCTGGCGCGCCGAGACCCGGCCCGCCGGGCTGTTCGCCTCGGGATCAAGGATCACCACGTCGAAGCCCAGGCGCGAGGCGGCCTGGCTGAGCATCCGGCCCAGCTGGCCGCCGCCGATCATGCCGAGGGTCGAACCGGGGGGAAGCGGAAGGCTGGGCACTCAGTCCTCGACGGTTTCGGCGACGGATTCGGTCTGGGCGGCGCGGAAGGCGGCCAGCCGCTCGGCCAGCGCCGCGTCCGACAGGGCCAGTATCTGCGCGGCCAGGATACCGGCGTTGGCGGCGCCCGCCTCGCCGATGGCCAGGGTCGCGACCGGGACGCCGGCCGGCATCTGCACGATGGACAGCAGGCTATCCATGCCCTTCAGGGCCTTGGACTGGACTGGCACGCCCAGCACCGGCAGTTCGGTCATGGACGCCGCCATGCCCGGCAGGTGGGCGGCCCCGCCCGCGCCCGCGATAATGACCTTGTATCCCGCCACCTTGGCGCCCGTGGCGAACTGGACCAGCCGTTGCGGCGTGCGGTGGGCGCTGACGACCTTGGCCGTCCAGGCGACGCCCAGCTGGTCCAGCCTGTCGGCGGCCAGCTTCATCGTGGGCCAGTCGGATCGGCTGCCCAGGATGATCGCCACCGGCGTTGCGGAAGTCACCATGTCTGTAAGGCCCCCTCGCGGAAAGGCGCCCGTTACAGCACGCGCGCGACGCCCGCAACCAAGCAGCGACCTTCGAGGCGCGGTTTCGCCCGCGCCTTCTCCGTCAATGTCGGCCTTCAATGTCGGCGGATCAGGCTCTAACATCGTTCGACCGCGCGGCTGCTGAGTCGCGCCACCGGAGCCTGCCTGCGCCTTGACCGACGTGGCCGAACACGACCTGACCGCCGAGATCGCACGCCTGCGCGAAGAACTGGATGCGTGGAAGGCCCGCGCCGCCGCCGCCGAGGCCGCCGCCGATCACGATGTCCTGACCCCCGCCCTGAACCGGCGCGGCTTCGTCGCCGCCATGCAGCGGACCATGGCCTATTGCCAGCGGCACGGGGTGCCGGCGGTGCTGCTGTATCTGGACATGGACGGGTTCAAGGGGGTCAACGACCGGCTGGGCCATGCGGCGGGCGATGCGGCCCTGGTGGCGGTGGCGCGGCTGTTCCTGGCGAACCTGCGGGAATCGGACGCCGTGGGCCGGATGGGCGGCGACGAATTCGCCCTGCTGATGCTGAACGCCGGCCTCGACGAAGGCCGCGCCAAGGCCCGGCAGTTGTCCGAGGCGATGAAGACCGAGGGCTTCGTCTGGGAGGGCGAACGCGCCGAACTGGGCGGATCGTTCGGCGTGCGCGCCTGGGATGGCCATACGGACGCCGAGGTCTGGCTGACCGAGGCCGACGCCGCCATGTGGGTGCGCAAGAAGGGGCGCTGAGGCTCCTCCATTTCCGTCACCGCTCTCCATCGGGCTCGACCCGAGGATCGGATGCTGGGCCGCCTTGCGCCAAGGGTAAGGCACAGAGGGAGCGACGCCCGATCCTCGGGTCGAGCCCGAGGATGACGGAAGTGCAGCATTGGGGGAGAGGAACGTCCCCTCCCCGTCGCCCCAATCCTAAAGCGGCAGGCTCAGCTGCACCCCGCCCATGTGGCTGTCGGCGTGGTCGCCGAAGCGGCCGCGATAGGCGACCGTCACCCTGACTGGACCCACCGCGCCCTGAACGCCCGCCGACGCCAGGAACTGGCCGCCGAACGGGTCGTCGATCTCGCGCGCCAGGACCTGGGCGGGGTTGTTGAAGATGCCCACCCGCACCGGATCGGAGCTGTCGTCCAGCGCATCGCGATATCCGCCCTCGGCGAACAGGCCGAAGCCGCCCATTTCCGCCTCGGCCCGCAGGGAGACCTCGCCAGTCAGAGCCTTCACCGTGCGGTCGCCGTATTGATACTGGGCCGCGACGCCCTGTTCGACATAGCCGTCGACGTCGCTGGAGACATAGGCCAGGGCCGCGCGCGGCGACAGCGACACCCCGCCCATGTCGAACCACATCCCGCCCTGCAACCGCGCGCCGGTGCTGAGCGCCCGCGTCTCGGCCGTATGGACAACGGGCGCCAGGCTGGTCAGGCGCTTGATGTCGTCGATATTGTCGCGCGCCACGCCGACCGCCGCATTGACGAAGACGTCGCCCGAGCGCCAGCCGCCATAGATATCCAGCCCGAAGCTCTCGACGTTGAAGTTCAGCGCCTGGCTTTCGACGTCGGTCGTGCGCGCCGTGCCCGCCAGGCCGAAGCGCCAGTTGGCCGACGGCCCCGCCTCCAGCGCGATCCGTCCGCCCCAGCCGTCGCTGCTGGACGATGTGACCGATCCCCGCGCATCCGTATCGACGCTGTCGATCAGCGCCGAGGCGGTGACCGAGACCCCCGCCTCCCACGCCTCGCGTCCCGACAGGGCCTCGCTGGCGGCGTCCAGGGCGTCCTCGCGGTGACGATAGGTCGTCTCGCCCTGCAGGGTCGATTGGGCGCCGATGTCGGCATAGTAGAGGTAGTCGGTCGCCAGGCGCGCGATGGCCTGGTGCCCCGTCGCCGTCGGATGGACGCCGTCGAAGTAGAAATAGCTGGACGGGTCGGCGCACACGGTCACGCCGTTGAAACAGGCGTCGGTGATGTTGCTCACGCCGAACTGGCCCGGATTGGCGGCGATGTAGTCGCCCACCTTGAACAGGTCCATCAGGATGATGTTGCTGCCGGGCCGCGCGGCCGCGACGCCGTTCAGGCCCGTCTGCAGGGCGGTGTTGAAGGTGGTCGCCGAATAGTCGGCCAGGGGCGCCGCCGCCGTGCCCCGGAACTGGGGCGTCAGGCTGAGCTTGGGCAGGTTGGAGACCAGGATGGTCCCTGCGCCCGCGCCCGCCACGCTGTTGACCAGGCTGTTGACGTTGGCCGCCGCCGCCGTCACGACCGGCGTCATGGCGGCGACGGGGCTGGCCGAGGCGCCGGCGGCCGGCAGGGCCTGGAAGATGTCGTTGGCCCCGCCCAGGACCGTGACCAGGTCGCCCGCGCCGAACCTGCCGCCCGCATCCATATACCGCGACAGCTGGTTCAACATGCCGAACGGCACGCCCGGCGAGGCGTCGGTGCGTGATCCGCCAAAGGCGTAGTTGATGCTGCCGGTCACCGAGCCGTTGAAGTTGGCGGCGTTGAAGCCCAGCAGTTCGGTCCACACCTGACCGCTGGAGAATCGGCCCTGGTAATAGGGCGGCGACGGCGGCTGGGTCCCGCCCGAGATCAGATACAGGTTGCCGTTGTCGCTCAGGCTGTCGCCGAACACGACCAGCCGGTTGTAGGTCTGGGCCGAGGCCGACCCTGCGAAGGCGCAGGCGGCGAGCGCCAGGGCGGCGACGGCGCCGCCGGTGAAATAGCGTGACATATGTTCCTCCCGCGGTCGTCCTGTGTCGCGACCGTTGAGCGGAGGATGCGCCTGTCAGCGACGAGCGCAAGATGCCGTTACGTCAGCTTACGGAACAAAACACCCCATCTCCGTCATCCTTGTCTATTGACGGCGAGAGGAGTGTTGGAGCGTTCCTGAAGGGGTTGGAAGTCGGCGACTGAAGCCGCCTTCCCCTCCCCTACTGCAAGGTGCGGAACTTCAGCGTCCCGGGCACGGACCTCAGCGCGCGCAGGGCCTCGGGGTCGTAGTCGCGGTCCACGTCGGTGATGACATAGCCGGTGCGTTCGTCCGTCTTCAGGTGCTGGCCCAGAATGTTCAGGCCCGCCGCCGCCAGCGCCCGGTTCAGTTCCGCCAGGACGCCCGGCTGGTTCCGGTGGATGTGCAGCAGGCGATGCGTGCCCGACACCTCGGCCAGCTGCACATTGGGCAGGTTGACGCTGAAGGTCGTGTCGCCCCGGTTCAGATAGCCCAGCAGACGTTCGGCCGCGAACTCGGCGATGGCCTCCTGCGCCTCTTCGGTCGAGCCGCCGATGTGGGGCGTCAGGATCATGTTCTTCAGGCCCTGAAGGGGGCTTTCGAACGGATCGGCGTTGGTGCGCGGCTCTTCGGGGAAGACATCCACGGCGGCGCCGGCGATCCGGCCCGATCCCATCGCCTGGGCCAGGGCGCCGACATCGACGACATGGCCGCGCGACAGGTTCAGGAACAGGGCGCCGGGCTTCATCTGCGAGAACTGGGCCGCGCCGAAGATGGCGCTGTTGTCCTTCCTGCCATCGACATGCAGGGTCACCACGTCGCTCTCGGCCAGCAGGGCGTCCAGCGACCGCATCCGGCGTGCATTGCCCAGCGCCAGCCGCTCGGACAGGTCATGGAAGACGACCCGCATCCCCAGGTTCTCGGCCAGCACCGACAGCTGGCTGCCGATGGCGCCATAGCCGACGATGCCCAGCGTCTTGCCGCGCAGTTCTTTCGATCCGGCAGCCGACTTGTTCCATCGGCCCTGGTGCATGGCCGCCGACTTGTCCGGCACGTCGCGCATCAGCACGATCATCAGACCGATAGCCAGCTCCACCACCGAGCGGGTGTTGGAATAGGGGGCGTTGAACACCGCCACGCCGTGGTCGGAGGCCGCCTCCAGGTCGATCTGGTTGGTCCCGATGCAGAAGGCGGCGACAGCCATCAACCGGTCGGCTTTCTCCAGCACCCTGCGGCTGACCGTTGTCTTGGAGCGAATGCCCAGCACATGGACGCCCTTGATGGCGGCGATCAGGTCGTCCTCGTCCAGCGCGCCCTTCTGCGTCTCGACCGAATAGCCCGCCTCCTCCAGCCGTTCGACGGCGGCGGGGTGGATGTTCTCCAGCAGCAGCATCTTCATGCGGCTGCGCGGAAAGGACCAGCGGCCGGCCAGGCCCTCGGCGTGCAGCACCTCGTCCAGGGAGGCGGCCTCCTGGTCCGCGATCTCGACCACGCGCGGACGGCGGACGACCTCGGTGAAGGCGTAGAAGACGTCGGCGGCGCCCGCGATCTTGACCTCGGCGTCGTTCCAGCCGTCGCCGATCATGACCACCCGGCCCGACAGGTTCAGCGCATGGATAGCCGTGGGCTTGCCGTTCTCGTGCGACAGGGGGTTGGCGTCGTCCACGCCGATCACCCGCCCCTCGGCGTCATAGACCAGGTCGTTGCACAGGACGCGGTCGGGCGCGACGCCCAGTTCCCGGGCCACAGGCGCGATGATTTCGCGAAAGCCGCCCGACAGGAGAATGACCTGGCCGCCCTGGCGCTGGAAGAACGGCAGGTTGCGCCGCACCGACGCCGTCAGACGATCCGCCGCCTTCGCCGCCAGGGCCGCGACATGATCGCGGGTCAGGGGCAGCAGGGCCAGGCGGCGGCGCAACGCCTCGCCGAACGGAATCTGGCCGCCCATGGCCTGGTCGGTCAGGGCGGCGATCTGCGCTCGCGTCTCATCTGCCCCGAGCGAGCCTTCCAGCGCGATATCCGCCAGGGCTTCCAGGGTTTCGAAATCGACCAGGGTCGAATCGAAGTCGAAGATCAGTGTGGGGCGCGCGCTCATGGCGGCGTCTTAGCGACCTTCGCGGTCGCAGCAAAGCCATGCGCCGCTGCGACGGCGGCGAAATTGGCTCAAAGCTTGCCGGCCGCTGGGATATTCACCGCGCGGCCGGCAAGAAAATATCAGAAACGGGCGATGCGGCGCACGTGACTGTCGGGACGACGGCTTTCCAGAACCGCCGCGCCGACCACCGCCGCCAGGGTCGCCACCGCCAGCAGGGCCCCGCCTTCGCGCGAATGGTCGCGGGCGTAATCGACGGCCTCGTCGGCGTAATGACGGGCCTTCTTGCCGTGCTTGCGAGCGGCCTTCCTGGTGTCCTTGCGGGCCGAACGGAACCAGTCGCCGGCGCGATCCCGCGCGTCGTCGGTGAAGTCGGCCGCGCGGTGGCGGGCGTCGCGCGAGAAGTCGCCGGCCCGCTCGCCCAGATCCTCGGCCTTGTGACGGAAGGCGTCGACGGCGTCGTGGAAACGGTCGCGCAGTTCGGCCGTGTCCACCCAGCCGCGCGGATCGATGCGGGTCTTGATGCGCTGGTAGCGGGTCGGACCGCTGCGCTGCGACAGATAGATGGCGGCGGCCGTTCCCAGGACGATCAGGGCCAGACTGCCGGCGGTGACGCCGGGATGTTTGCGGACTTCGGCCAGGGCGCTGAAATTGCGAACCATAGGATAGTGAACCTCTTCATCGAGGCCGTCTTCGGTCGGGTCGTAGAGCCCATCGTCGTACGGCCGATAGGCGGAACGGCTGTCCCGCATCAGCGAAGGAGCGAACCGCGCGAGAAGAGGTTCCGCGATACCCGGCAAGGCCGAGTAGAAAGACGCGATCGCGCGCCCGGCCCCGCCGACGGTCACTTCGCGGATCGGATGGGTCGCGCAATACAGTATGGTGTCGGCGACGACGTGGGTCGCATAGACCGGCTGGGGGTTGTGCACCGCCTGGCCGGTCAGGTTGCGGGCGTGGCGGCTGTAGGGGGTGTCGATGGCCCCCGGCTTGACCAGGCTGACCGTCACCGGCGCCTTTTCGCGCAGCAGTTCGATGCGCAGCGCATTGGTGAAGCCCTTCACCGCATGTTTGGACGCCGCATAGACGCCCTGCACCGGCAGGGGCAGGTCCGACAGGATGGAGCCGACGTTGACGATGGCCCCGCCGCCGGGCCGCGCGCGCAGATGCTCGACCGCCACCATCGAGCCGTTGACCACGCCCCAGTAGTTGGTCTCGAACAGACGGCGCTGATCCTCCAGCGTCGTCTCGCGGATGGCGCCGAACAGGCCGACGCCGGCGTTGTTGACCCAGGTGTCGAAGCCGCCGAACAGCCGCTGGCACTTCTCGGCCGCCTCGGCCAGGGAGGCGTGATCGGACACGTCCGCCACGGCCCAGGCGACGCGCGCGCCTTGCGCCTGCAACTCCTCGCACAGGGCGCGCAGGTCCTGTTCGCCGCGCGCGATCAGGAATACCCTGGCCCCGGCCCGCGCCGCCCGACGCGCCGTGGCCAGGCCGACCCCGGAGGTCGCGCCGGTGACGACGATGGACTGCTGGTTCAGCGGCTTCAGGGCGGGTTTCGCGCGCATGGAGATCTTTTCCATATCTCGACAAATCCGAGCCGAATTGTCGATGTTTCCTCGGGCGAGTTTACAGATTTGTCGAGGCGAGACGACGGCTGAATTTCGCGCGCGGCGCCGACCCCTTATCAACGACCGCCCGGGCGCCTACATAGCCGCGATCCCGAAATGACGAGAACCAAGGACCCCGCCGTGACCGATCACGCGCCCAACAACGCCATTTCCGACGACCTGGCCGCCGCCTTCCAGATCGAAGGCTGGCCCGTGCGTGGCCGTCTGGTCCGCCTGGGCGGCGCGATCGATGCGATCCTAGCCGCCCACGCCTATCCCGAGCCTGTCGCCGCCCTGCTGGGCGAGGCGTGCGCGCTGGCGGCCCTGATCGGCTCCAGCTTGAAGTTCGACGGCCGCCTGCTGGTCCAGGCCCAGGGGGACGGGCCGGTCCGCTATGTCGTCGCCGACTATGGCACGGACGGGACGCTGCGCGGCTATTGCCGGTATGACGAGGCCGAGGTCGCCGAGGCGTCCAAGGGATTCGCCCGTCCCGGCGCGCAGACCCTGCTGGGCAAGGGGGTCTTCATCATGACGCTGGACCGCGGTCCCGACTTCGAACGCACCCAGGGCATCACCCCCATCGAGGGCGAGAGCCTGTCGCTGTGCGCCGAACATTATTTCCAGCAATCCGAGCAGGTGCCGACCAAGGTGCGCCTGGCCGTCGGCTCGGTCCAGACCGACGCAGGCGCCCAATGGCGGGCCGGCGGGGCCATGATCCAGATCATCGCCGGCGACGCCGCGCGGGGCTCGACCGAAGAGGTCTGGGACCGCACCCGCGCCCTGTTCGGCACCCTGGGCGACGACGAACTGATCGACCCGACGATCACGCCCGAAACCCTGCTGTTCCGCCTGTTCCACGAGGACGGCGTGCGGCTGGAAGGCGCCAAGGCGCTTGCCGCCGTCTGCCGCTGCTCCAAGGACCGGATCGCCTCCATGCTGGCCTCGTTCGACCCTGCCGAACGCGAAGGCATGGTCGAGGACGACGGCAAGATCCGCGTCACGTGCGAATACTGCGCCAGCGTCTATGAACTGGAGCCCGACGACGTGGTGACGGCCCAGATCTAGGCCTCAGGCGGCGTCAGATCAGCATCGATATGGCGTTGGCGAAATTGTGCATCACGATCGGCAGCACCAGACTGCCGGTCTTCTCCTTCAGCCACACCAGCAGCAGCGCCGGACCGCCGGTTGTCGCCATCAGCACGGCGTCGAAGGTGAAGGCGCCATGCTCGTAGCCTAGGGCGTGGGCCAAGCCGAACGCCACGGAGGAGGCCACCGCCCCCCAGCCCATGGACGCGCCCAGCACCCGAACCGGCTTGCCGAAGGCCTCGTTCAGCATCAGCAGCAGGACGCCCCGGTAGAACAACTCCTCGTCCAGTCCCGGCATGGTCAGTTCGAAGGCCAGGCTGTCGACGTCGAAGCCTTCGCCGGGGAAGTACAGCGCCAGGCCGCCGAACAGGGCGGTCAGCAACCCGCACAGGACCAGCGCGCCGACGATTCCCCTTCGGTCCTGACGCAGCGTCAGCCCGACCCGCCTCCACCCGAGCATCGGCAGGCTGGCGACCGTCAGCGACAGCACCATGGCCAGCGTCTTGCCTTCCCAATTCCAGTCTGACGGCCAGAATCGGATCGGGATGTGCCCGTAGCCTCGCGTTAGCAGGGCGTCATACGCCACCATGAGCACCAGCGCGGCGACAAACCAACCCCAGCCGATTCGTCCCTTGGACGCGACGACGCCCAACAATCCCACGGCCGCCACAGCCCCGATCCAGCCTATGGTGGCGATGATCGCATCCGGCATCCCGTTCTCCCGTCATGTCCTAAGGGAAAGGCTAGGCCGCGCACGACGACGATGCATCTTACCGATATTTAAGGCCAAGCTTTCGCTGACGCAGACGGCAAGGCGTCGTCCATGAATTGACGCTAGGCGGGGTGACGGCTCAGATCTGACCCGTGGCGAACGGGACGATTTCATGAGAGGATCGCTCCATGGTCGCCATGCGCAAGATCACCGTTGAAGTGCCCGAGGATGTGGCTCGCCGCATCGAGCGCCGCCTGGCTGCGGGCGAATACGAAAGCGAAAGCGCCATCGTCACTGTCAGCCTGACCGCGCAGATGGACGCGGATGATCGGTTGGCCGACTGGACCAGAAGCCGCCTGCCGGACGCGCTGGCGGAGTGGAGGTCCGCGCCCGACGATGTCCGTCCCGCCAGCGAGGTGTTCGACGGCGCCTTGGCGCGTTACGAAGCCCGAAAAGCTCGCGAGATCTGAGCGTGGAGGTCGTTTTCTCGGCTGCGGCCGAGCGCGATCTGGACGCGTTGTTCTACTGGATTGCGGAACACGCGGGCGCAAGGATCGCCGTCGGCTACACTGATCGCCTGCGAACCTTCTGCGAGTCCCTGAGTCTGTTTCCGGAGCGAGCGCGGCTTCGGCCTGAAATCGACCCGGAGGTCCGAATTGTCGGTTTCGAGAGGCGCACCAACATCGGTTACGTCGTTACTGATTCTCAGGTCGTCATCGTCTCGATCGACCATGGCGGCCGACCGTTCCAGAAGGCCTGACCCTCAGCCTTCCAGATCCAGCGAATAGCCCGCCGAGCGGACGGTGCGGATGGGGTTTGCGCTTTCGTCGGCGATGGTCAGGGCCTTGCGCAGGCGGCCCACGTGGACGTCCACGGTGCGGGCCTCGACATAGACATCCGAGCCCCAGACGGCGTCCAGCAACTGTTCGCGGCTGAAGACCCGGCCCGGGTGCTGCATGAAGTGATCCAGCAGGCGGAACTCGGTCGGGCCCAGGTGGACCTCCTTGCCGTCGCGCTTCACCCGGTGCGAGACGCGGTCGATGACGATGTCGCCGTGGTTCAGCCGGTCGTCGGCCAGGCCCGGACGGATGCGGCGCAGCACCGCGCGGATGCGGGCGATCAGCTCGACCATCGAGAAGGGCTTGGTCAGATAGTCGTCGGCGCCGGTGTCCAGGCCACGAACCCGGTCGCTCTCCTCGCCGCGCGCGGTCAGCATGATGATCGGCAGGTTGCGCGTCTCGGCCTTGCCCCGGATGCGGCGGCAGACCTCGATGCCCGACAGTTTGGGCAGCATCCAGTCCAGCAGGACCAGATCGGGCAGGCGCTCGTCGATCTGGAGCATCCCTTCCTCGCCGTCGGCGGCGACGGCGACGTCGTAGCCTTCCTTTTCGAGATTGTACTGAAGAAGGGTCGCCAGCGCGTCCTCGTCTTCCATCACAAGGATATAGGGCTGCACGTCGGGTCTCCGGTCTCGGGTCAGTGCGAGTGGGTCGAAAGGTTCGGCGTGGGATCGGAATCCTCGGCCGTGGGCTGGGCGCGCGGGCGTTCGCCCTGGATGTCGTCGCCAGTGATCTCGTAGTGGACGGTTTCGGCGATATTGGTGGCGTGGTCGCCGATCCGCTCAAGGTTCTTGGCCATGAACAGCAGATGGGTGCAGGCGCCGATGGTGCGCGGGTCGCCCATCATATAGGTCAGCAGTTCGCGGAACAGGGCGTTGTAATGCTCGTCCACCTCGTCGTCGGTCTGCCAGACGGCGACGGCGCGATCCAGTTCCGACGCGGTGTAGGCGTCCAGCACGTCGCGCAGGCGGGTCGAGACCAGCCGCCCCATCCGTTCGATGGAGCGGGTCAGGGGCTGCATCGGCTCGCTTTCGGCCAGGATCAGGGCGCGCTTGGCGATGTTCTTGGCCAGGTCGCCGGTGCGTTCCAGATCGGTGGCGATCTTCATGGCGCCCAGGGTCCGGCGCAGGTCGCTGGCGACCGGCTGGCGCAGGGCGATCAGGCGGATGGCCTTCTTCTCGATGTCCCGGTGAAGGGCGTCCAGCTTCAGGTCGCGCTCCACGACCGCGCGGGCCAGGGCCACGTCGCGGCGGGCGACGGAATCGATGGCGTCCGCGACCTGGGCCTCGGCCAGGCCGCCCATGCGGGCGATCTCGGCCGTGATCTGGTTCAGCTCGTCGCCATAGGCTTTGACCGTGTGCTGGTTCATTAGCCGAAGCGTCCCGTGATGTAGTCGAGCGTGCGCCGCTCGCGCGGATTCTGGAAGATGTCTTCGGTGTCGCCGGTCTCGACCAGGCGGCCCATGTGGAAGAAGGCGGTGCGTTGCGACACCCGTGCGGCCTGGGCCATGGAGTGGGTGACGATGACGATGCAGAACCGCTCGCGCAGTTCGTCGATCAGTTCCTCGATCCGCGCCGTGGCGATGGGGTCGAGCGCCGAGCAAGGCTCGTCCATCAGGATGACTTCGGGGTTCACGGCGATGGCGCGGGCGATGACCAGGCGCTGCTGCTGGCCGCCCGACAGGCCCATGGCCGAGGACTGCAGGCGGTCGGCGACCTCTTCCCACAGGCCGGCGCGCTTCAGGGCGCTTTCGACCACGCCGTCCATCTCGGACTTGGCGCTGACCAGGCCGTGAATCTTGGGGCCGTAGGCGACGTTCTCGTAGATCGACTTGGGAAAGGGGTTCGGGCGCTGGAACACCATGCCGACGCGGGCGCGCAGCAACACCGGGTCGATGGCGCGGTCGTTGATGTCCTCGTCGTCCATGGCGATCCGGCCGGTGACCTTGGCGCCGGAGATGGTGTCGTTCATGCGGTTCATGGTCCGCAGGAAAGTCGACTTGCCGCAGCCCGACGGGCCGATCAGGGCGGTGACGGTCTTGTCCGGAATGTCCAGCGAGACGTCGTAGAGCGCCTGTTTGCCGTCGTAGAAGACCGAGACGTCGCGGGCGGCGATCTTGATCGGTCCGACGGGCGGGGTGTCCACCACCGTCGGTCCGGACACGGGTCCGGCGTCTTCCAGACGCGTCTCGGCGGGCGTTTCGGCCGCGGGCGTCGCGACCTCGGGCAGGACCTGGCCGCCCATGCGCGGCGTGTCGGTCGGATCGGCCGGTCCGGCGCCGGCCTGGTCTTCGGCAGAGCGGAAAATACGGAATTTCATTCTCTTACCACCGACGCTCGAAGCGCCGCCTCAGGATGATGGCCGCCGCGTTCATGATGATCATGAAGACCAGCAGGACGATGATCGCCGCGGCGGTGCGTTCGTGGAAAGCCCGCTCCGAGGCGTTCTCCCAGATGTAGATCAGCGACGGCAGGGCGCCGACCGGCTGGTCGATGGCGTGGGGCACGCCCGGCACGAAGCTGACCATGCCGATCAGCAGCAACGGCGCCGTCTCGCCCAGCGCATGGGCCATGGAGATGATGGCGCCGGTCATGACGCCCGGCATGGCCAGCGGCAGGACGTGGCTGAACACTGTCTGGGTCTTGGAGGCCCCCATGGCCAGGGCGGCCTCGCGGATCGAAGGCGGCACCGCCTTCAGCGAGGACCGGGTGGCGATGACCAGCGTCGGCAGGGCCATCAGGGCCAGGACCAGGCCGCCGACGATGGGGCTGGCGCGCGGCAGGTGCATCCAGTTGATGAACAGGGCCAGGCCCAGCAGGCCGTAGACGATCGACGGCACGGCCGCGAGGTTGTTGATATTGACCTCGATGATGTCGGTCAGCCGGTTCTTGGGCGCGAACTCCTCCAGCCAGATGGCCGCCCCGACGCCCAGGGGAATGGCGATCAGGGCCGTGACAATCAGCATCAGGGCCGAGCCCACGACGGCGCCCAGCACGCCCGCCAGCTCCGGCTGGGTCGAGTCGCCATTGGTGAACAGGGCGGTGTTGAAATGCATGCCGACGACGCCCTCGGCCTTCATCCGGTCCAGCCAGTCGATCTGCTGGTCGGTCAGGCGGCGTTGATCCTCAGGCGTTTCCCTGGAAATCTCGCCCTTCAGATAGAGGTCCGCGTCATCCGACAGCGGGGCGGCCAGGGGCACCGTCTCGCCGATGACGTCTCCTCGCCTGGCGACCAGATCGGCGGCGACGAACTTCAGTTCCGACGAGAACAGGCGCTTCATCTGGCCCGATCGCGTGCCGGCCGCGTCGTCCTGGACGCCCCAGCGGGCCAGCTGCTGCTCGGCGGCCAGCTGCTCGAAATTGGAGCCTTGCGGATAGGCGCGGTCCACCCGCGCCGGGTCCAGATAGACCGGCACCGTCACCGTGTGGGTGTAGAAGGCGGTGTGCCCCTGCTCGACGATGCGGCCCAGCAGGATGGCCAGGAAGACCATGGCGGCGGCGATGGCCAGGCGGCCATACCATCTGAACCGCGTCTCCTTGGCGTGACGGCGCTTCAGCCCGGCGCGCAGCCGATCCAGCCGGCCCTTCGCCGCCGCGCCGTCGATCTGATCGGGGGTCGCGTCAGTCATATTGTTCCCGATAGGTCTGGACGATCCGGTGGGCGATGATGTTCAGCAGCAAGGTCACCAGGAACAGGGTCAGGCCCAGGCCGAAGGCCGACAGGGTCTTGGCGCTGTTGAACTCCTGATCGCCCGTCAGCAGGGTCACGATCTGGACCGTGACGGTGGTGACCGTATCCAGCGGATTGAAGGTCAGATTGGCCGCAAGGCCCGCCGCCATGGTCACGATCATCGTCTCGCCGATGGCGCGTGACATGGCCAGCAGCAGGGCGCCGGCGATGCCCGGAAGGGCTGCGGGCAGAAGCACCCGCTTCACCGTCTCGGACTTGGTGGCGCCCATGGCGGAGGACCCGTCGCGCAGGCTCTGCGGCACGGCGTTCAGGATGTCGTCCGACAGGGAGGACACGAACGGGATCAGCATGATGCCCATGACGGCGCCGGCGGTCAGGGCCATCTGGTTCTGCACCAGCGCCAGATACTGCCCCAGGCCGTCCAGCGGCCCGCCGATCAGGAACAGGCCGATCTCGTTGAAGAAGACCCGCAGGATCGGTCCCACCGTCAGGGCGGCGAAGAAGCCGTAGACCACCGTCGGCACGCCGGCGAGAATCTCGAGCAGCGGCTTGATGACGGCGCGGGTGGTGCGGCCGGCGTATTCCGACAGATAGATGGCCGACAGCAGACCGATCGGCGCGGCCACGCACATGGCGATCAGCATGATCAGCAGGGTGCCGGCGAACAGGGGCACGGCCCCGAAGGCGCCCGACGACCCGACCTGGTCGGCGCGGATGGCGATCTGAGGGCTCCACTGGGTTCCCAGCAGGAAGTCGAACACCGGCACCTTCTGGAAGAAGCGGAAGGAATCGAACGCCAGGGAAGCGATGATCCCCGCCGTGGTCAGGACGGCGATGGCCGAGCAGACGAACAGGGCGCCGTAGATCCAGCCTTCCACGCGGTTGCGGGCGCGGGTCTGGGGCCTGATCTGGGTGTAGGCGAACAGGCCGCCCAGGATGGCGGCCAGGATGGCGGCGATCCCGCCGCCCCATTGCAGGGTGCGTTCGATGCTGACCATGCGGCGCGCCTCGACCGGCAGCGCCTCGGCCAGGGGTCGCTCCCAGATCTGGAGCGCGGGCTGGCCGCGACCGACGCGGTGCGCATCGGCGAAGAAGGCGTCGCGGCGGAAGGGCTCGAGCGCCGACACGGCCTCGGGCGTGCCGACGGCGGTCAGCTGATGTTCCAGCGGCGCGGAGAAGACCGAGGCCAGGATCAGCACCAGCAGGGCCGGCGCGGCGACCCAGATCAGCGCATAGGCCCCGTGCTGGCCGGGACGCGAATGCGGATTGGCGCCGACCGAACGCCGACGCGCCAGTTCGCGGCCGCCCAGATAGGCGGCGACGGCGAGCGCGACGAGGATCAGCAGGTAAATCCAGATCATTCCGGGGTCCGAAGGCGGCTGGCGCGAATCGACGAAGCCTCCGGAAATCCGGATTCGTCGTGGGGACTACTGCCCGCGAATGGTCAGCGGATTAAGACGGCTCGATGACAGTTCGGTAACAGCGACGGTCCTCGCGGTCAGGCGGCGGAACGCGCGTCCCGGCGTTCGACCACCATGGGGAACCAGGCGGTGAAGGCCGCGCCGAGGCCGGGCGCGCTTTCGACCACCAGGCCGCCCTGGTGGCGATTGACGATGTGTTTGACGATGGCCAGGCCCAGGCCCGTTCCCTGGCGTTCGCCGCTCTTCTGGCCTTCGACCCGGTAGAAGCGTTCGGTCAGGCGCGGCAGGTGCTCGCGCGCCATGCCGGGGCCGTGATCGCGCACGGTGACGGCGGCGTAGACCACGCCGGACGTGCGGTCGGGGGTCACCAGGGGCAGCCGCGTCGCGCCCGGCAGGCGCGACGCCCAGGCCTCGTCGAACGACAGGTCGGAGGTGACGGAAATCTCGACCTGGCCGCCCTGGGGCGAATATTTGACGGCGTTGTCGAGCAGGTTCTGCACGACCTGCAGGATTTCGTCCCGGTCGCCGCTGATCGAGGCCCGCGCCTCGCCCCGGTCAAGGGTGACAGAGACGCCCTTGTCATGGGTCAGCACGCTGACGGCGTCGACCACGTCGGACGCCGCCCGGTCCAGATCGACCCGCCCGGACGGGGGAATGTGTTCGTTCAGTTCGATGCGGCTGAGCGACAGCAGGTCGGCGACGAGACGCCCCATCCGGTCCGCCTGGGCCGACATGATGTCCAGAAACCGGTCGCGCGCCACGACGTCGTCTCGGGCATGGCCCTTCAGCGTCTCGATGAAGCCGCTGAGCGAGGCCAGGGGGGTGCGCAGTTCGTGACTGGCGTTGGCCAGGAAATCGACCCGCATCATCTCGGTGCGCCGGACGTCGGTCTCGTCGCGCAGGACGACGAGGGCCAAGGGCTGCGACGTCCCCCCGCCTTCCTCGGGCAAGGGACGGGTCCAGGCACGCCAGCGCCGATCCCTCTGACCGCCCGTCGTATAGTCGGTGGTGCGCGCCACCCCGCCGAACAGGGCTTCGTCGACCGCCTCCAGCACGCCCGGCTCGCGGATGACCTGGACCAGCAGGGCGCCCTGGCGCTGGATGCGGAGAAGCTCGCGCGCCGCGGCGTTGGCCATGATGATGCGTCGCCCGGCGATGTCGTCCGGCTCGCCGCCGCTGACGACCAGAACAGGATCGTCAATGGCCTCGAACACCCGGTCCAGCAGGCTGGCGGCGGCGACGGCCGGCTGTTCGACGGGCGCGTCGACGGCGGGCGATACGCCGGCGTCCGACGGCGCCGGCGCGTTTAGCAACCAGGCGGAGACGCCGACGACCACCGCGCCGCCGATCAGCCAGCCCGCCAATTCGGGATGAACGAAGGCCAGGCCCACCAACACGGCGATCGCCACGCCGACGCTGCCGCCCAGCGTCCAGAACCGCGAGGTCGAGATCGGCGCCACGGGCGATGAAGAGATTTCGTAGGGCATGGCCTTAGCGCGACCTGAGACGAACGGCGGATCACGATCCTTGCACGGATTCTGTGACGGCGCGCCGACAACGGCGCGCCCGAGAAGCTTCGCCGCACCTTTTCTTTAGGAGTTTCTGCGAGGGTGAGGCTGAAAGGGGCGTTCGTGGACCGCATTATCGACAGTATTGCGAATGATCACGACTGGCGCGCGACCGCGCTCGCCGCCCTGATCTGCATTGTCGGGTTCGCGGTCTGTTTCAACGTGATGAGGCGAGGCGCAGGATCGAAGCGCCCGGGCTTTCGGACGATGACGCTAGCCGCCGTGCTGGTCGGCGCATTCGCGCTCTACGCCGAGGGGCTGTCGCTTCCGACGCTTCAGACGATTTCGACGGCGGTGGCGCTGACGACGGCCGTTGTCGCGGCGACGCTTGTCTTCATGGTCTTCAGGGCGCGCGCCGACGCCCTCAACCGCATCCGCGAGGCCGTGGACGCCATGCCCTATGGGCTGGCCTTCTACGATGCGAATGACCGGCTTGTGCTGTGGAACGCCCGCTATGCCGAAATGTGTCCGGGATATGGGATTCATCTGGCCGTCGGCGTGACGTTCCGCGACGTTCTGCTGCTCGGCGTCAAGGAAGGCCGATATGAAGACGCCGTCGGGCGCGAGGAGGAATGGCTCGCCGAGCGGATCAGGGACCGCCGGCAGCTGTCCGCCAGCACCGAACAGAAGATTTCCGGCGAGCGGTGGCTGAGGATTCAGGACCGCCGGACGTCGGAGGGCGGCACGGTGACGGTCTGCAACGACATCACGGACCTGAAGCGGGACGCCGCGGCGTTGGCAGAGGCGCGCGACGCGGCCCAGGCGGCCAATGTCGCCAAGAGCCAGTTCCTGGCGAACATGAGCCACGAGATCCGCACGCCGCTGAATGGCGTGATCGGCCTGTCGCAGGCGCTGGCCAAGACCGAGCTGAGCGCCGAACAGCGCGAGATGCTGGACCTGATGCAGGCCTCCGGACAGACGCTCCAGACCCTGCTCAGCGACATCCTCGACCTGGCGCGGGTCGAATCCGGCAAGCTGGAGTTGACCGAGGACGCGTTCGAACTGGCCCGCACGGTGCGCGAGGCGGCGCAACTCTATGCCGAGAACGCGCGGGACAAGCGGCTGGGCTTCCATGTCGATATCGACCTGGAGGACGGTCTGTGGGTGCGCGGCGACGCGGTGCGGCTGAAACAGATTCTGACCAATCTGATTTCCAATGCGGTGAAGTTCACCACCCAGGGCTTTGTCGGCCTGACGGTGCAGAGCGTGCAGGACCGGGACGGCGCGCCCCTCCTGCGATTCACGGTGGAGGATACGGGGATCGGTTTCGACGCCGAGACGCGAAAGCGGCTGTTCAGCCGATTCGAACAGGCGGACGGCGGGATCACCCGAAAGTTCGGCGGATCGGGCCTGGGCCTGTCGATCTGCCGTCAGCTGGCGGACATGATGGGCGGCGAACTGGACTGCGAAAGCGAGCCGGGCTGTGGCGCGGCCTTCATCCTGACGCTGCCGCTGGTCCGATGCGAGGCGCCGGCGCGGCTGGAGACGGCCGCGGCGCCGCAGGCCGCCTGCGACGCCCAGGCCGCGATGCGGGTGCTGGTCGCGGACGACCATCCCACCAACCGCCGCGTCATCGAACTGATCCTGGCCCAGGTCCAGGTCCAGATCGTGGCGGCGGAAGACGGCGCCCAGGCGCTGGAAGCCTTTCGCACGCAGGACTTCGACCTGGTGCTGATGGACATGCAGATGCCCGTCATGGACGGCCTGACCGCGACCCAGGAAATCCGCCTGCACGAGACGGCGATGGGTGCGCGGCGCACGCCGATCGTCATGTTGACCGCCAACGCCATGCCCGAACATATCGCCGCCGGCCGCGCGGCCGGGGCGGACCATCACCTGGCCAAGCCGTTCAACACCGCCGAGCTGCTGACCATCGTCGCCAGCCCCGCCGCCCTGCTGAAGGATGAGGCCCGGGCGGCCTGAACCGAACCTTTGGCGGTTGCGCCTTCGGTTCGATGCGTGTAATAGCCCGCGCTCTTGAATTCGAGGGTTCATGACCCCCGCCGCGCGGGCCCTGGGTTGGCGCGGCGTTTCCGTTGTTGTTGAGGCGAGCCAGATGGCCGAGATCATTCTGAACGTGGACGTCCGCGATGGCGTCGGCACCGGCAGCGCCCGCGCTGCGCGTCGCGGCGGTTTCGTGCCGGGCGTCCTGTACGGCGGCGACAAGGCCCCCGTCGCCATTTCGGTGAACGAGAAGGACTTCCGCAAGTCGCTCTACACCGGCAAGCTGCTGGGCCACCTGGTGACCCTGAAGTACGGCGAAGAGACCCAGCCGGTCATCGCCAAGGACGTGCAGTTCGACCCGGTGTCGGACCGCCCCCTGCACTTCGACCTGATGCGCGTCGACGCCAAGGGCGACATCAAGATTTCGGTGCCGGTCCACTTCAAGAACGCCGACGAAGCGCCGTTCGCCCGTCAGGGCGGTTCGCTGGAAGTCGTGCGCCACGACGTCGAGATCTCGGTCCGCGCCGACCAGATCCCGGAAGAACTGGTCGTCGACCTGGCCAAGGCGCAGATGGGCGACACCATCCGCATCTCGGACATCAAGCTGCCGAAGGGCGCCGAGCCGACCATCGGCGACCGTGACTTCGTGATCGCCACGATCAAGGTGTCGTCCGCCGCCCTGTCGGCCGCCGCCGACGAGGCCGCCGACGCCGACGCTGCGCCGGCCGAAGACAAGACCGAAGACTGAGCCTTCGTCCCGGTCGAAAGATCACGCCCCGCCCGGCTCGCCGCGGCGGGGCTTTTCTTTGCCCGGCGCAAGCGGCATGAGGACGCCATGATCATCATTGCGGGGCTCGGCAATCCGGGCGCGAAATACGAGAAGAACCGGCACAACATCGGCTTCATGGCCGCCGACGAGATCGCGCGCCGCTGGCGGTTCGGGCCTGAGCGGGCCAAGTTCCAGTCGATCGTCAGCGAGGGCGAGGTCGACGGGACCAAGGTCCTGCTGATGAAGCCGCAGACCTATATGAACGAGAGCGGCCGCGCGGTCGGCGAGGCGGCCCGCTTCTACAAGATCAAGCCCGACGGGATCATCGTCTTCCACGACGAGATCGACCTGGCGCCCGGGCGCTTCCGCATGAAGACCGGCGGCGGGGCGGCGGGTCAGAACGGCGTTCGCAGCCTGATCAGCCACCTGGGCGCCGACTTCCGCCGCGCCCGCATGGGCATCGGCCACCCCGGCGAGAAGGAGCTGGTCATGCCGCACGTGCTGGGCGATTTCCACAAGGCCGAACAGCCCTGGCTGAACGCCCTGCTTCAGGCCTGCGCCGACGCCCTGCCCTTCGCCATCGCCGGCGACGACGAACGCTATCAGGGCGAGGTCATGCGCCTGGCCCCCGCGCCCAAGTTCAGCCCCCGCCAGGCGGCGCGCGGCGAATAGCCGGAACATCGACGGGCGCGACGGGTTTTCCGCCTGCAGAGGAGCCCGCCATGCCGACGAAGAAGTGGTCCCAGCACGTCACCGAAACCAGCGACGCCCTGGACGTGAAGCCGCACCTGTTCGAATCCGACGATCCCAGGGAGATCGCCCGGTCGCTGAAACGCAGCGCCGAGCACAGCCAGCGCAAGAAGGGCACGCCGTTCCAGTCGGCCATGTCCATGCTGACCTTCTACATCAACCGCGCCGGCGACAATCTGCCCAAGGCGCGGGTGAAGGTGCTGGAACAGGCCAAGGACGAACTGCGCGCGGCTTTCGGCCGCGACCCGCGACCATCCCGCTAGCCGAAGCGCGGGAAACGCCGTAGAGGCGGGGCGTGACCCGTTCCCAGGCCGACAATTGGTCGATCGCGAAATCGCTCGCCTTCCTGGCGGCGGTGTTTGCGCTGGCGCTGGGGACCTTGCTGCCGTTCGCGGCGCTGGCGGCGGTGCAGCCCGGCCATCCCATCGTCATCTGTTCGGCCGAAGGGCCGCAGACCATCCAGGCTGGCGGAGTGGACGGCCCGGCCAACAAACATGTGGGGGCCAAGTGCGCGGCCTGCGTCATGCCCCTGGCCGCCGCCCTGCCCTGCCCGCCCGCGCCTGAGCCGGCCCGTGTCATCCGCGCCGTCGAGACGGTCGAATATGCGCCGACAAGCGTCAGCCCGCCGCCACCGGCCCGCGCCCCGCCGCGTCCGCCCTCCACCGCCCCGCCCCGGGCCTGAATCCAGACCTCATCCGCGCCCGACGTCCGGCGCCCGATCTCTGTATTCAGGACCGATTTCCCCATGTCTCTCAGGACCACCGCGGCGCCATGCGCGCTGCTGCTGGCGGCTATCGCCAGCCCGACCCACGCCCAGACGGTCGAGCCGACCGTGCTGGACAGCGTCATCGTCACCGCCCGGCGCAACGCCGAGGACCCCGCCGTCGTCGCCGACGCCCGCGCCCGGCTCAGCCGCACGCCGGGCGCGGTCGCCGTCGTTTCCGCCGAAAGCTACGCCGACCGATACGCGCCCAATCTGGCCGACGTCCTGCGCGATGCGCCCGGCGTCTATGCGCAGAAGAAGTGGGGCGGCGACGTGCGCCTGTCGATCCGGGGATCGGGCGTCGGCAATCCCAACCACAATCGCGGGGTTCTGCTGGCGCAGGACGGCGTGCCGTTCAACGAGGCCGACGGCTATGGCGACTTTCAGCTGATCGACCCGCTGATCGCCCGGTTCACCGAGATCTACAAGGGGGGCAACGCCCTGCGGTTCGGCGGGGCCCTGCTGGGCGGGGCGGTCAATCTGGCGACGCCGACGGGGCGCACGGCGGCGTCGAACCTGAGCCTGCGCCTGGACGGCGGGGCATACGGGACGGTGCGGGCCCATGCCGAGGTCGCGGGCGTGCGCGGCGACTGGGACGGTTTCGCCGCCGTCACGGGCCAAAGCGTCGAGGGCTGGCGCGACCAGAGCGAGGGCAAGTCCCTGCACCTTTCGGCCAATCTGGGGCGCAGCTTCGGCCAGGATCGCGAGGTGCGGCTGATGGTCTCCGGCGGGGACCTGCACCAGGAAATCCCGGGCGGCCTGACGCTGGATCAGGCGCTGACCGACCCGACCCAGGCCAATGCGGCCAGCAAGGCGATGAACTATCAGCGCAACATGACCTCGGTGCGCACGACGGTTCAGACGCGCTGGCGGCTGAACGACGCCACCCTGTTCGAGGGGGCCGTCTATGGGACATGGAAGGACCTGGACCATCCGATCTTCCAGGTGCTGGACCAGCAGAGCCGCAACTATGGCGCCTTTGGCCGGATCGACTGGCAGGGCCGGATTGGCGGGATGCGTGCCGATGCCTTCTATGGCCTGTGGTATCGTCAGGGCGACCTGGACAATCTGCAGTGGGCGAACCAGCGGGGATCGCACGGCGCCCCGACAGCCCGCAGCTTCCAGAACGCCAAGGGGCTGGATGTCTTCGCCGAAGGGCGGCTGTTCGTGACGGATCGTCTGGCCCTGGTCGGCGGCGGCGCATGGGGCTGGGCCGAGCGGGATTATCAGAGCTACGCCGTCCCCGGCGCCGGCGCCGGCGCGACCTTCGACCTGACGGCCGACAAGACCTATGACTGGTTCGCGCCCCGCGTCGGCCTGCTGTGGGAAGCGGAGGACGGGACCCAGGCGTTCGCAAACATCACCCGCTCGGTCGAACCGCCGAACTTCTCGTCCCTGTCGCCGACGCCGGGCGGTTTCCAGAACATCGCGCCGCAGGAGGCCGTGACCTATGAGGTCGGCGCGCGGGGACGGCGCGGGGCCTTCACCTGGGACGTGACGGGATACAGGGCCGAACTGGACCACGAACTGCTGAACTTCATCCCCAACGCCGCCCTGGGCATCCCCGCCGCCACCTTCAACGCGGGCCATACGGTGCACCAGGGGATCGAGGCGGGGCTGGACTGGCGGATTGCGTCGCGCCTGCGCCTGCGCCAGACCTACACCCTGTCCGACTTCTTCTTCGAGGGGGACAAGGTCTATGGCGACAGCCATCTGCCGGTCGTGCCGCCGCATCTGTACCGCGCCGAACTGCGCTATGATTACCCGTCCGGCTGGTTCGTCGCGCCCTCGCTGGAATGGTCGATCAGGGACGCCTGGGTCGATTACGCCAATACGCTGAAGTCGCCGTCCTACGCCGTCGCCAACCTGAACCTGGGCTGGACGGTGAAGCCGAGGGTGGCGGTGTTCGCCGATGCGCGCAACCTGTTCGACGAGACCTATATCTCCAATTTCAGCGCCGTGACCGACGCCTCCGACCCGTCGGTCTCGACCGCCGTCTTCTTTCCCGGCGAGGGGCGCTCCCTGTTCCTCGGCCTTCGCCTGACCTATTGATGGAAGTCATGATGATGCACCGTGTCGCCCTCCCTGCCCTTTTCCTGCTGACCGCCTGCGGGCCGCAGGGCGCGCCCAAGGCCGAAGACGCCACACCCCTGGCCGCCGTGACCGCCACGGACGCCTGGTGCCGCCCCTCGCCCAAGGGCGCCCAGGCCGGGGCCTGCTACGTCACCCTGACGGCCTCGACCGACGATCGGCTGACCGGGGGCGCCACGCCCCGCGCCGGCGAACTCCAGATCCATGAAATGACCACCGAGAACGGCGTCATGAAGATGGGGCGGTTGACGGAAGGCCTGCCCCTGCCGGCTGGACAGGCGACGGCCCTGGCGCCGGGTGGGAACCATCTGATGCTGATCGGCCTGACCGCGCCGCTGGTCGCGGGCGAGACCGTGCCGCTGACGTTCCAGCTCGCCTCTGCGCCGGCGATCACCGTCCAGGCGGCGGTGCGTCAGGCGGCCATGCCCGGCATGGATCACGGCGGCCATTGATCAAGGTTGAAGCGCGAGCCTGACAAACGGGTCGGAACCCGCTAAAGGCTCGCGCCTCAAGAGGATACCCATGGCCCTTAAAGTCGCGATCGTCGGCCTGCCCAACGTCGGCAAGTCCACCCTGTTCAACGCCCTGACCAAGACGGCGGCCGCGCAGGCGGCCAATTATCCGTTCTGCACCATCGAGCCGAACACCGGCGACGTGGCCGTGCCAGAGGCGCGCCTGAACGCCCTGGCCGAGATCGCGGGGTCCAAGGAGATCATTCCCGCCCGCATCACCTTCGTCGATGTCGCCGGCCTGGTGCGCGGCGCGTCCAAGGGCGAGGGCCTGGGCAACCAGTTCCTGGCCAACATCCGCGACTGCGACGCCGTGGCCTTTGTCGCCCGCTGTTTCGTGGACGACGACATCACCCACGTCGAGAACCGCATCGACCCGATCGCCGACCTGGAGATCATCGAGACGGAACTGATGTTGGCGGACATGGAAAGCCTGGAACGGCGCCGGCCCCAGTTGGAGAAGCGCGCCAAGGGCGGCGACAAGGAGTCGGCCCTGACGCTGAAGCTGGTCGACCTGGCCCTGGCCCAGCTGAACGCCGGCAAGCCCGCCCGCACCGCCGAAGTGTCCAGGGAGGACGCCAAGGCCTGGCACATGCTGCAACTGCTGACGGCCCTGCCCGCCCTCTATGTCGCCAATGTCGAGGAAGGCTCGGCCGACAAGGGCAACGACCTTTCCGACAAGGTCGCCGCCCGCGCCGCCCGCGACAACGCCAATTCGGTCGTCATCTCGGCCCAGATCGAGTCCGAGATCGCCGTGCTGGACGACGAGGAGCAGAAGGAATTCCTCGAAACCCTGGGCCTTGAGGAGCCCGGCCTGAACCGCCTGATCCGCGAGGCCTACAAGCTGTTGGGCCTGCAAACCTATTTCACCGTCGGACCCAAGGAGGCGCGCGCCTGGACGATCCATGTGGGCGACACCGCGCCCCAGGCGGCCGGCGTCATCCACACCGATTTCGAAAAGGGCTTCATCCGCGCCGAGACCATCGCCTTCGAGGACTTCGTCGCCCTGCGCGGCGAGGCCAAGGCGCGCGAGGCGGGCAAGCTGCGCGCCGAGGGCAAGGCCTATGTCGTCAAGGACGGCGACGTGATGAACTTCCTGTTCAACTAGGATCGGCAGGGGGTTCTCCCCCGTCCTTCTTCATCAGCTTTTCCAGGGGATTGGCGGGATCGGCCACCCTGGGCGAGCCGGGGCAGCGCGCCAGTTTCACCGTCGTCCGGTTCCTGTCGATGTAGGTCAGGGTCATCACGTCGCCCGAGGCGCCCATATAGACGTGCTCGGTTTTCGTCTGACCGCCCGCGGCGCACGACAGGGTCGCCCCATAGCCGGAGCCGGTCTCGGTCACGGTGGCGATGTCGCAGTTGCTCCCATAGGCCTCGAACCGCAGCGGCGTCAGGGTGATGGGGCTCTCAGCGCCCTGAGGATTGGCGCACCAGACGGGATTGGCCGCCCAGACGCCCACGAAACTGCGCGGCCCGCGCGACGCCAGGGAGGACGGGCCGGGCGGTTCCACCGGCTGCATCGCCTCGGGCGTCCTGAGGGGCTGGGCCGGCTCGGTCGGGGGATTGACGTTGTGATCGCCGCAGGCGGCCAGCAGGGCGACGGCCGCAACAATCGGGAACAGCGCAGTTTTCATAGCCGCTGAACGTCACGGTTCGAACTATGGTTCAAACCCGCGCTCTAAGTGCGGTTGATTCTAATAATCGTTCGCAGTAACACGCCCGCCATCCAACAAGCAGGGCCATTATGCGTAACCTCCTCCTTCTCAGCACAGCCGCCGCCGCCTTCGGTTCCATCCTGTTCGCCCCGCCAGCCCGCGCCGACGAGCCCCAGGTGGCGGCGACCGAGGTCGATCCGGTCGTGATCATCGGCACCCGCTCGCAGCGCCTGGCGTCCCAGACGCCCGGCACGGTCAGCGTCATCACCGACGCCGAGATCGAATCCATGCTGGCCACGGACATCAAGGACCTGATTCGCTACGAGCCGGGCGTCAGCGTCCCCGCCTCGCCTTCCCGCTTCACCCTGGCGCTGGCCGGAACGGGCCGGGACGGCAATTCGGGCTTCACCATCCGGGGCATGGGCGGCGACCGCGTGCTGATCATCAACGACGGCGTGCGCCTGCCCGCCGGCTTCAGCTTCGGCGCCCAGGCGGTCGGTCGCGGCGGCTATAACGACCTGGACCTGATCAAGTCGGTGGAGATCCTGCGCGGCCCCGCCTCGGCCCTTTACGGATCGGACGGCGTCGCCGGCGCCGTGGCCTTCACCACCAAGGACCCGTCCGATTTCCTGGTCGGCGGCCAGAACTTCGGCGCGCGCGGGCGCGTGGCCTATAGCTCGGCCGACGAGGGATGGACCGAAGGCGTCGCCTTCGCCGGACGCAGCGGTTCACTGTCGGGTCTGTTGGCCTATACCCGCCGCGACTATCAGGAGACCGAGAACCAGGGCGAGGTCGGCGGCGTCGGCGCCGACCGCACCCAGCCCAATCCGCAGGACTTCAGCTCCAACGCCGTCCTGGGCAAGCTGGTGTGGGAGGCCGCCCCGAACCACACCCTGCGCCTGACCTACGACCATCTCGATTCGGAAATGGACGGCGAGGCGCTGAGCACCCTGTCGTCGACCGTGCTGGCCGTCACGGCGCACGACGAGACCCAGCGCGACCGCGTCAGCGGCGAATGGCGCTTCTCGGACTTCGCAGGCTTCGCCGACGGCTCCGTCAGCGCCTATTGGCAGGATGCGACGACGCGCCAGTACACGTTCGAAGACCGCACCCCGGCCGTGGACCGCACCCGCGACGTCACCTTCGACAACACCGTGTATGGCTTGGCCGCCCAGGGCGCGCGCGTCTTCGGCGCCGGCGGCGCGATGGAACACCGCGTCACCGTGGGCGGCGACTGGTCGATGACCACCCAGGAAGGCGTCCGCGACGGCACGACGCCGCCGGTCGGCGAAAGCTTCCCCACCCGCGCCTTCCCCAAGACGGAATACCAGCTGGCGGGTCTGTTCGTGCAGGACGAGATCGCGATGCTGGGCGGCGCGCTCAGCATCATCCCCGCCGTCCGCTACGACTGGTACGACCTGTCGCCCCAGGTGGACGCCCTGTTCCCGGCCGCCGCTTCGGGCCAGAGCGACGACCACATCTCGCCCAAGCTGGGCGTGGTCTATTGGACCGGCCCGCACCTGGGCGTCTTCGCCAACTACGGCCTGGGTTTCCGCGCGCCGTCGCCGATGCAGGTCAATAACTTCTTCGAGAACCCGGTGTTCGGCTATGAATCGATCCCGAATCCGAACCTGAAGCCGGAAACCAGCGAAAGCTTCGAGGCGGGCTTCCGCCTGCGCGACATCGACGTCGCGGGCGGCAAGATACGGCTGAACACCACCGCCTTCGCCACCCACTATGAGGATTTCATCGACCAGGTGGTGGTTTCGGGCACGGGCATCCCCGGTGTCGATCCCCTGATCTATCAGTACGTCAACCTGACCGACGTCGATATCAGGGGCCTGGAGGCCCGCGCCGACATCTATTGGGACAACGGCTTCAGCCTGATCGGCTCGGTGGCCTATGCCGAGGGCGAACAGACCACGGACGGCCGCCGCACCGACCTGGGCAGCGTCGATCCGCTGAAGGTCGTCGCCGGCCTGAACTACGCCGCGCCGTCGGGCGTGTGGGGCGGATCGGCGGTGGTCACCTGGGCGGGCGAGAAGGACGCCGCGACCTATGACCTGTCGTGCGGCTCGGCCTGCTATCTGGGCGACAGCTTCACCATCCTGGACCTCACCGCCTATTGGAACGTCACCGAGCGCGCGACGCTGCGGGCCGGCGCCTTCAACGTATTCGACGAGACCTATGGCTGGTGGAGCGACGTGCGGGGACTGGGCGCGACATCGACCGTCAAGGACGCCTACACCCAGCCGGGCCGCAACTTCGGCGTTTCCCTGACCTTGCGCCTGTAAGGGATGATCTGACGATGCGAACCTACAACAGAACGAGCCATACGATGCGCGCCATCCTGATCGCCGCCGCCCTTCTGACCGCGACCGCCTCGGCGGCCCAGGCGCTGGAAGCGCAGGCCCCGGCGCAGGCGGCGCCGGCCGCGCCCGCCAACGCCTTTGAACGCGACCGGCAATCGATCCTGGCCCAGGCCGGCCAGTACCGCGTCCATTTCGACATGCGCGAGAACGTCAGCTTCCAGGCGGACTACGATCCGCTGGAGGAGAAGCTGTCGGGCGGCAGCGAGATCGTGCGCGTCGTCTATGACAAGGGCGACAGGATCAGCCTGCAGCACATCCTGGTCATGGAGCACGGCGGCGAGGTCATGGTCATCAAGCATTGGCGCCAGGACTGGGCCTATCAGCCGCAGACGGTCCTGACCTACGCCGGGCCGAACCAGTGGACCCTGACGCCGGTGTCCGAGGCCGAACGCCAGGGCGCCTGGTCCCAGACGGTGTGGCAGACCGACGATTCCCCGCGATACGGCGGCGTCGGTCGCTGGACCTATGACAACGGGCTGTCGGCCTGGACGTCCAACGCCTCGTGGCGGCCACTGGCCCGGCGCGATGCGGTGCGCAACCCGGTCTATGACCGCTATCTGGGGACCAACCGCCACATTCTGACGCCCGATGGCTGGGTCCACATCCAGGACAATATGAAGATGTCGGGCAAGGCGGGCGGCGAGCCGATCGCCATCGTCCAGGAAGACGTCATCAACACCTATGACCGTTCGACCAGCTATTCGCCGCAGGCCGGCGACGATTACTGGGCGAAGACGCAAACCTACTGGGCCGCGGTGCGGGACGCCTGGGACGCGGCCATCGCCGCCCACAACGGCCTGCATCTGATGGAAGAGGGCGAGACCGGCTCGGTCACCGGCATGCCGCTGATGGAACTGGCGCAGAAGGTCGCGGACGGCGAGACGCCCGAGGCGGACGCCATCGCCCAGGCCCGCACCCTGATCACCGAGGCCACGACAGCGCGCTGACCATCCCCCGGCGCCTGACGAGTAGCGGCGGCCGGCGTGTCCGGCCGCCGCTTTTTTTCGTTTCAGCCCAGGACCACGCGGCCGTCTTCCATCCGGAAGGCCACGCCGGTGCGTTCGAACAGCCGGGCGATGACGGCGGAGGGGTTGCTTGCGCCCCGGTCCAGCATGGCGTCGATATCGTTGGCCAGGGTCGGATCGCGCGACACCCGCGTCAGGGCCGCCAGCCATTCGGCGCGGGTCAGGACGCCGTCCTGGCGATTGGCCGCCAGCAGGGGCTTCAGGAAGTCGAACCAGTCGCCGCCGTCGCGCTGCCTCTGCGCCCCTTCGGCGGCCAGGGCGAAGACGGCCCCGCAGGCGTAATAGGCGCGGTGTTCGCCCCGTTCGCCCGCGTCGGCGACAGCCTTGTTCAGGCTCAGGTCGGCGCAGTCGTCGACCTCCTGCTGCAGTTCGGCGCGGTCGTCATAGGCCGGGTCCAGCGCCTTCAGCGCCCGCACGGCCATCAGGTCGGCCCCGCCCTCGGTGATCCACGTGTCGCGGGCGTATTCGTAACGAACCGTCTGCCCCAGCCAGAAATGCGCGCTCTCATGGCCGATGAACCAGCGCGACCGCTCCAGCATCTCGGCGTTGGGGCGCAGGACGCCGACGCCTTCGAACTGCATGACGATCAGGCCCGGCAGGACGCTGCCGCCCATGCTGGACATCCGCTCGGTCGGGCCGTTCCAGCTGACCATGACGGTCGAGGTCTCGCTGCCCACGCCCGGGTCGCCGAGGCGGCTGCGGTAATAGTCGCCGACGTGGGGGGCGAAGCTGCGGATCTCCTCGCCGATCCAGGCCGGCAGATTGGGGTCGATGACGGTCGTCAGTCCCTCGCCCGGCGTGACCCGCGCCTGGCCCAGCAGGACATAGCTGCGCTCGCCCGTCGTGGTCAGTTCGGCGCGGCGCCGGCCCTCGAACAGCACCGGCCCGGCGGTGTCGCGCCAGGTGACGCGCGAGGGGCCGCCGTCCAGGTTCAGGCCGTTCAGGTCGCGCGGCGTCGCCGCGGCCGCCTCGACCGAAGGCAGGGCGAAGACGTCGAACTGTCGCGTCGGCAGGGCCACCGCCCCGTCCGAAAAGGTCAGGGTGCCGTATTCCGCCTCCAGGTCCACGGCCTTGGGCTGGATGGCGAAGCGGACGTTTCGCGGCACGGGTCCGCCGTCCAGGCTGCGGATGATGTCGTAGTTTCCACGCCGTTCCAGCACGACGCCCGGCGTCTCGACCCGCCACTGGGCCTGCCGCCACGGCTGGCGGAACTCGACGATCAGGGCCGAGTCCATGAAGGCCCAGACGGGGACGTCGCGATCGAAGACATAGTCCGCCGTCCAGCGGTCGCCGTCGCGCGTGACCGTCACGGCGGGATCGGCCTGGACCTCCTGCGCCGCACGCGCGGGCGGACCCGAGGCGCAGGACGCCAGACAGGCTGTGGTCAGGACGGTCGCGAGGGCGAGGGATTTCAAGGGCAAGGGCGAAAGGCTCCAACAGGTCGGCCGAACATAGGCAAGGCGAGGCCCGCGTCAGCTTACCTTTCCGTCATGCTTTGGCCCGTTCCAGAGCGCGTTCCGCCGCCGCCAGTTCCCCGGCCATCACCGCTTTCAGCCGGTCGGGCGACAGGATCACCGCCTGCTCGCCCCAGGTGAACAGGTGCCAGGCCAGTTCGCGCATGCCCGAGGCGCGAAACCGCACGACGACCGCGCCGTCCGGCTGGTCCTCGAAGGTCTGGGTGGGATGCCAGCGCCAGCTTTTCGCCTCCGCCGCGCCTTCCGGCGCGATGCGGATGGCCACGTCCTCGATCTCGTCCTGGTAGATGCCGAAGGACTGGGTGGCGAAGGCGCCCAGGTCGAAATCGGCGGGCGGGACGGCGACGCCCTCCTGGGGGGCGACGCTGCTCATCCGGTCCAGGCGGAAGGTCTGGATGCGGCCCGTCTCGCGGTCGGCGGCGACCAGATAGTTGGCGCGGCCGAACATGACGCCGCACGGGGCGACGGAGCGCCGGCGCGGCTCGGCCCCCGGCCGGGAATAGGTGAAGCCCAGCGGCTGCTGCGCCAGCACCGCGCCGCGAATGGCGGTCAGCATGGCCTCGTCCGCATGGGGGCGCGGGCCGGCCTGGACGGCGATGGTTTCGGCCCGCACCAGGGCCTCCAGGTCCGGCGCCATCCGGTTCAACGTCGTGGACCGCATCGCCGCCTTCAGCTTGCGCTCCAGCCCCCCCAGCGCCGCCGCGCGGGCCGGTTCGCCCGCCGCGCGCAGGGCCGAGGCGGCCTTGGACAGTTCCAGCATCTCGGTGGCGGTCGGAGCCTGTTCGAAGGCGGACAGGCCGCCGCGAATGCGCCAGCGCTTGGACGGCGGGTCCGACACCTCCTCAACCTGCGGAAACAGCATCAGGACGGCGTCGCGCATCCGTTCGGCGGTGCGCCGGCCCACGCGCATCTCCTGCGCCATCTCGTCCAGGGTCAGGCCTTCGGCGCTCGCCGCCATGCGCCTGGCCAGTTCGATGACGATGGCCGCCTTGTCGTGTCTCACCGTGGCTCCCGCGCGATACGTCCGTTTCTGGCGTAATGCTGTCTCATAACATCCTCATCGACAAGAGGCGAACCGCTTCAGGAGATCATCACATGGCCCGCTTCCAACCCGCATCCGCCGTCAACGCCAACCGCTACATCATCGTCCCGTGCGAGGCCGATGGAACGTCCGACCTGGCCGTCATCTGGGACCGGCTGGAGGAGCAGGTGGTGGACGTGATCTCGGCCGCCGCCAGCAGCCGCTATTCGGACGAGGACGCCCTGTGGGACGAGGGCCGCGCGGCCGCGTCCGAGCCGGAATGGCGGATGGCGGCCTGAATTCATTTTGACCTGAATTTCAGGCGGCCTTCGGCTTGGTCCAGCGGTCGATCAGTCGCTGCGCCGGCTGTTCGACCAGCCGGTGCGCCATTACCGCGACCGCGACGATGACGCCGAACATGCCGATGGCGAACAGGTCGTTCAGCCAGACCGAGCCGAAGTCGATCCGGCGCACGGGAACCCAGTTCAGCCGCCTGGCCACGGCCATCATCACGGTCAGGATGAACATGTGGACCATGTAGATGGCGAACGACCATCGCCCCAGGGTGACCAGGGCGGGATGATCCAGCACCCGTGACAGGGCGCCCTCCTCGCCCGCGAAGACCCAGACCAGGGCCACGAACACCAGCGTCACCGCGACCGTGACCGGCCCTTGCGCGAATCCGATGAAGACGCAGGCGGCGACCACGGCGGCGACCTCCAATCCGGTGGCGGCGGCGCCCTTCAGGCGGGGAATCCGGGTCCACAACCCCTGCAACAGGCACCCCAGGAAGAAACCATAGACCGCGCGCGGCACGGCGAAATCATAGGTGGTGTTCATCCAGCGCCGGGCGCAGGTCAGGACCACCACCGCGCTGACGAGCGCCAGGACCAGGCCGATCCAGCGGAACCGCCGGGGCGCGGCCAGCACCAGCCCGGCGAAGATGATGTAGCAGGCGACCTCGGCGCTGAGCGTCCAGGCCGGGCCGTTCCAGGTCAGATGGGGATGGACGTGCCAGGCCTGGATCAGCAGCAGGTTGGTGAAGATCGCCTCGACCGACCGGTCGCGCGCGAAGGGCGGCGCGCCGTCGAAATGAAACACCAGCCGCGCCAGCTCCAACCCGACGAAGGCCGCCAGCATCAACACATGCAATGGCCAGACCCGGCCTAAGCGCCGCACCATGAACCGCCCGCCATCGCGCGCCGTCTTCAGCCGCCCGGCATAGGCATGGGCGATGACGAAGCCCGACAGGACGAAAAAATAATCGACGAACAGATACGAATGCTGGATGAACCCCCAGTCGCGCCAATGGCTTGCGACCGGCATGTGGAACATGACAACCAGTATGGCGCAGACCCCTCGCAGGGAGTCGAGGGCTTCGAAGCGTTGCGGGCCAGTCGTCTTCACAGACGCGTGATAGCCGGTCCGCAAACGGCGCGATAGAGGGGACGAAAGGACGCTTTTACAACGCCTTCACGATCCCCTCGACCATCTTCTTGGCGTCGGCGAACAGCATCATGGTGTTGTCGCGGAAGAACAGCTCGTTCTCGACCCCGGCGTAGCCCGAGCCCATGCCGCGCTTGATGAACAGGACGGTTCCGGCCTTCTCCACGTCCAGCACCGGCATGCCGAAGATGGGCGACTGCGGGTCGGTCTTGGCCGAGGGGTTGGTGACGTCGTTGGCGCCGATGACGAAGGCGACGTCGGCGGTCGAGAATTCGGAGTTGATGTCCTCCAGTTCGAACACCTCATCATAGGGGACGTTGGCCTCGGCCAGAAGGACGTTCATGTGGCCCGGCATCCGGCCCGCGACGGGGTGGATGGCGTATTTCACCTCGACGCCCTCCTCCTTCAGCTTGTCGGCCATTTCGCGGAGCGCATGCTGGGCCTGGGCCACCGCCATGCCGTAGCCAGGCACGATGATGACCTTGGAGGCGTTCTTCATGATGAAGGCGGCGTCCTCGGCCGAGCCCTGCTTGACGGGGCGCGTCTCCTTGCCGCCGCCGCCGCCGGCCGCCGCGTCGCCGCCGCCGCCGAATCCGCCCAGGATGACCGAGACGAAGCTGCGGTTCATGCCCTTGCACATGATGTAGCTGAGGATGGCGCCCGACGACCCGACCAGGGCGCCGGTGATGATCAGGGCGATGTTCTCCAGCGTGAAGCCCAGGGCGGCCGCCGCCCAGCCGGAATAGGAGTTCAGCATCGACACCACCACCGGCATGTCGGCGCCGCCGATGGGGATGATCAGGGTCGCGCCCAGGATCAGGGCGATCAGGAAGACGCCCCAGAAGGCCCAGACCGCCGCGCCGCTGGTGCCGATCAGTATGCCGATCAGGAAGACCAGCCCCAGGGCCAGGCCGACATTGATCAGGTGGCGCGCGGGCAGGATGATCGGCGCGCCGCTCATGTTACCGTTCAGCTTGGCGAAGGCGATCACCGAGCCGGTGAAGGTGATGGCGCCGATGGCGACGCCCAGGCTCAGTTCGATGATCGACAGCGTCTTGATGCCCAGGCCGTCGTCCGAAAGGATGCCGAAAGCCTCGGGCGCATGGATGGCGCCGATGGCGACGAGACAGGCGGCCATGCCGACCAGGCTGTGGAAGGCGGCGACCAGTTGCGGCATGTCGGTCATGGCGACCCGGCGCGCGATCAGGGCGCCGACCCCGCCGCCGACCACGACCCCGCCCGCGATCAGCCCCAGCGTCAGCCCGTCCAGCGCCCCGGTCGTCCCCAGCGTCAGCAGGGTCACGCCGATGGCCAGCGCCATGCCGATCATGCCGAAGGTGTTGCCCCGGCGACTGGTCTCGGGGCTGGACAGGCCCCGCAGCGACAGGATGAACAGGACCCCGGAAACCAGATAGGCCAGTGCAGCCAGCGATGCGTTCATCACGCCCCTCCCCTCAAGACGTGCGCGCCAGCCGCCACAGGGCGGCGGCGATGAACAAAGGCCCGATGAAGAACAGGGCCCATTCGAAAACCCCCAGCGGCCGGTCCTGGGTCACCACGCGGACCAGTATGGCCGAGAACACCAGGGCGATGCCGCAGTCGTGCAGCCGCTGGCGCTGCAACGGAACCTTGGCCCCGAACCAGCCATAGAGCCACAGGCCGAAGCCGATCGCCGTGGCGATCCAGGAGCCGATGACCGCGATATGAGCGGCGTCGCTCATTTCGCCGGCCGTTCCTTCTTCTTGTACATGGCCAGCATCCGCCGCGTGACCATGAAGCCGCCGAAGATGTTGACGCTGGCCAGGGTCACGGCCGCGACGCCGGCGCCCTTGGCGATCCAGGCGCTGGGGCCGGTGGCGTCACCGGATACCGCAGCCGCCGCGATCAGACCGCCGACGATGATGACGCTGGAGATCGCGTTGGTGACGGCCATCAGCGGCGTGTGCAGGGCCGGCGTGACGCTCCAGACGACATAGTAGCCGACGAAGATGGCCAACACGAAGATGGCCAGACGAAAGACGGTGGGATCGACGTGTTCCATATCAGACTCGATGCTCCAACCTAGCGTCAATGCTTACTAGAAGACGCAAAACACCACCGTTGAGTACGCTGCCGAAGAAAATCGGCCCGACATTCCCAAGCGCCCTACCAAAGGCAGAACCAGACGGGTCTTGAATGAAACCAAAGATCAGGATGCCTAAAGAAAACAAGGCGCCGCCCAGGATCACGACAAGTGAAAACGTCGAAAGCGCATTGCGCAAACGAGCCGAAATCACCCCTTCACTCCCTCATGCACCACGGCCCCGCCGTGGGTGACGACCGACGCCTTGAGGATTTCGTCCTCCAGGTCCAACGCCAGGGCGCCGTCCTTGATCAGCAGGCCGGCGAAGGCGGTCAGGTTGCGGGCGTAAAGCGCGCTGGCGTCGGCGGCGATGCGGCCCGGCAGATTGGCCCAACCGACGATGATCACCCCGTTCGGCGTGGTCACGACCTCGTTCAGCTTCGAGCCCTCGACATTGCCGCCCGCCTCGACCGCCAGATCGACGATGACCGAGCCGGGCTTCATCGAGGCCACATGGTCGGCGGTCAGCAGGATGGGCGCGGCGCGGCCGGGGATCAGGGCCGTCGTGATGACGATGTCCTGTTTGACGATGTGGCTGGCGGTCAGTTCGGCCTGTTTGGCGCGATATTCGGCCGACATCTCCTTGGCGTAGCCGCCGGCGGTCTGGGCGTTCCTGAACTCCTCGTCCTCGACGGCGAGGAATTTGGCGCCGAGCGATTCGACCTGTTCCTTGGTGGCCGGACGAACGTCGGTGGCGGTGACGACGGCGCCCAGGCGGCGCGCCGTGGCGATGGCCTGAAGGCCGGCGACGCCCACGCCCATGATGAAGGCCTTGGCGGCGGCGACGGTGCCGGCCGCCGTCATCATCATGGGGAAGCCCTTGCCATAGGCGTTGGCCGCCTCGATCACCGCGCGATATCCGGCCAGGTTCGCCTGGGAGGACAGCACGTCCATGACCTGGGCGCGGGTGATGCGGGGCACGAACTCCATGGCGAAGGCGGTGGCGTTCGCGCCGCGCAGGGCCTCGACCGTATCCTTCTCGCGATAGGCGTCCAGCATGGCCAGGACGACGGCGCCGGGTTTCAGGGCGCTGGTTTCCTGGGCGGTGGGGCCACGCACCTTCAGGACGATGTCGGCGTCGTCCAACACCGCGTGGGTGTCCGGCTTCACCTGGGCGCCGGCGGCGGCGTAGTCGGCGTCGGGGATGGAGGAGCCCAGGCCGATCCCGGCCTCGACCGTCACGGTCGCGCCCAGGGCGATCAGCTTCTTCACGGTTTCGGGCGTGACGGCGCAGCGCGTCTCGCCCTCGCGGCGTTCCCGGGTTGCGGCGATAGCGACAGCCAAGCGAATCCCCTCGTTCTTCTCGTTGAGCGAGGTTAGGCCGTCAGGACGCCCGACGTCAAAGCACGGTTATGCCAAAGCTTTGGCCGGCCAGGCGATTCCAGACCCCGCTTTCGCGGGATCGGGGCAATCAGTGAGCAGCGTCGGGTTTGGGCTTCAGCGCCAGGAAGCCCAGGACGACCAGGACCACGGCGGCCAGGACGGCGGGAATGAAGCTGCCGCCGGGGCGGAACCAGACGGTCAGGAACAGCACCAGGGCGGCGACGGCCAGGGAGCCCCACTTGGCCAGGTTCAGGAACAGGCGGAAGGTCGAGACCTGTTCCCTGATCGCCATATGGCCGTGCACATAGGCGTGCGCGTCGGCGTCGGCGGTGTCGTGCGGGTCGGACATGGAGATTCCCTGGTCGATCGTTAGGCGGACTTATACCGAGGCGCGCCGCGCACTCAAGCCCGGCCTAAACCAGCGCCTCGAACTGATCGACCAGCCGCTCCAGACGCTGGCAGCCGACGCTCCAGAACGCCGGGTCGCGCGGGTTCAGGCCAAAGGGCTTCAGCGCCTCGACATAGGTGCGCGTGCCGCCGCCGGCGAGCAGGTCGCGATAGAGCGGCGTGAACCCCGTCGGATCGGCCCTGCGCGCCTCCATCAACGCCGCCACCAGCAGATCGCCGAAGGCATAGGCATAGACGTAGAAGGGCGAATGCACGAAGTGGCTGACATAGCTCCACCAGTGCTCATAACCGGGGTTCAGGGTGACGGCGGGGCCCAGCGAGGCGCCCATTTCCGTCAGCCACAGGTCGTTGATCCGGTGTTGCGACACCTCGCCCTTCTGACGCTCGTCGTGGAACCGGGTCTCGAAACGGTGGAAGGCGATCTGGCGCACGACGGTGTTCAACCCGTCCTCGATCCGGCCGGCCAGCAGGCCGCGCTGTTCGCTTTTGGGGGCGGTCGCCAGCAGGCGGTCGAAGGTCAGGCCCTCGGCGAAGATGGAGGCGGTCTCGGCCAGGGTCAGGGGCGTGTCGGCCAGGAGCGTGCCCTGGTCCGCCGCCAGTGTCTGGTGCACCCCGTGGCCCAGCTCGTGGGCCAGGGTCAGGACGTCGCGCCGCTCGCCCATCCAGTTCAGGAAGACATAGGGATGGCGGTCGGCGGTGACCGGATGGGCGTAGGCGCCGGACTGTTTGCCGGGCCGGGCGCGGCCGTCGATCCACGGCTTGTCGAAGAAGCCCGCCGCGCGGTCGGCGAAGTCGCCGCCCAGGTCCGAGAAGCTTTCCAGCACGATCTCGCGGCCCTGGGTCCAGGTGAAGGCGCGCGGCGCGGTCGTCTCGATCGGGGCGTTGCGGTCCCAGTGGTCCAGCCGCGACTTGCCCATCGCCCTGGCCTTCAGCGCGTAATAGCGGTGCGACAGGCGCGGATAGGCGGCGGCGACGGCCTCGGCCATGGCGTCCACGGCCTCGCCATCGACTTCATTGCCCAGGTGGCGGCTGTCGGCGGGGCGTTTGAAGCCGCGCCAGCGATCCTCCATCGCCTTGTCGGCGGCGACGGTGTTGAGCACCAGGGCCAGGGTCGGGGCGCGGGCGGCCAGAGCCTCCGACAGGCCCTCGGCGGCGGCCTTGCGACGCGCGGGCTTGGCGTCCGACAGCCGGTTCAGCGCTTCGGCCAGGGTCAGGCTCTCGTTCCCCGCCCTGGCGCGCAGGGCGGCCAGTTGTTCGTCGAACAGGCGCGGCCATTGGGCGGTGATGGGGCCGCGCTCGGCGATGAAGGTCTCAAGCTCGGCCGACAGTTCGTGCGGCTTCATCGCTCGCACCCGCCGCAGCCATGGCCGCCAGCGCGCCGCGCCCGCATGCGCCGACAGGGCGGCCTCCAGCGCGGCGTCGTCGATCTGGTTGATCTCCAGCGTCAGCCAGACGGTGGGGGTTGCGATGGCGGTGATCTTCTCGCGCACATCCGCCTCGAACCCTTGCGCGCCGGCGTCGTCGCGGGCGGTCGATGCCGACAGGAAGGCGTAGGCGCCCAGCGCCCCCAGCACGTCCGAGGCCTGTTCATAAAGGTCGATGGCCCGATCCAGCACGGCGCCCAGGGCCGCCGCATCCGCCCGTTCCGCGACCAGCCGGCCCTGAAGGCCGTTCATTTCGTCGATCAGGGCGCGCGCCCTGGCCAGATCCGCCGCAACTCGGGCGTCGTCGCGCGCGGCGTAGAGGTCGGACAGGTCCCACACGGGGGCTTCGGCGTCTGGCGTCTTGAAGGGAGCGTTCATGCAGACTGTTCTGGGGATGGGAAATGAAAGGCGCAACCTCGGGGGCGGTTAACGCGCCGGTCACCACGCCGCACAACGCGTTTTTCACCTCGTCGCCCTAGAAATCGTCCCGAAACGGGTCATTCGCGTCCATTATGGCCCGGACGATGGAGAGTGCTGCCCATGGCCAAGACCATTCTGGTCGTTGACGACGATCCGACCCAGCGCCGGCTGATCCAGGCGGTGCTGGAGCGGGACGGCAACGCCGTGGTCCACGCCGCCAGCGGCGGCGAGGCCATCGACCGGATGGTGCGCGGCGGCGGGGCCGACCTGGTGCTGCTGGACATGATCATGCCCGAGATGTCGGGGCTGGAATGCCTGGCCGAGATGCGCAGCGCCGGCGTGACAGAGCCGGTCATCGTGCTGACGGCCAACGGCGGCATCGACATGGTGGTCAAGGCCATGCAGGCCGGGGCGCAGGACTTCTTCGTCAAGCCGGTGGGGCCGGAGCGGCTGCTGGTCGGCGTGCGCAACGCCATGCAGATGACTCGGCTGAGCGCCGAGGTCGGGCGCCTGACCAAGCGCGTCCAGGGCCGCACAAGTTTCGACGACATCGTGGGCGACAGCGGACCGATGCGGATGGTCAAGGCGCTGGGCGCCCGGGCCGCCAAATCCTCCATCCCCGTGCTGATCACCGGCGAGAGCGGCGTCGGCAAGGAGGTCATCGCCCGCGCCCTTCACGGCGCCAGCGACCGGGCGGGCAAGCCGTTCGTGGCGGTCAACTGCGGCGCCCTGCCCGCCAATCTGATCGAATCCATCCTGTTCGGCCATGAGAAGGGCGCCTTCACCGGCGCCGTCGACAAGACGCTGGGCAAGTTCCGCGAGGCGGACGGCGGCACCCTGTTCCTGGACGAGATCGGCGAGCTGCCGCTGGACATGCAGGTCAAGCTGCTGCGCGCGCTTCAGGAGGGCGAGATCGATCCGGTGGGCGGCAAGCGGCCGGTCAAGATCGATGTGCGGATCGTCTCGGCGACCAATCGCGACCCGGCCCAGCAGGTCAGGGACGGTGCCTTCCGCGAGGACCTGTTCTATCGCCTGAACGTCTTTCCGATCGAAGCGCCTTCGCTGCGCGACCGGCGCGAGGACATCCCCGCCCTGATCGACCACTTCATCGCCCGCTTCAACGCCGAGGAAGGCAAGCGGATCGTCGGCTGCGCGCCCGAGACGCTGGCGCTGCTGCAAGGGTTCGACTGGCCGGGCAATGTGCGCCAGCTGGAGAATGCGGTGTTCCGCGCCATCGTCCTGGCCGACGCCCCCTTCCTGCAACCGCATGACTTCCCGGCCATCTCTGGCGTCATCGCGCCCATGCCGGAAAGCGCGCCCTCGGCCGCGGCGACCGGCGCCCCCGCCGATCATGGCCCCCTGCCCGAGCAGCCCATCCGCATCCTGGACGACCGCGGCCATCTGCGGACGCTGGACGAGATCGAACGCGACCTGATCCAGCACGCCATCGAAGTCTACGCCGGCCATATGAGCGAGATCGCCCGCCGCCTCGGCATCGGCCGCTCGACCCTGTACCGCAAGGTCCGCGAGCAGGGGCTGGAAGAGCAGTTGAAAGAGGCGGGTTAAGCCCCACCATCTCCTCCCCACGACGTGGGGAGCAACCATGTCATCTTGTGATCGGGGTCCAAGGCGTTTGTCGTTTGAGGATAAGGTTTGCGGCCTCGATCAGTTTTCGCATGACGGCGACGATTGCGACCTTTGGCGGCTTGCCATTG
>Ga0160433_100012_pt1 | contig 265415 bp, 221 predicted proteins | sample HID1972K_E0MG_FD_108235 | JGI IMG/M metagenome (GOLD analysis project Ga0160433, IMG submission 108235) | Enriched pill bug-associated microbial communities from UW Madison campus, WI, USA - HID1972K_E0 MG | ecosystem: Host-associated > Arthropoda: Insects > Digestive system > Unclassified ...
CAATTAAGTCTTCATCAATAGTGATACTTCCCACATAATTCAATTCCGCCTGCGTCACCTTCACCCGGTGTATCTTTGACTTCAAAACTTGAATAATCATAATGCAAAATTAGCAAAAGGTATTGAAAGAGTTGTAGTTTGGGATGATGCCTCGTGTTAATTTAAAATCATATTATCGATGAGACGGGTCTTTCCAACAGATGCAGCGATGAGAGCTACGAGACCGGAAGTGCCGGTGTCTGGTTGTTTGAGGGTGTCTTTGTCGAGTATTTCGCAGTAGTCGAGCTTTATTTCCGGCTCTTCGTTCAGAACCTGGAGGCCAATCTCCTTTAGTTTGTGCGGATCGGGTTCTGATGCGTGCTGCTTCATCTTAAAAAGCGCGCGACTAATGGCATAAGCCTGGAGCTTTTCGTCAGGTGAGAGATGAATGTTTCTTGAACTTAGCGCAAGGCCTTCCTTACTGCGTTGTATAGGGCACATCACCAGTTCTACAGGCATCCGGAAGATGGAGACCATCTTTTTTATCACCTGAACCTGCTGATAGTCTTTCTGACCAAAAAACGCTTTGTCGGGTGATGTTACCTGGAATAATTTGTAAACAATCTGCGTTACACCCTGATAGTGCCCCGGACGCGATTGTCCCTCAAGAATTGTCTCCAGATAGCCCAGATCGATTCCCCACTTTTCGTTCTGGCCGTACATCTCGGCAACTTCAGGAAGAAACAGGATGTCGCATTTTGCATCCTCCAGTTTTTTAATATCGTCTTCGACGGTCCTGGGGTATTTCTCCAGATCCAGGGGATCTGTGAATTGAGTAGGGTTCACAAAAATGCTGCAGACGACGATATCTGTTTGCTGTCTGGCCATGTTGATGAGCGAGATATGACCGTCGTGCAGTGCTCCCATTGTAGGCACTAAACCAATCTGCTTTTCCTGTGCTTTAAGATCTTGAAGCGCGTCTGAAAGTCCGGATTTCGAGGTGAAAATTTTCAATTTTTGATTTTTTTAAGACGAATTTTAACGGCTGAACGTGTTAAGGCAGAGTTAAAATAGAATGGTTGGGCATTTACCTGTGATTCGCTTATAGATTTCTTAATATTCAACCGGTTTTTAATTAATACGATAATGAAAATGCCGCTGCAAAGGTGTGAAATCCTGCAATTATATCAAAGGCTATTGCGTAATTCATTGATATGTCATAATATATATGTATATTTGCAGTCCCAAATTCTTTCATAAAATTTAACATTTGGAGATGGCAAAAACGAAGTTACTGTTTATTACTCACGAGATGTCGCCTTTCCTCGAGTTAACAAAAATTTCTGAGATAACGCGGAAACTTCCGCAAGCGATGCAAGACAAAGGGTTTGAAATCCGCATTTTAATGCCTCGTTTTGGCAACATCAATGAACGTCGTAATCGTCTGCATGAAGTTATCCGTCTATCAGGAATGAACATCATCATTGATGAAAACGATAACCCGTTGATCATTAAAGTCGCATCAATTCCTTCAGCTCGCATGCAGGTGTATTTTTTGGATAACGAAGAATACTTTCAGCGTAAACATGTTTTCAGGGACAATAATAGTAAGTTTTACGAAGACAACGATGAGCGGACAATCTTTTTCTGTAAAGGAGCATTGGAGACGGTTAAGAAATTAGGTTGGTCGCCTGACGTGGTACATTGCCATGGATGGATGAGTTCTCTGGTTCCCGTTTACATGAAGACGACGTACAAGGACGATCCGACTTTCAAAACCGCTAAGATTGTTTATTCTGTGTATGATAACTGCTTTGGCGAAAAGCTAAACGCTGATTTTTCGAAAAAGGCAGTTATGAACGGAATGGATGCATCTCATCTGGCGCCCTATGGTGACGGAAGCTGTGAGGCTATGCATTTAGGCGCTATATCTTATTCGGATGCTGTTGTATTGGGCGGACCTAATACGCATCCTGAAGTATTGAAGGTGGTTGAAGCAACCGATAAGCCGGTATTAACTTATGATGCTACGGCTGATTTTGAAAATTACTTTAATCTCTATGAAGAGATGCACAATGAGGAATTGGCGTCTTTAGCTTAGAAAGCTAATAAAACATTGGAAAGGCTGTCTCGTTTTATTCGGGACAGCCTTTCTTGCTTTATAGATGTTAATCTTCGTCTGAAACCTCAGGATCGTATTTCCATAGATCGTCGAGTCTGAGTGTGCCGGAACGGCCGGTTGCTACATATCCTTTATTGTTTAGTGCGAAGCCTACAGCTCCTTCTCTTGAGCTTCCCTCAAAGGTGTCAACCTGTGTCCATAGATCTTTTCCGGGGTTGTACTGCCAGGTTGTGTTTAGTACGGAATTGTATGTTCCAGTGGTGATATATCCATAACCGGCAATTGTGAACGCGGCTGCAGATGTTCGCTGCAGGTTGTAGTCATAGTTGTCGTCGGCCTGAATTGCATCCGTTTCTTCATCATCACCATCAGGGTACAGCGAATGAAGTCTGGTCCAGCTATTTTCAGTTGGGTCAAAAGAGTAGAATGTGTAAACATAGGATCCGTTATTCGATCCGCCGCCTACGTAAGCTTTGTTATTGATCACAAAGACAAACGGGTTGACGCGCTTTGACTTCATGCTGGATACCTGAGTCCAGCTGTTGGCAGAAGGATTGTATTGATAGAAGTCTTGTTGGTCATTGTCTCCATCGTTTCCGCAGCCTACGTATCCAATTTCATTGATGGCGAAAGCTACCGCTCCGTAGCGGCCCTTTGCGGTGGGGAAGTCGGCGATCTGTGTCCAGCTGTCGCTGTCAGGATCGTATTGCCAGAAGTCCTTAAGCACGTTGGTGCCGTCGGTTCCGAGACCTACGTATCCTTTTCCGCCGACGCTAAAAGCTACGGCTTTGTTCCTTGCTTTTCCGGGGAAGGGAGCAATGGAGTACCAGTTGTCCTGGCCGGGGTCGTATTTCCAGAAGTCGGTGAGACGGGTCTCGGCAGAAGTAGCAGCGGTATATCCTGTACCCAGATAGGCAATATTGTCAATAACGAATGATGCAGCATCACTCCGGGATACGCCCTCAAAGTCTGATTGCCTGAGCCAGTCGCCGACAAGCTCCTCATCGTCGTCACTGGATGAACAACTTGAAAGTGCAGTGAATAAAAAGAGACAGAGGATAAAAGAGAACAGTTTTCTCATCATGTTAAAATTTAGTGTAAGTGATTATTAATTTAATTTTCGCTGAAGGGTGATTTGAGGATCCAATTTCCAGTCTGCCAAGGGAACTTTCCAGCTCTTTTGTGGGAAGACTTAGCAGCAGGCTTGTATTGCTATATGATTTCAGGTAATTGCCGATATAGTTTGTGAGACTGGCGGAATAAGACGCTTTTTCGATGCCGGAAAGTTGCTGATTAAGATTTAGTGTTATTGGATTTCCGGAGGCGTCCGTAAGGATGCTCTGGGGAACGTTGTTTGTATTGGCCACGAACAGGGTCAGCTCCTTCGGCAGGGCGAAGTACTTATTGCTTCCGGTTGTGCTCTGAATGTGCAGTTCGGCTTTGTTAATAGATACGTGATCATCGCCGCTGAGGTACGCGATATAGGGGATGGTAATTTTCGTAACCAGGCCAATTCCCCCCTGTAAATATGTTTTATTGTCTGTTGCGGATGCCGGTATCACCTTATTCTGCAGGCTCAGATCCTGCAGAGCAGTATTGCTCCTGTCGGCACTGAAGCTGTTGAACTGATAACTGGTATCGTACATATTGAAAATAATTTCATTTTTCTTTTTAAGTCCGTCGGTACCCATATAGGAGTAGTGTATTTTTACCTGGGCAGAGTCTTTATATCCGATAACCGCATCGCCGTCAGATCGAAGAGCGATACCTTTAAAGTAATTGAGAAATTCTTCTGTATTGCTGATCCGGGAATCGTTGTTTCTGATCATATTGAAAAGGTCCCTTCCCAGAGGATCGGAAAGCTTCAGTAACAAACTATCACCGGAAGCAGGCCGGGGGTTGAAGACCCGGCTGGCAATGGGATCAGTTTTGAACTCCGGCATTGTTCGGTTATAAAAAGTTGCGGAGGAGGAAAAGACATTCGATTCCTCCGGTTCCAGGTAGCCGGGATTGGAGGTAATGGTCAGCCTGCTGTTAAGCTGATGTGCTGACAGTGTTTGTTGAACGGTGGTATCGCCATAGTGGTAACCAGAGTATGTCAGCTTAAGGGATAATGAGTCAAATACTGCATCATCAGGTAAGGTTAGATCGCTAAGGCCTGAAGGCGAAACCTGAAAATAGGAGGTGGCGCGGATTCTGCCGAGCTCGGAATCGGTTATAGTTCCGGCAAGAAGCAGGCCCTGGGCAGCGGTTGGCAGTGAGTCGAGCAGCAGGGTTGATGTTTCGAGGTTGATCGTGTCTGTGATGGCTATGGCCAGCAGTTGATCCTGACTAAGGCTTACACTGTCGCTTTTCTGGCAGGATGACAGGAAAAGAATGCCGGAAAAAATGATCGGCATGATGTAGACTTTTGTCCTTAAAAGTCCGTTTATGAGTTTATGCATTACGTGATGAAGTATGATATGGTGCTGCAAATATTAGCTGGCTTCATCACAAAGGCTGTTTCTTTAACAGACTTTAACTTAGGGGGCGGAAAACGGATGTCCGGGTTAACAGTTGTTAACATCAGGAGGCGTTTGCGGAGCCTTTCTTTAACATGCTTTAACAAAGCATGAAAAGAAAACTAAAATCTATATCTTAGCGCGAAATATTGAATGACAAAGAATTATTTTATACATATGAATTATTTAAGCAGGGGCTTATTCATTTTTGTAAGTCTTATCGCTTTTAGCAGTTGCCAGAAGACAGACAGTGTTGGACTGGATATTAACCCTAATGATACGATCAACAGCAAGTATATTGAAGACTATAATATAAGTACTGTAACCGTCAGGGAGGATAGTGTCCTGGCATACGGTCAGCCTCAGTACCCTGCGGGATCGATTACCGACCCGGTGCTGGGAAACACTGACGCAGCCCTGGCTATGGGAATATCTTTGCCTTCGACTACGCTTAGTTTTGGTGCGACGACCTCATTGGATTCAGGTGTTTTGGTTTTGAAATACGGCAAGGGATTTTTTGGAGACTCGACCAATACGACCTATAGTGTTACGGTTCATCAGTTGAAAGAAAATTATATTTCGACTTCCAGTTACTACACTAACCGGAAGTGGGACTATGATAGCACTACCGTTATAGGATCAGCGCCGAACGTCAACCGTTTCAGGTGGAATGACAGTGTTTTTGTTAATCAGATCGTTAAGGGAGCACCGGATACTGCTCTTAAAGTAGTGCCGCAGATACGGATCAAGATGACGCCTGAGTTCATGAGAGCGTATTTCCTAAATTCGCCTTCTACTAACTTCGCTACTGCAGCTGCTTTTCAGAACCATATTAAAGGTCTGTACGTGAAAGTTAGAAAGGAACAACCCGATGGAAGAGGTGGTATTGCCTACTTTGATCTTGCGACGGCGAGTGTAAGCGGACTGGAGTTGTATTATAAGAACACTACCGGGACGACAATAGATACCAATAAAGTAGTCTTTGGCGTGTCTAACACGGCAACCTCTGCAGCGATCAAACACAATTATGCAGGGACTGCTGTGCAGGCGCAGCTGGATAATCCGCAGCAATCTTACAGCACTGTCTATGCGCAACCACTTGCAGGCTTGCGTACAAAAATTGCGTTTACGAATCTGGATGCTCTACGCGCGCTGGGTAACATTGCGATAAATAAGGCTGAGCTTGTGGTGTATGTAGAACCTGGAACCGAGACGATATTTAATCCGCTGCCACGACTGACCCTTTACCGTACGGATATTGCCGGTCAGCGCCAGGTTGCGGATCAAGTATCTTACCTTGGCACACCTTACGATACAGACAAGAAACGATATGTGTTCAATGTCAGCTCGTATATACAGAATCTGGTGAACGGGAAGGACACGCAATATAATACTTACATAGCGCCGGTAGATGTCAATTTCCTCAATACGCAATCGGCAAATATTTCGCCCGTACTCACTACTGCGGCACGATCTGTCTTAGCGGGAAACAATCATGAAAATTTAAAGATAAAGCTGAACATTTATTATACAAAGCCTGATTAATATCAGGCTTTGCCATGTTCAGGAATTTTTTTTTTATAATTTCGCTCCCCTTGATCTTATTCATTACTTATGTGTGGAATTGTTGGATATATAGGCCATCGCGATGCCTGGAACATTGTTATCAAAGGGCTTAAGCGATTAGAATACCGGGGTTACGATAGTGCTGGTATTGCATTAATGAACGGTGGGTTAAAAATCCACAAAAAGGCCGGAAAGGTTTCTGATCTGGAGGCCCATACACTTCATGAAGATCGGTCGGGGACCACAGGAATGGGGCATACCCGCTGGGCAACCCACGGAGCGCCATCTGACCGGAACTCTCACCCGCACCGTTCGGGAGATGGAAAGCTTTCCATTATTCATAACGGTATTATCGAGAACTATTCTGTAATTAAGGAAGCTCTGCAGGCAAAAGGTCATGTATTCAGTAGCGATACGGATACAGAGGTTCTTATTCACCTGATAGAAGACATTCATAGCGATACCAGCGACTTGTTAGAAGCAGTGCGCCTGGCTTTGAATGAAGTTATAGGTGCGTATGCGATTGTAATCATGAGTCAGGATAGCCCTGATCAGCTTATTGCTGCCAGGAAGGGAAGTCCGATGGTGATCGGTGTAGGCGAAGGTGAGTATTTCATTGCCTCTGATGCAACTCCAATTGTTGAGTATACTAAAAACGTTATTTACCTGAAAGACTCGCAGATTGCGTTGGTGAAACGCGATGAGCTTGTAGTGAAGACTATCGACAATATTATTCAGACACCTTATATCCAGGAATTGTCGCTCAAGCTGGAGATGCTTGAGAAAGGCGGCTTTGAGCATTTTATGCTTAAAGAAATCTATGAACAACCGCGTTCTGTACGGGACTGTATGCGAGGCAGGATCTATCCGAATGAAGGGAAAGTTCAGCTTGGCGGGATAAAGGATTATGCGGACAAACTTAAAAATGTTGAACGTATAGTGGTTATCGCGTGTGGTACTTCATGGCATGCGGGTCTGGTTGGTGAGTACTTGATTGAGGAATATGCAAGGATACCGGTCGAGGTTGAATATGCCTCAGAATTCAGATATCGTAACCCGATCATTTCTGAGAAAGACATAGTTATTGCGATTTCACAGTCAGGTGAAACGGCAGACACGATGGCTGCCATCGAATTGGCTAAAGAGCGCGGGGCTACTATTTTCGGTATCTGTAATGTAGTTGGTTCATCTATCCCGAGGGTCACTGATGCGGGGGTATACACACACGCGGGTCCGGAGATTGGAGTGGCTTCTACCAAGGCCTTTACCGCACAGGTTACGGTTTTAACGCTGATGGCCTTGTACATGGCTCAGCAACGTGGAACTATTAAACAATCTGATTTAGTAGGCATGCTTACTGAGCTGGACGAAATACCGGCATTGATTGAGCAGGCTCTTAAGTCGGATGAGAAAATTGCTGAGATTGCTGAAAAGTTTAAGGACTCTTCCAACTGCTTGTTTCTGGGTCGCGGTAGCGGTTTCCCTGTTGCGCTGGAAGGTGCATTGAAGCTGAAGGAGATTTCTTATATACATGCTGAAGGTTACCCTGCGGCAGAAATGAAACATGGACCGATCGCTTTGATCGACGAAGATATGCCGGTTGTGTTTATTGCAACGAAGACCTCTTCATACGAAAAGGTGATCAGCAATATACAGGAAGTAAAGGCAAGAAAAGGTAAGGTTATCGCTATTGTAACGGAAGGCGATAAGACTGTGAAGGAGATGGTAGACTATACTATTGAGATACCGGCTTGTAACGAAGCCTATCTGCCACTTCTGGCGACAATACCACTGCAATTATTATCTTATCACATTGCTGTCTTACGGGGCTGTAATGTAGATCAGCCACGTAACCTGGCTAAATCGGTTACGGTAGAATAAAACATAAAAAACCCCCGCCTGATCAGTCAGGCGGGGGTTTTTTATGTTATGCCGGCATGTGTTTCATTACCGAGTCAAGATCAATTTTCAGACCTTTTGCTACACCGATTCCAAGGCTTATATCGGCCCTGAACCAGTGGCATAGCTGGCGGTTTATGATTTCCTCTCTTTTGGGGCCATCAATTCCATTCATTGAGCTAACAATATTGGAGATCAGATTTGCCTTATCGGTTGCGCTCAATAGCCTGTAAAGGTCCCCTGGCTGGGTATAATGATCATTGTCTCCCTCAGCATTGCGATCATACCAATCGGCAGTTGTTGCTTCAATAGGCAATCCTGGCTCTTTGTATGCCGGATCAGCTTCTATATTGTCAAAGCTGTTGGGGAAATAGTTTGGTGAAGATCCGCCATTTCCATCCATACGCATGGCGCCGTCACGCTGATAATTATTGACCATATACGGGCAGCGGTTTACCGGGATGTGCTCATAGTTTGTTCCCAGACGGTAACGTTGAGCATCGGTATAAGATAAGATCCTTCCCTGGAGCATTTTGTCGGGAGAGAAACCGATTCCATCTACTACGTGAGCCGGAGCAAATGCAGCCTGCTCTACATGAGCGAAATAGTTATCAGGGTTTTCATTCAGCTCAAGAACGCCCACGTCAATTAACGGGAAGTCTCCCTGAGGCCAGGTCTTTGTTAGATCGAATGGATTCCAGCGGAATTCTGCAGCTTGCTTTTCAGACATGATCTGTATTTTAAGCGCCCACTTAGGGAATTCGCCTTTGTCAATGGATTGTACCAGGTCACGCTGTGCCCAGTCAGGATCAGTACCCCGCAAGGCAGCAGCTTCAGCATCGGTAAAGTTTTTGATTCCTTGTAATGTTTTGAAGTGGAATTTCACCCAGTTGCGTTCTCCGTCTTTGTTGATCATGGAGAAGGTGTGGCTGCCGAATCCATGCATATGACGGTAGCTATAAGGGGTTCCGCGATCAGTCATCAGGATAGTAACCTGGTGCAGACTTTCGGGGTTAAGCGACCAGAAATCCCACATCATGGTTGCGCTCTTACAGTTTGTGTAAGGATCTCTTTTCTGTGTGTGAATGAAATCGCTGAACTTTTTGGCATCCTTGACAAAAAATACAGGGGTGTTATTGCCGACAAGATCCCAGTTTCCGTCTTCTGTATAGAATTTCAGGGCGAATCCTCTAGGGTCGCGTTCTGTATCTGCTGATCCTTTCTCACCGCCTACTGTAGAGAACCGAAGGAATGCTTTTGTTTGTTTCCCTATCTGATTGAAGACTTTGGCACGTGTATATTGAGTGATATCGTGAGTAACAGTGAAGGTTCCATACGCACCGGAGCCTTTTGCGTGGACGACACGTTCAGGGATGCGTTCCCTGTTAAAATGCGCCATCTTTTCGTGAAGTATGAAATCCTGAAGAAGGACTGGTCCTCTTGGACCGGCCGTCATTGAGTTCTCATTTTCGTAATAAGGTATTCCGGATGCAGTTGTAAGTTTTTGTTTATTATTCGCCATGTACTTTGTATTAAAAATGTCCTTTCTGAAGTGTTCGATAAAGATCATCCTTTTAAATGGATGGGAAAAATCGATATTTGCTATCATCACATAGATTTTGCTTATATGACACTCGTACAGTTGGAGTATATTGTTGCCGTTGATACATACCGGAATTTCGTTGTCGCTGCAGAGAAGTGCTTTGTAACGCAGCCGACGTTAAGCATGCAGATTCAGAAGCTGGAGGATACTTTGGGTGTAATTCTTTTTGACCGGAGCAAGCAGCCGGTAGTCCCCACTGAAATAGGTATTCCGGTTATTGATCAGGCAAGGGTGGTGCTGGCAGAGGCTGATAATCTGAATGAAATTATTAATTCATACAAGAAAGAGTTGAGCGGAATCATTAAGGTGGGTGTTATTCCTACTGTTGCGCCTTATCTGCTGCCTAAGATCATCACGAAGTTCACGGAAAAATATCCGAAGGTACAACTGCTTATCTGGGAGTACACTACGGAGCAGATAGTCCAGAAACTGAAGGTGGGTTTGCTGGACTGCGGCATATTGTCGACACCCCTGGATGACAAGACGCTGAATGAGCTTCCCTTGTTTTACGAAGCATTTGCCGTATATGCTTCAAAGGGCAATGGAGTTTTGAATAAGCGCAGCATAACTGCCGAAGATATTGATCCTAATGACCTTTGGCTTCTTAATGAAGGTCATTGTATGCGAAACCAGGTGCTGAATTTGTGTAGTAAGAAGGCTGAAGGTAATAAGCTTAAGCCCTTTGAGTACAACACGGGAAGCGTTGAAACGCTTAAGCGGATGGTGGATATCAACACAGGCATAACCGTATTGCCTGAACTTAGTATTCTGGACCTTAATAAAGAGGAAATGAAACGGGTGAGGCGCTTCAAAGATCCCGTACCTGCGCGGGAGATCAGTATCGTTACTCATCGCAACTTTTTAAAGCGCGGAATTATATCCGCTCTGGAGAAGGAGATCATAGAGTCTCTACCGGAGGAGATGATAAGCAATTCAAAAAAGGAAATACTGGAAGGCTTTATGTAAGTAGTCCAGCCTTCCGGTATTTTATCTCCTTCTGAAGAAGCTGAACAGCCAGTAGATCAAAATGAGCACGGCCACAACCATGAATATTCCGACATAGGCGCCTGCTTTAAAGATGTCTCCAACAAGCTCGCAGCTTGACAGCATGCTGATAAATAAAAGCGCTGATAGGTATGTTATTTTCTTTTCCATAAAAAAAGTAGTATACGATTAAGTACACTACTTTTCACTAAATGTTTTTAGAACTTATTTTTTGAAGCGCTCAGCAACTGCAGACCAGTTTACTGCGTTCCAGAAAGCCGCTATATAATCAGGGCGTTTGTTCTGATATTTCAGGTAGTAGGCGTGCTCCCATACGTCAAGACCAAGGATTGGAGTTCCTTTAACTTCGGCAACGTCCATCAGTGGATTGTCCTGATTTGGAGTTGATGAAACCTGAAGCTTACCTTCAGAAGAGATCGATAACCAGGCCCATCCTGATCCGAAGCGGGTTGCACCTGCTTCAGCAAATTTCTTTTTGAAATCTTCGAATGAACCGAAGGCCTCGTTGATTGCATCAGCCAGCTCGCCTGTAGGTTCGCCACCACCGTTAGGACCTAATACTGTCCAGAACAAGCTATGGTTGTAATGTCCGCCACCGTTGTTACGAACAGCAGGAGCATAAGAAGAGATATTCGCTAATATTTCTTCGATTGTTTTACCTTCAGCTTCGGTACCAGCGATAGCTTTATTCAAATTGTCGACATAAGCCTGGTGATGTTTACCATGGTGGATTTCCATAGTTGCTTTGTCGATATTTGGTTCAAGGGCATCAGATGCGTATGGTAACGCAGGAAGTTCAAAAGCCATAATATTACGTTTTATGAGTTAAAATTTTAAGCTCTACAAATATAACTTTTGTAGAAGTGTTTTGTTCAGTGCAGTGTCAATTTACTTTCTTTTCTTCAGGAAGAAGTCTTTTATGAGGGCGGCGCATTCGTGTCGCATGACGCCGGCGGTGATTTCTGTTTTAGGGTGTGTAATGGTTGTGTTAATCTTGCTGAATCCTCTTTTTTCATCTTCTGCACCATAGACGATCCGGCTGATCTGTGTCCAGTAGGATGCTCCCGCACACATTACACAGGGCTCGATAGTGACATATAAGGTGCAGTCTTTAAGATATTTCCCTCCCAAATAGCTGGCTGCGGCGGTAAAGGCCTGCATTTCGGCATGGGCAGTGACGTCGTTGAGCCGCTCCGTAAGATTGTGTCCGCGGCCGATAATTTTGCCCTTGCTAACGATGACAGCTCCTATGGGAACTTCATCTAGTTCAAGGGCTTTTCCGGCTTCTTTGAGGGCTTCCTTCATGAAAATCTCATCAGGCGGTGTTACAGGGTCATCGGTAAAGCTTATATATCTCATAATATGATTGTCTTTAAATTAATTTTGAACCGTTAGGAACAGGTCTCTCTACTCCTGCCAGAACGATATCTCCGTTTTCATCCTCGAACCCGGTCACCAGAAACTCGGACATAAATTTGCCGATCTGCTTCTTGGGAAAGTTAATTACGCCGATGATCTGCCTGCCTTTTAAATCGTCAGGGGAATAGAGTTTGGTGATTTGAGCGCTGCTCCATTTTATTCCGAAAGTACCAAAGTCAGCCTTGATTTTGTATGCGGCCTTCCGAGCTTCGGGATATGGTAATACCTCCAGAATTGTTCCTATCCGGAGTTCGACTTTTTCAAAGTCATTCCAGGTAATCTCTTCCATGAGGCAAATGTAGTAGTAATACAATAAATTGATACGATCGTGTTACCTTTGATCTTATGTCGGAAGTGCGTCTTAAAAAAGGAAAAGAAAAAGCAGTGCGTCAATTGCATCCATGGATATTTTCGGGAGCAATTGAACATATAAAAGGAAAGCCGGAGAACGGTGATATAGTAGATGTAAGGGATCACTCGGGAGAATTCCTGGCGAAGGGATTCTACAACGACCAGTCTCGGGTTGCTGTGCGCCTCCTGGAATGGAATGAAGAGGTTACTATTGATGAGTCGTGGTGGAGGATGAGGATTCAAAGGGCAGTTTCTGCCCGTAAAGATTTGTTGTCAGCTGCCGGGACCAATACTTACAGGCTGATTTTTAGCGAAGCGGACTTTTTGCCGGGTCTTATCGTGGACCGGTATGCCGACTATCTTTCGGTGCAGATCCTGACATCTGGAATTGAAAAGGTGAAAGGGATAATTGTAGATGAGCTTGTTGGCCTCTTGAACGTTAAGGGGGTATTTGACCGGAGTGATGCTTCTGCCAGGGCGCACGATGGAATGGATGCTTCTTTCGGGATTCTTTATGGAGAGGAACCACCTCAATTTGTGGAGGTGATAGAGAACGGATTAAGATATCATATCAATATTGCAGAAGGACAAAAGTCCGGATTTTTCTGTGATCAGCGGGAAAACCGCAGGATCGTTGCAGGATATGCAGAAGGTAAACGAATGCTCGATTGCTTCTCGTATTCCGGTGGCTTTACCTTAAACGCTTTAAAGAATGGTGCGGCTGAAGTGATAAGTGTAGACAGTTCGGCGTTGGCTGTAGAAACGTTGAAGCAAAATATCGTACTTAATGGTTTTGGTGAGGCAAGGCACACTGCAGTACAATCGGACGTGAACAAATATCTTCGTGTTTTGAGAGAGGAGGGCCAGAAGTTTGATATTATCGTACTGGATCCGCCTAAATATGCACCCTCCCGTTCATCACTTGACAAGGCTTCAAGAGCATACAAAGATTTGAACAGGATGGCGATGGGGCTTTTAAACAGCGGAGGCCTACTGGCAACGTTTTCTTGCTCGGGGGCAGTCGATATTAGTCACTTTAAACAGATATTGGCCTGGGCTGCGCTGGATGCCGGGAAGGAAATTCAGTATATATACCAGTTCTGTCAGCCAGAAGATCACCCGGTAAGGTCTTCGTTCCCTGAAGGTGAGTATCTGAAGGGTTTGTTTTGCAGGATTGTCTAAACGAAGAAGGAGTACCATGCTGGTACTCCTTCTTCGTTTAATCGGTATGTCTGGCCTATGAATCCTTGCTTTCGTCGGGAAAGTTTTTCAGGCTTACCGGCGGCTGAGATGTGCCTTTCATTTTTAAGTTAAGCATTTCGACCAGCACAGAGAAGGCCATCGCGAAGTAGATATATCCTTTTGGTATATGTTGATCAAGGCCTTCTGCTATGAGGGACACGCCTATCAGCAGCAGGAATGATAATGCAAGCATTTTAACCGTTGGATGTTTATTGACAAAGGCACTGATGCCACCAGCGGAGAACATCATAACGATGATGGAGATAACGACTGCGGCGATCATTACAAGTACCTCGTCAGCCATACCTACTGCTGTGATTACAGAATCCAGAGAAAATACGACGTCAAGTACTAATATCTGAGCAAGAACGCCTGTAAAGGAATAAACCTTTTTTACACCTGTTTCGTGCTCGTGTCCCTCTAGTTTATCGTGAATTTCAGCAGTGCTCTTATAAATAAGGAATAATCCTCCCGTTAGCAGAATAAGATCGCGGCCTGAGATAGCCAGCTTTTCCAGCCATTCGGGACTGGTTAGTCCAACCCAGGAACCGATATTGAAAAGCGGATCTGTAAGTGTCATTACCCAACTTAGAGAAAGTAAGAGAAGGATACGTGTGATCATGGCGAGGGCCAGTCCGATCTGTCGTGCTTTCTTTTGCTGGTGTTCGGGCAATTTGCCGGACAGGATCGATATAAAAATGATGTTGTCGATCCCTAAGACGATCTCAAGGACGGTTAGGGTTAGGAGAGAAACCCAGATTTCAGGGTTAGATAAGAATTCCATAGATGATTTTTTACGAAGCGAATATAAGCATGTTGTTCAAAAAAAAAACCTTCTGAAGAGCAGAAGGTTTTTTTAATCATTAACTAAAAAGAACGTATACTTAGGAGAGCTAAGTCAGTAATAAAAGTACCTGGCACCAAATGAATACATCCCAGTCTTTTCCCTCGTCTCCATCTGTGCCTTAGTTAAGCAGATTCGTTTAACTTGTAAAAGCGAACCTACTATAATAGCTTATCGCTTATTCTAATTGGTATCAGGGTAAAACTATGAAAAATCTTGAATAAACTTTGTTAAATGATGTTAAAGAATTGGTTAATTGTATCAATTGCATTCTTTTTTCTCACATCATGAGTGCCGCTGATGAGTGAATAGTTCGCATTGAGCGCCTGAAGTTCCTTTTTCCAGACGTCCATAAAATACTCTCTTAGTTCGGGGAAATTTCTTAAAGGGTCATCTTCCCATGGGAGGTCTATGTCCATCAGGAGGTACAAATCGTAATGACGCCTGGGTAGTTCGCTGAGGACTTCTTCGGGTGCTTTACCAAAGACATAATCGCTCCAGATCTTCACTGTTATGAATGTTGTATCGCAAATGAGTAACTTATTTGCCTTAGGTGTGAGCTCGTCTTCAAGAGCCAGTTGTCCCTTGAACATATTGATTTCATCTTCCCAGCTGCAGGGACCGGTGAGTTGGCTGCAGTACTCTCTGGAGTATTCGGGCACCCATACCGTTTGGTAGTGATCTGCCAGCTGAGCCGAAATAGTAGATTTTCCGGTAGATTCTGGCCCTACAACTGCTATTTTCTTTATGCCTGTGCTGTTCTCCATGTCTTTCTCCAGTCTTTATACCCCATCGCCGCGATAAATAAAAACACCACGTAGAGGATAGCTGTGAGTGCTAATTCTTTATATAAATACAATGGTACATACATAATGTCGACGATAATCCATAGTATCCAGTTTTGGAGTACTTTTCTTGTAAGCAATATCTGTGCAACGAAACTGATCGCAGTGCAGGTACCATCCATATAGGGAACGTCTGTTGGAGTAAAGTGATCGAGAAAGAGGCCCAGGAGGCCTGATAAGATAGCGACGGCAACTGCTACCAGTATGTATTCCCGCGGTTGGAGCAATACCACCGGCTTTTGATCTTCCTGCTTGTTTTTTCTCCAGAAATACCATCCATAAACTGCTGTTCCAAGAAAATAGATTTGAAGTGCAGCGTCTCCGAACAGGTGGTACTGGAAAAAAAGGATGGAGTATGCAAGCACGCTTATAATCGAGATTGGCCAGCTAAGGATATTCTCCTTTGCAGCGAGGTAGACACAAAGAAATCCGGTGATTGTTCCAACCCATTCTAACGCTGAGGTTTGAATGAGCTGATTGAGAATAAGTTCTCCGAAATTCATGGTGTAGGCGATCACGGTGCAAAGGTATAAAAACCGCGAGGGGACGCAAGGGTAAAGATTAAGGGAATGGGTAGATTAGACTTTACGTCAAGATGAAAGTATGTTTAATTTTTTTGTACTTTATATAATTAAAAGTATTATTATTCCTTACCTTTGCATCCCGACAATCAGGCCGGGATTTTCATAAACAGCATAGGAAATCTCGCTGGTTATGAAGTCTTAAGACTTCGATTTAACTTTTGACTTTTAACAACCCTATGCCAAAAGATCCATCCATTAAATCAGTCCTGATCATCGGTTCAGGGCCTATTATTATCGGTCAAGCTTGTGAATTCGATTATTCAGGATCGCAGGCGGCTTTATCTCTTAAAGATGAAGGGATAGAAGTTTCCATAATTAATTCCAATCCGGCTACCATTATGACAGATAAAGTGATCGGCGATCACGTTTATCTTCTCCCGCTTAATTGTGAGAGTTTAGAGCAGATTCTTTCTGAACGCCAAATTGATGCTGTTTTGCCAACTATGGGAGGACAAACAGCGTTAAATCTGTGTAAAGAGGCTGAAGAAAGAGGCATCTGGGCTAAATATAATGTCCGTGTTATTGGTGTTGATGTTGCGGCTATCGAAAAGACGGAGAACCGCGAGGAGTTTCGCCAGCTTATGGTGGACATCAACGTTGGGGTAGCAACATCTAAAATTGCGAACTCTTTTCTTGAAGGCAAGGAAGCTGCTCAGCAAATAGGATTTCCTTTGGTTATCCGTCCTTCGTACACTCTTGGTGGTACCGGAGGCGGTATTGTTCACAAGAAGGAGGATTTTGATGCAGCTTTAAGCCGCGGTCTGCAAGCTTCTCCAACCCACGAGGTACTGGTTGAGCAGGCGGTGCTTGGATGGAAAGAGTATGAGCTGGAATTATTGAGAGACAGCAAGGATAATGTAATTATTATCTGCTCCATTGAGAATTTCGATCCGATGGGAGTGCATACCGGCGACTCGATAACAGTTGCTCCGGCTATGACCTTAAGCGATCGTTGTTACCAGGAGATGCGTAATCAGGCTATGAAGATGATGCGCGCGATCGGCAACTTCGCCGGGGGATGTAACGTGCAGTTTTCGGTTAATCCTGCAGACGAATCGATCATAGCTATTGAAATCAATCCGCGGGTTTCCCGTTCATCCGCTCTTGCTTCTAAGGCAACTGGATACCCTATTGCCAAAATCGCTGCAAAGCTGGCAATCGGATACAATCTGGATGAGGTTGAAAATCAGATTACAAAAACTACTTCGGCTTATTTTGAGCCTACACTTGACTACGTGATCGTGAAGGTTCCGAGATGGAACTTTGACAAGTTCAAGGGTGCAAATACTGAGCTTGGACTTCAGATGAAGTCTGTTGGTGAGGTAATGGCTATCGGCCGTACGTTTATTGAGGCTCTACAGAAAGCTACTCAAAGTCTTGAGATCGGCCGTTCTGGCCTGGGTGCAGATGGACGGCAGTGCCGCAACCTGGATGAGATTATGCATGGCCTGGAGCATCCTAGCTGGAACAGGTTGTTCCTGATCAAGGATGCTATGAGCATGGGTGTACCTCTTGAGTCGATCCGTAAGGTTACGCGGATAGATAAGTGGTTCCTTGTTCAGATTCAGGAGCTTGTTGCTCTGGAGACCGAGATCAAGAGATATTCTCTGACTAACATTCCAAGAGATTTCTTCCTTACTTTGAAACAGAAAGGATACTCTGATGTTCAGATCGCCTGGTTATTGGGTAATTCTGTTACTGAAGACGATGTTTACGACCGTAGAAAAGAGCTGGGTATCAAACGTGTCTATAAGATGGTTGATACTTGTGCTGCAGAATTTCAGGCGCAAACTCCATATTACTACTCAACATACGAAGACGAGAATGAGTCTTTCCCGTCTGATAAGAAAAAGGTTATTGTACTTGGATCGGGCCCTAACCGTATAGGACAGGGTATCGAGTTTGATTATTCTTGTGTTCATGGTCTTTTGGCAGCTAAGGAAGCCGGCTATGAGTCTATCATGGTGAACTGTAACCCTGAGACGGTGTCTACCGATTTCAATATGGCAGACAAGCTTTACTTTGAGCCTGTATTCTGGGAGCATGTGCGCGAGATCATTGATCTTGAAAAACCGGAAGGTGTGATCGTTCAGCTGGGTGGCCAGACGGCTCTTAAAATGGCAGAAAAGCTTCATGAAAAGGGTATCAAGATCATCGGTACTTCATTCAATAACATGGACATCGCTGAAGACCGGGGCCGTTTCTCTGACCTATTGAAGGATCTTAACATTCCTTATCCTAGATACGGTGTCGCTGAGAGCGCTGAAGAGGCTATCGAGGTTGCGAATCAGGTTGGCTATCCTGTTCTTGTTCGTCCGAGTTATGTATTGGGCGGTCAGGGTATGAGCATTGTTATCAACGATGAAGATCTTGAGAAGGCAGTAGTAAAATTACTGGGTGATTTGCCGGGTAACAGAGTATTGATTGACCATTTCCTCGATCGTGCAGAAGAAGCTGAATCAGATAGTATCTGCGATGGTGAAGACGTACATATCGTTGGTTTAATGGAGCACATCGAACCTGCTGGTATACACTCCGGAGACTCAAGTGCTGTACTTCCCCCGTTCAACCTGTCGAAGAAAGTTACCGATCTGATGGAAGAGTATACCGTTAAGCTTGCGAAAGCGCTTGATGTGAGAGGCTTGCTTAATATTCAGTTCGCGATCAAAGGTGAGGACGTATATGTGATTGAAGCTAACCCAAGAGCTTCCCGGACCGTTCCTTTTATCGCGAAGGCCTACGATGTTCCATACATCAATATTGCGGCCAAGATCATGTTGGGAGCGAATATGCTCAAGGACTTTAAGATTGAGCGCAAGTTGGTGGGTTATGCCATCAAAGAACCGGTATTCTCTTTTGATAAGTTCCCTGAGGTTGAAAAACAACTGGGGCCTGAGATGAAGTCTACAGGTGAAGCGATTCGTTTTATAAAGGACCTGGAAGATCCATACTTTGTAAAATTGTATAAAGAGAAATCGATGTACTTAAGTAAATAGATTGAAAAGGCCGCGATTAGCGGCCTTTTTTATGCTCTCTACCCAAAGAGTGAAGCAAATACATCTTCAATCTTGGAAGCGGTTTCTATTTTGATCGAATATTTGCTAAGGTCTAAGCCTTTTTTATTGTATTTCGAGATGTAAATTCGTTCAAAGCCAAGCTTCTCTGCTTCTGCGATGCGGTGTTCTATCCTGTTAACTGCTCTGACTTCACCTGATAGTCCGACTTCAGCTGCAAAGCAAGTTTTCGAAGACACAGAAATATCCTCGTGCGAGGATATTATCGCGACGATGATTCCGAGATCTACAGCGGGGTCCTCCACACGTAACCCACCGGCAATGTTGAGGAACACGTCCTTGGCACTTAATCTAAAGCCACATCGCTTTTCCAAAACTGCAAGCAGCATATTCATTCTTCGGGTGTCAAAGCCTGTAGCGGACCGCTGAGGCGTTCCGTAAGCTGACGGGCTGACTAAGGCCTGAGTTTCAATCAGCATCGGTCTTACGCCCTCTAGCATGGCTGATATGGTGATGCCAGTCAACTCTTCATCTCTTTGAGAAAGGAGAATCTCTGAGGGATTAGAAACCTCCCGGAGACCTGCCCCCTGCATCTCATAGATTCCAAGCTCTGAAGCGGATCCGAATCTGTTTTTCACCGCTCTCAAAATGCGGTAGACATGATGTCTGTCCCCTTCAAACTGGAGAACTGTGTCGACCATATGTTCCAGGATCTTTGGCCCGGCAATGGATCCATCTTTAGTAATATGGCCAATAAGGAATACAGGCGTTGAGGTTTCCTTAGCAAAGCGCATGAGCTCAGCAGTGCATTCCCGCACTTGGGAAACACTTCCAGGCGTTGATTCGATATGCGCTGAGTGGAGAGTCTGGATGGAGTCTATTACTACCAGGCCTGGCTCCAATAGCTCAATCTGCTTGAATATATTTTGTGTGGATGTTTCTGTGAGGATGAAGACTCCGTTTTTGTCTTTCGGGGGAGTTTGCATGCTAAGCCTTTCAGCCCTCATCTTAATTTGATGTTCGCTTTCTTCTCCTGAGACGTAAAGGATCTTTCTGTCCTTCAGCTGCAATGCCAGTTGGAGCATCAGTGTCGACTTCCCGATGCCTGGTTCTCCACCGATAAGGACGAGAGATCCCGGTACGATGCCGCCACCTAATACCCGGTTGAATTCAGAGTCGGGACTCACCCATCTGCTCTCCTCCTTGTACGTAATTTCGTGTATCGCTGAGGGTTTTGCAACTTTAGAGATGCTTCCGGAGCCCTTCCATTCAGGCACAGCGCCGCCTGGCTTTTGTATTACTTCTTCTACAAACGAGTTCCACTCATTGCATGAGGGACATTTACCCAGCCATTTTGCTGATTCGTAGCCACAGCTCTGACAGAAGTATGCGGATTTAATTTTTGCCAATTTAATACGATCTATTTCACACGAAAATAGCACTATGTAATGGCAATTACCTAATATTTGTTGGTAGCCTCGGCAAGGTGCCCGAGGAGTGGTATCAAGGGGATGTTAAGGTTGGTGAATCGAGGCTTAGCAAAGTCACAAAAAGTAAGGACCCGGTGTATTTCCGGGTCCTTTCGAAGCTAAAGCTTAATTTCTTCGTCTTTTGAATTCATAAAGTGGAATTCGGTAAGATAGTAAGAGGGGGAGGATTTAACTTTAATCCATTTACCGTAATTTAAGAACCACTTCCACTGTCTGGAGATGATTCCCTTCTTAATGTAGGCCTCTATGTAAGGGTGTACAGTGAGCGTAACGCTTTTCTCATTCTGTTCACTTAAGATATAGTTCAGATTGTTTTCGATGTCATCCATCAATACAATACTGGCTTTTATCTCTCCTGTTCCATCGCAGGCAGGGCATTTTTCGTTAGTAACGATATTCATCTCGGGGCGTACCCGCTGCCTGGTGATCTGGACGAGTCCAAATTTACTTGGAGGCAGGATGGTATGTTTGGCACGATCAAGAGCCATTTGCTGCTTCAGGTAATCAAAGAGATCTTTACGGTTATTTGGTTTGTGCATGTCGATAAAATCGACTACGACTATGCCTCCCATATCTCTCAGACGCAGTTGTCTGGCGATCTCTTTAGCTGCTTCCTTGTTTACCATGAAAGCATTTTCCTCCTGATTTTCAGGATTGGCCGTCCGGTTTCCACTATTTACGTCAACGACATGCAGTGCCTCCGTATGCTCGATTACCAGATAAGCACCACCCGGGAGATTAACTGTTCTTCCGAACGTCGATTTGATCTGTTTTTCTACTCCAAAGTGCTCGAATATAGGCTCTTTGTGCTTGTAGAGTTTTACGATCTTTTCCAGTTCAGGAGATATATCTCTGACATACATACGGACTTCTTCAAAGATGGCCGTGTCATTGACATGGATGTTTGTGAAGTCTGCATTTAATAAGTCCCTGAGAATTGTAGACGTACGTCCCATTTCTCCAAGGATTTTTTTAGAAGGCTCAGTGGCATCTAATCTCGCCGAGATGGTTTCCCATCGGGATATCAGATCCAGCAGATCTTTTTGTAGTTCTGCAACTCCCTTGCCCTCTGAAACAGTACGTATAATAACGCCAAAATTCTTTGGCTTAATGCTTTCAACAATCTTCTTAAGACGGACTCTTTCTGTGTTGCTTTTGATCTTTTTTGATATAGATATAGACTCCGAAAACGGAACCAATACTACAAATCGTCCTGCAATTGAAAGGTCTGAACTTAAGCGTGGGCCTTTAGTTGATATAGGTTCCTTAGCGATCTGAACAGGCAACAGCATGTTGCGGTTTAGCACTTCGGAAATTTTGCCGGATTTATTGATGTCCTCTTCCAGCTTAAAATTATTCAGCAATTTTTCTTTATAACTGCCGTTCTTTACAATCTTCGTCAGCTTAATCAGCGACTGAACCTGAGGCCCCAGGTCAAGATAATGCAGGAAAGCGTCCTTTTCATAGCCCACATCAACAAAAGCAGCATTTAACCCGGGCATGATTTTCTTTATCCGCCCAAGGTAAATGTCTCCAACAGCATAGTTGTTGTTAATGTGCTCTGTGGTCAGTTCTACGAGTTGCTTGTCTTGCAGTAAAGCTATAGTTACCCCATTAGGGGCTGAATTGATTATTAATTCTTTTACCAACAGCTACCTTTTTAGTGACAGGGGTTACCTGCCAACGTTTGACACAAGAAATGATTATAACACAAGAACCTCCGGTCGCATGAGCGTGGAGGTCTTTTTCACTGACTAAGTAGTTAGACTACTTTTTCTTGTGTCTGTTCTTTCTTAAACGTTTTTTACGTTTGTGGGTAGCCATTTTATGTCTTTTTCTTTTTTTACCGCTTGGCATAATTTTAAGTTTTAAATGTTTTTATTGTTAATTAATTACTTTTTAATGTGTTGATGCGCTGATCTATGTATGAGCTGAAACCAGGGTCAGCAGCAAGAGTCTTGCTTTGTTCATATGCATGTATTGCCTCAGCATTCTGGCCGATATTCTCGTAACATGTTGCCAGATAAAACCATGCTTCAGGCATTTGTTCCTGCTCAATGATGGTTTTGAAGCGGTTAATACCTTTATCAAACTGTCCTGACTTGATTGAAAACAGGCCAAGATTCATATTAGCCTTGATGTTTTTAGGATCCTGCTTAACAACCTCAAGTAAGAGAGTAATCCCTTTCATCGGTTCAGGTGTTCCGCTGACGTATGCTACGCCCAACCCTGTTTTTGCGCTCAGGTTATTGGCATCCAGATCCAGTGCTTTTTGATAGGCTACAATAGACTTGGCAACAAGAGTCGGCTGTATCAGAGAATCCTTCGTAGTGCTGTAAGCACTTGTGAACAGATCGCCTGTTTTCAGCCATCCGGAAAGAGTGTTTTCTTTTTCAGCGATTTCTTCGTTGTAAAATGCACTTGGAGCTGGTTGATTGACATCATCCCATTTCTGAGCAAGTTCCTTTAAAAGAGGAAGCCTCTCTGATCCCCCTGCTGATTTAAGCTGAGTTTCCAGAGAGGATATCTGAGCAGATAAGTTAGCATTTAGCGTTAGTTTAGCCGTTTCAGAAACAGTTTGAACTGTCACTAAAGAGGCTTGAGAGGCGTTTTCGGCAGCTTCCCCTGAATGCTGGCCATCCTTAACCAAACCTTTGATGTTTAATGAAAATAAAAGTCCCATTAGAACAACAACTAGTCCGATTACTGCTATTTGCTTACCATTGATCATATTCAGAGATTATGCTTCTGCTGCCGTTTTTGCTTCTTCGGCCGCTGCAGCCAATTTTGTTACGTTACCGTTCTTAACTTTCTCAACAAAAACCTTTGCTGGTTTAAAGCTTGGAACGAAATGCTCAGGGATAATGATAGCGGTATTTTTTGAAATGTTACGTGCCGTCTTTGTTGCTCTTTTCTTTACAACAAAGCTCCCAAAACCTCTCACGTAGACATTTTCGCCACTAACCATTGAGTTTTTAATTACTTTAAAAAATGCTTCTACCGCTTCCTGCACATCTAGCTTTTCGATTCCTGTTTTGGTGGATATCTCTGCGATAATTTCTGCTTTAGTCATATCTTATTGGGTTAAACTTTTTCGTAAACTCTTAATTGTTTTGGGGTTGCAAAAGTATTGGTTTAATTCGAATTCGTAAAATAAATCCATTTATTTTTCTTTTAACTTCTGAAATGCCAGATAGATAGCACGAAAAATTGCTCTTTTTATTTTGTTAAAAGAGTGTAAATAGTCTGAAAATCTGCGTTCTGCAGCGGTTTTACTGCAGTTTTTCTACCGGGTAATTGCCGTTATGTATCATTATTGAGAGTTCGCAAATAGTGATCATAATTTCTGTTCGGATTCATCCTTGCTCTTTCTAGAGTGCGCTGGACCTCATTTTTGGCGGTCCGGCGTTAATAATCTTTAAGTTTTTAAGAACTTCGCATATGCAATTTATTAACGAGGTTGTTGCCTGGTACATTGGTAACAAAAGAGATTTGCCATGGAGAAAGACTCGGGATCCATATATTATCTGGTTATCTGAGATAATTCTGCAGCAAACCAGGGTGGAACAAGGACTTCCTTATTTTGATCGCTTCCTGGAGAAGTACCCGACTGTTGCAGATTTTGCAGCAGCAGATGAGGATGAAATACTTAATTTATGGCAGGGCCTCGGATATTATTCCAGAGGTAGGAACATGCATAAAACTTCCAAAATAGTAATGGAAGAACACGGGGGATATTTTCCGCAGAGATACGACGATCTTTTAAAGTTGAAGGGAGTAGGCGAGTACACTGCCGCTGCGATCTCTTCCTTTTCTGCAAATGAGGCGAAGGCGGTAGTCGACGGAAATGTCTTCAGGTTACTGTCACGGTTTTTTGGGCTTCAGAAAGTGATCAATAGTCCGCAGGGAAAAAGAGCGTTTACTGAACTTGCAAATAATGTTATCGATAAGAATGATCCGGGAACCAGCAATCAGGCTATGATGGAATTCGGTGCAATGATTTGTAAACCGCGCAATCCCGACTGTATTGTATGTCCGTTAAGTCAGCAATGTTTTGCTCTGCGAAACGATATGATTGCTGTATTACCAGTCAAGAAGAAAGCACAGCGTCCGAGACCCAGGTACTTTAACTATGCAGTTGTTCTTTCTGAGGACTCCATATTGTTAAATAAAAGGGGGGCGAAAGATATTTGGGAAAATCTACATGAGTTCCCTCTTTTTGAGTCAGATAGAACACTCGATGTATCGGAGGTGCTTGAGCTTCCCGATTTTATATCGAGTTTCGGTGATGAGGTCACTGTTCTTTCGGTCCATGGTCCGATGAAGCACCAGCTAAGTCATCAGACCATAAATGCCCAGTTTATTGTAATACAGTCAAATAAGCTCGAACGGGTGACTGAAATGGGCTGGCACTTTATACCGGTAGATGATCTTCATAAAGTAGCACAACCAAAAATAATTTTCTCATTTCTTAGAAACTTCCTACATTGACTTCACAATTAGAAAGTTAAATTATGGCAGGAGTTAACAAAGTTATTTTAGTTGGGCACTTAGGCAGGGATCCTGAGGTCCGACATCTGGAAGGAGGCGCCAGCGTCGCTAATTTCACGCTAGCTACTTCAGAAACTTATACCAGAGATGGTAAAAAAGTTGAGCAAACCGAATGGCATAACATCGTCGTTTGGCGAGGGCTTGCTGATGTAGCCGCTAAGTATCTGAAAAAGGGTGAGCTTATCTATGTGGAAGGGAAACTTCGGACACGCACTTATGATGATAAGAATGGCACGAAGAGATATGTGACGGAGATTGTGGCTGATAATTTCAATATGCTCGGTAAAAGGGGTGCTTCAGGTGATGAAAATACCGATAATTCGGGCCACAAAAGTGCTTCTGACTATCAGGAACCTCAGGTAGATTATTCTGCTGATTCCTCAGATGATTTGCCATTCTAAGTTTGGCTGACAGACTATCCTATGATTAAATCCTTCTCCGGAAGACTGAAAAATAAAAAGTGAATTGCTTATATCTTGACTTACAGATGAATAAAAATGTTTATTGATGTTGCAATACTTACATTTAATTCAATAATTTTGTATTGTAATAATAGGTTTTACACATCGTAAGTCAACTGAAATGAACAATTCTCTTTTTAACATTACTTCAGCATGTCCCTCGTTATCCGGGTATGTTCCTGTAGTGATAGGTGAAAAGAATATCAATGGAAGATTGGTGTTCAGGCACCGACGACCATTTATGCCGAGAGTTTGATAACCGCAGGCATTCCTCCCCTTAAAAACTCTGGGATCATCAGAGTCAAATCAATAATTTTTCTGAAAAATTGTCAAGACACAGAGTCTTCGTCCGTTAAGAGCGGATTTCTTTAAAATGAACGAAAAAGATTTTTCTGTAATAGTAGCATCGGATATCCATACTGGTTATGCCGAGCAAATATGTGATGAGATGGCAGAATCTGCCAAAGCTCGGGGAACAGGGATTGCACGGAGAAGTCCGGACTATGTAGCAACCAAGATGCGGGAAGGGAAAGCTGTGATTGCGCTTCATCATGACGGTACATGGGCAGGCTTTTGCTACATAGAGACCTGGCAGCATGAAAGCTTCGTTGCAAACTCAGGACTTATTGTAAATCCGCTATTCAGAAAGTGCGGATTGGCAAAGGCGATAAAAAACAGGATATTTAAACTTTCCAGGGAAAAATATCCTCAAGCGAAGATCTTCGGCTTAACTACCGGTCTGGCTGTAATGAAGATAAACTCCGAGCTGGGTTATGAGCCAGTTACTTATTCAGAGCTTACACAAGATGATAAATTCTGGCAAGGTTGCAAAAGCTGTGTGAATTACGATATCCTTACAATGAAGGAGCGCAAAAATTGCCTTTGCACCGCCATGCTTTATGATCCTGTAGAGAAGATGAAAGAGTTGGAAGAGCAACAGCGTATACAAAATGAGAAGCTCAATAAGGTTACTCGAAAAGCCTCTCTGTTTGAACGGATCGAGGCTAAGCTTAAAGGTTCTGCGAAAGTGCTTTTAGCTGCTGTTCATTCTTAGTTCTAATTGACAGTCAACTCGGGCATTGCGGCCCGTTATTATATAACAATCTGGAAGATCCGGACTCTTTGTTCGTCTTCCTGTTACCAAATGAATATTAAATGAAAAAGAAAGTTGTTTTAGCCTTCAGTGGTGGATTAGATACTTCTTACTGTGCGATTTACTTGTCAAAAGATCTTGATCTTGAAGTTCATTCCGTAATTGTAAATACCGGTGGGTTCAATGATGATGAACTTCGACAGATCGAAAAAAGAGCATATGAATTAGGAGTCGCTTCGCATCACGCTGTTGACGCAGTTAAGGGCTATTATGACAGTTCTTTACGTTATTTGATCTACGGAAACGTTCTAAAAAATAATACTTACCCCTTGTCTGTAAGTGCGGAAAGAGTTACGCAGGCAACTGCTATCGCTAATTATGCGAAGGAAATAGGTGCAGACTTTGTTGCTCATGGAAGCACCGGCGCCGGAAACGATCAGGTGCGTTTTGATATGATCTTTAATATCCTTGTTCCGAAGGTCGGCATAATCACACCTATACGGGATCAGAAGCTTAGTCGCGAAGCCGAGATCGAATATCTACATCAGCATGGTGTGGAAATTAATGCTGAAAAAGCAAAATACTCCATAAATAAGGGTATCTGGGGAACATCAGTGGGTGGAAAGGAAACGCTTACCTCAAAAGGGATGCTTCCAGAGGAAGCCTGGCCCACACAGGTTACCAAAAGTACAGCAGAAGATCTGGAACTTGAGTTTTCTCAGGGAGAGCTTATTGCTGTCAATGGGCAGAAGTATGATCATCCTGTAGAGGCGATACAAGCTATTCAGGCGATCGCTGCTCCCTTTGGAATTGGCCGTGATATACATGTAGGTGATACCATCATAGGCATTAAGGGTCGTGTAGGCTTTGAAGCTGCTGCCCCTATGGTAATTATCAAAGCTCACCATGCCTTAGAAAAGCATACCTTAACCAAATGGCAACTGAGCTGGAAAGACCAGTTAGCGATGTTTTACGGAAACTGGATGCATGAAGGTCAGTTTCACGACCCGATTATGCGTGACATTGAGGCATTCATGACAAGCGCTCAAAAAACGGTTAATGGAAAAGTGTTTGTTCAGTTACTGCCTTACCGTTTCCTGGTCATCGGTATTGAATCTGAAAATGATCTGATGAGCAGTAAGTTTGGTAGCTACGGAGAGATGAACGAGGGTTATACCGGCGAAGACGTAAAAGGATTCTCTAAGATCTTCGGAAACCAGGTTTCTATCTGGCATAAAGTTAATGAGGGGATTTCTTAATCCTTTCATTAACCAAACAAGTGAGCGAGCTGCTAGAAGGCTCGTTCGTTATTGAAGAATCGTATACTTAGAATAGACTTATGCAGAAAATTAAAGCTGGAATCGTTGGGGGTGCTGGCTATACGGGAGGTGAGTTGCTTCGCCTGCTGGTAAATCATCCCAATGTTGATATAAATTTTGTTCATAGCAATAGCAACGCCGGAAACCTGATTTCCGACGTTCATACTGATCTTACAGGGGATACTTTTATTGCGTTCACCAGCACTTTGTCTCAGGATATTGATGTGCTGTTTCTATGTGTTGGACATGGGGACGCGAAAAAGTTCTTAGATAAAAATCCCATAGACGACAGAATCAAGGTAATAGATCTAAGTCAGGATTTCAGATTGGCTGAGAACGCTGATTTTAGAGAAGGTGGTTTTGTATATGGCTTACCAGAACTTCAAAAAGAGAAAATCAGAACGGCCCGGAATATTGCTAATCCAGGTTGTTTTGCTACTTGCATACAATTGGCCTTGTTGCCTCTGGCCCAATCGGGTAATCTAAATAACGAGGTTCATATCTCTGCAACTACAGGATCGACGGGAGCTGGACAAAGCTTATCTACCACTTCTCATTTCAGCTGGAGGAATAACAACTCATCCGTGTATAAGCCGTTTGGCCATCAGCACCTGAATGAGATCACTCAGTCGCTCAACCAGGCAGGCTCCTTTATAGCCAGGGATGGCATGAACTTTATTCCCTATAGGGGAGATTTCACGAGGGGTATTATCGCCTCTTTATATACTGAGTCTGACCTTAGTTTAGAGGAAGCTTCAGAGCTTTTCTCAGAGTATTACAAAGATCATCCTTTTACACATGTTCTGAAAAAAAACATTGACCTGAAACAGGTTGTCAACACCAATAAGTGCTTCCTGTATCTGGAGAAACACAACAATAAGTTACTTATCATCAGCATAATTGATAATCTTCTTAAAGGTGCTTCCGGCCAGGCAGTGCAGAACATGAATTTGCTTTTTGGCTTTGACGAACAAGCGGGTTTAAAGCTGAAAGCAGCAGCTTTCTAGTGAATCTGAATAGCGAAAGCTTGCCGGAGGAGTAAATTATTATACATAACGCGAATGAAATTATTTGATGTATATCCCTTAAATCCAATCGAGATTGTAAAGGGCGAAGGAAGCCTGGTATGGGATAACAATGGCCAGGAATACCTGGATCTGTACGGAGGCCATGCTGTTATATCGATTGGTCATAGCCACCCACACTATGTTAAAAGGCTAACTGAGCAATTAAATAAAATAGGTTTTTACTCTAACTCGATTCGTATAAAGGGACAGGAAGAGCTAGCAGAAAAGCTCGGACAAGTTTCTGGAAAAGCGGACTATCAGTTGTTTCTGTGCAATTCAGGAGCGGAGGCAAATGAAAATGCGCTGAAGCTTGCTTCTTTCTATAATGGGAGAAAAAAGATCATCGCTTTTAAAGGTGCTTTTCATGGACGTACATCTCTGGCTGTGGCTGCGACAGACAATCCTAAGATCGTTGCTCCCGTTAATGAAACGGCTAATATCGTGTTCCTTCCTCTCAACGATCTTGACGCACTTAATAAAGCTTTTCAAGCATATGGTAATGAGATTTGTGCGGTTATTATCGAAGGAATTCAGGGTGTTGGAGGAATTAAGCCAGCGAGTGAGGATTTCTTGCGTCTCATCCGGTCTCTATGCGACACCTATAACTCTGTTTACATAGCTGATTCCGTTCAGTGTGGCTACGCCCGCTCTGGCAGATTTTATTCGCATGACTATGCCGGTGTAGATGCAGATATATACACAATGGCAAAAGGCATGGGGAATGGGTTTCCTGTAGCAGGTATCTCTATAGCAGGTAAATTTAAGCCTTGGCATGGAATGCTCGGCACTACCTTTGGTGGAAACTATCTGGCATGTGCTGCAGCACTCGCTGTTTTGGAGGTCATTGAAGAAGACAATTTGCTTGCCAACGCATCGGCGGTTGGTGAATACCTGATGACAGAGCTTAGAAAGTTTGAACAGGTGCGCGAAGTCAGGGGCCGGGGATTAATGATTGGAATCGATCTTCCTGAAGAACTTTCTCATGTTAAGAAGGATTTATTATTTAAACATCATATTTTTACGGGGGAAGCGAAGCCGAACGTCATTCGCTTGCTTCCTGCGCTAAATTTAAATAAAGCACATGCTGACAGGTTTCTGCAGGCATTCAACAGTATTTTAAATCCCTGAAAGGGAGAGAACACCCATAAAGATGAATCTATTTACTTCTGTTAACGATGTTTCTGATGTAACTGAGCTGGTAAACGAAGCTCTCGCAATTAAAGCAAACCCTTATGCTGACCAAAGTCTCGGGAAGAATAAGACCTTAGGACTTATTTTTCTGAATCCCAGCCTCCGCACTCGTTTAAGTACCCAAAAAGCGGCTCTTAATCTAGGTATGAATGTGATGGTGATGAACATGGACAAGGAAGGCTGGGCTCTTGAAACGGGCGACGGGGTGATCATGAACGGTACAACGGTAGAGCATATCCGTGAAGCAGCAGCAGTAATCGGCGAGTATTGCGATGTGTTGGGGATCCGTTCATTTCCCGGATTGAAAGACAGGGAGGAGGATTACAGTGAAGACATCTTCAATAAGTTCATCAAATACAGTGGTATACCTGTAGTAAGTCTGGAGAGTGCAACCCGGCACCCACTGCAGAGCTTTGCCGATTTGATCACCATTCAGGAGCATAAAAAAATTGATCGCCCAAAGGTAGTATTGTCCTGGGCTCCTCATATTAAGCCCTTACCTCAGGCTGTTCCAAACTCCTTCTCGGAATGGATGTGCCGTGCACAGGCGGAAGGCTTGCTTGACTTCGTCATTACGCATCCGGAAGGTTATGAGCTCGCACAGGAGTTTACTTCTGGTGCTCACATAACTTATGATCAGGATGAGGCGTTGAAGAACGCAGACTTCGTATATGTCAAGAATTGGTCGAGCTATCAGGACTACGGAAAAATTATTTCCTCAGGAGATGGTTGGATGCTTGATCTCGAAAGGTTGAAAATTACTAATGCGGCCAAAGTTATGCACTGCCTTCCGGTCCGAAGAGATCTTGAACTTTCGTCGGAAATATTGGATAGCAAGGAGTCTCTTGTTATACAGGAAGCCGGAAATCGTCTATGGGCAGCTCAAACAGTCTTGAAGAACTTGCTTTCATCGATATAAAAGGATGATGGATAATAAGAAAGCGCTATATGTCATTAAGATTGGAGGAAATGTCATTGACAATTCAGAAAACCTTCACTACTTTTTAAAGGACTTCTCGGCTCTGCCAGGTGATAAAATACTTATCCACGGTGGTGGCAAGATCGCAACTGACCTATCTCATACAATGGGAATAGAGCCAAAAATGATTGACGGCAGGCGAATAACAGATATCGACACATTGAGAGTGGTAACTATGGTCTATGCTGGTCTTATCAATAAGAACATAGTTGCTCAACTTCAAAGATATCAGTGTAATGCTATTGGACTTACTGGAGCTGATGGAAATCTTATCAGGGCTACCAAAAGACCTGTGAAGGATATAGATTATGGCTTTGTAGGTGATTTATCGCCATCGTCAGTAGATCGCGATAAACTGGATAAGATTTTGCAGACAGGCGTCGTTCCTGTTTTTTCGGCTATTACTCACGACGGAGAAGGACAGCTGCTTAATACAAACGCGGATACAATCGCATCAACACTTGCTATCGCACTATCTTCTCTTTATCAGGTGAGTCTAGTCTATTGCTTTGAAAAAAAGGGAGTACTTTTAGATATTGCCGATGATAACTCAGTTTTAAGAGAGATAAGCTCTTCTGAATTTGATCGCCTTAAAGCAGATAATATTATCGCTGGTGGGATGCTGCCTAAGCTTCAGAACGCTTTTCAGGCTATAAATAGCGGAGTTAGCGAAGTTTATATCGGTAAGTCCGAAGAACTTGAGATGTTAGGTATAGAACAATTTGGTACGCGACTGTTTGCGTAACAAAAGTTTAAACGAGGTGATTGCAATCCATGCACATACTTCATGTGTCATGCATCGTTCGCCATTATAACCATATATTGATGAAAAGTATAATCGGTAACATTGCTATCTTAGGAAGCGGCAATATAGGGCTCTCACTAGCCTATGGATTGGTAAAGTCAAATTATCAGACTGCCTCGTCTATCATATTGACCCGTCGGAATGTCTCTGGCCTTTCCGAGCAGGCAGGGCTTGGCTACCAGGTATCAGGCAATAATATGGAAGCTGTTTCAAACTCTTCTATTATTATTTTAGCCGTGCTACCCCAGCAATTAAACGGGCTGCTTAATGAAATTAAGCCAGTTATCGACGCAAAGAAACATACCGTTATCTCCGTCATTTCCGGCGTTTCCTGCAGTGATATTAAAGTCAAGCTTGGTTATGACGTGCAGGTAGTAAGGGCGATGCCCAATACAGCTATTTCAATCGGTCAATCCATGACCTGTATCGCCTCAGAGAACGCTACAGCTGAAAATGTGAATTTGGTAAAAAGCATGTTTGAAACGGTTGGTTCTGTAGTCGTTATCAACGAAGAACTAATGACATCGGCAACGGCACTTTGTGCATGCGGGATAGCATTCTTTCTAAGGGCTATACGTGCCGCCTCACAGGGTGGAGTGGAAATAGGTTTCCATGCAGAGGATGCATTAAAGATGGCTGTACAGACAGCAAAGGGAGCGGCGGATCTGCTCCTGATACATGGGAGTCACCCCGAAAGTGAAATCGATAAGGTTACATCACCTAAAGGCTGTACCATCGCCGGATTAAATGAGATGGAGTATCATGGATTCAGTTCGTCGCTGATAAAGGGAATTAAGCTTTCTGCACTGAAAGCGGGCGGGTTATATACAGAAGAAAAGTAAATGATTGATCAGCTTGCAGATGATAGTATAAAGTTACTGAGGGGACTAATTAAGACGCCTTCTCTAAGTCGGGAGGAAGATAAGACTGCTGTCTTACTGAAATCTTTTTTCGAGACACATCAGATCTTCTTTCACGAGAAAGCCAATAACATATGGGCCTATAACGCTTATTTTGATCCGTCCAAGCCTACAATCCTTCTGAATTCTCACCATGATACCGTAAAACCAAATCCCGGTTATACGAGAGATCCTTTTGCCGCAGATATAGAAGATGGAAAGCTCTATGGCTTAGGGAGTAACGATGCCGGAGGTGCACTGGTATCATTGATCGCTGCTTTCAGATACTTTTACCTGAGGACTGATCTTCAATACAACCTCTGCCTTGCGGCTACCGCAGAAGAGGAAATATCTGGATTGAATGGTATTGAACTGATCCTCCCGGAGCTGGGAACACTTGACTTTGCAATAGTAGGCGAGCCGACTGAAATGCACCTTGCCATAGCTGAAAAGGGGCTTATGGTACTTGATTGCGTTGCAACAGGAGTGGCCGGACATGCGGCTCGTGACGAGGGTGATAACGCAATATATAAGGCTATTAAGGATGTAGAATGGTTCAGTTCATATAGGTTCCCACGCGAGTCGGAGGTATTCGGGCCAATCAAAATGTCGGTTACTATTATTAACGCCGGATCGCAGCACAACGTTGTACCGGCGACCTGCAATTATACCGTAGACGTGCGCTTGACTGATGCGTATAAAATGGAAGAAGTGCTGCAAATAATCAAAGAGCATGTGTCAAGCGACGTACAACCCCGCTCAATGCGCCTAAAGCCCTCATCTATCGATAAGGACCACCCTATCGTGCTCGCTGGTATTGAATTAGGTAGAAATACATACGGATCTCCCACAACCAGCGACCAGGCCCTACTGAATATCCCTTCACTGAAGATGGGACCAGGATTTTCAGGACGATCACACATGGCAGACGAGTATATCTACGTTAAAGAAATAGAAGAAGCAATATCGATTTACATCACATTACTGAATAAAATAATCACTAAATGAAGCTTTGGCAGAAAGATAAAGAAGTATCAGGTTCGGTGGAACAATTTACTGTAGGAAAAGATCGTGAATTAGATCAGTTCCTTGCCGAAGCTGATGTGCTAGGTTCGCTTGCGCATACGCGTATGTTAGCAAGTATAGGACTTATGGATGCGGAAGACCTCGAAGCGGTTCAGGCAGAATTAAAGTCTATCTATCAGGAGATCCTTCAAGGCCAGTTCAAGATCGAAGAGGGTGTTGAAGACGTACATTCTCAGGTGGAGCTTCTGCTGACCAAACGAATTGGCGAAGCAGGAAAAAAAATACACAGCGGACGCTCGAGAAACGATCAGGTTCTTGTGGATCTCAAGCTCTTTTTTCGGGCAGAAATAAAGAACCTTGTAGGAAATACAACCTCGCTATTTGAGTTGCTGATAAATCTTAGCGAAGAACATAAAGACAAGCTTCTTCCCGGCTACACACATCTGCAGATTGCTATGCCCTCATCTTTTGGACTGTGGTTTGGAGCGTATGCCGAAAGTCTCATAGATGATATGGAGCTTATGTTGGCAGCTTGGAAAGTATGTAATAAAAACCCGCTTGGATCTGCTGCCGGTTACGGATCATCCTTTCCTCTTAATCGCACCATGACCACTGAGCTCCTTGGGTTTGATTCCATGAACTATAATGTAGTCTATGCGCAAATGGGTAGAGGTAAAACGGAGCGGATCCTGGCTCAGGCCATGTCGTCCGTTGCTGCTACTCTGGCTAAGCTGGCTATGGACGCTTGTCTGTTCATCAATCAGAACTTCGGATTTATTAAGTTTCCGGATGAGTTGACCACCGGCTCCAGTATTATGCCGCATAAAAAGAATCCGGATGTATTCGAACTGATCCGTTCACGTTGCAATAAAATACAAGCCCTCCCCAACGAGATCGCACTGATGACTACAAATCTTCCTTCCGGCTATCACAGAGATCTGCAGCTTTTAAAGGAAAGTCTTTTTCCTGCCTTTACTTCGTTAAATGAATGCCTGGAGATGACTACCTACATGCTTAAGCACATCTCTATTAAAGCCAATATATTGGATGATCCTAAATATGCATATCTGTTTAGTGTAGAAGCAGTGAACGAAGAGGTGCTCAATGGACTGCCTTTTAGGGAAGCGTATAAGAAGGTGGGATTGGAGATTGAAAGTGGTAACTTTAAAGCACCAGCTTCAGTAAAGCACGTGCATGAAGGAAGTATCGGTAATCTTTGCAATGCCCAAATCGCGAATGCTTATAAATTAATCGTTACAAATTTTAATTTTAAAAAGGTAGAAGGCGCTATAGATGCGCTAGTATCTTAATACCATATAAAGAAGAAATGAGTGTATCACGTTTAGCACAGAAGTTAAAAGGCTCCGAAATTATTAAGATTGCAGGAGAGATTAACGAATTAAAAAAACAGGGACAGAAGATCGCGAACCTTACGATTGGCGATTTTGATCCGGCTCTTTTCCCAATTCCAGATGCTCTGAAAAATAATATAAAACAGGCTTACGATGACCATCAGACCAACTATCCACCGGCTGACGGTATCCTTCCTCTACGCCAAGGTGTAAGCGATTATCTGGCTGATGCTTATGGATTAAATTTTAATACAAACGAGATTCTGATATCATGTGGTTCACGACCTTTGATTTATGCAGCCTATCTTGCGCTTATTGACCCGGGTGATACGGTGATCTATGCAGCTCCTTCGTGGAACAATGATCACTACTGCTCGTTAACAGGTGCTAAAGGTATTCCTATTACCACGAATCCGGAGAATAATTTCATGCCGACTGCAGATGACCTTCGTCCGCATATAAAGGATGCCAGTCTGATAGCACTCTGTTCCCCGCTGAATCCTACAGGTACCATGTTCTCGAAAAAAGACCTGGAAGAAATATGTGACCTGGTTCTTGAAGAAAATAATCGTCGTGGTGCATCTGAGAAGCCATTGTATGTAATCTATGATCAGATATATGCAATGCTGACATTCGGGGAGCATAGACATTATGATCCTGTATCGCTGCGTCCGGCTATCAAAGACTTTGTCGTTTACATTGATGGAGCTTCAAAATGCTTTGCCTCTACAGGGGTACGTGTCGGTTGGGGATTCGGCCCTGAGCTGATTATCGATAAAATGAAGACCCTCGTCATGCACATGGGAGCCTGGGCTCCAAAGGCGGAGCAGTTCGCTATGGCTGCTTTTCTTCAGGATTCAGCAGCTGTAGAAACATACCTTACAGCTTTTAAAAGAAAGATCCAGGACAGTCTCGATGCGATTTATTACGGCTTTAAGCAATTCAGAGAAGACGGATTAAGTGTTGATGTTATCGAACCTATGGGAGCGATTTATCTGACCATTAAGATCGACTACGTAGGTAAAACCACACTTGATGGACAGGTATTGCAAAACAGCGAGGATATCAACTTCTATTTAATAAAAGAAGCAAAAGCTGCTTTCGTACCTTTTTCAGCCTTTGGCGCAGACGGCTCTGTAAACTGGTTCAGATCTTCAATCGGCGCTTGTTCATTAAGAGACATACAGGAGATGCTTCCACGAATTAAAGAAGCATTGCTTAAACTGAGCTAACGAAAAGTAATTAATTGATATACAAAAATGCGGGCCTCAACCCGCATTTTTGTATATCAATTAATTCTTAGCCTTCAAGCAGAAAGACAATAAACTCTTTTGGCCCGTGGGCACCTAAAACAAGTGTCTTTTCAATATCCGCCGTTCTGCTCGGACCGGTAATGGCCGATATCATAGATGGGATATTAGTGTCATATTTCAGCTTCAGCTGTTTGAACCCTTCTTTAAGATCCAGTACCAACTGAGATGTATATGCTACAACAATATGGCAGTGCGGATAAATGCTTAACCTTCTCCCTGCTGTATTTGCATTAGACACAAGAACGCTTCCGTTCCGGGCGATCAATGACTCACACAATGTAATTCCTACTTCTGCATCCATAAAGTCGGTGTCGGTGCTGTAAAATGGAAATTCGAAGTGTGTGAGCAGCTCTTGAAGCGGTTGCTCCCAGCAATATATTTTGCGCCATCCCTTTTCGTCCGCCAGGAGTAGTAGATTTTCGACAAACTGCATTTCATCTTCACAAAAGATAAACTTACCAGCAACAAGGCTCAGCTGTTCGGCAAAGAGAACATCAAGGTAGCCGGTATAATCTTCATATAAGGGTGCTTCTTCAAGGTTAGGGTGCGGATTGTCCCGCTTTTCAAGCAAGGCCTTCCGTATTCTCTTGAGCATTTTTTCTTTAGAGGTAGTCTCTTTCATTCTTATCCGTACTGGGATCAGCAAAAACCGAAGATATGCATTATCCTTTTGAAAAAAAAAGCTCCGTTTATCGGAGCTTTAATATTTAATTGTTTGATTCGTTTTTGTTAAGAGGTTCTGTAGAGTCTCCAAAAGGCTCAGGATGCAGATTCTCTGCTGCCAGTTTCTGGTTGCCTGTGTCATCATCCCCGTTTACAAACTCATCGTACGTTGTCCGGTGACTAAACGGCCTTTTTCCCAGAATTTCTTCCAGGTCACTTTGAAATAGGATCTCTTTTTCAAGAAGCTTCGCAGCAAGTTTTTCCAAACCCTCACGTTTCTCGGTTAACAGGCTTTTCGTACGATCGTAAGCTGACTTTATCAGGATACGTACCTCAGAGTCGATTAGTTCGCCGGTCGTTTCAGAATAAGGTTTCGTAAATTGATCCTGTTGGTTAAAAGAGATGTTCCCAACTTTTTCATTCATACCATATACAGACACCATCCCGTACGCCAGGTTAGTAATACGTTCGAGATCATTCTGAGCTCCGGTAGAAATCTTACCGAAAACGATATCTTCAGCAACACGGCCGCCAAGAGTCATGCACATGCCATCTGTAAGTTGTTCCGTAGTATACAAAAATTGCTCCTTCGGAAGGTACTGTGCATACCCGAGTGCAGCTACTCCACGTGGAACAATTGACACTTTTACCAAAGGATCAGCATGTTCCAGGAACCAACCTGCTATAGCGTGACCAGCTTCATGGTAAGCAACGATCTTCTTCTCTTCCGGAGAAATAATCTTGTTTTTCTTCTCCAATCCACCGATAACACGATCAATTGCGTCCTGGAAATCGTGCATATCAACCGCTTCTTTGTTCCGACGGGCAGCTATCAAAGCAGCCTCATTACACACGTTAGCAATTTCAGCACCGGCAAAACCAGGAGTCTGTGCGGATAACTTTTTAGGATCAACCTCTTCGGCAAGTTTGATCGGCTGAAGGTGAACCTTGAATATTTGCTCCCGACCAACCAAATCCGGTTTGTCAATAGAAATCTGTCTGTCAAAACGTCCCGGACGCAGTAATGCAGAGTCCAGAACATCTGGTCTGTTTGTTGCAGCAAGTATGATGATACCGGAATCAGTACCAAACCCATCCATTTCAACTAACAGCTGATTAAGCGTATTTTCACGCTCATCGTTTCCTCCTACGATATTGTTTTTTCCTCTTGCACGTCCGATAGCATCAATCTCATCGATGAATATGATACAAGGAGCCTTGTCCTTTGCCTGCTTAAATAAATCCCGTACCCTTGAGGCTCCAACCCCAACAAACATCTCGACAAAGTCAGATCCTGAAAGTGAAAAGAAAGGTACCTGCGCCTCGCCGGCAACGGCTTTAGCTAATAGGGTCTTTCCCGTACCTGGAGAACCGACTAGCAGTGCTCCTTTTGGAATCTTTCCTCCGAGATTAGTATATTTCTTAGGGTTCTTCAGGAAGTCTACAATCTCCATAACCTCAAGCTTGGCTTCTTCAAGTCCCGCTACGTCATTGAAAGTAACCGAGACCTGCGCTTCTTTGTCGAACAAAGTAGCCTTAGACTTTCCGATATTGAAGATCTGGCCACCTGCACCACCACCTGCTCCACCGCCCATTCTGCGCATAATAAAAACCCAGAATCCAATAAGCAACAGCACAGGAAGAATGATTGACATGAACCAGCTTGCCCAGAAGTTTTCCCGGGTATCAAAAGTTACAGGCGTACGCTGATTTGCCGGCAAGTCTTTCTCTGCCTCTTTGATCTTCGCCTCAAGCCCGTCAAATGATCCATCAGTGAACTGGAATTGCGGACCAGCAGCATTACCCATGTTTAGGTTGTCTTCAGTTCGGACATCCTTGTATTTAGGATCCTTTAGCCTGTCTTTTTTGATATATACCTCAGCAACAACTAAGTCGTTACTCTTATAGGCAACAATCCTTTCTACGTCTCTCGTCCGCAGATATTCAGTTTCGAATTGCTGATAGGTGATCTTCTTTATAGTCTGGTTATTGAAAAACCATTGCACTACAAAAAGAAGCAGAATAATTCCCGCATACACCCACATGATATTGAATCTTGGAGGTTTGGGAACCATCTTCTTCCCTGTTTTCTTGATAAACCCTTTTTTATTATCGGTATTTACGTCTTTCATTATCAGTAATATTATTAAACTTATTTTATGCACTCTGATAGTGCACCGTTTCAGCATCACCCCACAGATCTTCAATACCGTAATACTCACGTTTATCTGTTTTGAAGACATGAATAACGACATCAACATAGTCCAGAAGGATCCACTCTGCAAATTCGAGACCCTCTACTCTGGCAGGCCACTCGCCCGTAGCTTTGTAAACCTCTTCTTCAATGCTTCTTGTGATCGCCCGAACCTGAGTGGTAGATTCCGCATGACAGATAACGAAATAATCTGCTACAGAACTATGAATATTTCTTAAATCCAGTCTTACAATCTCGTTTCCTTTCTTTTCCTGAATACCGAATATGGCTAGTTCAGAAATGTAAGCAGATTCATTACGTCCTTGGTTTTTTATCATTAAAAAAAATTATGTTTGGCTAAAATTAGTCAATTAACGCTTTGCAAAATAAAACATTTTCAGGATTATTTGTCGGTCAAAATATTGTCTCATTAAAGCGCGTTGATTCAACAAATGATTATCTTAAGAAACAGGTGGCAAATTCCAAGCCATTGCCTGAAGGAACTGTTATATTGGCAGAAGACCAATTCGCAGGCCGGGGGCAGTTTGATAACAAATGGGTGAGCCAACCAGGCAAAAATCTAACGTTCAGCATTATCATATCTCCTACTTTTTTACCGCTCTCACAGCAATTTTCTCTTAATATAGCTGTAAGTTTAGCTATTAACGATGTTTTACGTTCTTTTATTGGCTCAGAATGTAAGATTAAGTGGCCGAACGACATCATTTTCAAAGAGCAGAAGCTAGGGGGAATGCTCATAGAGAATATTGTACGCGGTACAAACTGGAAACATGCGATAGTAGGTATCGGGTTGAACGTGAACCAGGCTAGTTTCCCTGGCAGTATCAAAAATATTACTTCCATGGTACTCATAGCGGAGAGAGAATTTCCTCTACGCGACATATTAGAGCTGCTCTGCCACGCTATAACCAAAAGATATTGTCAGCTGAAGAATGGTGACTTCGCTGTTCAACATAAAGAATATAAGGCTAAGTTATATCGTTTAAATACACTGTCTACCTTTGAGCGAGAAGGGGAACGTTTCGATGCCGAGATTACCGGCGTTACGGAAACCGGACTGCTTGAGCTTAAAACGAAGGATGGGCTGCAGTACTTTGGATTGAAGGAGCTTAAATATATTTGACCGATAATTGTAAAAAATTTCACATTACCAAAAAAAGGTTAAAACTTTGGACGAATTTTGAATACTATAATAATGGACAAGAATACAATAAAAAATATCGGGGTGTTTACCTCAGGGGGTGATGCACCGGGAATGAATGCGGCGATCCGCTCAGTTGTCAGAACCTCACTTTATTATGATATTCAGGTGACGGGCATTATGAGAGGTTTCGAAGGCCTTATAGGGGGTGAATTTATTCCCATGAACCGAAAGTCTGTAGCGAATATAATTCAACGCGGTGGAACCATCCTCAAGACAGCCAGAAGTGACGCTTTCTATACGAAAGAAGGGAGACAGAAAGCTTATGATAATCTGAAGAAAAACAATATCGATGCCCTCGTGGCAATTGGTGGAGAGGGGACTTTTACAGGAGCGAATATATTCGGTAAGGAATTCGATATTCCTGTAATCGGTATGCCGGGAACCATCGACAATGATCTTATAGGTACCGATTTTACAATTGGTTATGACACGGCCATCAATACCGTTATTGATGCAGTTGACAAGATCAGAGACACTGCCGAATCTCATGACAGACTCTTTATCGTTGAAGTTATGGGAAAAGATTCAGGCCTGATCGCATTAAGAAGCGGTATTGGTGTAGGTGCAGAAGCAATTCTTATTCCTGAGTCGCGTACTGATGTTGACCAGCTATTTAAAAGACTGGCCAGCGGTCGTAAGGATAAGTCATCAAAGATTATAATTGTAGCGGAGGGAGACGAGATTGGCGGCTTTGAAATTACAGAGCTCATTAAGGAAAAGTTCCCTAATTATGATACCAGGCTTTCCATTCTCGGACATATTCAACGTGGCGGAAGGCCTAGTTGTATGGACAGGGTGCTGGCAAGCAGGCTTGGTGTAGCAGCGGTTGAAGCTCTGCTAAATGGCCAAAAAAGTATGATGGTTGGTCTCGTTAACCACAATATTCATTATACACCATTTTACAATGCAGTAAAGCATCTTTCAGAAGCAGATCCAAGACTCCTGAAGATTGTAAACATACTTTCATTGTAACACCTAACTTCCGGATATTAGATGGGATCAGTTAAACAGCATTTTCTAGGTGCTCAAACGGTGCTAAGCACTTTTATAGGTGATGAATCGAACTTTCAGAAAATTGAGGCTGCAGGACGTTTGCTTTCCGAAGCCTTTGCTTCTGGTAACAAAGTTTTGTCTTGTGGCAACGGAGGCTCCATGTGTGATGCTATGCACTTCGCCGAAGAGTTGAGCGGACGTTACCGGCATGATCGCAAGGCTCTGGCAGCGCTGTCTATATCTGATCCCTCACACATTTCTTGTGTCGCTAATGACTATGGCTATGCCCATGTGTTTTCCCGCATGGTCGAAGCAATCGGAAACCGGGATGACGTTTTACTGGCTATCAGCACAAGCGGAAATTCAGAAAACGTACTCAAAGCAATTTCAGTTGCCAAAGATCGTGGAATGAAAATAATCGGACTGACTGGGAAAGACGGGGGACAAATGGCTGAGCTTTGCGATGTCGAAATCAGGGCACCTAAATCAGAGTATGCTGACCATGCACAGGAAATCCATATAAAAGTCATTCATTCCCTGATTGACTTTGTGGAGAGGAGCCTATAGGGTCATTACCCTGCTGGAGCAGATAGCTCTTATCGACAATCTTATGGAGGATCTTGTCCAGCTGAATAGCCAGGGTTCTTACATGATTAATGATGTCAGCATTGAACGGATCCTCAGGCTTAGACTCGTTGAATAGGGGTACTATTCCCATCAATGACGCTACCGGCCCCCTGATGTCATGAGAAGCAAGCTCAACTATCTGACGTAGTTCCTCGTTCTGTTTCTGTACACGAATCGCCTCATCCAACGCATCCTGAATATCACGTCCCTGACTCACAACACCAATGATCTTATGGTCATGATATATAGGATTCATCTTCATCTCATAGGTGTTTTTTAGTCCGAAAACACCAGTATTAAATACAATTACCTCTCCTGCCAGCGCTTTGTCGTATACAGCTTTCCATTTCGTTATCTGCTCAGGTTGTAGTGCCTTTACGAATATAGAATCTCCTGCTGCAAGCTCAACATCGTAGCTCATTTTGATTCTGTTCTTAAACGCTGTATTAGCTGAAAGGATGCGATAGTCTGAGTCAACAGACCAGATTAAATTATTGATGTTATTTATAGACGCATCCAGGTTAGTTTTGGCAATCATCACTTCTTCTCGTGCCCTCATCATTTCTGTTACGTTATGAACCATGATGATCTCACAGTCCCGGCCGTTATAATTAATTCCATGTCCTGAGATTATGACATCCAGAAGCTGCCCCTCTTTCGTGAGATGCTTCAAGCCTTGTGTTCGACTATGGGCTCCTTTAACCTGGCGTACCGCTGACAAAAGCCTGGGTACTTCCTCGTCCGGTCTGATGTCGGTGATCTTCATGGAAAGAAACTCCTCTTCCGTAAATCCATACTCAGAGATAGCAGCATTGTTTACAGCCATAAAACCGAGGGTTTTCCGATCATAAATCCACAAAGGATTTGGGTTATTCAGGAAAAGGTACCTGTAAGTGTATTCAGAGTCTTTTAGTACAAGCTCCGCGTGTTTCTTGTCGGTAATATCCGAAGTTATTCCAACCACAGCAAACAGTTTTCCGCTCGAGTCGATGACAGGCGACTTGCGATCACTTACCCACCTTATCTGACCGTTTACGACGATACGAAATTCCAATTCAACACTTTCGCCCGAATACAGCCGCTGTGTTTCTTTGTTCACATACACATAATCTTCGGGATGCACAGTAGTCCTCCATTTAAAAGGTTCAGCCTGTAGTTCCTCGGAAGAAGTACTGTACATTTCACTGAATCGCCGATTTACATAAATATACTGTTGCTTTATCAGATCAAAGCTCCAGATGGCATCTTTTAAATTATCAAGGACTGTTGTCAAAGTTTCCAATGCGCGCGGATCCATACCTGGTATTTTAAGTCCTGAATTTATATTTCTGAATTACTGTGTTTGCGTATAATCATACAACGGAAGCGATTAAAGCTACCCGCAGATTTTAAATTTGGTTAGTATTTGACAATAATCAATCCTTGTGGCCTAAAAAACAGCTCAATATGTTTTAAATGTAGCCAAATATCACTACATTTGCGACCCCGCAGAAGGATACTCCGGGAACTATGTTGTATACATAAATATAAATTAAAAAAATGGCAACTAAAATTAGATTGCAAAGACACGGTAAAAAAGGTAAGCCTTTTTACTATGTAGTAGTGGCAGATGCACGTGCACCAAGAGATGGTCGTTTCATTGAGCGTTTAGGTTCTTACAACCCAAATACGAATCCAGCGACAATCGATCTGAACTTTGATAAAGCATTAGACTGGATGGACAAAGGTGCTCAGCCAACCGATACTGTTCGTACACTTCTTTCAGATAAAGGGGTCCTTTACATGAAACATTTGAACGGTGGTGTGAAGAAAGGCGCTTTAACTGCTGAACAAGCTGAGGCGAAATTCAACGAGTGGGTTCAAAGCAAAGAAGATAAAGCTCTTGGTAAGAAAGAGAACTTCAACCAGACTAAAGATGCTGCTAAAAAAGCTGCTTTAGCCGCTGAAGCGAAGAAGAAGGAAGAAAGAGCTGCTGCAATAGCTGCGAAAAACACTCCTCCTGCAGAAGAAGTAGAAGAAGAAGTAGCTCCTGAAGAAGCTGCATCAGAAGAAGCTTCTGAGAACGCTGAATAGTTTTTTCTAAAAACACATCAAATGTCATTTTGGCAGATTGAGTTTCCTGATGCAGGCAATTCTTTTTGTTGAAATGACATTTTTATTTCAAGGCTATGACGTTAGAAGAAAGCTTTTACATCGGATATATTACTAAAACAAAAGGCCTTAAGGGCGAAGTGCAGGTCTACTTCGAATTCGACGATTATGAAGATCTCGAGTTGGATTCAGTATTCATCGAAATAAACAAGAAGCTTATCCCATTTTTTGTGGCCACTTATAAGCTGCATTCAAACTCTACTGGCTATTTCTACTTCGAAGACATCGATGTTATCGAAAAAGCAGAGAAGCTGCTCAAAAAGAAGCTCTACCTGCCTCTCTCAAAGAAACCCGAGAGAGCAGATGACGAATTCTACTACACAGACCTCAAAGGATATATTGTTCACGACGAAAAGCTGGGAGAGCTCGGAGAGATCATCGAAATTCATGAATATCCCCAGCAGTTCATCGCAGTAGTGCCCTACAAGTTTAGAGAGGTTATGTTTCCGCTTAATGATGATATGATCATATCTATTGATGAGGAAGAATCAAACTTACATGTAAGGCTCCCGGACGGGCTTCTGGACGTATACTTAGCTTAACAACCATGCGATTTGATATAATTTCAGTGCTCCCCGGCTTATTGGATAGCCCGTTTGCTCATTCTATTCTGCAACGGGCCCAAAAAAAGGGTATAGCCGAGATTCATGTGCACAACCTGAGAGACTACTCTAATAATAAACATAGAAATGTGGATGACTACCCGTATGGAGGTGGAAGCGGAATGGTCATGTCAATTGAGCCGTTTGCAGCCTGCATTGAAAAGCTGCAGTCAGAACGTAAGTATGATGAAGTTATTTTTATGACTCCCGACGGAGAAACCCTGAACCAGACCATAGCCAACCAACTCTCGCTTGGCAAGAACGTCATGATCCTTTGTGGTCACTACAAAGGCATTGACCAACGAATTCGGGATCTGTATGTAACCAAGGAGATTTCCATAGGAGATTACGTCTTGTCCGGAGGAGAACTTCCCGCTGCTGTACTGGTCGACTCAATTGTCCGGCTCATTCCCGGAGTGCTCTCAGACGAAACATCTGCCCTCTCTGATTCATTTCAGGGAGAGCTGCTTGATGCGCCTGTTTATACCCGGCCTGCAGAATGGAGAGGTATCCGAGTTCCGGAAATCCTTTTGAGCGGAGACCAGGCAAAGATCAACAATTGGAGGCATGAGCAAGCATTGGAGCGCACAATGAAGCGTCGTCCTGATCTTTTAGAATAAAAAGCATATTATAAATTGAAAACAACTTACGGTCAGTCATATACTATTTCATAGTACGGAAAATGACTGATTCGAATTATTTGCAATTATTTGAAAATCATTCTTTCAAATGTTAATTATTATACCTAATATTGCACTCCGAAAAAAGGGGCGGATATTAAGGTTTAATGCCGTTTTAATAAATAAAATCATGGATTTAGTAAAATTTGTTGAAGAGCAGGCTGTAGCCAGGAAAGAAGTGCCTGCATTCAAATCTGGCGATACAGTAAGCGTTCACTATAAAATCCGCGAAGGAAATAAAGAGCGTATCCAGATCTATCAGGGAGTTGTACTTCAACGTAATAGTGTTGGAAATAACGAAACTTTCACTGTAAGAAAAATATCTGCTAATAGTATTGGTGTTGAGCGTATTTTCCCAATTAACTCACCTAACATTGCAAAAATAGAAGTTCACAACGTTGGTAAAGTTCGCAGAGCCAAATTGTTCTATCTACGTGCATTAACAGGTAAAGCTGCCAGAATTAAATCTAAGAGAGTTACTAAGTAATCTCGGTTAGATTAAAAGAAATTTAAATCCTGTTCATCCCAATGGACGGGATTTTTTTATATCTGCACAATATAGGTCGGTAAAAGAAAAGGCTTAAAAGAAATGATACTCATCATTCTTTTAAGCCTTTTCTTTTGTTATCAAGTGCCGGATGTAAGCCCGTAAGCCCGGCATATAATTTAGCTTTCTCTTACTTCAACAGCTTTCGTAACGTCCGCAAGTACTGTAACACCGCCTGTAACTACCTGACCGAGGGTAACCTTAACATCTGTTCCAAGCGGCATATAAACGTCCACGCGCGAACCAAATTTGATGAATCCAAACTGTTCACCCTGTTGAACCTGATCGCCTTCTTTTACATACCATACAATTCTCCTCGCTAATGCTCCGGCAATCTGTCTGAAGAGTATTTCAATGCCATTCTCGTGCTGTACCACAACGGTTGTTCGTTCATTGTCAGTAGACGACTTAGGATCCCATGCAACCAGATACTTACCTGGATGATACTTAAAGTATTTTACTATCCCTGAAATAGGATTACGGTTAACATGCACGTTTATCGGAGACATGAAAATAGAGACCTGCAAACGGCGGTCTTTGAAATATTCACCTTCTTCCGTTTCTTCGATAACCACAACTTTACCGTCGGCAGGACAGATAATATGTTCAGTGTTTAGTATTGTCTTCCGTGTCGGATGCCTGAAAAACTGAAGCACCGTAATAAAGATCACAAATGAAAGAATATAGATAATCCACTTAACTACACTTTGATCCGGCCAGTAATAGTGAGCAACGGCGTTCATTATAAAGATCAGCAAAATGGAAAGCGCTATCGATGTATAGCCTTCTTTGTGGATTGTCATTTAAAATCAATTTTAACCGCAAATATGCTAAAAATGTTACTAAGTTTCCGACGGAACAGAAATTGCCCGGTAGATATCCTTTAAATTCCTGCCGAGCCCTTTATAATCAAGGCCATAGCCAACAACAAATTCGTTAGCGATCTCAAAACCAACATACGCAATCTCATCAAATTCCTTCTGTAGCGAGTCCGGTTTGATAAGAAGAGTACATACGGCCACGGATGCAGGCTCCTGTTCTCTAACCTGGTCAAGGAGGTAAGAAAGTGTAATGCCAGTATCCACAATGTCTTCAACTATTATAACATCCCTGCCTTTAAGATCTATCTCCAGTCCGATCATTTTTTTCACAGTACCCGACGTCGATTCACCACCATGATACGAGGCCAGCTTTACGAATGCCACTTCAACCGGGATGCTCACCTCCTTCATCAGGTCAGCCATGAACAGGAAACTGCCATTCAGTACAGCGATCACGACGGGTAACCTATTGTCGTAATCTACATTCATTTGAATCGCCAGGAGGCGCGTACGTTTTCTTATCTGCTCATATTCCAAAAAGCAGGTAAACTCTTTATCTTCAATTTCAATTTTCATCTAAATACGTATTAATTACTCGCTTCTTTCTCCTGCCGCCTCAGATCTCTTCTGAGTCTCCTTTTCTCAGCACGCGTTAAAGTGGTGTCTCTGGCTATTTCCTTCGTTCTTTCTGAGATCGACTTAACCGTATCTACCTTCTGAATCTTGAAAATATCTCTCAGCAAATCTCCGCCTTCCATATCGTCTTCCGCTTCGAAAAGTGAATCGACTTCCATCGTATCAATAACCGGGGCTGCCGGCCGCAGGGCTTCTCTCACCCGTACACCATAGAATCCGTATGCGTTAGTATCACGCGATGTGTATCCGCGTTGCGCCATCAGGTTGCCGATAAGCTTAAAGTAACCGCGTAAACTTGTTCGCAGGCCCCCATCATGTGTAAAGTAATAGAGTGACGACTTTGGCTTAGGAACTATACTCGCAAGGTAGATCCCTTCTCCTAATGTCAATTCAGACGGATGTTTGCTGAAATAATACCGTGCAGCTTCCCCTATACCGTATACATTACGTCCCCATTCGATGATGTTGAGGTAGACTTCAAACATTCGCTTCTTGGTTGATACGCGGTTGTTCTCAATCAACCAAACAATCAGCATCTCCTCAATCTTGCGGGCAAGCGTCTTCTGTCTGATCAGGAAAACATTTTTCACCAGCTGCATGGATATCGTGCTTCCGCCTCTTTTAAAGGCCTTTTCCTTAAAGTTGGTAGCGATAGACCGTTTTATCGACATCTCTACAAAGCCGCTATGGGAATAAAAAGATGGGTCCTCAGCGGTAAGCAAGGCATTGCGCAAATTGGGAGATATCTGCTCGATGGGTGTATAGTCCGGATTTTGCGGCCCTACAATGATATCACGCATGGGTTTACCGTACTCATAAGGCGTATAAACAAACGGAGCATTGATTTTGCCAAGATTCGTCTTGCCCCACTTCACAATCCGGAAACCTGAAGGATTCATAGATGAACTAAACTGAACGCTGTCCGGCCGGTAGGTATCCAGGAAAAAATTCATCTCATACCGGAGCTTGCCCTCCACCTGAATCCCTTCAAGCGACTCAAACAGACCGATAGGAAAGGAGTTGAAAAATTCCTGAGCATCCATATCCCCCGTTTTTAGCTTCAGCGCATAAGTCTTGTTCTTACCCATCGTGTACTTGATATATGGATTTGCCTGAATGTTCTTCAGGTGAATCACTGATGAGCTGTCAATAGCGAGAAAGTCTTTCCCAATCAATACATCTGCATCAATAGAGCCGCTTGGAACAACGATGTCGTTAGCAGCAATCCTCGGATGATTGATCAGCAGATTTCTGATTGCCCATGAACCGTAGATATGAAACTCGTCACCCTTCTTCCGGGTGTTCTTTAGCTGTGTATAAACCGTATCAAAGTTGATCTTCCCGCCGAGCTTTTTCTCGAGCATCGGCAACTCGACTTTTTTATTATCGGCATAGAGCTTAATATCCAGCTTTTTATCATCAGCATCGACATTTCCGTCGATGTGCCAGACTGACTCGTCCCCGTTAACAAGAATGGTCGACTTGAGTTCGCCGCCCTCAATAACGGCTGAAGTGGTATGGAAGTTTAGCTCCTCTTCATCCCTGATGATCGTAAGTTTGAAGTCCTTTACGTCCATTTCATCAGGAATCTTATACAGAAGCTGATTGAGCAGGTTATTCGCCAGCTCCGCATAATCCGCTTTGCCTTTATCAGTAGAGGCGGGTTTTTTCTTTTTGAAAAGGAAGTCGTAATTACGTACCGTATCCCGCTTAATAAGATTAATATTCGCCTTGTTCACCCGGAGCCCAAGCAGCTTAATGTCCCCGAATAGTAGCGGCATAAGTTTAACCCCAACGTGGAGGTCCCGAACGGAGAGGAGGCTATCCCGGTTTTCCGGAACGATCGAAATGTCCGAAAAAGCGATTGTCCGCAGCCCTTCAAACCTCGGATTATTGATATTCAGATTTAAGTTATAGTCCCTCTTAGCCTTCTCCTTCGCCTTAGCAACCATCTGCTTCAGCAAGCTTTCCCTCTTTGAGTAAGCAATAGAACCGAGAATTCCGGCAACTACCAGTAAGATCAGCAGAACAATACCCGTAATTTTTAAGTACTTTTTATAGTTCGTAAGAATACGCATGTATCCGGACATATTTAATTTTTAGACCCATAAAGAAAACGTTAATCCAAAAAGATTAGTTTCCAAAGTGTAAATATCTGTAAAAACATAAAGAAACAGGCAGTTAAGCGGGCAGGTTTCATTAATTTTGTTTTTTAATATTCATCAGATGATTACAAAGGAAAAGGTATTACATGCCTTAAGCCATGTTGAAGAACCGGATCTTAAAAAAGACCTGGTAACCCTCAACATGATTGAAGATATAATTATAGAAGGTGACCATGTTACATTTACGGTTATACTCACTACACCGGCATGTCCGCTTAAAGACCTGATTGAAAACGCTTGTCGCAATGCGATCACTCATTTTATTGGTCGCGACGTTAAAGTCGACGTAAAGATGACCTCCCGTGTAACCACTCAAAAAAATCAGCCTCTTAATAACATAGGTAATATCATTGTTGTCGCTTCAGGTAAAGGTGGTGTCGGTAAATCAACGGTATCCTCAAACATAGCCCTGGGATTAGCCAAAAAGGGCGCCAGGGTAGGTTTAATCGATGCGGATATCTATGGACCTTCCATCCCCATTATGTTCGGTGTTGAAGATGCCAAGCCGGAGGCTATCCAAACTCCTGAAGGCAAGACCCGTATCCAACCCATAGAGAAGTTCGGAATAAAGCTGCTGTCTATCGGCTTCTTCACCGATCCCGAACAACCTATTCCATGGAGAGGGCCAATGGCCTCAAATGCTGTGAAGCAACTGTTCAATGATGCTGATTGGGGAGATTTAGACTATCTGGTCGTAGACCTTCCTCCGGGCACCGGCGATATTCACATCACTTTGACGCAGACCTATCCGGTCGCGGGAGCTGTGATCGTTACTACCCCTCAGAAGGTTGCTTTGGCAGATACAAAAAAAGGAATTGGTATGTTCATGATGAATGCCATCAATGTTCCCGTTCTTGGAATTGTTGAGAATATGTCCTATTTCACTCCTGCCGAACTTCCTGAGAATAAATATTATATTTTTGGAAAAGGCGGAGGCAAGTCCCTTGCTGAGAAATTTGACGTGCCATTCCTGGGAGAGATTCCACTGGTGCAGTCCATCAGTGAGGCAGGCGACGGCGGCGAACCTGTAATCTTACAGGACGACAATCCGATGTCAGTCGCCTTTATGAATGTTGCAGAGCGGGTTGCACAGCAGGTTGCTATCCATAACGCTAAGCCGGCTTCTGTATAATTGAAGATTATTGTGTAATTTTATAAAAAGATTATTATGGATTTGTTGCAAAGAGTGGAAAGTGCGTTAGATAGCATTCGGCCGTACCTGGAAGCAGACGGTGGCAATGTGTCGGTGGAAGAAATAACTCCTGAAAATATAGTTAAAGTCAGATTGCTTGGCGCATGCGGATCTTGTCCCATGAGTGTGATGACTATGAAAGCAGGGATTGAACAAGCCATAAAAAGATCAGTTCCTGAAATTCAGGGAATTGAGGCGGTTAACCTTACTGATATGGACGATCCAAACGCGGTCATGCCGAATGTAGCCCAATAAAAAAAGCTTACATAACTAAAAAAGCGAATCATGTAACATGTTTCGCTTTTTTGGCTTTTAACAGATTTTAACTAAATAGTAGCACAATTATTGATAGGTTTACGTCGATGAGAATAGTTATCACCGCATTGATCATGATATTTGTAACTGGTTTTGCCCAGGCTCAGGAAAAGCCTCTTGTGCAATTTTCAGGGATAATATATAATGTCGACTCCAATGTTGTGGTGCCTTATGTTACCGTTACCAATAAAAACAAAAACAACAAAACGGTATCCGCTAATTTTCAGGGATACTTCTCTTTTGTAGCCGCTCAGGGCGACACGATCTTATTCAGTGCTGTCGGTTATCGCCGCGAGGCATTGGTAATACCAGATATGGAAGGCGAAAAAAGCTATACAGTGGTGGTTAAAATGAAGCCTGTTGTAGTCAACCTTCCGATGGTTTCAGTTCTTCCATGGGCCAGTGTTGACGAATTCACGAAGGAGTTCATGTCTATGAAGTTCGCAGATGATGACCTTGAAATCGCTAAAAAGAACGTGGCAAGATCTTCATTGCTGGCAATGGCGCGGGACCTGCCGAGAGACGGACAAGAAATGAGGGGAGTTAACTTCCAGAACAACCATATTGCTCTGACCAACAAGGCAATAAATCAGCGGATGGCTAATCCGCTTTTAAATCCCTTTGCCTGGGGTTCCTTTATTCAACAAATTATCAACGGCGACAAGAGTAAGAGCAACTAATCCCTACTTCTTCTTACCCTTGGCAGCCTGAGGGAACTTCATTTTATAGTCTACCTTAATAGCCCCTTTCTTAATAGCCTCAAACTTACTTTTCAGCATCGCTCTTCTAAGCGGACTCAATTTATCAGTAAACAATTTTCCTTCAATGTGATCGTATTCATGCTGAATAACGCGGGCAGCCATACCATCGAATGTCTCTTCGTGCTGTACCCAGTTTTCATCATAGTAAGAAACAACTATGGTATCAAGCCTTCTTACATCTTCTCTGATGTCAGGTATGCTCAGACAGCCTTCATTGAAATCCCATAATACACCCTTTTCTTCCAGGATCCGGGCATTTATAAATACCTTTTTAAAGTTCTCGTACCCAGGCTCATCTTTGTCCGAAAGATCAATAACAAACAACCGGATAGCCAGGCCTACCTGAGGCGCAGCAAGGCCCACACCGCTTGCGTTATACATCGTATCGAACATATTCGAAATAAGTGTTTGCAGCTCAGGGTATTCAGCCGGGATATCCTCAGCCTTCTTCCTTAGGACAGGATCGCCGTATGCTACTATTGGTAACTTCATACTATAAAATTAATAAATTATTCAGCCTCATTTGGCACAAAAGTAAGTGTGCTGATTTTGGCCGGATCAAAAATCTCGTTTGCTATTTCCTGTATACAGGATGGAGTGATGGCGTTAATTCTTGCGAAGATCTCCTCCAGGGATTCTGCACGACTATGGTCGATCAGACTCTTGCACATTCCGATAATAAGTCCCATCCTGTTGTCTTCACCCAGTGCGATCTGGCCGTTTATCTTCTTCTTTGCCCGGTCCAGCGTAATATCGCTCATCTTATTCTCCCTCAGAAGTTTAAGTTGTTTATGCACCAGCTTTAATGCCCGGTCCGACTTTTCAGCGTCAGTACCAAAGTAAATGGAAAAGATTCCGCTGTCACACATCGGGGTGAAATTCGACTCAATGGTATAAGCGATGCCGTATTTCTCTCGGATCGTCAGATTCAACAGAGAACTCATGCCATTTCCTCCCAGGATATTATTCAGCAGAAGAAGTCCCGTTTTCTTTTCGTCGTAGATGGAATAAGCCTGATTTCCGATTACGCAATGTGTCTGGGCAATCGCCTTATCCACCGACCTTGTTACAGGAGTATATTGCGGTGCAGTTCTGACAGGCTTATTAAGGTTCGATGGTATCTTCTCGAAGATCGACGTAAAAAGTCTGCTGATCTCTTTCGAAGTATAGCTTCCGTTAACGCCGATTACGATCTCTTCAGTATTATAATTCGCTTTCAGGAAGGAAAATATATCCTGTTGCTCAAAAGCCATTACCGATTCTGGTGTGCCAAGGATGTTCCGTCCCAGTGCATGACCGGAGAAAAGAAGATCCTCAAAATCATCCTGAATCGCTTCTTCAGGCTGATCCTGATAAGATGCGATTTCGTCCAGAACGACGCCTTTTTCCTTGTCCATCTCCTTTACAGGAAACTGAGAGTGAAACACAAGGTCCTCAAACAGATCAAGTGCCTTCTTCAGGTAAGGATTTAAAATAGACGCATGAATGCAGGTATACTCCTTAGTTGTATAAGCATTCAAATCCCCTCCTACCGCTTCGAGGTAATTCAGAATCTGACTGGTACTTCTTTTTTCCGTTTTCTTAAACAGAAGATGTTCAATGAAATGTGCCAGGCCATCCTTGCCTTCAGGCTCATCTCTGGAACCCGTATTAATGACAATGCAGGCATGTGATACAGAAGAAGTTGATGGCTTAAATAATAACCGAATGCCGTTAGGCAGTGTGAAGACCTCGTAATCCATTTAAAAGGCAAAGGTAAGAAAATAAAATGCCTAGTTTTTCATTTTCAGCTTGCATGCCCTCTGAAACTTGTCAAATCTGGGTAAGGAAACGGCTCTCACGTATGAATCATAGGGGTTCTCAGTCGTGTAGTTCTGATGATACTCTTCCGCCCGATAGAAGGCGTTCAGGGGCGCCAGTTCGGTAACAATAGGCATCTCAAACTTCGGAGTCCATTTTTTAATCGCCTCGGTAGCCAGTTTCTCCTGCTCCTCGTCAACGTAAAAAATGGCTGAGCGATAAGAAGGCCCTTCATCAGGTCCTTGCCTGTTCAAAGTAGTAGGATCATGAGAACTGAAGAATGCCTCCAGCAGTTGCTCATAGCTGATCACCTGCGGGTTATAATACACCAGTACGGTTTCTGCATGCCCGGTTGTTTCTGCGCATACCTCCTCGTAAGTTGGGTTCTTAGTATGTCCCCCTGCATATCCGGATACTGCAGAGTCTACTCCTGCAAGCTCCTCAAAAATATGTTCAGAGCACCAGAAACAGCCCTCAGCAAATGCTGCAATAGATTTGGCCTTATCCGTCTTTACATTTATTTCCTTCGTCCCCTTCTGCTGTCCGGATAAGTTGCACGCCAAAAGCACGCTCATCGCAAATCCCGCAATCATCACTTTAATGCTGTTCATGTTTCAATAACGTAATCAGCATTAAAAGATTATCCAGCCCAGCCGTCACGGTCCAGACTTCGGTAATGTATCGCTTCTGCCAGATGTTCTATGCGGATCTCTTCCGAATCTGCCAGGTCAGCAATAGTCCGCGAAACCTTCAGAATGCGGTCGTAAGCACGGGCCGACAGTCCCAGTTTCTCCATAGCCCTTTTCAACAGCATCTGTCCCGCCTCGTTGATGCGGCAGACCTGACGAACCTCCTTCGAGCTCATCTGTGCATTGCAATAAACCTCTTTGCTGTCGCTGAAGCGTTCACTTTGCAGTTCACGCGCTTTAATTACCCGAGCCCGTATATCGGCACTGCTTTCCGACTTGAATTCAGAAGCCAGGTCGGTAAAATTTACTGGCGTTACTTCCACATGAAGATCAATGCGGTCAAGCAACGGTCCCGATACCTTGCTTAAGTACTTCTGAACTGCACCAGGCGGACAGCTGCAATCTTTCTCCGGGTGGTTGTAAAAGCCACAAGGACAAGGGTTCATCGAAGCGATGAGCATAAAACTGGCCGGATAGTCTACAGATAGCTTGGCCCGGGAAACCGTCACTCGCCTTTCTTCCAATGGCTGGCGCATCACCTCGAGTACCGAGCGCTTAAACTCAGGAAGTTCATCCAAAAAAAGCACGCCATTATGAGAAAGCGATATCTCCCCCGGTTGCGGCGATGCACCCCCGCCCACAAGCGCCACGTCGCTGATCGTATGATGCGGAGAGCGAAATGGCCTTGCCGTTATCAGCGAATCTGCCGCAGCCAGCTTTCCCGCTACCGAGTGAATTTTGGTAGTCTCCAACGCTTCCTGCAGATTAAGGGGAGGCAGGATACTCGGCAACCTTTTTGCCAGCATGGTCTTACCTGAACCGGGCGGACCGATCAAAATAGCATTATGTCCCCCGGCAGCGGCAATCTCCAGGGCCCGCTTGATGTTCTCTTGCCCCTTAACATCGGAAAAGTCTGTAGGATAGTTGGAAATATTCGAGTAAAACTCCTCACGGGTATCTACCACCGTAGGTTTAACATCGCCCATGCCCTTGAAGAAGTCCAGAACCTCTGCCAGCGTCCGAACACCTAAAACATCAATATCATTAACGATAGCCGCTTCTCTGGCGTTCAATGCAGGAACGATAAGCCCTTTGAACCCCTCCTTCCTCGCCTGAATGGAGACAGGAAGCGCTCCCTTTACAGCCTGGACTGTTCCATCCAAAGACAATTCACCGAGTATCATATACTGGCTGATCAGCGTCGCATCAATCTGTTCTGAAGCACAAAGAATGGCTACTGCAATGGCCAGATCAAACGAAGACCCCTCCTTGCGTATATCTGCAGGTGCCATATTCACAAGGATTTTCTGTCTGGGCATCCGGTATCCGGAGTTGCAAATGGCGCTTTCTATACGAAGCAGACTTTCCCTGACCGCAGTGTCAGGCAGGCCAACGATATAGTATCGAGTACCACTTGTAATATTTACTTCAATAGTGATGGTTGTTGCCTCTATTCCAAAGACAGCACTTGAAAAGGTTTTGATAGGCATCGGTTAACTGGATATGCCCGGTAAATCTACGCTCTTGTTTTTGGATGAAAAGTGACAGGTATCACAATGATAAAGAATGTTTTAATTCTCCTGCACGGGCTCGACGCGCAGACCTACATCTGTTACCTCAGGCAGAGGATTGTCGCGCATATTCTGTTCAATCTCGATAATGTAAGTTCCCTTAGCCGGAAATTTATAGCCCTCACGAAACAAAAGCTGATAGGAATAAAAGTTGCCCGCTCCACTGCCCAGCCATTCGCCGTCCGGATAAGCAAGCTTAAACTCTTTGCGTTCCGTTTTCGTTTCGTAGCCTGTAGCCGACTGATGAATCAGCACAAATATGTTCGAGTATTTATAATCGGAAGTATGGCGAAGATTAAGATACAGGTTATAGGATTTGCCAGGATCTTCAATAATAACAGGTATCCTGACTTTGCTTGCGTAAGACCAAGAACGATTGTCGATGGGTAAATTCACATCGACAATCGCAGTCTCCTTGCAGCCCTGCAAGCCTATACATAGCAAAAGTATTGCGGTAAATAAATGCCGGTACTTATTCTGCATTAGGCTTAGGCTTGTTGCTATTTTTATTTCTCCGGAAATGACGGTTTCCCTGAGGCTTTTTATTTGCCGGCTCTCCACCTTCACCCTGCGCATCGGCATTCTGCTCTCTTTTCTGCTTGTTTGCGGCATGCACAGCAGCGTTATGTTCCCTCTTCTGATTATTTGCAGCCTGAGGAGCAGCATTCTGGTCTCTTCTTTGATTATTGGCAGCAGGTCTCGCCGGTTTCGCAACCGGAGCCGCAGCCGGAGCGACAGCAACCGTAGTGCCATCCTGTTTCGGTCTGCTTTTGTTATTCCGCTTCTTTTTCTTCTTGTTATTCTGACGATCGTCCAGGCGGGTGATACTATCCTGCCCAACAACGTTTTCATAATCCAGGATCTTGGTAGGCTGTACCGGTTCCAGTTCAGCCGCCTCATCCTTCAGATCCTCAGGCTTAATGCCCTCTTTATTTAGTTTCTGAATTTCCTTAACCCTTGAAATCTCAATAGGAATCCAGTTCTCCTGGTTCGGATAGCTGAACCACATGAGCTTTCTGAAGATATCAGTCTTTTGAAGACGAGCCATACCGATAACGGTCTCGAGGCGATCCACGTCGTCAGGAATATCCTTCAGCGCATCCATATACGTGTCAAGCTCGTAGTTTAAACAACACTTGAGCTTGCCACATTGTCCCGCCAGTTTCAGCGTATTTAAAGAAAGGTTCTGATACCTTGCTGCTGAAGTAGACACCGTTTTGAAGTCGGTAAGCCAGGTACTGCAGCATAGTTCGCGGCCACATGAGCCTAACCCGCCCAATCTGCTCGCTTCCTGCCGCATACCGATCTGGCGCATCTCAATCCGGATACGGAAACTTTCCGCCATCTTCTTGATAAGCTCACGGAAATCCACACGCCCTTCTGCCGTATAGTAGAATGTCGCCTTGGTTTTATCGCCCTGATAGTCAACATCACTGATCTTCATAGACAGGCCCAGATTTAAGGCAAGAGTACGTGCTTTATGCATCGTCTCCCATTCCATATCCTTTGCCGCTTTCCATTTATCGACATCAGCAGGTGTCGCTCTTCTGATCACCTTTCTCGTAATATCATCCAGTTTCTGATGCTTCTTTTTAATCTGCATCCTGACAAGCTCGCCAGTAAGCGAAACATGGCCGATATCGTAGCCGCCTGTTGTGGTTTCCACAACTACCAGGTCGCCCATCTCCAGGTACGCATGCTCATGATTAATGTAAAAATCTTTGCGCGATCCCTTGAATTTAACCTCGATGATATTAAAAGGCTTATAGTTAGTCGGAAGGTCCATATGGGCCAACCAATCGTAAACATCTAATTTGCTGCATCCACCAGTAAGGCACGAGCCATTACTTTTGCAGCCTGCCGGCGTACATCCGCCGCCGGTTGAACATGATCCACATCCCATTTATTGATATATATAGTGAGTCCCCTTGGGGAGCGTATTAAACTTCAGAATTCTTGTAAATTGCAAAGATACGTCTAAAAATAAAATTTTAGGGTTTGCATTACGTTCAATATGATAATGGGCCTTTTCGATTTCCGAAATAAGGGCCTCAGTTTTGTTTAAATCTACAGATCGGCTAAACTTGACGACAAATTCTTTTTCATTCTCCGGAAGATGAATAAGATTTTCGGCACCCGATAGCACCATCATCACCTCCCTCAGCAACTTGGACCCGTAACGCAGAAAGTTCTTCTGGTTTTCGCGGCCCCATTTCGATGCTGCTTCAGAAAATTCGATCAGTTGAAGCCCCTTGTTGCCGAAACTGTTCCTCAGCCATTCAGTAAACCTGCCGAATGTATTGTCGCTTTCCTCACGGCTCAGCTGGATGGCCATCTGGATATTTCCCTCACTCAGGTAAGAGATCCTGTTGGCCTGCAAAGCCGGAACATGTACGTTGTCGATCAGATGCTGTTTCACTTCCTCATCTTTGAGCCGGTTAATCTTCAGCAGTTGAGTTCTCGACAGGATCGTATTTAAGATCTGATCCTGGTTTTGAGCCACAAGCAGGAAGAGTGTTTTTTGAGGCGGCTCCTCAATTATTTTCAACAATGTATTTCCTTCCTTGTCCAGATATTCCGGCAGCCACATGATCAGAACCTTGTATTCCGACTCAAACGGTTTCATGCTGAGCTTTCGGATGATCTGGTGGCACTCCGCTATATTGATGTTTGCCTGCTTATTGTCAGCATCAAGTTGAAGTCGCCATTCATCAAGATTTAAGTAAGGATTTTTCAAAAAAGCTTCTCTCCACTGTTCAATGAAGGTGAGCGAAGTATCGTCCTTGTGCTTGGCAAAAAACGGATAGGAGAAATGAAGATCCGGATGAATCAGACGGTTGTACTTCCGGCATGAGGAGCACATGCCGCAGCTGTCTTCCGGATTGCGGTTTTCACATGAAATGTACTGCGCATAGGCGAGGGCAAGAGCAAGGCTCCCCGAGCCTTCCGGCCCGAGAAATAAGCGCGCGTGACTGATCCTTTGCTCTGCAACGGTCTGAATCAACTGACGCTTAATGTCTTCCTGTCCTACAATTTCACTAAACAGCATCGTGCAAATTAAGAAATAGAAAGTAAATATGAGAATGTACCGGATATTTACGGGCTAACATATAAAACAGGGTCGAAATCAGTTTTAAGTTTTGTATTTTTGGTATTATGAAGTTTATCCTGGAAGTCAAAGAAAGTAAGGCCGCAACCTTGATGGCGTTGTTGAATGACTTGCCTTACGTAAAAACCAAGCCGTTAACGCCTTATAAGGCTTCTGTTTTAGAAGGTGTTAAAGAATCTGTGGAGGAATTAAACCTCGTTCTGGCAGGCAAAATGGAAGCACGGGATGCTGATCAATTGCTGGATGAGCTATAAAGTCAAATATTTACCCAGGTTTGAAAAGGAGTTAAAAGCCTCTTAAAATCTATAGCTTTGTGCAATGGGCAGAGTTATAGCATTTGATTACGGTACCAAGAGAATAGGAATTGCCGTGACCGATCCATTGCAGATCATTGCAACCGGATTAACCACCGTTCATCCGAAAGATGTGATCGAATTTTTGAAAAGCTACATGCAGACCGAGCAGGTAGAACTCTTTGTTGTAGGCGAACCCCGGCAAATGGACGGTACGGCTTCACAGTCGGCGCCTCACGTAAAAGGCTTTATTACCATTCTAAAGAAGGCCTTCCCAGCGATTCCAATTGAGAAGATTGATGAACGTTTTACATCAAAGATGGCTTCGGCGGCAATATCACAGAGCGGACTTAAAAAAATTGATCGTCAGAACAAGGCTTTAGTCGACACCGTAGCGGCTACTATTATCCTTCAATCCTGGATGGAAAGAAGAGGGTTTCTCGGTCTGTACTGAACGTATCCTGGACGAGACAAGGTTTGACCATCGCCTGATCAGGTGCGTATCAACTTCGTATCAAATCCGTACCAGCTTCGGACCAGCTTCGAGAAAAGTCGAACATGAGCCGAGTCTGACACGTTGTTATTTCGAAGCTGATTGCCGTTTGTCTCGACTGAGTATAGTCTGAGTGTCCTCTCGGTTCCAGCTCTTACTGCATCAGGTTGTTAAAACGCCAAAACTCATTAGTAATAAAGCATTTGTCATATTTCTGTTTGCGAAATCCATATATATCACTATATTTGCATAAATCGAAAGAGGGGGCAGTACGTCCCCTCTTTTCTTTTACCGGTAGTTATGAATATAGAGCAAAGGGTACGAGAATTAGTTGAAGAAAAAATAGCCGACCGCCCGGAACTCTTTATAGTGGATATAAAGATGCACCCGAACGGCAGGTTAGTTATTCTGATGGACGGAGATAACGGCATCGGAATAGCAGATTGTGCTGCAATAAGCAGAACAGTAGGATTTCATCTGGAAGAGGAAAATGTAATCGAACAGGCTTATCACCTCGAAGTATCATCTCCGGGTTTAGATTATCCGCTTAGTACACAGAGGCAGTATCAGAAAAATGTGGGTCGCAGTTTGTCGGTCAAACTTGCGGATGTGCCAAATAAAAGAGAAGGTAAGCTTCTTGAAGTGCAGGAAGCAGGTATTTTAATTGAAGAAAGCATAAAGGAAAAAGGAAAGAAAGCGGTTTTGGAACAGAACCTCATTCCCTTTGACCAGATAACAGAAACAAAGGTTTTAATTTCATTTAAGTAGAAATGAGCAATATCAATTTAATTGATTCTTTTCAGGAATTTAAAGAATTTAAGAACATTGACCGTCCTACCGTCATCAGTGTGTTGGAAGAAGTGTTCAGGAGTATGATCCGTAAAAAATACGGAACAGATGAAAACTGTGACGTGATTGTGAATCCCGATAACGGTGACCTTGAAATCTGGAGAACCCGTACCGTAATGGAAGACGGTTTTTCAGAAGATGACGACCTGGAAATTGAGCTGGCCGATGCACATAAGATCGATCCTGATCTGGAAGTTGGAGACGACTTCATCGAGCAGATCACGTTGGAAACGTTCGGTCGTCGCGCTATTCTTGCTGCCAGACAAACGCTGGTTTCAAAAGTACTTGAGCTTGAGAAAGATGAGATCTTCCGTAAATACAAAGACCGCGTTGGAGAGATTGTAACCGGTGAGGTTTATCAGGTATGGAAGAAAGAAACTCTTGTACTGGATGACGAAGGAAATGAATTATTGCTTCCGAAAACAGAGCAAATCCCTGCGGATTACTATAAAAAAGGTGATACAGTAAGAGCTGTAGTGTTGAAGGTAGATATGATGAACACCAATCCGAAGATCATCATCTCCCGTACCGCGCCTGATTTCCTTCAGCGTTTGTTCGAACTCGAAGTGCCTGAGATCTTTGACGGTCTGATCACAATCAAGAAGATCGTACGCGAGCCGGGAGAAAGAGCAAAAGTTGCTGTTGAATCTTACGACGATCGTATCGATCCGGTTGGAGCCTGCGTAGGTATGAAGGGATCCCGTATCCATGGTATCGTAAGAGAATTGAAAAATGAGAACATTGACGTGATCAACTTCACCAACAATGCATCTCTGTACATTCAGCGTGCATTAAGTCCGGCCAAGATCACTACGATCAAGCTTGATGATGCAGATAAACGCGCTGCTGTGTATCTGAAGCCTGACCAGGTTTCTCTGGCGATCGGACGGGGCGGACATAATATCAAATTGGCCGGTAAGCTTACAGGTTATGAGATTGATGTGTATCGTGAGGCTGATGCTGATGACGAGGATGTGGATCTGGAAGAATTCTCAGACGAAATAGATGGCTGGATTATTGATGAGTTCAAAAGAGTGGGACTTGATACAGCGAAATCCGTGCTTGAATTAAGCGTTGAAGAGCTGGTTAAGCGTACCGATTTGGAAGATAGTACAGTAAAAGAAGTGTTAAGTATATTAAGAGCGGAATTTGAATAAGATAAGACTGATTTCGGGTTCCTTCTATTAAATACGGGATAAATGTCGTATTTTTGTTAAAATTTTTAGTGAGGTAATTTTTTTAAATGTCAGAAGGTAAAAGTATAAATTTACTAAAAGCTGCAAAGGAGCTTAATATTGGTTTGTCTACTGCGGTAGAATCTTTGAGCAAAAAAGGCTTTAAGGTTGATGCAAAGCCCAATACAAAGCTTTCAGAAGAAATGTATGGTGCTTTATTGCAGGAGTATCAGGGTGATAAAATCGTCCGAGAGGAAGCAAGGCAAATTGTTATAGGTAAAATACGTCGTGACGACGCTGCATCTCCGGCTCCCGAAAGACAGGAACCTCGTAGAGAAAAGGAATTCGAACAGGAAGAGATTCTTATAAAGAATACAGGATCATCATTTGGGCATACGCCAGCTGCTGAAAAGCCAAAAGAGGCTCCGGCAGAAAAACCAGCTCCGGAAGCACCGAAGGAAGAAAAGCCTGTTTCGGGTGTAAAGGTGGTTGGCAAGATCGATCTTGATGCATTAAACCGCAGACCTAAGCAGGAAGCGAAAGCTCCTGAAGAAGCAAAGCCAGAGCCTAAGCAGGCTGCGCCTGAACCTGTTGCAGTACAACAGGAAGGTCCTAAGCCTGAGCAGAAGGAAGAAGTTAAGGAAGTAAGTCCTGTGGTTGAAGCTCCTGTTGTTAAGGAAGAGCCAAAGGCTGCTGCACCGGTTGAAGAGGCGCAAGCTGAACCTGCTGCGGCAATTACTCCTGCACCTGTTGAGAAACAGGCAGAAGTTGCACCAGCTCCAGAGAGCGTTGCTCCGGTTAAAGAAGAAAATATAGAAGCGGCAAAACCAGCTGCTTCTGCTAGTCAGAATATGGAAACTCCAGCTGCTCCGCCTGTCGAGCAACGTCCCAAGGCAGAAGATGCCCCGGAAAATGAAGTCATTCGCGCAAGAGCGCAACGACTTACCGGACCGAATGTTATCGGTAAAATTGATTTGTCTGCACAACAGCCGCCGCGCCGCAAGGATCAACCTGTAGCGTCGTCCTCAAGTGCAGCCAGCAATGATCATAAGCGTAAAAGAAAACGCAAAGATGCTCCGGGTCAGCCTGGACAGGGACAACAGGGAACCGGTCAGCCTCGTGCTGCGAGTCCTGCCCCAGCTCCGCATACCGGACCGAGACCCGATTTTCGTGGTGGTGCCCGGAATCAGGGAGGTGCAAGACCAGACTTCAGAGGTGGTTCCAGAAATCATGGAACTTCATCAGGTCCTAAGGAGGAACCAACAGAAAAGGAAATCCAGGATCAGATCAAAGCAACGCTTGCCCGCTTAAGTGGAGCAGGTAAATCAGGTAAATTTGCTCAGCGGGCTAAATTCCGCCGTCAGAAACGTGATGATGTTGCTCAATCAGCTGAAGAGGCAGCAATGGAAAAAGAAGCACAATCTAAAGTGCTTAAGGTTACCGAGTTTGTTACGGCAAATGAGTTAGCCAGTATGATGGATGTGCAGGTGACACAGATTATCTCAACTTGTATGAGCCTGGGTATGTTCGTGTCTATCAACCAACGTCTGGATGCGGAAACGTTGACTATCGTTGCTGATGAATTCGGATACAACGTAGAATTTATAAAGCCTGAGGATGAAGAAGCTAGTCTGGAGATTGAAGATGATCCGGCTGATCTGGTTCCTCGTGCACCGATCGTTACCGTTATGGGTCACGTTGACCACGGTAAAACATCATTGCTTGACTTTGTTCGTAAAACGAACGTATTAGGTGGTGAAGCAGGTGGAATCACGCAGCACATTGGTGCTTATGCGGTAATTCTGCCAGATGGCCGTAAGGTAACATTCCTGGATACTCCCGGTCACGAGGCCTTTACTGCGATGCGTGCCCGTGGTGCTCAGATTACAGATATAGCGATCATTGTGATCGCAGCTGACGACAGTGTGATGCCTCAAACACGTGAGGCGATCAACCACGCTCAGGCAGCGGGTGTTCCGATTGTGTTTGCCTTCAGTAAGGTAGACAAGCCGGGAGCTAATACAGAAAGAATCCGTGAGCAGCTTTCTCAGATGAACATCCTTGTCGAAGACTGGGGTGGTAAATACCAGAGCCAGGAAATATCCGGTAAGACGGGTATGAACGTGGATCTGCTACTTGAGAAAGTATTGCTTGAAGCTGAATTACTTGATTTAAAAGCAAATCCGAATAAGCGTGCTACAGGTACGGTTATCGAGGCAGCGCTTGATAAGGGACGTGGTATTGTTACCACGGTATTGATTCAGGCGGGTACGCTGAAGATTGGGGATCCAATTCTGGCGGGAAGTTATAGCGGTCGTGTAAAGGCATTGACTAATGAACGAGGACAGCGTGTAACTGAAGTTGGCCCGTCAACGCCGGTTCAGGTGTTGGGTATGTCGGGTGCTCCTACTGCGGGTGACAAGTTCAACGCAATGGAGACTGAAAGTGAAGCACGTGACATCGCAAACAAACGTCTGCAGTTACAGCGTGAGCAGGGTCTTCGTACTCAGAAACATATTACATTGGATGAAATCGGTCGTCGTTTGGCTATCGGAAACTTTAAAGAACTTAACATCATCGTTAAGGGTGACGTGGATGGATCTATTGAGGCATTATCTGACTCATTATTGAAGCTGTCTACTGAGCAGATCCAGGTGAACATCATCCATAAATCAGTAGGTCAGATCTCTGAGTCAGATGTATTGCTGGCTTCTGCTTCTGATGCGATCATCATTGGTTTCCAGGTTCGTCCTTCCGCAAGTGCGCGTAAGCTGGCTGAGCAGGAAGCGATTGACATCCGTCTGTATTCGATCATCTACGATGCGATCAATGAAGTGAAAGCAGCGATGGAAGGTATGCTTGCTCCTGAGTTTGAAGAGAAGATCGTGGCGAACGTTGAGATTCGTGAGACATTCAAGATCAGCAAGGTAGGTACTATCGCAGGATGTATGGTTCTTGATGGAAAGATCACCCGTAACAGCAAGGTGCGTATCGTACGTGACGGTGTGGTTGTTTACACGGGTGAGCTGGCTTCATTGAAACGTTATAAAGATGACGTGAAAGAGGTTACGAAGGGCTACGAGTGTGGTTTGAACATTCACAACTTTAATGATATTAAAGAAGGTGATATTGTTGAGGCATACGAAAATGTTGAAGTAAAGAGGAAGTTGTAAGATCTTACAACTTTATAATGATAATGAAGGCAGCTTTTATAGCTGCCTTTTTAATAGGTACTAACCTGATGCAGCATTAAGCCTATGAATGTTTTAATTGTTTGTGAGTCTAAGATTCCAGCGCTTCTATATGGTGGCACTGAACGTATGATCTGGTGGCTTGGAAAGGAGCTGGTCGCTCTGGGGCACCGCGTTACTTATTTGGTAGATAGTGGATCTGAATGTCATTTTGCAAGGGTAATCTTCAGAAATAATAGTTTACCAGTCGAAGATCAGATACCTGAAGACATTGATGTAGTTCATTTTCTACATCCAGCGCCTGATTTCGTTAAACTCCCCAATATTCAAACAATTCAAGGGAACTATGGCAAAGAGGCCATTTTTTCTATTAACTCAGTTTTCGTCTCGCAGAACCACGCGCAGCGGCATAACGCGGAGGCGTTTGTCTATAATTGTCTTGATCCTGAAGAATTTGGAAAGCCTGACTTTACGGGTAAAAGAGATTCTTTCCATTTCCTTGGAAAGGCAGCGTGGCGGCTTAAGAATGTGAAGGGAGCGATAGATGTAGCGACTAAAGCCGGAGAAAAGCTGGAAGTACTGGGTGGAACGAGGCTGAACCTTAAGATGGGTTTCAGATTTACACCAAATCTGAATGTTCGATTTAGAGGGATGATAGGTGGAGAGAAAAAGAACTCTTATCTGAGGAAGTCAAAAGGACTGATATTTCCTGTACGATGGCATGAGCCTTTTGGAATCGCGCTGATAGAAAGTTTGTATTTCGGTTGTCCTGTGTTTGGAACGCCATATGGATCGTTGCCGGAGATTGTAACAGACGGTATGGGAGTCTTATCCAATTCTGCCGGTGAGCTAGTGGAGGCGATCAAGCATGCTGACGGATATGATCGCAGAGCCTGCTATGAGTATGTTTGTGATCGCTTTCTGGCGGGTTCTATGACAAAGAGCTACTTAGATATGTATGAACGGGTTTTGAATGGCGAGCAGCTGAATACGGAGAAGCCTCGCTTATTGGTAGTAGAGGAAGATAAGTTTCTGCCTTGGGTGAATTAGTACTATGAAATCTTATGCTATGTGCAGAAGCTTTTCAAGTAGCTGTAAGGAGCGCGAATTTTTGTTGTTGCAATTCCACAGATTGACACGCTAACGCAGACTAAAGAATGCTTTGGGTCAGGCTTGTAGCATTGTAATTCAAATCACCGTAATATGAAAAAGATCAATTATGAAACCTACCTTATTTTTCTTATCCATTACTTTGTTCGTTTTTTCCATATCATGCAAAAAAGAATCAACAGATGTCTCAAGCCTACTAGGAAAGTGGGAATTGGCCAAGTATTATGTAAGTATCGGGGGACCAGGTGAATGGGTTCCAGCAACAAGAAATGAAGGCATAATATTTGGTTCAAATGGTAAGTTGCAAAGTTCTGCTTACAATGAATATCACCGGTATATTTTAAAGGATAGTACAACTCTGATTTTCTTTAAAGCAGATGGAAGTATGCAGAAGTTTCTTTTTGAATTAAAACAGGATCAGCTAACGCTGAGTCCCGCAGGTCCTATGTATTGTTTTGAAGGTTGTATGAGCAAATTTAATAAAGTAAAAGATTAGGAGTTCTATTATTATGCACAACTCAGTCGAAAAGGCCTATTCCTTTTTGGCGGGGCCAGCTGGTTCTTCTGTATTTTCGAATAAGGTGCTATAGTAATCATTTTATACTATTCTTGCTATTCAAATAAGGCGTATTTATTTGTTTGAGATGTGTAATAAAAGTACTTCTGCAATACCAACAAGGATATGAGATCTTCCTGCTCAGGATTTAAAAATTGTTTAATATATTGATGAGCATTGTCTATTATTATCTGAGCCTTCTTGGGATTATTGAGGTAATACTGTAGTCTATCCTCAAGATCCGAATAGTCATCTTTGATCTGAATATAATGAAAGTCCGGAATAAGTGTTCCTTCCATAAACCAAGTTTCATATTTAGGTTTAGGCATGACGGCGATTGAATTGGATGACATGATCCATTTTAAGTTTGTCGCTACATCATTTCCTTCCAGACTAAGAATGAATTTATAGTCTAAGTGGGCAGCAATAGAAATTCTGGGTTTGAGCCATTCCAGGTTTCCGGAGTTTGTATTTACCTGCCCAAGATCGCAAAGCGGATTGTCAAAGTACATTTGCATGAACTTCATCCGGTGAGGCTGACTGATATGTGCTCTCCCGATCAGCATATCTTTTTTATCGGAGAACTTTTTGAAGTCTTTGATAAAAAAAAAGTGCCGCTTTCTGTCGAGTTTTAGTATTACTGCATTGGTGTTGTCTCCTTCAAGGGGCCGGCTTTTTTGTATTGAAGGTGTATCAGCTACGGTAGTAACGTCTCCGAAAAGGAAGTTTGCCTTAAAGTCAGGATTAAAGTAATGTGCATGTTCGAGCGTGTCAAAGCGATATGCGCTGTTTGATTTTAGTGAATAGACATCTTTTAAAGATGTAAAGAGGTTTGCCGGGTTGCTGAGATTATTAAGCTTGTTGTAATAATTTACACGGCTTGCTATGTACTTCTCATCATACTTGCGTAGAGATGCAAGTTTGCCTGGTAGTGCTTTTTGAAAAAGAGATGCCGGCACAAGTAATTGTAAGTAGTTCTTTGCATAGTAGAATATCTTATTTCTTCTTATTTTATGGGCTATCTCCTGGAGGATCATGTGGCAAAGGTAGTGAAGTTTTCACGCTACATACATTCATATTTAAAATCTGAGATGCCAGTTCGTTCCTGTTGATCCTTGTATCGAATTCATTTGCTACTTTCGTATTCTGATAGGTATTTTGTAGTTGAGTTGCGATTCTAAAACGTGCATGGGCTTCATACGGTCCCCGTCTGAAATTCGGTTTAAGCATCGCGAATTCCATGAAGGCTTTCAAGCGGGACTTCAAATGGCGGCTTTGCAAATGCACTAGATAAAAAATGGAAAATAAAACATTGTGAGAATAACTATAAAGAGGCAAATTGACACTAATCCCAAGATTTCCCTTATTGTATCTACATATAATTGGCCAGGAGCTTTGGAACTTTGTTTGAAAAGTATTGAGCAGCAAACCCTTCTTCCTTTCGAAGTAATTATAGCCGATGATGGATCAGATGAAAGTACTGAAAAATTAATCCAAGCTTACCAAATGGCTTATCCCATTCCGCTAATTCATGTATGGCAACCAGACCAAGGATTTCAACTTTCCAGGATTAGAAATAAGGCTATCGCCGAAGCGTCAGGAGAATATATTATTCAAATTGATGGTGACCTAATTTTGAATAGCTATTTCATTCAAGATCATCTTAACTTTTGCAAAAAAGGGACATTTGTTACTGGTAGCAGAGTAATGCTGAGCGAGAAATTGTCTAACAAGCTGATTAATAAGACATCAATTAAAATTCCCTTCTTTAATTCAGGAGTTTCTAGTCGTATTAATGGTATTAGAAGTAAATTACTGAGAAACTACATGGCTGATCGTTATAGAATAAATGATATATATTTTATGAGAGGGTGTAACATGGCTTTCTGGCGAGAAGATCTAATTAGGGTGAATGGTTATAATGAAGAGTTTACAGGGTGGGGACGTGAAGACAATGAAATTGCAATTCGACTGATTAACGTTGGACTTAAAAAACGTGTGATAAAATTCGGAGCGGTTGCCTACCATCTTTTTCATCGTCACAATTCCCGGGTAAATTTAGATATAAACGATAAATTATTACAGGAAGCAGTGGCTGGAAAGAAAGGTTATTGTCGAATCGGCCTCGATCAATATACCTAAGGTACGGGCTTTCCCAAGCCCGGTCCACGTTATGATGTGTATGCGGCTTCCTGTGAATTACAATAGCAGTTATCAGCCTTATTCATAAGTCAAATTCACTAAAATCCATTTCTTAGTTTATAGACGGGGCTAGAGACTTTGGTTAATTTTGATTACTGAACATAAAAGACTTAGTCGGATAAGATGTCGTACCTTTAAGAAATTTCAAACACCCTCTGATCGCTTTTTCTTTGATGGAAATATGAATGATAAAGAGGGGTTCGAAAATGGAAGGTTGTTTAAAGCGAATTTTTGGCGTGGGAATCTTGCGTCTCCCGACTGGAAGGTGACTGCAAGGATATCTATAGAAGAGAAAGCCAACGTTCGTCCAACTGACCCAGCGGTAAAACATCCAAACGGGTAAAAAGCTGGGTGGAGAACTTGATCAGGAAAGCAGTCGTGACCGTTTGGGGCAGTTGGACTGAATTAATATTATTTGTATAAGGTCATTTTGCAGTTGTCATGAATAAAACACCATGAGGTTGAATTCCAGATTGCTTTATATTTTGGCTAGTTGTTTAGCAAGTTTCCAGCGGGACTTACTTATTCTCTTTTTCTTTCTGTGTGATGGAAACAGGTCATTGAAGTAAATATAATAAAAAACAACAAGGGGTATCAAAGAGGTCTTTCTCAATTCATAGACGATGGAGAAGGTCTTCAAAAACCCTTTATCCTGGTCCTTTAAGAAGCTATAATTTTGTACGTTATAAAGATTGGTGAGGGTAGTATTATAGTGAAGCTCTGCCTGAGCTAGTTCTTTAGCATACACTTTCTTAGCCTGCTGTTGTATAACAGATTGTTCATGAACTCTGTATAGAGTAAGATTTTTATCAAGGAATGCTATTCTTTGATGGTAGATAGCTACGAACCCCAGCCACCAATCATAAAATCCCTTTGAAGGCAAAGGAAGAGCATATTTCAGTAATTCTCGTTTGAACAATACAGTATGTCCTGTTACAAAATTATTGATGCTGATCGACTTAAACGATCGTCGTTCTAATGAGAAATTCTCCAATAGCACGCTTCCTAACTTTTCGTCCTTATCATTGATCAATTCTGAATTTGAAAATATCAGCCAATGATCACCAATTGCGTTTAAGAGTTCGTCGATCTTTGTTGGAGTCCAAATATCATCCTGATCACTTAATGCAATGAAGTTACATCCGGCTAATGATATTGCTTTCTCAAAATTCTTATTAAGACCCAGGTTTTTAGAATTAATGTGAAGTTTGATCTGTGAAAAGTTCTTTGCCAGCTCAGATACTATGCTAACGGTATTATCTGTCGATCGGTCATCTACAATAATTAATTCTATACTCCTGTATGTCTGGTTGAGAATGCTTAAAATTTGCTTTTCTATGAATTTCTCTCCGTTAAAACAAGGTAGTACTATCGAAACCTCGGGTTTGCTCATTTCCTAAATTACATTTAAATACATAAGGGATCAGTTTGACAGCGATACCTTTGATACAAATACGCAAGATCAACTATATTTGCTACTTTAAGCTTAGTTCGTATGTCTTCAGATCATCTAGTAAATAACACTTCTCCTTTAGTTTCTATCGTGCTATGTGCTTATAACGGAGCGTGTTACATCCGAAATCAGTTAGATACAATCGTAAATCAGACATACGACAATATCGAGGTAATTATTTCAGATGACCGATCGACAGATAGTACTCTTTTAGTTATAGAAGAATTTTGTCAGAAATATGACTTTATCAGATTATACAGAAATGAATATAACCTTGGGTTGGTAAAAAATTTCGAAAAGGCGATCCAACTAGCCCGAGGTGAGTATATTGCCCTAGCTGATCAAGATGATGTTTGGCATCTTTCTAAAATTAAAGACTTAATAGAAAACATTGGGGAAAATATCCTTATATACCATAATTCCTCTTTTATTGATTACGATGGGAAGAAGTTAACGAATGAAACAATGGCTACACGGAATGTTATGTATGACGGCAGATCCTGCTTGCCATTTATCTATTCGAATTGTGTGTCGGGACACGCCATGTTGTTTAAGAGGGAGCTGGTTCCGTTTATAATTCCATTTGATAAACGGTTTTTTCACGACTGGTGGATCGTTTACGCTTCATTAAACAAAGGGAGTATTAAGTATCTGGATAAAGTGCTGGTGCAATATCGCCAGCATGGTAGGAACGTAACAGATCCGTTGAGGATTAACACATCACATCCGAGAATCAAAGACTTTCCAGTGAGTGAAGAATGGGCTGCATACTGTGCCAGCTATCCTTACAACGATGACTCCGCACTAGTCAGAAGCGTTTATCAGGTCATCTCCAATGTATATAAACGTAAAAAGAAAGTAAAGTCTTTCCTGTTTCTTTTGAAATATTTTAATCTGTTCTTCTATATAGACAATCCCCCCAGTCGGCTGTGGGAAAGGATTAGAATAGTCAAAAAGATAGTTCTGAAAAAGAGATAGAACGAATATAATCTTTTAAATAAATAATTATTCAAGATGATCAGTACGCGGCGTTGCCGAAGTATCTAGCCATTGGTGGTTTCGCTTTTTATCTCATCGAAGAGAGTCTTTAAGTGTTTACGTATGATTTCCGGCATAAATGGGACAGCCGCTCTTTCCGATTCATTCGATATTTTTTTCCATAGTGGCCGGTCTTTATATATGCGAAGGATTTGGGAAGCAAATGCAAAAGTATCATTTGCTAGAAGCAAATGCGTTTCATTGTGCAGACCCATCCCTTCCGCACCTATCGAAGTAGTTACTACAGGTAACCTGAATTCGAGCGCTTGACCTACTTTTCCTTTCATGCCGGCGCCGTAACGTAGTGGAGCAACGAAAATTCTGCTATTAAGAAAAAAAGATGAAACGTCTTTTATAAAACCAGGCACAAATACCCTATTGCTCGCGAGATTTAATACTTCGGCGGAAGGATTGCTTCCCAGAAGAGTCACTGTAACATCGGGCATTTCATGCCATACTATAGGCATAATCTCGTTTATCAGCCATTTGGCGGCATCAACGTTAGGGCTGTGGCTATATCCTCCAATGAAAAGGAGGCCAGACCGTTCATTGAAAGGCTTGAAATCCTTTATTGATTGTGAAATATGAATATTGGGTATGACGTAAACATTTTTAGCGCCGTGTGCTTCCATTATTTCTTTCTCAATTTCAGTGACCGTAATCGATGCATCAGCTGTTTGAGCCAGGAGAATTTCAAGGTCTTTCATCTTTTGTGCTTCGGCTGTCTGAAGGGAGTCACTGTTTAATAGTTCCGCTTCTTTCATCATCCTTAGGTAATGAAGATCTACAGTGTCGTATATCCATTTTATAGATTTGAAATAGGTTATCTTATCTTTGTACAACTTGTTTAATCCTGGTCTCGATATCCATATAAACTTCACAGGTAAAAGATATTCGAGAGCTTTAAACTGGTTGATAGAGGACCTGGAGTTAAAATCGACCCTTATTTCCACACCCATCGTTATAAGGGATGAATAATAGGGTTCGGGTCTGAGGCCATCTTCAGGAATAAAAATCACGTGATAATCTAATGATGCCAGAAGATCTAGAATTCTGTAGAGCCTGAGAGATCCTGAATCTTTATCATAACTAGGCAGTGACCATTCTATTACAACTATCGTGTTTTTTGAAACTAGTCGTCTATAACACAGGCTATCTTCAGGGTGTCCATGATCAAGGAGTACACTACTCCATTTATCAGTGAATTTGGAGCAGTTTATCTTTTGATACTTTTTAATAGAATCATCTTTTACTTCTTTCCCTGAAGAAATCCCTTCAAAGTGAATGACAGTCGATAATGGTTGATACATCACCTTTTTTCCCAGCTTATTTCGGACTGCAAAACAAAGATCGGTGTCTTCGTAATATGCCGGGATGAACATGGTATCGAACTTGCCGAGCTTGATGAAATCTTCCCTCCTTATTAAAAGGCTAGCAGCAGAACAATAGTCTACTTCACGAATAAAGTTGTACGATGAATCTGCCGGGTCCATCATCCTACCAAAATTTGCTGCTTGCCCATCTTTGAAGATAATCGCACCCGCTTCCTGCAGCAATTTGTTAGGATATAACAGTTTGCTTCCGACAGCACCGACATCATCATCGTTTTCTATAAGCTCCAGCATAGATTCTAGCCACGCTGCCTGCACTTCGGTATCATTATTCAAAAAGCAGATATACTTTCCTTTAGCGTAATCACATGCCTTGTTATTTGACTGTAGGTATCCGAGGTTGGTAGCATTCCTTATATATTTAAGGTTGCTTGTGTTATTAGCGAAGAATCTTGCTGTCTCATCATTGCTGCAGTCGTCTACGACAATAACCTCGTATCTAAGGCTAGAGGGAACATTGTCGTGTATAGATTTGAGACAATTGTAAGTATAAGAGAGCTTGTTGAAGACGGTTATCACAATCGAAACCAATGGATCGCTGTGGAAATGATATTCAATCTTTTTTGTCTTTAGGATTGTGTTAGCCGGATATGCAGGGTAAAGACGTTCATCATAGTGCAGGCGGTAACCAAATAAAACTCGTATGAGTTCTTTAAGACGGTTGTTGTTTGAGTCGGGAGAATAGTATAGATGTGGAAAGTGTTTAGATTTAATTATTTGCCAGAAAGACTTGTATGTAGATATTTTGAATGTAAGGAGACTAAGTATTAACCAAGCTAAGCGCTTTAAGTATAAAGAAAGAAACGATGGATGAAGGTAATACGTAATAGGTCTGCCTGTGTTAATTCCCTTAAGATAATGATTATTTATTTTGGTTAATATTCTTTTAACCCGTTTATCTATGCTTTTGTGAATTCTCATAATGAAATAATGTGCCAGCAAGCTTTGTGGCGAGATATTATTATAACGCACCTTATAGATTAAATGCTACAAGAAAGTGTATCGATACAGGGAATAGACTGTATCTGGGGTCAATAGCTTACTTCAAACCGGCGTTTATTTCATGCTTCATCAATTCCTTTTTCCATTTCTGACGAAAAATCTTTTTATTATTTTCCAGATTAGTATTAATCTGCCCGCCTGTAGATGATATGCGTTCAAAATGAATAAGTACAGATAGTGGTTGATAGATTACCTTTTTGTTAAGAAGGTATTTACATGCCATGCAAAGGTCGGTGTCTTCGTAGTAGGCCGGTTTATAACGTTGGTCGAAGCCGCCGATCTTATCGAAATCAGATTTTCTGATCAATAAACTGGCACCTGAACAATAATCGACTTCTTTGGCTATGTTAAATTCTAGAAATGCGACGTTTTGGAGACTTCCATAACGGCCGCTAGATCCATCGTTAAAAATTATGCCTCCAGCTTCTTGTAGCAGACCATTTGGAAAGATCAGTTTGCTTCCAACACAACCGACCGTCTCATCTTGTGCTATTGTCGCAATAAGGTTATCGAGCCATCCGGGGTGTATTTGAGTATCGTTATTCAAAAAGCATATATATTGGCCTCTGGCAGCAGATGCCGCCTTATTGCAAGAATCAAGAAAACCGAGATTCTGTTCATTTTCAATGTAGGTGATTCCTGTAATATTACTTGTCATAAAAGCAGATGTATTGTCGGTCGAGCAGTCGTTTATTATAATGATCTCATAAGGGGTGTTTAGCGAGAGATAGCGAGTAAGCGAAAGAAGGCAGTTAAATGTATAGGGTAGTTGATTATATAGAGGTATAATAATGGATATAAGTGGATATTCAAACTCTTTGAAAGTCAGACGATGGCTCATTATCTGCTTTTCTGATAGCATAGGCTGCAATTCTTCAGGTGCAAAGTAAGCATGCCCAAATAAGTTCCATAAAAATTCCTTAAAGATGGTATATTTTACTGAACGGTCATAAGAAGCAGACAGGGAGAAGGACCTTCTGCTGAGAATCCTGCCAAAGGTTTTAAATATTGAGACTTTGAAACTTAGTAGGCTTAAAAGTATTAAAAGCAGGCGTCTTAGATACAATATATAGAAGCTCTTATCTAGAGCATAAGCGATATGTCCACAATTCCCAAGAAAATATTTCAGGGTAATTCTTTTACAAACCTTTTGGTTCTGCTTATCAATCCATCGGTACATTTTCGTTCGTTGCTAACTGTTGAAGGATTCGTCCAGAATCATGTAGCAACTAAGCTTGCTGAACGTAGATCTGAAGAGATCAACTCCCTGTTTCTGGTGCTTGAGATATTCGTTTTGATCTTTAATTAATAAATTGATGTTATCAGCAAAAATACGTGGATGGTCGTTCACCAGACATCCATTATTCACCTTGTTCGGAAGCCCATCAACCCCTCTTTTCGTACATACGACAGGTAAGCCGAAAGAAAGTGCTTCAACAACTTTAATCTTTACACCAGTTCCTGCTAACATAGGACAAAGTGCAACTTTCGAAGATTTGTAGATTGAAGAAAGGTCAGATAAAAAGGGTATTTTCGTTACATTTGCTAAGTCTGGAACATGAGATGTAATCTTACCTATGATGCATATCTTTATGCCGTCCTCCAGATACTGATAAACTTCTTCAAAGAACCAATTAATTGAGCGAATATTATTCTCATTGTCACTAGCGACATAAATCAGATCGTACTTTGGGACACTGACCGTTTCCACGCTGCCTGTAGAAGTTTTAAACGGCATAGGCAAATATTTCACTTTATCACCAAGAAACTGGCTGAAAAGATAATGTTCGTCGGTGGATATCGCCCAGATCTCGTCAAATAAATTGAGCCTGGAGAGTTCATCTCCGAAAGACACACTGGTTTGGAACTTACTGTCTTTCTGATGTTGGGACGTTAAGAAATCATGGGTATCAATTATAGTTCTTGCGGATCCGATATAAGGGTTATCTTTTACCAGAGTTGCCCAATAAGCATAACTCACGATTATATAATCGTATTGTTTTTGAATAAGCAGTTCTTCAAATGACTTTTTTAAGTAGTAAGTCGTATAGTCAGGAATACTTCCGGCTGGTACTTTATTGTGCCGTTTGAATTGCATGCCTGGTAGTTTATAAAGTAGTAGCCTTTTAAGTACGTTTCCTACTTCAGGTTTTTCTTTTAGTAAGTAAACATTCGAAGCCCATTTATTTACGGAGCCCAAAGCCGGATTTATGTCCCAGCTGTCCCAGTTATTTAAGCCAACGAAATCAACGTCTAACTGCCTGTCATGAAAGTATTCAAGTAATGCAAGCGCCCGCATTTTCGAACCAGAGCTCTTATGTTCAGGATTATGAGGGAAAAAGAAAAGTACTTTCTTCATCTTATAAGGTATCTAAATGATGCTGAACTTCCATCCATACACTTTCAATACTTACCCCTGATATGCAGGGAAATGGCTCTTCGGGGCTGGTATTAAACTTACATTTCCAATCGCAGTTATAACAGTCCATCGGCTGATATACGCATACTGGTTTGAATTCCATGCTTTCAGGATAAGGAGTGAACCGTTCGAAATGTCCGCCTCCTAAGATACATACAGATGGCGTCCTTGTGGCTGCCGCTATGTGAATTGCGCTTGTTTCATTGGAGATGATGAATTTCGAATTCGCTATAAGCTCAATCAAATCTGGCAGGGTACTCTTTCCAGTTTCGTTTTTTAGCCTTTCTGATGCTGGGAGCTGATCAAAGATATAGGATGATATAGGGATCTCTGAATAGCCGCCTGCAATGATAATTGGCAAATTGGTAGTATCTAAAAGGCGCTTAATAATCTCAATAAATTTGTTCTTTTCCCAATTGCGTTTATGGACGCTTGAGCCGGGAAATATCAGTATGACTTCCCGTTTCTGGTTTATAACAGGTAAAGATGGCATTGCGAACGGCACCTGTTTTTGAGTGGTAATTTGTTTGAAGAAATTCTCGTTACGGTGATATTCATGGAATGCGCTTTCGGGCAATGTTAACAAGGTTGAATAGAGTTTGTCAGCCTGTTTTTTGTATTCTGGATATAGCTCATGTAAACTGTTAAAGGCGATCGTTTCCTTCGCAGCGGCCAGCCCTGCTAAGCCATTTCCTACAAGGGTTCTTGAATAAGTAGACTGCAGGACTACTTCATAATTCCTTTTGAAAAGCATCCAACCTATTCTAAGGACATCGAGAGGTTTTTGGTATAGCGGTTTCTCATTTATAAAATGAAATTTCGACACGAACTGATTGTCGTATTTCAGAGCAATATCTTTCCAGATTTGGTTTCCAAGGAGCTCGATCTCATAGTCTTGGAACCTATGGGATTCATGTAAAAACTGCAGATAATTTCTGAAAAGGATATAGTCACCAATAGCATCCAGTTTGATGATAAGTATACGTCTTCTGGGCTGCCTGAATTTTGCAAAGAACTTCAGTACCCAGGAGAATCTTAACAGGATAAAACGAGTGAGTCTAAATTTATTTCTACTGTCTGGCATCGAATCGTTAAATAAGAGTTATTTTTATGGCAGCAGATTTAAAAAGGTTTTTCCAGAATTTCTTACTCGCTAAACGTCTGCATTTCGACCAAGCGCCTGTATACACCATCGTGTGCCATTAATTGAGCATGTGTTCCCTTTTCTATTAATCGCCCCGCATCTAGAACCAGGATTAGATCAGCATCCTGAATGGTACTTAAGCGGTGTGCAATAACAAGTGTAGTTCTATTCTTCATCAGATTATTAAGTGCATCCTGAACCAGCTTTTCAGATTCGGTGTCAAGAGCTGACGTAGCTTCGTCAAGCAGCATGATAGGTGGATTTTTCAGAACGGCGCGAGCTATGTTGATACGTTGCTTTTGTCCGCCTGATAATTTAATTCCCCGATCACCGATATTAGTTTGATAGCCGTTCTCTGTATTCATAATGAAATCGTGGGCATTCGCAATTCGTGCCGCAGCTTCAACGGCTTCTGGAGTAGCGTCCGGCTTTCCGAACGCTATATTATTGAAGATGGAATCGTTGAAAAGGATGGACTCTTGATTAACAAAGCCTAGTTGGGCGCGTAAGGAATCCATTGTGATCTTTTTGATATCGACGCCGTCGAAGTAGATGGCTCCGCTTTGTGGCTCGATAAAACGGGGAATTAAGTCCATTAGGGTAGATTTTCCACCTCCAGATGGCCCGACAAGTGCTACGGTCTTTCCTCTTTGAATGTCGACAGAGACATGGTTGAGTATAACCTTTTCCCCATAACTGAATACGACGTTGTTCAGTACGATTTTCTCTTTGAACTCAGTAACTTCAATAGCGTCCGAAGCGTCCTGAATCGCAGGTTTCATATCAATCAGCTCCAGAATACGCTCTCCTGCTGCCAGACCGAGGTTGACTCCAGTGAAGGAGTCAGACAGTGCTTTGGCTGGGCGGGTTAGTTGAGAGAAGATTCCGATATAAGCGATAAACATTGGAGCAGTGAAGTCAACATCGCCACTCAATACCATGTTGCCTCCATACAGCACGATAAATACTACCATAAGTACTCCGAGAAACTCGGATATAGGGGAAGCTAATTGTTGCTTCTTAGCGATCTGCCGGCCTATCTCAGAGAAGTTCTCGTTTTCATTGTTGAATTTATTTTTTATAAAAGAAGATGCATTAAAGGCTTTCATGATCTTTACGCCTGTAAGAGCTTCTTCCAGATTGCTCACCATTACGCCGAAGGATGACTGTGAGTTGTTGGCGACACTCTTCAAACTCTTTACTAAACGGGCGATGAAAATAGCTGATACAGGGATGAATAATATAGAAAAGAATGTTAGCTTATAGGATATGGAAAACAATGTTACCAGATATGCGATCAACTGAAATGGTTCCCTGAATATAACCTGAAGTGTACCGGTAACAGTAAACTGGACTACCTGGACATCATTAGTGATCTTCGACAGGATATCTCCTTTTCTTTCGTTGTTAAAAAAGCCCAGGTGCATATCCATCACATTGTTAAATACAGCCTTACGTATGTTCAGAAGGGTGTGGATCCTTAAGTTTTCCATTATTCGCTGGGAGATGTACTTAAAAACGTTACTGAGCAGAACTGATATGACGATCACAACACATATAAACTGTAACGCTCCATACGTTCCGTAAGCTCTGTTGATCTCCTGGGAGTAGTAGTTGAAGTTGCCCATCATATTCCAAAGGCTCTCAGGCTTCGTGTATATTTCCGAGCCACCGCTGGTGTTAAAGAGGAACGTCAGCAAGGGTACTATCAAAGCTAAATTCAGCGTATTAAACACTACCGCAAGTAACGTCGTCAATATATAAGGTATTGCAAATTTTTGAATGGGCCTTGCAAATGATAGTAGTCGGAAATATGTCTTCATCTATTGAATTAATCTGCAAAAGTACCAAAAATGGCTGGATTGTGGAGCTTAATGCCGCTTGTATCTATCTCTTTATAATGAATATAGAGGGCTATCTATCTCTAATACTCTCTATATTTGTACCGGGTTCTGAGCTTTTTAATGCAGAATCGGAGATATATGACAAATCCGAGATACTTTTTAACAAGCCTGGTTTGATCTTCTAAGAAATTTTTATCTTGATTGAGCGAGGAAGCACCGGAGAGCGAGAAGTCTGCTATTACGTGCGGAAAGAACACAAATTTAAATCTTTTGTCTGACCATAGTCTTAAATTAAGCGCCCAATCTGCTGCCAAAGGATAATGTAGGTCATAGCTATAATATTCGAATGCAGCTCGGGGATAGAAAATGGCCTGATGGCATATGGTCTCTTTGGAAAGTCGGTACCCTGAGTATTTTTTTCGACTTGTAACTTTTCCACTGTAGCTCATGTCTCCATAATATACATTGGATTTAGATGTCAACTCTTCGCACATATTTGTAAAACCGGGCAATAATTTGTCGTCTGCGCCAATGAAATATATCCAGTCACCTGTTGACTGCTGTATAGCTTTATTCATCGCGTCATATATGCCCTGATCTGGACTGCTTTGCCAATAGCTAATCTGAGTGTCGTATTCTTTTATAATCTCAATGGTCGAATCCGTGCTCAACCCATCGAAGACCAAAAGCTCTATATTCGTATACTGTTGATTAATGATTGAAAGCAGGCAGGTGCGTAAATATGCTTCGGCATTTAAGGTGACGAGAATAATGCTGATGAGTGGTTTGGCTGGGTCTGGTGGGTAATGATTTTCCCGGCTACCTCCTTTTTGATGTATAAGCATATATGAAGTGAATGAATGCAAAATTAACTATTCTACGGTTATAAGTATATTTGGAATCCAATAGTAAAATAGGATTTGATTTTCCATTACTCATGTCAGCTAATCTTCCCAACCAAATAGATATTATTATTCCCTCATTCCGGATGGAGGAGCATTTGCTCATGACCATTTTTAACTTGTCCCCGCCAGCTGGCTTTCAAGTAAATTATATTTTGATCTGAGATAATCCGAGGGCGAAGGTTCCACCTGCGATACAAAGTTCGGCGGATGAGGGACGTTACCAGTGCGTTGGATTTGAATGGTGCGGTCGGCTTCTTCAGAATGAGCAGGCTCAAAAAAGAACAGGCATGGGCTCCGACTGCGAACTTGATGCTTAACAGATCTTTGCTCGGATTTGTTAAGAATACTAGCTGACTTCGCGCTGCCAGCTAGTACAAATAATTTTCTAGGTTAAATTACCCAGCCTTGGAATGCGGTTGTTATTGATGTACTGACTAATGCCCTGGCGACAGTAAGTGATTTCTTCTCTCAGGGTTGTCAGCATGCGATGATCATTCTCGATATGTTTTGATCTGCAGTAATGGGTATGTGCGATATGGAGCACTACGCCGCCCATTTTTATTACCCTCTTTTTTATTCCGGCGTTAAGCATGCGTACGGCAATCTCCTGATCTTCTCCGCCCCATCCTTCAAATTCTTCGTTATAACCGTTAACCTTGATGATGTCGTTTTTCCAGAACGCCATATTGCAGCCGCGGATGGAGTCGATGTCTTTTTGGTGATAGCGGTCGGCCAGGTAGTTTCTCAAAAATCTAATTCTAAGACTATTGAAGTGGTTCCTGATTCCCGGTGTAAAGATGTTTGCAATGGTTTTCTCAGTGGACATCATCATGCCTGAAAGCTCGTCGTTCATCAGAACGCGGCTACCTGTGACAAATGTTCCTTTTCGAGCAATCTCTATATGGTCTTTTATAAAGTGCTTATGTAATATAAGGTCACCGTCTACCTGGATGATATATGGATGCTGTGCTTTGGCAATCGCCTTGTTCCTGATTTTAGCCAGCTGAAATCCTTCATCTTTATGCCATACATGAATTAAAGGAACTTTGAAAGATTGCTGATGAAGTTTGATTAACTCATAAGTGTCACTTCTGGAACCGTCGTCGGCAATAATCACTTCGTCGGGAAGTACAGACAATCTGGATACACTTAATAAACACAAATTAAGAGCTTCTGCCCAGTTGTAGGTTGAGATAATTAAGGATGTTTTGATTGCTTCTTTTCTCATATTAATTGCAGCTATATCCGTTAGCGCAGGATTTAAGGGTATTCTTTACTGTATTTTCTAACGTTATTGAATGAAAAGATTCAAGATCTTTCGAATTTTCTTCATGATGGAGATGATATTGAACAGCGCTAAGCTTTACGATTTTCTTTATTATCCGGTTGTTAATAAAGCGTGCAGCTAGTTCTTCGTCCTCGTGTCCCCAGCCTTGCAGGTCATTGTTATAGCCGTTAACTAAAACAAAGTCTGACTTCCAGAAAGCGAGGTTGCTCCCACGTACGCTTCTGCTGCGCATTTCCTTACGAACACCCAAAGTTTTGAAAAGGGGTAGCCGTATAGCATTGAGCCTGTGATATACTCCTTTTGAAAGGGCATTTAGTTCTGTCTGCCTGGAAAGAATAATCTTTTCTGTCATCTGTTTTGTAAGGCGTGCTCTGGTACCTCTTACGAACGCGTCTTTCTCGGCTATTTCGAGATGGTCCCATATAAAGTACGGATGAAGGATAACATCGCCGTCGACTTGTATTATATAGACGGAGGAGCTTTCTTTTATGGCCTTATTTAAAATTTCCGTTTTTCTAAACCCTCTATCATTATGCCATATATGTATAAGTGGGACCGGAAGGGTTTTTTTAAACCGTTCGATAACCTGTCTGGTATCCTCACCGGAACCATCGTCGGCAATTATGACCTCGGCCGGCAGCATTTTTTGGCGCGCGACACTCAGCAAGCATAATTCTAATGCCTCAGGCCAGTTGTATGTAGATATAATTAATGAAGACGACGGTAGTGGCATCTAAAAGCAATTTGTAGTTAATTTCCACAGATAAGAACAATACGGGCGGATTTTAGTAAACGCTACAGTTGGTAACGCTGCTTATGCCTGTTCTGACTTAATATGGTATTTAAGGCGATGTCCTGGAGATGTATGATATGCGAAAGTAAATAAATCTGAAGCAATTAAGGAAATATAATGCGCTGACTAGATTTTAGGTCAGTGTCTTTGCTGGTTTTCAGACTAAAGGGCCTAATTTCAAGTAACTTATTTGTAACGATAGAAAATCTGTCTTGAAAAAAGTACTGCTTATGTGACCGAATGGCATGTCTGATATAGAAATAATCGTTACGATTAAGAAGTAAATAGTATTTACCCTAGAACGAAAAAATATTTACCATAATTTGCATTTGGTCTGAAGTTTAATGTATCTTGTTGTTTGTCAACGTATTGTGTGAAAGTTTATTGCGTGATTGGAGCTTCATAATGGCGCTTACTTTGATGTTTTTTTGGAGTACGAGCAAACTAAATGCACAGAATTGTGTTTTAATTGGACAAAGTGGTATAGAGTTTGACTATTTGGCTTTATATTTATTTTTGTTAAAATTGCACAATTAAAAATTTGTTTAACCTTAAAACAAACTAAAAACATGAATTATTCTACAATTAAGAAAGTTGTTGCTAGTTCTTTGTTGTCAGTTGCTACATTAGCTGCTACTGCACAGGAAACTACAACTACTTCAACATCTGCTGCCACGGTGTTTGGCGGGAGATCTCAGTACAGAACATGGTCAATCGGAGTTAACGGCGGTGTTTTAGCACCAGTTATTCCTTTCGGAACCAACGATTACAATGACTGGGACGCTAACTTCGGTTACGGTCTTTTCATTAAGAAACAATTAGCTCCTTCTTTCGCGTTAAAATTAGATGCGCACAGAGGTAAATTGAGCGGAACTTATGATACTAACGACGGAAGAACTCCAATCGGCGGAAGATCTCCAGAGTTTGAAACTGATTTAGACTATGCAGTATCGTTAAAAGGGGTTGTTAACGTTGGAACTGTTTCTTTCTTAAGCAGACAGAAAAATGTTGGATTCTTCGTTCAAGCGGGTGCTGGTTTGACAGGTTATTCTCCTGACGCAAACGACAGAACTGAATTGTTTATCCCTGTAGGTGCTGGTATTAACTTCAAATTAGGTGAAGTTGTTGCCTTCAACTTAGGATACGACATGAACTTCCTTGATGCAGATAACTTAGACGGAACCTGGGCTAATGGCGCATCTAACAAAGACAAATGGTCTTACGGATACGCTGGTCTTGAGTTTACTTTAGGTAACAAATCAAAACCAAGTCTTCAGTGGTCAAACCCTGTTGCTTTAATGTATGATGAATTAAAAGATCCTACATTGCGTCAGGAAGTTGAAGCTTTAAAGACTCGCGTAAGCACATTAGAGAACACTGTAAACCAACTTTCTGCTGATGCTGATGGTGATGGTGTATCTGACAGATTTGACAAATGCCCAGGTACTCCTGCAGGTACTGTTGTTGACGGAGCTGGTTGCCCTCTAGTAATTCCTACTGCTGATTCTACAGCTGCAGGACAGTACGGAACAATCCAGTTTGAGTTTGATAGCTCAGTATTGAAGACTTCTTCTTACCCTACTCTGGATAAGGTTTCTTCTGACTTAAGAGCTAACTCTTCTTCAGTATTATCTTTAGAAGGTCATGCTTCAGCTGAAGGTACTGACGAATACAACATGAGCTTGTCAAGAGACAGAGCTAACTCTGTAAAAACTTACTTAGTAAACTCTGGTGTTGATGCAAACCGTTTAACTGTTAAGGCTTACGGTGAAAGCCAGCCAGTTGCTTCAAACACAACTGAAGAAGGTCGCATGCAGAACCGTCGTGTTGAGATTAAATAATCTTAGATAATATAGTATATAAGCATATTATCGAAAGAGGGTCCACAAGGACCCTCTTTTTTTATGCGTTAGATTTCGCTTATTATTTTCTTAAATTTGCTTTATGTATTTCTTTAGGAAAGAAAATCCGGATCGGCCTCACAGCTTCAATTTGAAGGTGATGCATTTTATTAATGCTATCGCCGTTCTGTTGTTTGTGTTAGGAATACTTTACAAGATTATTGACTGGTATATATTATAGTATGAAGCAGATTATTAATACAGACAAAGCGCCCGCTCCTATTGGTCCTTATAACCAGGCTGTGCTGGCAAACGGGTTCTTATATGTATCGGGCCAGATTGCTATAGATCCCGCTACTAATCAGTTGGTCACCTCGTCGATCGAGGAGGAAACTACGCAGGTAATGGCAAACCTGACTGCCGTATTGAACGAAGCGGGGTTTGGCTTTTCGGATGTTGTTAAGACGACTATCTTTTTGTCTGATATGACGTTGTTTCCTATCGTCAACGATATATACGGGTCTTATTTTGTGGATGAGTTTCCTGCCAGGGAGACAGTAGCTGTTGCCGGACTGCCAAAAGGTGTAAATGTGGAAATTTCTGTAATCGCTACGAAAGCCTAATTTGATGCCCTGTGGCAGAAATTAGTTTAATTACTCCTATAGAGTATCTGAAAGGTGTAGGTCAGCACAAAGCTGAGTTGTTAAAAAAGGAGCTTTCCATTTTTACCTTTCAGGATCTCCTGCAGCATTATCCCTTTCGGTACATAGATCGTACAAGATTTTATAAAATACGGGAAGTAAACGGAAGTTTGCCTCTTATACAAATTATAGGAAGGGTTGTATCAAAAGAAATTCTTGGGGAAAAGCAAGCGCGACGTTTGGTTGTTCAGCTACGGGATGATACCGGCATTATGGAGCTGGTATGGTTTCGTGCGCTAAAATGGATTGATCGCATTCTGCATCCCGGTCTTGCTATCGTTGTGTTCGGGAAACCGACCGATTTTAATGGGAAGGTATCCATTTCTCATCCGGAGGTGGAGGTTTACAATCCGGCTGCAAAGAAGTTGGGAAATCTCAGTTTGCAACCCGTGTACAATTCTACTGAGAAGCTTAAGCAGAATCAGCTGGACAGCAAGGGTATTCAGAAGTTACTGGAAAATTTGACCGATTTGTCAGTCTCGCTTATCAGGGAGACTGTTCCTGAATATGTCTTAAAAAAGTATCATTTAATAGCGAGGCCTCAGGCGGTAAAGGGAGTGCATTTTCCGGTTGATCAGCAGGAGCTTGATGCGGCTGTGAGGCGATTAAAGTTTGAGGAGCTTTTTTTTATTCAGCTGAAGCTGCTTCGTAATAAGCTACTCCGTACGGAAAAGTTCAGGGGTTGCGTTTTTGGAAAGGTTGGAGAGAAGTTTAATGAATTTTATTCTTCGAAGCTACCGTTTGATCTGACCAATGCTCAGAAGCGGGTTTTGAAGGAAATCCGGATTGATACCCAGCGCGGGGTGCAGATGAACCGTCTTCTGCAGGGGGATGTGGGAAGCGGCAAAACGGTTGTTGCGCTAATGACGATGTTATTGGCTGTAGATAATGGTTATCAGGCCTGTATTATGGCACCTACGGAGATCCTGGCTCGTCAGCATTATCTGTCTATTCAGCAGTTAGTGGGTGAGGACTTTGTTCAGGTTGAGCTGTTGACCGGTTCAACAAAAAAGAAAGACCGGAAGCGCATTCATGAATCGCTATTGGATGGCAGCCTGAATATCCTAATAGGTACTCATGCGCTTATTGAGGATCCGGTACAATTTCAAAACCTGGGACTGGCTATCATCGATGAGCAGCATCGTTTTGGTGTTGAGCAGCGGGCCAAGCTGTGGCGTAAGAACAGTGTACCTCCTCATATGCTGGTTATGACGGCTACACCTATTCCAAGAACACTGGCGATGACTTTATATGGAGATCTTGATGTATCTGTTATAGATGAGCTTCCGGCTGGTAGGAAGCCGATTAAGACCTTGCATTTATATGAGAACCAACGACTGCGTATGTTCGGTTTCATGCGTCAGGAGATAGCGAAGGGTCGGCAGGTATATGTTGTTTATCCGCTGATTAAAGAAAGTGAGAAGCTGGATCTGTTGCACCTCGAAGCAGGTATTGAAGCGATTTCAAGAGCTTTTCCGCTACCTGAGTTTCGAATCAGTATCGTTCATGGGAAGATGAGCGCAGCAGATAAGGAATTTGAGATGCAGCGATTTGTGAAACATGAAACGCAAATTATGGTGGCAACAACTGTTATAGAAGTTGGCGTGAATGTGCCGAATGCAAGTGTCATGATCATTGAAAATTCGGAGCGCTTTGGCTTATCGCAGCTTCACCAGCTACGGGGACGTGTGGGACGGGGTGCGGAACAGTCATACTGTATATTGATGAGTACGAACAAATTAAGTGCAGACGGAAAGATACGCCTTGAGACCATGGTACGCACGAATGACGGGTTTGAGATATCGGAAACAGACCTGAAACTTAGGGGACCGGGAAATATTGAAGGTACGCAGCAAAGCGGTGTTTTGGATCTTAAGCTAGCCGATCTGGCGCAGGATCAGCAGATTCTTCAGGTTGCCAGAAATGAAGTGATTGCCATCTTTGAAGCAGACCCCGGCCTTGAAGGAGAGGAAAATCAGCTGCTCAGGGAGTACTTCAACGTGCGTCAGCCGGGCATTCACTGGAATAAAATCTCGTAAACTGAATAATTCTTAGCAACCCTTTGATAATTAAACATTTTACTCTATCTTTGCAGACCCTTTTTAGGGGTATAGTATATTGTTTAATTAATTTAATATCAAGCAAGTGAATACGTTAAGTTACAAAACTGTCTCCGCCAACAAAAAAACCGTTAACAAAGAATGGGTAGTTGTTGACGCACAAGGCGAGATTTTGGGGCGCTTGTCTACTAAGATCGCGATGATGATCCGTGGTAAGCACAAGCCTACTTTCACCCCAAACGTAGACTGCGGTGATAACGTCATTGTTATCAATGCAGACAAGGTAAAACTGACAGGAAACAAACTAAGTGACAAGACTTATGTTCGTTACACTGGTTATCCAGGTGGTCAGCGCTTCATTTCTCCTAAGGAGTTGTTAGCTAAGCATCCAAACCGCATCATTGAGAAAGCGGTTCGTGGTATGTTACCTAAAAATCGTTTGGGCCGTGCATTATTCGGCAATCTGTATGTTTATGCAGGTAGTGAGCATCCTCATGCCGCTCAGAGTCCAAAAGAAATCAAACTTTAATCAGAGAAAGAAATGTCGACTACAAACACTTCAGGAAGAAGAAAAACTGCAGTTGCCCGCATTTATTTAAACGATGGCAGTGGCAACATCACCGTTAACAGCAAAGATTACAAAGAGTACTTCCCAACTTTACCATTACAATACATCGTTAATCAGTCTTTAGAAGTTTCTGGTTCTGCCGGAAAGTTTGATATCACTGTAAACGTTGCAGGTGGTGGTGTTAAAGGACAAGCGGAAGCTGTTCGTTTAGCAATCGCGAAGGCTATTGTTGAATTAGATCCGGAAACTAAATCAGGATTGAGAGCAAAAGGTCTTATGACCCGTGATGACAGAATGGTTGAACGTAAAAAACCAGGACGTAAGAAAGCTCGTAAAAAATTCCAATTCAGTAAACGTTAATTTCAGGAGGATCAAACAATGGCAAGAACAACATATCAGGACTTACTGGATGCAGGTGTACACTTTGGCCACCTTACCCGCAAATGGGATCCGAAAATGGCTCAGTACATTTTCATGGAGCGCAATGGCATCCACATTATCGATTTAAACAAGACTTTAATTAAAGTTGAAGAAGCTGCAGCAGCTATCAAGCAGATTGTAAAGTCTGGTCGTAAGGTGCTTTTCGTAGCAACTAAAAAACAAGCAAAGGATATCGTGGCCGAGCAGGCAAAATCTGTTAACATGCCTTATATCACTGAACGTTGGTTAGGTGGTATGTTAACTAACTTCGCTACTGTACGTAAGTCGATCAAGAAGATGTCTAACATCGACAAGATGACTAAAGACGGTACTTACGATGTATTATCGAAGAAAGAGAAATTAATGATTCAGCGTGAGCGTATCAAATTAGAAACCCTTTTAGGAGGTATCGCTGATTTGAACCGTCTTCCTGCGGCATTGTTCTTGATCGACGTTAAGAAAGAGCATATTGCGGTTACTGAAGCGTTGAAGTTAAACATCCCGACTTTCGCGATGGTGGATACTAACTCTGACCCTTCTAACATCGACTTCGCTATTCCTTCGAATGATGATGCAACTAAATCTATCACCCTGATCACTGATATCATTATCAAAGCGATCCAGGAAGGTTTAGATGAGCGCAAGCGTGAGAAAGAAGACGAAGCTGAGAAAGAAGCGGCATCTGCAAAAGCAAAGATCGACAACGGACAGGAAGCAGCTTCTGAAGTTGAAGCATCAAAAGGAGAGTAATCTTCGCTCTTTATAGAGCACAAAGCATATAAAAAGGTCGGAATTCGGTTATGAAGCCGGCCTTTTTTCATCACAATAACTTATCGTTTATTTAGCGGTAATTATATGATGTAACTTTAATTTAGCATTTAAATAAAAGAATAAAAATGTCAACTGTACAAATATCCGCTTCAGACGTAAACAAACTGCGCCAGCAAACAGGTGCAGGTATGATGGATTGTAAGAAAGCATTAACAGAATCCAATGGTGATTTTGAGGCTGCAATCGACTACCTTCGTAAAAAGGGTGCTAAAGTTGCCGCTAGCCGTCAGGACCGTGAGTCTAACGAAGGTGTAGTTATCGCTAAAACAACTGCTGATGGCAAACGTGGTATCATCGTTGAGGTGAACTGCGAAACTGACTTCGTAGCGAAAAACGCTGATTTCATCGCTTTCGCTAACGGTATTGCTGATTTAGCAATCGCTAACAATCCTGCATCTCTTGAAGAGTTAACTGCGCTTGAGCTTAACGGTTCTAAGATTTCTGATCAGGTTATTGACCAGACCGGAAAGATCGGTGAGAAGATTGGTGTTAACAAATTTGAGACTGTAACAGGAGAGAAGGTTATTGCATATATCCACGGTAACTACCGTCTGGGTGTGTTGGTAGCTTTAAGTGCTGATGCAGAAGGTGCTGATGAAGCAGGAAAAGATGTTTCTATGCAGATTGCTGCTATGAACCCTGTTGCTATTGACAAGGAAGGTGTAGATGCTCGCACTATCGAGCGTGAGCTTGAAATTGCTAAGGAGCAAATTCGTGCAGAAGGAAAGCCGGAAGCAATGGTTGAAAAGATCGCTGCCGGTAAGCTGAACAAATTCTACAAAGATTCTACTTTGTTGAACCAGGAGTTTGTGAAGGATTCTTCAAAAACTGTTGCTCAGTTCCTTGATACTGTAGCTAAAGGCTTAACTGTACAAGCATTCAAACGTGTTCAATTAGGAGCATAATTTGATGTTTATTATATTTTGGGCGCTAAAGTCCTGAATGAAAGGGGTTCTCTTGCTTGGGTAAGAGAACCCCTTTTTTATTTCTTACATAAATTATTACCTTTGCCCGGCTTCAATTGGCTGTAATTCTATAAACACCTTCTAAAAATGAAATATAAGCGTATCCTCTTGAAACTTAGTGGAGAGTCTCTAATGGGCGATAAACAGTACGGAATTGACAGCGATCGGGTACTTCAGTATGCAAAAGACATCAAGGCAGTTTTTGACACCGGCGTCGAAGTGGCTATTGTCATCGGCGGGGGTAATATCTTCCGTGGCCTGAGTGCAGAGCAGTCTGGTATGGACCGCGTTCAAGCGGACTACATGGGTATGTTGGCAACTGTTATCAATAGTATGGCTCTACAGGATGCACTTGAAAAGCTTAGTGTGAAAACCAGATTGATGACTGCCATTAAGATGGAACAGATTTGCGAGCCATTTATTCGCCGCCGCGCTGTCAGGCATCTTGAAAAAAGACGTATTGTGATCTTCGGTGCGGGTACCGGTAACCCATATTTTACTACTGATACTTGTGCTTCGCTTCGTGCAATAGAGGTTCAGGCGGATGTTGTGCTGAAAGGAACCCGTGTAGACGGTATTTATACTGCAGATCCGGAGAAAGATGCGAACGCTGTGCGTTATGACGAGATCACGTTCCAGGAGGTTTATGATAAGGGCCTGAATGTTATGGATATGACGGCATTTACACTTTGTCAGGAAAATAAACTGCCGATCATTGTGTTTGATATGAATAAGCCGGGTAATTTTATGCGTCTTGCTCAGGGAGAAACGATAGGTACATTGGTTAAAGGATAATAGATTTTAATAAGTTTTTTATGAACGACCTTATAAGACAGCAGTTAGCTGATGCAAAATCTACGATGGATAAAGCCGTTGATCATGCTGACGCGGAATTATTGAAAATACGTGCAGGTAAGGCTATGCCTTCCATGCTTGATTCAGTAATGGTTGAATATTACGGAACACCTACTCCATTGAGTCAGGTTGCCAGTATCAACACGCCTGATGCCCGCACACTTGTGGTGCAGCCATGGGAGAAGCCTTTGTTAGTGAAGATCGAGAAGGCCATTATTGATTCTAACGTTGGTTTGAACCCGCAGAACGATGGTATGGTTATTCGAATGAATGTACCTCCTTTGACTGAAGAGCGTCGTCGTGATCTTGTTAAAAAGGTTAAGGAAGAGGCTGAGCGTGGACGTATTGCTGTACGGAATATTCGTAAAGATATTAACAACAAGATCCAGCGCTTAAAATCCGAAGGAGTATCAGAGGACGAGATCAAGACCGGTGAAGGAGAAGTACAGAAGTTGACTGATGCTTATATCATTAAGATTGATAAGTTAGCTGAGGTTAAGGAAAAAGATATCATGACGGTATAGTAAGTCCGCTCAAAGTAAATTAAGAAGGGAACGGTGTTGATCACTGTTCCCTTTCTTATTTTTGCATGTTAACCACATCTATCCACATTGCTTTATGAAAATTCTGCTACAATATTTAAAGAACTATAAAGGATTGATCGGTTTAGCCTTGCTTTTGGCTGCTATCAATCAGATATTCTCTTTCCTGGATCCCTGGATTTTCAGACAGATCATTGATAAGTATGTGACCCATTACGACGATTATACCACTGAGGAGTTCTTCAAAGGAGCTGGTCTCCTGGTATTGGCAGCTATGGGAGTTGCGATGGTATCGCGGATTGCGAAGAATTTTCAGGACTATTATGTGAACGTGATTACACAGCGACTGGGAGCTAAGATTTATTCTGATGGGCTTGCGCATTCTTTGGAGCTACCTTATCAGGTTTTTGAAGATCAGCGGAGTGGGGAGACTTTGGGTATTTTGCAGAAGGTAAGGCTGGATACAGAAAAGCTTATAATTGCTACTATCAACATTGTATTTACCAGTATCATAGGGATCACCTTCGTGTTCTTTTATGCGATTAATATTCATTGGCTGATTGCTGTATTTTATATCTCTGTTATTCCGGTATTAGGTACTGTGAGTTCTATATTGAGTAAGCGGATCAAGGTGGTGCAGAAGAGTATTGTATCGGAAACGACTGCTTTGGCAGGATCGACGACTGAGTCGTTGCGGAACATTGAGCTGGTGAAGAGCTTGGGTTTGTCTTCTCAGGAAATCAAGAGGTTGAATATGACGACTGAGAAGATCCTGGTGTTGGAGCTGAAAAAGGTGAAGTATGTGCGGAGTTTGAGCTTTATTCAGGGTACGCTGGTGAACTTGCTAAGGAATGGGGTGCTTTTTCTGATGATGTATCTGATTTATGATAATCAGATTTCGGTAGGGGAGTTTTTCTCGTTGTTCCTTTATTCGTTTTTCATTTTTGGTCCGTTGCAGGAACTGGGGAATATTATTAATACGTATAGAGAGACGGAAGTATCGTTAGCCAACTTTAAGGCGATCATGAGTACGCCGAAGGAGGTAAAGCCTGCTAATCCAGTTCGTTTGGAGAGGCTTGAGTCTTTGCGTTTCCAGGATGTTACGTTTAAGCATCAGTCCGCTAGTACCAGTGCGTTGAATAATATTGGGTTCGAGACGTCTAAAGGGCAGACTATTGCATTTGTAGGGCCGTCGGGATCGGGAAAAACGACTCTGGTGAAGTTGCTGGTTGGATTGTATACTCCGAAGGAAGGGCAGGTATTGTATAACAATGTACCTTCCTCTGAAATTGATCTTGACCAGCTTCGGGAGCGGATAGGCTTCGTAACGCAGGATACGCAGTTGTTTTCGGGTACTATCCGGGAGAATCTGCAATTTGTGAGACCGGGGGCGACGGACGAGGAGTGCCTGGAGGTGATGCGAAAGGCTGCCTGTATAACGTTGTTAGCGCGTGCGGATAAAGGACTGGATTCGGTGATTGGTGAGGGTGGAGTAAAGGTTTCGGGTGGTGAAAAGCAGAGGTTGTCTATTGCGCGGTCTTTACTACGGCGGCCAGATATCCTGGTTTTTGATGAGGCTACGTCGGCTCTGGATTCTATAACGGAAGAAGAAATAACGAAGACGATAAGGGATGTATCGGTTATGGATGATAGGATTACAATTCTGATTGCACATAGGCTGTCGACTATTATGCATGCGGATAACATTTTCGTGCTTGAAAAAGGACATATTGTTGAATCTGGAAGGCATGAGGATTTATTAAGTGAGAAAGGACTTTATTATGCGATGTGGAGACAACAGATAGGGGAAAGGGTTGAAGGCCTTAGCGAGAATAATTGATTTATATTTCACTGTAATTCATAACGAAATGTTAACTTTACAAAATTTACCGACGCAGTCGTTTGTAAGTTATAACAGAAAGTGTGTTGAAAGTGAGACCTATTTACCTATTTATCTTATTCCTTATCATGAGCTTTGCAGTTCCTGCGGCGGCTCAAAATACTCAGAATTTCAGTGATATCCGAGTTGATGAATTAACAGATTCCCAGATTCAGCAGTTTATTAATCAGGTAGAGTCCAGCGGCTTATCTGAGGCGCAGTTGGAACAGGTTGCGCAGGCGAGAGGTATGAGTGCCGAGGAGGTGAAAAAGTTACGCACAAGGGTAAATAAGCTAAAGCAAACAGGAGGAGAAACTCCGACCGATAATTTTACGGGTAGAACTATAGATGTATCAGGTATAGACTCTGTTGGTGACGAGGTGGCAGCCAAAGAAGCTTATGACAGTTTATTACCCAAGATTTTCGGTTCAGATCTGTTTAAGAATAGCAATATCAAGTTTGAGCCGAACCTTAGGATTGCGACCCCTAAAAATTACATTATAGGCCCAGATGATCAATTGTTAGTTGATCTAACAGGTGACAATGAAGCGAGCTACAAACTACAGGTCAGTCCTGAAGGAACGATTCGCTTGCAATATGTTGGTTTAGTGTCGGTAGGCGGATTATCCATTGAACAAGCAACTTCAAAGATCCGGTCGGCCATGGGAGCTACATATCCAAGTCTCAAAAGTGGCCGTACTCAAGTAGCGGTTAATTTAGGAAATATCAGAAGTATTAAAGTTACCATTTTGGGCGAGGTTGTTAAACCTGGTTCTTATACTTTATCATCGCTCTCGACTGTGTTCAATGCCTTAAGCGCCTCTGGGGGACCTAATACGAATGGGTCCTTCCGTAAAATTCAAGTTATCAGGAATAATAGAGTAGTTTCCACTATAGACGTGTATGACTTTTTATTAAGAGGAATGCAAACAGGAAATGTTCGACTACAGGACCAGGATGTAATCAATATCCCAGTTTACGAAAAGAGGGTTGAGATCTTGGGTGAGGTAAAGCGTCCGGCGCTATTTGAAGTGTTGGAAACGGAGTCTTTGCAAGATGTGATCAGCTTTGCGGGAGGGTTTTCTAACGAAGCCTATTCGGCCAAGATTAAAGTATTGCAGAATACTAATATAGAGAGAAGGATCACGGATGTCAGTTCGGAGCAGTTTGCATCTTATAAGCCGTCGAATGGCGATAAATTTTTGGTGGAAAAGATTCTAGAGCGCTTTGCCAATAGAGTGGAAATTACAGGAGCAGTATTTCGACCAGGCCCTTATGAATTGGAAGAGGGTCTAACCTTAAAGCGGTTGATAGAAAAAGCCGACGGGTTAAGAGAAGATGCATTTTTAAATAGAGGGTATATATCCCGGTTAAATGCAGACAATAGCATGGCGTTGGTTTCATTTGACGTGGACAAAATTCTCAAAGGAACGGAGGCCGATATACCGTTGAGGAGAGAAGACAAAGTTACTATTTCTTCGATATTTGATCTGAGAGAGGAATATAAGGTAGAGGTAAAGGGTGAGGTGAGGTTCCCCGGTAGTTTTAGTTATGCGGAAGGAATGACCATTGGGTCCTTAATTCAAATGGCTGGAGGCTTTAAAGAAGGCGCAACGCCGAGCCGCATTGAGATCGCACGTAGGGTAAAGAATAGCAATGCTAATTCAAAAAGCGCAATAACAGCCACGGTTTTTAATGTGAGCATTCCTTCGGATTTGCGCTTAAATGATACCACTTTGATCTTGCAACCATTTGATATTGTATCTATTCGGAGTTACGAAGGCTATCAGGTTCAAAAGCAGGTAGAGGTACAGGGAGAAGTTCTTTATCCAGGGATCTATACTATAACCAATAAAGACGAGCGAATCTCTGATGTAGTCAAGCGGGCAGGAGGCTTGATAGCGACTGCATATGCCGAAGGTGCATCTTTGAAGAGACCCGCATCTAACGATGGGAATGTAAACGAAGGTGCTTCAGAAAAAGAGAAGACTGCAGAGAGACAGGAAGAAGAAGTTCGTAAGCTAGCCAATTTAAAAAGATTGCAAGGTGCGGGAGTTCAAGACACTGCTCAATTAGTTCAGGAGATTAAGATACTTGGAAGTGATTTGGTGGGGATAGACTTGGTTAAAATTCTCAAAAAGCCGAAATCTAAACTCGATTTATTGCTGGAAGATGGAGATGTTGTTCGCGTGCCAAAGTTGTTGCAAACTGTAAAAGTAACAGGGGAGGTCTTAAGACCAATCAATGTTGTGTATAGTTCTGGTAGAAGCATGCGTCAGTATATCAAAAATGCCGGAGGATTTACCGATAATGCAAATCGTAAAGGTACTTACATTCAATATGCGAATGGAGCAGTAGATTCAAGAAGTAGTTTCTTATTTTTTCGCAATTATCCGGATGTCAAACCTGGAGCAGAAATTTTTGTTCCGAAAAGAGCTCCAAGAGAAAGGTTATCCGTGCAAGGTTGGGTTGGAATCGGGACAGCCGTTGCGTCTATGGCGGCTATAGTGGTTAGTTTACTTAGATAATGAAATTCATTAAGAACTTAAATGAATAACTTGGAAAATTCCAGTGTAAGATCAACCTCTTCGGATGAAATTTCCCTGAAAGATCTTCTATTAAAGTTAAGGGATTGGTATCGTTATTTGTTGTCAAAATGGATGACTATTCTGGCTGTTGGGATATTAGGAGGGTTATTGGGTTTAATTTATGCTAGCTTCAAAAATCCAGTCTATACGGCTACTACTACCTTCGTTCTGGAAGACAGTGAAACTGGAGGAGGATTAAGTCAATATGCAGGTTTAGCGTCAATGGCAGGTATTGATTTAGGAGGAGGTGGAGGCATCTTTCAAGGCGACAATTTACTAGAGTTGTACAAGTCGAGAACGATGATTGAAAAAACGCTGCTTTCCGAGGTGGTATATGAAGATAAGAAACAGTTGCTGATTGACCACTATCTCAGGTTTAATAAACTTCGGGAAGTTTGGGATGAAGACGATCAGTTGAAAAATATACAATTCAACTCGTCAAGAGCAACCTATACACGTCTACAAGACAGTATTTTAGGGAAAATTGTGGACGACATTAATAAAAACTATCTCGTTGTAGCTAAACCAGATAAAAAATTGAATATTATAAAAGCAGATGTTAAGGCTGAAGATGAGTTTTTTGCCAAATCATTTAATGAAAAGATTGTTCAGAATGTGAATGATTTTTATGTGCAAACAAAGACTAAAAAATCGTTAGATAATGTCAGTATTTTACAAATGAAAGTAGATTCCGTACGAGCTGTGATGAACAGAGCCATTTATGCTGCAGCCACGGTATCTGACGCTACGCCAAATTTAAACCCTACTCGTCAAACGCAGAGAGTTGCCCCTGTCCAGCGCTCGCAATTTTCCGCTGAAACTAATAAGGCCATACTTAGCACATTAATTCAAAACCTGGAGATGTCAAAAATGTCTTTATTAAAAGAAGCCCCTTTGATACAAGTTGTAGATAAGCCAATTTTTCCTTTAAAGAGAGAAAAGTTGGGGAAAGCCAAAGGGATCATAATTGGATGTTTTCTCGCAGGTCTATTGACATGCTTATTCTTAATCACAAGGAAACTTTTCCAAATGATTTTATCGTAATACAAATTTATGGATGTTTTAAGTTTGATAGGTCGCAAAAATGAATTGTTCCATAACGATATAATTCGAAATGAGCAAGAGTTAGCTGAAAAGGTTAGGGAGTCTAAATTTTTGGTCATTGGTGCTGCCGGAACCATCGGGCAGGCTGTTACAAAGGAAATTTTTAAAAGAAAGCCTGAAAAGCTTCATCTGGTTGATATTAGCGAGAACAACATGGTAGAACTTGTTAGGGATATCCGAAGTTCTTTTGGCTACATTGATGGTGATTTTCAAACATTTGCCTTAGATATAGGGTCGATTGAGTATGATGCATTTATTGAGTCGGATGGTAATTATGACTACGTCTTTAATCTGTCAGCTCTTAAACATGTTCGAAGTGAGAAAGATCCTTACACTCTAATGCGAATGATTGATGTTAACATCTTCAATACAGAAAAGACAATCAATCAGTCAATTGCAAAAGGAGTAAAGAAGTACTTTTGCGTCTCGACTGATAAAGCGGCAAATCCCGTAAATATGATGGGTGCGTCAAAGCGCATAATGGAAATGTTCTTGATGCAAAAAAGCAAAGAGATAAATATATCCACGGCGCGATTCGCTAATGTTGCTTTCTCAGATGGTTCTTTATTACATGGGTTCAATCAGCGAATTCAAAAACGGCAACCTATTGTAGCTCCCAACGATATAAAAAGATACTTTGTAGTTCCCAAAGAATCGGGAGAGTTATGTCTTATGTCTGCAATTTTTGGAGAAAACAGGGATGTCTTCTTTCCAAAGTTGAGTGAAGATCTTCACTTGATAACTTTTGCAGAGATTGCAAAAAAGTATCTGAATGACTTAGGGTATCAAGAATATTTGTGTAGGAATGAGGATGAAGCTAGAGAATTGATGGCTATTTTGCCATCTAAGAATAAGTGGCCATGTTTGTTCACGACGAGCGACACAACAGGTGAAAAGGACTTTGAAGAGTTTTATACGGATAGTGAAATCCTAGATATGACCCGTTTCAACAGTTTGGGTATAATTAAGAATAACGCATCGTTTGAGGGCGATAAAATAGCTCATTTCACGAATACTATAGCTAAGCTTAAAGCGAGAAAGAAATGGACCAAGCAAGATCTTGTGGAGTTGTTTCATGAAATGATTCCAAGCTTCGAACATAAGGAGACAGGAAAGTATCTAGACGCAAAAATGTAATTATGGCAAATATCGATAGATACCAAAGTGTTGTAGATTTTATAAAGCAACAATATCCTAATAAGGAGTTCATTGCGTTACATGAACCTGTCTTTATAGGGAACGAACGAAAGTATGTTCTTGATGCGATAGATTCGACTTTTGTATCTTCCGTAGGTGTTTATGTTAATCGTTTCGAAGAAATGATGGTTGAAATTACTGGTGCAAAGTATGCAGTTGCAATTGTTAATGGAACCAATGCTTTACATATTGCGCTAGTTCTGGCCGGTGCTAAAAGAGAAGACGAAGTGCTATCCCAGGCGTTAACTTTTATTGCAACAGCAAATGCAATAAGTTATATAGGAGCCAATCCTGTATTTATCGATGTTGATAAGGATAGTCTTGGGATGTCCCCAGATGCTCTGTCTGATTTCTTAAGGAAGAACGCTGAGAAACGCTCCGATGGTGCTTACAATAAATTGACAGGAAAAAGAATTTCAGCTTGCGTCCCTATGCATACCTTTGGTTTTCCCTGTCGGATTGATGAAATAGCTGTTATTTGTGAAGATTGGAATATATGTCTGATAGAGGATGCAGCAGAATCATTAGGAAGTTATTACAAGAATAGACATACAGGGACATTTGGAAAGATCGGAATTTTCAGCTTTAATGGAAATAAAACCGTAACCTGCGGTGGTGGTGGTGCATTGATTACCGATGATGAGAACGTTGCAAAAAGAGCCAAGCATTTAACAACCCAAGCTAAAGTGCCTCACAAATGGGAGTTTGTACATGATGAGATAGGCTACAATTATCGGATGCCAAACTTGAATGCAGCATTAGCCTGTGCGCAGTTGGAGCAATTGGAGTTATTTGTGGGAGATAAACGAAATCTGGCTCTTGACTATCAGAAATTTTTCGATGAAACAGGCATTTTCTTTGTAAAAGAGCCGGAAGAATCAAAAGCTAATTATTGGCTTAATGTAGTGATTCTTGAAGACCTTAGCGAAAGGAACACTTTTCTCCAGTATACTAATAACAATGGTGTAATGACAAGGCCCGTGTGGGAACTAATGAACCTGTTAGATATGTTTAGAGATTGCCAGACTGATGGATTAGAAAATAGCAAGTGGCTTATGGAACGAATAGTCAATATCCCTAGTGGATTTAGGGTCTAATTTGTATGCAGAGCGAACCAGAATGATTACTATGAAAAGAAAAAAAATAACAATCCTTTTTCTTGGTGGTGCTAAGCGTGTATCTTTGGCAGAAAAGTTTATTGAAGAAGGAAAAAAAAAGAAATTAGATATTTCGATTTTTTCTTATGAATTGGAAGAGAATGTGCCAATCTCATTTATCGGAAAAATTATAATTGGGTTGAAGTGGAATGATGAAAACCTATATGCTCACCTCCTTGAAGCTATTGAATTAAACGGAATAAATATAGTAATACCTTTTCTAGACTATGCTACAGTAGTGGCCGCTAAGCTAAAGCGGGTAATTAATAATGTAGATGTATTTATTCCGGTTTCGGACGAAAATAGATGTGCGGTATTTTTTAATAAGTCTTTAGCTAATGATTGGTGTGCTGAGAATGATATAAAAACGCCATCTAATCTGGAGGAATACCCGCTAATTGCAAAACCGATCACGGGATCTGCCTCTAAAGGGATTCTAATATTGGAATCCTCAGAAGATCTTGATAAAATTGATAAAAGGGAAAATTACCTCATCCAAAAGTTTATCAGGGGAAAGGAATTTAGTGTTGATATCTATGTTTCACCTCGGACTAATAATATTATATCAATTGTTCCGAGAGAAAGAATTGAAACACAAGGTGGAGAGTCTATTAAGTCGATTACTGTTAAAAGTAGCAGACTGGTTTCATTTAGCAAAGAAATTATTGAAAAATCAAAATTAGTTGGACCTATCACACTCCAATTAATTGAAGAATCTGAAACTAAAGACATTTACTTTATTGAAATAAATCCACGATATGGTGGTGCTGTTTTAAATTCAATTTATGCTGGTGCGAATTCAGTTGAGTTTTTATTAAATGATTTTTTAAAAATAGAGAACTCGTATAACGAAGTCTGGCAAGATAGGTTTTTAATGATACGGCGCTTTTCTGAATATTACAAGATATGCAAATAATAATTGATTTGGATGGTACAATTTGTACTGAAGAGAGAACTTACAGCAGATCAATGGCAAGGCCTCTCGATAAGGCTGTTGAGTCTGTAAATAAACTGTACGATGAAGGGAATACTATAATAATTTATTCTGCAAGAACATGGATGGAGTACGAAATGACTTTTGATTGGTTAACTAAGCATGCTATAAAATTTCACCAATTGATTATGGGAAAGCCGATTGGAGATGTTTGGATCGATGATCGTGCAATAACTTATAATGGATGGGAAAATGTAAATAAGATATTAGACAATAGAAAGAAAACGAAATGAGCAAAGTTTTAATTATAGCAGAGGCCGGAGTCAATCATAATGCTGATATTAAAGTTGCTAAAAAACTAATTGATGTTGCAAAGGATGCAGGTGCTGATATTGTGAAGTTTCAAACGGCGATTCCCGAATTAGTTATGACAGAGCATGCAGGAAAAGCAGTTTATCAAATTGACAATACAGGAAATTCTGCGGAGAGTCAATTAGACATGGCCAGGAAAATACACTTGCCCTTAAGTGCGTATAAGGAGTTACTGGAATATTCCGATAGTGTTGGGATAAAGTTTTTATCTACTCCTTTCGACCATGTTTCGATAGAATATCTGTATACTTTAGGACTGGATATTTTTAAAATTCCATCAGGGGAAATAACTAACAGGCCCTACCTTGAAACAGTAGGAAAGATTGGGAGAGAAGTAATTTTATCTACAGGAATGTGCACAATAGAGGAAATAGAAACAGCATTGGACGTATTAACGGATGCTGGTACTCAACTGGACAATATTACAGTTCTTCACTGTAATACAGATTACCCTACTCATATGAAAGATGTAAATCTTAAGGCTATGATAACTATAGGCGAAAGATTTGGAGTTAAGGTTGGTTATTCCGATCACACACTTGGAATTGAAGTCCCAATCGCGGCAGTAGCTGTAGGTGCCTGTATAATTGAAAAGCATTTCACTTTAGATAGATCAATGGAAGGTCCAGATCATCTAGCATCGTTAGAACCTCAGGAACTAAAAGAAATGGTTCGATGCATTAGAAATATTGAAATAGCAATGGGGAACGGAGTTAAGATACCTACCGAATCTGAAAAGGCAAATCTAATTATAGCAAGAAGGAGTATTCATCTAGCACATAATCTTAATGCAAATCATCTATTGCAAGCTAATGATCTAATTATGAAGCGACCAGGCGATGGAATTTCACCGATGAAAGTCAACGAGATTCTAAATAGGAAACTAAAAGTCGATCTCCCAAAGGATCATAAGCTTTCAATTGATGATTTAATTTAATTGTCAGGCAATGTTCAAAATAGCACTTCTTACCAGTTCGAGAGCAGATTACAGTATTTATTATCCCTTAATTAAGAAAATTTATAAAAATCCACTTATTCATTTAGATATTATTTCGTTCGGAACTCATAATTCGCTATTTTTTGGGGAATCTTTTAAGCAAATTGAAAGGGATGGGTTTGATATTAAATATAAAATAGATGCTTTAGTTCTTGGCGAGTCACCTGAATCAATTTCCGATTCTTTAGGAATGACAATGATCAAGTTTTCAACTATATGGAAATTAGAGAAATATGATTTGATTCTTTGCTTAGGAGATCGCTATGAGATGTTCGCAGCTGTTAGTTCTTCCATTCCCTTTAATATTCCCGTAGCTCACATTGCGGGAGGGGAAGTTACTTTGGGTGCCATTGACAATATTTTCAGGAATAGTCTAACTATAATGTCGAAGTACCATTTTGTTTCTACAGAAAAGTATAAAGAGCAGGTGGTAAAACTTATCGGTTATGAACATAGGGAGAAAGTATATAATGTGGGAGCATTGAGTATTGACAACTTAAAGAAGTTAGAACTTCTTTCCATTGAGCATTTTCACGCCCAGTTCGGAATTGACCTATCTAAGGATAGTATTCTTATAACTTTCCACCCTGAAACGGTATCCTATAGTAAAAATGAATTTTATATAGATGAGTTAATAGCAAGTTTTGCCGAGCTAAAAGCTTACCAGCTAATTATTACTATGCCAAATGCTGACACTATGGGTAATATGATTCGGCAAAAACTGAATGCGTATATTGATGCATCCTCGCATGCCTTTGGAATAGAATCTTTTGGCACAGTTGGATATCTAACCTGTATGAAGTACTGTAATTTTATGCTTGGGAATACATCCAGCGGCTTTGTGGAGGCTTCATACTTTCCTAAGTTTGTCATTAACCTAGGTAGCAGACAAAAGGGAAGAATAGAAACCGCCAATATTTTTACAATTGAGATAACTAAAGATAATATACTCAGTACTATAAGATTAGTCGAAAATTCTACGTTGCCTAAAAATTGTAACATCTATGGAGACGGAACAGCTTCTGTTAAAATCATGGAAGTTATTAACAGGCTGTGTGGTTTCGAACTGAAAGACAGTGAAAGTGATCTATGAGAGTTTATAAAGAGCATCTAATTCCGTGTGGGAGCAAAGTAAAACAAGCACTAGAGATGTTTAATTGCTTAGCTCAAGACGCCATACTTTTCGTAGTTGATATTGAAGGCAAGCTAATGGGAGCCCTTACCGATGGGGATGTAAGGCGCGGATTATTAAAAGGTTATAATATAGATAGTGTTGTCGATAGTATTATTCAGAAGAAGCCTAAATATATAGTCAAAGGCGATAATAGTTTACAAAAGATAATTGATTATCGCGAGGCGAACGTTAGGGTTTTACCCGTTGTTGATGAGAATCATAGAGTTGTTAACGTAATTAATTTTAGGGTTTTAAAATCTTATTTGCCTATTGATGCTGTTATAATGGCTGGTGGTCGGGGAAAGCGACTACAGCCACTAACAGATAAGGTACCTAAGCCGCTTTTAAAAGTGGGGAACAAGGCTATAATGGAACATAATCTTGATAGGTTAACCTTATTCGGAATAGATGAATTCTGGATATCCGTAAAGTATTTAGGAGATCAAGTTGAAAGTTACTTCGGATGTGGGAAAGAAAAGAATATCAATATAAAGTATGTTAAGGAGGATAAGGAACTCGGAACTATAGGTGCTGTTTCTAAAATAGAAAATTTCGAACATGACTACATCTTGGTTACGAACTCTGATTTATTAACAAATATAGATTATGAAAAGTTCTTCATTGAATTTCTGGAACAAGAGGCGGATTTAGCTGTTTTGACAATTCCATATCAGGTTAACATTCCTTATGCTGTTCTGGAAACAAATAATGGAATTGTAACGAGTTTCAAAGAAAAGCCTACCTATACTTACTATTCAAATGGGGGTATCTATCTAATGAAAAAGGAGGTCTTAAATCACATTCCTAACAACACCTTTTTCAATGCAACCGACTTGATGGAAAAATTGATTAAGGACAATTGCAAAGTGTTGTCATACCCATTTGTAGGATATTGGTTAGACGTTGGTAGGCACGAGGATTTAGAGAAAGCGAAAATGGATATTAAACATATAAAATTTTAATCTTTGATGCGAACTTTATATATAATACCAGCGAGGGGAGGGTCAAAGAGAATTCCCAAAAAGAACATAAAGCTTTTAGGTGGTAAGCCTTTGATTTATTATAGTATTGATTTTGCACGGAAATTTGCACAAGATGAGGATATATGTGTATCTACTGATTGTGAAGAGATAATTAATGCAGTTGAAAGCTATGGTTTAAATATTCCGTTTATTCGACCTTCGGAACTTTCAAGTGATAGCTCTGGTACACATGATGTCTTAATGCATGCCTTCGAGTTTTTTGTTAGAAAAGGAAGGTATTACGATGCAATTCTACTTTTGCAACCTACCTCACCTTTTAGGCTAGAGCAACATTTAAAAGAGGTTTGGAACATCTATACACCAGACATAGATATGGTTGTATCGGTTTCTGAGTCTCATCAAAACCCATATTTTAATCTTTTCGAGGAAAGCGAGCTAGGCTTTCTGAAAAAATCTAAAAACGGAAAATTTGCGAGCAGACAAGAAATTCCTGCTGTCTACTGTTATAATGGTTCCCTATATCTTATAAATACAAAGTCTTTGCTAGAACAGCCGTTACATACCTTTAGAAGAGTTAAAAAATATGTTATGGATGACTTATACTCTGTTGATATTGATACCCCGCTAGACTGGGTTATTGCAGAAGTTATATTAGATAGGAACATTATAACATTTAATAACAAAGTTTCTTAACATTGCTATAGACTAGTTATTAAGTCGTCATATAGAATACATAGAAGTGAGTTGGCTTTTGTCTATGTCAATCGAGGGGCAATTTCCCGTTGGTGCAGAAAGTCTTATCTTTAAAACAAGCTTTAATAAAGATGATGACACTTAACATAGACACAGCTTTGTGAATTGAATTAACTTACATATATATCATGAAGATCGTTATCTTGAGCCATGAGCCTTTTCGCAACTATATGAAAAGCTATTATTATATAGAAGAATTTCAAAGAGACGGTTATGAAGTAGAATATTGGTGCGTACAAGAAGCCCTTAAGTATTCTAGTTCTTTACACTATAATCATCGTGATCACGGATCTAATATTTTATATTTTAATGATATAGATGCTTTAATTGATTGCATAAACAGCTTGTCAAGTGCGACAATAGTTATGTTGGACATATGGCTTAACTGGGACACTATTAAGATCTTCAAAACAATTAAAAATAAATCACTTAAGACTTTTCAAATTGATTATTTCAGAAATTATCCACTATTAGTTACCCGTCTTAGTAAGGTTAAGCAGGCTCTAATGGCACAAGATTACCTCAGTATCATTACGGCATTCATAAGGATTTTTAAACGGAAAGCTTTTGATGCTTATGCAAATATTATCGGTATAAGCACAGCCTCGGTTGTATTCATTCCTGGGAAAAGAGGGCTAAGTTTAGGTGGGGGCCAAGCGGTAGTCTCCATTAGCCATTATGATGCAACTAATTTTGAAAAAAGTGTTTCTAAAGCTTTTAAGCCAGAGAAGCCATATATGGTCTTCTTGGACAGTTACTTAAATGGACATCCAGATATAGCCAGGTTGAATCAAAAACCGATTGATAGTGAAGTGTACTTTGCAAAGATGAATAAAGCATTTAAGCAAATTGAGAATGAGTTAAAAGTCGATATAGTAATTGCCGCACATCCTAAGTCGAATTATACATATCAATTTGGAGACAGGATAGTGCTTAAGAATAATACCTCTGAGCTAATTCATAATTGCCAGGGTGTATTGGCCCACCATAGTATATCTATTAACTATGCTGTTTTAGCGAAAAAACAGGTCTGTTTGCTATATACAGATGACTTCGTTAGTTCTGAAAAGTCGACTTTATTTCTAAAAATTGTATATGATGCAATAAAGGGATACCAAGAGTTGCTTAACTGTAGTATTGTTAATATCGATAGGCCGTTTTCTCCAAAACAATTTAAAGTTGTAGATGAAATATGCTATAGTAATTTTATCCAGAACTATATTCTAGCTGCAGGAACGCAAAGAAGTAATTATGATATTATAAAAGGTGAAATAGATCGTTCCCAAAAAGCATAATGAAAATTTTTAATTTAATAAAAAAACAAATAGTTAAGATACTATCGCATCCTCTTTTCAAAACTAGTTTTCTGTATACTTTTACAGATGCAATCAATAAGGCGACACCTTTTTTTATATTGCCTATACTAACTCACTACTTATCTCCTTCAGATTATGGTGTGATTTCGAACTATAATATATACATATACATATTGACAATATTTATCAGTCTTAATCTAAGTGGGTTATTAGGGGCGAATTTCTATAAGATGAATAAAAAAGAACTGGCGGAGCTTATGTGCAATATACTTCTTATTATGCTTTTTTCTTTTTTGATTTGTACGTTTTTTATTTCATTGACCTATGAGTTTATCCTGTCATTTCTACCAATTCCATTAGATTATATTTTTCTCGGATTATTCATAGCCTTACTTCAAACTATATCAAATATAAACCTGGCATTATGGCAGTTGGAGGCCAAACCTTTAAAATTTGGCTTTTTTCAGATTACCCAGACCCTTCTTAATGTGGGAATCTCTCTCTTATTGATAATCTTATTAAATTGGGGATGGAGGGGTAGAATATGTGCGGTTTTCATTGCAGCGTTTATTTATGGCTTATTCAGCTTGTTTTTGGTTTGGAGGAGAGGATATCTGAAATTAACGATTAAACGAACCTACATTGAGGAGGTACTCAAATTTGGCGTGCCATTACTACCGCATGCTTTAAGTATTTGGATCAGAACAGGAGTAGATAGGATTCTTGTAACTACTTATTTTGGAACCGCTGAAGCTGGCCTTTACTCGACGGGCTTTCAGTTTGGACTTTTAGTTTCATTCTTAACTATGGCATTCAATAATGCGTATGTACCCTATCTATTTAAAGAGTTAAGTATTGAAGACTCGATAGCACTGTCCCTAAAAAAGCTAAAAATTGTGAAATTTACTTACGTTTATATGCTAGGGTTGATTATTGTGTGCCTAGTTCTTTTCTACGTTTCGATCTTTATAATTGAGCATTTTCTGGGCCTACAATATAATAATGCAGCTATTTACGTTCCTTGGTCTATGCTCAGTCAAATGTTTCAAGGAATGTATTTAATGTTTGTTTGCTTTGTCTTTTATTCAAAGAAGACCTCGGGTTTAGGATGGATAACAATGGGTTGCTCTTTATTGCAGATCGGACTTTCATTTTTTTTACTTAAAAGCTTAGGGCCAATAGGTATTGCCTACTCGTCGGTAGTAATTAGCTTGCTGAATTTTGTAGTTGTATGGGCCTATAGCCATAAGGTATTTGAGATGCCATGGTTCTCGGTCTTTCATCCACGTGAAATCTTAATAAAACGTACAGCTGACTAGTGTATTGAAGTGTTTATGAATTCATAGGTAAATTTGCATATATGAAAATAGCAATAGTTGTAAATAACATTTGTAAATCGGCGGGAACAGAAAGGGCTGTGGTGAATTTGGCGAATATTCTTACTTCTAAAGATTATGGTGGGAATAGGCTTCGGGTGACTATAATAAGCTTATATTCGGATGATGTGAAATTATTTTACGAGTTGAATTCAAGTGTCAAGGTTTATTCCCTAGGTCTTGAGGATATTAAAAGTAAATTTATTTCTCCAATTCACTACTATAAGGTCATAAGGACACTTAGATTAAGGTTTCGTGAGATAAAGCCAAATATTATTATTGGGACAACTCATGCGATTAACTTTTTGTTACCTTTTGTAGCGAGCGGGCTTAGATGTAAAACGATAGGTTGCGAGCATTTAGCTTATAATGCGGGGTCAAAACTTGTAAACTGGGTAAAGAGTGTTCTTTATAGTAGGCTTTCAAGTGTGGTAGTTCTGACTCACAAAGATGCTTTGAGCTACGTGAGATTCTGTAATGTTAATGTTATTCCGAATTCACTCAGCTTTTGGCCAAATCAAAATGCAAATCTTGATAGCAAACAGTTGTTATCAGTTGGTCGTTTCTCTTTGCAGAAGGGCTTCGATAGATTAGTCCAAGCTGCATCTTTATTTTTACCAATAAATCCATCATGGACGTTAAAAATTATTGGCGATGGCGAAGAGAAAAATAAAGTTATTGATCTGGTAAAAGCGTACAACTTGCAGAAACAAATCGTAATATTACCGAGTACAAGGAATATTATACAGGAATATCTCGAGTCATCAATTTACCTGATGACCTCACGATATGAAGGGTTGCCGATGGTTTTGCTTGAAGCGAAAGCATGTGGTCTGCCAGTTGTAAGTTTTGACTGTCCCGAAGGGCCATCAGAAATAATTAAAGATCAAGAAGATGGTTTACTGGTTGAAAACGGTAACATCGCTGAATTTGCTTTTCAGGTATCAAGGTTAATAAATAATCGAGATCTTCAGGAAAAGTTTGCTCTTAATTCTAAAGCTAACTCTCAAGAGTATTCTCAACATGCCATATTCATCAAATGGAGATGCCTTTTCGATAAAATTATGTGATGATTTATTATATAGTCTTGTTTTTTTTGCTAAGTTATTCTGTTATTGAGGTTTTTACCTCTGAGAGAGGCAAAAAGCGTGTAGTGCAGACGGTTTTGTTTGTATTTATTAGCGTTTTTTTGGTTCTGTTCTCTGGTACAAGGTTCGAAGTCGGATACGACTATTATAATTATTTGGGGATATATGAAGATCTAGTGAAGCAAAGGTTAATTTTTAATTTTCAGGTCGAACCCCTTTTTGCTTTATGGATATTAATTATCTCTGGTCTTTTTAGTAGCTTTCCTTTGTTCTTATTCGTAATTGCTTTAGTTGCCGTTTCTTTTAAGCTGGCTTTGATTTGGAATAAAAGTCTATTGCCCTTTTTAAGTATAGCTTTGTACTTTAGTAGATACTTTTTAATATATGATATGGGCCAAATCAGGCAGGGTTTAGCGTTATTAATAGTTCTTAAAGGTATACAATTTATTCAGGTAAGGGCTGTGTATTACTTCGTTTTATGTATTTTCTTTGCAGCAATGTTTCATGTATCCGCTTTGATCTTTTTACCTGCATATTATGTTGTGAATAAGAATTTTGGGCATAGATATGTACTCCTAGCATTAGTATTAAGTGCTGGTATTGCACTGATAGATCTAAAGATTGTCGCACTTAATATCATCAGCTTTCTTCCAACATTCGTTTATTTGAAAGTTGACTACTATCTTTCTACAGAAACGTCGGTTGGGATAACATTTGCAATGGGCTTCAGAATCTTGCTGGTGCTGCTATTTTGTGTGTTTAGAGATAAGTTACGCAGGCGATTCCCACAAACATTAATATACTTTAATATCTATATAATCGGTGTCATTCTATACTTGTTATTTAATTCAATACCGCAATTTGCTGGTAGGCTAAGTGTGTACTATCAAATAATGGAGATCTTCATCATACCCGTACTTATAATAGTAAATCGCCACCTGTCAGTTCGAGCAGGATTATTCGTACTTGTATGTATCTATTGCTTTTGGGGTGTTTTTTCGACTATTCATTCTGTTAATGATGCGTTTATACCCTATCGATCGATTTTCTTAAAAGGAGGCCTTTAATAACCATAAGTCACGCTTTTCAATCTGCAAAAAAAATAAAAATTATGTCTTTTTTAAATAAAATTTTCATTTATGAGACTCGTCCTTTAGCCTATCTTGACATGTACGTAGGTAAATTACGGCAACTTAAGTTTGACCCCGTTATACTAAGTGATGAGAATATACGAGGCAATAAGATGTTCGAGACCTTTGTCTCTGTTTATGAGCATCTAAGTGTCAATTCTCTAAATTTTGAACTGGCCTGTTTTGCAAGATATTTTATCATCGCTGATGCGCTTTCTGATAATAATTCCTTTATTTTATCCGATTCAGATATTTATGTGACAAACAAGCTAGTTGAGTTCAAAGAAGCTTCATTTAAAGATGTGTTCGTTGGAAGTGAGGGATTTAATGTAAATGGATCCGAAATGCAGATCTCGCCACATTTTTCGATCTGGAACAAGGATTTAATCCTTAGCTTTATTGATTTTTTGACTAAGGCTTATAAAAGAAATGCAGTTGATCGTTTTTTAAAAAAGTATTATGATCGGCAAACTAAGAACCTAGGGAGAACGGCAATATCCGATATGACGATGTTATATCTTTGGGTAAAAGATCGTCATATTCCTTACATAAATTCAAATAGCATATCATGCGGATTGGGAATTGATCATAATATATCATCTTTATACGCTTCTGACGGGGTCTTTAATAGCTGGTTGAATAGGAAACGAATGGAGGTTCTACCTTCGGGTGAAGTAAACTTCCTCGTAAGACCCTATGAGGAAAGACAGGTAACATGTATTCATTTTCAAGGAGGGTATAAGAGAATACTTCTTGATTTTTATAAGGGTAATTTTGTTAGGTTTAATCTATTTTCTTACTATATCAACAATGGTAGAAAGATAAGTATCCTTTTGAATAAATTAAAGAATCTTTAGGTGGTCCCTACCAACAATCTATAAGCGCATTAATTTTGATCGAATGAGATTATTTTATGATAATATTGTGTATAATTTGCAGAGAGCCGGAGGAATTTCTACGTATTGGTACGAATTGAGTAAGCGGTTTCTGCAAAATGATGATGTAGAAATTCATTTTTTGGAATGTTCAGGTGATTTTAAGAATATTAATAGAGCTATGCTTGATCTGGAAGATTGTAGATCATTCTACAAGTTGAGGTTCAATATCTTTATAGAGCGCTTTTTGAAAGTTCCTGTTCAATGTGATAGTAAACATGCGATTTTTCACTCGAGTTATTTTAGATTACCCTCAAGTCGGTTCTCGGGTAAGAAGGTTATTACCGTGCACGATTTTACACATGATTACTTCTATTCTGGACCTAGAAAAGCTATTCATAACTACGTTAAAAAAAAATCAATAAATGAAAGTGATTTAATCATTACAGTTTCGGAGAATACCAAGAGGGATTTGGTTGACCTGCACTCAGATATTGATCCAAGCAAAGTCCGGGTAATATACAATGGTGTTTCTGACGACTTTAAGCCTATACAAAAATCCGAGGGAAGAATGCCCTATTTTCTGTATGTAGGTTCACGGGATGTATACAAGAATTTTGATTTTGCAGTCAACCTAGTATCCCATTATAATAATTTTGCCCTTCATGTAGTAGGGGCAGCATTATCTAAGTCGGAAAAAAAACTTCTTCAAGAAAAAGTTAGAGATAGATATGAGGTTTTTAACCACATAGGTATCAAAGAATTAAATGAGAAATACAATAATGCTGTTGCTTTAATATATCCATCTTCATATGAAGGATTTGGGATTCCAATCTTGGAAGCGATGAAAGCTGGATGTCCTTTTATTGCGTTGAATGCAAGCTCAATACCGGAGGTCTCAGGTGATGCAGGGATCTTGATTAATGCATTGAAAATGGACGAAGCCATGGACGGTGTTGAGAGGATATTTTCTGATAGAGGATATCTGATAGAAAAAGGGTTACTGCAGTCATCATTATTTTCTTGGGATAAATGCTATAAGGAAACGTATAATGCATATAAATATCTTATGTGATGAAGTTTCTATAATTCAGGATCTGACACATACCATCTGGAGCTATTTCTCTATTGGTAGAACTTCACAGTATTTTTGCTGGCAATCTCACCAATGTACTTTAGTTGTAGTACTGGCTGCGTCGGATATCTAACAAATTTTAGTGTTATTTAAGCCATTGGTTATATCAAGTCGAACTTAACGCTTTATTGAGTTTGGATTGATGTAAATAGTGACTAATATTAATGCATAGATGAAAATAAGTATAATAACAGTTGTTTTCAACAGTCAGGAGACCATCGCTAAAGCTATTGATTCCGTTCTTAGTCAATCGTATGATAATATTGAATATATTATTGTTGATGGAGGTTCGAAAGATGGTACATTGGATATAATTAAATCGTACGGTGCCAAGATTTCTAAGTTGATTTCTGAGCCAGATAAAGGCATTTATGATGCCATGAATAAAGGGATCAGACTTGCTACTGGAGAGGTTGTAGGAACCTTGAATTCCGACGATTTCTTAGCAGATAATGATGTGGTTAGTAGAATTGCGAGTTTCTTTTCTAGCGACGGAAACCTGCAAGCGGTGTACTCAGATGTTTTATTTGTTCAGAGAGACGATGTGTCAAAGCCTATTCGCTATTATTCTTCCAGCAAATTCAGCCCCTTTATGTTTAGGTTTGGTATTCAGCCAGCTCACCCGACCTTTTATGTGAAGAAAGGCTTATTCGAGAAGCTGGGGTTCTATAGACCCGATCTTGAAATAGCTGGAGATTTCGAGCTTTTGTTAAGACTCATGTATGTCTATAAGATAAGAGCTCTTTACATTCGTGATCTTTGGGTAAAGATGCGGGTTGGAGGCATCAGTACATCAGGCTTTAAAAGCATTATCAAGCTGAATAATGAAATACTCTTTGCATGTAAAGTTAATAACATTTTCACAAACAGGCTAATGATATATTCCAAATACTTAGTGAAGTGGTGGGGATTTATTCAGGCAAGAACAAGAAATCGCAGTCTATAAATGCATACTTTGAAGTTTCAAAGCGGCCTATCAGCAAGATTTTTCAGTTAGTTACAGTTTATTTCTATATTTGTATTCTAAACCAGATGAAGAGTATACCAAGACTGAATTAACATCGTTACCTAATCGAATATAAGTGTCTATCGATGTATCGTTTGTTTGCAAAATTGCGTATTCTTTTTTAAACAAATTCAAGAGCAATGCGTTAAATAAGAATGCTTGCGTCCGATTGACTCAACTTGTCTATGAAAACAAATCTTCTAATCTTTGTTATAAGCCTGTTAGTTGTTGCCTTAACAATTTCACCGTTAATTACCATCGCTATTCGTAAAAGGCTTTTCGATTCACCATCAGAAGATAGAAAGATCCACAAGAGAATAGTTCCAAATTTAGGCGGGCTTGCTATTTTTTCAGGTTTCATATTTTCTTTATCAATTTTTGTCAACCAATCTATTCTTGAAGTTGCAAATTACCTTTTGGCTGGAGGAATTGTAGTATTTGTTATTGGCTTGAAAGATGACATTATCGGAGTGGATCCTATGAAGAAGTTTATAGCCCAGTTTATATCAGCCTTTATAGTCACCATCATGGCTGATATACGCATAATGGATCTTGGAGGGTTCTTAGGTGTGTATGAGCTGAGTTATCCATTTAGTATCGGCTTAAGCCTGCTAACTATTGTTGGTGTGGTAAACGCTTATAATTTAATTGACGGTATTGACGGGCTGGCAGGGTCTTTAGGTTTAATTATGTCATTTGTGTATGCCTATCTCTTTTATTCTGCGGGTGAGCAAGGTTGGGCATACGTATGTCTTGCGTTGGCGGGATCATTAACTGGCTTTTTAATTCATAATATCTCTCCCGCTAGGATATTCATGGGTGATTGTGGTTCTTTAATGGTGGGATTTCTTGCCGCTGTGCTGAGTATTCAGTTTATAAATACCTCGTCTGCGAACGTCGTTCATCTTGGTTTTACTTCATTAACGTCTGCACCTGCATTGGCTATGGCTATTGTCATCTTACCACTCTTTGATACTCTTAGAGTATTTGGAATTCGTATTGTCAATAATCAGTCCCCTTTCAAGGCAGATCGCAACCATTTGCACCACAGAATGCTTGCATTAGGTTTAACTCATATGCAGGCTACCGGAGTTCTTGCGTTAGTAGCTGTTTTATTCATCAGTACAGCATTAGCATTTCAAGATGTAGGTAGTAATCAGTTGGTAGGGATTCTCATTTTCATGATTATTCTTCTTAATACTGCTCTTTCTATATATTTGTTTAGTAGAAAAATTAGTCTAAAAGAAGAACTTTTGGACGAGGTTCCCCAGCTTGATGAAACGTTAAAACTGCATGTGAGAACGAAGATCGATGAGGACAACAAGACTTTCGCTGAGAAGATACTTGATAAAGTATCGAAGAATTAATGCGTACTTAGATGTTGAAGTTCAAGTTTCTTTTCGTAATCATCTGCCTTTTCCTGAATAGGGCTTTTTCGCAATCTACACTTCTCCCTATATCAAACATAGATTCAGAACCTCATCTGTATCAATTCAAGGACAAGTCCGTCCATACTGCTATGCAGCCAATTGTTTTGCAAGGTACTAGGGTAGATTCTCTTACAATCACTGAACTTCCAGCCAATGCATGGCATGATAAAAAATGGATTTTTCGCAAAATATTCACTGAACATCTCGTCGAAGTCAAGACTGATGAATTTGAGATCAATTTTGATTTTTTGCCTGACATGTGGGTCGGGAAGCAAGACGGGCGTACTATCTGGAACAATACTCGGGAGTTTGAAGTAAGTGGCCGTGTTGGATCGAAGTTCTCATTCAATGCAACTGTTAGCGAAAACCAGGGAGTATATCCAGAGTACTATGACGCGTACGTAAGAAGAACTAAGGTGATTCCTGGTCAGGGACATGCAAAGTTATATGGTGATGACGGATTTGATTACTCTAATTCGACGGCTAATCTTTCTTATACTCCTTCGAAGTATATAAACATTCAGTTAGGGTATGGAAAGAACTTCGTAGGGAACGGCTACCGTTCTCTGCTTTTATCCGATTATGCTTTTAACTATCCTTTTCTAAAGGTAACGGGTACACTGGGCAGAGTTCAATACACCGCTATGTGGGCGCAGTTTGAGGACATGTATGATATCCCATTTGATGATGAGACTCCGTATGATAAGAAGTATGGTGTATTTCATTATCTCGACTGGAATGTCAATGATCGTTTGAGCTTAGGGTTGTTTGAGAATGTTATGTGGGCTCCTCGTGGTGCTGAATTGAGTTATGCTGTTCCTTTATTGTTCTTGATGCCGGCACAATATAATAACGGCTCCCCAGACAAGCTTTTGCTTGGTCTAAACGGGAGCTATAAGCTGAGTAAGAACTATGTTGCTTATGGGCAGATTGCTATAAATGAGTTTACCTTAAAAGAAGTATTCGCCGGAGACGGCTACTGGGCAAACAAGCATGGTGCGCAAATAGGATTACGGGCGTTTGATCTGTTTAAGGTTCCAAACTTGAATGCCACTGTTGAGTATAATGCGGCTCGACCATATACCTATTCTGCCAGTCAGCGGATAAAGAACTATGGCCACTTCAACGAACCATTAGCCCATCCTTTTGGCGCAAATTTCAGAGAGTACCTGGCGATCTTCAATTATAGATATAATCGCTGGCAGGCTAAAGTGCAGACTAACGTCTCTACGTACGGTCTCGACATGGATGGTTTGAATTACGGCAAGAACATCTATTTGGATTATACGACGCGTGTCGATGACTACGGTGTGGAAATCGGCCATGGGTTGAAAACAAACCTCTTTTATGCGAATACGAATCTGGCGTACTTGCTTAATCCGAAAAATAACCTAAGACTAGAGCTTGGTTACACCTATAGAAAGGAAAGTAATGACCAGATTAAGGATAAACAGCAGTTTGTAACCTTCGGATTAAAGGCGTCCTTCCGTAATAAGTATCAGGATTTCTAATATGCGTCCTTGTTTAGGCTTTCACTCCTTCTTGCTGGATATACTTCAGAAGCTCGCCTATCGGCCGCTGGAGAACTTTCCCGACCTTCACGTGGTGCTTATCACAAACAACTTGTAGTACGTCCCGGAAGTGCCAGGCAACTGAACCAACGAAATGGCAAGGATACTTGCGGTAATCTGGGTAGGGGACTATGTGGGTAACAACGAACTGCTCCAATCCCTTCAAAAGGAGTTCTTCTATGAATTCATCCGAACGATACTTGTCCATGAAAGGCACAAAAGAAGAAAGATAGATGTTAGGTAAAGGGCGCTGGTAGACGTTCTTTATTACGACTTCCTTTGTTACCTGGAATTCTTCTTTGAACGCTTTGCGCAGACCTTTGGGCATTGTTTCGTACAGGAATGATGTAATCAGCTCTTTACCGAAATATGCTCCTGAACCTTCATTTCCCAGAACGAAGCCCAGGCTATGAACGCCGTAGTGAACTTGTTCGCCGTCGAAGAAAGCAATATTGGAACCTGAACCTAAGACACAAGTAAAGCCCTTGCTGCTGCCACATGTTGCATAGGCAGAGCCGATCGCATCGTTTTCTACATTTATAAAGGCGTTCTTGAAGACGTTTGAGAGACCATTGGATACCATTTCTCGCTTATCAGGGTTCGAGCAGCCTTCGCCAAAAAAATAAACCTCAGTGATTTGATCAGCATACTTCTTTACCTCAGGTTCGTGCGCCACGAGTTTGCTGATTTCTTTGTCGTTATTAAAGTAGGGGTTTATGCCTTTTGTACTGAATTCAATGGTGTTTTGAGCATCCATTGAAAGTATCCAATCTGTTTTTGAAGATCCGCTATCAGCAACTAAAATCATATCTTATATCTCTTCCAATGCCCGAGCTGTAAGTGGTTTACCTATGAAATTAGTGACAAGATTGTTTTCTTTTACTTTTCTTAGGTCGCTTGGGTCAAGAGACGAAGATAACATATATATCTTTAAATTGGAAGGCAGCAGGTGCTTGATTGGCTCCAGCTTGTTCATGAATTCGAAGCCATTCATGGCAGGCATGCGGATGTCCAGGAAAATGATGTCAGGAAGCTGGCCGGTTTGAGCAGCGTCTTTAAGATAGTTTATTGCTTCGAACGGACTGTTAATGATCTTAACTTCATCAGCAAAGTGGAGGCTTTCTATAATCTTCGAGTTAATTAAATTGTCGACATAGCTGTCGTCGATTAATAATACCGATTTATACTTGAAGTTATTCATAACCGTATTGCTGTGAGAGATATGTGAGATTTACGAAAATTAGGGAAAAAAGTTTCAATTATTTTATCAAAATGTTAAATTTCCGGCTAGTTCTTTCAGTGCTATCTCGGCCTGTTTCGCCTGATACTCGGAGTCTGTGAACCTAACAGATGCTTCCAGGTAGTTTCTTTGGGCCTCTCTGAATTCCACGGGAGTAACGCTTCCTAAACGAAACTTTGCCAAAGTGATATCCATGTTTTGCTTAGCTACGTTCTGATTGCTCTTTTCTAAGTCAACGAGCTGTAAGTTCGTTAGGTAGGTTTGATATGCGGAGGACAATTGCGCCGTTATGTTTTGCTTTAGTCTGTTGTAGTCTAGCTGGGCGTTTTCAATCTCTATCTGGGCGTTTTTTTCATTTCTTTTCTGAAGGAATCCGTTGAAAATGTTAACAGATGCAGTCAGTCCGTAGGTGAAGCCTTGTCCCTTTGTGTCGCGCGCAAAACCAAGCTCTGAATGTGATCGTGTGAAATTATAGCCCGTGTTTACGCCCAACGTCGGATACCGGGTAGCTTTAACCTGCTTGAGGTTCAGCCGGGCGATTCTTTCGTTAATAAAAGCGGTTTGAATGACAGGGTTCTGTTGCGAGCTTAAGTTGAGCAATTGATCGAACTTAAGAGAGGGGTCTGTTACGATTGAATCACGAATAGCGAAGTCAGTGTTGACATCACGGGCAAGAAGTTCATTCAAGATAATTTTGCGTGCTCTTACCATATCTCTTAGTCTTAAAAGGTTGGTTGTGTCGGTATTTAAATCGACCGTCGCATTAAGTACTTCAAGCTTAGCAGCTTTTCCGATCTTATATCGGTTTTCAGCGGTGTTTAGGCGAAGCCTGGATATGGCTACCGCTGTATCGGTAGCGTCTGTTTCTTTCTGGAGGCGGATAAGGTAATAGTAGTTATTAACCACGTCGGACACTGTGTTCAGGATAGTGGCCCTCATATTTGTCTCTCCAAGCTTTTGGAGTTCTTTCAACCTGTCGTAGTTGGCGAACATGGCAAAGCCGTCGAAGATAGTCCAGTCCAGGCCTATACCATAGTTCAGGTTAGAGTTCCTGGCGTCTTTCACTTCTCTTACCGAGCCGTCTGACTGTGTTTGGCGGGTTTCTTGTATCGACCTGTTATTAGTTAAATCCGCACCAACGACCGGTAGTATCCCGGCGTTAGCCAGACTTACGTTGTTACGATCAATTTCTGTTTGGTTCTTAGTGATCCTAATATTGTAGTTATTTTCCAGTGATGTCCGGATTGCGCTTTCGAGGGTTAAGACCTCCTGAGCCTGAATGTTTCCGATACTAAAGATCAGGCTGAGAATACAAATAAGTTTAGATTTCATTAGTGCTCGTAATTAAGCTCGACTGCTTCTTTCTTTTCCAGTGCATCGATCTCTTCCAGTTGTTTGTTGGATCTTCGGTCTCTTGACCACATGGCGTAGATTGCCGGGATAACAAATAATGTCAGGGCCAATGAAAATATGGTACCTCCGACGATCACTATTCCCATCCCCATACGGCTCTTTGCTGCTGCGCCCATCGCCATTGCAATCGGTAAAGCTCCGAGTGCGATAGCGAGACTTGTCATCAAAATAGGTCTGAGCCTTGCCTCTGATGCTTCAAGAATGGCCTCCAGCTTTGTTCTGCCCTCCTGTCGGAGATGGTTGGCGAACTCGACAATCAGGATTCCGTTCTTGGTGACGAGTCCAATCAACATGATGGTGCCTATCTGACTGAAGATGTTCCATGTTTGTCCGCATAGCCAAAGTGAGAGCAGCGCTCCAGCAACAGCCATCGGAACAGTTAATATGATAATGAGTGGATCGACGAAGCTTTCGAACTGAGCAGCGAGGATCAGGTAGATCAGCAGTAGCGCGAGTCCGAAAGCAAATACGGTATTGGATCCGCTTTCTACAAAGTCGCGTGATTCGCCTCCTAGGTCTGTGGAGAAGCTATCGTCAAGGATCTTTTCCTTAATTCTGTCCATCGCTTCTATCCCGTCTCCAATGCTTTTTCCGGGAGCTAAGCCTGCAGAGATGGTTGCAGATAGGTAGCGGTTATGGTGGTATAGCTGAGGCGGACTGCTAAGTTCTTTTAACGTTACCAGATTATCCATCTGAATAAGTTGTCCGGTATTGCTTTTTACATAGATCGAGGTCAGATCTATCGGTGCTTCACGATCTGCTTTTTCGAACTGTCCGATCACCTGATATTGTCTGCCGTTCATCAGAAAATATGCAAAACGCTGTCCGCTAAGGGATAGCTGCAAGGTTTGAGCGACGTCGAGGACTGATACACCTAAGCTTTGTGCTTTCTCCCGGTCTATAGTAATGCTGATCTCGGGTTTATTAAATTTAAGATTGACGTCTGTTGTCGTAAATGTGGGATCCTGGGATGCCATATCCAAAAACTGTGGAACCTTTTCTTCCAGCTGTGCAAAGTTAGGAGCCTGGATGATATATTGAATGGGAAGGCCGCCCCGTTTATTTACGGAGATGGTTGGCTGCTCGGTAATCATGGTCTTACCCTCACTAAAGTTCCTTGTAAGCTGGGTAAGCTTTTGCGCTATTTCTTGCTGACTCCGCTCTCTTTCGTCCGGCTGCACCAGGTTGATGATCATTCTTCCGCTGTTGATCGATGAAGAACCGAATCCGGGAGAGGTCATTACCAGGTTCACTTTCTTCTCTGGTATGGAATCATTGACCAGCTGGGTAAGTTCTTTCATGTAGCGGTCCATATAGTCGAAAGACGCGCCCTCGGGAGCGCTTACTACCGTTCTTAGATAGCTTCTGTCGTCATAAGGTGCTGTCTCTTTTTGAATGATGGCATAGAACAGTGCAATCAGCCCTACGCATACAAGGAGAATGGGGAAACTCAGCCACTTCCTCTTCATAAAGGAAGATAAGGCGTTTGCGTATCCGGTGTTCATCTTAACAAAGTACGGTTCAGTCATGTTGTAGAAACGCGACTTTTTCTGCTTGCCTCCTTTCATGAGGTAAGCATTAAGCATCGGTGTAAGCGTAAGGGATACAAAGGCTGATATCAGTACGGCTGCGCCGATGACCACACCGAACTCGCGGAACAGTCGTCCTACGAAACCTTCCATGAAAATAACGGGCAGGAATACTGCTGCCAGTGTGATGGAGATGGAAACTACCGCCATGAAGATTTCGTTAGATCCCTTGATCGCTGCCTCTATAGGAGACATCCCTTCTTCTACCTTCTTAAAGATGTTTTCTGTCACTACAATTCCGTCATCGACTACGAGTCCTGTAGCTAAAACAATCGCCAAAAGGGTAAGGACATTCACGGAGAATCCCATCAGGTACATGATGAAGAACGTAGCGATAAGGGATACAGGAATATCTATTAGTGGGCGAATAGCGATGCTCCAGTCCCTGAAGAACAGGTAGATGATCAGGATTACTAAAACAAGGGCGATGAGGATAGTTTCGGCAACCTCGATAACTGATTTCTTAATAAAGAGCGTATTGTCTACTGCTATATCGAGCTTGATATCTTCAGGAAGCTCATTCTTAAGCTGCTCAAACCTTTCGTAAAAAGCATTGGCTATCTCGAGATAGTTGGTTCCCGGTTGGGGGATAACAGCGAGGCCCACCATGGGTTCCCCTGATTGTGTCATTTCCGTTTCGGGATTCTCGGGGCCGAGAACGGCGCTTCCGATATCGCTCAGGCGAATGATTTTATCGCCTTCGGTCTTGACGATCAGGTTATTGAATTGCTCTGGATTAGACAGGTTACCCAGGGTTTTAACACCTATTTCGGTATTATCTCCGGTGAGCTTACCTGAAGGTAGCTCTACGTTTTCCCGAGTTAATGCTGTTCTTACGTCAGCGACAGTAAGTCCAAAGGAGGCTAGCTTCATAGGATCTATCCACAATCGCATAGCATAGCGCTTCTGGCCCCAGATCTGAACACTACTTACTCCAGGAATGGTTTGTATGCGTTGTGAAATGACGTTTTCTGCATAGTCACTTAACGCAAGCTGATCGCGCTTGCTGCTCTGCGCCGTCATGGTGATGATAGGCTCAGAATCGGCATCAGCTTTCGATACTACAGGAGGGGCGTCAATATCCTGAGGTAAGCTTCTGGATGCCTGGGATACTTTATCTCTTACGTCGTTAGCCGCTTCTTCAAGATTCTTGTCGAGGTTGAACTCAATTGATATATTACTTGACCCTTGATTACTGGAAGAGGTAATCGTCCGGATACCGTCAATCGCGTTGATCGCCTTTTCAATTGGTTCGGTAATCTGCGATTCTATAATATCGGGGTTGGCACCGGAATAGCTCGTTCTTACAGATATAATTGCGGGGTCAATTGACGGGAACTCCCGGATCCCTAGAAAGGTATATCCGATGATCCCGAACAGGATCAGTACCAGATTGATTACAATGGTAAATACTGGTCTTTTAATACTGGTCGTTGATAAACTCATCCTTATCCTAATTACTCTTTGCTATTCTCACTTTTACAGGACTTCCTTCTTTCAATGTCATGATCCCAGTGGTTAAAACGGTATCACCGGCCTTTAGTCCGGAGGTAATAAGAACCTCCTTTTCTGTTCTGGAGGATGTTTCCACCATTACTTCTTTCGCCTTCCCATTTGAAGACACGAATACTTTTTTCCCATTTTGAATAGGTATGATCGCTTCGCTTGGTACGAGTAAAGCGTCATCTATCGTATTCAGAGGTAGGGTAATGTTTGCAAATGATCCCGGAATAAGCAAACCGTCGTCATTTGCTGCTCTCGCTCTTAGTTGCAGAGTGCGTGTTGCCGCCTCTACCTGCGGCTCAATAGCATAAACTGTAGCAGCGTACTTTTTATTGCTACCAGAGAGCGTAAAAGCGATTTTTGAATTATTTTTTATTTGGTTGGAATACTTCTCCGGAATAGAGAAGGTGATCTTCACCGGATTCGTATTCACGAGGGTTGCAACAATTGTGGTAGGAGTAACATATTCACCCTCCGAAATGGATCTTAACCCGATGGTTCCACTGAAGGGAGCGTTTACCGTAGTTTTTCCGAGTTGAGCCCTTATCAACTGGGTTTGTGCTTTCAATGACCTGAGGTCTGCAAGCGCTATGTCGAATTCTTCCTGACTGATCGCCTCTTTTTCCAGCAATTGTTTGGCACGGTTTTCTGTTCCCGCAGCAAGGTTTTCTCTGGTTAAGGCCTGGGACAACTGGGCACGGAGTTCTGAATCGTCAATTTTAAGGAGAACCTGACCCTTCTGTACTCTACCTCCTTCCTTGAAGGAGATGGATCTTACCACGCCTGAAACTTCGCTGCGAATGTCTACCTTCTCGTTCGCATCGATTGAACCAGTTATTGAAAGAGAATTAGAAAATTCAGAAGGACTTACTTCGATCCCATTTACGGTTGATGGTCTCTGAGAGGTAGCTCCTCCTTTTCCGGAACCCTGATTTTGACTTTCTTTATTGGTGGTAATTCGATAGATGACGAGGGCAGCAAGTCCCCCGATTAGTAGGGCGTAGAACAGGTATTTCAATTTCATATTTTTATTAAGAAGTGCGGCGAGAGGAGCGAAAATAATCTTTCTTTTTAACACAAATTACAGAAATTTGATGTGAAAAAGGCGGAATTCTTGAGGTGTATCAAGGATTTTACTAATTTATCGATCTGTAAGTGTATTATGTAAATGACTACTTTTGTGCTCGAATATGAATAAGCTAATATTTTCCTCCACAATTCTACTTTTTTGTATGCTGCTTTCTGTAAAAAATGCTGAAGCGAAGACGGAAATCTCCTTCGAAGTGTCGTTTTCTGAGCCTAACGCTCACTATGTTGATGTTAAAATGAATATATCAGGAGTCACTTCGGATTCTATTGATGTTAAAATGCCTGTTTGGGCTCCAGGATCTTACCTGGTACGGGAGTTCTCGAAGAATGTGGAACAGTTTGCTGTGAAAGGTGCTGGACAGAACCCAGTTTCTTATAGAAAGGTAAACAAAAATACATGGAGAGTTGCGACAGCAGGAAACCAAAAAATTGAAGTCTCTTATAAGGTATATGCCTTTGAGGTATCCGTCAGGACAAGTTTCGTTGATGCTTCTCATGCCTTTTTATCGCCCACCGGAGTATTTATGTATGTTGACGGCATGCTGCAGTTACCATCTGTTGTAACGGTACGTCCTCATCAGGGTTGGACGAAAGTATCAACGGGATTAGAGCCGGTTAAAGGCAAGCCATTTACGTATTATGCATCTGACTTTGATGTCTTATTCGACTCTCCGATAGAGGTAGGTAACCAGGATATTTTCGAATTTACAGCTGCTGGAATTAAACATGAGGTTGCGATGTATGGCGGTGGCAACTATGATAAGGCTAAGTTATCTGCGGATATGGCCAAAATTATCGAGGCGGAGATGTCTATATTCAGGGATATGCCTAATAAGCGCTATGTTTTCATCGTTCATAATTTCCAGTCAGGCGGTGGAGGCCTGGAACATCTAAATTCAACTGTATTAGGAGCATCAAGGGATGCGTATAATACCGAAAAAGGTTATAAAGGCTTTTTGAGCCTTGTGGCGCATGAGTATTTTCATTTGTGGAATGTCAAACGCTTGCGTCCTGCCGCGCTTGGGCCCTTTGACTATAGCAATGAGAACTATACTACAGATCTATGGATTTCGGAAGGATTTACAGCCTATTACGATAACCTGATACTGAGAAGAACGAATGCATATACGCCGGAAGCTTATCTTAATATACTATCCAATGACATTGAAACGGTGTCTAATCAGCCTGGAGCGGGCATACAACCTGTGGCGGAATCAAGCTTTGACGCCTGGATAAAGTATTATCGTCCGAATGAAAATTCGAAGAATACCGGTATCTCCTATTATAATAAGGGTGCGGTTTTGGGTATGATCCTGGATCTTGAAATAATTAACGCAACTAAGGGTGCGAAAGGTTTGGATGATGTACTGAAAGCCATGTATGATGAGTACTTCCTGAAGCAAAATCGTGGCTTTACCAGCGAAGAATTTAAAATGATGGCTGAGAAGATCGGAGGAGTCTCTTTTGATAACTTTTATCGTGAATATGTACATAAAGCTGCGCCAATTAATTTTCAGGTTCATCTAGACCACGCCGGATTGGCACTTGTTGATGAATATGCGGGTCTGAACACACCTTCACTGGGACTTACTGCCACGAGCAAAGATGGAAAGCTTTCTGTAGTCAGTGTAACTCGTGCTGGTACTGCCTGGACAGACGGTATTAGTGTCAACGATGAAATAATTGCGGTTAATGGTAATCGTATGAGCGATCAGGCTGGTATTGACAGACTAATTGCAAACAAGAAGGTGGGAGAAAAGGTTGATGTCTTGTTATCAAGAGATGGTCTGGTGAGAACTTTGTCTGTAACTCTGAAAAAGGAAAATAAAGGGAAGTTCCGTATTGAGGCCGCTAAAGATGCGTCTACCCAACAATTTGCAGTAAGAAAAAAATGGCTTAATTTGTAACACAAATATCACTTATGACAAAATTTGCTGAGCAGTTTCAAGAGACCTCCGGGGAAAAGGCATTTGACCTGGACCATCGCCGGGTTATTAATTTCAATATCGGCAGATACAACACAGCTGTTAACAGAGGCCTATCCAGGCTGGCAAATTTAGAGCAGTCCAAGAAGAAGGCTCATGTCATCAAGTGGAAGGTGATGGAGAACCTTGATAAGCTACTTCCTGAGTTCGAAGCTAATTTTCTTAAGAGGGGCGGTAAGGTAATATGGGCAAACGATGTGGAAGAAGCTCAGTCTGAAATACTCCAGATCATCAGAAGAGCGAATGCCCGCTCGGTAATTAAGTCGAAGTCGATGACGACTGAAGAGATCCATCTCAACGACTTTCTTGAAAAGAACAACATCGAGTCGCTTGAAAGCGATCTTGGTGAATATATAGTGCAGCTGCTTGGGCAGAAGCCTTATCATATCGTAACTCCTGCTATGCATTTAAGCAAGGAGGATATTGCGAAGCTTTTTCATGAGCGGTTTGGTACTCCTGCAGATGCTACTCCGGAGCAGTTGACGGCTAAGGCAAGGGAGCTTTTGAGAGAAAAGTATACGACTGCAGATGTAGGAATAACCGGCGCTAATTTCCTTATTGCAGATACGGGAAGTATTGCCCTGACAGAGAATGAGGGGAATGCACGATTAACCACTACTTTCCCCAAGATTCATATTGCCATAGTCGGTATCGAGAAGTTGATTCCTTCTTTGAGTGACCTGGATCTATACTGGCCCCTGCTTTCGACGCATGGCACAGGTCAAAATCTCACGGTTTACAATAGCATTTTCAGCGGTCCACGTCAGGAAGGCGAAACGGACGGACCCGAAGAAATGTACGTTGTGTTGCTGGACAACGGGCGAACTAATCTGCTGGCTCAAAAGGAGCAGCGACAGGGCTTGTATTGCATTCGTTGTGGCGCTTGTTTGAATGCCTGCCCTATTTATAAGAACGTAGGAGGCCACGCCTATGAGACAACTTATAGCGGACCTATAGGCTCCGTGATTACACCACACCTGGACGGAATGGAGGATTTTAAGCATTTGAGCTACGCGTCCAGCTTATGCGGAAAATGCACGGAGGTGTGTCCGGTCAAGATCGATATTCATAAGATGCTACTTCTAAACAGGAGAGATTCTGTTGCCCAGGGGATGGCACCAAAGGTGGAAGAGATTGGATGGAAAGGATGGCAGAAAGCTATGCTTAAGAGAAGCTGGGTGGATGCAGTGGGTGGAAAAATCAAGAATCTGATGCTCAAAACGTTCTTCAAAAAAACCTGGGGAAAGCATCGGGAACTCCCGACTGTTGCTCCAAAATCTTTCAGTAAGCAGTGGAAACAGGGAAAGCGGAATTTGGATTAACATAAATTAACACATTTTCACAATCTTATCTGTAAAGAGTTGTAGTTTTGCCGCATAAAGGGGCCAAATGGATAAATTAAATAAACAGAAGGACGCATTAGACTATCATTCGCAAGGCCGACCTGGCAAGATCCAGGTTGTACCAACGAAACCAACAAATTCCCAACGTGATTTAACATTAGCATATTCTCCGGGTGTTGCGGAGCCATGTTTAAAGATCGCAGAAAATACTGAGGATGTTTATAAGTATACAGCTAAGGGAAACCTGGTTGCTGTAATAAGCAATGGAACTGCGGTATTAGGGCTTGGTAATATCGGTCCTGAAGCCGGCAAGCCTGTTATGGAAGGCAAGGGACTGCTTTTTAAAATATTCGCCGATATAGATGTATTTGACCTTGAGTTAAATACCACTGATATTGACCAGTTTGTCAATATAGTAAAAGCTCTGGAACCTACCTTTGGCGGGATAAACCTTGAAGATATTAAAGCTCCGGAATGCTTCGAAATTGAGCGTAGACTCAAGGAGGAGATGAACATTCCTGTAATGCATGACGACCAGCATGGTACGGCTATCATTTCCGCCGCCGCATTGTTGAATGCCTGTGAGCTACAAAATAAAAACCTGGAGACAATTCGCATAGTCGTAAATGGTGCCGGCGCAGCTGCAATATCATGTTCCCGTCTTTATGTTAGCTTAGGAGCAAAAAAGGAAAATATCGTTATGGTGGACCGTTCAGGCGTCATTCGTTCTGACCGGGAAAAACTGGATCTGTTGAAGGCTGAATTTGCTACAAATCAGGACTTCCAGACGCTGGAAGAGGCTATGGTAGAAGCAGACGTTTTCATTGGTCTGTCTGCTGCTGACTCACTTTCTGCTGAGGCGTTGCTGACGATGGCTGAGAATCCAATTGTGTTTGCGATGGCTAATCCGAATCCGGAGATATCGTATGAACTGGCGACTGAAACCCGGAAGGATATTATCATGGCAACAGGTAGGTCTGACTATCCTAATCAGGTTAATAACGTTCTTGGTTTTCCTTATATTTTCAGAGGAGCTATGGATGTGAGAGCGACTACTATTAACGAGGAGATGAAGATCGCCGCCGTTAAAGCAATCGCTGATATGGCAAAAAAACAGGTTCCTGAGGCTGTGATGCTCGCCTATAACCTTCATAATATTCGGTTTGGAAAAGATTATATTATTCCTAAACCAACCGATCCGCGCCTCATTACAGCGGTTTCATCTGCTGTTGCCCAGGCAGCAATTGAGTCGGGTGTTGCCCGCGCTGTGATTACAGACTGGGATGCTTATAAAGAAGAGCTAAGCAGACGGCTTGGTGGTGACGACGCCATATTAAGAGCCTTAAGTAGCAGGGCGAAGTCTGACCGGAAACGTGTAGTTTTTGCCGAAGCAGACCATTATAAGATTTTGAAGGCTGCCCAGATAGTGAAGGAAGAAGGTATTGCTACGCCGATTTTGTTGGGTAACCGGGATAGTATCCTGAAAACAATCAAGGAGCATGACCTGGATTTAAATGGCGTATCCATTATAGATCCGTTTGAAGATAATACACGCATCGAAGAGTATGCTCAATATCTTTATTCAAAAAGGCAGCGAAGAGGCGTAAGCTTATTCCAGGCACGAAAGCTTATGCGCGATCGTAACTACTTCGGGGCATGTATGGTTGAATTTGGAGAGGCTGATGCCCTGATCTCCGGATTGACGAAGGACTACGGCTCGACTCTTAAACCCGCCTTACAAGTCATCGGTGCTGATCCTAAAATAAACAGGGTCGCTGGTATGTATATGATGCTGACTAAAAAAGGGCCTATTTTCTTCGGTGATACAACCGTGAACAAGGATCCTACAGCTGAAGAGCTGGTAAGTATTTCACTTCTTCTTAATAAGTCCGTACGCAAGTTTAATGTAAATCCGAGATTGGCTGTATTATCCTATTCGAACTTTGGATCGAATGAAGGAGAGATTCCTGGAAAGACACGCGAAGCTGTTCGTATTCTACATGAAAACCATCCCGAGGTAACGGTGGATGGCGAAATGCAGGGCAATTTTGCGGTGAATAATTCCATGTTACGAGAGAATTTTCCTTTCAGTAAGCTAGTGGATTCCCCGGCTAACACATTAGTTTTTCCAAATCTTGAATCGGGTAATATTGCGTATAAATTGTTGCAGGAGTTGGGCGAGGCAGAGGCCGTTGGCCCTATCTTACTCGGTCTGAATAAGCCGGTTCACGTCTTGCAGATGGGAAGTTCTGTCAGGGAGATTGTGAATATGGTGACCATCGCAGTCGTGGATGTTCAGGAAAAGCAGGAAGAAGCTACAATTAATTAATTCGCAAGCATGTACGCATATATTGACGGTAAACTTGTATTCAAATGTGCCACCTATGTAATCATTGAGGCTGGTGGCATTGGTTTTCATATCAATATATCTATCAATACGTATTCTAAGCTGCCAGGAGGAGAGCACTGTAAGCTTTTCGTCTGGCAGCATATAAAAGAGGACGCTCATACTCTCTATGGGTTCATAGATGAGAGCGAAAAACGATTGTTCCTGCATCTGATATCCGTATCTGGAATTGGCCCCGGCACAGGCAGAATGATACTTTCATCTATAACCCCGGATGAGATTCAGCAGGCAATTGTAAAGGGAGATGTTCCTTTGATTCAGCGGATTAAGGGTATAGGGCCAAAGTCTGCCCAGAGAATGATTCTGGAATTGCAGGACAAGCTTAAAAAGGAGGGAGTAGATACGCTTACTTCGATGCCGAAATATAATACGGTTAAGGAGGAAGCATTATCTGCCTTGATCATGCTCGGATTCGTGAAGAATGTCGCGGAGAAGGCTGTTGATAATGTTCTGAAGCGAGAGACGGATAGTCTTTCAGTTGAACAGCTGATCAAACTCGCGCTCAAGAGCTTGTAATAATGAAGTAATAACTAATGGTTTGAAACCGGCCTCTGTTTTATTTATGTTGCGCGGCCTATTTCTGCTGTTGCTTGTCTTTCCCTATTATACAACTGGCCAGACTTCAGACAGCATCAGGCTACCCTATCGCTTCCAGGACTCACGCTTTTCCGATTTTCGAAGGTTGCCGCAGATCTTTCTGCCTAACCCCGACAATGTTAAAAGGACTGTGGAGTTCGATCCCCTGACACGTCGATATATCCTTCAGGAAAAGATCGGGGAGCAATTATATAGGGCCCCGCGATATTTAACTATTGAGGAATATCAGAGGTATATAGATCGGGAGATTACGAAGGATTTAAGGCGTACTTTATCTGCTTCTCGCGATAGTCTCAGAAGTTCAAATGGGTTAATCCCGGTAATATCAGTCGATAACCAAGCATTTGAACGAGTATTCGGTGGTTCGATGATTACTATCAGACCTCAGGGTACTGCAGATGTGACTATTGCCGGCAAGGTTAATAAGAACGGAAATCCAATATTGACAGAGAGACAAAGAAAGCAATTTAGTCTGGACCTCGATCAGCGTATTCAGATGAATGTGGTAGGGCAGGTAGGTAGCAGATTGCGCATCGCAACAAATTATAACTCGGAGGCACAGTTCGATTTTGAGAACCAGATTAAGCTAGATAAGACTGGCGGACCAGACGATATTTTACAGCGAATAGAAATAGGTAACGTTAGTTTACCGCTTAACTCGACCTTAATTACGGGTAGTCAGGCGTTATTTGGTGTAAAGACACAGCTGCAATTCGGCCGGCTAAACGTAACAAGTGTTTTCTCCCAACAAAAATCGCAGCATCGCGAAATCACTGTTGCAAACGGCTCTCAGCAGAATGAATTCCGCTTAAGTGCTGACAATTATGAAGCAAACAGGCATTATTTTTTGGCTCAGTTCTTTCGGAATGAGTATAATGCCGCACTTGATCATATCCCACTCATTCGAAGTAACGTAAACATCACGAAGATCGAAGTGTGGATCACAAACCGAACAAACAGTTCCGCAGATTCACGGGATGTGTTAGCCTTAATGGATCTTGGGGAAAATATGCCTTATCGTAACGAGCTCTTTAAAGGTGGCTCAGGTTATTCAAGATATCCGGCCGGAACAACCGATACTGGTTTTCCTCAGCAGTCCAACAATCTATTAGAAACATTGCCTCAAGATGCTGTCCTTAGTAATTCAAACACTGCTTACGCATTTTTTCAGGGTAGTGGCGGGACGGATAACTACTCTAAGCTGTCTTATGCACGAAAGCTTACTGACCAGGAATATGTGTTACATCCCCGACTGGGCTATATTTCGCTTAATTTTGCTCTCAATGCCGATGAGGTGTTAGCAGTGGCTTATCGATATACGGTAAACGGTGTAGAATATCAGGTTGGCCAGTTCGCGTCAGATGTGCCGGTGAACCCTAATGAGCCCAGATCCTTATTGACCAAGCTACTGAAAAACGAGAACTTGAAAACGAGCCTCCCAACCTGGGACCTCATGATGAAAAACATATACTCTCTTGGCGCCTATCAGATTAGCAAGGAAAACTTTAAATTGAATATTTATCGTCTTGATGAGAATACCGGTGTCGAAAAGCCACAGATTGCGGAGGGGCAAAATACTAGTGGGAAGCTTTGGCTTCAACTTACGAATGTTGACCGGTTGAATCAAGTGAACGACACCGGAGCTGATGGGATATTCGATTTTATTGAAGGGATCACCGTGGATCCTCAATACGGACGGATAACATTCCCTTTGGTTGAACCTTTCGGTGCCGATCTGTCTGCAAAGTTCTCATCAGCAGAGCAAAATTTGATAGATAAGTATGTGTTTCAGGCCCTTTATGATTCGACCCGAACCAACGCGCAACAACTCTTCCAGAAATACAACCGGTATATAATCAGAGGGACTTATCAGTCGGAAGTAAGTTCTGAATTTCAGCTAAACGCAACGAATGTGCCGGAAGGCTCAGTCCAGGTAGTCGCAGGTACATTGCCGCTTGTAGAAGGGACTGATTTTACGGTCGATTATACAGTAGGTCGTGTCCGCATTCTTAACGAGGCAATGCTAAACTCAGGCCAGCCTATTCGTATAAAGCTCGAGAGTAACGAACTGTTCGGACTTCAGCAGCGATCTCTATTTGGATCCAGGTTCGACTATGCCGTAAGTGACAGGCTACAGGTTGGTGGAACCTTTATGAGCCTGAGTGAGAAACCTTTGTCTGCAAAGGTTAATATCGGAGAAGAGCCCATCTCCAACACTATGTGGGGTGTCGATGCTAATTACTCCTCAGAGTCGCGTTGGCTGACTCATCTGGTTAACAAACTTCCATTTATTAACACGAGGGAAATTTCAACTATTACCTTTTCGGGTGAGTATGCTAAACTTATTCCGGGGCATTCTAAGGCGCTGGATTTCGCGGGTAGCAGGGGCGTTAGTTATCTGGATGATTTCGAAGGAACAAGATCTGTCATCGATCTTAAAAGTGCAATTGGCTGGCAAATATCCGGAACTCCGAAGCTATTCCCGGAAGCAGAACTGAGTAATGATCTATCATACGGATTTAACAGGGCCCGGCTGGCCTTTTATAACATAGATCCCGTGTTTTACAGAAGAGGTAGTTCATTAGCGTCAGCTGGGCTTCCTAATAGTGCGGATGAATTGTCCAATCATTATGTGCGTCAGATATTTGAACAGGAAGTTTTTCCATTGAAGCAGTCTGTTACGGGTATTCCGCTGGCTCTTCCGACGCTCGACCTTGCATTTTATCCTATGTCACGTGGCCCCTATAATTATTCAACGGTTGGTGTGAATGCAGACGGGGCACTTACAAACCCAAGAAGCAGATGGGGCGGGTTGTTTAGGAAATTGGAGTCGACTGACTTTGAGGCTCAGAATGTTGAGTATGTAGAGTTGTGGATGCTTGATCCTTTTATCTATAAACCAGACTCAAAAGGAGGAGACTTGTACATCAATCTTGGAAATATTTCAGAGGATATACTTAAAGACGGAAGAAAGTCATTAGAGAATGGTTTGCCGGCAAATGGGTCAGAGGATCAAACGGAGCTAACAAAATGGGGAAGGGTTCCAAAATTACAGCCGGTGAACCAGGCATTCGAAAATAGCTCAGAAGCTAGAAGAGCACAAGATGTCGGTTTAGACGGTTTAACCGATGAAGCAGAAAGTCGTCACTTTTCGGATTTTGTTAACCAGATAACTCCGCGATTAAGGACTGATGTAGCTACGTCACTTGCGCAGGACCCCTCATCTGACAATTTCCAGTACTATAGGGACGCGGCTTTTGATAATGCCAACGCTGGGATTCTGCGACGTTATGAGCGTTATAATAACACCGAGGGGAATTCAAGGACGGCAGATCAATCGTTAGCAGAGACCGGCTTAAGTAACGCAGCCTCTACATCTTTGCCGGATGGTGAAGATATAAACCGTGATAATAATATGTCTCTGACGGATGAATACTACCAGTACAAGGTTTCAATAAGGCCTGAAGATATGGTGGTAGGACAGAATTTCATTGCCGACAAGGTAACATCTAACGTTAAGCTGGCCAATGGAAGTACACAACAAGCTTCCTGGTATCAATTCAGAATTCCAATAAGTCAGTATCAGCAGAGGGTAGGTGGCATTGAGGATTTCAAGTCGATCCGGTTTATGCGGGTGTTCCTTACTGATTTTCAGGATTCGGCTGTGATCAGACTGGCGAAATTACAGCTGGTTCGGGGTGAATGGCGAAAGTACAACTCGGAAGACAATCCGGTAAAGGTGTTGGCAGATCCTGCATTAGGCGCCAGTCCGGGAATGGACAATTCCAGTATCGAAGTCAGTACCATTAATATTGAGGAGAACGGAAAGCGCACGCCCATTCCTTACGTTGTGCCACCTGGTATAATACGGGAGAGGGATCTGAGCAGTTACAGGGGAGATGCGGAACAAAATGAACAGTCACTATCTCTTCAAGTAAAGGACCTCAGGGATGGCTACGCCAGAGCGGCATTTAAGACAGCACATACTGATTTCAGATCTTATGGAAAGCTTGAAATGTTCATTCATGCAGAGGGCGAGCAGCTTCGCGATAAGGAGGTGTCGGCTATTATCAGAATAGGGACCGAGAATCAGGACAATTATTATGAATATGAAATCCCACTTGATGTAACTTCACCCGGAACAAATGATGCATACGCGATTTGGCCTGAAAGCAATAAGCTCGATCTTGAATTCAAAAAGCTGCAGGCGGCTAAAGTCGCTCGGAATAGAGCGAAGTTTGGTGATCTGCCATGGCCGGCCAATGTCCCGTTCGAATATGCAGATGGACTACGAATCATAAGGGTAGTGGGACAACCTGATCTTAGCAAGGTCAGGGTCTACATGCTTGGTGTGAAAAATCCTTTGAGGCGATCGGGAAATAGCATGCAAGACGATGGATTGGATAAATCAGCTCAGGTGTGGTTTAACGAACTCCGGTTATCCGAGTTTGATGAAAGGGGCGGATGGGCAGCAACGGCTCGTCTGAATGCCAGGCTGGCCGACTTTGCTGAGGTATCCGTGTCAGGAAGCAAGAGCACGGTTGGTTTTGGTTCGATTGACAGACGTACCAGCGAACGAAACAGATCAGACGATAGGTTTTTCGATCTCGCATCTACATTAGAACTAGGAAAGTTTTTCCCCCAGCGAACAGGGATGCAAATACCTGTGTTCCTGAACTGGTCGTCTCAACTTAGCGTACCACAGTATGATCCTAGCTCTCAGGATATCGAACTAAAAACAGCATTAAATGGTCTCTCAAAAGGTCAACGGGATTCCGTGCACCGTATAGTTGATGACTATACCCGGCGCCGTAGCATTAATTTCAGCAACGTAAGAAAGATAAGAATGAACCCGGCAGATAAGCTGAAGTTGTGGGATATAGAGAACTGGAGTGCGTCTTATGCTTACAACGAGTATGATCATCGCGATTTCATAAATGAGAAAACAATACAGAAGACGTATCGTGCTAGTTTGGCCTACAATTATAGCAACAAACCTCAGCCTGTGATGCCATTTGCTAAGATTATAAAGTCCAATCAATTAGCCTTGTTAAGAGATATCAATTTCAATCTCTTGCCATCTCTTCTCAATTTCAGAATTGATGTAGACAGGCTGTATTCTGAGAATAGCTTAAGGAATAATGACCCTGCAAACGTTCTTCCTCTCACCACATTTAATAAGAACTTTCAGATGAGCAGACTATATGGCATCAGCTGGAACCTGACGAGATCTATGCAGATTGACTTCAACGCTACAAACTACTCGATTATTGACGAACCTCGGGGCCGCATAAATGGTATGGCGCGCGATACCATTTGGGAAAATCTGAAAAGGCTCGGACGGACTACTGACTATGACCATAATCTGAACCTCACTTATAACCTTCCGTTAAACAAAATCCCGGCGCTGAATTGGACTACTGCAGTGGTACGCTACGGTACAAGTTTCAACTGGACAACAGAATCCACTAACACGCTGCGGGATCCTGAAATCACTCTTGGTAACAGTATTCAGAATTCACGGACCATTCAGCTTAATCCTAACCTAAACTTTGTAAGGTTCTATAATAAGTTCGGTGCGTTTAGAAGATCTGCCAAAAACGTAACGTCTTTCTCAACATTTTTAAAAGACATGCTCACCGGTGTAAAAAGTATGACGGGAGCTTACACGCTAACCCAGGGAACATTTCTGCCAGGCTATACACCCGGAACAAATGTTTTCGGATATGATCTGGATGAAAATGCTCCGGGTTGGGGATTTCTGTTTGGAAGTCAGCAAGATATCCGGTCAAAAGCGGTTGCTAATGGCTGGATCAGCAGAGACACACTGCTTAATCAGTTGTATGTTACAAGCAAGAAGGAAGACATAAGCATCAGAGCCACCATCGAACCCCTAAAGGATTTACGGATTGAACTCACTGCAACGAAAAGTTCTAACTTTAATTATTCTACAAACTTTAGGTTTAACTCGACCATAGGTGATTTTGAGAGTCAAAGTCCAATAACATCGGGTGATTTCAGCATCTCCTCGGTTTCAATAAAAACCGCATTTTCGTCTATTGATAATGCGGATCTTTTCAAAAAGTTTGAAAGGAACCGTGCTATTGTATCGGAGAGGCTGGGAGCAGCAAATCCCAATTCGACAGGAGTAATGGAAGGTTATACTGAAGGTTACGGTAAAAACTCACAGGATGTAGTGGTTGCCTCATTCATTGCTGCATACACAGGTAAATCTCCGGAATCCGTAAGCTTACGCACCTTTCCTAAAATTCCCATTCCCAACTGGCGTATTTCCTATAACGGATTAACTAAATATGACATTTTTAGCAATTTTGCATCGTTTAACCTGAACCATAGTTACCGTTCTACCTACAATGTAAACGGATTCTCATCTCTTATTCGCTATCAGGAGGAGAATGGGTTTGTTAGTGTAAAAGATGGGCAAGGCGACTACTTGCCTATATATCAGTTTTCGCAGGTTATGCTCTTTGAGCAGTTCGTACCCCTTATTGGTGTGGACTTCCGGTTAAAAAATAATGTGTCGGCTAATTTTGAGTATCGTAAGACGAGGGGACTAAGTTTGAGCCTGGTTAATAGCCAACTGGCACAGCAGCAGGATGACGGGATCATCTTTGGATTCGGTTACAGGTCGGCCGACTTCCGTTTTCCTTTCGGCCTTCTGAGCGGTAGAAAGACTAAAAACGATGTGAATTTCAAGCTGGATTTTGCTATCAATGACAGAAAGACTGTGATCTATAGAGCAGACGTCGAAGGGGCAGAGGTATATTCAGGTGCCAGAAACGTTGCCTTTAGACCATCGATGGATTATCTTTTAAATCAGAGATTAAATATCCGTGTATTTTATGACGGAAGCCTTACCAGGCCTTATACCTCTCAAACTTTTAATACATCGTTTAGCAACTTCGGAATAAATCTAAGGTTTACCGTCCAGTAATTATCGAAATGCAATTTCATTCACTATTTTTGAAAAAAAAACAACATGAATTTCCCTTCAGAATTAAAGTACACTAAGGATCACGAGTGGATCATGGTAAACGGTAATGAGGCAGTAGTCGGCATCACAGAATTTGCTCAGCGCGAATTAGGTGATATTGTTTACATCGATATCAATACTATTGGTGCTGAAGTCGCAAAAGACGAGGTATTTGGAACTGTTGAAGCCGTTAAGACGGTCTCTGATCTGTTTATGCCTTTAACAGGTACTGTGCTGGAGCTCAATGAAAAACTCGATTCAGCGCCGGAGCTGGTGAATCAGGATCCCTATGGGGATGGCTGGATGGTTAAGATAGAGATTAAATCAACCGTCGAAATAGAGAGTCTCCTTTCTGCTGACGAATACAAAGATCAGATAGGTCTATAATGATCAGAAATCTTAGGTACCAGTATCTGTCTTTTATGTGGCTGGTACTGGTATTGATCCTTTGCAATATGCACATGGATAGTGTGACAGATAATCAAAATACGTTCTTCGAAGGTTTTGACAAGCTGGTACATACGGGTCTTTTCTTTGTCTTGACTTTACTTATCTTGAGGGGAAAGTTAAAGCAGCGGGCGGCGCATACGCTACGTTTTATAACCATACTGAAAATCGTTCTTTTTTCAGTGTTCTTCGGTGCTTTTATAGAATTGTTACAATGGAAAATCTTCACCTATCGGTCAGGTGATTGGTGGGACTTGTTTTGTGATGCCTTGGGCGTAGCTATGGCCGTATTTAGTTACTTCTGCTTAAGATGGGATAAATATGGTAAGGCTCTTTAATCTGCTTATAGTGGTTCTTCTGACATCCGTACTATTCAGTTCCTGTGGAGTCTTCCGAAAAGGTTGCAAGTGTCCAACTTTCAGCAAAACGAAATAGCTTTTTTACAATAAAAGGTGCCACAGGTGACAAGCGCTATTTGGATTTATTTCAAATAAGCCCTACTTTTGGTCATCTTTTAAATAGATATGAAGCTATCACAGTTGTTACCCGGTCAATCAGGTGTCATTAAAGAGTTTACAGACCTCGAAATGTCTGTGAAATTGATGGAAATGGGATGTTTACCCGGAGAATTGATTTTAGTGGATCGCTTTGCGCCTCTTGGAGATCCAATGGCGATAACCGTTTCCGGCTACCAGTTAAGCTTGCGTATGCAAGAGGCTTCGACAATAATATTGGATCAGATATAAGTGAAAAGCGAATTGAAGGTAGCTCTGGTTGGTAACCCAAATACAGGTAAATCTACGCTATTTAATGTACTTACGGGCCTGAATCAAAAAGTCGGTAATTTCCCAGGAGTAACAGTAGACAAAAAGACCGGTGTATGTAAGCTTCCCGACAAAAGAGTTGCACAGATCATCGATTTACCCGGAACATATAGCCTTTATCCCAAAAGTAAAGACGAGACTATAGTATTTGAAGTCCTGGCTGATCGCGAAAGCAGTTCCTTTCCTGATGTCGTAGTCGTAGTAGTCGATGCAACCAATCTGAAACGTAACTTGTTGTTGTATACTCAAGTTGCCGATCTTAAGATTCCGGTTGTTATTGCGCTTAATATGATGGACCTGGCGTCAAAGTCGGGAATTGATATTAACGTAGATGCTCTCTCCGAAAAGCTTGGTGTTCAGATTATTCCAATCAGTGCCCGCCAGGGTTCTAATGTCGACAGACTAAAGCAAGCAATCGCTTTCACCTCAATTCAGCCATTACAGAAAGATACAATAAATGTTTCTGACCTCGCTCCTGGTTTGATAGGGAAAATCAGGGAAGAGTTGTTTGTCGACTCTCCATATGCGGCTCTTCAAATGGCTCATCAGCACGAGAATCTTCGTTTCTTATCAGCTGATAAGAGTGACAGGATAGAAGACCTGGAGAAAGAGTTTTCGTTTCATTCTGATACGTCGAAGGCTACAGAAACAATTGCCCGTTACAATTTCATAAATGAAGTTTTAGCAGAAACGGTAATTGCAGGCCCTAAGCAGATCAAGAAGTCGGTCACCAACAGAATAGATCAGGTTTTGACCCATAAAGTCTGGGGCTTCTTAATCTTTTTTTTACTGCTTTTTGTAATCTTCCAAGCGATATTTGCATGGTCTGAAGTTCCAATGTCACTCATCGAAGGCGCTTTCGTATGGTTAACTACCCTTGTCCATGAAAATCTACCTGCAGGTGTTCTCACAGATCTGCTTAGCGATGGCATCATAGCAGGATTAAGCGGTGTTCTGGTATTTATTCCCCAAATAGCTATTTTATTTGCCTTTATCTCGGTGCTTGAAGATACAGGATATATGGCACGGGTCACTTTTATGATGGATAAGGTGATGCGGAAAGTGGGATTAAATGGGAAGTCGGTTGTCCCTATGATTGGTAGTCTTGCATGTGCCGTACCGTCCATTATGAGTGCCAGGAATATAGAGAGTTGGAAAGACCGGATGATCACTATTATGGTCGTTCCTCTCATCAGCTGTTCCGCAAGGCTTCCGGTATATACAGTTTTAATATCCCTGGTGGTTCCGGATAAAATGATAGGTGGGTTTTTGAATATGCAGGGAATCGTGCTAATGGGAATGTATCTGATAAGCGTGGTCGCCGCCATTCTTGCCGCTTTGGCCTTTAAGTACATTCTGAAGGCAAAGGAAAGAGGTTATTTCATCATGGAGCTGCCGGTATATAGAATGCCTCGATGGGACAACGTATTGCTGACCATGTTTGAAAAGGTTAAGACTTTCGTATTCGAAGCAGGTAAAGTTATAATCGCCATATCCATCGTATTATGGGCTTTATCTAATTATGGCCCACCGGGAAAGCGAGCAGAAGTCGAAAATAAATATCAGTCACCTCAAGTAATAAGTCAATATTCACCGGAGGAGTTAGAATTGCATAAGTCATCAGAGTTATTAGAATCGTCTTATGCAGGGGTGGTAGGAAAATTTATTGAGCCTGCCATAATACCTTTAGGGTATGACTGGAAAATTGGTATTGCCCTAATCACTTCTTTCGCTGCAAGGGAGGTCTTTGTCGGAACAATGGCTACTATTTATAGTGTCAGTGACGACGAAGCGCATATTTCGTCTGTCACCGACAAAATGCGAAACGCGAAAAATGCTGTTACTGGATTACCAGTGTTTACCCTCGCGTCATCGTTTTCTTTAATGATTTTTTATGCTTTTGCTATGCAATGTATAAGTACAATCGCCATCGTTTACCGGGAGACAAAATCGTGGAAATGGCCATTAATACAGTTTACATATATGACGGTGCTAGCTTATGTTTCCAGTTTGGTGGTTTATAATATTTTAAAATAACAGGACGTAAGCGGTGGACAAAGCGCAAAAGTTATCTGAGTACCTTCCGGAAGGAGCTGCCAATATAATTGCAGGATGGATCGACGACTATAAGTGCGATTTCAAGATCGCCGGAAAGCGCAGTACCAAGTTAGGCGATTACCGACCGCGTCTCAAAGGACTTAATCATCGTATCTCGGTCAACTACAACCTTAATCCATATGGGTTTCTGATAACCACGGTTCATGAATTTGCGCACTTGCTGACATGGAATGAGCACAAAAGCAGTGTAAAACCGCATGGACAGGAATGGAAGAGGAACTTCAAAAAGATGATGGAACCATTCCTGGCGATGGATATCTTTCCTGATGATCTCAAGAACGAAATTGAAAGCTATCTTATCAATCCTTCCGCTTCAAGCTGTACCGATGTCAACTTATTTAGGGTGATACAGTCGTATAACGCTCCTGACTCTGGCGGTGCGAAAGTATTGTTAATCGAAAACATCCCGTGTGATACAACGTTCACTGTTCGCAATGGTAGAAAGTTCAAAAAGCTCGAGAAAATGCGCAAGCGTTATAAATGTATTGAGCTTGCTACAGGGCGCCTTTATTTATTTCACCCCATGGCCGAAATATTTGAAGCCGGCTGATTATCTTATCTTACCACCTTCATAAATTGCCTCACCATCTTTAATCTCCCAATTGAAACTTAGGGAGGAACCTTTATATTTATCAGCGTTAGTAACGAGTTCCCGTATAAACTCATCTTCATTTTCAACTCGGATCACGGCACGATATGACTTCAGCTCCTTCTTACTCAGTATAATGTATCTGGCTTTGGGATATTCCGTAATTCCCTCAAATGCAAGATCAAACTCTCCCTCATTTTTTATTGCACTTTCCAGATGTTCAAGAATTTCGCCAACGTCCCGGTTCCTGCCGTCTGCTTTCTCGTGCTTTGCTGCATTGAATGCCGCTGCATCATCAGCAGATTTTGAGTCTGCGTGAAAGAGTACATCATTTCTATAATATTCCCTACGAGATCTGTATCGTGGACTCTCATAGGAATTGAAAACGTCTTCTATAAGCAAAAGCAGCTGCTGACGATCCACATAGTAATATTTCTCAACTGATCCCATTTCTCCATCGCCGTGCTCAATATAAAGAACCGGGTTCCCATTACTGGAATATCTGGTTACATAAAAGGAATACTCTCCTTTATTAAAAACCAGGCTTTCTCTCTTCTCAAATTCGGAAATATGTAGCTTGATTGAATCCGCATAGCCATTAATACTACTCTCATCCAGAAATACAGACGGGGCTATGCCCATTTTCGCCTGGGGATGTTTTTCTTTTACTTCCCCGTTATTGCAAGAGATAGCAACGCACATTGTGAAGATGCACGAGAGGAAGGTTAAATACCTAACCTTAATATAGGGAGACTTAGACATATAGTTCTATAACAAACATATCTGGAAAGCGTTTAAAATTATCTGGTAAAACGGTTTCCGCTAATCTATTTGTGATGTTAGCTCACATTTGCTTGTCTGAAAGTTTCACACCACCTCAAAAACTTGTAAGTTTGAGTTTCTAAATAATACTATATGAAGCAACTATATATTATGTTCCTTTCTACCCTACTATCAGGAACAGCCCTGGCTCAGGAGTACTATCTTCGACCTCATACGTTTGCTTTAAAAGGAAAGGAAGACCTCAATGTCGAACTCTATAGAGGTAATAAGTTTGACAGCGGCGAAGACCGTAAGGTTGAGAATTCCAGACTAAAGAGCGCAAGTATTTATCAGGGGTCGAAACCTGAAAGCCTGATTGACAGCGCAGGAGCTGTTAAGTCATCCCTGATAGTTCCATACAAAAGCTCAGGATTAAATCTCGTATCAGTCGAGCTTTTCAATAGTGTCGAACAAAAATCCAGGACATCACTTAATAACCAGTTTGCAGAGGAAGGATTTGCTGACGCGGCAGAAAAGGCCGGTATGAAGCAGCTGTTTTCTGTAAACAACCACTATTCTCTCAAAACGCTTGTTATTTCCGATAAACCGTCAGGAAGCGCTTATGAGGTCAAAACAGACGGTGATTTCGAAATAGTATTATCACAAAACCCATATAAAATGAAATATGGTGAAGATATTACCGTTCAAGTGTTATCTAAGGGAGAGCCGGTGAAGAAAGCGTATGTTGCGGTCACCACAAGAACCCTCAACGGGAGCTTATTTGCATCATCTCAGGTAACAGACGATGAAGGAAAGGCGTATGTAAAGCTTAACCGTGCGGGGGAGTGGCTGATTAAAGCAGTAAACATACTACCCGCTGAAAAGTCTGCCGATTTCGACAGGTGGTTCTCATCTTATAGTTTTAGCTTCTTAAACAAATAATATATAAACATGGTTAGAAAGACTCTAGTAATAGCGGCGGTGGCTGCTGTAGGAGCCTTAGGTTCTTGTAAAAGTAAAAAGGCTATTGTATCGACTCCGGCAAGTAGCCAAACACAGGTAGCGGATGATGCTGAATATGATGCCTACCGGAATAAGTTACCCGACACACAGGTTGACAGAGTGCAAAGCGGGGTTAAAGTAACATTTGCATCAGAAATTCTTTTTCCAACAAACTCGTCTTATCTGACTGAGCCGGCCAAGGAGAAGCTGAAGAAATTAGTCGAGGTTATAAAGGAAAAAGGTCCTGCAAAACTTCTGATCGAAGGCCATACAGATAAAACCGGGACTGCAGAATACAACAAATGGCTTTCTGAAAAAAGAGCAGCTTCAGTTAAGGCATTTGTCGTAAGTATGGGTCTGTCTGACTCCTCGGTCTCTACGACTGGTCTGGGTGATACAAAACCCGTTGCAGTGAACAGCACCCCGGAAGGAAGGGCTAAAAACAGACGTGTGGAGATCACAATTTCTCAGGGAAAATAGCCACTGATATTAACCACCGATAATTTTGAGGACCATACCGGTCTTTACAGAAGAAGAGTCTTTTAGTTTGTTAATTACTTTAATCTCTTCTTCTGTAGCTCCCTTAAACTGGTTAGCAATTGAAGAAAGCGTATCGCCAGGCTGCACGCGGTACGTCATAACCTGGTCTCCGCTTTGAGTATAGCCGGTACGTTTTACGCCAGAGCCTCTATTTTTGTAGAAAATGTTATTAGCAGCCTGCAATCTGGCATCAGATACTGGTCTTCCATTCAGCACATCGTTTACAAGCTCCAGATATGGTTTCCGGTTACCCGGTAAAACCAGTGTCTGAGGGTGTTCTGCGCTTCCGTGAATTGCGCCTTGTAAATATGCTGGATTTAATTGTGCGATTTCCTCTGTGGTCAGGTTACTTGCCGAAGCAATAGAACTGAATGTAACTGTAGATTTTACCGGAACATTTTCTATTTCAAGGGGTAAGTCAGTCCCACCTGGTTCGATATTGTGCTTCCAGTAATGATTCATGATGTACACCGTAGCTATATAAGCCGGTACGTAATTCTGAGTCTCTATTGGAAGGTATTGTCTGATTGACCAATAATCATTTTTCCCCCCTGCTTTCTCCATAGCCCATTTGATATTATTCCTTCCGCAATTGTATGAAGCGATAGCCAGCAGCCAGTCATCGTAAATATAGTAAGACTCCAGGAGGTGAGACGCTGCAGCATTCGCAGCAAGGAACGGATCCTTCCGCTCATCCACCCGGTCTGAAATTTCCAGACCATAGAGCTTGCCCACTTCATAAAGAAACTGCCACGGACCGGTAGCGCCCATGTGTGATACCGCTTGAGGATTCAGCGACGACTCGATTACAGATATGTATTTTAATTCCTCAGGAACATTTCTGTTTTCAAATACCTTTTTATAAATAGGGAAATAATATTGCGATAGGCCGAGCATCTGTGATATCCGGCCCTTTTGTCTGTTGATATATATATCTATAAACTTCTGAACTTCCGCATTGTAAGTCAGTGGAACCCTGTTTTGAATAGATTCAAGAGCACGTTTATAAATTATTGAGTCCGCGGCTACAGCCACATGGTAAACATCGGATGACTGAGTTGTATTCTGTTTTCCGGATACACTGGAGGTTCCTAAAAGCCATAACAATGCGATCAACACTTTTCTTCTCTTCATCATTTCTTTTGTTAAAGGCGTAATAGCCTATCGGCTATTCCTGATCCGCCATATTCATATTCATAATGTACCTGGAGAAAGCAAGAAGCTGGGGTTCCCCAAAACGCTTACCAATCAGTTGCAAACCCAGAGGGAGTCCCTCAGAATTATCCCGAACCGGCAATGAGATAGCGGGGATACCTGCAAGGGAGGCCTGTACGGTGAAAATGTCAGCTAAATACATCACTACAGGATCGTCTGTCTTCTCGCCCAAACCAAAAGCAGGTCCGGGGGATGTCGGTAAAAGAATGAAGTCATGATCTCTCAGGATCTCCTCAGTCTTTTCCCTGATTAAACGCCTTACCTTTTGCGCCTTGCCATAAAAAGACGCATAATGACCTGCACTCAACACAAAGGTGCCCAGCATAATTCTGCGTTTAACTTCGGCCCCAAAGCCCTCAGACCGGGATTTCTTGTAAGTTGACTCAAGATCTACCGCATTAGGGCTTCTAAATCCATAATGTACACCATCATAACGGGCAAGGTTAGAAGACGATTCTGCAGTGGTCAATATGTAATAAGTCGGCACTACATAATCCAGATAGGGGAAGGATATAGGCTCAACTGAGTGGCCCTCTTCCTGCAGTTTTCTAATCATCGCCTCAGTTAATGACTTAACTTCCGGATCCAGCCCTTCAGAATGCAAGGTTTCAGGAAGATAAGCAATCCTCTTTTTTCCTTCAAATGACAGCTCCTGGCTATACTTAGGTACAGGAAGAGTAGAAGATGTGCTATCAAAATCATCATGTCCTGCAATAATTTCCATTATCAGAGCTGCGTCCTCTACAGATTTTGTTAAAGGCCCCACTTGATCGAACGACGAGGCGTAAGCCACAATTCCGTGTCTTGAGACTCGTCCATATGTAGGCTTAAGTCCAACAATGCCGCAAAATGAAGCAGGTTGTCTCACAGAACCTCCTGTGTCGGTGCCTAAGGCCGCCATACACAATCCTGCCTGAACAGCCACGGCAGATCCACCGGATGACCCTCCTGAGACCTTTGTGTTGTCGGCATAATTTTTTACGTGACCGAAATATGAGTTTTCATTAGACCCACCCATGGCGAACTCATCACAGTTGAGCCGACCAATGATAATGGCATCTTCAGCTAAAAGGCGCTCTACTACAGTGGCTGAAAAGATAGAAACATAGTTCTCAAGCATTCTGGATCCTGCCGACACGCCATGATCTTTGTAGCAGATAAGATCTTTGATACCGATAACCATTCCGGCTAATTTGCCGCCGGTACCGTTCAGAATCTTATCATTAATTATAGGAGCAAGTTTCAGTACCTCGTCTTCGTATACCTCGATGAATGCATTTAAGTGAGACTCTGCCTCAATCCGCTGCAGATAATGTTCTACTACTGTCGTTAAAGTGAATTTGCCCTCTTTGATCTTTTCATGCAAGATAGTCAAGGAAATATACGGTTCCATTCCGTGAAGGTACATAATTCTCCTAAATCGAAAAACCCCATATTGAGCAAATAATGCTGAATATGGGGTTAAGTAATAAAAAGGTTATCTAACAGTCAGACTTAGTAAGTCTTGGTGTCGTTTTGCTTGACTGAATCTGCGTCGCCGTCTTTAGCGTCTTTAAATTCCTTAACGCCTTTTCCTAAACCGCGCATCAGCTCCGGAATTTTTTTGCCACCAAAAAGAAGCAGAATAGCAACCACAATTAAAATAATTTCTGGCGCACCTAATCCGATTAATAAAAATGTACTAAACATATTATGTATTTATATGTGGTTTCTCTGTTTGCTGTTCTGTTTCAGCTGCTTTCTTAGTATCCAGATCGACGTTTAAGTCGTCATTAACGGCATTGATATTTCGGTGTATTTCACGTTTTACACCATCAGAAGCATCCTTGAACTCTCTCATACCTTTTCCCAGGCCTCTTGCTAACTCAGGTAACTTCTTACCTCCAAACAACAGCAGAACTGCGAACAGAATCAGCATCAGCTCCGGCGTACCCATGTTAAGGAATAACAATATAGAATTTAACATCTTCTCCTGATTAATTATACAAATATAGAATAAAAATAAACGCCATTTGTTTATTATTTATTGTGAGCTAGTTGGCTAACCACGCTTCCGGATTCATTGGCGTTGTTCCTTTCCATATCTCAAGATGTACTTCGGTGCTGCCATCCGTTGGATCTGTTGCTACTGAACCGAGCGATTGCTTAACGGTTACCTTTTGTCCTTTAGATACACTTACCGAACGTAGGTTGGTGTATACAGTGAAATACTCTCCATGACGAATGATTATTGCAATAGAAGCCCCCATATTCATGACACTGCTCACCGTGCCTCCAAAAATTGCACGTACGGTTGCGCCCTCGTTAGTTTGAATATTAACACCGTTGTTCTCTGTAGAAACGTTACCAATTGAATGTCGGCCAAATCGCTCCACTATTGTTCCGTTCGCTACCGGCCATGGCAAGCTTCCGCGGTTCCCTGTGAAGTCAGACGTCATTTTAGCAGATTCAGGCGTAGCAGATAAAACTTTCGTACCCTTCGCCACCGGTTTTGCCTCGCTATCGTCTCCTTTTGCCGCCGCTGCTTTTGCAGCCGCTGCTGCTGCTGCCGCTGCTCGTTTACGTTCAGCCTCGATTTCCCGACTGATCGCATTTTGTATTGCCCGGTTCAATCTTGCTGACTCCCTTTGTTTTTGAGTCAGTTCCGTACGTAATTGCTTCTCCTGCTTACTTAGCTTACTAAGTTGTACAGATTGATTACTCTTTTCTTTGCCGAGTGTAATCTTCTCTTTCTCCTGGTCTTCAAGCAATGAGCTTTTTTCCTTCTTGTTATGGTCGAGCTGCTGAATTTTATGTCCCAGTTCCCTCTGCGTCTCTTGAATGTATCTGGCCTGTTTACGCCTATAATCTCCAAACTGCTGAAGGTACTTGAGTCTCTTGTATGCCTGGTTAAAGTCACTGGACGCAAATATGAACATCAGCTTGCTATAAGAACTCTGATTTCTGAAAGCGAATAAGATCATTGCCGCATACTCCTTTTTAAGCTTGACCAACTGGCTTTGCAGCGAACGTACATTGTTAGTATTTTCTGAAATCTGATTGTCCAGCAATCTAACCTCAGAGTTTATAGTACTTATTTTAGCCTCCCTCAGTCTTATTTGGGCGTTTAGCGCATTGATTTGCTTAAGCGACAGACGCTTGTTATTAACCACCTTATTCTGAGACCGTCTTAGCATCTCAATTTCCCGGGTAAGTGCTTCCTTGCGGCGCTTTAGCTCAGCGCTGCTTTGCGCAAACACAGAACCAGTAACGAAAATGAAAGCAAAGACTAAAAAAATCCTGGTAAGACTCATGGGCACAAATCTATTTAATTAATCCTTTACTGTAAACCTTTTAGGGACACTGAATGGAAAATCAACTGGTTCGTTTACAGAAACACTGGAGTATTTAATATCGATCCGGACGTTTTTATTGCCTGCGTTTGAAAGCAGACTCACTGAATAGGGAAGGTTTCGCCCGTTTATCGCCTGAAACTCGCTATAGTTCGCAACCAGCTGCTGTCCTTTCGCATCGCGCAGACGATTTTCAATCAGCTTGTAATGCTCATTAAAAATTAGTTCATAGATAATGTCTTCTGCAGATGATCTGACAACTGTTTGGCTACCGCTCAAATTTATTTCAGAAGCTTGCGATACCGAGCCTTTTATTGTGTTTCCTATAAGTAGATTTTGCAGCGTATTGAAGTCAACCTTTCGATTAGAATACTGGGAAATGAAGCTAAACGGCTTGGCCAGATATTCTCCCTGAAGACGATTGTAGACTTTGATGCTGTCTGGAGTAACCATAACTCTGGCAACTTCTATTCCTGCTATAGCAGTAATAGACATCCAGATCACCTCATCGTTTCGTATTCTCAAGTTGAGATTGGCACCGTTAGATGAGTTATTAAGCTTAAAATCGATTTTCGCCTTCGCTGATAACGTCTTAAATCCAAATGCGTTCTCGGTGATTGCTTTTATAGATTCTGTTTTGGTACTTACCTCTGCCGGCACTGTGCTTACAACTGGCGCCAATTCCTTTTTAGCTCTGCAAGCGAAACACAGTACTGCCAAACAAAGAAGTACAATCCTACTCAAAGTATTTTTTTTCATTTATCTTTTTATCTAGTATTTCTGATTTGACACCCAATGTCCTGGCTTTCGTCCAGTTTTCCAGTGCCTGTTCAGTCTCTTTCAAATGGAACAAAATATCTCCGAAATGCTCAAATTGAATACCGCTGCTTCCATTGTTTTTGATAGCCTTTTCAATCCATATCCGGGCATCGTTGTATTTCTTTTGCTGAAACAGCACCCAGGCATAGGTGTCTTGGAAAGATGCATTCTCCGGGTCTAACTCATTAGCCTGCGAAGACATTTTCGCGGCTTTTTCTAAGTGTTCTTTCCTTAACGATAAATAATAGGCATAATTGTTCAATGCATAAGCATTTACAGGATCAAGTGCCAATGCTTTATCAAAGGCAGCATCAGCCTCCTTAAATTTCTTTATTGAATTTAGCGAATTGGCAAGGCTGGCCTGAACCTGCGATTGGTACACCGCATTTTCAGTGTCCAGGTTAACTGCTTGGGAAAAGCGTTCAATTGCCTTTTCGTGGTTTTCAAGCTGCGCATAAGCAATACCGGTAAAAAAATACAGTGAAGACCGGCCCTTAAATAGTGTCAAAGCTTTTTCTCCGTCTTCCAGCACCGTCTCGAACTCGCCCATAGACGTCTCGATTTCAAGTAACTGTTCCCAGATTCGGATCTCCTTATCGTTAATCGAAAGCGCATGCTTGTATGCTTCCCGTGCTCCCTTAAGATCTTTTGATTGAGCAAGCAGATCTCCGTAGATAGCAAACGCCTGGGGTTCTTTTGAATGTCTCCGTGTAGCTAAAAGCGCAAGTTCGGTGGCTTCAGATAATGAGGCTGCATTCTTCAGTTTAGGAAAGTAGGAAAAAATGATCTGAGCTTTGACATCAAAATCCAATACGTCATCTGCTACTACCTTCTTCAGTTCTTTGAACGCTTCGCTGTCTTTACCCTCCGAGCGATAGACATCTGCCATCAAAAGAATCACATAGGGGTTTTTCGGCTCTACCTTATTCGCTTCCTTGAGTCTGTTCAGTGCCTTTTCCTTTGAACCTGTTTTAAGATATAGTTCGGTCAGGGCAAGATAGTTTCTTATATCAGCCGGATTCTTGCTGATCAGATCCTCAAGAACAGAAATCGCTTTGTCCGGATCTGGGTCATTAACCAAAAGACGCTGCTTGAGTGTTTCAAGTTCTGGCGATGGCCCAAACGCAGATTCAATTTCGGCATAGATAGGTTCCGCTTCCTTTGTCCGTCCCAGAAGTATCAATGCGTTGGCCTTATCATGGAGATAGTCATTAACATCCGGCTCAAGTTTCGTGAGTCGGTCGTACACTTCAGGGAGTTTGTCCAGCTTCTGCGCCTGCTTGTATATATCTGCCAGCAATAAAAGGAACCATTTATTGTCTGGATTTGCAGCAACAGCCTTAACGGCATATTGTTCCGCCAGTCCAATCTGTTGCTTAATTCTATAAATATTACTCAGTTCATAGAAAGCAGCTCCGTTTGCCGAATCAAGCTCGACCGTTCGCTTAAACGAACGCTCCGCCTCGTCGATTCTACCTGATGTCTTTTCTCTGAGACCTGAAAAGAAACTGTTTCTTACCGCAATGCTGTCAGCGCTGCTCAGGCTACGCTCTTTCATGTTCTTTTTCTGAGAAAATACAGAGCCGGCAAGGCAACAAAATGTGAAAGAAATAAGAAATGTTCTTTTTAACATGTAGCTATACTCCTGTATGGCCGTAGCCTCCCGCGCCACGGCTTGTTTCGTTTAAACTATCGGTAGCTTCCCATGATATTTGTTCATGTTTAGCAATGATCATCTGTGCTATACGGTCTCCGCTTTGAATGCGGAAATCAGTGTCAGACAAATTGATCAGTAAGATCTTGATCTCTCCGCGGTAATCCGCATCAATGGTTCCCGGCGAGTTCAGGACGGTAATCCCGTGCTTCAGTGCAAGCCCGCTTCTCGGGCGAATCTGCGCCTCGAACCCCTGCGGAAGCTCAATGAACAGTCCGCTTGAAACAAGCGATCGCTGAAGAGGCTTCAAAATAATATCTTCTGTAATGAATGCCCTGATATCCATTCCCGCTGAAAGGGCCGTTTCGTATGCAGGGAGTAAATTATTGGATTTATTAATTACTTTAACGTTCATGTGCATGGTGTAGTATCAGTTAAATTTTTCCGGAAAAAATCTTCCTTAAGTTTGTTCTTTCTATGTACAATATTAAAACCGCAAATAAAGCGAATAAGATATTACCCGCAATGAGATCCCTGTTAAAAAAGTTGTAGGAAACAGTTACTATAATGACCGACGACAAAAGGTAACCGAATGCCTTCTTTACGTTATAAGGAATCGGGTAGTGTTTCTGTCCAAGTAAATAGGAAAGCACCATCATGGTCGAATATGCCGCAAACGAAATCCATGCTGAAGCCACATAACTGTACTTCGGGATGAAAATGATGTTCAGAACAATGGTCATCAACGCCCCTATACCAGATATATATAGCCCATACCGGGTCTGGTCCGATAGCTTATACCAGATGGATAGATTCATATATATGCCCAGGCTCACATAACCCAGCAATAAGACAGGAATGATCTTCAGACCTGACCAATATAGCTCACGCTGAACAGGGTCTTCTGCGCTAATAAAATGCTTCAGAATTTCGATATTAGCAGCTATACCTACGAAAATAAGGGAAATAGCGATAATGAAGTAATTCATTATTGTCGCATAGGTATCTCCCGAGTTTTTGTTCTTGGCATGACTAAAGAAAAATGGTTCAGCCCCCAACCTAAATGCCTGAATAAAGATGCTGAGGAAAATTGCAAGCTTCGCACACGCGCCATAAATACCAGCTTCCTGCTCAGCTATACTTTCCGGGAGCAGCTCTTTTAAAAATATCTTATCGGAGTTCTCATTTATGATGAACGAGAGATTTGCTGCCAGGATTGGAAAGCTATAATTCAGCATATCCAGGATCAAAGGGCGGTCAACTTTTAGCCTCAACTCCATTAATTGAGGTAGTAAGAATACGAGAGTCACAGTACTGGCAACGAGATTGGAAATAAATACATAACCCAGCCAGCCAGGTCTGTACCATTCCCGAAAGAAGTCTGCAAATATCAGGTCGTTCTTAATAATTGCAGGCACTGCTAAAAGCAGGAACAGGTTAAGTCCTACGAAACTCAGAATATTAGCTATTTTAATTATCCCAAACTTCAGAGGTCTTCCCTCAGCCCTCAATTTTGCAAAGGGAATGACGGCTAATGCGTCAACTGCCAGAATCAGAATGAAAAGTTTGATATACTGAGCATAATCCGAAAGGCTTGTCGTATGGTCAGTAACCATCCATTGGGCGATATTTCCCGAAAAAAGGAACGCCATTCCGACAAACAGTGCCGCGAAAATCAGGATGACTATGAATGTATTGTTATAAACCTTCTCTTTGTCGTTTCCTGATTTGTTTAGGTACCGGAAGAAGGTTGTTTCCATACCGAAGGCCAGCATGGCATTCAGTATCGAAGCCCAGCTATACAGAACAGTGAAGACACCATATAACTTCGCCGGATAGAGCCTTACATATAGGGGCGTTAGGAGGAAACCGAGTACCCGCGATATGACGGTACTCAATCCATATATAGCAGTCTGTCCTGCGAATTTTTTTATGTTTGACAAGCTTGCCTGTTGTTTAGATCCGATGCTTTTTCACTATCTCAAAGTTAAGATAGTTCTTCATTTCTCCTTCAGAGACATCCACTTTCTCCACAACTGCATTATCGGGACCCTCTTTACACCAGTCCAGGAGGTAATTCACAGAGAACAGGTCGCCCTCTGCTTCTATATAAACTGATCCGTCCGGTTGATTTTTAACGATTCCTTTAATGGACAGTTGATCAGCAATTGCCTTTGTTGCCGCTCTGAAAGATACACCCTGAACCTTGCCGTACACGGTGATTGTAAAATGTTTCATTTGCAAACTTAGGCAAATGAAAGAAGATTTATAATTCAAAATTAATAATCTAAGCTAGTCTTTCTACCGTTGACTCTGGTGTGAGCATCAGTCCGTCCACATTACTGATCAGATTTAATCCCGGCTTTTTACCAACTTCGATACTTCCAAAATCTTCATCCATATCCAGAAATTTCGCACCGTTCAACGTCGCCCATTTGATAGTTTCATCAAGGCGCAGAGAAGGGAAATGTCTGTGAAGCGTTTTTAGCTCAGATAAAATGCATAGCTCGTCATTAGAGGCAAGGCTATCGGTGCCGAGGGTAATCGTCAGATCATTTTGCCGGAATAGTTCTACTTTCGGGAGCCTGTTTTCGATATAGAGGTTAGCATTCGGACAGAAGCACCAAAAGATATCTCTTCCAGATCGTTTTGTGAAATAAATGTCCTTCAGGCTTGTATATGTATTATGTACCAGTAATATTTTTTGCTTCTTCCCGAGGTGAGAGAAAACAGACTGAACGGAGCTTCTGGCCTGGGCTTTGAAAAAATCTATATCAATATTCATCCCCTTGTAAAAGTCAAGAAAAAGCCCTGTCTTATATCTGAAAAGGGTGTTTTCTTCTTCACTTTCCTGGTTATGAATGGACATCAGACTTTCTGAGTTACCGCACTCACGACTGATATATCTTAATAATTCTTTAGATATCGAATAAGGCGCATGAGGAGCAATCGAAGCCTTAAGAGGTGCAAAATCATCTCTTAACCTACATGCCGACTCGAAAATATCTTTTGCCTGATAGGGATCAAATCCCAAAGCTTCTACGAAGGTGTGGTACTTTATTGGACTCTTAAGCTTTACAGGCTTTGAGTCGATCAGATTAGATATATCACCAACCGCCACGATTCCCTTCTGAAACATTTCGCGATCGGCGTTATACATACCTTCAAGAGTATCTTCATGCTTGGATCTCCCAAGCCTGATCACGTCTTTAATGAATGGTACCAAACCTCTGTTTCGCTCGATCTTACCTTTTAGCCATGAGAGCTCCAGATGACAGTGTGTATTAACGAAACCCGGCACTATGACTCCCTCAAGCCGTTTTACCTTAGGAAGGCCCCTTACCTCAGCCTCATATTCTGTAAAGACCCCTTGAATTACATGAGCTTCATTTACTGCTATATAGCCATTTTTGATAGGAGAGGAAGATGCGGGAAGGATATAATCTGCGGAGTAATAGGTATTCATATTTCAGTGTAAACGTATACTTTCGTGCTGATCAATGGCATAGCTATCGCATTAGTCGAAAACAATTATACGCATTTTATTGTGGACGTTCTCGTTTTGAGAAAATTTCATCACAAAAGTGTGCAATCATTACCATATCATTACAGTGGTCCTCAGATTATTAAGTAACTTTGTAGAGTGAACGCGATTGTTGAAAAAAAAGAAATAAGAAATCTTTCAGTTGAGGATCTTAAAAAAGTGCTTATAGCAGAAGGCGAGCCGGCATTCCGCGCAAAGCAGATTTCTGAATGGCTATGGATGAAGTCAGCGCGAAGCTTTGAAGAAATGACCAACCTTCCGAAAGCTTTGAGGGAAAAATTGAACGATATGTTCAACCTAAATGTGGTTAACATTCATCAGTCCCAGCATAGCTCCGATAAAACAATCAAAAACACGTTCAGGTTAGCAGATAATAATATTATAGAAGGGGTTCTTATCCCGACTCCCGAGCGTATGACAGCCTGTGTCAGTTCCCAGGTTGGCTGCAGTCTTACCTGCAAATTCTGCGCAACAGGTTATATGGAACGTAAGAGAAATCTTGATGCAGGCGAAATCTATGACCAGGTAGTCCTGATCGATCAGCAAGCTAAGCTAAACTACGGTATTCCTCTTTCGAACATTGTATACATGGGGATGGGAGAGCCATTGCTGAACTACGCCAATGTGTTGCGTTCAATCGACAGGTTAACTTCTCCCGACGGACTGAACATGTCTCCAAAGAGAATTACCGTTTCAACTGCAGGTATCGCAAAGATGATTAAAAAGCTCGGAGACGATCAGGTCAAGTTTAATCTGGCATTGTCCCTTCACGCCGCAAATGATACGAAGCGTAACGAGATTATGCCGATCAACGAGCAGAATACACTCAAAGCGCTTGCAGAGGCACTCAAGTATTATTTTATAAAAACAAAAAATCCAGTTACCTACGAGTACATCCTATTCGATAACTTCAACGATGGCCTTGAGGATGCTGCAGAATTAGCCAAGTTCTGTAAACACCTCCCTTGTAAGGTTAATATTATCGAGTATAATCCGATTTCATTTGCCTCTTTCCAAAATGCAGAAGAAGACAAGACGGAAGCTTTTGCCAATTACCTCAGAAAGCAGGGTGTCATTACCAACATACGAAGGAGCCGTGGAAAGGACATAGATGCAGCCTGCGGTCAGCTTGCCATTAAAGAAAAGTAAAATGCGTTAAGAAAGATGGTGACCACGGTTAAGAAGTACGCTGAAGATTTTTTATCGTTGATCTTTCCCGATCTGTGCTGCGCTTGTGGTGATCACCTTGTTTCCCACGAATATCAGCTTTGCACCAATTGCCTTTATGATTTACCGTATACAAACTTCTATCGGCAAGCCGACAATCCCGTAGCACGGCAGTTCTGGGGACGGATCCCTGTTAAAGGCGCATTTGCCTACCTGTACTTTCATAAGCAAGGCAAAGTCCAAAACGTTATTCATCATCTTAAGTATAAGAACAGACCGCTACTAGGCAATTTGCTGGGCGAAATGTGTGGCAGGGAACTCAGAGCAGTTGATTATGCTTCGGCAATAGATCTGATTGTACCAGTGCCTCTTCATCCTTCAAGGCTCAAATCGCGCGGCTACAATCAAAGCCATTGTATAGCCGAAGGGTTGGCAGCCACGTTGCAGATTCCTTTAGGCGACAAATATCTCCATCGGTCTAAGTCTACCAGTACACAAACTCATAAAGGCAGGTTTGAGCGCTTCGAAAATATGGTTGAAGTATTCAGCGTCGAAAATGCCGGTGATCTGGCAGATAAACACGTCCTGCTCGTGGATGATGTAATCACAACAGGAGCAACGCTGGAAGCGTGCGCTCTTTCGCTCCTTGAGGTGCCTGGCTTGCAGATAAGTATTTTAGCAATTGCTTATGCCGAATAAAAAAATATTTAAATTAATTGTAACCTTCTAAAAGAGCTTCCGTAATAATACATGAGAGCGTTAATTTAGATGAAAGAGTCGGACACTTCCATAGTTTCCGGCTTTTTCTTTTTATATCCTCCTGAAAAGTTTACTAAAGTTTGGAATTTGTATAATGCAAACCGAGGATGTCTTTCACTTTACGTTTTAATTCTTCAGGTACAAAAGGTTTTGGTATGTAGTCTGTCATTCCTGATCTGTCAATTTCGTCGAGATCTCTTTCCAATATGGAACAGGTAAGTGCCACGATCGGAAGCTCATTAAATTTACCTTCGTTATAAGAGCGGATTATTTCCGTGGCTTTGAAACCATCGAGGACCGGCATATGGATATCCATCAAAATCATATCGTACTGCTTAGCAGCAACCTTGTCGACCGCAATCTGTCCGTCTTCAGCCAGTTCGACCTCAAATCCACATTGCGTTAATAATTTATTGGCTATATATCTGTTTATCTCGTTATCGTCAACGACAAGGATAAGTCCTTCTGAAGGGTCTTTTTCTTTTTTTGTTGAGAGCATGATAAAGGTTTGTAGGTAGGAGGGAAGGAGAAATATGGTTTCTCCTTCCCAAATCATTATTTGTATAAAGGGAAATCTGCCATCATATTCTTGACTTTCGTCTTAATAGACTTTAGATTCTCCTCATTCTCAGGATCAGCCAATACTGAATCGATCAATTCAACGATCGCCTCCATTTGTTCTTCCTTAACACCGCGACTCGTGATAGCCGCTGTACCAACACGTATACCTGAAGTAACAAACGGCGACTTGTCGTCGAAAGGAACCATATTTTTGTTAACAGTGATATGAGCTTTCTGCAAGGCTGCCTCTGCAACTTTTCCGGTGATGTTCTTATTTCTCAGGTCGATCAGCATAAGGTGGTTATCAGTGCCACCAGAAATGATCTGATAATCGCGAGACACAAGAGCCTTTGCCATCGCTTCTGCGTTTTTCTTTACCTGCTTAATGTACTCCAGGTACTCATCGCTAAGCGCTTCGCCAAAAGCAACCGCTTTTGCTGCGATAACGTGTTCTAGCGGACCGCCCTGAGTGCCGGGGAAAACAGCCATATCCAATAGTGAAGACATCTTTCTGATCTCACCTTTTGGAGTCTTTAAGCCGAAAGGATTGTCAAAATCTTTTCCAAGTAAAATCAAACCTCCGCGTGGTCCCCTCAGAGTCTTATGCGTAGTAGTTGTAACGATATGGCAATGAGGAAGTGGATTTTCAAGCAAGCCTTTTGCAATCAATCCTGCAGGATGGGAAATATCTGCAAGTACCAACGCTCCTATTTTATCAGCAACCTCACGTATGAACTTATAATCCCATTCCCTTGAATATGCAGAAGCACCGCAGATGATCAACTTCGGCTTCTCGGCCAGAGCTACCTCTTCTAGTTTTTTATAGTCAATCAGTCCGGTTTCCTTATCTACACCATAAAAGAAAGGTGTATATAATTTACCCGATGAATTCACAGGTGATCCATGAGTCAGGTGGCCTCCATGTGACAAGTCAAATCCCAATATCTTATCTCCCGGCTTCAACACAGCAAGGAAAACAGCTGAATTAGCCTGAGCACCTGAATGCGGCTGTACGTTCGCCCATTCTGCTTTAAATAGCTTTTTGGCACGCTCAATTGCAATAGTTTCAATCTCATCTACTATCTCACAGCCACCATAATAGCGTTTTCCAGGCAAACCTTCGGCATATTTGTTTGTAAGTACAGAACCAGCTGCTTCCATAACCTGCTTGCTGACAAAGTTCTCGGATGCAATAAGTTCAATGCCACTTTCCTGGCGTTCTTGCTCTTCTTCAATGAGTTTAAAAACTACGTTGTCTCTGTTCATTATTTTACTTGATGATTTGTATATTCTATTGTGCAGGATGGTTGTTAGATTCCAGCCTGAAATTGTTAAACCCTATACCCGTCTGAATTGAAATGAGTTGCTGCTGCAGCATCTCCAATACAGCCAGGAAGTTGAAAATAAAATGCACCCTGTTCTCAGAGTGTTTCTTCATGTCTGAAAAGTCCATGCGGGCATTTAATTGAAGTAGTTCAGCGATGGCCTTTTTCTGCTGTTCAATAGTATATGGATATTGAACAACTGTATGCGTCACCTGAACGTTTTTTTGATTGCCTCTCGCTATAACTTTTTCATACATGAGAAGAAGTTTGTAAAGACTAAAGGTAGAAAGCTCCTCACCCTGTTCTGCCGCGCCGGCGATTCGTGAAAGGTCATCTCCTATATTACCCCGCCTCTGAAGTCTCATGCGCTTATCTTCAAGCATACGCATTTCTTCGGCGGCCATCTTTATCTTCTTGTATTCAATCAGCTTTTTAATCAGATCCTCACGGTTGTCAATTTCATTTCCCTCATCATCCTGTTCCGGTCTGGGCAAAAGTGTTTTTGCCTTCAACCTCATTAATGTAGCGGCTATGAATATGAACTCACTGGCAAGCTCTATGTTCAGTGCCGTCATCGCCTGAATATAAGCCAGGAAGTCGTCAGTGATTTTTGCTATAGCAATCTCATGTATATCCAGCTCATCCCGCTCGATAAAAAACAATAAGAGGTCAAATGGGCCCTCAAATTGCGGTAACCTGATGTCATAAGTATCCTGATGTATCACAACTGGTTCAAAAATAAAGATTTAATTCGGTCTGTAAATCATAAATAAAACTGTTGCAACTATTATTTTATAAATAATATTGAGTTACTTTGTCATTTAAACTTTTTTTTACGCTACTACTGTATGGAAGTAAAGGCTGGGGAATTATTAGACAAAATAAATTATCCATCTGATTTAAAGCTACTTAGTGAAGGTGAGTTAGAGCAGCTATCGCATGAATTACGTCAGTACATCATTGATGTAGTCTCCGTTAACGGGGGGCACTTTGCGGCTAGCTTAGGTGTTGTTGAGTTAACAGTAGCTTTACATTATGTCCTGAACACCCCATATGATCAACTCGTTTGGGACGTAGGCCACCAGGCATACGGCCATAAGATATTAACCGGACGAAGATCCAGGTTTCATACTAATCGGATATATAATGGGATAAGCGGCTTCCCGAAAAGGAGTGAAAGTGAGTATGATACCTTTGGTGTCGGCCATTCTTCTACTTCCATATCAGCCGCATTGGGTATGGCAGTTGCATCCCGTGCAAAAGGTGAAACTGACCGCCAGCACGTCGCAGTGATAGGCGACGGAGCAATGACTGCAGGACTCGCTTTCGAGGCTCTTAACCATGGCGGTATCGAAAATAGCAACCTCCTTGTTATTTTGAACGACAATTGCATGTCGATAGATCCTAATGTTGGAGCATTAAAAGAATATCTTACGACAATAACAACGTCCAGGCCGTATAATAGGTTCAGGGATGATATATCTCATGTGCTTGGCAAAATATCCGAGGTGGGACCTAACGCTCATCAGGCAGTCAAAAAAATTGAGAAGAGTATAAAAGGAACCTTACTCAAAGAGAGCAATCTTTTTGAAGCATTAAACTTCAGGTATTTCGGTCCGGTCGATGGTCATGATGTTAAACAGCTCGTTAAAGTAATAAAAGATCTCAAAAATATTCCCGGCCCCAAACTGTTGCACTGCGTAACGGTCAAGGGAAAAGGATATGCTCTCGCAGAAAAAGACCAGACCAAATGGCATGCACCGGGATTATTTGATAAGATAACCGGAGAGATCAAAAAAGCGACAAGCGATAAACCGCAGGCACCAAAATATCAGGACGTATTCGGGCATACCATCGTCGAGCTTGCCGAAGCAAATCCGAAGATTATGGGAGTAACGCCTGCAATGCCAAGCGGTAGTTCCATGAACATCATGATGAAAGCCATGCCTGCCCGGGCTTTTGATGTAGGCATTGCTGAACAGCATGCAGTGACCTTTTCAGCCGGACTCGCTACGCAGGGGATGGTTCCCTTTTGCAATATCTATTCAAGTTTCATGCAAAGAGCCTATGATCAGGTGATTCATGACGTTGCCATACAAAAGCTTAATGTGGTATTTTGCCTCGACAGGGCAGGCCTTGCCGGGGCCGACGGTGCTACTCATCATGGTGCTTATGATCTGGCATATATGAGATGTATTCCTAATATGATCGTTACTGCTCCTATGGACGAGGAAGAGCTCAGAAATCTGATGTATACCGCACAACAGGACGATATGGGACCATTTTCCATACGCTATCCCAGAGGAAATGGTGTTATGCCAAATTGGAAACTCCCTATGAAGGCGCTTAAAATAGGGAAAGGGAGAAAAATTGCAGATGGTGTAGACGTAGCGATCCTTACTATTGGACATATCGGCAACGAGGTATCCAGGGTACTTCATCTTTTATCAGAAGAGGGCATCAATCCCGCTCACTATGATATGCGGTTCCTAAAGCCGATAGATGAGGATATGCTGCATGAAGTTTTTTCCAAATTCAAAAAGGTAATCACAGTGGAAGACGGATGTATCCAGGGAGGCATGGGAACTGCTGTACTGGAGTTTATGGCCGACAACCGATATTCAGCTACTGTAGTGCGCTTGGGTATTCCTGATCGCTTCGTCGAGCATGGTGATCAAAATGAGCTTTGGGCCGAATGTGGCTACGACGCGGCATCTGTTGTAGCTGAAGTTAAAAAGCTGTCTGTCAAGATGATCGCCGGGAGCATAGCAAGCTGATTTGTAAATTTTCAATAACATATAAGAACATTTAAGCCTAAATTTGCATTTATAATAATGTAAATATTATATTCGTAATATTCACGGACAAGACTATATCAGCGTATGCAGGTGTAGTCTTGTCCTTTTTTATAGGTCTTTAAACAAAAATTAATAATGTCAGAGGTAATTTATTATTCCAAAGAAGGATTAGAAAAGTTGAAAGAAGAATTACACTTTTTGAAAACTGAAGGACGCAATCAAATTGCAAAAGCAATTGCAGAGGCACGGGATAAAGGTGATCTATCTGAAAACGCGGAATATGATGCTGCCAAAGAAGCTCAGGGCCATCACGAAGCCAAAATATCAAAGCTGCAGGAAGCTCTTGCAAGTGCCCGTCTGATCGACGAATCTAAGCTGGACACTTCTAAAGTACTTGCTCTCTCCATTGTGAAGATCAAGAACGTGAAAAACGGTGCAACAATGCAATATCAGTTGGTCTCTGAAACCGAAGCTGATCTTAAGGCAGGTAAAATATCGGTAAAATCACCTATAGCCAAAGGGCTTCTTGGAAAGTCAGTAGGAGATACCGTTGAGATCGCAGTACCAGCGGGAAAGATTGAATTTGAAGTTCTCGAAATTTCCAGATAAATAACTATGTCATCTATATTCTCAAAAATAGTGTCAGGCGATATCCCATCTTATAAAGTGGCGGAAGATGCCGGCTACCTCGCTTTTCTGGACATTAGTCCTTTAACTAAAGGGCATGTACTGGTTATTCCCAAGCAGGAGGTAGACTATATATTTGACTTGGATGATCACAGCTATGCAGGGCTTATGCTGTTTGCGAAGAAAGTCGCAGTGAGTATCAGGAAGGTCATTCCATGCGGGCGCATTGGTATCACCGTCATGGGGCTGGAAGTACCTCATGCGCATGTTCACCTCGTACCCATGAACTCGATGGGGGATATGAATTTTGCTTCAACAAAACTTAGTTTCTCAAAAGAAGAAATGGAAGATACCGCTCAGGCTATCGCCAGAGAGTTCGCCGGTTAGAAGGCAACTACTGCAAAACAGTTAACATATTTCCGGCGGGTTATTTTTTTCTCGCCGGATTGTCTTTGACAAATGCTTCCCACCCTGAATAAGATTTTTTACCCGGTTCGCTTGTATTGCGCTGAAACGAATGACATACGGCTACAGCAAGTCCATCCGTTGCGTCCAGATATTGCGGAGTTTCTGTAAACTTCAGAAGGCGCTGAAGCATGGAAGCAACCTGTTCCTTACCAGCATTTCCGTTGCCTGTTATGGACTGTTTTATTTTACGTGGAGAATACTCAAAAATCGGGATATCCCTTGATAAAGCGGCAGCTATCGCAACTCCCTGCGCTCTCCCGAGCTTAAGCAACACCTGAACATTTTTACCGTAGAATGGCGCTTCAATAGCCAGGCAGTCTGGCTTATACTGGTCGATCAAAGAAACTGTCTTCTCAAAAATCCTTTTAAGCTTCATCGGGTGGTCATCCAGATGATCCATTTTTACAACACCCAGGCTGACGAGTCCTACGTTGCCTTTTATTTCCTGCACCAGGCCATATCCCATAATTGCTGTTCCCGGGTCAATTCCCAGGATCAGACGCTCCTTAGCCTTTTCCTTTACTATCACAAGGCAATATTACAACTTTTATGGCGCTATCTTAAAATAGCGTCAGAACTGAAGGAATTATTATACGCAAGTGATCAAATTGGGTATGGTTATCAACTTTTCCGTAACATTGTACCATACAATGAATCGGTTTGAATCCAACTAGCAAAAAAGCAATAAGCATCATCCTAAAGTTTTCTGTGCTGATCCTTGCGGCGGTATTTATTATCCACAAGTTGAATAACAACAGCAACCTGCGCGACTTTCAGATGCTTACAGCAGAACTGCAGAGCTGGCAGGTTTATTCAGCTATGACGGTGCTTTTCATTCTCATGCTGTTGAACTGGTTCCTTGAATCTCTTAAATGGAAGTACCTGGTTAGCAATATCGAACGGATAAGCTTATGGAAATCTATAGAATCGGTGTTCTGCGGCTTAACATGGGCTATCTTCACGCCTAACCGGATTGGTGAGTATGGAGGCCGGATATTCTTCCTGTCGCCACGCAAGCGTGTCTTTGGAGCCATCGCCATGGGTGTCGGCGCTGTAGGGCAAATGGTGATAACAAATGTCCTGGGTTCCTTTGCTATTCTTTGGTTTATCTGGCATTTTACTGATGCAAGCACCTGGGTACTGTATGCGCTCTTTTTTCTGACTACGGTTTTTTCTCTGTTCTTTTTATTGTTCTATTTTAACATCCGTCTATTAATAGGCTTATTAACCAGTATATCTTTTCTGAAGCGGTTCAAAAAGTTTATAATGGTACTGGCTCGTTATAATAAAAGAGATCTTATTGTTGTCTTTAATTATTCTTTGGCAAGGTTTGCCGTATTTACTACTCAATATTGTGTCGTCATTCAATTGCTTATTCCCGAAATTCCGTTTTTCAGCATGGTCATGATGATTCTGATCTTGTTCTTTATCCAGTCAGCATTGCCCTCTCTTGACCTCCTCGATGTTGGCGTCAGGGCGATGACTGCAACATATTTCTTTAGTTTTATTACACATCACGAAGTCGCCATTATGGCCTCAACCGCTTGTATCTGGTTGGTGAATCTTATAATTCCGGCTATCCTCGGATCCGTCTTCGTATTTAAGCTTAACTTCTTTGGCACTGCTCGTAATTAGTACCCTGACTCTGGCGCTGACATGCTTATATGTATCAGTGATATTTTTTCTTCGAAAAGGGTGGTCTTCCATTCCAGTATTCCGGCCGGGTGGCGGTATTTTACAAACGAAGGTGAGTATTCTGATTGCCGCAAGGAATGAAGAAACCAAAATTGCACTGACCATCGAAGACATACTTGCGCAATCATATCCTGCAGAACTTATCGAATTGATAATAGTAGATGATCATTCTACAGACCGTACATCTGATATTGTTCTTTCTTACAAAGACAAAGGTGTCCGGTTGATTCGTCTCAACGAGAAAGAAAAGTTAAACTCTTATAAAAAGAAGGCTATCGCCGAGGCCATCAACCTTGCATCCGGAGAGCTTATTGTTACAACCGACGCAGACTGTAGAATGAAAGCCGGTTGGATAGAAACTGTAGTAAGGTTCTATCAGGAAACAGGTAGCAAGCTTATCTCCTCACCTGTCGTATATCATCAGGAGAAGAGTTTCTTCGAAAGGCTTCAAACCCTGGAATTTCTCTATCTCATCGGCTTAGGGGCTTCCTCTATCGGAAACAAGATGCCATCTACCTGCAACGGAGCTAATCTGGCCTACCGTAAGGATGTGTTTCTGGAACTAGGTGGATTTAAGGGTATTGATGAACTGGCATCAGGAGATGATGAGCTCTTCCTTCACAAAGTCGCGTCGCGATACCCGGATAGGATCGGCTTCTGTAAATCAACCGATGCTATTGTTTATACTGATGCCAAGGAGAGCCTGCCTGAGTTTATCAGTCAGCGGAAGAGATGGGCGTCCAAGAGTACCAGGTATAAGGATAAGAAGATCGTGGCATTGGGCGTCGCTATATGGCTCTTTAACCTCATGATCTTTGCAAATGTGCTGCTTGGATTGTACCTTGCAGATCTTTGGATTATAGCTCTCGTCGCAATAACTCTGAAGTATATTTCGGAAATGTTCTTTCTTAATCCGGTCACGGCTTTTGCAAAGAGATCTGAGCTTATGAAATACTTGCCCTTGCTTACAGTCATCCATATCGTTTATATCATTTATATTGGAATTGCAGGAAATTCAGGCAAGTATATATGGAAAGGAAGATTAGTACGTTAAACGATAGTACGTTATTATACTGTAGGATACACATTGAAAGAAGAGAGGCATATTGAGCGTCAGCCAGACATAGATCTGGTTCAGATGCTGTTGAAAAGACAGGCCGAGCTTAATTCTTTGCTCGAGATCACCCTGGCTATTAACAAGAATAGTGACGCATCGGTCTTATACGAGATGCTGGAAGTAGTTCTTCGCACGAATCTCAATGTAGGAAGCATGATGATGATGGTGAAGCAGGACAATCGGTTCGCATGCGTTTCCCGCTTTGGTGTTCCGGCGGAAAGTCTCGCTGAGACTCAGAATATGTGCACTATCCTTGCACCTCTCAAAACTATCTCGTCTCTTAACGACTTCCACGACCCTTCTCTTGAACGTTTTAACTATTTTGTGCCTGTCAGGCATAAAAACAGCACACTTGCGTTTGTACTGATCGGCGACTTTAATGCAGTGCCGGAACTGCTCAGTCATGAGCTAAACTTCATTCAGACGCTTATTAATATAGTTGCTGTGGGATTGGAGAACAAAAAACTTTTCCGGGAACGCGTTCATAGAGAAAGGCTTCAGAGGGATGTCGAACTGGCGGGCGAAGTTCAGAACATGCTGGTTCCATTGACTCTTCCTGAAAGCGAGTTCTATGAGATATCCGCCACCTATCTTCCCCATCAGAGCATTGGCGGCGATTATTTTGATTTTATCCGGTTAGATGATGATGAGTTCATTTGGTGTATAGCGGATGTTTCCGGAAAAGGTATCTCTGCGGCATTGCTTATGGCTAACCTCCAGGCAAGCCTTCGTGCCTGGACTTCGGTTGAACGGGATCTGTCTACCATTATCCGCAAACTGAACGAAGTGGTTACTAAAAATACCAATGGGGAGAGATTCATTACACTCTTCCTTGGCCGGTATAATATGCGGACAAGGAATATGGAGTATGTTAATGCCGGGCATAATGCGCCCTTGCTTGTTGTCGACGGTAAAGTGTCACCCCTAAAATCTGGCACAACTTTATTGGGGGTCTTTGATAACCTGCCATTTGTAAACGTTGGAAAGCAGGAAGTCCCTAAGAATACTTTAATATTCAATTATACAGACGGCCTGATCGAAAGCTTTGAAGAAGATATCTTTATCAACGAAGAGGAGCTAGCCAACATTTTGTTAAGAAATAGTCAGGAAAGACCCGAAATAATAAATCGGGGGATATTAATCGATATTCAATTGTCTAAGATGGCGAAAATGAATTCAGATGATATAACTTTGCTTACTTTAAAAATTCATTAGAATGTTGTTGCCTTATTATCAGGATGTATTTGTTGAAGCGGGATGTGACGAGGCAGGACGGGGATGCCTGGCAGGACCAGTATTTGCTGCAGCCGTCATTTTACCACAAGATTTTTCCCACAATATCCTCACGGACTCCAAGCAATTGAAGGCAGACGAAAGAGCTGAACTAAGGACCTTCATTGAAAACAATGCTCTTGCCTGGGCAGTGGCAGAAGTAGACCACGAAGAGATCGATCGGATCAATATCCTGAACGCATCTTTCCTTGCCATGCATAGAGCCCTGGATATGTTGAGCATACGTCCTGAACATGTCCTGGTCGACGGTAACCGGTTCAAAAAATATTGTGAACTACCTCATACATGCATCATAAAAGGTGATGGAAAGTATTTCTCTATCGCAGCTGCTTCTATTCTGGCGAAAACATACCGTGATGAATTTATGCAGAAGATCGCATGTATCCATCCTGAATACGACTGGCACTCCAATAAAGGTTATCCTACAATAAAACACCGGAATGCGGTACTGAAGTACGGATTTTCACCTTATCATCGGAAAACTTTTCGTGTAACGGATCCTCAGCTGGATCTATTTCAGCCGTCTGATGTTAATATTGAGCTTGTTTAGACCTTTCTTGGCCGAATCTCCTTGAATGTTACCCGCATATTTATATTTTTGTCGGGCTGCGACTTTATTCTAAGTCTCTATGCGTTCGATAACTCCTCATATAATTAGAATTTTATGAAAGATATTGCCTTATTGGAAAAACATATTGCTCTGGGAGCCAAAATAGTGCCATTTGCCGGATTCAATATGCCCGTTCAGTATGAAGGGATCAATGCAGAACATGCTGCCGTAAGAAATAGTGTTGGTGTGTTTGATGTGAGCCACATGGGCGAATTCATCCTGAAAGGAAAAGGTGCTCTGGACCTGATTCAGCGTGTTACATCCAATGATGCATCTAAGTTGGTTGATGGAAAAGTGCAATACAGCTGCCTTCCAAATGAGGAAGGAGGAATTGTAGATGACCTTCTGGTGTACCGTATCGACGAAAGTACATACCTCCTTGTCGTGAATGCCTCCAATATCGAAAAAGACCTTCAGTGGATTCAGAAATATAATGAGCTCGATGTAGATATAAAGGACATCTCAGACCGTACCTCTTTGCTGGCAGTTCAAGGTCCTAAGGCGACTACTGTCCTGCAGCAGTTGACAGAGATTGATCTTTCTTCTATGGAGTACTATTCCTTTAAAAAAGGGACTTTCGCAGGTGTGGAAAACGTATTGATCTCGGCAACAGGTTACACAGGTGCAGGCGGCTTTGAGCTGTATTTCGACAATGAGCATGCCGTACAGATCTGGGACGCTGTTTTTGAAGCCGGAAAAGATAGCGATATCAAACCTATAGGACTGGGAGCACGCGATACACTGCGTCTTGAAAAAGGATTCTGTCTCTATGGGAACGATATTGATGATACCACTTCTCCTCTCGAAGCAGGTCTTGGCTGGATCACCAAATTCTCCACAAAGTTCACCAATTCCGAAGCTCTTGAAGCCCAGAAGAAGGCAGGTGTGAAAAAGAAACTTGTAGGCTTTGAGATGATTGAGCGGGGTATCCCACGTCATGATTATCCCATCACCAAAGAAGACGGGGAAGTTATAGGCCGGGTAACCTCAGGAACACAGTCTCCCACACTCCAAAAGGCTATAGGAATGGGTTATGTAGATATCACCTCTGCTGAACCCGGAACGGAAATCTTTATTGCCATTCGAAACGCCAATGTAAGGGCACGTGTTGTTAAATTCCCTTTTGTATAGATAAATTTGAAAACTCAAGAATCAGACAAACAAGGCAGATTAAATGTTGAAGTCTGCCTTACTCCGGCCTTACTCCCTTTATATGATATTGAAAACAGTATCGTAGTTGTAATAGACATTTTCCGGGCAACCTCATCCATTTGTTATGGAATAGAGAACGGTGCAAGTGCAATTATTCCTGTTTCCCATGTTGAAGAATGTTCAGCTTATCACGGCAGCGGGTGTCTTCTCGCTGCGGAACGTGATGGCAGGGTAGTTGAAGGCTTTGACTTCGGCAACTCTCCTTTTTCATATGTTGCAGAAAAAGTGCAGGGAAAAACTATTGTGCTAACCACCACCAATGGCACGCATGCCATACAGCTGTCCCGTAGTGCCAGGCAGATCCTTATAGGATCATTCTTCAATCTTACGGCCCTGGCCGACTATCTGACCAGCACTAAGCAAAACGTTCTCCTGGTATGTGCCGGCTGGAAGAACAAGTTCAATCTCGAAGACACCATCTTTGCGGGTGCAATGGTCAACAAGCTAAAGCCTGCAGCATATACTCCGGACGATTCATCTATCGCCGCCGAGGACCTGTATCTCCTGGCAAAAGATGATCTGCGTGGATATCTGAAGAAAACTTCACATAGTGAGCGCTTAATGAAACTTGGAATCGAAGCCGATATTTCCTTTTGTCTGAACATAGACATTACTACCGCTATCCCTGTACTTGATGGAGATAAGCTCGTAAAGCTTAAATAGGATCAGATCTTACTTAAGCTTAATATTGTTTTTATGACGATCCGCATCCCGGATCGTTTTTTTTTGAAGGTTCTTCTCCAGTGCTTCCGTTAGATTAATACCCGTTTGGTTGGCCAGGCATATCAACACAAAGAGAACGTCAGCCATTTCATCTCCCAGGTCAACCGCCTTGTCTGATTCTTTGAAAGATTGCTCACCATAGCGGCGAGACATAATTCTTGCTACTTCGCCAACCTCTTCCATGAGGATGGCAGTATTCGTAAGTTCATTAAAATAGCGGATTCCGGTCGTCTTGATCCAGTCATCAACCAGTGCCTGTGCTTCTTCGATTTTCATATCCTTAGTGATTGTCTTTGTCTTGTGTGTCCATCACGATCGTAACGGGACCGTCATTAACAAGACTAATTTTCATATCGGCACCAAAGATGCCTGTTGCTGTTGGTTTGCCGGTCAGTCTGGAAAGCTCCGCCTTCACTTCTTCATATAGAGGGATAGCGGTGTCGGGTCTCGCAGCACGGGTAAATCCAGGACGGTTCCCTTTCTTCGTAGAGGCAAACAGCGTAAATTGAGAAATAAGTAATATAGACCCATGGATGTCAACCAGTGAGCGATTCATCTTCCCCTCATCGTCACTGAATATTCGCATATTGACGATCTTCTGAGCCAGCCAGCTAATGTCTGTATTAGTGTCAGTCTCCTCAACTCCGAGCAACACCAGCAGACCTTGCTGAATAGATCCTGTTATCTCTCCGTCTACTGCACATGAAGCCTCCGTTACACGTTGAATAACTGCTCTCATTAGCTTCTGGTGTCGTGGTTGTGAAAAATGCTCAGGTAGCTTTCATAACGTGAAAGCTCTATCTCGTTATTTTCGACCGCTTCGAGTACCGAGCAGCCCGGTTCATTGATATGCCGGCAATTATTGAACCTGCACTCATTCATGCGGTTTCGCATCTCCGGAAAGAAATGTCCCAGTTCGCCCTTGTCAATGTCAATAACCCCTAGCTCTCGTATTCCCGGCGAATCGATAAGATACCCGCCACCCGGGATCGGATGCATCTCAGCAAATGTGGTCGTATGCTTACCCTGATCACTCCAGTCTGATATCTCCCCGGTCTTGAGGCTCATGCCAGGGATCAATGTATTGATGAGGGTAGACTTCCCAACGCCTGAATGGCCGGAAAAAAGACTGACTTTGTCTTTTAGCAGTCCCTCAATGATGTGAAGGTTTGTTCCCTCAAGTGCCGAAACTTCGTAGCATGGATACCCGATACTGGTATATATATGCTGGTATTCAGCCAGGACCTCCATACCTTCTTCACTGAAAAGGTCGAGCTTATTGAAGATCAGCTTGGCCGGAATATCGTAAGCCTCAGCTGTAACCAGAAAGCGGTCAATGAAGCCAAGCGACGTCCGGGGTGAGGCGAGTGTAACCACCAGGAAAGCCTGATCCAGGTTGGCTGCAATAATTTGGGCCTGCTTAGACAGGTTCACAGATTTCCTGATGATATAGTTCTTTCTGGGAAGGAGCTTATCGATGATGCCGGTGTTCTGCTCCGGTTCCATTTCAATATCCACCCGGTCACCAACCGCAATCGGATTGGTTGTCTGTATATCCTTCGTTCTGAACTTTCCCTTTATACGGCAGTCCACAATACTTCCCGTATCGGTCGCAACCTGATACCAACTCCCCGTAGACTTAATAACTAATCCTTGCATAAAGCTGTAAATTTAAGAATTGCATATAAACCGGATGCTCCTTATAACATAATTATATCTGTAAAAGATTTTTTGTTAAAAAAAGTGCCACCCGCTTGGTTTTATTGATTTTAACTGCGTATTTTAGGCACACAAAATGAATATACTCATCTATACCATTTTCATCACGACTACTACCATCACGCTAATATGGCCTGGAGGAAGATCGGTTATGGTGTAACTTTAACATAAAAAAGAAACCATTACAAGCGCCTTCCTCCGATAAGGGGAAGGCGCTTTTGTTTATAAAATAACGAATAAATGAAGGTCCTTAAATTTGGCGGTACTTCCGTAGGCTCAGAAAAAAGTATAAGCGCCATAATCGAAATTCTTAAAAAGGAGACAGCAGATAATGGGTCTCCTGTAGTTGTACTCTCCGCCATGGGAGGTGTAACAAACCTTCTTTCTGCGATGGCTACCAAAGCCGCGTCCGGTGAGAGTTTCACAGAATACCTCGCTGAGCTGCAGAACAGGCATTTTGATGTTATCAAAGCCCTACTTGACGTTCCACGCCAGAACCCTGTGTTTACCAAACTGAAATTGTACTTCAATGAGTTGGAGGATATTCTGCAAGGTATCACAAGTCTGCGTGAACTAACACCAAGGATTAATGATCTTGTTTTAAGCTACGGAGAGCGCTGCTCAACATTACTTGTAAGCAAGATAGCAGAACAGCACTTCGGGGAGGCAGTATTTGCTGATGCTACGGAGCTGATCAGAACCGACAGTAATTTCGGACAGGCGCACGTGAACACAGCTCTTTCTGAAATGCTTATTCGTGATTTTTACCAACAGCATTCATCAAAGCTCATTTTCGTTACCGGCTTTATCGCAAGCAGCGAAGAAGGCAGGATAACCACTCTGGGACGTGGAGGGAGCGATTATACAGCCGCGCTGATTGGCTCTGCTCTTCATTGCGAAGCTATCGAGATCTGGACAGATGTTAATGGCATGATGACCGCAGACCCTCGTATGGTAAAAAAGGCTTTCCCTCTGGAAGAGTTATCTTATACTGAGGCAATGGAGCTTTCCTATTTCGGGGCGAAGGTTATTTATCCTCCGACCATGACCCCTGCCTTTCTTAAGAAGATTCCTATTGTTATCCGCAATACTTTTGAGCCGGAGTTTCCCGGAACAGTTATCCGTCATGATTGCCGGGACGCGAAACATAATATCAAAGGAATATCTTCCATCAACGAGATCAGCCTTCTGAACCTTCAGGGCAGCGGAATGGTTGGTAAGGCAGGATTTAGCGGAAGATTGTTCTCATTGCTCGCCCGCGAGCAGATCAATGTGATCCTTATTACCCAGTCGTCATCTGAACACAGCATTACATTTGCCGTCAAACCAGCAGACGCCCTGAACGCAAGAAAGCTTATTGAGCGGGAATTCGAGCTCGAGCTGGAGGCTAAAAAGATAGACCTTCCGGTAATCGAAGAATCTCTTTCTATCCTGGCAATCGTCGGTGAAAATATGAAAGAGACCCCTGGCATCTCCGGAACACTGTTCCAGGCACTTGGAAGGAATGGAGTGAACGTAAGAGCTATAGCTCAGGGTTCGTCTGAATATAACATATCGGTGATTATATCGCGTCATGACCTTGCAAAAGCTCTAAATGCTGTCCATGATGCTTTTTATACCGATCTTAAAAAGACCCTTAACGTCTTCTGTCTGGGAACCGGCAATATCGGTAAAACCTTGTTCCGCCAAATAGGGGAACACAGGGATTTCCTGCAAAAACAAAACGGCATACTAATCAATGTGATCGGTATCAGCAATAGCCGCAAGATGGCCTTCAATGAAGAAGGTCTGAACCTGGAAAATCTGCAGGAGGTCTTGTTTGAGTCTGGTGAAGACGCGGATCTTGACCTGTTCATTTCCCGAATGAAGGAAATGAATCTCCCGAATGCAGTCTTTGTAGATAATACAGCGAGCGCTCTTCCGATCAGCCGCTACGCAGAAGTATTCAGCTCCAATATTTCCGTGGTAACTTGTAACAAAATCGGAAACTCGTCCGACTATGCTCAGTACCGTAATTTCCGGGATCTGGCGCATAAACACGGTGTAGACTTTTATTACGAAACCAATGTTGGTGCCGGCCTGCCTATCATCCGCACATTGAAAGACCTGATGATGAGCGGTGACAGGGTGATCCGTATAGAGGCAATCCTTTCTGGTACCATATCTTTTATATTCAATAATTTCAAGGGAGATGCCAGCTTCCATGATGTCGTCAGACTTGCCCAGGAAAAAGGCTTTACAGAGCCCGACCCACGTGACGACCTCAGCGGGATGGACTTCATGAGAAAGATGCTGATCCTCGCCCGTGATGCGGGACATGAACTCGAACAGAGTGATATCCGTATACAGAACATTCTTCCGCAATCCTGTCTGGATGCGCAGTCAGTCGACGAATTCTACGCGGAGCTTCTCGCGAATAATGACTATTTCGAGCAGATTAAAAAGGAAGCTGAAGCCAATGGAAAAGTCCTCCGGTATATCGGAAAGCTTGAAGATGGTAGGGTTGCTATCACATTGCAGATGGTAGATGACTCCCACGCCTTCTATATGCTGTCAGGCAGTGATAATATTATATCATTTACCACAGACAGATACAAAGATCGCCCGCTGGTTGTAAAAGGTCCGGGTGCAGGCGCTGAAGTAACAGCTGCCGGAGTATTTTCTGACATCGTTAACGTAGGAGCATAATGAAAGAGTCTATCAAGGTTTTTGCCCCTGCGACTGTAGCAAACGTAGTATGTGGTTTTGATGTACTCGGCTTCGCCGTCGATGCTCCGGGTGATGAAGTCATCATGCGCCGGAAAGCTGAGCCGGGCGTAGTCATTACTAAAATAACAGGCGACGATGGAAGGCTTCCTATGGACGCCTCAAAAAATACGGTTAGTGCCAGCGTACAGGATTATCTTACGCATATAGGCCGGCAAGACATAGGGGTCGAAATTGAACTCCACAAAAAGATGCCTATTGGTAGCGGACTTGGGTCAAGCTCCGCAAGTACGGTTGCTGGTTTGTATGCCATCAACACCCTGCTGGACGAACCACTGAGTCGCATGGATCTTGTACCCTTCGCTATGAAAGGGGAGGAGCTGGCCTGCGGATCCGGTCATGCCGATAACGTGGCGCCCGCGTTACTGGGAGGTTTTATCCTGATCCGCAGCTACGAACCTCTGGATCTGATCAAATTGCCCTACCCGGAATCATTATATTGCGCCATTGTCTTCCCTGACGTAGATGTTCCTACCCGCGATGCGAGGCGAATGATTCGCGATAAGGTTTTTCTTAAAGACGCCGTTATACAGTGGGGAAATGTAGCTGGTCTGGTCTCAGGCTTGTATACCAAGGATATTGACCTGATCGGCCGAAGTATGATAGACGTGCTGGTCGAACCGGTTCGCTCCATTCTGATACCTGATTTCTATAAACTGCGGGAAATCGCGATGAGCCTCGGTGCCGTTAGTTTCGGTATATCCGGTTCGGGTCCCTCTGTATTCTCTTTTGCAAGGGATAAGGAGACCGCTGACAAGATCACTTCAGAAATAAAGAAGCACTTAAACGCGTTACAAATTGGATGTCAAACCTACGTGTCTCCCATAAATGGTGAAGGCCCGCGTATTTTAGATTAAGAGAGATGAAATTATACAGCACAAACAACCCTGACCTCACCGTTGATTTCAAGGAGGCCGTGTTCAACAGCATGCCGCAGGATAAGGGTCTTTATATGCCGGATACCATTAGGCCGCTAGACGCAGAGTTTCTAAACAGCATTGAAATGTGCTCTCTGGAGCAGATTGCATTTAAGGTAGCTAACCATATTCTTGACGGTGCAATACCCGAAGAGGACCTGAAAGCTATCGTAGCAGATGCGATAAACTTCCCGGCTCCAGTGGTAAAGCTCGACGATGATATTTATGTTCTGGAACTGTTCCATGGTCCTTCTCTCGCGTTTAAAGACTTCGGAGCACGCTTTATGAGCCGTGTGATGGGCTATTTTATGGAAGAAGGGGAGAAGACGCTCAATGTGCTTGTAGCAACTTCCGGTGATACCGGAGGAGCCGTTGCCTTAGGCTTCCTTGGCGTTGAGAATACTCAGGTTACAATCTTATATCCTAAAGGCAAAGTAAGCTTAATACAGGAGCTGCAGCTCACCACAAACGGCCAGAATATCCGGGCCGTTGAGGTCGACGGTACATTTGATGATTGCCAGGCTTTGGTTAAACAGGCCTTTACCGACAAGGATCTTAACGAGAAGTTCCGGCTTACCTCAGCGAATTCTATCAATATCGCAAGACTCATCCCACAGACATTTTACTATTTTAATGCCTATGCGCAACTGAAGCGTCAGGGTAAAACCGATATCATATTCTCAGTTCCAAGCGGAAACTTCGGCAACATAGGTGCGGGCCTTCTAGCCTGGAAGCTGGGACTTCCAGTGAAACAATTCATTGCAGCGACCAATATCAACGATACCGTACCGCAATTTCTGGAAACCGGCGTTTATACTCCTAAGCCATCTGTTGCAACGTTATCGAATGCCATGGATGTTGGTAATCCGAGTAACTGGGTCAGGATCATGAACCTTTTCAAAGATGACGCAGACGCTTTGAAAGAAGTGGTAACTGGTTACAGCTATGACGATGAGCAAACTGCCGATGCAGTCAATGTAGTATTTGAAGATTATCAATATGTAGTATGTCCGCATACAGCGATTGCATGGATGGCAATCGGGCAGTATCGTTATGATTCAAGGGATAATACCAGTACAGCGGTTTTCCTGTCAACTGCGCATCCCTGCAAATTCCCTGACGTTTACGAAGGTAAGATAAAAGACAGTATAATTATCCCGGATCAGGTTCAGGACCTGCTAGATAAGCCTAAACAGGCTGTTGAACTGGGTGCAGATTTTGAAGCATTCAAAAATTACCTGTTGGAAAGTTAATCCGTCCAGCTATACACCAAAAAAGGGAAACTCACATTTATATGAGCTTCCCTTTTTTATGAGAACTTCAGCCGTTGCGAAATAACCACAGCCTAAAATATAGCCTCCGCAATACGTCTTGTTGGTTCCGCATTGCTCATGGTATAATAATGCAGTACAGGCGCACCAAATTCCATCAGTTCCTTCGATTGTTGAATCATCCACTCTATTCCGCATTCCTTCACTCCCCGGTCATTCGAACATGCCAGAACAGCATCGCTGAGGTCCTCCGGAATGTCGATATGAAATATCTTAGGAAGATTAACCAGCTGCTTCGCTGAAGTGATCGGTTTAAGTCCGGGGATGATCGGCACATGGATATCATTTTTTCGACAGTTTCTGACAAAGTCAAAATACTTTTGATTATCGAAGAACATCTGAGTCACAATGAAATTCGCACCCATGTCCACCTTCTTTTTCAGATAGCTGAAGTCCGTCTTTAGATTAGGCGCTTCAAAATGTTTCTCTGGATATCCCGCCACACCAATGCAAAAATCAGTCTTGTTGGTATCGTAATTATCATGCAGGTATTTACCCTGGTTTAGGTTTGAGACCTGCTCCAATAAGTCCGTTGCATAAGCATGCCCCCCAGGTGTTGGGATGAAAGATGCATCCGCTTTGCGGGCGTCACCACGCAATACCAGAACATTGTCTATACCCAGGAATTGGAGATCAATAAGAGCGTTTTCCGTCTCCTCTTTAGTAAAACCTCCGCAGATAAGATGTGGAACGGCATCTACCTTGTAGCGGTTCATGATCGAAGCGCAAATAGCAACGGTTCCCGGACGCTTGCGATAGGCAACCTGCTCCAGCAAACCGGTCGGATGCTGTTTGTAGATATAGTCTTCTCTATGGTAAGTTACATCGATAAAGGGAGGATTGAATTCCATAAGAGGATCTATGGCATCATAGATCTGCTGAATTCCATTTCCTTTAACGGGAGGTATCAGTTCAAAAGAAAACAGCGTCTTTCCCGCAGCTCTTTCAATGTGTTCGGTGATTTTCATCAGAATTGTCTCTATAACTAAATGTAAGTGGTCATTAATAGGCGAGGTTAGGGCTCAGCCATTTCTCCACCAGCTCAACCGATTCGTTCCTCCGCATGGCATAGTCTTCCACCTGGTCTTTGTTGATCTTACCCAAACCGAAGTAACGCGCCTCAGGATGTGAAAAGTAAAAGCCGCTCACCGACGATGCCGGATACATGGCGAAGCTCTCCGTTAAATGGATCTCCGCGTTCTTTTCCGCTTCCAGAAGATCGAACAGAGTTCGCTTCTCCGTATGATCCGGACAAGCCGGATATCCCGGTGCCGGTCTGATTCCCTGATACTGTTCTTTGATCAGATCAGCGTTCGTGAGCTCCTCATCCTTCGCATATCCCCAGTATTCCCTTCTCACCAGCTCATGCATTCTTTCGGCGAATGCCTCTGCCAGACGGTCTGCCAGGGCTTTAACCATGATACCGTTATAATCGTCGTGGACTTTCTCGAACCGTTCAACCAGTTCATCTGTGCCTATTCCAGCAGTCACAGCAAAACCGCCAAAATAATCTTTAACGCCCGACTCTTTAGGTGCGATAAAATCGGCAAGAGCATAGTAAGGGTCATTCTTTACTTTCTCAGCCTGCTGTCTTAAAGTATATATCGTGGCTGTTTTATCATCATCAAAGCTCCCCGTGCCGGATAGGTCAAGCACAATATCATCCCCATCCGAGTAAGCCGGCCAGAAGCCGATAACAGCCTTTGCTTTCAACAGTTTCTCATCGATGATCTGCTTCAGTAAAACCTGTGCGTCATCAAATAAGATTTTTGCTTCCGGTCCTACGTTGGGATCATTGAAGATCTTCGGGTAGCTTCCCTTCAGCTCCCAGGTATGAAAGAAAGGAGTCCAGTCGATATAAGGAAGAAGTTCTTCAAGTGGATAATCTTCAAATGTTTTCGTTCCTGTGAACGATGGTGCAGTTTGCACTACAGCGTTCAGATCGATCTTGAACTTGTCTGCACGCGCCTCTTCAATCGTCTTCAGCTTTTTGTCTGTCCGTTTGTTCAGGTGTGCTTCTCTCGCCTTCGCATACTCATCCTTTATTTTCTGAATATACTCGTCCCTCGTCTCCGGATTCATCAGATTACTGCATACGGAAACACTTCGTGAAGCATCAAGCACGTGTATCGCACAGCCCGAATAATTAGGCGCTACTTTCACAGCAGCGTGAATTCGCGAAGTAGTGGCGCCGCCGATCATTAGTGGCATAGTGAAGCCTTCGCGCTCCATCTCTTTGGCGAAGTGCACCATCTCATCCAGAGATGGGGTGATCAATCCGCTAAGTCCTATGATATCGACATTTTCTTCTTTCGCTCTTTTTAAGATTTCCTGAGCCGGAACCATCACCCCCATGTCGATCACCTCGAAGTTGTTACAGGCCAGGACCACACCGACGATGTTCTTGCCGATATCGTGTACGTCACCTTTTACAGTGGCCATCAAAATCTTTCCCGCGGAACTTGAGCTGGTATCCGAAGGATTCAGCAATTTCTCCTCTTCAATGAAAGGAAGCAGGTAAGCAACCGCTTTCTTCATTACGCGGGCCGATTTTACTACCTGAGGTAAGAACATCTTACCGGCACCAAAGAGGTCGCCGACGATGTTCATTCCGTCCATGAGCGGTCCTTCTATGACTTGCAGTGGACGTGCGTAGGTCAGTCTCGCTTCCTCTACATCGTCATCGAGGTATTCCGTTATACCTTTAACGAGGGCATGCGACAGGCGTTTTTCCACAGGTCCCTTACGCCACTCCTCGTCTTTCACAATTTCTTTTCCCTTCGCCTTTACCGTTTCGGCGAAGTCTACCAGGCGCTCTGTCGCGTCTTCCCTACGGTTAAGCAGGACGTCTTCCACGCGCACCAGCAGTTCCTTCGGTATTTCCTCATACACTTCGAGCATCCCGGCGTTCACTATCCCCATATCGAGGCCTGCCTTAATAGCATGGTATAGAAAAGCGGAGTGCATAGCCTCGCGTACCACGTTGTTTCCTCTGAAGGAGAAGGATATATTTGATACCCCACCGCTCACCTTTGCATAAGGAAGGTTTTCCTTGATCCAGCGGGTTGCGTTGATGAAATCAACAGCATAATTATTATGTTCTTCCAGTCCCGTTGCCACCGTTAGAATGTTCGGGTCAAAGATGATGTCCTGAGGAGGAAAGCCTACCTCGTTCACCAATATATCATAGGAACGTTTACATATTTCGATGCGGCGTTCGTAGTTGTCAGCCTGACCTTGTTCGTCAAAAGCCATCACCACAATCGCAGCTCCATATTTCATGATCGTTTGAGCGCTGCTGATAAACTTTTCTTCACCTTCTTTCAGCGATATGGAATTCACGATCCCTTTTCCCTGCAGGCATTTCAATCCGTTCTCGATGACCGTCCATTTAGAAGAGTCCACCATTATAGGAAGCTTGGCAATATCAGGTTCGGAAGCGATCAGGTTCAGGAAGCGGGTCATCGCGGCTTCCGAGTCGAGCATCCCCTCGTCCATGTTCACGTCAATAACCTGTGCGCCACCCTCAACTTGTTGCAGGGCTACGGCCAAAGCGGCTTCGTAGTTACCGCTCAGAATAAGTTTCGAGAACTTCGGCGAGCCGGTAATATTGGTACGTTCTCCGATGTTAACAAACATCGTGTCCGGCTTGATAGTTACAGGTTCCAGACCACTCAGTCGCATATAAGGGTCTACATGCGGTATCTTTCTGGGCGCAACTTTAGCTGCCTTCGCTGCAATACAGCCAATATGCTCTGGTGTCGTTCCGCAACAGCCACCGACTATGTTAACAAAGCCACTTTCTATAAAATCTTCAAGGAGGTGAGCCGTTTCGTGGGCCGTTTCATCGTAGGCACCGAATTCATTGGGCAGTCCTGCGTTAGGATAAGCCGACACGTAGCAGGGTGCCTTGCTGGCAAGCTCCTCAATATGCGGCCTCATTTCCTTAGCGCCCAGGGCACAGTTCAAGCCAATGCTGAGCAGGTTGGCATGTGTAAGTGAATTCAGGAACGCCTCCACTGTCTGACCCGACAGTGTCCTTCCGCTCGCATCCGTAATAGTACCGGAGATCATAATATCAATCTTTCTTCCGATTACCTGTTCATACTCCTTGATAGCGAATATGGCCGCCTTGGCATTAAGTGTATCAAAGATTGTTTCGATAAGCAACACATCCGCTCCACCGTCGATCAGTCCTCTAACCTGTTCATCGTACGCGCCGACAAGATCATCAAAGGTCACCGCTCTGTAGCCTGGATCATTTACATCCGGAGACATTGATGCAGTACGGTTAGTAGGCCCGACAGCACCGGCAACAAACCGGGGTTTATCCGGGTTGCGCAGCGTAAACTCCATAGCTACTTCCTTTGCTATCCTTGCCCCCTCGAAGCTAAGCTCGTAGGAAAGGTCCTCCATCTTGTAATCAGCCATTGAAATACGCTGTGTGCTGAACGTATTAGTCTCAATAATATCGGCACCAGACTCCAGGTATTCTGCATGAATGGCTTTGATGATGTCAGGACGGGTAAGGTTCAGCAGGTCATTGTTTCCCTTTACGTCGCAAGGGTGGTTTTTAAATCGCTCGCCACGAAAATCATCCTCAGAAAGTGAGTAGCGCTGGATCATAGTCCCCATTGCTCCATCGATCACGAGAATGCGTTTTTCTAATTCTTTCCTGATATCCATGTTGTATTTAGCATTAAGCAGGTATGCCTGCATAAAGCTTATATTAGAAAGATCCTTCGGATTCTGACATTAACTTATCTGTTCCCTTATTTCTTTGAATAAAATCGAGATAGAATGTAGCACCTTGTAAGCACAGGTTGCTAAGACTTCGCAGGGTCTACTCCCTCCGTCTTTCTTTATAAGCACTGCAAAAATGCGATATAATTCAGTCAAAAGCAAATGCGTACTGAAAGGATAGTGAAGATGACTAGTAAAGTCGCTTGGTCAACTGATCTTCAACCCTTGCGAAGAGTTGTTGCGGGCTGAGCGTCCGCCATGGGAGATTGTCAAGAGAACCGCCAAAGTTGATGTAATAGTCGATGTTGCTTTTCTTGAATTCCTCGATAACATGTTCCCGGAAGTTGATAGCTGCAATCCATCCATCTTCCACATCCTGAAACCATTCTTCGTAGTACAGGTCATCTGACGAATGGAAGTTCAGAATGTTTTCGCCCAGCAGTATAAATTTATTAATCCCCTCGTGCATCATGATTTCTATGATCTCCCGCTTGAGGAGCATAATATCATTGTAAATGGTGTCATTCCATTCACCGATGAACTCTATGATAGCGAAGTTTCGCTCATAATCAACAAACAGGACCTTCAGATAGAGCGTCTGCGATCCAAAATAGTCCCATTGCGGATGTATAAAATAGTTGTAGATCTTTTTATCGAACTCAAATTCACTGTACTCTGTTTGATAGAACGGCGAAAGCTCATCCTCAGCAGCTACATAATCATCCCGCCAGCGATAAAAAGGTTCTATTTCGTGCATTTTCGGATAGTGTTTTTAGATGTTTCTCTATTGATAGCAAAGGCAAATATAAGGCCATTTCTATCGAACCGTATGAAGACTGATCGGAATTTTCGTTTTGATATTGATCAACTCAACGCCTGGCTGTCATGCTAACAGTGTGTAGCTACGTTCTGTCTGCCGGTGGTCTGTCGGTGGTTTGCTAGTGGTCTGCTAGTGGTCTGCTAGTGGTTGCAGCCACACTCTGGCCACAGTGCTGCCACGTTGTAGCCACCTTTTAGCGCAAAAACGTGGCCTCACTGTGGCCTCACTGTGGCTGCACTGTGGCCGCACCCTCAATCTGATCAGGAGCTGACCTTAGTATGATATAACCCAAGGGAGTGCAGGTATTTATCCAGGGTAATATTGGAATCAACCTGGGCAGTAAATCAGGTCTGGAAGTTTCTTTTAAATCTGCAAATTATTTGAAAAGAGGCCTGAAAGTTGGCATTCCTTATGTTAATTTAGCATCGAAATTATCACGCATTGTCTACTAGGAAAAATTTGTTAATAGCTGCCTGTTATTCGGGTGCGCTGGTGTTAGGAATGATTTTGGGTCCCAAGTTTCATAAGGAGAATGTGAACTCCAGAAACGGCTCGTTTAAAATTTTTCAATCGGCAGAAGATGGAGGTAAAGTTGAGCAGGTGCTGAATATCATCAGAGAAAACTATGTAGACCCAATAAAGACTGATACGCTGCAAAACCTGGCTATCGATGAGATTCTCAACAATCTGGATCCACATTCCGCCTACCTTCCGCCCGTTGAAGCTCGTATGTTTACCGATGATATGGAGGGTAATTACAACGGCATCGGTATTGAATATCAGTTGTTAAATGATACATTAATTATTACCCATATCAATAAAACCGGACCCGCGTCAAAAGCGGGACTGCAGAGCGGTGACCAGATTGTTAAAATTGAAGACCAAAGCATTGCGGGTGTTAGTATAACACCACCCGGCATCGTTAATTTAATCCGGGGAAGACAAAGTACACTTGTCAAGCTTACTGTGAGACGCTATGGATCAGACGAAGACCTCGTATTTAAGGTTCCACGTGAAAAAGTAACAGTAAGCAGCATCGATGTTTCTTATCTCATCCAAAACCGTGTGGGATATATCAAAATCAGCAAGTTCGGGGCGAAGACAGACGAGGATTTCCTCTCCGAGCTGAGGCGCCTTAAAAAACAGGGCATGCAGGGGCTCATAGTGGATCTTCGAGGCAATGGCGGCGGATACCTGAATGCGGCTACTGCTTTGGCTGATCAGTTTTTGGGGGACCAGGAGTTAATTGTTTACACGCAGGGAGAACATGAGCCACGCACAGACTATTTTGCTACAGATGCCGGGGATTATGAAAAAGGGAAACTGGTAGTTCTGATAGACGAAGGCACTGCATCGGCAAGTGAGATTATCGCCGGGGCACTTCAGGATCTGGATAGGGCGACCGTTGTCGGACGCCGGTCCTTCGGAAAAGGATTGGTACAGGAGCAGTTCAATTTCGGAGACGGATCAGCACTAAATCTGACGGTAGCAAGGTATTATACGCCGTCGGGCAGATCCATTCAAAAGCCATACACTCGTGGGAAGATAGAATACTTTAAGGAAATATCAAACCGGATAAAGAATGGCGAGCTGGTATTCGATCAGAAACATCTGATGGACAGTCTTTATGCCACTAAGGATAAGTACTTTAAAACAGCTTCGGGAAGAGTGGTCTTTGGCGGTGGTGGTGTGATGCCGGATATCTATGTTCCTATTGATACGGTCGGACATACGCCACTGTATTATTCATTGAGCAGTAAGGCGATATTGAATGAACTGGTGTATAGCTATCTGATTAAAAAGGCAAGACCAGCCAGTCTTAAAGACCTTCTGGATAAGTTCAGTTTGAGCAGCAGTCACTATAAGCAGCTACAGGCGCTTGCGGATAAAAGAAAGATCTCATTCACACCGAAAGAGTTTGAAGAGGCGAGACATGCTATTATGCTAGACATAAAGGCACTTTTAGCACGCTTCTACTTTGGTGAAGACGCTTACTACAGGGTTTTAAATGAAACGGATAATATGATTGAAAGGTCACTGTCCATACTGAAATAAACCTGGCCTTTATCTTTTTCCCGGAGTTGAGGCAGTATCAATCTCAAATTCAACGCTGTCGTCGAGGCTGAGTTCGAGATTAAGAAGGGAGTCTGCGATTCTGACTGTTTCAAGGGAGTCCTTGACTTCGATATCTCTCTTGCTGCTGCTTGTCGCACATCCTGCCAGTTGCAGGATGAACGAGAAGCATAGCAAGCTTTTTAGCTTGAGTTTCATTTTATTTTTGTCTGAAAAAGATCTGTATAGGAACTCCGGTAAAGTCAAAGTTCTCACGCAGCTTGTTTTCCAGGAACCGCTTGTACGGATCTTTGATGTATTGCGGCAGGTTACAGAAGAAAGCAAACATAGGTGAGCTTGCCTGGATCTGTGTGATATACTTAATCTTGATATGTTTTCCTTTTAGCGCTGGTGGAGGATTGTTCTCAATGATAGGAAGCATCACATCGTTTAGTTTTGATGTAGGGATCTTCTTAGTCTTGTTTTCAAAAACTGCAGTTGCTGCCTCTATTGCCTTGAAAATACGCTGTTTCTCGATTACTGATGTAAAGATGATCGGAACGTCAGTAAAAGGGGATAAGCGTTCCCTGATTGTTTCCTCGAAAACTTTAGTGGTTTTGTGGTTCTTTTCAATCAAATCCCATTTATTGATCAGGATCACGATGCCTTTCTTATTTTTCTCAGCCAGGTGGAAGATGTTGATGTCCTGAGACTCAATGCCATCAACCGCGTCAATCATCAGAATATTTACGTCTGCTTCTTCGATCGCTTTGATTGTTCTCATAACTGAGTAGAACTCGATGTTTTCCTTCACCTTAGTCTTCTTACGAAGACCTGCAGTGTCAATCAGCATAAATTCATGACCGAACTGGTTGTAGTGAATGTGGATAGAATCGCGCGTTGTACCTGCGATAGGCGTAACGATGTTCCTGTCTTTTCCTATCAGGGCATTGATAAGAGATGACTTACCTACGTTAGGGCGACCTACGATGGTAAACTTAGGCAGTGTGCTCGCTTCTTCCTGTTCTTCCTGAAAGTGGCTTACCACTTCGTCTAACAGTTCACCCGTCCCTGAACCGGTCATGGAGGAGATACAGTAGATGTCACCAAGCCCAAGGCTGTAAAAAATATGCGATTCGTTGATCAGTGCGTTGTTATCGACTTTATTTGCAACTACCAGAACCGGCTTCTTGCTTCGGCGAAGTATATCTGCGATGCTGTCGTCCAGGTCGGTTATTCCGGTGGTTACATCCACCATGAAGAGAATTACTGTGGCCTCTTCGATTGCGATCATTACCTGTTCGCGGATGGCTGCTTCGAAGACGTCTTCTGAATGTGCCACGTATCCGCCTGTATCTACTACTGTGAAAGGTTTCCCGATCCATTCTGCCAATCCGTAATGGCGGTCTCTTGTCACGCCGCTCATATCATCAACAATTGCTTTCCGGGTTTCCGTCAGGCGATTGTATAAAGTTGATTTTCCAACGTTTGGACGTCCTACTATGGCTACTATATTGCTCATTATTATTTAAATTTCAGGTCCGTATTTCCGTTAACAGCCTGTTTGTGTGCTTGTAAAGATAAGCCATTTGCGGCTTAAGTGTTTTTTTAATCTTCGTATCCGAATCTCTTCAGGTAGTTCTTGCGGTTGCGCCAATCTGGAATTACCTTGACGAACATCTGCAAAAATACCTTCTTCTGGATAAATTCTTCAATGTCACGCCTTGCATAGGTTCCTACTTTTTTGAGCATCTCGCCGCCTTTTCCAATGAGGATGTTCTTTTGAGAATCACGCTCCACCATGATTTCGACACTGATTCTGTCCATTTTTTCCTCCTCTTTGTATTCGGTGACGATCACCTCTGTGCTGTAAGGGATCTCTTGTGCGTAAAGGGTGAAAATCTTTTCTCTGATGATTTCAGATACAAAGAAGCGCTGATTTCTGTCCGTTAGCGTATCCTTATCGTAATAGGGAGGATGCTCGGGCAGGTTCTGTATGATATAATCCATTACGCCAGCAACGTTATGTTCATGAAGGGCGGATACGGCGAAGATCGCGCTTGGGTTCAATTCCTGTTTCCAGTACTCAATTTTCGGAAACACATACTCCTGCTGCGATTTATCGATCTTGTTGATGATCACAGCTACCGGAGATTGGGTGTTCTTTAGCTTCTCTATAACGTCTGACTCATCGTGGCGCTCGTTGATATCTGTAACGAACAAAATGATGTCTGCGTCCACCAACGAGTCGTTGACCGCACCCATCATGCTTTCCTGTAAGCCATATGCCGGTTTGATAACTCCGGGAGTATCCGAGAATACGATCTGGTAATCCGGTTCGTTGACGATTCCCAGAATCCGGTGTCTGGTGGTTTGAGCTTTGGGTGTAATGATAGACATCTTCTCCCCAACGAGGGCATTCATCAATGTTGACTTCCCTGCATTGGGCTTCCCAATTATGCTTACAAATCCGGCTTTATGTGACATGAAATATTTTTTAAAAAAGATTTGGACTGCAAAGAAACGAAATATATCTTTGCAGTCCAATTCAAACAGTGCTGGAAGTTATTCTTCAAAGCTAAAACAGAATAAAAAGCTGTTGCTGATTGAAAAAAATAGTGCGGGGTGGAGCAGTTGGTAGCTCGTCGGGCTCATAACCCGAAGGTCATCAGTTCGAGTCTGGTCCCCGCTACCTGAAGTAAGCATAAAGATTTATCTTCTGCTTAACTTGAATGGTCCATTCGTCTAGGGGTTAGGACGCCAGATTTTCATTCTGGTAACAGGGGTTCGATTCCCCTATGGACTACAACATGTGAAGCTTGAAAAAGTGGATCAAAGTAAGGATGATCAGCGATGATTATCCGGACATAAAACAGTGCGGGGTGGAGCAGTTGGTAGCTCGTCGGGCTCATAACCCGAAGGTCATCAGTTCGAGTCTGGTCCCCGCTACCAAAGAAAGCATGGCAGGAATGTTAGTCGCTTTTAATGGCCCGCTCGTCTACCGGTTAGGACGCCAGATTTTCATTCTGGAAATAGGGGTTCGATTCCCCTGCGGGCTACTTGATGGGATAAGTTCATATAATTTGAACTTATCCCATTTTTCGTTTTATCCCATTGCTAATCAGCAGAACGAGGCATTACTTAATGATTTCATATTGGATCGGTTTAAAAGAATAGTTGTTGGATTGCTCTGCTGAGCAAGCAGTCAATCCTACAATGAGGTCCATTTTCGCCTCAAAAAGTACGTAATCTCCGGCTTTGCTTTTTGGTGGATCTACTGACAAAGTTCCATCAGCTGCAAATTGTACGTTCATAAATATGTTGAAGGCAGTTGGAATATCATCCGGCTGTATTCCAAATTGCGAAAGATTGGTGTATAGGTTCTCGAAACAGCTTGGATGGTAATGGGGATTGTCATAGAGGATTTCGAAGGTTTCCGGACTACATGGCGCTAAAAGAAAATCGTTACGACCATTAGTGTCTTCTACTATCTTCATCATCTTATGACTCCTGTTGCTCCATAAATGGTGTCCCTCCGTAATCAAGATGGTATTCTCGAAATCTAATGTTTTGCCAGAGGAAATCTTTTCGCGGATATCATCTGCGTTAAATAATACCATGTCACTTACCTGTTCGCCTTGCGGATCGATTACTTTCAGCAGGCTTCCCTTTTTTAAGGTAAAAGCTGCTCCTGTTTGCTTCTCTATAGTATAAATCATGTTTTTAATGATGATGGAATGGGCATTTCCAGGTCGAGTCAACTTTCCTTCCACTGTATTGAGGAGCTTCTAAACCTTCACCGTGATCGGTAAGCATCGGATTGATATTACCATCGAAGGAGGCTTCACGTTCCCTAATTACCTTTTTCATTTTTTCGTATAACCCCAGTTCTCTTAGCTTTTCAAATTGCTGATGAAGATTAAACGCCATTGCTGCCCTGCTGAACTGGCGTGCTTTCCGACTGGCTTGCGGGTGGAGTCCAACTACAAAAAAAGCAGAGCCATTGAAACTGAAGCTAAAGTTTGGGTCTTCAGGGTTCTTGCTCACTGCTTGATCCCATTGCGAATCTTTATCCGCATCATGTAATTTCTGAAGTTGCAACCAAAGCTTTTGTTCAAAGTCAACCTCAGAATCAGTTTCATCATCGAAGACGGCAATCATCGTCATATAGTTGCTATCAGTCGATAAGGTCTCCTGGATATATTTTTTCAAATCTTCAGCTAAACGAATGGTAGTATCAGGATCACCCATCCTGCCGTAAGTTCCTAACCGGTAATGGCTGGTGTGTAATGCTGATTTTGCTCCAACACAAGGGTAGTCTATCGCGTCAATTCTCTTAATAAATTCCTGGTTGATATCTCTTATTTTATGTTCAGGATACTGTTCTGCCTCGTCTGGCCTGAAGTAGCTTTGCTGCTGTTCGCCTTTTTCCATAGTATTTGTTTCATTCTGTGAATGAAGTTTAGTAGATGTAGTAGCTTAACGGTGTGACGTCAATTTTGTTTAAAGCGGAGCACCCATGGCCTTTCGTGCATGCTTGTTCAGTGAAGCCTACTTAGGTGAAGCTTTATAAAAGGTTAATGGATCTATCTCCATGGCTTAACACTGGCTCTCTATATTTGCACCAAAGTAAGTGGATTACTTAACGCAACGAGCTGATTTTGGCAGCCATAGGAGGGTCGGGTCCTCCCGTTGCATCTGGACTGAACGTTCGATATATAAAATAGATAGCTAGCACCGGTTAAGCATATGAAAGTGATTTTGTCTTACATAGCTATTTTATTTCTGACCAGCTCTAGTCAGTCAGCCATAAAGGTTTCTCCTAAACCGGATATCCTCGACATGCCCGTCACAATGACGGTGCATGCTGCGGAGACGCTCGAAAGTGTTATTTTCAGGTTGGATAGTTTTACCGGACAGCGTATCGAGTTTAGTAACAAGGCTCTTCAAGGCTATAGGGCGAAAGCAGCAGATTATCAAAATATTCCGCTACGACAAATTTTGAAAGAACAACTTGCTGGAACGGACTTTAACTTTCATGTTGATAAAAAAAGGATCTGGTTAATTAAAGGAAAAACCAGCAATCAATAAAAATGTTATTTAATATAGCCACGTTTATTTCATTAGTAATTAGTGAGTGAGAATAAGCGATGAACCACATACCGATTCTTGAAACCGTTAAAGCTTTAAATAAAATGGATACAAGAGAAGTTGCTGAAAAACTAGTTAGATTATGTCGCGAAGACCGAAATGAGCAGGCTATCGACGAATTGTACGCCGAAAACATCATTAGCAAAGAGCCTACAGGATCCAATATGGAGTTTACGGAAGGCAAGGAGGCTGTAAAACAGAAGACTATCCGCTGGGAAGAAAGTTTGCAGGAACTTTTTAGTATTTCTATTTCTGATCCACTTGTAGCGGACGATCACTTTGCTGTTCTGATGGATATTGATGCTACATATAAAGGGCACGGAAGAAACAAAATGAGTGAAATTTGCGTGTACGAGGTTAAGAATGGAAAAATCATAGCCGAAGAGTTCTTTTACCGTATGAGCTCGTGAATGAAATTAAATATACCGCAAGTATGGATATTAATTATTTAGTTACAGGTTTGGTATTTATCGCGGTTGTCGCGTTGATTATTTATTTGATCCGGAGAAATAGCAAGGATCGCAGGAAACTGGAGAAAGACATTACACGGGCGGAGTTGAAACCGGACAAGCACAACGAAGATGAGGCTTAAGTCAGTCTCCTTCTAAAGGTAACTGATTTAAGCCTCACTGGTATTCCGGGTGGAGTCAATGCTGCCATTGAACTGCAGCTTAACGGAGGGTGTCTGGATATGCTGTTATTTCCCTGACGGTTTTAGCCTGGACTTGCTGACGTAAACTTTTTTACCTTTTGTGTTAACGTAATAATACCGGGATTCATTGTCGATATATATCGTCTGGCCCTGCGGGCCTACCTTGTCTTTATAGGTCTTATCAACAACCTTGGCAGCCCCCTTTGCCGCAATCTCAGAAGTTTTGTTGCCCACTTTTTTAGCGGTTTTCTTAATGGCGGGATCCGGATTCACTTTAAGTGTATCATTTCCGCTTTGGGCGATCCCTTCAAATGACACGCTCATCGCTAACGCCAAAAGCATGCTTTTCCATATAGTTTTCATAGCTATCTGATTAAATACCAATGTATAACAAGCAGCTTCCTGATTCTGTTTGCTATGTTGATGTTTAAAGCCAGGCCATTAGTTGGCCAGCCTTGCAATGACAGAGGTTAAGTAATTTGGAATGGCCTCACGATGTCCGATATTTCCCAAAGAGCTGAATTGCACTTGTGCGCCAAGAGCGGTCATTGTTTGTTGCGCTTTCTCAGCATTGAGGACCGGAACGATTTTGTCTGCTCCGGCGTGGAACAGGGTCAGGGGTGCATCCGGTTTCCAGTCGTATATCAAGATTCTTCTCGTCTGCGAATTCTTTAGCTGCCTTCAGCATATCAAGGCAAGCTGCCGCAAGACTGGCCTTCTCCTGATAAAGGTGTTGCATCTGCCGGCTGTCGCCAAACCCTATGTAATCGGGCATCACGACAATATATCCTTTAGCCAGTGATGCGCCAACCGTTCCGCCCATGTACGCTTCCATATTGCCAGCGGGCAGGTATGCGGAGGGAGCTTCGTCCTGTGTTGTTATTGTGCCATGTAAAAATCCGAGAAGTGTGAGGTTTTTAGAAGACTGATCAGGCACGATAACCAGGCCGGAAGCATTAATAGGATTTCCTCCTGGAAATTGGGTTTTGTAAGAGATCTTATAGGCTTTAACGCTACTGCTGATCAAAGAGGCCGCCTCAGGTAGACGGGACTTGATATCGGCGAGGTTAACTTCTGCTACAAGCTCACTTTTGAGCAGGTATTCATTTGGTGCATCCTTCTTGTCGTCGTTGTCTTTTGAGCAACCGGAGAGGACGGTAATAAAGAAGATGAGGTAGAGCAGGGATAGTGATTTTCGTTTCATAGAGGTAGTATAGAGATTTCAAGTTAAGGTAATAAGAGAGCGGTACCGGTAGTGTATTGATGGTTAAGTAGTTGAATACGAGTATACGATTTATAATTCAGAATAACAATACAGACAGAACGGTGTACATTTGTATTCCCTGATATGAAAATAGCAACTTATAATGTAAACGGAGTTAACGGCAGGTTGCCGGTTTTACTCCGCTGGCTTGAAGAGTCGGCCCCGGATATTGTATGCCTTCAGGAGCTTAAGGCTCCACAGGAGAAGTTTCCCGAGCAAGCTATCCGGGATGCGGGGTATAACGCGATCTGGCATGGACAGAAGAGCTGGAACGGGGTGGCCATTCTTGCACGGAACAGGGAAATCAAAGAAGTAGGACGGGCACTACCGGGAGACCCGGAGGATGAACACAGCAGGTACATTGAGGCGATGGTGGACGGCATCTTGATAGGCTGCCTTTACCTGCCTAATGGAAACCCGGTTCCGGGACCAAAGCTGGAATATAAGCTGCGATGGTTTGAAAGACTGACTGTGCATGCAGCCGAGCTGCTGAGGTCTGGATTGCCGGTTGTCTTAACAGGAGACTATAATGTGATGCCTACGGAACTGGATGTCTATAAGCCTGAGCGTTGGGTCGAAGACGCCCTGTTCAGACCGGAGGTCAGGCAGGCGTTTAAAAATCTTGTTGATCAGGGTTGGACAGATGCCTTAAGAAAGCTTTACCCGGATGAGAAAATATATACGTTCTGGGATTATTTCCGCAATGCTTATGGGCGGGATGCCGGACTGCGTATCGATCACTTCTTGTTGAGCCCTCAGCTCGACAGCCGTTTGATTTCTGCGGGGGTAGACAAAAATGTACGGGGCTGGGAGAAGACCAGCGACCATGCTCCGGTTTGGATAGAGCTTGCCAATACTGTAGCTTAACCGGGCAGCAGCCCGGAAAGGCAAACAACAAAAAAAGAGCAAGCGAGAATTGATTCTGCTTGCTCTTCCAATATTTATCAGCTTGCCGTTATTTCTGATGGGTTTCAAGCCATTTTCTGGCATTCACGAAGGCCTCTATCCATGGCGTAACTTCGTCCTTCCTTCCTGCAGGATAATGAGCCCAGTTCCATTGGAATATCGAGCGTTCAATATGTGGCATAGTAACCAGGTGACGACCGGTGTCATCACATAGAATAGCTGTATTATATCCTGATCCGTTCGGGTTGGCAGGATAGTTCTCATATCCGTATTTCGCCACGATCTGGTATTGATCCTGATCCATTGGTAACTGGAATTTACCTTCTCCGTGGGAGATCCACACTCCAAGGGTGCTTCCGGCGAGGCTGGATAACATGACGGAGTTATTTTCCTGAATGGTCAGCGAAGTAAATCCACTTTCGTGTTTGTTACTGTCGTTGTGCAGCATCTTAGGTTTGTCCTTGTGGTCCTTGTTGATCAGACCCAGTTCAATGAAGAGCTGACAACCGTTACAGATACCGACAGACAGGGTGTCCGGACGGTCAAAGAAGTTTTCTAGCGCGATTCTTGCCTTTTCGTTATAAAGAAAAGCTCCGGCCCATCCTTTCGCAGATCCGAGTACATCAGAGTTGGAAAATCCGCCAACCGCACCGATAAACTGGATATCCTCCAGAGTTTCGCGGCCAGAGATCAGGTCGGTCATGTGCACGTCTTTCACGTCGAAGCCTGCCAGATACATGGCATTAGCCATTTCTCTTTCAGAGTTACTTCCCTTTTCGCGTATAATAGCCGCTTTGATCCGTGGTTTGCCTTCTTCCAGAACAGGTTTCCTTCCATCAAAATGAGACGGAAATGAGTACTTGAGTTGCTGGTTTTTATAGTTATCAAAGCGTTCCTTAGCCTTTACAGGGCCGCTTTGTTTTTGATCAAGAAGGTAGGAAGTTTTAAACCAGACGTCGCGCAAATTGTCGATGTCCAGGTTCAATGCTTCAGATCCCTGGCTGATTATGTTCAGTTTTGCTGTACCGTTAACTGTACCGATTTTATGGAACTGGATGCCGTTGGTAGATAGCGTCTCTTCAACATCACTGGCTGCCTGAAACACCACACCAATGTTTTCAGCAAAAAGAAGCTTGATAATATCCTGCTCGCCGAGAGAGGTAAGGTCGATATCTGCTCCCAGTTCCCTGTCAGAAAAACACATTTCCAGCAAGGTGGTAATTAAGCCGCCGCTACCAATATCATGGCCAGCCTGTATTTTGCCGTCCTTTATCAGTTCCTGAAGATTATTAAATGCTGTTTTTAAGTTTGCTGCGTTCTTCACATCAGGTGCTTCATCGCCAATTTTGTTCAATATCTGAGCAAAGGATGAGCCGCCAAGTTTATAGTCATCACCGGATAGATTGATGTAATAGATGTCGCCACCATCTTTCTGCAGAACCGGTTCAACAACAGCGGTGATATCGCTGCAATTACCACCTGCTGATATGATAACTGTTCCGGGAGCAATTACATCGCCGTCCTTGTACTTCTGTTTCATCGACAGCGAGTCTTTTCCGGTCGGGATATTGATGCCGAGATCTATTGCAAAATCTGAACATGCCTTTACTGCTTCGTACAAACGCGCGTCTTCCCCTTCATTCTTACATGCCCACATCCAGTTTGCCGAAAGTGATACACTGGTCAGGCCATCTTTTAGAGGTGCCCAAACGATGTTGGAAAGGGATTCTGCAATTGCATTGCGGCTTCCAGCAGCGGGATCGATCAGTGCCGTCAAAGGAGAGTGTCCTACTGACGTTGCTATACCTTCTTTTCCCTGGAAATCCAGCGCCATAACGCCGCAGTTATTTAGAGGCAGCTGCAGAGGTCCCGCGCACTGCTGCTTGGCAACACGCCCGCCTACGCAGCGGTCGACTTTATTTGTCAGCCAGTCTTTACATGCTACGGCTTCAAGCTGCAGTACCTGGTTAAGGTAGGTGTTGAAGTTCGCTGCATCATAAGTTAATGGCTGATATTTTCTCTCGATTTTCTTATCCTCCATGATCACCTTAGGAGAGCTGCCAAACATATCTTTCAGCTCCAGATCCATTGGTTTGATGCCGGTAGTTGCTGATTCAAATGTAAAGCGGTGGTCGCCTGTAACGGTCCCCACGGTGTACATTGGGGATCTTTCCCGATCAGCGATTCTTTTCAGTGTGTCGATATTTTCCTGTCCGATAACAAGGCCCATACGCTCCTGAGACTCATTTCCAATAATTTCTTTGGCGGAGAGAGTTGGGTCGCCCACAGGTAGTTTATCCAAATCAATCTTGCCGCCGGTATCTTCTACCAGTTCTGAAAGACAATTTAAATGTCCGCCTGCACCATGGTCGTGAATGGAGATGATTGTGTTATGATCGCTTTCTACCATACCGCGAACAGCGTTTGCTGCTCTTTTCTGCATTTCCGGATTTGATCTCTGAACAGCATTGAGTTCAATGCCTGAACCAAGAGCACCGGTATCGGCAGATGATACAGCCGCGCCTCCCATACCAATCCGGTAGTTTTCTCCGCCGAGAATAACAATCTTATCGCCCGTTGAAGGCTTCTGTTTCTGAGCCTGGCTTGCTTTGCCATAGCCGACTCCACCCGCAAGCATGATTACCTTGTCAAATCCAAGTTTGCGATGATCTTCTGTATGTTCGAATGTCAGTACAGATCCTGTAATTAATGGCTGTCCGAACTTGTTACCAAAATCCGAAGCACCATTAGATGCCTTGATCAGGATATCCATAGGTGTCTGGTATAGCCATTGTCTTTCCTCCATCCCCTTTTCCCACGGACGGTTTTCTTCTAGTCTGGATAATGCTGTCATGTAAACAGCAGTACCTGCCAGAGGCAATGAACCTTGTCCGCCGGCAAGCCTGTCCCTGATCTCACCTCCCGAACCGGTAGCCGCCCCGTTAAAAGGTTCTACAGTGGTAGGGAAATTATGCGTTTCTGCTTTTATGGAAATAACAGACTCAAATTCACTTGTTGTGTAGTAGTCGGGCACATCCGCACGCTTAGGCGCAAACTGAAGAACTTTAGGGCCCTTGATGAAAGCGACGTTGTCTTTGTAGGCCGATACAATATCGTTTGGATGCGTTTCAGAAGTCTTTCTGATCAGTTTAAATAGGGAAGAAGGTTGCTCTTCTCCGTCTATTACAAACTTTCCGTTAAATATTTTATGGCGGCAGTGTTCAGAGTTTACCTGAGAAAAGCCGAAGACTTCAGAGTCAGTGAGAGGACGTCCTAATCTTTGAGAAAGGCTGATCAGATAATCAACTTCTTCATTACTGAGGGAAAGTCCTTCCTGCTTGTTATATGCAGCAATGTCTTTAATTTCCTTGATCTCTTCAGGATTTACGTTGACGGTGTACAAATCCTGATTAAGCTCTCCGTATTTCTGGGACAGCATAGGGTCGAAGGTCGTGAAACTATCGTCTACCCGGCGAAATTCTTCGATTCTGATGATGCCCTGAATTCCCATGTTTTGCGTGATTTCCACGGCATTGGTGCTCCATGGCGTGATCATAGCAGCACGGGGGCCAATGAATGGGGCCGTCAGAGTGCTTTCATTACTGAGATTTGCACCACCAAACAACCATTCCAGCTTGGGAATATCGCCCGCAGACAGCTGGTGTTGTGATTGTACCGCGAAAACTATGTTGGATTGACTTGAGAAGAAATAGATCATTGTAATGTTTTGATTTGCAAATTTAGCTTTAATGCTTGGAATGCCTAATGAATGAGGGGAATAAACAATTTTTTTCGGTCATTTTTAACGCTTTTTCATAATCTGCATATCATGTTGTGGAATTTTCTGATATCTGCCATCCTTATAGAAAGTAGATGAAGGATCTTCTTCGAATCACATCGTCTATAGAGGTACCGCTATGATAATGGGTTTATAAGATATGATTCCTGTGTGAATGGATCATTTAAAACTTAATTACGATGGCACAATTAGATATTTTTAATCAGCAATGGATAGATGTTGTCTTTACCGGGCGAAATCAGGCGTATGGTGCGTATCAGCTCCGCAAGAATAACAATCGCACCACCACCCAGTCGATGCTTTTCGGGGCGGCACTATTTATTCTTGTAATGAGTGCTCCCCTGATCTCGAGATATATTAAGGGCGCTGACAGTGAACTGCCAACTACGGCTCCTGACTTGCAAACAGATGTCGTCCTGATATCTCCGCCCGCGCTTGATGAGAGTGTCGCTCCACCGCCGTCCGTGGTGGAGCCACCCAAGCCGCGGACTGATCAGATTAAGTTCGTTCCTCCAAGGGTGGTCCCTGCCAGTCAGGTTGTGGAGGAGGTTCCTACGGTAGATGACCTAAGGACTGCAGATCCCGGTCCGGAAACAATCAAAGGGGACCCGGGAGCAGAGGTCGTCATTGACCAGCCGGTTGGGACCTCCACAACAACCCATGCCGCTGTTATTGAAGATGAACAGGTTTATACTACTGTATCAATAGAGCAGATGCCTGACTTCCCGGGAGGATTATCTAAGTTCTACGGGTATATCAGTAAGAATTACAACTATCCGGCAGCTGCAAGGGAGCAGGGAGTGTCAGGAAGAGTGATTGTAAGTTTCATAGTGGAGAAGGATGGAACCCTTACGGATATAAAAGTTCTCAGAGATATGGGATTGGGAACTGGTGAAGAGGCGATGCGCCTGCTGAAGAAATCACCTAAATGGAGGGCCGGTGTGCAGAACGGGAGAACGGTGCGGGTTCAGTACACGCTGCCGATTATGCTGAATCTGGACGCGCAGTAGGAAATGAAATACGAAACTAAGGCATGGGTACGGTTTTTTGATAACAAAGTATTAAATAAGAGCTAAACTTTTGATTAGCTTTTATTTAATACCTAAGTTTGTGTAGACCATCAGCCGCTACTATGAAGTTTCCTTTTGCTTTTCTCGTTTGCATGATTTCTTTTGGAGCCAGTGCTCAGGTGAAGCTGCTTAGTCTTGAGGATTTCGATCAGAGGCTGGCAAACGGGAAGGATACCACCTTCGTTGTCAATTTCTGGGCTACCTGGTGTGCTCCCTGTGTTGAGGAGCTGCCATATTTTGAGAGACTGCAGAAGGAAAACGCATCCTCAGCTCTGAAGGTTATATTTATTAGTGTTGATTCAAGGTCTAAGCTGGGAAAACTTGTAAACCCGTTTGTTAAGACTCACAAAATCGAGTCAGAAGTGTTTGTTTTTGACGAACCCGACCAGCAGAAATTTATCGATCATGTAGATAAGAACTGGAGCGGTTCTGTTCCGGCAACGCTTGTCGTCAATACAGCTTCATCCCGACGGAGTTTTTATGAACGGGAATTCTCTTATGAAGAACTTAAAAGCCTAACTATAAATCCGAATTAATATGAAAAAAGTTGTTATGTCATGCTTCCTGTTGCTTGCAATCTGCATGAAACTATCCGCACAAGGTTATACCGTTGGCTCGGTAGTCGAGGATTTTCGTTTAAAAAATGTCGACGACAAGATGGTCTCGCTTGCTGATTTTAAATCAGCTAAGGGCTTCATTGTGGTGTTTACCTGCAATACCTGTCCTGTTGCCAAAGATTATGAAAGCCGCATAATAGCTCTTAACAATGAGTATGCAGCTAAGGGTTATCCGGTGATTGCAATCAATACAAATGATCCGGTTGCCTCGCCAGGAGACAGCTTTGCAAAAATGCAGGAGCGCGCGAAAGAAAAAAACTTCAAGTTTCCGTATCTGGTGGATTCTGATCAGCAATTGACCAAACGATTTGGCGCGGCACATACGCCGACGGTGTACATATTAGCAAAGACAAGCAAAGGAAATGTTGTTGAATATACCGGAGCTATTGATAATGACCAGGATGAAAGCAATCCTTCAAGATCGACATTTGTTAAGAATGCCGTGAATGAGCTGATAAATGGAAAGAAACCCTCAGTCAGTAAAACAAAGGCGGTTGGATGTACAGTTAAATGGAAGAAGGCTTAAGGGCCTGATTAATCTCGCACAGCAGTAATCCGCTCCCACCACCGTAATGTAATACAACCGGGATGCTCAGCTTTAGATCTTCCAGGATCAGGCGGATTTTAATTTCCTCTGATCCTGATCCCAAAAGGATAAGATCGTAATTCGTTGCATGTAGCATCATACCGGCTGTCTCTGAAGAGAGGGCGATATCTCCCTGCCACAGCGGATTTTGGTTTATGAGACGTAAAATCGTCTGCATAATCTTCTCATTTTTGCCTATGGCGAGAATTTTAATTTTTCGCATTAGAGACGAACTTCCATTGGTACTTCCATGATAAGAAATTCAGCGTCGGATGTCGCCTCGATCTTAGCTTCTGCAATATCCCATAACCCGTAGCCGTCTCTGGTATCCAGGTCCTGGCCTTCCACATTAAGCTTACCCTTCAGTACAAAGAAGTAAATGCCGTTTCCTTCTTTTTTCAAATTATAGGTATCCTGTTTCCCTTGATCGAACCGTCCTATATGGAACCATGCATCCTGATGAATCCATACCTCTTCGTCGTCTTTATCCGGAGATAGGATCTGATTAAGAATGTTTGGCTTATCATCAATATTCATATTGATCTGATCGTATCGGGGAGTAACATCCCTCTTATTTGGAAATATCCAGATTTGAAGGAATTTAACAGGTTCGTTTGGATTCTTGTTAAATTCTGCGTGATAGATTCCAGTACCTGCGCTCATAACCTGAATCTCTCCGGCTTTTATGACAGCGACGTTTCCCATGCTGTCTTTATGCTGAAGTTCTCCTTCCAGAGGGATGGATACGATTTCCATATTGTCATGGGGATGATCGCCGAATCCTCTTCCTCCATCCACTGTGTCGTCATTCAGCACTCGCAATGCTCCAAAGTGGATGCGTTCCGGATTGTAGTATCCCGCAAAGCTGAAGGTGTGGAAACTTTTCAGCCATCCGTGATCGGCTGAACCTCTTGTGGCTGCTTGATGTAATACTGATTTTTTCATAACACTACAAAGTTACCGCTATGCAAACATCGACCACTTAATTTAGGTTAAGAAAAACGAGATTCAATTGATATCTTTATCTAATGTGAAATCAGAAAATTCAGACATGAACGTTGACTTTACCAGGCTACAGCAGGAGTTTAAGAGGGTGTTGTTAAAAACCGGATTTGAAAATGCAAAGGCAGATCTATGTGCCCGGATCTTTGCTGAAAATAGTAGAGACGGGGTTCATACACATGGCTTGAATCGTTTTCCAACGTTTATACGTGCGGTAAAGGAAGGCCTGGTAAATCCATCTGCTGAGCCGGAACGCATTGATGGTATGTCTGCCCTTGAAAACTGGGAAGGACACCTCGCCCCCGGTATTTCAAATGCAATCCATTGTATGGATCGGGCAATTTCCTTAGCCAGCGAATATGGTATAGGTTGTGTTTCAATTAAAAATACGAATCATTGGATGCGGGGCGGGACCTATGGCTGGCAGGCGGCAGATGCCGGGTTCATTGGAATCTGTTTTACCAATACGATCGCCAATGTCACTCCCTGGGGCGGAACTGAACCCCGGCTGGGCAATAACCCCATCGTTATTGCGGTACCCCGGGCCGAAGGGCACATAGTTCTAGACATGGCGGTATCTCAGTATTCTTTTGGAAAGATGCAGGAATATAAGTTCCGGGAAGAACATCTCCCGTTCCCGGGTGGTTATGACAGGGAAGGGAAGCTGACAAAAGAGCCCGATAAGATCATAGAGACTCAACGAGCTTTGCCGATTGGATACTGGAAAGGGTCCGGATTGTCGCTATTAGTCGATGTATTGCTGACTTCTCTTAGCGGCGGAAGATCTACCGGGGTTATTACCGGCGGAGGCTCGGAGTCGGGCGTTTCTCAATGTTTCATCGCGATAAAACCAGGTACTGCAAATGCTGCCCTTGTTGAACAGATTCTTGAATTTACGAAGCTCGGTCACCCGGAAGAGGTGAGGTATCCTGGTGAAAGTACGCTTTCAAAACGAAATAAACATGCACTTGACGGCATTCCAGTAAATGAAAAGATCTGGAATGAAGTGTTGAATATGTAAGTCGGACTATTTCTTTTTCAGCAAATTGTTTCTCATTTTGCTGAAAAACTCAGGGGTGACACCAATGTAAGAGGCTACCTGCTTGAGTGGTATATGCTCTATCAAGCTGGGGTATTTATTGCAAAACTTGGTATAGCGTTCTTCTGCTGTAAGGCTGAGGTTGTCAAGTACCCTCTCCTGCGATGCTACAAGCGACTTTTCTATTATGATCCGGAAGAAGCGTTCGAATTTTGGTATCTCCTTATAAAGAAGCTCCTGGTTGCTTTTTGACAACTTTAATACTTCTGTTTCCTCCAGCGCTTCTATATTCAGGATGCCGGGCTTCTGGGAAATCAGGCTATACATATCTGCTATCCACCAACCTTTCGGAGCGAAGTTGAGCACGTGCTCCATGCCATTTTTATCGTAAGTATATCCTCTGAGGCAACCACGTGTTACAAAGGTTGAATAGCGGCAGATTTCTCCGGTTTGCAGTATGACTTTCTTTCTGGGGATTACATCTGGTTTCAACAGCGAGACAAACAGATCCTTCTCCCGATTTTCAAGTGAAATGAACGATGCAATGTTTTCCAGTATCAGGTCTGTTCCAGTCATAATAGCTAAAGTTAAAAGAAAAATGTAAAGGTGGCGGATAAGGTGCTTTCAAAGTCAGCAGAGGGTGAGTTGTAGTGCTTCCCCGAAAACGATTCCGTAAATAAATCCGGACAAACGCTGTAGGGACAAGGATATTTTCATCAATTTTACTGAGCAAACAACAATTTAAATAACCACATAACACTATGTCATCAGAATTTTCAGGTAAAGTAGCAGTCGTAACCGGTGGTGGTGGCGTGCTATGCAGTACAATGGCACAAGCCCTTGCAGACAGAGGAGCAAAGATTGCCATTTTAGATTTGAGAGAAGAGACAGCCGAACGGGTTGCATCAGAAATTAGAGAAAAAGGCGGAGATGCGGTAGGCGTTGCATGTAATGTTCTGGACCTTGAAAGTTTGAAAGCCGCTCACCAAAAGGTGAATCAGCTGCTCGGTTCTTGCGATATCCTGATTAACGGAGCGGGTGGTAATCACCCCAAAGGGACAACGTCAAAAAACTTTTTGCTGGCAGAAGATCTTGACTCCACAGAAGAAGGACTGAAGACATTCTTTGATCTGGATCCTGAAGGAATCAAATTTGTTTTCGATCTGAATTTCATTGGTACGCTATTGCCGACACAGGTGTTTGCGAAAGATATGATTGGTAAAGGCGGAGCGTCTATCATCAATATATCGTCTATGAATGCGTTTACTCCTTTGACAAAGATCCCTGCTTACAGCGGTGCAAAGGCAGCGATATCGAATTTCACGCAGTGGCTTGCAGTTCATTTTTCAAAAGTAGGTATCCGTGTAAATGCTTTGGCACCTGGTTTCTTCCTTACAGAACAAAACAGGACTTTGCTCACTAACACGGACGGAAGTCTTACAGAGCGCGGGAACACCATTATATCTCATACTCCAATGTGCCGCTTCGGAACACCAGATGATCTTACCGGTACGTTGTTATGGCTATGCGGTGATGGATCTCAATTCGTTACCGGCGTTGTAATTCCTATAGATGGAGGTTTCAGCGCGTTTTCAGGTGTTTAATCAATAAATAAAATCGAGTATATGTCATTAGAACAAACATGGAGATGGTACGGACCGAAGGATCCGGTGTCTCTTTCAGATATAAGACAGGCAGGTGCTACAGGTATAGTTACCGCCCTGCACCATGTACCAAACGGTCAGGTTTGGACTAAAGAGGAGATTGTTAAAAGGAAGCAGGAAGTGGAAGCTGCAGGCCTGACCTGGTCTGTAGTGGAGAGCGTTCCTGTTCATGAAGATATCAAGAAACGTACAGGCGACTATCAGTTGTATATTGACAACTACAAGCAGACGCTGACAAACCTTGGCGCAAGTGGTATTGACATTGTGTGTTATAATTTCATGCCAGTATTGGATTGGACACGTACCAATCTTGATTTTGAAATGCCCGACGGTTCCACCGCTCTGCGTTTTGAAGCAGCGGCATTTGCAGCGTTTGAGCTTTACATTTTAAACAGGCCAGGGGCAGAGGCTACCTATACCGATGAGCAGAAGCAAAAAGCGAAAGCGTATTTCGATTCTTTGGGAGAAGAAGATAAAAAAGCTTTGGTAAAGAACATCATCGCAGGACTTCCCGGATCAGAGGAAGGGTACTCTCTGGAAGATTTCCTGAAAGTGCTGGCCGGATATGATGCAACCGGACCTAAGGAGCTGAAAGCGAATTTGTACAGCTTCTTGTCGGAGATCGTTCCTACCGCTGAACAAGCAGGTGTCTTGCTATGTATCCACCCTGATGATCCTCCGTTTCCTATTCTTGGCTTACCACGTGTTGTGAGCACGGAAGCTGATATTGCAGAGCTTTTCGAAGCTGTTGACAGTCCAAATAATGGTCTGACTTACTGCACCGGTTCTTTCGGCGTCAGAGCTGATAATGATCTTGCAGGGATGGTCGAACGTTTGGGACATAGAATTCACTTTATACACTTGAGAAGTACCCGCCGGGATGCTGAAGGAAACTTCCATGAGGCAGATCATCTTGACGGAGATGTTGATATGTATGCCGTTATGAAGGCTTTGGTAGAGGAACAGGAAAGGCGTAAGGCTGCGGGAAGAACAGATTTGCGTATGCCATTCCGTCCTGATCATGGCCATAAGATGCTGGATGATCTTAAGAAGAAGACTAATCCAGGGTATTCAGCGATCGGTCGTTTGAGAGGTCTTGCAGAACTGCGGGGTCTTGAAGTCGCCATCCGCAGAAATAAGGAAATTTAATTAGAAGCAGTAGATCTTCGCTCAATCAGGTTTGAGCGAAGAACTATTGTTCGGTTCTCCATTTTTACATGAGGTTTCTCTAATGCCTCAAATAAAGCTTTTGCCGCCTCTTGTCCCATATTAAAAGCCGGCTGTGTAATTGTTGTCAGCGCGGGGCTTAATAGGGAAGCAGTTCTTAGATTAGAAAAGCCAACTATCTTCACGTCCTCTGGTATCCGTAAGTTTAACTCCGAGCATACCTCGTAAGCTAATATGGCTAGAGATTCCACAGAAGCAAAGACTCCATCAGGCCTGTCATCAGCACTGAAAAGCTCCATTATCTTTTGATAATTCTCTTCTGAATTGTTGTTGCAGCGGACTATAAATTCTTCTCTGTGCTGAAGTCCGCGATTTGTAACAGATTCCATATATCCTTTCATACGTTGCTGTTCGATCGATAAATCGCCTGAGAAAGTCAAGTATGCAATTTTTTGGCTGCCCCGAGTAATAAGGTGGCTCGTAGCTAGATAGCCGCTTTCAAAGTTGTTAGTGATTACTTTTACGGTTTCAATTGTATCAGATACACGGTCAAAAAAAACAACAGGCACTTTACTATCTTGCAGCTCTTTAAGATGGCCAGTATCTTCCGATCCTCCGGATAGCGACATCAAGATACCGTCCACGCGACCATTTAACAAAAGCTTTACTATGTCAGCCTCCTTTTGGAGGTTTTCATGTGTGATATAAATCAATACGTGATAATTATTTGCCTGCGCAACATCCTCGATGCCATTGATTGCTACGGAAAAATAGTTGTTAGCGATCTCAGGCAGGATAACCGCAATCGTTTTACTACTCCGGTTTCTGAGACTCCTGGCGAAAGGGTTGGGCTGGTAGTTTAGCTTTTTAGCCAGAGCAAGGACTTTTTTCTTGGTTTCTTCGCTTATGTCATAGCTGTCGCTTAAAGCCCTGGAGACAGTAGATACTGCAAGGTTTAATTCTTGAGCAAGCCTTTTAAGGTTAACCTGATTCATAATCCCAATGCGAAGATATTAATTATATAGTTGAATGTTCAGGATGTCGTTGTAAGTATACGGGTACGCAATAAAAAAGCCGGCCCATTTGCTAATGGTGCCGGCTTGATATGAAGGTGTTAACCTTTAATAGTTACCATCGTTCTTATCATCGTCATCTGCATGCAGAGTATCCTTATGCTCTTCAGGCTTGTAGTTTGCCTGAAGTTCAGCAAGTTTCTCTTTTCCATACGCAAGACGCGTGATTAATATAAACAGTACGGGAACAAAAAATATCGCTAGTATCGTTGCTGCAAGCATACCACCAAATACTGTCCATCCGATTGTCTGTCTTGATACTGCTCCTGCGCCTGTCGACAACATCAAAGGAACAATCCCGAGGATGAATGCAAGGGAGGTCATGATGATAGGGCGTAGACGTAGCTTTACCGCTTCGATTGTTGCGGCAACAAGCTCCATTCCCCAGTCCACACGCTCTTTGGCGAACTCAACGATCAAGATGGCGTTTTTGGCTGCCAATCCGATCAGGGTTACCAATCCAATCTGCGCAAAGATATTGTTATCGATCTTTGGAAGGAATGTCAATGCGAGGATCGCTCCGAATACACCCAAAGGAACTGATAACAGAATAGAGAACGGTACGGACCAGCTTTCGTAAAGAGCTGCTAACAATAGGAATACAAACACTATACAAAGAGCGAAAATATACATCGTACTATTTCCGGATTCCCGCTCCTGGGCACTCAGTCCGGAGAAGCTATACGTATAACCTTGCGGGAGGGTTTGCGCTGCAACCTCCTCAAGGGCGGCCAGAGCATCACCACTACTGTAACCAGGTGCGGCACTACCGTTTACTTCGATAGCCCGGAACAGGTTGTAGTGATTAATAATGGATGGCTTTTGAACCATTTCATAGGTGACCAAGGCACTTAATGGTACGTTGCTACCTGTTACATTTTTGACATACAGGTTTCCAATGTCTTCAATGTGCTGGCGGTAAGTAGTGTCGGCCTGGGTTACCACACGGAAATTTCGTCCGTAGCGTGTGAAGTCATTGATATATGCACTTCCGAGATAGCTGGATATAGTGCTGTATATGGTACCAATGGATACTCCCATTTTCTTGGCCTGATCTCTGTTAACTGTCAGCTGATAGTTCGGAGTGTTGGCATTAAACAAGGTATAAGCCATTCCAATTTCCGGGCGCTGATTTGCAGCTCCCAGGAATTTGAACACCGCCGCCTGGAAATCTTTGATATCTCCAGCCTGCTGTTCTTCGATCTGAAGGTTGAAACCACCACTTACACCAAGGCCGGGAATAGCCGGAGGAGCAACAGCGAGTACGCTACCTTCTTTGGCGCCCGCAAACATTCCCTGAATCTGACCAAGTACTTCCTCTACTGTACGCTGACGTTCATCCCAGTGGTTCATTTGTACGAAGTACGTTCCAGCATTGGATTTGAACGATCTGTTCAAAATGTTAATCCCAGCGATGGAGGTAATGTTTTTTACTTCAGGTACCTCTTTCTGGATTCTCTGGGTAACGTTGGCAAGAAACTCATCCGTACGGGCTGCAGATGCACCTTCAGGGAGCGTTATACCCATAAGGAATATACCTGCATCTTCACTTGGAATGAAACCTGCTGATTTGCTTCTAAATAAGCCGACTGTTCCTATGTATATACAAACGAGAATGATCATAACCATAGGAGCTTTGCGGATGCACCACTTTACCCCTTCGGAATATTTATTTGTAACCCTGTGGAACCAGCTATTGAACTTATAGAAAAATTTGTTCATCCCTTTTGACTCCTTGTTCAGGTTCATCGGAACGAGAAGGAGGGAACAAAGAGCAGGTGTAAGGGACAGTGCTATAAATGCAGATATTATTACCGATACCGCAATGGTAATGGCGAACTGCTGATAAAGCTGACCGACCATGCCCGGGATAAAACCTACTGGTATAAAAACAGCCGCAAGGATAAGGGCAATGGCTATTACCGGCGCCGTAATGTCCTTCATTGCACGAATTGTAGCTTCTCTGGCGGATAGCTTCTCGTGGTCGATGTAATGCTGGACTGCCTCCACCACAACAATCGCATCATCCACCACAATACCAATAGCGAGTACGAAGGCAAGCATCGTAAGCGTATTAATGGAAAAGCCTAAAAGCGTGAAGAAAATGAACGTACCGATGATAGACACCGGAATGGCGAGTACGGGAATCAGTGTTGCTCTCCAGCTTTGCAGGAAGAGGAATACCACAAGGGTTACCAGGATAAGGGCCTCTATAAGGGTATGGATAACGGAGTTGATAGACACATTGATTACGGACACAGTTTCATAACTAATGATGTAATCAAGATCATTCGGAAACGATTTTTTCAACTCTTGAAGTGTCTTTTCAATTCCTTCATAGGTTTGAACAGCATTTCCTCCGGGCATTTGACTGATAGCCATCATGGATGCAGTCTGACCGTTCACCATGGACCGTGTAGCATAGGAAAACTCTCCCAGCTCAACTCTCGCTACGTCTTTAAGATAAACGATAGAACCTTCTGCACCCGTTTTTATTACGATATTCTCGAACTCTTCCTCTGTGTCAAGGTCTCCGTCCAGAATCACAGGGAACTCAAACACCTGAGATGATTGTTGAGGGGGACCGCCTACGCTACCGCCCGGCACACGGACATTTTGTTCCTGGATAGCAGCTGATACGTCTGCAGGAGTCAGATTAAGCTGAGCTAACTTCCCGGCATCAAGCCAAACCCTCATACTGAACGGTTGTCCGAATGCCTGTACATCACCTACACCTTCGACACGCATAATCGCATCTCTCAGGTACAAGTTAACGTAGTTGGACATGAATTTCATATCATGGGTGCCCTTAGGAGAATATAATCCCAATACCATCAGGATATCGGTATTCGCTTTTCGGGTAGTTACCCCTAAACGTCTAACTGCTTCAGGAAGTGAAGGTTCTGCGATACCAACTCTGTTTTGAACATCCAGGGTTGCAATGTCGATATCTGTACCGACATCAAAGGTTACGGTAATCGACGACCGGCCATCAGAGGTACTGTTTGACGACATGTAAGACATGCCGGGGGTACCATTGATCTGGCTTTCTATCGGTGTTGTAACTGTCTTTTCAACAGTTTCTGCATCCGCACCTGTATAAGTACCAGTTACGGTTACAGTTGGCGGAGCAATATTGGGATACTGACTGATCGGTAGGGTTGCTAGTACGATAACGCCTATCATTACAATCAGAACGGAGATTACAATAGCGGTGACGGGTCGCCGTATGAATACTTCTGAGATCATATAGATTTGTCTACTTTGGGATAATATTATTGTTTAGGTGCAGCAGCTGGTTGACCTGGTGCTTCTGTCTGGATTACTGCGCCTTCTCTTAGGTTCTGAGTTCCGGTGCTTACGATAACTTCGCCTTCTTTAAGACCATCCTGTATGACAATCTTATCGTTTACTTTGATCCCTAACTTAACCTGACGTTGTGCAACCTTATTGCTGTCGCCAACTACGTATACTGTGAATTCACCCAACTGTTCAGAAACAGCCTGATAAGGAACCGTAATCTGCTCACCCGACTGCTTGTTGGCAACCTGGACAGTACAGTTCATTCCGGCCACTAACTTGCCGTTTGCGTTAGGAAAACTTGCACGTACACGTATTGTTCCGGTCTGCGGATCTACTGCACGGTCTACAGCGAGTACTTTCCCGCTTGAAGTATATTTAGAGTTATCTGGAAGGATGATGTTGAAGCTGGTCTCTTTTCCCTGCTGAAGCTTGGAGAAGTAGGCGATGTCACTTTCGTTGATATTGATATCGACACCCATAGGGTCCGGGGCAGATACGGTATTGATCAGCGTAGAGCCTGCTGTAACCAATGCTCCTCTTCTAACCATTGAAATACCAATCTTTCCGGAGAAAGGAGCGATAATAGTAGACCTGCGAAGATCAGTTGCCGCATTAGACAGGGTAGCCTGCGCTGCAGCGACTTGTGCCTGGGCTGTCTGAAGATCTGCCTGAGCATAATCTACACGTTGTTTGGCGATTGCATCCTGTTCAGCAAGACGAGTATAACGTTCAGAGTCTTTTTGAGTCTTGGCCAGGTTTGCTTTTGCGATTTGCAATTGCGCATTTGCCTGATTGTAGACAGCCTGATATCTGCTCCTGTCTATTTCATAAAGTTTCTGACCCTTAGAAACCTGCTGGCCATCGCTTACGAAAATATTGGTGATGTAGCCGTTGACCTCTGCTCTGAGCTCGACCTCATTAAGGGGAACGATAGTTCCAGGATAAGAATCGATACCGTTAACGTCTTCTTTTTGCACGGTGTACGTGCTAACGGTTACCGCCGGAGGTGCCGCAGGCGCTTGCTTGCTTTGGTCAGATCCGCCGCAGGCTGTAAGTAATGCAGAGCCAAAGATTATAGAAGCAAATGTTAGTTTATTGTTCATGATAAGTTATTGTTGAAAGGTAATGGTTCCTAAAGCTTGTTGAACGTCTAATTTACTGGAAAGCAGACTGTATAGTGCGTTGAGATAGTTGATTTGGGAAGTACGTAAATCTGTTTCTGCTGTCATAAGTTCCAGATAGGTCTTAATTCCCTCATCATACTGGACCTTGATCGTGTTGTACACTTCTTGGGACAGCGCCACATTCTGACGTGCCGTTTTCCAATCATTCAGACTTGCCTTATACGAAGCCATGGCGGCCTCCGTTTGGCTTTGGATCTGATTACGGACATCTACAAGGTCGAGCTCTAACCTTCTCTCCTGAAGCTGTGCCTTGCGAATCTCCTGAATGCGCCTCGTGCCCTGAAATACGGGTATTCTTAAAGTCAACCCTCCGACTGAACTCGGGTAGCTGGTATCATAGAGGTTGTTGAGTTCGCTGTTCATGTAGTTCCAGTTGTAGTTGATGAAACCGGATAGGGTAGGAAGATAAGCGAGCTTATTGTAGCTGGTATTAATACGTTGCAGTTCCCGCTGAGTTTCCAGCTGTCTGTATTCGATTCTGTTTCTGTAGTTCAGCTGCTGGGTAGTATCTAATAAGATTTCACTTTCCATGCTGGCGTTGTTAACATTGATAGTCAGGTCACGGGTTACGGGATATCCAATGAGCTGTTTCAGGTAAGCATACTTGTATTTAAGCATCTCAGTGATCCTTTTCTTGTCTGCCAGTGAATTGCTTAAGCTGATTTGAGCCCTCTTGTAGTCAGTCTTATCAACCAGACCTCCTTCATATTGTGCGAAAGCATCTTTCAGCTGCTTTTCCAGACGTGCAATATTTTCATCAGTGATATTAAGTTGCTCTCTGCTTGTTAAAATGTCATAAAATGCCTTACTAACATCTACAACGGTAGCAATCTTGGTGTTTTCTGTGCTTTGCTTATACTGCTCTCTAAAATATTTTGCTGTTTTGGATGCCTGAATCAGACCTGCGTCCAATATCTTCTGATCTGCCTGAAGTGAAAATGCAGATGTATTCTTTGCACCAATAGTCAGGAAAGAGGTCTCTCCGTTATTGTTTAAAACACTTACTTGCTGCTTAAAGTTATGGTTATAAGTTCCGTTGGCATTGATTTGCGGAAGCCATCCTGATAAAGCGGATTTGATATCCCGCTCACCAATCTCTTCGTCAATAAGTGCCTGATTGATGTATGGTTGATTTTTTAACGCATATTCTATGCATTGTTCTAGGGTTGCATTTCCTAATGTAGAATCTGCACTGGTAGTTTGCGCAGACAGGATGCCGGGAACCATCAGCGGTATTCCAAATACTAATGAAAAGACTAGCTTTCTTGTTTTCATTGAAAATTTTGTTTTAAGCTTGATTGAAGGGATCATAGAGATGTCTTTAAGAAATGAGACTGTTTATGATATTCGTATTTTGGGTATGAGAGTTGTTAATTATTTATTGTGTTTTAATGCCGTCCCAGATAACCAGAGCGGTTTCACGTAAACGGTCTTTAGTGAACTCATAATGTCCTGATAAATGATATTTCGCAGCTGCTATGATACTGCCATGTATTACCGGTACAAGTAGTTGATAGTCAAGATTTTTTATTAGGCCCGAATTTATTCCTCTCTGGAAAAAAGGAACAACTCCGGAAGATAAAAGTTTGCTCTCATTTTCAGGGTTGCAGTGTCTGTAAGGAGATGTCATGTATTGTTCGATGAAGTACAAAACATTCTCGTTTTCAATAAAATACTCACACTGCGAAATCCAAAATTGAAGAAATAACTCCTTATATGGTTTGTCGTCTTCCTGTTGAGGAATGATGTTACTCATTCGCTCCTTTACGTAAAGGTACAAGGATTGGATTAGCGTGTCCTTACTATCAAAGTAATGATATATGGTACCAGCCGCAACTCCGGCATTTTTCGCAATCTGACTCATAGGCGTTCCATGAAAGCCATTAACCTTTATCAGGCTTAGTGTGCTTTCAAAAATTGCTGTCTTCTTACCGGTAATATTTTCTAATTGAACGTTCATTCGGTTGCGAAGATAGTTAGTTTGAACCTAAACTATAATCGTTCAAGACGATAATGACAGTTCAATGATAAATCGGTTTGGTTGTAAATTACTCAATAATGTAGGGGTCCTATTGCAATACTGTTAGTTTATGACAGTAGGGATGTCAACGATCAAGATGAAAAATGATCTGCGTCAGATCATGGTGCTTTCTTTGAGACTAGCTTTGTAAGCAAAATTACCAGTCATGGAAACACATAAAGTAATCTCAAATGTATCTGCCACAGCTTTTACCTGCAATTGCTGTAATGCAGCTTTGAACTATATCCAGGTTTTAAACGATGATTTAAGGATTCAGGAAGATTATTTCGAGTGTCCAAAATGCGGATCAAAGATCGAGAGCCTGATAACTGAAGAGGAAGACGTGCCTGCTTTTTTTGACTAGAACCTCAGCCCTGCCCATCTTCCTCTTTGTACAATTAAAGCAGCAATTGCATGACATGCCACCAAAAGGCAGTTGACAGGAAAGCTATGAAGATTCCCAGGCCAACCATCATGTTAGCTAGTTGGGGGTTCAGTTTGTATTCGTCGGCGAGGAGGCTTCCTGTTACGAGGGTAGGCATGGCAGCTTGCAAGATACTTACCTGCGGGATTGTTCCTTTGATATTAAAGAGCAGGGCTGCGACAAGTACCAGAGCAGGTGTTATGAACAGTTTAAAGGCCAGTCCGAAGGAAAGGTTCTTCCATTCGCTTCTCCATTCGGAGAATTTAAGCTGAAGACCAATAGAAAATAGAGCAAGAGGTCCAACAGTGACGATAAGCCGGTCCAGTAAGGGGTTAATAGGACTCAGGTCAACGAATCGTGGAAGGATAAGTGCCAGGAGGAAAGCTATGAAGGGAGGAAATCTGAAAGCTTTCCTAACAATAACTCCGGCAGATACCGTCTCGCCGTCCGCCGCCCGCAATGCGGTGATGATACCAATAGTTGTGAGCAGCATAAAAGTAACCTGATCTGAAATTATCGCAATACTCAATGCTTCTTCGCCGAAATAGGCTATCACCAAAGGAAAACCTAAGAACGAAGTATTGGCAAGCCCTGTGGAGAGTTTTAAGGATCCTTTGGTAGCGCTGTCAGTCTTGAACTTCCATGCATAAGCAGTTACTGCAAGCCAGGCGCCTACCCATCCAATGATCGGAGCTATAGCAGGGAAAATCATTTCGGGGCTCCAATCAATAGTCGGAATGTATTTCAGGGAAAGGGCTGGAAGAGCTACGAACAATACCCATGCATTGATTCCTTTGTATGAATCTTTGGGTAATGACCCGAAGATGTTGAACAGCAGCCCCATCAAAAGCGAACCTGCTATCAGAATAAAGTTGACCATATTATATGAACCCGTAAGGGTGTTAGAAAATATTGGCAAAAGTAGGTGATTGATGAAATATTTCCTTATGTTTCACGCCTTTTTACAAATTGATTATGGTCACATTTTTTGAAGCAGCACTTGAGCATCTATCTATTCACCGGATTGGAAACAAGATGCAGGAAGAGTTTTATGTTCTTTCTGACGAACCTCTCCGTATAGATGACGAACTACTTAATAACTTACTGATGCAATACTTTCTAAAGCCTTTTGAGAAGGTGAACGAAGTCTATCGGTTCATTCATTCAAGTGGTAATTTAGAGCTAAACGAAATGTTTCACTTCTGCGCGGAGATATTTGACAGTTCTGAACGGTTTCACGAAAATTCTGAGATGATGGCCAAGTTCCTGTATGACGTCTCGAGTCATCCGAAAATTAAGTCCGGAGAGCTATATGTGGTGTCTTTCAAGAATGTGCAGATAGAGGGTGAGGTGCTCGACGCCCTCGGTGTATTCAAATCTGAAACGAAAGAAACCTATTTAAAGGTTTTCCCTGAAAAATCAGGCTTTAAGCTCGAATACGAGCAGGAGGGCATAAATATCCATAAGCTCGACAAAGGGGCTCTCATTTTTAAAACTGACAAATCCGAGGGATATAAGGTTTTAGTAACGGACCAGACTAACAGAAGCACTGAGGCCGTTTATTGGAAAGACGACTTCCTGAAACTTAATATACGTAATGATAGTTATAACCAGACCTCGACCACGCTTGGTGTTTATAAGGATTTTATCACTACACGTGTGGACGAAGAATTTGAGTTGACCAAAGCTGATAAAATTGACTTGCTTAATAAATCAATGAAGTATTTCAAGGAGAAGGAAAGTTTTGATCTGGACGAATTTTCAAACGAAGTCATCGTTAATCCGGATGCTATAGCTTCCTTCAAAGCATATAAAAACAATTATGAGCAGGAATTTGATACGGAAATAAATGATTCATTCGATATCTCTGCCGCTGCTGTTAAAACTCAGTCGCGAAAGTTCAAAAGCATTTTAAAGCTGGATAAAAACTTTCATATTTATATTCATGGCGACAGGGAGTTAATTGAGAAAGGTTTCGATGATGGGAGATCTATGAATTTTTATAAGGTTTATTTTAAGGAAGAGCAGTAGTTTCATTAGCTTAACAGACATGAGTTTATCGCGAGTTTTTTATTGGTGTATTTTAAGTCTGCTGGCTGTGTCCTCGGCTTGTACCCGTTCGGTAAAGGATGAGGATGTCTACGGAGTGTGGCAGTACATTAAAGTGGAAAATCCCAATCAAGGTGACATAACACCTGATGAGGAGCTTAAGGAGAACGATCCCTCAATTCGATTCAGTGAGGGAAATAAGTTAGAAATGATCTGGGGCGGAAAGGTGTTGTCTAAAGGAACATATCATATTGAGTATCCTGTTATTAACTATGAGGAGAATCTAAAGGAACAGGGCAGCAGGAAAATTAAATTTCTGATCAAAAAGTTAGAGGACGACATTCTTGTGTTTCAGACCATGGAGGCGGATGCTGTAAGAGTTACGGCAAGGAAACTGAAATGAAAATGGCTACCTTTGATGCTTATTGTATATGAACTTCTTCGCCCGCCTCCTAATAGTCTTCATGATAACATTGTCTGCAGGTGCTGTACAGGCTCAGGTTGACTCGGTTCCAGATTCATCTGCAGCTTTCAGGGAATCCAGGGTTAACAGGTGGCGATTGTTACACGAGGAGAAGAAACGGGTTAATGATTCGTTGCGCCATATTGGCGATTCTTTGTCAATGCTGTGGATTAAAATACCGGATCCTGGCCGTGAAAACCGCTTCCGCGACAGCTTGTTTAAAGCGAATCTGGTGACGAACCTGGACTTTTTGGAATGGGAGTCGAGGTTTAAAAAGGCCGAACAACAATATGACGCGGGAAAGCTTAGAAAGAAGGGCGAGCTTTGGGTGATTGGGTTCGTGCTGGTTTCACTTATCCTGTTCGCCATATTAAGACATATGTTCTTTAACGAGCTGTCTGCCATTATTCACGCTTTTTTCAGTAACAGAGTTCTCAGTCAGATAAACAAAGAAGAAAAGTTTTTCAACTCATGGCCGTTTGTGTTTCTTTATCTGCTCTTCGGATTTACTATTGGGATGTTTTTATACCAGTGTGGAAAATACTTCCAGCTTTCATATTCATACAGTGGTTTTCAATGGTTTTTACGGCTATCAATGATTGTTATCGGGGTATTTACACTCAAGGTAATACTGTTGAGGTTCCTTGGTTTCCTGTTTGACTCGGTGAAGCTTGCCAAGGAATATATTTCCATCTTGTTCCTTAGCTATTTCAATGCTGCCCTGTTGTTTCTTCCGATCGTTATCGCCTTTAGTTTAACGCCGACTCGCTTTGCCCCTTACTATATTTATCTTTCCTTCCTGCTGATATTCTTTATTGTGTTTTTTCAGTTTACAAGGGCTATTTCTAATATCTTGTCTAGCTACAAGTTTCCTAAGCTGTATTTAATTTTGTATCTTTGTGCCCTTGAAATCTGCCCAATATTGGTGTTAATTAAAGCTCTCAGGTTCTAAATAAAGATGCAGTTATCAGACAGGAAGAAAAAGGTTAAGAGTGTTTTGGTAACCTTACCAAAACCGGAAACAGACAAGTCGCCTTACTTTGAATTAGCGAAAAAGTATAACGTTAAAATAGATTTTCGCTCTTTTATTCATGTAGAAGGTGTGCCAGCAAAGGATTTTCGTAAAGACAGGATCAATCTTGCTGACTTTTCAGCTGTGGTTTTCACCAGCAGAAATGCGGCAGACCATTTTTTTAGAATATGTGAGGAAATGAGATACGATGTGCCTGCAGACATGAAATATTTCTGTCTGTCAGAAAATATCGCCTTATATCTGCAGAAATACATTCAATATCGAAAACGGAAGATCTTTTTTGGAAAGCAGACCGCATCTGATCTTGCGGAAGTGTTAAAAAAGAATGCATCGGAAAAGTTTCTTTTCCCGTGTTCGGATGTAGCCGCGGAAGAGACCCTGAAGTTTATGCAGGATAATGGATATGATATTACCCCAGCGGTATTATTCAGAACTGTGTGCAGTGATCTTTCTGATCTCGCAGATGTTTTCTACGATATCATCGCCTTCTTTAGTCCGTCAAGTATACAATCTTTGTACAAAAACTTCCCAGATTTCGTACAAAATGACACACGTATCGCTGCGTTCGGCGCAAGTACACAAAAAGCGATTCAAGAGCGTGATTTAATACTCGATATTCCAGCTCCCACGCCCGTCGCACCAAGTATGACAATGGCCATAGAGCAGTATATTAAACTTGCAAATAAGTAAATTTGAACACTTTATTCTTTCAAACTAACCCCTTTTTTATATGTTTGTCTAAAGAGGGGCATAGTTTGTTAATTCTGTGCGAAATTTGAATCAGATGTGAAGAGTTTTAATATCTTAGTCCCGAATTCAAAGAATTTATAACCAGGTTCAGCGCATAGATGAGAAGAGTTTACATGATTGCTTTTTCTCTAATTTCCATAGTGGCAGCAAGCTGCAGTCGCAATGGATCAGGAGGAGAATTAGTAGGGGTAAAAAATAAGAAAGTAAGTACAAACCAAGCTCCCTATGGGATGGTTTATGTGCCGGCAGGTACATTTGTAATGGGTCAAACAGACCAGGATATCACTTTCTCACAGATAGCTCAGAATAAACAAGTCACCGTCCAGGCTTTTTATATGGATGAAACGGAAATTACAAACAGCGAATATCGCCAGTTTGTAAATTGGGTGCGGGACTCTATTGCAATCACCGACTATCTTCAGGATCCACAACTGTTTATTCAGACGGGAAATCAAGCATCAGGTAGCGGAAATCAGCGCTATATCGATTGGGCGAAAGTTGGAGATGGATCTATCATCTGGAGCAACAAACGAAGTCCCGCAAATGCAAACAAGCTTCAGGGGATGTATTATCAGGGAGAGGACAGGATCTTTGACCAAAATGAAATAGACGTACGTCTTCTTAAATACAACTTCGCATTTGTGAATCTGCAGGATGCAGCAAATCATAGAGCTGACCGGACTAAGAGAAGGTCTGACTTTATTTTCCGCGACACGGTGGCGGTTTATCCTGATACGCTGGCATGGCTGGCGGATTTTGCCTATGCGCAGAACGATCCGCTGACTGAAGGGTATTTTACCCATCCCTCCTATGCGAATTATCCGGTTGTAGGCGTGACCTGGAGGCAGGCAAGAGCCTTTACTGTATGGCGCACGAGGCTTTATCAGAATTCGAAACAGGCGCAGAGAAGTCCGCGGTTACCTTATGGCTTACCATCCGAAGCGGAGTTTGAATATGCCGCCCGCGGCGGTAGGGTAGGTACGGATTATCCCTGGGGTGGACCTTATATCCGGAATGCAAAAGGATGTCTGATGGCTAATTTTAAGCCGGGAAGAGGAAATTATAACGATGACGGAGGGGCGACAACAGTGAATGTAAAGTCCTATTTTCCGAATGATTTCGGCTTATATAATATGGCTGGAAACGTTGCAGAGTGGACGTCATCTGCCTACGATGAATCGGCTTCTACCTTTGTACATGATATGAACCCGGTGTTCAGCTATGAGGCCAAAGCAGGCGAACCCGAAACGATGAGACGTAAAGTAGTGAGAGGCGGATCCTGGAAAGATATCGGATATTTCCTTCAGAATTCTACCCGGACCTATGAATATCAGGACACTTCTAAGTCCTACATAGGCTTTCGTTGTGTAACCCGCTATCCTGGAAGGGATATCAGGGATAAGAGTACATTCTAATTAAAAATCAAAAAATTATATAGTAAGATGGCTGAGAAGAAAAGCACAGGGTTTGAGGCATTCCTGCACAAAGCAATATCCTGGGGTGCAAGTATTGTTATTTTAGGTGCATTGTTTAAGATTCTTCATATAGGAGGTATTTGGGGCAATTACATGATTGGTATAGGACTGGGAGTTGAAGCATTTTTGTTCTTTTTGACAGGGTTTGTTCCTCCTGCGAAAGACCCCGAATGGGCCAGGGTTTATCCGGAGCTGGCTGATGATTTCAGTGGTGATTTACCTCCAAAGGCGGTTCGTCAGACACAGGTCGCTAATACGGCACCGACGTCTGCCGCACTAGATAAAATGCTCGCAGATGCTAAGGTTGGGCCTGAGTTGATTCAAAGTCTGGGCGATGGCTTAAGGACCTTCGGAGATAAGGTAGCTTCGATATCTACAGTTGCCGACGCTTCTGTTGCAACGAACGAGTACACCTCTAAGGTGAGAAGCGCATCAAGTGGATTTGACAAGCTGAATGTTGCATTTTCTAAGGCTACAGAGAATTTAGCTGAGCTTGGTAACACGAATACGGACACGAAGTCTTACCATGAGCAGGTCAATAATCTGGCTCGTAACTTGTCGGCGTTAAATGCTGTTTATGAACTGGAACTTCAGGACTCGAGTGCTCATTTGAAATCGATGAATAAATTTTATCAGAACGTCTCGTTGACCATGCAGAACTTCAATGAGTCGATGGAAGATTCCAAGCAATTTAAAGAGGAAGTTGGACGTCTTGCTAAGAATCTTGCCTCTTTAAACGCGATATATGGTAATATGCTTTCGGCAATGAACCAGCCGCGCGTTTAAGTCAATGATGTAAATTATCAATCCAAGAATCAAATAGATGGCTGCAGGTAAAGAAACGACGAGACAGAAGATGATCAATATCATGTATTTGGTATTGCTCGCTATGCTCGCGTTGAATGTGTCAGATAGTATACTCAATGCTTTTAAGAACATTAATGATAGTTTAGAAACTTCCCGATCAAACGTAAATATCAGTGTGACGCAACTCTTCTCGTCTTTTGAGGCTACAAAGCTGAAAGAGGAACCTGAGCGCGCCCGTCCTATTTACGAGCGGGCAAAACAGGCTCAGGCTGTATCTGAGGAGCTAAATGTTTACATAGAAGAATTAAAAAAGGAATTTACGACGGCGGGACAGGGCTATAGTGAGGAGACAGGTGATCTTGTTCAGCGCGATAACACAGATATTGCGCAGGGGATAATGATCAATCAGAAAAAAGGAGCTGCCCTGAAAGCGAAAATCAATGAAACCCGCGAAAAGCTCAGCAGCTTATTGGACGAAAAAGAAAGGACCGGCCTTAATCTGGCTCTGCAGGCCAACGATCCTGCTAAAGGGCGCCGTAAATGGGAGGATGTTAATTTTGGGGAAGGTACTCCTTTAACTGCTGCGATGACTATTCTGACTAAGATCCAGACGGATGCGAAGAATGCTGAAGCAGACGTTATAAAGCGTATCCTGGGAAAAATGGATCAGGCGGTAGTGAATCTTGATAAGTTTGCGGCAGTTGCAGTAGCACCTACTTCATACCTGATTCAGGGGCAACCTTATACTGCTGAAGTGTTCCTGACTGCTTATGACTCAAGAACAAGCCCATCAATAACCGTTGGAGGAGCAAATCTTCCCTTAAGAGATGGTAAGGGAGTTTACTCCGTGCCAACGACACGTGAGGGAATGTTTTCATGGTCTGGAGTTGTTAAAGTTAAGCAGACTGATGGAACGATAAAAGAGTATCGCACTCCAGAACAGAAATATCAGGTTGCACGTCCGTCGGCGGTGGTATCTCCTGATAAGATGAATGTATTTTATATAGGTGTTGCAAATCCAGTGTCTGTATCAGCACCCGGTATTCCCAAAGAGAAGCTTCGCGTAAGTATGCAAGGAGGTTCTATTAAAGGGGCTGGCGGCAAATATGTTGTTACGGTAAGTTCTCCGGGGCAGGCAAAGGTGTCTGTATCTGCCGAGATTGCTCCCGGTAAGGTTCAAACCGTGGGTACTACAGATTTTCGGGTAAAGCGTATTCCTGATCCAGTGGCGAAGTTTGTTGGTAAAACTGGTGGGGTCGCAAGTTCTGTAGCGATAAAGTCTCAAAGTAAAGTCTTTGCGATGCTGGAGAATTTTGATTTTGACGCCCGTTTTAACGTAACCCGCTTTACATTGATCATTGCAAAACCGAGAGCAGATGCAGTTGTATTAAGCACGACTGGAAATACTTTGAGCGCGGCAATGAAATCTGCCCTTGCAGGTATTGGTCCCGGCTCCAGAGTTATATTTGATAATATAATTGCGGTTGGTCCTGATGGTTCGCAACGGTCTTTAAATTCTATTGCGTTAACAGCTAATTAAATTGAGATGAGAAGCTTATGCATGATTGGAATGTTCTCTTTGTTTGCTGCTGCAGCAAACGCACAGAGTCCCAATTTAAACAATTCACAGACTCCCCAGGCAGCTGAAGTGGAAAGACCAGTGGATGGTTATTTCAAACAAGCGAACATTGAAAGTGCCCGGGTAACTCCATATGCAAACGTTAGAGATGTCGATGTGATGTTCTCCAGGCGCGTTTGGAGAGAAATTGATCTGCGGGAAAAGATGAATCACATTTATGCTTCACCTAAATCGCGGTTAATTGATGTGATAATGGAGGCTGTGCAAGCAGGTGAGCTAACTGCTTACGATGCAGTAAGTACGAAGTCAGACCCTAATGGAGACTCATTTGGTACTATTCTGCCTCCAGGGCAGGTGATGGCCAAGTTTGCTGATAGCGTAGTAGTTCCTGAGTTCAACGATATGGGGGAAGAGATTGGCTCCCACATGGAGAGTGGCGAATTTAATCCGGACAGTGTAACTAAGTTTCAGATTAAGGAAGATTGGATATTTGACAAACAAAGGTCAGTTTTCGAACCTCGCATTATTGGTATCGCTCCTATGGTAAAGATAAAAGCGGCAGGCCAGGATCTCGGTGAGCAGCCAGCGTTCTGGATCTATTTTCCTGAAGCGCGTCATATCTTCGTAACTAAAGCAGTTAGTACACGAAACAACGACGCAACGGGACTTAGTTACGACGACATTTTTATGAAGCGCCTGTTTTCAAGCTATATTGTAAAGGAGTCTAATCCTGACGATTTACGAATTAAAGATTACGCATCCGGAATTGACCGTCTTTACGAGTCAGAGCGTGTTAAGAAAGAGCTCATGGACTATGAGCATGATCTTTGGTCATATTAGATCAGATCCGGGTTCATTTTTGTCTTTGACAAAATAGCTAAGGAGGGATTCAGTTTGTTTTGTGTTCAAGACTAACCTGAGTTCCTCCTTTGTTGCTTCACGGATTTTCTTTACTGATTTAAAGTGCAAAAGAAGCTTGTCAGCTGTCGTTTTTCCGATGCCGGGAATGTTGTTCAGTTCGGTTACTAACGTTCCCTTATCGCGCTTTAACCTATGAAAGGTGATCCCAAAGCGGTGAGCTTCATCCCGAAGCTGCTGAATGATTCTAAGCGTTTCAGACTTTTTGTCGAGATACAGCGGATATTGATCTCCGGGATAGAACAACTCCTCCAGTCTTTTGGCAATCCCAATTACCGTTAATTGTTTTTCAATACCCAAAAGCTTCAGGCTTTTCATAGCTGCAGAGAGCTGTCCTTTTCCCCCATCGATGATCACGAGCTGCGGAAGGGGCGTTTCTTCTTCAAGCATCCTTTTGTAGCGCCTGTACACCGCTTCCTCCATAGTTGCAAAATCATTTGGGCCTTCAACTGTTTTTACATTGAAGTGCCTGTAGTCCTTCTTTGATGGCTTAGCATCTTTGAAGACCACTATCGCCGACACCGGATACTTGCCCTGAAAGTTTGAGTTGTCAAAGCACTCTATATGTCTTGGTAGCTGATTCAGGCGCAGATCTTTCATCATCTGGTTCAGCAATCTTTCTGTTCTCACCTCCGGATTCAGCTTTTCATATTGCTCTATTTTGTCGCGTTTGAAAAAGCTGACGTTCTTTTGCGAGAGATCAAGAAGTTTCTTTTTCTCGCCGAGTTTAGGTACTGTGAACTTCAGTGAGAGATCGTCCAGTTCTAATTCGAACGGCACAATAATTTCCTTCGATGTACTGTTGAAGCGTGTCCGGAATTCAGAGATTGCGATACTCAGCAGATCTTCATCCGTTTCATCCAGTCTTTTCTTAAGTTCAAGAGTTTGCGTTTGGATGACCGTCCCGTTCATCACTTTAAGGTAGTTGACAAACGCTAGCTTGTCGTCAGATGCTATGCTGAAGACATCTACGTCAGAGATGGAAGAGTTGACGATTGTGGACTTGCTCTGATATTTTTCCAGGAGATCATATTGGCGTTTAAGCTTATGAGCAAGTTCAAAGTTTAATTCCAGGGATGCAGCTTCCAGCTGAGATTTAAGGTTTCTTACTACCTGACCTATTTTCCCATTCAGAATGTCGCGAATATTATCGATACTCTGATTGTAATCCTCTTCGGACTGATAAGCCTGGCAAGGCCCCTTGCAATTACCGATCTGGTACTCCAGGCAAACCTTAAATTTTCCCGCAGCAATGTTTGGCTGGTTAAGAGGAAGATTACATGTTCTCAATGGGTATATCTCTTTGATCAGATCAAGAATGGTATGCATCATGCTGATGGAAGCATAAGGCCCAAAATATTTGGAGCCATCCTTGATGATGCGCCTTGTCCAGTAGATCCTCGGAAATGGCTCGTTTTTGACGACGATCCAGGGATAGGTCTTGTCGTCTTTCAGGAGTACATTATACCTTGGCTGATGCTTCTTTATAAGACTGTTTTCAAGTAGCCAGGCATCTATTTCCGTATCAACGATTGTAAAAGTGATGTCGGCTATCTTGCTAACCAATACCCTGGTTTTGGAATTGATGCGATAGTTATCTTTATTGAAGTAAGAGCTTACCCTATTTTTTAGGTTTTTAGCTTTTCCTATGTAGATCAGTTCACCTGCTCCATCCCAATACTGATAAACGCCCGGCCTGGACGGTATTTTTTTTAGCGCCTCACGATAATCAAACTTCATTCTTTAGCGCTTTATGGAGCTGGCTCCGTTATGGGAGCTACGGGTTCAACAGTAGGCGTTGCTGTTGCTGTGGAGTCGCTACCCGGTTTCTTAGCGTACGCATCGCAATTTAACGTTATGGTACTTCCCCCTTTTGGAGGTTCGAAATCACCCTTGGTGTACTTAAGCGTCGGATCTGCATACACTTTTTTCATGTACAAGCCGAAGATTGGCAAGGCAGAGTTGGCGCCACCGCCCTGGTTTGTATTTGCGAAGTGAATAGCGCGGTCCTCAGCTCCCGTCCATACCCCGGTTACTAACTGAGGGGTAATGCCGATAAACCAGCCATCAGAATTGTTCTGCGTGGTTCCTGTCTTGCCACCGATAGGATTTGTCAGGTTATATTTATATCTAAGACGTCGACCAGTACCTCTCTGCACAACTTCTTTCAGCATATCCGTAATGGCGTATGCTGTTTGCGGATTTAAGGCAACTACAACGCGCGCTTTTCTTTCGTACAAGACGTTTCCGTTCTTGTCTTCAATGCGACTAAGATAAGTAGGCTCTGTCCATATTCCCTGGTTAGCGAATGCCGAATAGGCACCTACCATATCGTAAACAGATGCCTCAAAGCTGCCTAGAGAAATAGATGGGTAAGCAGGGACGTCGCTGGTGATGCCCATCTTTTTTATCAGCGTTGAAACAGCCGTAGCACCTACTTGCTTCATCAAAAATACGGTAACATAGTTCTGAGAGTATGCCAAAGCGGTCTTTAATGAAATATAGCCGGGTATTGGTTTGTAAGCCCGGGGTTTATATCCTTCAATTTCTACCGGCTCGTTAGGCGCCATGTAGCAGGGAGAATATCCTTGATTCTCTATGGCGACAGCATAGGTAAAGGGCTTTGCGGTAGATCCGACCTGGCGTGCACCCGTTTTTACCTGATCGTACTTGAAGTGCTCAAAGCTTATTCCTCCAACCCAGGCGCGGACAAATCCGGTGTGAGGTTCCATGGACATCATCGAATTACGGAGCAGCAGTTTATAATATTTGATGGAATCCATCGGGGTCATTGTTTTTTCGACCTCCCCATTCCAGGAGAAAATGGACATCTTAACGGGTGTGTTAAAATTCTTAATTATCTCCTCTTCAGATACGCCCTCGTCTTTAAGCTGGCGATAACGATCAGACCTCATCATGCCGATCTTAAGCAATTTAGCAGCCTCTCCCACAAAAGGATTGCGATTCTTCCATTCTCTGCTAAAGTCAGCCTGAAGGGTTTTCATATATTCCCGTTGAGCCTGCTCGGCGTACTTTTGCATCCGCGCATTGATGGTGGTGTAGACTTTTAATCCGTCGCGATCCAGATCGTAGGGTGTGCCATCGGCTTTTACGATTTCCTGATCTTCAAAGATTTTTTGTATTTCTTTTTTGAGGACGGCTCTGAAATAGGCTGCATACCCATCAAAGTGATGGGTTGCCTTGAAAGACAGAACTAAGGGCTTCTGTTTCAACTCCTCTGTTTCCGGATCTGACAGGTAGCCTGCTTTTCCCATATTTTCGAGAACTGTGTTTCGTCTGGCAAGTGAACGGTCTGGATTACGAACCGGATTGTACCATGACGGGCCCTTCAGCATGCCGATAAGTACAGCGGCCTGCTCAGGGTTTAGCTTGTCGGGAGTAGTGTTGAAATAAGTTTGAGCTGCGGATTTAATACCGAAACTGTTGTAGGAACCAAAGTCAACAGTATTTAAATACATGGTGATAATCTCTTCCTTGGTATAGTTTCTTTCAAGCTTCAGAGCGATGATCCACTCCTTGAATTTTACAATTACTATACTGAAAAATCCATTGACACCCTCTCTTGGGAAAAGGTTTTTGGCCAGCTGCTGGGTGATGGTACTTGCACCTTGTTTGTTTCCCATCAGGTTATAAAACACGATGGTGAAGATACGTTTAAAGTCTATTCCGGAATGGCTGTAAAAGCGGATATCCTCTGTCGCGATAAGTGCATTGATAACATTCGGCGATATCTCGTCATAGCGGACGTTTGATCTGTTTTGAACGAAGTAAGATCCAAGGACCACCCCATCATCGGAAATAACATCTGAAGAAAGGTTGCTCTTCGGGTTTTCAAGATCTCTGAATGATGGTAGCTTACCAAAAAGCCCGAGACCAATGCTAAATATCAGGATGATTCCGAAGGCGATAACTCCGATGACGATCTTCCAGAATGTTATGGTGTATTTAGTGATCTCCTGCTTTGTCAGTGAAGTCTTTTTTTGTGGCATATGATTACTTAATGTTCTTAGTAGTATGTTCTATGTGCGCTTGAATTTGTTCACGTGTATTCAATTGCTCGAGTCCCTCCTGAGAAATAACGAAAGTGTTATACCTTTCAGCAGGTATCTTCATTATATCCTTAATCATAGGAAGAATACGGGTTTCATATGATACTGCTTCTTCCTTATCTTGAAAGGGACCTACAAATATCAGTTGATTTTCTTTATTCACCACTTTTAATTGATGTTTTATTGTAAGTGCGGGGTACCTGGATCGGTTGAATCGACCTATCCCAAAGCGTGATGGGCTTAGATTTGTTGTTGCGCTGAGGATGTTTACCACGAAATAATGGGGTATCTGCGCCTTTGCGGCAGGAGTCGTGTTTGAAGCTGTTGGAGCTCGTTGAGCGGGTACTTGCTTGTTGTCGGTTTCCGGTATTGAAGCGATTATCTTAGCATCAGGAGGCGTATGCCACATGGAGAGCTCTGCGACGCTGTGGTCTGGTCTGACAATTTCGTTATCAAATAGCGCAACTGACCTTTGTGCAAAGGATTCTCTATTTTGTCTTATGTATTCGAGATGCTGTCGAACAAGTGGTGTTACAAGTGAATCCTGGCCATATTTGAAGGTAAATGACTGAAGGGAGTCTTCAAATGCCCGGGGACTTTGGGTATATCCCATGGAGATGGTGTAGAGATAATCAAGCTGTGGGGAGGAGCTCCCTGATCGCTCGTCTTCCCTGACAGCTTCAACCTGCTTAATAACCTCTTCGTACTGTTTGTTAGCGAAAAGGTTGTAAATATTCGTGTAGGTTGCATCCGGTGCGTCCAGCGCGCCGTCTTGAATTCCTGACGCTGCATGTTGAATTATGCTGGCAATTTCTGATTCAGGATACCTTGTAAGAATAATGTTTTCGTATCGTTTGGCCAACACGGGGTCAGTTTGGCGTTTCATTAAGTACAGGCGATAGTATGCCGGCAAAGCGCAGCTGGTTTCCGAAAAACGCCCTGTCACCTTTTCAAAGGTAGCTGATGCTTGATGTTCATCCTGTAGCTTGTTTAGATAAAACACACCGATCTCGTATAAGGAGGCTGCGATGCGTTCATTCGATGCTTTAATTGCATCCGGACCTATTGGAAGGTTATTCATGTAGTCTTCGAACCTCCGTTCAGTTCCTGCGGAGAGTTCAGTGACCTCATTTTTTTGCGGTGAGGGTGTGCCCGATGGCATTGGTTCTGCTGTTGAAGCTCCGGATGCCTGATATCGCCAGTCGTCCTTTAATGTCCTGCTTCCCCATTTTTCCCCGAAGTCGAGTGCTCCCTGTTTTAACGCTCTTAGATTGTTGAAGTAAAAGAAGTCAGGCTGATCCGGGTCTGCGTCTCTTTCCAGTAATACACTTGAAGTCAGATGCTCCGCTTCTTCATTACTTCTCTTCCGGATTAGTTCTGTAACTTCCTGCTGCCGCTCATCTTCGGGCAACTTCGCGATTCTCTGGAGGGTTTCTTCAAAATTCACCTTTTCGAATATATCCGCAAGATGGTTGAGACCTTCCGCCTTTTTGCGGATGTCTGCATACCGGGAATGGGAGGGAGAAAGAGAAGCGAGACTGCTATCATAGTACGATAGTGCGCGCTTATAAAGTCCACTTTCGAAATAGATATCGGCCAGGGAGTTATAAGCGAGACCTTTCTGATTGCTGTTTCCCGAACTTGCCCTAACCGAGCTTTTATAAGTTATCAAGGCATCGGTCATCTCGTTCCTCTGCTGCTGAACTCTTCCCATCATGTAAAAGATGCGGTCTTTAAAATCTATGTACAGGTCATTATTCAAGAAAGTTCGTAATAATATAATCTCATCGACTTCTCTACCATGTAATTCATTATATATGCTTGACTGTTTGATGTCCGCATAGAAGGCTAAGTCTGAAGGTGCAATACTTTTTTTGAGCCTCTTATAGTTTTTTAAGGCAAGATTTTTCTTATTATTTTTTTCCTGCAGCTGAGCGAGTAGAAATGTCCATCGCTGCCTGCTCCACTTTTCAGGTCTGGCGGAAAGGGTCTTGCTAAGGGTCTGTTCGGCCTCCTCAAATTTGTTTTGCTTAATCAAAAGCTGAGTTTTTAATGCAAAGAGATCGACACTAGCTTTTTTGGATAGTTCGGCGTATTTTAGCGCACTGTCAAGCATCTTGGTTGCTCCACCGATATTATTCAATGATAGTAGGGCACGAGCTTTATTGATTCTCGAGAGCTGGGCTAGTTCAGGTTCTTTAGGATAGTTAGAATACACATAACTGTAAAATTCCGCAGCATCAAAAAAATTGCCTTTCAAAAAGTTTGCTTCGCCGATCAGGAAATATGCGTCGTCTAAAAAATCGCTCTGTGCTTTGTTGTTGATAATTGTATTGGCCTTTAGAATGACCGAATCAAGAAGGTGCGTTTCTGTATCGTTTTTTAATTTTTTGAAAACGGGTAACAGTTCACTATAATCATCAGGGACAAATACTTCTTCTGTGTTTAGGTAATCGTCTAACAGCCTTTCAGCATTATACATGATGTTAAATCGGGCTGTTACATTTTGAAAAGCCGCATTTTGGCTGGAAGCACAGCCTGTCGCCAGCAGGATAAGGCACCAGAACAAACAGGAAAACAGTAGGGAACGGCGATTATCCACTTTGGAGATATCATTTTGCGTAAAGGGCAATTTTACAATATTTTATCCATAATCAGATTGTGGTAAGACAAGAAAAACAAAAAGAGATTACTACGATAATAGGAAAATGATTTACTAATTTTGGTCCCTGTCGACAAACCTAAAAGATCGAAGTTGAAATCATCTGACGAAAAAGAAGAAAAAAATAAGGGCAAAAGGGCCTTGAATAGCTATGCGTATTACTCAGGCATGGGGTTTCAAATGATTGCGGTGATCGGAATATTTGCGTTCATCGGCTATCAGATTGATGAGGGGCGGGGCAGTAATACGCCAATATTTACAGCATTCCTGAGTCTTGCGGGCGTATGTGCTTCTATGTATTTGGTCATACGATCAGTAAACAAAAACAAAAATTGAGTATTAAAAATTTTCTATTTCAGTTCTCCGGAATCCTGATCGCAGTATCAGTTCTTGCATTAGCATTAGATGCATATTATGCTCTTTTAGTTCCTCAGTTCTGGTTGATTTTTGGCTTCCTCGCCGGTCTTACTGTAGTAGCTTATGCGGCTTCATATGCCGGAATCAAATCGGGAGGTGAATTGTCTGTTTATGTTCTCCTGGCAGCGATCTTTATCAAACTGATTGTCAGTTTATTATTTGTTGTTTTTTACCTCCAAAAACATCGGGTAAACGGCACATTTTTCGCCCTTGAGTTTTTTTCTTTATATTTCTTATTTACTGCCTTTGAAGTTAAATCATTGTTACTTAACTTGCGCCCACCAAAATAAATAGTAAAATCTCCAATTAGATGATCTCTACGCGTATTTTGAGTTCAGGAAAAGTTCGACTCTTTGCAGTTTGCGCTTTTTTTTTCACTCTATTCAGTATTAGTCCCTCTTTAGTAGCTCAGCATCACACCAGTGACAGTGCAGCAAGTTCTACCGTCGAAAGCGATAGCCAGATACCCGGTGTTGAACATGTAGAAAACAGTCATGGGGAAGAAAAGTTTGACCCTACCGCTGCCATTATGGAGCACATTGCTGACTCTCATTATTGGCACTTATGGGGACACACCTCGCTGCCGTTGCCAGTTATCATTATCACTGATAAAGGCGTGGAGACGTTTTCATCTTCAAAGTTTCACCACGGGGAAGATGCTTACCAGGGAACGCATTACACCTACAAGCTTATCGAAGATAAGTTATTTGTTGTAGACACACAAGGGAATGTTGACAAAGAGGCTTCATCAAGGATCTACGATTTCTCGATAACAAAGAACGTTGCGTCTCTTTGGATTGCAGTTATCGTACTTATTTTGATCTTTACGTCTGTATCGTCTTCTTATAAGAAGAGACAGGGCAAGGCACCAAAGGGATTGCAGTCTGTTATTGAGCCTTTCATTATGTTTGTAAGGGATGACATTGCTATTCCAAATATTGGCTATAAATACGCTAAGTTCATGCCCCTGTTATTGACGATGTTCTTCTTTATCTGGATTAACAACCTATTAGGGCTGATTCCAATATTCCCGGGGGGAGCTAACGTCACTGGAAATATATTCCTGACATTTGTACTTTCGTTTATTGTGTTGCTGGTTGTAAATCTGAATGGTAACAAGTATTACTGGAAGCATATTTTGCTACCTGATGTGCCATGGTGGTTGTATCCGATTATGATCCCTGTTGAGCTTATTGGTGTTATCTCGAAGCCGTTTGCGTTGATGATTCGTCTTTATGCTAACATATCAGCCGGTCACATCATCATCCTGAGTTTAATATCTCTGATTTTTATTTTCAAATCCCTGGCTATAGCGCCGGTATCCGTTGCATTCGTGTTGTTCATGAATGTGCTGGAGCTTCTGGTAGCATTTTTACAGGCCTTTATTTTTACGATGCTAACTGCTCTGTTCATCGGAACAGCTGTTGATGAGCATCATCATTAATTAGAAACTTTTTTTAAATTTTAATAAATACAACTATGGTAGGTTCAATTGCTGCATTAGGTGCAGGTTTAGCAGTAATCGGTGCAGGTATCGGTATTGGTCAGGTTGGTGGTAAAGCAATGGAAGGTATTGCTCGTCAGCCAGAAGCTGCTTCTAAAATTCAGACTGCTATGATCATCGCTGCAGCGCTTGTTGAAGGTGTTGCTTTGTTTGGTGTGGTAGTAGCTTTATTGGGTAACAATCCTCAATAAGCAAGGGACTTCGGTCTAAGGACCGGAGATTAACGATTGGTTATTTTCCGGTCCTTGTATTTTGCAATCAAAAAAAATATTGATAGAAAATGGGAGAATTATTTGAGGGTATACTTAATCACCACCTCGGCTTTGTAGTTTGGGCATCTGTAGCGTTCCTGCTGCTGCTTATTATATTAAAAAAACTAGCGTGGAAACCGATCCTTGGAATGATTTCAGAACGTGAGCGCTTCATTGAGAATGCACTTGCATCTGCTGAAAAGGCCAAGGAAGAGATGGCCCGCCTTACCAATGAAAACGAAAGTTTATTAAAAGAAGCACGCGCTGAGCGTGATTTGATTTTAAAAGAAGCGAAAGAATTAAAAGATAAGATTGTTGCTGAAGCTCGTACTAACGCCCAGACTGAAGGAGCGAAAATGATTGAAAAGGCGAAGCAGGAAATCGATAGCCAGAAGGTTGCCGCTCTTAATGAAGTGAAGAACCAGGTTGCTACGCTTTCCATAGAAATCGCTGAAAAGATCCTTCGCAATCAGTTTGAAGACCGGAACAAGCAACAAGCATTGGTTTCTGATCTATTAAAAGAAGTAAAGTTAAATTAATTAGCTTTTCAAATCCATAACATAAGATGTCTGAAATACAAGTAGCATCAAGGTACGCAAATTCATTACTTGACCTGGCGAAAGAGAGAAACTCACTTGAAGCCATTAAGTCTGATCTCGATTCTTTCTTAGCTGTTTTAAAGGCGACACCTGAATTAAGGGCCGTCTTGAAGAACCCGATAATTAGTCCTGATAAAAAATTCTCGATTATTAAGGAGGTGTTCGGCCCATCCGTTCAGGAGATTGTTATCAGCTTTTTCAAGATAGTGATCAGCAAAGGGCGTGCGGAAGTCCTGTATGAGACAGCAAAAGAGTTTGTAAACGGATACAATAAGATCAACGGTGTTATAAAAGCTTCGGTTGTTTCAGCTGTGCAGCTGACAGACGAAAATAAGGCTGAAGTTAAACGGGTAGTAGAGCAAGCAACGCAAAAGAAGGTTGTGCTTGAAACACGGATAGAACCTGACCTGATTGGTGGGTTTGTGCTGACAGTTGGCGATAAGCAGTTTGATGCAAGTATCTCCAGCAGTTTAAGCAAGCTGAAGAAAGAGTTTACTCAGAAGGTAGTCTAGATCCGATTGCAGATAAGTATACAGGCATTATAATAAACAGAGTTAAAAACAAAAGATTAATATAAAACTATGGTAGAGGTAAGACCAGATGAAGTTTCGGCAATATTGCGTCAGCAATTGTCAGGCTTTAAATCAGAGGCTGAACTTGAAGAAGTAGGTACCGTATTGCAGGTGGGCGATGGTATTGCCCGGGTTTACGGACTAACCAAAGTTCAATCAGGAGAACTGGTTGAATTTGACAATGGATTACAGGGCGTTGTGTTGAACCTTGAGGAAGACAACGTCGGTGTTGTATTGCTTGGTTCTTACGATGAGATAAAAGAAGGCGACACCATGAAGCGTACAAGAAGAATCGCTTCTATCCAGGTTGGAGATGGTATGCTTGGCCGTGTGGTTAATACATTGGGTCAGCCTATTGATGGTAAGGGACCTATCACAGGAAAAACATATGAAATGCCTATTGAGCGTAAGGCTCCGGGTGTTATCTACCGTCAGCCTGTAACTGAGCCGCTTCAGACTGGTATCAAAGCGATTGACGCGATGATTCCTATTGGTCGTGGTCAACGTGAGTTGGTTATCGGTGACCGTCAGACTGGTAAGACAGCTGTATGTATCGATACTATCATCAACCAAAAAGAATTTTACGAAGAAGGAAAGCCGGTATATTGTATTTACGTTGCTATTGGTCAAAAGAATTCAACTGTTGCGAACATTGTTCGTACGCTTGAAGAAAATGGTGCTATGGCTTACTCAATCGTTGTTGCCGCCTCTGCTGCAGATCCTGCTCCAATGCAGTTCTTCGCGCCATTCGCTGGTGCTGCAATCGGTGAGTTTTTCCGTGATACAGGACGTCCGGCATTGATCATCTATGATGACTTGTCAAAACAAGCAGTAGCATATCGTGAGGTGTCCTTATTGCTTCGTCGTCCACCGGGCCGTGAGGCATATCCTGGTGACGTATTCTATCTGCATAGCCGTCTATTAGAGCGTGCTGCTAAGATCAACTCATCTGACGCAATTGCGAGAGATATGAATGATCTTCCAGACTCTATTAAAGATATCGTAAAAGGTGGTGGTTCTTTAACTGCTCTTCCAATTATTGAAACTCAGGCAGGAGACGTATCAGCGTATATTCCTACAAACGTTATTTCGATTACAGACGGTCAGATCTTCCTTGAGTCTAACTTGTTCAATGCGGGTGTTAGACCAGCGATCAACGTGGGTATTTCAGTATCTCGTGTTGGAGGTAATGCACAGATTAAATCAATGAAGAAGGTTGCCGGTACATTGAAGCTTGATCAGGCTCAGTATCGCGAACTTGAAGCGTTCTCCAAATTTGGTTCTGATCTTGACGCTGCGACTAAAGCGGTACTTGACAAAGGTGCCAGGAACGTTGAAATCTTGAAACAAGGCCAGTTCTCTCCGGTATCTGTTGAGAAGCAGGTGGCAATTATCTACGCCGGATCTAAAGGTCTTCTGCGTCAGGTGCCTGTAAACAAGGTGAAACAGTTCGAAGCGGAATATACTCAGCAACTGGAAGTAAGACACCCTGAAGTGTTGAAAAGCTTGAAGGCTGGTAAGTTTGATGATTCTATTACCGGAGTTCTTGAAACTGTAGCAAAAGAACTTGCTGCGAACTACTAGTTCGTGCTCTTAAGTTCAGAAGTACTTTTGTTCTTCTGGACTTAAGTTTAAATTTTAAAAAATGGCTAATTTAAAAGAAGTAAGAAATAGGATTGCGTCTGTAAGTTCAACTCAGCAGATTACAAAAGCCATGAAAATGGTATCTGCTGCAAAACTTAAACGGGCTACGAATGCAATTGTCCAGATGCGTCCTTATGCAACTAAGTTAAAGGACATCCTGAGCAATTTATCTGCAAGCCTTGAGAACTCAAATTCTCCATTCATCCAGGATCGTGAACCTGTTCGCGTTTTAATTGTTGTAGTATCTTCAAATAGAGGCCTGGCAGGAGCGTTTAATGCAAACGCAATAAAAACAGCCAATGTCCTTATCGCTGAGAAGTATGCTGAACAGTTCCGGAATGGTAATGTAAGCATCTTAGCTATTGGAAAGAAGGGACAGGATTTCTACGAGCGTCGTAAATATAAGACGATTGGAAATCACTCTGAATTATTTGCCGACTTATCATTCGCGAATGTTTCAACTGTAACTCAGTCTATTATGGACGGATTTGTAAACGGAGACTATGACCGTGTTGAAGTCGTTTACAATCAGTTCAAGAACGCAGCTATGCAAATTCTGACAGCAGAGCAGCTACTGCCATTGCCGAAGCCGGCTCCGTCTGTTGAAAAGGGACCTGTGGGATCTAAAGTTGATTATATCCTTGAACCTGTTCAGGAAGAGATTGTAAGTAGCTTGATTCCAAAATCAATCAAAATACAACTATATAAGGCAGTATTAGATTCTCATGCTTCTGAGCATGGAGCACGGATGACTGCAATGGATAAGGCGACAGATAACGCAGGAGAGCTTTTAAGATCCCTGAAATTGTCGTACAACCAGGCACGTCAGGCTGCTATTACAACCGAGCTTACAGAAATTGTAAGTGGTGCCGCAGCTCTTTCGAACGGTTAACGCGGGCATACTATATTAATAAAAAAGGTCCTGGCGTTGCGTCAGGACCTTTTCTATTAATATAGGTACTCTACTTACGGATTTCAATTACTTCTACCCCTGTGCATTTGGGGCATACAACATTGCCATTAAGCGTGATGGACTGCACATCAAGTATTTTACAGCAGCCGCTTTTAACAAGTCTTGAACGAATGTCTATCTCGTCTGACGGGTAGTTCTTATATTTAAGAGTGAACGTTTCTGTCCCTGAAGACAATATGGTCACATATCTGTTGTTTAGCTCAGTGCTATCTATTTTAAGTGCAATGTTGGTGTTATAGGCGGTACTGGTGATATTCAAATCTGTGAGTTTGAATGAAGTATTTCTGTTAAGCAAATTTACATTGTTAGCCTTATCAATAAGCTTTATTTTAAGTGTAACTACTGGCGCAATGCAATCGGCCGCTTCACATAAGGTTTCGTCAGTCCTGCAGCCGAATAGCATCAAGCCCAGCGTCAAAAATAAAAGTACTTTTTTCTTCATCATAGATCGAACTACAAACCTGCCATTGTTTATCTATTTATCAGGGCTGTTAGTATCTCTATACGCTGATTTCCGCTTAAATGCGACAATCAGCAGACCGAATATTATACAGATAAACTTAATTTCGATGTCATTGTTAACACAAAAATCGAATATATGGAATTTAGAAAACTAGGAGAATCAGATCTGGAGGTTTCCGTAATTACTTTTGGAGCATGGGCCGCTGGAGGCTGGATGTGGGGCGGGACGGAAAGAAACGAATCGGTAAAGGCTATTCGTGCTTCTTATGAGGAAGGAGTAACATCAATAGACACAGCGCCTATATATGGTCAGGGATTCAGCGAGGAGATTGTAGGAGAAGCTATTAAAGATATTCCAAGAGATAAGGTACAAATACTCACAAAGTACGGGATGAGATGGGACTTGAAAAAGGGTGACTTCGGGTTTAAGTCTGAAAACAATCAGGGTGAAGATATAGATGTTTATAAATACGCTGGCAAAGAAAGTATTATCAAGGAATGTGAAGATAGCCTCCGACGATTAGGAACTGATTATATAGATCTTTATCAAATACACTGGCCTGACATCACTACTCCGATTAGTGAGAGTATGGAAGCTGTTCAGCGTTTGATTGAGCAAGGAAAAGTTCGTTATGCAGGTGTTTGTAACTACGACGAAGAGCAAATGGCGGAAGCAATGAAAACACTAGACCTTGTATCAAACCAAGTTCCGTACAGTATGGTAAACAGAGGTATAGAAGAGGTTGTTATTCCCTTTGCTCTTTCAAACAAAAGATCTATCATTGCTTATAGCCCGCTTGAACGAGGGCTGCTGACAGGGAAGATTAAACCAGGGCATTCTTTTGCAGCCGGGGATCATCGTGCTGGGCTGAAATACTATCAGGCAGGTAATATTGCAGCCGTAAATGCTTTTCTAGAAAGTATTAAACCAATTGCTGCTGATAAAGATGTGAGCTTAGGGCAGCTGGTTCTCAGATGGACGGTGGACAAACCGGGTATTACCATTGTGCTTGCAGGAGCCAGAAATGCTGAGCAAGCAGTTCAAAACGCAAGGGCGGTCGATATTAAACTTTCTGTGGATGAAATGGCGTTCATAAATGCAAGGCTTGACGAACTTGAGCTGGTTTGATCCTTTTGTAGAAAGCATTAGATTTATTTTATCTAAGTTTGTAACTTAGCGCAGCATTATAAAAGAATGGAAAATACAGACAGAACTACCCGTAATCTAGGCGTACAGAACGACAACGCGAATAATCCGGCTCATTACCAGTTGCTAACAATAGGTATTATCATTACCTTGATAGGTGTGCTTCTGCGCTTTTTCGGCGATTGGGCGCTAATTGATGCTGTTTCTAATTTAATCCTGGTTGTAGGAGTTGGTATATGCTTAAGAGCAGTATACAAAGTGCTGCAGTAAAAAAGTAGTATTTATTTTTCCATGTTTGTGGAATGACCAAACGAACGGCATCATTTAATCGTTAATGATTTATGATGAAGCGATTAGTGATATTGATGGGCTTACTTGCCCCGTTTCTGGCTAGCTCTCAGACTAAGCTGAAACCAAAGGTTATAGAAATCAAAAAGCTTGTAATCGACAAGCGAGACTCATATGAATTTTCCTCCAGGGACTCAAGTGTATCTATTTTTATAGATACACTTGTTATGCGTCCTGACGCCAAAATCAAATTCTTAAACAAAAAGGATGTGGCGATGCTTGTCCGTCATGCCGTTATTGAAAAAGGAGCATGGATGGGAGGAAGTGATGGGAAAAACAACGGGACTAATATCAAACTCGATATAAACTTTTACAGTCTTAAGAACCTCACTATCAATGTTGCCGGACAAGATGCGAAGTCTGCCAACCGGAAGTTCGACAACGGGAATGGAGGAAACGTAGTTATAAACTATTTATCATCAGGTGTTATACCTCAAATCCAGACCTCCAAGCAGTCCGCCTATATTGAAATAGACAATCGCGGCGGTGGATATCATACCAATCCGCAATACGATCTCGCCGTCATATTCGGACAGATCAGATCCGGATCTCCCGGAAGACCCTTAGGGCAGTTGTCAAACGGAAGAGTATACTCCGGAGGTTACGGATCAGATGGAAAAACTAACGTTCAAGCTGTAACAAGTTTAAGCCAGTAAGTTATTTCGGCTTGTACCGAGAATCAGTTAAGATCTGTTGGTAATTGGTGTTTTTCATAAGTGCCGGCAGATCTACATTTTGGTTTCTGTCCATATATTCTCTTACGATTTGCCATCCTGTGAACAATGCAAGTTTGGGGGCAGACTCGTTCCTGTTCCCTATACCTGGAGTAAATGGAGCCTCTGTTAGAAACTTTTGGATCTTCATGTAGTCGCTCTCATAAAGCAAATTATTTTCCAAGAAGTAACCCCAGATATCAGACTCATAGTTATCAACCCATTGCTGCTGATCTGATGTATAGTTGATAATGAGAGAATCCGGCACTTCAGGAAGTACCGATTGCATGAAATACATCACCTTGCCATTGTAAATCATCCTGTCTAAGAGCGAATTTAAGTTATCCGGTTCCGGAAACATCTCCTCCCTCACAAAGGTCTCAATAAGTCGTGGTGTGATATTCTCAGGAGTAAATCGTCTCGATATATATTGTGGTATACTTTGCCGTAAAGCAGGATAGAACTTTGAATCAGCGCCTAAAAACATATCAAGGCCTATTCCCAAATAGTTTTCGCCCAGAGGAACCTGAACCGAAAAGCCTGAGTAGAAAGATATAATTCGCGGAACCTTAACATTGGGGTAGAAGTACTTAATATGTTTGAAAGCATTACGAAGCTCATTCTCTTTTCCACCAAGGTCTTTGAATGTACCTTTAACCTCACTCTTTAATGCATTAAAATCTTCGTTTGCAAGTATTAAACGCATGTTGGCGTAATATGCCGTGTCTGATGTGCTTCCGGCACTTAGCATACCCTCAATATAATCTCTGTAAAACGACGAATATTTCTTTTCTAAAACAGGCAAACCGATAGCAATGTTCTCGGGATGTAATGTCTCAAGGTCTTGATCAAACCGTTCAATGCGGATGTCCACATTTATGTGGCTCACGTCAACTGCTTTTTTATCCCGGCAGCCGGTGAGAACTATCGTAGTAAAAAAAAACAAGTAGATTTGGACAATGCTTTTGCAGGACATAATTTAATTGAGAAAACGAAAATATGAAAAATCTTTTTTTTGCACTTGTATGCTTCTTACTACCCTTTGTTTCTTCGGCTCAGATTGCGGGGGATAATACACAGCTTGGGTTTACAGTATCGCCGAATCTGGGATGGGTAACAGGTGAAGGATCTCCAGGCGACGGTACCGGCGCAGGAATTGCATACGGTGTATTGGCCGATTTTGCATTTAGTTCAAATTACTACTTTGCGTCTGGCTTCACTATAACATCTGTAAATAGCAGGGCAGTTACCGATATAAACTCAATTAACTACAAAGTACGGTACATAGAAGTTCCGCTTACGCTAAAACTCAAAAGCGAGCCGACAAATATGGGACGTTATTACGGACAGTTCGGATTAGGTACAGGTTTTAAGATCGGGGCGAAGGGGGATATTAGTGAAGGGCCAGGCACACCTAAGAAAAACGATGTTGATATATCATCAGAGGTGAATTTCTTTCGCCTTAGTATGATTGCAGGGGCAGGTGTAGAATGGGAAGTAAACGGAAACTTAAATGTTATAACTGGTGTTACATACAACAACGGTTTCACCACGATGAATAAGCGAGGCGACAAATTAAAGAACTCTTATTTTGCGCTAACGCTTGGTGTCTTTTTCTAACAGCCGCACATTTAACACGTTTAAAACTCTTTCGCATGAAGATAGCTCTTGCACAGTTAAATTATCATATAGGTAACTTCGAAGCAAATACAACGAAGATCATTGAGTCAATCAACAAAGCCAAATCAGAAGGAGCCGACTTGATTGCTTTTGCAGAATTGGCTGTTTGTGGATATCCGCCACGTGATTTCCTTGAGTTTTCAGAATTTATTGATCTCTGTGAAGAGTCGGTTAGCAAGATCGCTGAAGCGTGTACCGGTATTGTAGGCGTGCTCGGAGCACCAACACGTAATGATCGCATAGAAGGGAAGGATCTCTTCAATTCAGCTTATATAATGGAAGATGGGAAAGTAGCTTCGAAAGTTAACAAAGCCCTTTTGCCAAACTACGACGTATTTGATGAGTATCGCTATTTTGAACCCGGACGCGTCTTCCAATGTATCGAAGTTAAGGGAGTCCGCATAGCCCTTACCATTTGTGAGGACTTATGGAATATAAAGGATAATCCGCTCTATTTAATGTCGCCGATGGACGAGCTCATTAAGGAAAAACCTTCGCTGATGCTCAATATCGCCGCCTCGCCATTTTCATACGTACATGATGATAATCGGGTTAAGGTGCTGAGCGAAAACTGTAAAAAGTACGAACTTCCGCTGCTGTATGTTAATCAGGTAGGAGCGCAGACAGAAATTATCTTCGATGGGGGATCTTTCGCATTTAATAAGCAAGGAGAGCTACTTCATCATATGAAGTATTTTGAAGAGGACTTCCGGATATTTGAATTCAACGATGGGGATATACAGGGGCTGCAACCTATGACTTACCATCCTCTGTCTGACATTGAACAAATTCACCAGGGGTTACTCTTGGGTATTAAAGACTACTTTAACAAATCCGGCTTTAGTAAGGCAGTTCTTGGCCTTTCGGGAGGTATAGATTCAGCCGTAGTATGCGCATTAGCAGCTGAAGCCCTCGGCCCTGAGAATGTGATGGCAATACTGATGCCGTCAAAGTACTCAACAGACCATTCGGTTAATGATGCTATGGACCTGGTCAACAATCTAGGATGTCAGCATTATACCATCGCAATCAAAGACGCAACAGATGCCTTTGAAAGCATGCTGGAGCCGGCGTTCAAAGGTCTCCCGTTCAATACAACTGAAGAGAATATCCAGGCCAGGAGCCGTGCTATCGTCGTTATGGCCTTCTCCAACAAGTTCGGCTATATATTACTTAATACCTCTAACAAAAGTGAGTGTGCTGTAGGGTACGGAACACTATATGGCGACATGGCTGGTGCCATCTCTGTGCTGGGAGATGTTTATAAAACGCAGGTTTATAAGCTAGCTGAGCACATCAACCGCGATCGTGAAATCATTCCTTTGAACAGTATTGTAAAGCCACCATCAGCGGAGTTGAGACCCGGACAGAAAGATAGTGATTCGCTACCAGACTATGATACACTGGATGCCTTGCTTTACCAGTATATCGAGCTTAAGAAAAGCTCCAAAGAAATCATTGAGCAAGGTATTGATGCGGACTTAGTTAGAAAAACCCTTAGAATGGTTAATATGGCCGAATTCAAAAGATATCAGACTGCTCCAATACTGAGAGTATCGCCTAAAGCGTTTGGTATGGGAAGAAGAATGCCGCTGGTAGGTAAATATCTTTCTTGATTTGCCGTAAATTATAAATAACATATCACATGAAAATATTAACTGTTCTTTTGATTACGCTGTTTTTTGCAGCACCGAAATCAGTTTACGAGTTTAAAATTCAGTCTATAGAGGGACAAAAGGTAGATCTGAAGGCCTTTAAAGGTAAAAAGATACTTATTGTCAATACTGCTTCGAAGTGCGGATATACCAAGCAGTATGCGGGACTGGAGGCGCTATCCAAGCAGTACAAAGACAAGTTAGTTGTCATTGGATTCCCGGCAAACGACTTTAAGCAGGAGCTAAGTTCAACTGAGTTAATAAAGGACTTTTGTGAGGCCAACTATGGTGTCAGCTTCCTTCTAAGCGACATAGTAACTGTTAAGGGAGAAGGGCAGACTGATCTTTTCAAGTACTTAACCACAGCAGAGAACCCCGATTTTACCGGAGATATTAAGTGGAATTTTGAGAAGTTTCTAATCGACGAGAACGGTAAGCTTATTCATCGTTTCAGATCAAAGGTAGAACCATTGTCGCCAGAATTAACAAAATATCTGTAATTCAGATGTATATGTGTTTTTTAAATTTATTTTTTGGAAAGTACATATATGATGATATATTTGCAATCCCAAACCGAACAAGGTAAGGAAAAGGGAGGCTTAGCTCAGCTGGTTCAGAGCATCTGCCTTACAAGCAGAGGGTCACTGGTTCGAACCCAGTAGCCTCCACAGAAAGCTCCTCAGGTATTATATCTGAGGAGCTTTTTCATTTTTACGCATTTTGTCGAGTTGTATCCATCCCCAAACAAGCCATAAGCCTCAAGGATTCCACTTTATATCCTTAATACAAAGTTTTTTGAAATCTTAAAACTTCTATAGTAACCCAATGATAATGAGTAGAGGTGTGTAATGTTGTTTAAACATTTATCTATTAGTTAAAATTATATCACATTTAATAATGAGCTACGTCACATTTTGATAATACCACTTTAAGTACTATTGTGACTTGAACGTATTTTATGAACCTAATCAACAGTCATCAGGCGCAGACTCATGTTCTACCTGGCTACTTAAGCGATGTAGCATCAGAGAAAGAGCAAAATTTTTATCATTCTTCAGAGAAGAAACAAAATTCCTTTTATGACTTAGGGGACGTACCAGCGCACGCCATAGACGAAAATGACGGGGTTCCTCTGTCATCAAAGGAAAGCAAGCTCATATGGCTGGCAATCGTAGTGGGACAAATAATTTTGGGGCTGACTATTTATGCGATTGTATAATCAAGCAGCAACTATCGGCTATAAATTGCCTTCCCAAGTCCTACTATGTATAGGAAATTCTTCTTAAATCGACTGGTTGTTTTTCTATTAACCCTGTTAAGCCTCTCGGCGGCCGCTCAGGTCATAACGATAGGAGAGGTGGATCCTGGTCCCTATGGCCCAGGAAGCGATATTTCTGTGCCTATAGCGGTCAGTGGACCTTTCAAAAAAGGATGTGTATTTGAATTACATCTTTCAGATAAAGATGGGAACTTCACCCGGCCGAAGCCCATTGGCGTATTTAAAAGTCATTTCGCAACATTTGTAAACGGTAAAATACCTGAAGGTACATTAAGCGGATCTTACAAACTAAAAATAGAAGTTAAGAATTCCGGAGATATTCCCTCCCGGGTTCTAAGTCAACCTATCAGGATTAACGATGGAGTAGCCCCATCCATTCAAGTAGCGCCATCAGATGAGAGTAAAGTATTGTTAGATGAAATATGGGGCTTCTGTTCAAGCTCCAAGGATGGGGATAAAGGTGATCAGAAAATTGTAATAGATAACACAACACCTCAAGATGTGAGTATATCCGGTAAGCTGAAAAATGATTATGATCGGAGTTCTCCCATTCAGCTATTTGATTTCCAGGAATCGAATCTTCAGACACTTAGCTTAAAAGTCGGGTATTACACAGCCACGTTCAGAGCAACAAGAGAGGAGTTGGTTTCCACAAAGAGCTACGTTATCCTCAATTCCACTAACAATAATAGTTTGCAGTCAGATGGTGCTCAAACCGCCTGTATTTCCGATCTGGGTGCCAATGGAGGAGATACCGACTTCGTGAAGTTTTCCATGAATACCTCCTCCAATACGGGGAGTATATTAACAAACTATCCTGGACTATCCTATCAATTTGATTGGGGAGACGGGAGTGTAGATTTATTCAGTCAAAGTGAATTGATTGCTGCAGGCGGAACTGCCAGCCATAAGTACAGAGAGAGTTCTTGTAATCAGCCTGTAGCCAATCCCAGCGTGCCAGTTTACAACGCTTATCAGGTTAGCATATCTGCTAATGCTCCGTTCTGTATCGGAGCTAGTTTTCCAATAGTAACATATTCAAAAGTCTTCCGTGCCCCTGTTGCAGCATTTGATATATCCAATGGACGTGGGTGCGTGAACGAACCTATCACGATTATAAACGAGACGATTCCGGGCTTGTCAGAAAACTCAGAAGGCACAGGTTGCACAGATTATACCTCCTATCTGTGGTATGTAAAGAAGAAATCCGAACCAGAAGGCTCCTGGAAATTGGTTTCAGCCAAATCTGATTTGATCCATACATTCAAAGAGATTGGTGTGTATAGCGTAAAGCTGATTGCTTCTAACAAATCTTGTCCTCCCTCTGAAAAGATCTTAGATATATGTATAGAAGCTAATCCTAAGCTTGACTTCGACTTTACACAGTCTGCTGATTGCTACACTTCCGGGTCTAGCCCTGTAAGATTAGTGTTAAAAAACAAAACTACGATAAACGGATCATGTGAAATCGTCTGGCTTTGGAGTGTACTCGATGCCGCAACCGGAGCAGAGGTTGTTGACGGTGTTAAATTTTCAGGACCAAGGACTGACCCGGAACCAGGTGTTGAAATTTCTGTTCCCGGAGATTACATCCTCCGTCTTGAATCAACAAATTCCTGCAAAACTATAGTAGAGGATAAGCCGTTCACAGTAGCTGGTCCTTTAACGGTTGCGCTACCTGACATTAATCCAAAATATTGCGAAAACTTTCCAGTCATCATAAACTTTGGTGAAGATGAAAATTTAAAACCAACCTATACCGGGTTCGCGAAAAACAAAATTTATAAGTGGGCAGTCAATGAGGGCGATTATCAATTCGCGAAAAATGGGGAATCTCAGCCTTTTCCTGTCATATCTTTTAAGGCTCCGGGAGTTTACAAAGTAAGTGTTACTTATAACAGTGAATGCGGTCACCCGGTAACCGAAACCAGGATTGTAACGCTCTATGGACCGATTGTTAAGAATGCCGGTCTTGATGGCGTAGTCTGCGATAATATCCCGGGGCAGCAGAATACCACCTTCCAACTGTATGCAAATACTCCCCAACCTCAGGAATCAGGTAAATGGACTGTAGTAGACGGTCCTTCGGATGCATTTATCAGTGGAGAAACAAGACCTGATGCCATAGTCTCCGGTCTTGTTCCAGGCACCTATCACCTGCGGTGGACCATAAGCAATGACGCAGGTTGTGATGCATCTGACGATATGACCCTAGAAGTCTATGCGAAGCCAGTTGGAGGGCAGTTATCGGGAAATCAAAATGTATGCGTAGGCATTGGAGGGATCTTAAAGCTAAACAACTACTTAGGGAAGATTTTAAGCTGGGAATCATCGATAGATCAAGCTACGTGGACCGAAGTTTCTCATACATCAGCAGAGTTTGCATTTCCAGCAATAACTCAAAAAACATTTTTCAGAGTAAATGTTGCTGGTCCCGGCCCTGCAGCCGACTGTTCGACTGTTGTCAAATCAGAAGTCTTCACAGTAGACGTCGACCCCGAAACAATGGGTGGGACAACGTCTGGCGCTGCCACCTATTGCAAAGTCTCTCCGGCTGGAAAGATAGAGTTGTCTGGTCACATTGGCCATGTTATCCGATGGGAAAGCTCGGTGGATGAAGGTAAGACCTGGACTCAAATTCCTGCTACCGGAACTACCTACAGATTTAACCCAATTGAGCGTTCAACTCAATTCCGGGCAATAGTCAGAAGTGGAAATTGCGCCGAAGCAGCCTCATCTGTTACGAAGATTGAGATTCTGCAGCCGCCTACTAAACCCTATGCAGGAGAAAAGGAGGTGGTATGCGCAGGCACGTTATCTTTTACTTTAAAAGGGAATAAGCCCGTTATTGGATCCGGCTTGTGGACCCAAACTGCGGGCCCAACAGTGTCTTTTGATGATCCAACGAAGCACAACGCTATTATTACGGGGTTGCAAACCGGAATACATTATGAGTTTCAATGGCAGATATCAAATGGAATATGTCATGATGAACCCGATAAAATGTCCCTCGACGTCATCTCTCAAATTGAGAATATTATAAAATCCGACAAGCAGGTGTCGTGTAAAAACGATGGGGTAAAATTAACCACGGAAGCGTTAAATGGAGGGACAAGTAATTTACTTCCTGCTAAATATACCTTCAGATGGGAGCAGCAAAGCAATAAACTGGATAGCTGGACATCCGTACCTAAAGGATCTAAAGAAAACATAGAAGTGTTCCCTGCTGAAACAACAAGATACCGTCGTATTGTCAAAAGCAATGAAAGCTGTGAAGAAATAAGTCCGGAAATAGAAATCGTTATAAATGCAGCAACTCCACACTCGGATGCTGGCGTGAACCAGATACTGTGCGATCAGACATTAGCTCAGCTCAGTGCAAATGATCCTGGCAGCTTCATAGGGACGTGGAAAGATCTCGATCCAGGCAGTACACTTTCCTTTTTTCCGGATAACCATACCTATAATGCTAAAGTTGGCAACCTCGTAGCCGGGAAAACTTACACCTTGCAATGGGTTATTTCTGGAGTTAGCCCATGTCCGGATAAGTTTTCTCAGGTGCAGATCTTCGTCCGCAAACCAGTAACCAGGGCAAGTGCAGGGCTGAAGCAAGAAATATGTATCGACAGGAACAAATCAAATAACCATACTATCCTGACAGGAAATAGCCCCGATGTATCAAACGGAGAGAAAGGAATCTGGAAAGTAATCTCAGGCCCCTCACCTTTGATTTTTGAAGATGCAGCCCTGCCGAATACAAAAGTCAGCAATTTTATCGGTGGCGTGTATACATTAGAATGGAAGCTGTCTAGTGACGCCACCACAGCCGATTTGGAATGCAAGGAGAGCGCAGCACAGCTCATCATCTCAGTTGCCGATTACCCGACTTTAGGAACTATTGTTCCGGCTAGTCTCTCCATTTGTAAAGACTATTCGCCGGGAGAGTTGAAGCTCACCGATTATTCCCCCGCCGACAATCTTCAGTGGCAAATCTCAGGGGATGGAAATGCCTACACGGATATTTCAGGCGCCACATCATTCCATTATACCCCTTCAGCCTTGAACAGTTCAACGTGGTACAGAGTGAAAATCAGCCAGGCTCTCGGATGTAAAGCATCTATTTTCACTGAGGGAACCAAAATAACGGTTGATGAACCATCCATCGGTGGCCAAATTACGAGTGTCAAGCCGAGAATCTGTATCGGCGATCATGCACAGCTTAAGCTTAGCGGACGAAGAGGAAGAATAATCAGGTGGGAAGTGTCAACAGCCGATGGTGTCTGGACGCCTTTGAATGTTTTAACAGATGAATTAACTAGCTATATTCCGCAGGAGAGTAGTCGCTTCAGGGTCCTGATCAGGAACGGAGCATGCGACGAGGCCTTTTCTTCCGAAATTGTAATCGAGGTGCTTCCTAACGTTACCCCTTCAGAGGCCGGGCAAGACCAGCGTCTTTGTAATGAAACTACTTTTTCCCTAAGCGCAAACCAGGCTATAGAGGGCATCGGGTCATGGAGCCAGGTAAGCGGCCCCGCTTGTCGGATAGACGATCCTGCGAATCCCAACACATCTGTGAGCTCGGCTATGCCAGGTGAATATACGTTCAGGTGGAGTATTTCTAATGGTATATGTGATCCACGCACAGACGATGTAAAGATCTTTAATTATCCGAAAATGGTAAACGCCATTTCAGGAAGTATTACTGTATGTTCAGGAGAAGCAGTTCAGCTTTTTGGAGATCAGCCTGCTGGCGGAAACGGCACTTACAAATACACCTGGGAAGTCAGTGCAGATGAACAAAACTGGGAACCTTTGAATACTGCAGATAAAAAGGATTTTAAAGGCACATTCACTACGACCTCGTATATCCGCAGGAAAATAGTATCAGGGCCGTGCTTATCCCTAAGCAACTCCGTCAAGGTTGCTGTGCAGCCGCCTCTGCTTAATAATTTAATCTCTCAGAACCAGGAATTATGTTTAGGTCAGCCGTCTGCCAAAATCGAAGGGACCTTACCAACAGGAGGTGATGGCAAATTTCTCTTCCAATGGCAAGTTAGCGCTAATGGATCCGATTGGGCTGACCTACCGGATGCAACCACTTTAGACTATACTCCGCCGATATTGTCGCGCACCTCCTGGTATAGAAGAATTGTAACTACTGCCTTGTGCAAAGGAGCACAAGCTAACATAAGTGAAAGCCTCCGTATCCTTATAAATCCTTTGGCTAAAGCCGAATTCTCTTCGCCAACCTATCGTTCATGTACCCCTTTCGATCTGAAAAAGGTAATAAGACTGGAACCACATGAAGATCGCAACGGAAGTTGGGAATGGTATGCTAATGATGTGCTGATAGGTCAGGGAAAAGAGTTTCCGGGATACACCCTTACCAAAGACGGCGAGAAGGTCATTATAAAACTAATCTCAAAAAGCAGGTTTGGGTGTGGACAAGATATTCAGGAAGCAGAATTTTTTACCGTAAAAGATGTTGTAGCTTCTTTCACTAAGGATAAGGTAAAAGATTGCGGCCCGCTGAGCGTAACGTTTACCAACACCTCCACTCCAATGACTGGAGGTGACTATATATGGGACTTCGGAAATGGTCAGACATCAACCGAGGCTCAACCAGGAGCGATTGTATTCCAGGCGCACCCGGATCATCGCGATACGACCTATATTATTACACTGAGAGCTAACTCAGGATGTCTGACGACAGAATATCGGGATTCCGTGCTTGTTCGTCCGCAACCTAAGGCCATCTTTTCTCCAGATGTTGTCATAGGATGTTCACCACTAACCGTCAACTTCAGCAACCAGTCAGCAGGTGGCCCGAGTAAGTACACATTTGATTTCGGAGACGGAGAGGAAATTACTACTACAGATAATGAGCCATTGAAGCATACTTTTTATGCAACCAAGACTGATACTATAGTAGTGACATTGTTTGCCGAGAATGAATGTGGAACAGACAGCAGCAAACATAATATCGTAGTGTACCCAAACACTGTTACGCCCGAGCTTGTAGTCGATGGTAACCGGAAATTTGGCTGCGCACCTTTTACTGTCAGATTTAACAACAACTCTCTGGGTGCGAATCAATTTCACTGGGACTTTAAAGATGGAAGCCAAACCACGACTACTACTACACCCGCTTTTCTGGATCATACGTTTTCAGAACCTGGAGTTTATGAGGTAAGTCTGCTGGCAACCAATGGGTGCTCGTCCGGCGTGACAACCGAAACTATAACCGTATATCCCGTTCCAGATGCACGATTTACGTTTGACAACCAGCAGTATTGTAAGAATGACCTCGTCATGTTTCAATCACAATCTAATACCTCCAGCACGTATGCATGGGATTTTGGAGATGGAACGAAAAGCAATGAGGCGAATCCGAAACATATATTCTTAAACGAAGGAGTCTACCACGTTAAGCTTACTGTCTTTCAGTCCCATCCCGACGGAAGTGTTTGCAGCAACGTTTCTAGCCAGCAAGTTAAAATATTAGCTCTTCCGGTAGCACTATTTACCAGCAACTCATCGAATCTGAATTGTGTGCCTTTTAAACTGCACGTCAGCACCACTCCTTCAAATGCTAAAACCGTACGTTGGGACTTTGGTGATATCGGCAGTTCGTATAACAGTGCCTCAGGTTATAATGCAGAGCACATCTACACCAACCCCGGCACCTATAAGATAACAGAGTTCGCCTATAACGAATCCGGATGTATCGATAGCATGATCAGGACCATTCAAGTTGTCGGAAGACCGATAGCAGCATTCAGTTCTTCTGATACCTTGATATGCGGTATTTCGGGGATAATTCGGTTCACCAACAAATCTACACACACACAGGAACCGATGCTGTTACCTATAAATGGCTTGTAAATGATAAACAGATCTCTACACAAGAGAACTTCAGCCATCGCTTCGAAGTGCCAGCCGGTTCATCCATACCATATCCCTTTACAGTAAAGTTAATAGCACTTAATATTTTGGGATGTTCCGATACCGCCGAGGCCATTATCAAACATAATCCGTTACCAGTAGCTCGCTTTGAATTAAAATCCAATACCGGATGTGCTCCCTTAACCCTTGATATCAGGAACAGCTCAAAATATGCAGACAGCTTTCTCTGGTATCTTGACGGAAAACTTGTATCCAGAGAAAAAGAACCCTCTAATATAGTGGCCAACCGCCAGGATACGACTTATACCGTAAGACTAATCGTTTCCAATAAGTATGGCTGTAAAGTAGATACTATTGACAAGATTCTAACAACCTTTCCTAAGCCAAAAGCATACTTCTCCATTGCAGACAGCTTAAGCTGCAACGGAAAGCTGGAAGTGCAAACTAAGAATTTAAGCGAACGGGCAATTAGCTATCAATGGGACTTCGGAGATGGAAGTCCGGTAGTTACTGGAGCCTCACCATCGCATATATATGGAAAGCCAGGAACCTACTACCTGAGACTTACCGCTTCAGATGGACAGTGTGGTGATGTATTCAAGCGTACGATAAGAATCTCTTCCCTGCCACAGGCCGCATTCACATCAGATGTGCAAAAGGGATGTGGCTTAATAGGCGTAACCTTCGAAAATTTATCCATCAACGCAAGTTGCTATCTCTGGGATTTTGGTGACGGAACGTTCTCTACAGAGGAAAACCCAGTACACAGATACACATCTGATAGATCAATTTATAACGTTAAGCTCACCGCTTACGGAGAATTCGGCTGTTATGACGAAACCGTCCAAACTCAATATATCAAGGTGTCACAGCCACCGATAGCCAACTTTGAAATCTTACCACATGATATCATCAAAATTCCCGACTTCACTTTTTCGTTTGGAAATACAAGTGAAGGAAAAGTCAATCGCTACGAATGGGAGTTTGGCGACGGCTCGATATCTTCAGAAGAAAGCCCCTCGCACACCTACCGGGAACCAGGGGAATACAAAGTCAGTCTAATCGTGACCACTGAAGCCGGATGTTCCGATACCCTGACAAAAGTTGCCCGCATCGAGGGTGTCCCGGGGTATCTCTACGTACCTAGCGGATTCGAGCCCGCAAATATGAAGCAAGATCTAAAGACATTTCTACCTAAGGGGTCCGGAATAGCGACCTACTCACTGAAGGTCTTTAATAAATGGGGGCAGCTTATTTGGCAAACAGATGAGTTAGACGATCAGGGAACTCCAACAGAAGGCTGGGACGGAAATATTGGTGGTTCACCTGCACCTCAGGGCGTTTATCAATGGCAAATAGAAGCCAGGTTTATAGAAGGATCTGAATGGAAAGGAATGAAGTATAACACGGGTCCACGACGCACGGTTGGTTCCATAAATCTCATACGTTAGCACATGAAAAGAAAGTTGCTATACATCGTCTTCGTTATCCTGTTTGCACTTAGCTCGCAGGGGCAGGATCATATCTATTCTCAGTTCTATAATGCTCCAAATTATCTTAACCCGGCATTAAACGGTCAGTTTGATGGTGACCTCAGAATGAACTTAGTTTACCGTAACCAGTGGAGTGCTCTTCCTGGCAATCAAACTTACATAACCTTCTCCGCCGACTATAATATGCCGGCGCTTAACGGTGGTCTGGGTTTGATGGTTACCAGTTCAAGTGAAGGTACCGCCTATCTTCGCAAACTTAATATCGCCGGTATTTATTCTTATAGCGTTGACTTCAACAATGCAGTTCTTTCCTTTGGTTTACAGGCAGGCTTCACCCAACGCGAAATAGATTACAGTAAGATTGTGTTTGGCGATCAAATAGATGCCATAGATGGAATCATTCCTGGTGCGGTATCCGATGCAACGCTTCCTGAATATAACAATAAGTACTTTTTTGATGCCGGAGCAGGCGTAAATCTGGTAGTAGGCAATTTTATGTCAGGGCTGTCTGCGCAGCACATCAACCGTCCTAATGAGTCCTTTACAGGTTCAAAATCGACGCTCCCTGTTCGTCTGAATGCCCATCTGAGTTATCGCCTGCCAATGAACCCATATGGTGACGATGATGGTTCCAGTCTCATCCCTTCACTGGTAATTTATAACCAGGCAAACGCCAATCTTATCAGTGCGGGCTGCCAGTACAAATACAAAGCAGCAAACGTAGGACTCTGGTATCGCAGTGACCCCAAGGGTGGCCGGGATGCCCTTGTCGTTTCTCTGATCTTCGACCTGTTTGTTAGAAAAGATATGTACGACAAAGTCCGTCTTGGTCTAAGTCATGATGCAACGGTGTCCAAAATGCAATACGGAAACACATCCGGCACCTCAGAAGCTGCTTTAAGCTACGAAACAACATTCCCCGGCAGATCGAATGGCGTATCAGGAGCAAGGCGTCGGAGTTACAGCAGAAGATGCTACGATTTTTATTAAACCCTGTACAAGAAATATATACCATGCCAGCTAAACCAGTTAACAATAGACGTTCCTTCATGAATAAATTAGTTAAGTATTCCGGCGTACTTATCATCGTTTTCTTCGTATCAAAATCGAGTGCTCAGGTAGGAATTGGGACTGCAAATCCAGATCAAAGCGCCCAATTAGAAGTGGTCTCAACATCAAAAGGAGTGTTGATCCCCAGAATTAACGCTTCACAACGTAGCGGCATAAGTAATCCCGCTACAGGTTTACTTGTTTACCAGACAGACGGGTCTGCAGGATTCTATTTCTATGATAATGGATGGCAGCGGCTGGTTAAGAATACAGAACTGACCACTGGATCAGGATCTTCCGGGAACGTTATGCTAAGTGGAACAACAAATCCGACATCTGCTATAGGTTCAAACGGAGATTTCTATATAAATACCACCACCTATATGCTGTTTGGTCCGAAACAGTCTGGAGCATGGCCGGCTAATGGAGTACCAATGACGATGTCTGGTCAAGATGTAAGTTCATCCGGCACGATACTCATAACCAACGGAACCAAGGCGGCTTTGACACCGTTAACCCTGGATCTGGCAGATAAGGCTGTTACTGCATCTAAAATTGCCGATGGAGCAGTATCGAACATAGCACTCGACAAGGTAAATATACCTCTTAGCGGCTTTGCCCCACCCACAGGCAGTATTGCAATGGGAGGTCACAGGCTTACAAATCTGGCTCTGCCAACAGCCAACAAGGATGCTGCTACAAAAAAATATGTTGATGATCTAATTGCTCAAGTAGCATCTTTTGAGCCTGTACTCAGTTTCGACGCCACGCAAAACTTGTCGATTAAAGGAGGGAATTCAGTTAGTCTGGCAGACCTTAACCAGTCCTTAAGCTTAGCAGGATCAGTGCTGTCGATATCTGGTCCAAGAGGAAGCCATGTTGATTTAGCCGGTCTTCTTAACGGAGGAGGATCTACTGGATCAGGTGGTGTGGTTGTACACGATGCAACATTAACAGGTAGCGGTGTTTCCACAAGCCCCTTAGGCATATCTGGTCAGGCGATTGACGCTTGGAAGATAAAGGGACTAACCACTGCAGGTAATATTGGACAAGTACTCTCTTCAAATGGAAACGGCGGTTTTAATTGGGTGGATCCAGCATCAGGTACGGGGCAGGGTACCATTACCGGAATTACAACTTCGGGAGGCTTATCCGGCGGTGGAACCTCCGGTACTATTTCCCTTGGGATTACTGATAACGGCATCGGTCTTGGTAAATTAGCCGCCATCCCTCCGTCAACGATCTTAGGTAATTTGTCTTCAGGAGCCTCAAGTCCCGCTGCCATAACGATGGCGCAGCTTAAAAACTTGCTGGCACTGACTGCTGCAGATGTAGGCTTAGAAAATGTAAAAAATCTCGACCAAACCAATGCTGCTAATCTCACTACAGGAACTATTCCGTCAGGAAGATACGGTACTGCCAGTATACCAGCCTCTGCGATTATCGGTAATGGCCTTACAAATAATTTCCTGAGAGGCGACGGTACATGGGGAACTATAACAGGTTTGGCCGATGATCAAACAGCAGCAGAAGTTCCGGTTACACCCTCCGGTGCATTAATATCTACAAACGTTCAAGCTGCCCTAGAAGAATTGCAAGGCAAGATTACAACTGCTTCCAACGGAGGAATGACGAGAGTTAAACACGATGATTCCATATTTTCAGGAGATGGTAATTCTACCAATCTGACTATTGCAGATGGCAAAATCACCACGAATAAACTGGCTCCTCTTCCCGACAAATCGTTGTTAGGAAATAGCAATACAAATGCAGGACAACCTCAATCTATTTCAATTGGTACTGGTTTGTCTCTGAACACGGGCGTTCTATCTGTAAGCGGCGGAATAGCAGGTGAAAAGGGTGGTGATGTGACCTTAGCAGGAGAAAGCTACCTAACGCTTACAGACCAGAAATTAACCGCTGGGGCGGTTGACCTTTCAGGTAGTCATGCAACCGGTATTTTAGCAGAAGGCCGTTTTCCAGCTCTAAAAGGTGACGTTACGAACGTCGCAGGAACCCTCATCACAAGCCTCAAATCAGTAGGTATAGCCGGCACCTATCGGTCGGTCACTACTGATGCCCAAGGCCGGGTAGTTGCAGGTACTAACCCTACAACTCTGGCAGGATATGGCATTACAGATGCTGCTGCAATAAATCATACACATTCGCTGGAGTCGCTTTCAGACATTACTGTTGGTGCAAAATCAAGTGGAGACGTTTTACAATGGAACGTCACTACCGGTAAGTGGGAAAATAAAACATTAACCTCCACTAATCAATCCATAAATTTCACTCCAGCTGTTTCAGGGGATGTAACCGGATCGGCATCCGGCACCACCTCATTAGCCCCTACTCTAAAAATTGGTGCGGGCAAGGTAACTAATGATATGCTGGCCGGAGGAATCGATTTGACTGCCAAGGTAACCGGCACATTGCCAGCTGCGAATATGCCGAAAACACTAACCGATATTGTAAGTTTGAACGGCCTTGCGTTTACGTCTCTACCTACCGGTTTTAGTATCGGAGGTGGAACTAATTCGAAAACATTGACAGTTACCGACAACGCAACTGTTGCCGGAAATAATACGGGCGATCAAAATGCGAGTACAGTTCCTCTCTCACCTCCTATAACTGGGATCACAGGAGCAACTGTTCAAGGAGCATTAACCGAGCTGTTAACAAAAGTTGGGACTAACTCTTCCGACATAAATGACAAAGTCACCGGTAATCCACTCATAGTAGGTGAGACCAAGACGAAAATTTCGTATGATTCAAAAGGATTAGTTACAAAAGGGGAGGATGCTACAACCGCAGATATAGCAACTTCAACTGATAAAAGGTATGTTACGGATACGCAGCTGAACACACTAACAAACACAACCGGTGTTAACACCGGAGATCAAACTTTAAGTCTGACTGCTGGAACACTGACAATTTCGGGGGCCGCTGGAAACAGTGTTACCGGAGTGGGCAGTATTACCGGTGTAACTGCTGGAGATGGTCTAATAGGAGGAGGAACAACCGGAACAGTAAGCCTTAGCCTTGCTGAAGGCGCAATTGCAGCGAAAAACTTAAAGGGCAATAGTGGATCACTTTCTAATGGCACAAATGGTTTTGTCCTTCAATCTAATGGAAACGGGACGTTCTCATGGATGAACATTTCGGGAGGAGTATCAGCTGACCCTTCAACATTAGCTCTGGGAGAGGGGCAACTATATGTAGGTAACGCTGCCGGTAAGGCTGCTGCAACGCCCAAGCAGGCAATTCCATTAAGTGGCTTTGGACCAGCTATTGCTGAGGTTAATGTGGGAGGAAATAAAATTGCTAACCTAAGTACACCGGTTGCTGATACGGACGCTGCCAACAAGGAGTACGCTGATTCAAAGATCAGTAAAACCGAAAAAGGAGTTGCTTCAGGTGTCGTCCCCCTAAACCTCTCTGCGAAGATCGACAGCAAGTTCCTGCCGGAATCATTACTAGGGGCGGTAACTTATCAGGGAACGTATGATCCTGCGTCGGGCACTCTACCTTCAGCTTCAACCGGAAAAGGTTGGTATTATATTATAAGTACAGCGGGCTCCATTGGTAGTACAGGGTATAATGTCGGAGACTGGGTTATTTCAAATGGTATAGATTGGGGCAGGGTTGCTAGCAGTAGTACCGTTTCATCTGTTTTCGGACGTACCGGTGCAATAGTTGCTGCAAACGGCGATTATCATACAGATTTAATTAAAGAGAATGCCGGAGCTGCTAACAAATTCTTTACTGATGCTAATGTTGCAGCAAACTCTACTATTCAAAACAAGGAAGACAAGGCGAGTAAAGTAAGTGTGATATCGGCAAGTCAAACCTCCGAAAAATATCCGTCTGCAAATGCAGTAGTGGCATATATTAAAACGGTAGTTCCGGACCCGGGAACGGTAAATCAGGTATTGACAGTAGATGCTGCCGGTAAGGCAGTTTGGAGTACTCCATTAGTTGGTGGAGGTGGTACAGTGGAATCCGTTGCGATAATAGAGAACGAAGGTATCAAGGGAACCGTCGCTAATTCAACAACAAAGCCGGAAATCAGACTTAGTTTGGGGAACATCACACCTACTTCCATCACAGCGACCGGAGCGATCAAAGCCGGAACATCAATTACAGCAACAGGTGCAATAGTCGGCTCCAATATATCTGCAGGAGCCAGTCTGTCTGGAACTAACACCGGTGACCAAACTATTTCGTTGACTGGAGACATCACAGGTATTGGAAATACACCCACCACAATAATTGCTACTACAATAGGAGATAATAAGGTTACATCATCCAAAATCTTAGATGGAACGATTGTGACAGCCGATATAGCAAATAGTGCAATTACCCCATCTAAACTTCAAATCACAGGGGCGGCTGGAACACCAGGTCAGGTATTAACGGCTGCCGCAGGTGGCTTTACCTGGAGCACAGGTGGAGCAACAAATCTTTCCTATACAGCTAGTCCATTGTTGGGTACTATTGCAAATACCAATGGCTCATCCGCTACTATTACTGCTGCTTCAGCCACGAATGCTGGTTTAATGCTTCCAGCAGACAAAACCAAGCTTGATGCAATTGCATCTGGTGCTAATAATTATGTCCTACCGGTTGCTTCCGCTTCTGTCTTAGGAGGTGTGAAAGTCGGAACAGGCTTGTCTATTGATGGTTCAGGAACCATATCGGCGACTGGCATTACCTTGCCCTCAATATTGGATAAGACATTATTAGGTAATAATTCAGGTTCAAATGCTACCCCAACCGCACTTGATGCTACAACTGTTAAAACGATTCTCGCTTTAGGAAATGTAGAAAACACAAAACTTTCCACATGGATAGGTTCATCAAGCATCACTACACTGGGTACTATTTCAAGTGGAACATGGGCGGGCAATACTATACCGATCGAAAGGGGAGGGACAGGCGCGACAACGGCTACCACGGCTATAAAAGCGCTATTGCCATCTCAAACAAATAATGCCGGAAAAGTCTTGCAAACAGATGGTACAACAGCGTCATGGGTAAATGCAGGAGGAAACGGAACCATTACAGAAATCAAGACTAATGATGGCTTAACGGGTGCCACCACTTCTGGTACCGCTACTTTGGGGATCAGCAATAATGGAATTGAGTTAACGAAATTAAAACAAATACCACAATCAACCTTGCTTGGAAATAGCAGTAAAACGGCTAGTGCAACCCCGACGGCGCTAACTAGTATGCAGGCGAAATCAATCTTGGAGCTTGATAATGTTAAAAACGTAGATCAAACAAACGCAAGTAATATTACGTCCGGTATACTAGGGGAACCTCTTTTCGGAAACGCAACAATCCCGGTCGAGAAGATTAAAACCACAAACGCATGGTCAAGTGACGCAACAAAGTTCCTAAGTGCTAATGGAACCTGGGCAACTCCTGCGGGAGGGGGCGCAACAGGTGTAATAGGTGTCCCTAACGGCGGAACAGGTATAGATAATTACGCTCCGGGCGATTATTTACGTGCTAAAGATTCCAAGACATTGGAAAGATATTCCAAAGCTCAGGTTCAGGCAGATCTCGATATAGACAAGAAGGAAGACGTAGCAAATAAGAGTACAAGCGCAACGTTTACCACTGATGCAAGTGGTGCCGCCTCGGAAGCTAAATATCCCTCGGTGAAAGCAATTAAGACGTATGTAGATGCGAAGGTTCCAGACATTCTTGCACCCACCGATGCAAATAAAGTTCTTACAGTTAATAGTGCAGGAACAGCTGCTACCTGGCAGATTCCTGCTGCGGGGGGTGGAGGAAGCGGTGCGAAAATTTATCATCCGACCAACACCCGCAAGGTGATGTTTAAGGGAAGTGGTTCTGAAGCGACCTTTAGTCAAACAGGGAATCAATTAGAGATCTCAATTCCTGACGGTGGATTTTTAGACTACGTGCGAATAAATACAACTAGCACGGAAATTTCCAATTCAAATGACTTGTATTTAAGGATTATTGATCAATCAAAGAAGACTAATACGTCATTGGAGACTGTAATGGTGCCACTAGTTGCTTTCTTGGCAAACAATGCAGCAACCCCATCTTCTACATATCCGACTTTATATAAGGCAGCAAATGGTACCGATGGCGGAGGTAATGTTATGGTTCATAGTTGCTCAGATGGTACTTTGGTTCTTTATATCAGTAATCTGTCTGGAATAAGAGCGTCTGCAGCAGGCTTCTCAATCGTATTAAATTATTGAAATGAAATCGTATAGCGCTCGCATTCTTTGTTTTGTTTTTACGGTTTGTCTGATGTCCGGATACGGTCAAACTCTTGATCAGTTTAATGGGCTATTTAATATTCTAACTATTAAATCTATCGGAAGTGACCAGTACGAAATTGTGGGGAATTTTACAGATGAAACCAACAAATTTCCAGCCTCGCAGGTGCTTTCTAATGATCAGATCATCGATCCTTCCGGTAACACTTATAGAATCACGGCGGTTAGTTCTGTTAATGGTTCCATGATTAGTGTCTTGGCTCTTGATTTAGCCGGAGGCAAGTTTCCTACAGGAGGGTATGGGATCATTTTTAGGCCTACGAAAAATGGATACCCGTTAATCACGAACAATGTGCCCTCAAATTTACTGAGCAAAGCAGTAAATAGCGCAACAATATCTATCGATTCTGATTTGCCAATGTTTAGCTCTGGCACAAATTTACCTCAAATAGATTATAAAGAGGGCGATGTGGTAATATATGGGGTTGACAATATAATTTATCGATTAGCAACTACAGGATGGTCCCAAAATACATCCTCACCTCCTTACAAATTCGGGTCACTTTCTAGTATTCCTGTCGAACAGAAAGGAGAGCTCATATACTTATACTCTGATTCAAAATATTACGTGTCGGATGGAACTTCGTGGGTTACAATACCGGTAGTTTCTACGCTACCAGCAGTGGCAAAATTTGGTGATGTTTACTATGACACTGGCCAGAAAAAGCTATTTATGTTGAGCTTTGATTCTCAATGGCTTCCCATCAGCTCATCCTCCATTCCCGGCGGTGGAAGCGCAGACCTTCCAACCTCTCCCAACCCCGGAGACCTCTTCTTCAACACCGACGAAAACAAACTCTTCGTCTACGACATCAATAATCAATGGCTCGAAGTCTCCATCAACGGTTCAATACCGGGAGGCGTCCTCAATCCTGATCCCGCTGGTGCACCCATAACCGAAGGCCGCCTTTTCTATAACACAACAGAGAAACAACTATATGTTTACAACGGCAGCACTTGGATGCCGGTGGGTAACGCCCTTTCCAGCGGCCAGATCTATGTCGGAAACCCATCAAACGTTGCGGCTGCTGTGAGTATGTCCGGCGATGCTACTATCACCAACAGCGGAAAGCTGACCGTAAAAGCCAAGGCTATCTCAGACGAAAAATTAGATAAAGACAACATACCCCTAAGCGGTTTCGCAACACCAACTGACCACGTATCTCTTGGCGACGGAACAACCAACTATAAGATCATCAATCTGGCAAACCCTTCAGCAGCGCAGGATGCCGTTACAAAATCCTATGTAGACGTACTTTTCCTCAATCCCACAAGCCTCCTTACCCTCCCCTCCGGAAATTTCTTCGTTGGAAACGCATCTAACAAAGCAGTAGCCACCCTCAAAAGTGCTATCCCACTAAGCGGGTTTGGACTCCCTGCTGCCAATATCTCCATGAACAATAAGCTGATCACCGGTCTCGGCGCACCTTCAAACGATACCGATGCCGCTAATAAGCAATACGTCGACACCCGCCCCGTATATCCCATCAATATCAGTTTGTACCGCAACATGCTGCTGATGGGAAACGACCAGGGACAAGCAGGAATGGTAGAGAAGAAAGATATTGCTTTCAGTGAGTTCGCTGCGGCGACTGCCGACATATTTCTGGGGAACTTTAAGATCAGCAACCTCGGAGAACCTCAGGCGCTGCAAGATGCAGTAACAAAAAACTATGTAGACAATAAAGTATTTGCTCCAGCCAATCTTTCTCTTCCTTCAGGGGCCTTGTTCCTCGGAAATACCGCCGGAAAAGCAGTATCCACAGCAAAGACTGATATTCCCCTAAGCGGGTTCGGAGCTGCCGCCGCCGACATCTCCATGGGTAATCATAAAATCATGAACCTGGCAGCTCCACTAACGGACAACGATGCCTCCACTAAAAAGTATGTTGATGACCTGCTCTTAAACCCCGTCAATACACTTTCACTTCCTGCGGGAAACTTCTTCGTCGGAAATACTTACGGAAAAGCGGCCCCAACCCTTAAGGAGGCGATACCTGTCAGTGGCTTTGGAAAAGCTACCGAAACGCTGTTCATGGGGGATGCGTCAAGTCAGTTCAATATCAGTAATCTGGCCGAACCGATGCAGCCAAAGGACGCAGCTACAAAATTCTATGTGGATCAGAAGGTGAGTAACCCTTCCTCAATGTCTTTGTCAGCTGACCATATCTTACTGGGAAGCCCAGCCAACATCGCCGAAGCTATATCCATAGGTACCGTCTCTTTAAGTAGATTCGGAGCGCTAACAGAAAACCTTTCTCTATCTAACTATAAGCTGACAAACCTGGCAGATCCTACGCAGGATCAGGATGCCGTCAACAAGAAATATCTTGCTGCTCAACTCTCCGGAATCAACTCCCAGCTTTCGTTGCCCGCGGGGCAATTATTCGTTGGTAATGCCTCCGGAAGAGCATCATCAACCGCTAAAAGCGCCATTACCATAAGCGGCTTCGGCGACGCTGAAGCTAACGTATCACTTGGTAGCGGTACAAATAATTACAAGATAATTAACCTCGCAAACCCATCAGCAGATCAGGATGCTGCTACAAAGAATTACGTCGACACCAAACTGGATGCTTCAGGCATCAGCAAAGTAGCAGCAAACTCGCTGCTCGGAAACAACTCCGCAGCTGAATCAACTGCACAGTCTCTGACCGCGATACAGGTTAAGGCAATGCTTGCTTTAAATAATGTCGACAATACCACAGACGCTTCCAAAACCGTACTCGCAGCCACGAAGCTTACAAATGCCATCACCATAAACGGAATCCCATTTGACGGATCCTCAAACATCACCATTCCAGGCGACCACCTCGGTAACCACACGGCAACTCAAAATATCAAAACCCTGTCCTATTCTATCAGTAGCGACGGTGCGGTTGATCGCGGTCTAAGCTTCGAATCAACAGGCAGCGCTGTTTTAGCGCAGGATCTTACAGTGAGAGGAAACTTATACACGCCCTCAGACAGAGAACTGAAAACTAAAATAGAAACCTTAGGAAACGCTCTGGAATCAATCGATCAGATGCGTGGCGTTCGCTTCGAATATAAAGATCAAAAGCGCTTTGCAAGCGGACCGAAGATAGGCGTCATTGCTCAGGAGCTGCAAAAGCTCTTTCCCGAAATGGTTATCCGGGACAGCGAGGGTTTTTTTAAAGTAGATTATACACAACTCTCTGGTCTGTTAATTCAGGCTGTCAAAGAACAGCACATGCTCCTGAAAAAACAACAAACAGAAATCGAAGATCTGAAACAGAAAATCAATGACCAGCAGCGACAGATCAATCTGATCCTGGAGAAATTGAAGTAAACGGTATTTGCCTGATTGTATTGAGAAAATTATTTCACATAGCTAAACTTACCATTCTTATCCTGCTAGCGGTATTAAATACCGCTTCCGGACAAGATTACTTTAGGGTAATCGATGGCATTCCGCACCTTCCGGTGCTGGATCCTGCAATGCTGAATTCTCCTCAAAAAGGCATGCTCTTGTACAGCAGCACAAAAGCAGAGCCAATGATTTTTACAGGAGCGGAATGGGAAAGTCTCTGTACAGGTAATATCTCAGGCTCTTCCACTCATGACTTTTTTATAGTAAAAGAAGGCGTCCCCTTCCTTCCCGCGTTAAATACTGTTCCATCAGGTATATTGCTCTCCGGTACTATCTACTATTCGACGGCAAACAATGCCGTGATGGTCTTCAACGGAGGTTCCTGGCTGAAATTAGCAGAGATGACTACAGCCACCTTTGCAGAAAGCAAAGGCTTCAGTGCCGGTCGCGATGCCAGTACCTGTAAGCTCCCCGTTCTTGATCAGGACCCTAATCCCAAAGGACTCTCCACTGGGGCTTTCTACATTAATTCCGGCACAAGATCTATTAAGTATTACGACGGGCAGGACTGGAAAGCACTAACCTGCCGCGCCATTGTGAAAACTCTTCCTGTACACGATATCAAGGGAAACACCGCAATGGGAGGGGGAGAAGTGATCGTTAATGGAGGTTCGCCTGTTACAATGACCGGACTCTGCTGGAGCCCTAATGCCAACCCTGATATTACCCTGATTACTAAGACGCAGCTGCCTGCAACAGGTATGGGCATAGGTATTTTTCAGAGCGAGATGACCAGTCTGATGCCTAATACTACATATCATGTCCGGGCTTACGCCATAAATGATCAGGGTGTAGTTTACGGAGAGGATATTATTTTCAAAACGCCTGTAGCACCGCCTACGATTATTACCCTTCCGGCAACCAATATCACCAGCATCTCTGCAGAAAGTGGAGGAAGCATTACGGAAGATGGTGGTACGTCGGTTACCAAACGTGGTATCATCTGGAGCGGTAGTGGTGATCCACTTAACGACCCGGCGCATACCAGTACTGACGATGGTTCGGGTGTTGGTCCGTTCCCAAGTTCGCTGGAAGGACTTTTGGGGAATACTACCTACTACATACGGGCATACGCAGTTAATGCCGCCGGCACAGCCTATGGCAGCCTGATCGAGTTCACAACTCCCGCCCCTGTACCTCCATTGCTCAATCCTGCCTTGTCCATTACAGACATCACAGGAGACTCTGCCCTTGGCTCTGCGGTGATTATTAACAATGGGGGAGCTATCGTAACCGAGAGAGGCGTCTGCTACAGCAAGGATCAGGTAAATTATATCTACGTGCCGTCTTCTTCCGTAACACCAACGGATATAGGAACCTTTACAACAATATTGAACGGATTAGAGTCCGGAACAACCTATTACGCAAAAGCCTACGCAAAGAATAGTGCGGGTACAGGTTATAGCAGTGAAACAAGTTTTGTGACCGCCGAACTCGCAACCATTACTACAACAACACCTTACCATTACGCAGGTACCACAGCATTGAGCGGAGGTACCATCAGCAATACTGGCTTCTCTGTTATCACCAAAAGGGGAATCTGCTGGAGTACAGATAAAAACCCAACTGTCGTCCTGCCAGGTACAACCTCTGAATCGCTTGGTAAAGATGGCTCCGGCTCTTTCGTAAGTACGATGAAGGATCTTCTTCCGGGAACTACCTACTACGTCCGCGCTTATGCGGTGAATAGTGCGGGGATTTCCTATGGAAACCTGGATAGCCTGCACGTCCCCAACTATGCAACTGTTCACACCATTGCGGCGTCGTCATTATTCCAGACGACAGCAACCGTTGGAGGTCATGTAACAGATGACGGGGGAGCGACAGTCACAGAAAGAGGTGTCTGCTGGAGTACAGGCGAAAATCCTACAATCAGTAACTCCCGTTCGGTTCAGGGAAGCGGACTTGGTTGGTTCAATGCAATCCTTACCGGTCTTACACCTAACATTACCTACCACTTCAGAGCGTACGCTGTCAATAAGGTAGGCGTATCCTATGGTGAAGACCTCACATTTAAAATCGTTCCCGAAGCGCCGGTCATCATTACGCTAAACGTTACGGAAATCACCAGTATGTCTGCTCTGAGTGGAGGTGATATCACCAGCAGTGGAGGGGCATCTATAACCCTTCGAGGTATTATATGGAGTACCTCAGGAGATCCGGTCACTGACCCGAATGCAAACGACGTCTCAAATGATGGCTCGGGGGTTGGTTACTTCCCAAGTAAGATGGAACATTTGATGGGGAAAACGACCTATTATGTAAGAGCGTATGCAGTGAACAGCTATGGAAGATCCTACGGAGATCTGAAAATCTTTACAACGCTTCCGCCTGTATTGCCATCTGTCCTGCCACCGGCATTCGATATAGCAGACATTACCAACACGACAGCTACCGGAACTTTCCTCGTCGTAAATAACGGAGGTGCGCCAATAACCGACCGGGGAATCCGGTATAGCAAAGACAGGAAAAATTATACCTACGTTGCCTCAACAACACTTAATAGAACGGATATAGGCACCTTCCTTGCGACACTGACCGGACTTGCGCCTAATTCTACCTATTATGCTCAGGCATACGCCACCAACGAAGTGGGTACGGCGATAAGCGCCGAGTCGAGTTTCCGGACATCCTCGTTGGCCATATTGACAACAACATCGCCAACCTATATAACCGGGTTTTCAGCATATAGCGGAGGCGATATAACTCATACAGGAGATGATATTATCTCCGCAAAAGGTGTCTGCTGGAGTACAGATATAGCACCGACGATCGACCTGAATACTAAAACATCGGAGCCGGTAAGCGGATTGGGTACCGGAACCTTCGTGAGTCGTATTACAGACCTTACGCCAGGCATCACTTACTATATAAGGGCCTATGCAGTAAATAGTTTCGGTGTAGCTTACGGCAATCTCGACAGCCTTACTACCGCGTCTACGGCACAGATCACTACCGCTCCCGCTCATTCCATAACCAATATGACGGCTGTCAGCGGCGGCTATATCCCTAATGATGGTAATTCTACAGTTCACAGCAGGGGCATTTGCTGGAGCACCAGTCCTAACCCAACAACTGCTGATACCTACTGGTCCAGCGGATCAGGTATCGGCACTTTCTCCATAAAGATGACCGGGCTACTCGGAGCAACCACCTATTACGTCCGTGCATACGCAGTAAACGATGTGGGTACGGGTTATGGCAATCAGGAATCTTTCACCACAGCTGATCCGGAACCCCCATCGGTTGTAACCCGCGATGTTATTAACGTATGTGGAAATACAGCCCTTGGAAGAGGTACAGTTAGCAATCATGGAGGTGCATTAGTCACCGAACGTGGAATTTGCTGGAGCACTAGCGAAAACCCGACAATTCATGATGCGAAGTCAGCCTCTGGTGAAGGAAACGGAAGTTATTCTGCTCAATTGACCAGACTAACACCCAATACAAAATATTACGCCCGTGCCTATGCGGTCAATAGTGCAGGTGTCGCCTACGGCGAAAACATAAGCTTCCTGACTTTTACTATGCCTACAATCATAACCACTCCTGTTTATGCGATCACGGCTACTGATGCAAAAAGTGGAGGAGACATCGTAAGCGACGGAGGTTCTGCTGTTACATCGAGTGGTATATGCTGGAATACATCAGGAGTACCAACTATAAATGATACGCGTACTACCAGTGGAACAGGTGTCGGAAACTTCATTCACAGCCTCACCTCGCTTCTCGGAAGCACGAAGTATTATGTAAGAGCTTATGCCATCAACAGCGCAGGCATAGCCTACGGAAACGTAGAAGAATTCCAGACTGGTCCGCCGGTCCTTCCAAGCCTGACTACTATAGAGGGTAGGAGCGGAATTACCGGAACGACAGCACTATCCGGAGGTACTATCATAAGTAACGGAGGCGCCCTTATCCATACTGAAGGAATTGTTTGGAGTACCACCTCCGGGTTCATGCCCGATACAGTTGTAGTCAACAAGACAGTTCAGGCTGGCGCCGCTAATTTTACTTCAACGCTCAGAGGTCTGAAACCCGGTACCACATATTACGCCCGAGCTTACGCCACCAATTCCGTAGGCACCGGATACGGAAGTAACGAAGTAACCTTCAAAACGTTCGAAATTCCAACAATCGTCACCATTAAACCAGACCCGGCTACCCTTACCAGTGTTTCGGTCAAGACCGGAGGTACTATTGTCTATAACGGAGGGACCGATATTGTTCAGAGCGGTCTCTGCTGGAGCACAAACCCTCTGCCTACAGTTACTGATGATCATACCACTAATGGCTATGGCTCCGGTAGTTTTGTTTCCACGCTTACAGAACTAATGGGAAGTACCACTTATTATGTAAGAGCTTACGCATCCAATAGTGTAGGGTTAGGCTATGGTAATGTAGAAACCTTTACTACCAAAGCTCCTGTTCTGGCAACAATCGTGACAACTAAACCAACCGCAACTTCATCTGTAACGGCAGTGAGCGGTGGAAATATTATTAGCCACGGGGGATCCATGGTAACCACGAGGGGCGTTTACTGGAGCACCGAACGCAACTTTAATCCGGATACTATTACCCTAAATAAAACCGCTCAGACCGGATATTTCAAAGGGAGCTTTAGCGCAGACCTTACCGGACTGGTTCCCAATACCACCTACTATGTTAAGGCATACGTCGTAAATGGGGTAGGCACATCTTATGGTGAAGAAATGAGCTTCAGAACACCAACTCTGGCGACCATTTCCACCGCATACACTACTGCCACGGGTCCTACCAGAGCCACCAGCGGAGGGAACATCACTGATGACGGTGGCGCAGATGTCACCCAAAGGGGAGTCGTCTGGTGCACTATAGCTGATTTTATTCCCGATACCGTAATCACCAATAAGCTTATCAGCGGCAGCGGAGCAGGCATCTTCGTTAGCAAGCTTACCGATCTGAAGGGAAGTACAACATACTATATCCGCGCATTCGCAAAAACCATTGCCGGAACCAGCTACGGTAACCTGCTCAGCTTTATAACCGATCCCGCAACTCTGCCAACCCTGACCACCCGCGACGCCTGGAACATCAATGGTCTTACTGCTATAACGGGAGGGATTATCTCGGATAACGGTGGAGAACCGGTCACCACACGAGGCGTAGTCTGGAGCACGGTCTCTGGTTTTAAACCCGATACGGTCGTAAATAATAAGACTACCCAGGTCGGTTCAGGGAACGGATCGTTCTCCACTACAATGGCTGGGCTGAGCCGCGGTACTACCTACTACGTCAGGGCATATGCAGCCAATAGCGTCGGTACGGCTTACGGTGATGAGGTTATGTTCATTACGCTCGATATACCGAAACTGAATACACTGGCAACAAGCGCAGGACCAGACGGAAAGTCTGCAACCAGCGGTGGGAAACTTATTCATGATGGCGGCGCTGCTGTATATAACCAGGGTGTATGCTGGAGTACCAGTCCGCAGCCTACCGTTAATCTTCATACCAAAACAACTTATGATCCATGGTCAGGAAATACCTTTTCTAGTTCTCTTCAAGGCCTCAATCCCGTAACGAAATATTACGTCCGTGCCTATGCAACCAATAATCAGGGAACCGGATACGGAGAGGAAGTAGTTTTCAATACTTCACCATCCCTGGCTACTATTACGACCACTCATGCCACAGCAACCTCCAAGTCTACAGTGGTGACGGGAGGAATTATCAGTGCAGATGGGGGAGCAGCTATAACCCAAAGAGGTGTGGTATGGAGCAACGACGAAGGCTTTAACCCGGATACTGTTACGCTTTCGAAAACAATGGACGGTATTGGAACCGGATCTTTCAGTAGCACTGTAGTGAATATGGAGCTGAGCTTAACATATTACATCAGGGCATACGCGACAAATTCTGCCGGAACAGCCTACGGTAATCAGATTGCCGTCACCATATTCCCGACAGCACCTATGCTAAATACCAATGAGCTGTCTGAAGTGGGTGGATCTACCGCGAAGAGCGGCGGTGTGATTACCAGTGATGGAGGTGCTCCTGTCACACTGAAAGGAATTTGCTGGAATACCCAGCCTAATCCAACAATAAGCAATAGTCGTACTTACAACGGAGAGGGAACAGAGGCATTCGCGGCAATGCTTACCAACCTGAAACCGAATACGCTCTACTATGTTCGGGCCTACGCCATTAATAAGATCGGTACCGCTTATGGAATCGAAAGGACGTTCCAGACGAACGGCATTCCTACTCTCACAGCTACTGATCCTGTCACTAATATCCTGGCTACCTCAGCACAAAGCGGAGGTGAAATTACAGACGATGGCAGAACTGCCATACTGGTCAGAGGGCTCTGCTGGAGCAGATACAGTAACCCGGATGTGTCCCTGTCGACCAGGACAGAAGATCGTTCATCCGGAAGTGTCGGTAGTTTTACCTCCATAATGAAAGGTCTTGCCGCGAATACCACCTATTACGTACGCGCGTATGCAACAAATGGTGTAGGCACAGGATACGGCAGCCAGGTTCAGTTCACTACCAATCAGGTAATGCTTCCCACGCTGACAACTCTAACACCTACAGAAATTGATAGTGTGAAAGCAACCAGTGGCGGCGACATCAGTGATGATGGTGGAATGCCAATCACTGGCCGCGGAATCTGTTGGAGCACTATCAGGGACTTTAGCATAACCGTCAACTCCAAAGTCTACAATAGTGTAAGCGCTGTAGGAGAGTACACGAATAATCTGACCGGCTTGCTTCCCGGAATCAAATATTACGTAAAAGCCTTTGCGATTAATAGCAAGGGTACAGCATACGGAAATCTGGACAGTTTAATAACCATGGTCATCAGACCATCTGTGAGCAATGTTCAGCTTTCCGAATTAGCGATGGTCAGTGCAAAGGGTACCGCAAACATAATTTCCACAGGTGGTTCAGCGGTAACAGACAGAGGGTTCTATTGGAGTACCTCCGGAAAGAGTCCCGTACACCCTGTCCCTCCCGACAGTACGCTCTCGGTAAGTGAAAACGGATCCCTGATAGCGGGAACCATCAACAAGCTCCTGCCAGAAACTAAATATTATGTATGGGCTTATGCCACCAATTCAGCGGGAACTCGTTATAGCACAACTCCTGCGGTAATCACGACTCCTACATTGCCTTCACTGACAACCAACAGGGCAACAGCCGTAACAAAAAATACTGCCACTACTGGAGGAACCATTTCCAGGGATGGAGGTCTTCCTGTAACAGCCCGCGGGGTAGTCTACAGCCTTTCTGGTATTCCTACGCTTGATAGCGCGAAGGTAGCTCATGCTAGCGGCGGCACCGGTACCTATAGTGTTGGTCTCTCTAATCTGATACAAGGCAGAACATACTATATAAGAGCGTACGCCACAAATGCTATGGGCACAGCTTATGGCAATCTGGATAGTGTTACCACACCTACCACTCCAACGGTGACCACAGCGAAGACGAGCGACATATTAAGCCTGGCAGCAACCAGCGGAGGAAATGTTCTGAAAGACGGTGGTTTGACAGTGACCTCAAGAGGGGTATGCTGGAGCAGTACAGAGATTCCCACAATTGCATTGACAACCAAAACAGCTGATGGAAACGGACTCGGATCTTTCGTTAGCAAGATTACAGGCTTAAAGCACATCACTACCTACTATATCCGGGCGTATGCAACCAACACCCTTGGTACGTCTTACGGCGCCGTAGATACCATCAGGACACTACCAATAATTCCGACGGTTGGTACCGTAACGATAAGCGCTCTGAGTGATTCTGCCGCCGTAGGTACTGCGGAAGTTACAGATGATGGGGGAGCACTTGTAATCCTGAGAGGTTTTGTTTGGTCAACAAAAGGAATCCCGACTCTGTCGGATAATGTGATCAAGGATGATGAAACCGGTATTGGAAGCTTCGAAAGTATGATCGAAAATCTGGCTGAAGGTCCTACCTATTATATCCGGGCCTACGCAACCAACAGTGTGGGTACTGCCTTCAGTAAAGAGGTCACAAGCTTTAAGATCTGTAAGCCATTTACGAGCATTCATACCGCCGGATTGAATGGAGCACCGGTAAGCAAGACAGTGAAATATGGCAATGTTAGCTCCAGTCTATCAGGAAACCTGCTTTGCTGGCTAACTCAAAACTTAGGAGCCGATCAGCAAGCGACAGCGGTAAATGATGCCACGGAAGCCTCAGCTGGCTGGTACTGGCAGTTCAACCGCTCTCAGGGTTATAAATCTGAAGCAGGCCTGCGCACGCCGTCGAATGCCTGGACTGCCTGGATTTCAAGCAACTCCGAAAATCAGCACTGGCAACCTGCTAACGACCCATGTAATCTGCTTCTTGGCCAGGGCTGGCGTATTCCAACCTCGGCAGAGTGGCTGGCGGCGGATGCCGCACCGCAGAACTGGACGAACGCCGCCAATGCTTATGCCTCTGTTCTAAAGTTACACTCAGCGGGTATGCTGACACATAATGCTGGTGCCCTTGATGGTCGCGGTACTTACGGCCGTTACTGGAGTTCAACTCAATATAGCAGTGTGTCCTATGGTAACTTCCTGGAACTCCTTAATGGTAGTGCAGTAAGTTATGCAGACAAGGCTTATGCATTTCCGGTGCGTTGTGTCCGGGATACTATCGTAAAAGGAAAGCCTTCTGTCAGCAATGTTGTTATCGGAGATATGACCCCGGTAACTGCGCTAGGCTCTGCCACCGTCAGTCTTGACGGCGGGGCTACCGTCACCGCCCGGGGTCTTTGTTATAATACTACCGGCAATCCTACTACCCTGGATACCTGTATTCCGGCAGGCGCGGGTATAGGATCCTTCGAAGGTCTTTTAGAAAGTCTGCGTGAAGGTCCTACCTACTATGTACGTGCTTATGCCACCAATAGTGAAGGAACATCATACAGTCCTGCCGTAACCAGCTTCAAGATCTGTCCGACCGAATTTGACGTCATTCATACGGAAGGTCTCAACGGTGCACCTGTTACCAAGACTGTAACCTATCATTCCATCAGCAGTAACATATCCGGCGCTGCCCGTTGCTGGCTGACCCAAAACCTGGGTGCCGACCGGGAGGCTACAGCAATCAACGACGCGACAGAGACTTCCGCAGGCTGGTACTGGCAGTTCAACCGTTCCCAGGGTTACAAGTCTGATGGAGGTATTCGTACTCCATCCAATGCCTGGACCCCCTGGGTAACCAGCAACTCCGAAAATCAGTCATGGCAAGCAGCCAATGACCCGTGCAACCTGCTCCTTGGGTTAGGTTGGCGCATCCCGACCTCTGCAGAATGG